>Ga0070741_10000009_pt1 | contig 682060 bp, 657 predicted proteins | sample Coa_R1_4_FD_66440 | JGI IMG/M metagenome (GOLD analysis project Ga0070741, IMG submission 66440) | Surface soil microbial communities from Centralia Pennsylvania, which are recovering from an underground coalmine fire - Coalmine... | ecosystem: Environmental > Terrestrial > Soil >...
ATCCTTCCGTAATAAGCCTTACGGAATTTTTCTTCAGCTTTCGTCCTAAAGTGCTAGCCGTAGAATGAGGAGGGCGAAAATATGGCTAGACCTATGACCTACACGGACGTTCACGAGCACGAGTTACACCATGCTGCGGCGGCGACCGATTCCCCGGCCTTTCAGGCCTATGAAATTCTGCTGTTCGCGTTTACCGTGGCGCCGATTATCGCTGGCGCGGACAAGTTTTTCGGGATCCTAACGAATTGGACGCAATATCTCGCGCCCATTTTCCCGAATACGCTCGGCATCGATCCCGCGACGTTCATGATGATCGTCGGCGCGATCGAGATCGTCGCCGGCATCATCGTGTTCCTAAAACCGAGTATCGGCGGCTACATCGTTTCGCTGTGGCTACTGGGGATTATCGTCAACCTGATGTTGCTGCACAACTTTTACGATATCGCGCTACGGGATTTGGGATTATTGCTAGGCGGGCTCGCGCTGGCGCGACTGGGATCTCAGTTCGGCAGGTAACAAATTTTAGTTCGTAGGCGTCGCCGGAAAAACCAGCGACTTGATGACGACCGGCACGGCGCCGGACGAGGGGATCAGCGCACCGATGTCGACGTAGTCGAACTCGCTGAGCGCGATGCCGTCGATCGATACGACGGGATAGCCGACCTTCCTCTCCTCCTTGAGATGCAGGCCGAAGGTGCCGCCCACGTCCCCGTCGTTGACGAGAATCAGCGGAAAACCGCGATCGAGCGCTGCTTTCAAGCCGCGCTCGACGCCCGAGCAGAACGCCTCCAGCCGCGCGAAGGTCGCCGAGCCGTCCCAATGATAGCCGACCGCGACCGCACGCTTGCCGTCGGAAAGATCCAGGCGTTGAAGGGCGCGCGCGATCGCGCTCTCGATGGCCGACGGATCGATGTCGTCGCCGTTCAAAGGAAATTCCGGAGCGACTACGGGAATGTTACGCATGGGCACCGCGTCGAGCGGGTCAATGAAGATCGTGCTGCCGCTGACTTGAATAGTATACTGCGACGCGCCGATGACAGTCGCGCGGATCTTCGCCGCCGGTTCGCGAATAGCGATGCCGAGGCGCGCTGCGCGCTCCTTCACCTCGCGCGCAAGCAGCGCCCCCATGTCGCCGAATTCGCCGGCGTTCCCGCCGTAAATGAATTCCGAGACGCCGCCTGAGAACGTCAGCTCGTCGACCTTGCCGCGGTAGGAAAGCGGCGGCAGGCGAAATAATTTGCGCTGCTCCTCGGCGGTCTGCTTCAGCTCGATGACCTCGAAAAGCCGGTCGGCCATGAGCGAGACAAGCGCCGGCAGCTTCGCGGGGTCGACTTTTTTGCCGACCGCGAGATCGAGCCCGACCGCCTGCGCATAGAATTTCCCCGCCTCTTCGAGGCGTGTGACGACGCCGCTGCCGTCGAGGACGACGAGCCGTGCTCCGACATCGAGCGCTGTCACCTCGCGCACGCGGCCGTCGACGCAGATCGCGATCTTGCTCGTGCCGCCGCCGATATCGACGTTCATGCAGACCTTATGCGTGCGGCCCGATTCCGCGGCGGCGCCGGAGCCGTGCGCCGCCATCGTGCTCTCCAGGCTGTCGCCGGCGCTGACGGCGACGAAGCGGCCCGCCTCGGCGGCGAACAATTCTGCGATCGCGCGCGCGTTGCGCCGCCGCACGGCGACGCCGGTGAGAATCAGCGCGCCGGTATCGATATCCGCGCGCTTGAGACCGGCGCGGTCGTACTGCCGCTCGATGAATTTTCCCAGCGCGTCGACGTCGATCGTCAGGTCGTCGCGATAGGGCGTCAGGAGGATCTCCGATTCGCTCAAGATCTCGCGCTTGGTGACGACGTAGCGCGTCCCCTGCTGGCGCATCTCCAGCCGCGAGAAGACGAGGTGCGAAGTGGACGAGCCGATATCGACGCCCACGCTCGTGAGCTTGATGTCGTCCTCTTCGACGATGTGGCGGCTGGCGTTCGTGAAGCTCTGCATTATCACCTAAGAAAACATAGGGGCAGGTGATCGCCTGCCCCTATGTTAATAACCGAAAACTTTACAACGAAGGTTACGGCTTTTGGTACAGGGAATCTTCCATGCGCGACTTGACGCCCTCTTTCTCCAGCGTCTCGACGTATTCTTTGCGCAGGTACGGATCTTCGTCGTAATACGGGATGGCGGTGCCACCGTCCTTAATGTCGATCGCGCCATAGTCGATGTGCTGCTCGCCGGGGCGGCCGCGCTCTCGGCCCGGCGCGTTCGGCCCGAACCACGCCGACAGGCGCAGCGGCTCTTTGCTCGTGCCGAAGTGCGCGTGAAACCAGTTGCCGCCCATCGGCGCGGCGCTCACAAGCCCGACGGGCTCATAGTCCTGTCGCTTCACTTGGTCGCCCTTGCCGTTCTCCCACGGCTTTTGGCCGAGATGCGCCGGCCACGTGTATGTGTAGCCCTTGCCCGTCAGGCAGACAAGCACGGCGGCCGATCCGTGCGCGTGCGCCTTGGAATAGCGGCCGTTCTGGTGCTCGCCGATCCAGAGATAAAAGTTGTTTCCCGTCATGTGCGGCTCGATGCGCCGGTAGCCCGGCGAGCGCCGATTGTCGAGCGGCAGCTCGCACCCGATGATGTCGGGTATGATGTTGGTCTGCCGCATCGCGAGCCCGCGCACCGGGTCCGGCGAAACATCTTCTTTGTACTTGTAATAATCCTCAGACGCGTCGAAGCGATCGGTGAACGTATACGGGCAGTTGAAGATAAAATCGAGGTTCGACACCATATTGATCATGTTCGGCGCCGTTGTCCCCGCAAGCAAAAGCGCGGGGCTCGACGTCGCGTTGACGATGCGGTGCGAGGCGTTGAGCGGGATTGAGAAAAGCGAGCCTCGCTGCCATTCGAATGTCAGCTTCTTGCCGTTGCCCTCGCTCCAAACCTCGGTCGTGCCGCGCCCTTCGACGACGAGGAAAATCTTCTCGTAAAGGTGCCTCTCCGGATTGAGCGCGCCGCGGCCGGGGACTTCGACGACGTAGCAGCCCCAAAGTCCCTCGGTGCCGAGGAGTTGGATGTAGGTGCCCTTGCCTCCCAAGCGCTTCCACGGGAGCCGCGGCAGGTCCTGCACGCGGCGCACGCCGATCTCGCGGTAGATCGGAATGCCTTCCGATTCCATGAACAGATCGTAAGCCGACTTCGGGCGGAGAAACTTGCCGTAGCCCGCCTTGGTCTTCTCGTCCGTCGGCGCCTGAAATTTTTCCGTCGTCGGTCCGTGGTCCATTTGTGCGTCTCCTATGCTCTTTCGTCTAAGCCATTTGCCGGAAAATTTCAACGTTGCGGGTACGTGACGCGCTCGCCTTCAACCGCCGCGAACGGCGTCAGTTGGTGAATCTGCTGGCTCGTCTTCGACAGAATATGGCGCACCTGCCAGCCGCGAACCGTGAGCGCATCGGCCACGAGCGAGCGGTGGCAGCGCCACGGCACCGCCTCGGCGCACATGATCGCCGTCTTTTTCTTCGCCGCCGCGCTCTCTAGCTCCGCGAGCCCCGCTTGAAAGTCTTCCGACTGCATGTAGTCGGCGTAGCCGCGGAAGCTCAAGTTCCGCCAGGCGAGATTGATCGATTCCTTGGACGGCTTGCGGAGCCCGCCGAGCAGCTTCAAATGGCGATAGTCAATTTTTTTGCGCGCGAGCGCGCGCGCAAGCTTTCCGGAGTTAAAGTGCGGCACGTGGCGCGAGCGCGGCACCGTTCGAATATCGATCAACAGCGCGACACCGAAGTCTTCCAGCAACTCCTCGAAGTCGTAGAGCGCGCGCGTGGAGTGTCCGATGGTGTAGAGCGTGCGCGTCATCGGTGAACCGGACGCTCGTCATCCCTTTCGCAGCTCGCGCGCGGCGTCGGCCAGGAGGCGGCACTTGGCGAGCGCGAGATCGCGGTCAATCGTCATCAGGCCGCAGTCGGGCGCCAACAGAAGCCGCTCGGGCTCGACGTAGTCAAGCGCGCGGCGCGCCAGCGCGACGACTTTCTCTAGCGGCTCGGGAGGCGTATCACCCGGATCGACACAGCCGAAAATGATCGTGCGGTCCTGGAGGATCGCGAGCACCGCCGGGTCGAAGCCACTGCGCGCGAATTCGAGCGAGAAGCCGCCAATGCGGCTCTTCATCAGCAATTCGAGCAGCTCGGGATACTCGTATTCGTGCTGGCGCTTGCCGCTGCCGGGATAGCCGTAGCAGAGATGCACGATCGTCGGCATCGCGATGCCTTCGAGACAGCGGTCGAGTGCCTTCAGGCCGTATGCCGCAACCTTTTCGTGCCAGCGCGTCATCGCCGGCTCGTCGATCTGAGCGAGCTCGCAGCCGGCCGCCTCCAGCGCGAGCAGCTCGTCGTTGATCGCCCCAGCGACGTCGAGCGCGAGCCTCTCCTCGTCGTGATAGTATTCGTCGAAGGTGCTGTCGACGACCGTCATCGGCCCCGGCACCGCCATTTTGATGGGCATGGACGTATGTCCCCTGGCGAAAAGAAGATCGCCGACGACCGCGACCTCGCGTCGGCGGATCGGTCCGATGACGCGCGGCACCGGCCGCTCGACGTCCGTGCGCCGGCGGATCGCCCGGTCGCGCCGATGGACGAGATCGATGCCGTCGAAAGTGCCCAGCACGTGGTTGATGAACTGCGGCCGGCGCTGCTCGCCGTCTGTCAGGAGATCGAGGCCGGCGCGCTCCTGCTCGTGCAGAATGACGATCGTGGCGTCGTCCTGCGCTTCGCGCAAAAGCTCGCCTTCGAGGCGGAACGTCACCTCGCTGCGCTCGCGCTCGGCGAGCCAGTTCGGCCGTGGGAAACTCCCGACTGTGGTCGTGGCGATCGCCGGCAGATTCATTTTAGTGTTGATCTATTCCGGTAATTTTCACGCTCGCGTGCTTCGATTTGTATTTCCGGTTCAAAGCAATCAGCACGCCGGTGATTCCTTCGACGACATAGGCGTTTCCCGCCGGGCCGGCGTCGTACGGGGTCGCGCCGATGCGGCGGATGATCTCCATCACCTTGTCTTTCGCCTCCGCGCCGTCGCCGCAGACAAGCACGTCGCCGAGCGGCGCCTTCGTATCCTGGAGGTCGAGCGCGGAAATGTTGTGCATCGCGCCGATCACCGGCGCCTCGCCGGCGAGGATCGTCTGCGCTTCGAGCAGCGCGGAACCCGCGGGCGGCACGAACGGCCTGCCTTTTTGCAGCGGCACAACGGCGTCGATCAACGTCTTGCCGGCGAGCTGCCCTTTAAGATCGGCGATGATCTTCGCGTGGCCCTCGTAGGGAACGGCAATCACGACGAACTCGGCGTCCTTCACCGCGTCCTGGTTGGTGTCGCCTTCGAGCCGCCCGCCGGAAATCTTATCCTTGAGCGAATCGACGACGCTCTTCGCCTTTTCGCGCTCGCGCGAGCCGATAATGACGCGGACGCCGGGCGCCGCCAGCCGCAGCGCCAGCGCCGTGCCCATGCTGCCGGTGCCGCCGACGATCGCGATGACAAATTCTTTATCCATAGATGTTCAGAAATCCTCAGCGAAAGAGGTCTTCGGCTTCCGGCCGCAGCAGCTCTTTCGCGGATCCATCCTCCCCCTTTCCTTCGTAGCCCTTAATTAATACGACCGGTATCCGGTCTTTTTTCCCCATCGCCAGCTCGGCCGCTGCCGCAAGCTCGTCGGCGACTGCGCATACGGCTGCCCGCAGTTCGTAGCCGTAGCTGTCGCTCGTGCCGCGCTCGTCCTTAATGGGCGCGAGCCCGGCAACACCGACCGCGATATCGACGGTCCCCAAGCGCCAGGCCCGGCCGAAGCTGTCGCTGATGATCACGCCCGGCGTGATGCCCGTACGCCGCTCGATCTCCGCGCGAATTTCTCGCGCCGACGCGTCGGGATCGCGCGGCAGCAGCGCCGCCTGCTCTAACCCAACGTTCGAGAGATCGACACCCGCGTTGGCGCAGACAAAGCCGTGATGCGTCTCGACGATCAGCGCGTTGCCGCCGGTGCGCACGACGCGCCGGCTCTCGCGCAAAATGATTTCCACCAGCCGCGCGTCTTTGCCGAGCTCGCGGCCGAGCTCGACGGCGCGCGGCGACGCCTCGACATCGGCGAGGCGGACGATCCGCCCCTCGGCCTTGGAGACTATCTTGTGCGCGACGACGAAAACGTCGCCGCGCGCGAGCGCGACGTTCTGGCGCGCGCATGCCTCGGCGATCAGCGCGCCGATCGAGTCCCCGCGGCGCGCCTCATCGATGCCTTCAACGCCGATGATTTCCAGACGGCTCACGACGGCCCGCCGGTCCCGCGCGCCGCCGCTCTCATTTCCATCACGCGGGCATAGGTCGCGCCCGGGCCGCCGCCGCTGGCGAGAAATCGCTGCATATCCTGCGGCTCGTCGATATCGAGCGCGATGCGCTCATTCTCGACGAGCTTCAGCGGCAGGCCGCGGTCGACCGCCTGGCGGACGTGATACGTGAAGCTGTCGTAGCCGAAGCGTAACCCGATGGCATCGGGCGGCGCGAGCAGAAGCGCATTCGTCCCCAGCCGGTCGTGCGAGGGAACCAGTAAAGCGAATCGATTCTCCCCCCGCGGCACCTCGGCGACGACGGTCTCGATATCCGCCGCGCGCACGAGCGGCATGTCCGCTGGTATTATAAGCGCCGCGTCGAAGCCGCGTCGCTTGAGCTCGGCGAGTGCGAACGTCACCGCGCCGGTTTCGCCGGTTTCTTCTTCTTCGACGATCACCTGCGCGCCGAGCACATCGGCGATCGTCCGCACGCGCGCGTTTCCCGTCACGACGTAAACGGCTTCGAGACCCTGCGCGGCCAGTGTTTCCGCGAGCACGTCACGCAGCATCGTCTCGGCGAGCAGCGCACGCTCCTCGGCCGAAAGCCACGCCGACAGACGCTGCTTCGCGTTGGCGAACCCTTTCGCGGGTATAAGAGCCGCGATTTTCACAGCAATGCCAGCAGCTCGCGCGCGAGCCGCCGTTTGTCCTCGAGATCGTTCATGCGGATCGGCTGCTCGACGGTCTGGACGCCGACCGCTTCGATACGCGTGCGCCAGTTGCGGTCCTCGGGCGCGAGTACGAGAATATCGAGGAAGTCGGCGTAATTTTTCGCTACGCCGAAAACCGATGGCTCGACACCGACGGCGGCCATGAGCTTATCGGTCGGTCCCGCAACCGGAGCGCCCGCGATAATCGGACTCACCGCTATCACCGGTTTACGCGTCCCTTTCAAAGCCTTGCGAATTCCCGGAACGGAGAGGATCGGCCCGATGCTCGTGACCGGATTGCTCGGGCAGACAATCACCGCGGCGGCACCGTGGATCCAGTCCATCACACCCGGCGCCGGCCGGCTTTTCTCCGCGTCCTTATATACGACGCCGCTCACATCGACCGCCCAGCGGCGTTTCACGAAGTATTCCTGGAACGAGATTTCTCCCTCGGGTGTTTTCACGCGGGTCTCGACGCGGTCGTTCGACATCGGCAAGAGCTGCGACGAGATTCCAAGCGCGGCGGAAAGGCGCGCCGTCGCCTCCGCTAGCGTTGCGCCCTCGCGCAGCATGCGCGTGCGTGCGATGTGGCGCGCGAGGTCGCGGTCGCCGAGCTTGAACCAGTTCTCCTCGCCGTATTTGCCGAGCAATTCGAGCGCCGAGAAGGTATCGCCTGCGACGCCCCAGCCTTTTTCTTTGTCGACGATCCCGGCGAGCGTGTACGCGATCGTGTCGAGATCGGGCGATATATGAAGCCCGTGCAAAACAACATCGTCGCCGGTGTTGCAGATTATCGCGAGCTCTTCCGGCGCCGCCTCATGCGACAAGCCTTCGACGAGCTTCGCACCGCCCGTGCCGCCCGTGAGAATCGCGAGCGTCACGAATGCACCGCGCTCTCTGCACCGGCGCGCGGCAGCATCCTGCGCTCAATTCTTTCCTGGACCAGCCCGTCCGGCCCGGAGAGATCCTCAATGTGCGGCCGCAGTCCCGCAGGCACGAATTCGTTGGTGATAAATTCGGGATAAATAGGAAGGCGCGCGCGCAGCGCGTAGCCCGCTTCGCGCGTGCGCTTTTCTAATTCGACCAGCGCCGGCCACGGCGCTTCGGGATTGATGAAGTCGGGCGTCAGCGGCGAGACGCCGCCCCAGTCGTTGATGCCCGCGCGGAGATACATCGGATATCCCTCGGGCGTGAGGTTCGGCGGGGCCTGCAGGTTCATCGCGCCGCCGAGAATGAGCCGCGCAAGCGCGATCGTCTTCAGCATGTCGACGCGATCAGGCTCCGGCCGGTCGCGCATCGGAATCTCCGCCTTCGGGCGGAAGTTCTGCACGATGACTTCCTGAATATGGCCGTAGCGCTCGTTCAGCTCGCGGATGGCGAATAGCGAATCGATGCGATCTTCCCAGCTCTCGCCGATGCCGATGAGAATTCCCGTGGTGAACGGGATGCGGACCTTGCCGGCTTCCGCTATCGTCCGCAGTCTGAGCGAAGGCTTCTTGTCCGGCGCGTTGTCGTGCGCGCCGCCCGGCAGCATGAGCCGCGAGCTCGTGCTTTCGAGCATCAGTCCCATGCTCGGGTTGACCTCTTTCAAGCGCTTGAGATCGCCCGCTCCCATGATGCCGGGATTCGCGTGCGGCAGAATTCCAATTTGTTCCAGAGCTGTTTTGCATGCGTCGTACAGATAATCGAGCGTGCGTTTCAGCCCGAATTGCGCCAGGAACGTCTTCATCTCGGGGTAGATCGCCTCGGGCTTGTCGCCGAGGCTGAAGAGCGCCTCGGTGCAGCCGAGGAGTTTTCCTCGACGCGCGACCGCGAGGACTTCGTCGATCGACATCGTTTTCGCGCCCGCTTCGTCCGGCGCTTTGCGGAACGTGCAGTAGCCGCAAAAATCGCGGCAGAGATTCGTCAGCGGGATGAAAATCTTCGGCGAGAACGTAATCGTTCTGCCTTTGTGCCGGTCGCGCAGAGCGGCGGCCGTTTCCAGCAGTTGCTCCAGCTCGTCGCCGCGCGCGTTCGCCAGGCGCAGCGCTTCCTCGCGCGAAGGCGTTTTGCCGTCGCGAATTGCTTGCAAAAAAGTGTCGACCACCACTGCCTGCATAGCCGATAAGTCCGCTTAGATCAACTACTTGCGCTGCTTTGACACGACCCGAAAGAGCGACTATGTTCCACCTAGCGGGGAGAACACCATGGCGACAAATTTCGATGAAACTTTGGTGATCGACGCCGACGGCCACGTCAACGAGGGCGACGTCGATCTGAAGCCCTATCTGCCTGAGAAATGGCGCGCGCAGGCGCCGGTCAGGCTGCGCGACAACAAAGGCCACATGCGCATGATGCTTGAAGGGCGCATCTGGCCGACTTCGGAAGGTCCGGGCCCGGGCGTTACCGGGCCGATGACCGACAAGGCACGGAAGACGCGCCCGGGAATGACGAACGCGAAGGCGCGGCTCGAGGACATGGATCTCGAGGGCATCGACGTCGCGATCTTATTCGGCACGCAGGTCGCGCTCACGGTCAACGGGCTTATGAACGGTGAGTTCGCCGCGGCGCTCTGCCGCTCGGTGAACGAGTGGCTGCTGGAATACTGCGCGGCCGACCCGGCGCGCCTCAAAGCTGTCGGCTTGATTCCCTGCCAGTTGCCGGACGCGGCAGTCAAAGAGCTCGAATTCCTCGCCGACAGGGGCGCGATCTCGGCGATGCTCCCCACGAACGTCTACGGCCGCAACATGGGCGACGAGATGTTCTTTCCCATCTACGACGCCGCCGAAAAGATCGGAATGACCCTCAGCGTCCATCCGCAGACCGGCCACGACGGCGTGCCCGGCGTCTCCGGCGTCATGGGCGCGGGCAGCCGACGCTTCACGAAGTATACCTACGTCCATATGACAGCGTTTCCTTTCGAGCTCATGATCGCGATGATGCATATGATCGGGGAAGGCGTCTTCGACCGCTTCCCGCGCTTGAGAGTCGCCTATATGGAAGGCGGCGCGGGCTGGCTGCCCTACTGGATGGAGCGCCTCGACGAGCACGTCGAAAAGCTCGCGCCGCAGATGCCGGCGCTCAAGCGCCGGCCGAGCGAGATTATCAAGAGCGATCAGCTCGTGGTCTCCTGCGAGTCGGAAGAGAGCGGCCTCGACCGTGTGCTCGACGCCGCCGGAACAGGCACGGTGCTCTACGCGTCGGACTACTGCCATTGGGACTGCCATTTCCCCTACTCGGTGAAGGACATCGCCGACGCGCGCGATCTGAACGACGAGCAGCGCAAACGCGTTCTCTATCAGAACGCCGTCGACTTCTTCGCGCTGAAGGATCTGCCGCGGCCGCGCGCGCTCAATATCGCGCGCGAAAGCTGGGCGAACGGAAAGCGGGCCGCGGGATGAACGCGAAGAGCGTTCCCGCGATTCTTGTCTTCATTGTGCTCGCGGCGAGTGGCGCGTGGGCCGCCGACACTGCACAAAAAATCCGCATCGCGTTTCCCTCGCTCGCGTTCTCGTACATGCCGTTTTACGTGGCGCAGGAAAAAGGACTGATCAAGAAGGCCGGCCTCGAAGCCGAATACATTCAGATGCGCACCGGCATCATGCCGCAGGCGGTGATCAACGGGAATATCGACTTCTTTACTTCGCCCTCGACGGGCATCTCGGCCGCGGTCAGCGGGCTCCCGCTCGTCATCGCCCTCAACCTGTATAACGGCAGCCCGTGGATTCTCGTCACCGGCAAGGAGATCGCCAAGCCACACGACCTCGTCGGCAAAAGCGTGGCGATCTCCGGCATCCGCAACTCGCCACACTACTATCTTCTCGCCGCGCTGAAAAAATGGGAGATTCCGGAGAAGGACGTCTCGCTCATCTCGACCGGCGGCACCGCTTCGAGCTTCGCCGCGCTGACGAGCCATCAGGTCGCGGGCGCAGTGCTGACGCCGCCGTTCGACGACAAGGCGGTGACGCTCGGATTTAAAAAGTTTCAGTTCCTCGGCGACCTCGCCGACGTGCCCTATGTCGGCCTAGTCACCTCGCAGGCCGAAATGAAAACGCGGCGCGAACTGGTGCAGAAGACGATCGCGGTCGTGCTCGAAGGCGCCGCGTGGGTGCGCGCGCACCGCGACGAATCGGTCAGAATGCTCGCGGACAAGTTCAAGGTGACGCCGGCCGAAGCCGGGCGCACGTACGAGACGCTGACGACCCTTTTGACGAAAGACGGCCGCATGGATGTGAAGGTCGCGCGCGGTTATCTGGATATTCTACGCCAGGAGCGGCCGATCGCGGCCGATGTCGATGCGCAGAAATTTCTCGACTTTTCTTTGCTGCCGGGCGCGCGCTAGTTTAATCTGAGCGGGAGGAAGCTATGACAACGAACAGCATCATCGTGGACGGCGACGGGCACGTCGTCGAAGACCTGGACGCGATCGCGAGCTTGATGCCCGAGCGCTACCGGAAAAAAATCGGCACGAACCGCGTCTTCGATCCGTTTCCGCCGCTCGACCATCTGCACTCCGCCAACCTGCACGATCTGCCGCCCGGCTCTTTCCGAAACGCCGGCCCGCCGGAATGGATGGAATTTTTAGAGGACGTCGGCATCCAGGCGACGGTGCTCTATACGACGCGCGGACTGGCCTACGGCAAGATCGTGAGCCGCGACTGGGCGATCGACCTCGCGCGCGCGTACAACGACTGGCTCGCGCGCGAATACGTCAAGCGCAGCCCGCGCTTTCAGGGCATGGGGCTTATCCCACTCCAAGAGCCCGACGCCGCCGTCGAGGAGCTCCGGCGCTGCGTGAAAGAGCTGGGCCTCTGCGGCGTGATGCTGCCTTCGACCGGATTTCAGTTCAATCTCGGCCACAAGCTCTACTGGCCGATCTACGCCGAGGCGGAGCGCCTCGGCTGCGCGATCGGCATCCACGGCGGCGCGCACGAGAACCTTGGGATGGACGATTTGAATCCGTACGCGCCGGTGCACGCGCTCGGCCATCCGTTCGGGCTCATGATCAGCTTCGCCGGCATCGTCTTCAACGGCATTTTCGACAAGTATCCGAACGTGAAGGTCGGCTTCATGGAAGGCGGCGTCGCCTGGCTGCTGCTCTGCCTCGAGCGCTTCGACCGCTCGTACGAGACGCACATCCAGCACGACCCGCGCGGCGAGTTTTTGCAGCTGCAAAAGGGCGAGCGGGTGAGCGACTACGTCGTCCGCCATCTCAAGGCCGGGAGGATTTTCGTCGGCTGCGAAGGCAGCGAGCCCGACCTCGGCCACGCGATCAAGCGCGTCGGCAACTCGCCGTTCATCTACTCGTCGGACTTTCCCCACGAGGTGAACAACGAATTCTGCAAGCACGAGCTCGAAGAGGTGATGGAGAACCCGGAGCTCACCGCCGACGACAAGGCCGCGGTGCTCTACAAGAACGGGCAGCGCTTCTACAACCTGAAGCCCGAATAGCTCATGGCACAGCGGAAGTCCGCGCTCGATCGCTTCTTCAGCCTGTTCGCGGACGTGCGCGCGGGCGAGGCGTGGACGGCTCTGCTGCTGATGCTGAATTTATTTTTTCTCCTCACGGCTTATCTCATCATCAAGACGGTGCGCGAGCCGCTGATTCTCACCGGCGGCGGCGCCGAGGTGAAGACCTACGCCTCCGCAGGCCAGGCGCTGCTCTTGTTCCTCGTCGTGCCGGCTTATGGATATCTCGCGACCAAATTGAATCGCATCCGCCTGATCTCTTGGGTGACGATGTTTTTCATCTCCAACCTGCTGATCTTTTACGCGCTCGCGCGCGCCGGCGCGTCGATCGCGATCCCATTCTTTCTCTGGGTCGGGATCTTCAACATCTTTCTCGTCGCGCAGTTCTGGGCGTTCGCCAACGACCTCTACGATCAGGAACAGGGCCGGCGGCTCTTCGGCATCGTCGCGTTTGGCGGCTCGCTGGGAGCAATCCTCGGTCCGAAGCTCGCGGGCTTGCTCATGCGGCCGCTCGGTGTCTTTCAGCTCCTACCGCTCACGGCCGTCATTCTCTGCCTCTGCATCGGCTTCTCGATTCTGGTGAACCGCCGTGGGAAGACGGGCCGGCACGCGGGCTCAAAAAACGAGCACGCGGACGAGCCGCTCGGGAAGCCCGGCGGCTTCAATCTCGTGACGCGCACGCCCTATCTCACACTCATCGCGCTGTTGGTGATCATGCTCAATCTCGTCAACACGACCGGCGAATACATTCTGGGCAAAATCGTCACGCAGGACGCCGCTCAGCAACCGAGCGAAACATTGGCGCAGGCCGCGGCCGACCGCGCCGGCCCCGCTTCCGAGCGCGAAACCAGTATCCGCCGGGAGTTCATCGGGCGCTTCTACGGCAATTTTTATTTCTGGGTAAGCCTAATCTCCGCGCTGATCCAGCTTCTGCTCGTGTCTCGGATCGTAAAATACTTCGGCGCCGGCGCGCTCGTTTGCCTGCCGCTGATCGCGCTCGGCGGTTATTCGCTGATCGCCGCGCTGCCGATGCTGAGCTACATTCGCTTCGCGAAGATCGCCGAGAACTCGACCAACTATTCGCTCCAGAACACGACACACCAGACGCTTTTTCTCCCGACCAGCCGCGAGGCGAAGTACAAGGCGAAGGCGGCGATCGATACGTTCTTCGTCCGCGCGGGCGACGTGCTGGCGGCGGTCCTCGTCTATGCCGGCGCTCGTCTGGCGCTCGACGCCGGCGCTTTTGCCCGCGTCAACATCATCATGACGCTCGTGTGGCTTGCGCTGGCGCTGCTGATCGTGCGTAAAAACCGCGCGCTGTCCATCCAGCCCGCGGTCGCCAAGGCGGCTTGAGATGAACGCGCGCATCGGACTGATCATCCCGTCGAGCAACCGGCTGACCGAGCCGCAGTTTCACCGCTACGCGCCGGCCGGCGTCGGCATTCACGTCACGCGGCTGCGCATGACGGGCAAGTGGCGCCGCCCGCTCGCGGAATTGAAGCCCGTCATCAAGGAAGCGGCGACGACGCTCGCCGACGCGAAGCCCGGCGTGATCGTTTTTCATTGCACGGCGAGCTCGATGGAGGCCGGTCTCGACGGCGAAAAAGCCGTCGTCGACACGATCGCTGAAGCATCGCGCTGCGCGGCGCTCACGACCGCCCAGGCGATCGTCGAAGCGCTGCGCCACCTCGGCCTAAAAAAGCTCGTGCTGCTGAGCCCCTACGTGAAGAAAACCAACGAGGAAGAGATCGAGTATTTAACCGCCGCAGGCTTCGACGTCATCCACGATTTCGCCCACGGCCTGTCGGCGAGCGACGACTACATCGCCGTCGCGCCGGAGCGCTGGCGCGATCTCGCCTGGGAAAACCGCCGCGACGACGCCGACGGCTATTTGTTGAGTTGCACAAACACGACGATGATCGAAGCGATCGCCGCAACGGAAGAAAAGCTTCGCAAGCCCGTCGTCACGAGCAATCAGGCGACGCTCTGGGCGTGCTTGCGGCGGCTGGGGGGCAGTGTAAACAACGATGCTTTGGGATGCCTTCTGCGCGGCCACACATTTTAATAATTTCATTCAATAGTCGGGGAAACATTCGCTTGGGTAAGTGCTTCTTCTTTGACACCCATAGCGCTGTACACTCTCGTCTTCACGAACCATTTCACCTCTGGTGAATACCAGTATTCCGCACGCAACCCGCCGCCTGAACGCTCGTAAGACTCGATTTTGATGGTATCGAAATCGCCGGCGCTGACATGAATTGTCTCGTTTCCCGCCGCAACCTTTACATGTCTGTACAACGTGCTTGAGTTCGCCGCTGCATTCCAAACCGTGAAGCGCATTCTCGTTTCTTTATCGGGCTCCAGCGGCCAGAAGACAAATGGGTAGATAATGTCAGCCTCCAAAGCGATTTTGCCGTTCTTTCTCGTAGCGACGAAGCCAAGTCCATTTTTTGTGTAAAGACTCTCGCCGTCTTCGGTTTTAACCACAAATACATCGATGCCGCGAAACTTTTCATCACGGCCGACCTCTTTGGTGACTACCCTTTTCCGTCCATGATTTGTCTCGGCATATGTCCATCGGTCGCCGACCTTCCATTCCGGCCGAGGGACTTTGAAAGACGTTTTTTTAGGCGCCGCTTCCGACAACGACTTCTTTAGCACTGCGTCAAAAGCTTCGGCCGTCATTCCGAACGCGCCCTGGAAACTTCCATGCAGAAGAAATTCCCTTAAGCCGGCAAAGCCCTTCCTTTGGTTCAGCCAGTCAATAGTCAAGAAGGCCAGGTCGTAAGTTCTGACTCTGCCGGCGTCTTGATTCAACGTGCGCCGCCACTGCGCGTTGTTAAAAATGTAAGGTATCTCCGGAAGCCACGCCCATTGACGCAGCACTTCGCGCCGGGCCTCGTGCACGCTTGTCTCGTAATCTTGCCATCCTAATGAGTCCAGCACTTTTGCAGCTACCCAGTCGGCGAAACCCTCCCAAACAAAGGTCGGCGGTCCGTGCTCACCTGCAATTTCATAATGAATCACGTGACCGTACTCATGGGCCAGCAGCAAAATAGAAGATGCTTGGCCTCTGTCGATCTTTCCCAGATCGATGAGTATTTGTTGCTGCTTTGCCGCAGCCACCTGATTGCCGATATCGATCGGGAACAATCCATGGCCATAACGGAAGAAGGCATAGGATGTGCTGTTATGGAACAAATCGACTTTTAGTGGATCGACAACCGGCAGATGCAAATCGTCACGGCACACCTTAATGATAGCCGCGAGCGCTTGCTCGACCGTACGAACGTCGGTCGGATCGCTCGGACGAAAATCAGAAGCCTTTGTGACGATTACTTCTTGAGGACGGACCGGAATGCCGCACTGCACCAACGTAGACACGAGAACGGCTGCAAGCCAGCATCCTATTCGTTGGCCGGATGTGGTTTTTTGAAATATCAAAAACTATTCCCCTGCAGCCTCTCCTTCAACCCCGTAAATCTTTTCTCGATCCGGATATTCCGTATCGCCATCGCGACCGCGCGCTTGCTGCCGACGAGCACGACGAGCTCGCGGCCGCGCGTCACCGCGGTATAAAGGATGCTGCGGTGCAGCATGGGGAAGTGCGACGTGTGCAGCGGAATGATCACGACGGGATATTCGCTGCCCTGGCTCTTGTGCACCGAGATCGCGTAGGCGAGGCCGATCTCGTCGAGATCGTCGGCGTTGTAGGGAATCCGCTTGCCGTCGAAGTCTACGGCGAGCTCCCCTTCTTCGATATTGACGGCGGTGATTCTCCCCAGGTCGCCGTTGAAAATGCCTTTGTCGTAATTATTTCTGAGCTGCATCACGCGATCGTTCAGCCGCAAAGTCGTGCCGCCGCGCTCGATGCTCAAGCCGGCGGGATTGAGCAGCTGCTGGAGCTCGCGGTTGAGGTTCACGGTGCCGAGGAGTCCTCGATGCATCGGGCTCAGGAGCTGGATATCCTGCGCGCCGTCGACGCCGAAGCGGCGTGGGATGCGCTCCTTCACGAGTTCCTGGATAACGCCGAGTGCGTCTTCTTCGCGCTCGCGGACGATGAAAACAAAATCCCGCCGGTCGGCGTCGGCTTCGAGCGTCAGCTGCTCGCCGCGGAGAATGCGGTGCGCGTTCTGAACGATGAGACTCTCGCCGGCCTGGCGAAAAATCCGCTTGAGCACGACGACCGGCACGGCCTTCGAATCGATGAGATCGCGCAGCACGCCGCCGGGGCCAACCGACGGCAGTTGGTCGACGTCGCCGACGAGAACGAGGTGACTTTCCGGCGCAACCGCGGTAAGCAGATGATCGAACAGCGGTAGGTCTAGCATCGACGCTTCGTCGACCACGATCACGGATGCCTGGATCGGATCGCCCTCGTCGCGTAGAAAGCCACCCTCGTGCGGATTGTACTCGAGCAGGCGATGGATCGTGCGCGCTTCTTCGCCGGAGAGCTCGGCCATGCGTTTTGCCGCACGGCCGGTCGGAGCCGCCAGGGCGAAGGAGACTTCCGCGTGCTTGAGAATTTTTAACAATGCGATGAGCAGCGTGGTTTTCCCCGTGCCCGGGCCGCCGGTGATGACGAGCATCTTGTGGCTAAGCGCATGGACTATCGCGTCGCGTTGCTCGGGCTCGAGGAGCACGGATGCGGAATCGGAGCGTTGAAGTGCGGAAAGGTTGAATGCCTTCAAGCCTTTGATGTCCGATGGACTAGCCATCAGCCGCTGGATGTGCGCGGCGACGCTCCGCTCCGCCTCGTAGAGATCGCGCGGGTAGACGCGCTTGTCTTCGTCGTCGCCGCGCTCGTCGACGACGAGCTTTCCCTCGAATGCGAGCTTTCCGACCGCGTGCTCGGCGACGTCCTCATCTACCTGGAGCAGCGCGGCAGCGTTCGCTTTCAACGCCTTAAGCGGCACATAGCAGTGTCCGTCGTCGGCGAATTTCTTGAGCACGTGCATGAGTCCCGCTTGGACGCGGAGCGGGAAGTCGCCGCTGATGCCGAGCGTCGACGCGATACGGTCGGCCAGAATGAAGCCGACGCCGTAAATCTCCTCGGCGAGGCAGTACGGATTCTCTTTCACGCGCGCGACGGTCTCGGCGCCGAAGGCGCGGTAGATTTTCAGCGCCAGTGAGCTGCCGACGCCGTGGCCCTGAAGAAAAACCATGACGTCCTGCATCCCGCGCTGCTCGCGCCAAGCGCGCAGGATGCGCGCGGCGCGAACGCGGCCGATGCCGGAGACTTTCATGACCTTGCTCGGCTCGTCGGTGAGGACTTTGAGCGTATTGAGGCCGAACGCTGCGACGAGCCGCTTGGCGTAGCTCGGTCCGATGCCCTTGATGAGCCCGGAGCCCAGGTATTTTTCGATGCCGGCGAGAGTAGCCGGCTCGATTTTCTCCCAGTGCTCGGCTTGAAACTGCAGGCCGTAGCGCGGGTGTATTTTCCAACTGCCGCCGACCTTGATCTCCTCGCCCTCGCTCACGGGGAAAATACCGCCGACGACGGTGACTTCCTCGATGTCGTCGACCTCCAGCCGCGCAACCGTATAGGGCGCGTCCGCGTCCTGATAAGTGATGCGCGTAATCGTGCCTTGCAGCAGGGATTTTTCGCGAAGATTGTTCGCCACGGCGTTCCTTCGCGCCATCCTACTCCAAAGACGACCCGCTCTCCAAGCCTTTGTCGGACGGGTCAAAAACCGGTATGATCGTTGTTTCGAGAATATTCCGGAACCCTGAGGGGGCTTATTCTATGTCTCTCGATACCTTGTGGTTCGAGGTCGCGCTGATTTTCGTTTTCATATTGATCACCGCATTTTTCTCCGCCTCCGAGATCGCGATCATCGCCACGCGCAAGACCCGCATCCAGAGCCTCTTGGAAAAAGGCGTCCGCTCGGCCGCCGCCGTGGCGCGCCTCAAAGACGATCCCGACCGCTTCCTCGCAACCGTGCAGATCGGCGTCACACTCATGGCCACGCTCGCCTCTGCGATCGGTGGCGCTGCCTCCATCAAGTATCTGAAGCCGTTGATCCAGTCGGCGCCAGTTCCTTTTGTCCAGGAGTGGGCGGAATCGCTCACCATCGTCCTCGTCAGCGGGCCGATCGCCTATTTCTCACTGATCCTGGGCGAACTCGTGCCCAAATCGCTCGCGCTACGCTACTCCGAGAGTATCGCTCTCATGGTAGCGCGGCCGATCGAATTTTTCTCGCGCATGACCGCGTTGTTCGTCGCCATTCTTACGGCGTCGAGCAACACCGTGCTGAGGCTCTTCGGCGGCAAAGGCGCCGGCGACGCAACCTTCATCTCCGAAGAGGAAGTAAAATCGCTCATTCGCGAGGGCGCGGCGAAAGGCATTTTCAACGAGACGGAAAAGGAACTGATTCACAGCGTCTTCGAGTTCGTCGACACGCCGGTGAAGGCGGTGATGATACCGCGTACAGAGATTCACGCGCTGGAAGTCAACGCCACTTCCGAAGAGGTGCTTAAAAGCTTCGTCGAGAGCGGCTTCTCGCGCATCCCGGTCCATGAGGGCGAGCTCGACCGCGTCGTCGGCGTTCTTTATTACAAGGACCTGCTGCGCGCGATCCAGGAAAAAGCGGTCTTCCATATCCGCGAACATCTGCATCCGCCGTTCTTTGTGCCGAGCTCGCTGCCGATCAGCCAGCTGCTGAAGGATCTCCAGCGCCGTCGCATCGCGATCGCGCTGGTGGTGAACGAGTTCGGCGAGGTCGAGGGCCTGGTCACGCTCGAGGATCTCCTCGAAGAGATCGTCGGCGAGATCCGCGACGAGTACGACCGTGAGGAGCGCGGGCCGGTCGAGCGCCTGCCCGACGGCTCGCTGGTGATCCAGGGCTCGGCGCAATTGAAGGATTTAAAAACCGACTACAATCTCCCGTTCGAGGAGTCGCCCGAGTACCTGACGCTCGCCGGCTTCGTGCTCGCGAAGCTTAAACGCATTCCGCGCGGCGGCGAGGTTGTCGAGCACAACGGCTACCGTTTGACAATCGTCGACATGGAAGGCCGGCGCATCGTGAAAGTGAAGCTCGAGGCGACGCACAAAAAGCCTGCAGAGACCAAGGAGCAAAGCGCCAAGACCTAGCGGCGCTCTCCTCGAATTATTTGATTCCGATTTTGTTGCGGATCGCGGGCAGCGCTTCTTCCGCCGCCGCCATGCCGAGCGCGACGAGCTCTTTCTTGCGCGTGAAGTCCATCAGGCCGGCGTTGCCGAGCTTTGGGCGGATGACAACGTCGGCCTGCCGCAATGCGAGCGCGGACGACTGTCGCGTGGCGAGAAACAGACTCTGCAGCAGAGTCTCGAAAGTATTTTTCGTCTGCGCGGCGGGCATGCCGTCGGTGAGGTCAACCGCGATCACGACATCGGCGCCGAGCTTCCGCGCCGTGCCGATCGGAACGTTGTCAAGCACGAGGCCGTCGGTGAGGAGCTTTCCCTCGTGCGCGACCGGCGCGAAAATCCCCGGAATTGCGGTCGATGCGCGCACCGCGCGCGCGAGCGAGCCGGACGTGAGCGCCACCGCCGCGCCGGTCTCCAGATCCGTCGCCATCGCGGCGAAAGGCATTCTCAGCCGCTCGATGTCGCGCGAGGAGACCCGCTTCACGATGAAATTTTCCAGCCGCTCGCCGCGCGCGAATCCCTGCGTCGGATTGATGAAGTCGTAATCGAAGATGTCATTTTCTTCGAGCGCCAACGCGATGCGCTCCAAATCCGACGCGCTTTTTCGCTCGGCGTAGATCGCGCCGATCAGGCTGCCGGTATCCGTGCCCACGATGATGTCGATCGGGATTTTCTGCCGCTCGAGAACGCGGATGACGCCGACGTGGGCGAAGCCGCGCGCGCCGATCCCGGGAAGCACCAGCGCGACTTTCGGGGTGCGGCCGGCCCATGGCATCACCTTCGACGCGGCGCGCCAGCTGCACGATACAAAGCCGAAGGCGACCGTGACTGAAATGACTGCGAGCGCGAGGAAACCACGGCGCATGCAGGCAGTGTAACAGCAATCGATTTCGCGTCGCAATGAGCGCGGATTAGGAGCCGGCCGGGTCTAAAATATCGCGCACGACCATTTTCACCGCGTCCGAAGACGCTTGTGCGAGATTGGTCGCGCTCGGCGTCGGCACCGCGCGCTGGTAGCGGCGCTGCCAGAGCGTCGCGCCGTCGACGATGCGGATTAATTTGAAATCCGCGATCACGCCGATGAATTGCCTGGAGTCGGCGTTCCAGCGGAGAATGTCCGTCAATAGGAGAAGCCCCGCAAGCTTTCCCTGGCGCGCATTGCCGGCGGCGGTTTCGGCGGCAAACGGAAAATTGGCGATGCGCTTATCGGCTTCCTCTGGACGCGAGACCTGGAAGCCGCGCCGCTTGAGCTCGCTTTGCAGCTCGTCCCGGAGCAGGTCCATAACGGTTTGGCGTGATTCGTTGGGAATTTTCCCTGCCATCTCCGCGAGCGAGCGCAGCGGGTTGTTTTCCGGCAGAGCCAGGTTGAGATTCGTGTCGTTGCTCGGCCGCGCGAGCCACAGCGGCGCGCTTCCGGGCGCCGGAAACGCCGCGGGCGCCTGCACCGAAGCACAGCCGGCGAACAGCGATGCGATGATGACCATCAGTGCTGTAGCCGCCGAGCGCAACGGAAGAGCGCGCGCGAGGTTCGCGATAAACAACATGGCGCAGCCGACCGCGACGTCCGTCGGACCGAGCGGCGTGTCGAGCTTGACCGAGAGGTAAAAACCGAGAAACGCCATCAGCACCCCGAGCAGCGGCGCGAGCCACAAGAAAGCCGTCATGCCTTTGACGATCGGCTTCGCCGCCAGCGCCGGCAGCACCAAAAAGCCGAAGATCAACAGTGGTCCGGCCATGATGACGCCGACGGCGATGCTGAGGCCGGCAAGCAAATAGAGAATGACGTCCCAGAGCGTATTGCCGCCCTTCAGCAGAAACGACAGATCGCGATCGAAGGCGCTCAACAGAAACTCTCTGCGGAAAAGAAACATCGCCGCGACCACGAAGCCGAAGACGGCAGCGAGGAGTTTGATCTCGCCTTTGGCGAGCGAAAGCACCTCACCCTTCAGCATACCGAGGATCTCGATCTCGCCCGCGGGATTGAAGACGATGAAGAGAATGGTCAGCGCGCCGGCCAAGGCGTACGCCGCGGCGAGCCGGCCTTCGGCGGTTCCCTTGCCCCGCCGCTCGAAATACGCGAACAGCAGCAGCGCGACGAACGTGAACAAGAGCGAGCCCGCCATTCCCAAAAAACGCTCGCTCGCCGGGAACGCCGCCGCGAAACCGAGCTGAGCCATCCAAAACGCGAACGCGACGCCGGCGGCGGCGACTTGCGGCAGCGTAAGGCCGAGAAAGATCGTCCTTCTAAGGATCAGATAGGCGCCGACAGAGGGGCATACGAACCCCAGAATCGCGCTGCCGACGAGCGCCGGAAAGAGAAGATAGGATGGATTGAGAATCTGCAGCAACGTTTCCATTCAGGCCAACACCGCTCCTTTCTCCTCCCACCACACTTTGCCCTTGTCGATCCGCAGGATTTTTTCCGAGACCTCGCGCACCATTTCCAGATCGTGGCTCGAAAAAAATATTGCGAGGCGCCGCTCGTGGTTGAGCTTGATGAGCAATTCGGTGATCGCGCGCTGCGAGGCGCGGTCGACGCCGGAAAGCGGCTCGTCAAGGATCATGATCTTTGGGTTCACCATCAGAGCACGTGCGATCAGGATGCGCTGCTTCTGCCCGCCGGAGAGCGAGAAGAAGGGTTTCCCGGCGAGATGCGGCAGTCCGACCTGCTCCAGGACTTCGGCGATCCGCCGGCGCTCGCTGTGCGGCAGAATCCCGAACCGCGTTACGCGGCCGTAGGCGCCCATCTCGACGATTTCAGAAACATTCAGCGGAAACTGCGGATCGAGCGCGGCGCTCTGCGGCACGTAGCCGAATGCGGAGAGCGCGCACGAGCGCGTAATGCTTCCGCGCAGCGGCGGCAAAAGCCCCAGGATCGCGCGCAGGATCGTCGTTTTTCCCGACCCGTTCGGGCCCGCGAAGCCGATGAGATCGCCGGTACGTATCGCTAGATCGACGCCTTCGACGACCGGCGCCGAGCTATAGCCGATAGCGACGCCGTCGAGCGCGACCAGCGGCGCCGCTCTGGTGGATAATTTTTCGTCTTCCGCGGTTGCAGATTTCATCATGGCTCAACCGTTCCCCACCGCACCGACAAGCGTGCGAACGGTGTAGTCGATCCATTTGATGTAGGTGTCCGTCTCGGGCCGCCCGCCGCCGCTGCTGTAAAGCCGCAGCACTTTGATGCCGGTCTCGCCGGCAATCTGCTGCGGCAGGCGCGGGTTTTGCGCGCCATAGAGCAAGACCTGCGCTTTCTGCTCCTTGATCTCCTGGACGAGGCTCACGAGATAATTCGGCGTCGGCTCGATCCCGGGCTTGATCTCTACGCTGCCGACGCGCTTCATACCGAAGCGATTGGCGAAATAGGCCCACTCAGGATGATATTCGACGAACTTGACTCCCTTGAGCGGCGCGGCGATTTTTTGCCAGCGTCCGATCCAGTCGTCTAGCTCGGCGAGATACGCCTTGAGGTTGCGCTCGAACAACGCCTGATGCTGCGGAAAATTCCGCGAAAGGCCCGCGGCGATATTCTGCGCCACCGTTTTGGCCCGCACGGGATCGAGGAGATAGTGCGGGTTGCCCTTCGGGTGCAAATCCCCTTCGGCGCGGTCGAGGCGCGCCGGCGCGTCGACCACGGGTATGCCGACCGAGCAATCGATGTAGCCCGGCTGTCCGGGCATGAGCTTCGGATTACTCGCGACTTCCAGCAGAGCCGGCAGCCACGAGTGCTCGTCGTCGAGCCCGGTAAGAATCAGCACGTTGGCGCGGTTGAGCTTCGGCACGAAGCTCGGTTTCACAGGAACGCCGTGCGGATCCTCGACTCCCGTCGCGAGGCTTTCGACGCTGACCTGCTCTTTGCCGATCTGCTTGGTGATGTCGGCGAGCGCCGGCCATGTGGCGACCACGCGGATCGACTGCGCGTACAAAATGCGCGCCGGAACCAAAGCCAGCGCAGGAGCGAACAAAATGGCGATGAAAATTTTCTTTTTCATTAACGGCTTCATGTTAACTCCTCGTTCATTTTTTTTAACGCCCGACAAAGCCGTGCGTATGCGCGCCGATGACGGTCGTCCACTGGAGAAAGAACTGATTGCCGCCATCGTCCTTGTCCTCGCGGACATGATCGTCGGCATGGGTAAATTGGAAGCGAAGGCGGTTGAACTCGCTGATGTTCCAGGTAAGGAACGGCGAATACCCGATCGTCTTCTTTCCCGGGCTCGACAGGCCCGGGGCGTAGTCGAAGAGAAATCCGGTTGACCAGTTCTTGTTGAGCTTGAGCTCGGCGTAGCTATACCCGCCCAATGCTGTGCGCCGCTGCGCCACATCGTCGGCGAATAGCCGCTCATTGTTGACGAAGAGCTCGGACCCGACTGTGAGACCCTGGTAAATGACGCTGCCGAGCGGCTGGTACCGGTAGGTCAGATCGACGCCGCCGAGGAAGCGCGGGCCGCCCGATGTATCGTGGCGCAGGCGAACGCTCGGCGTGTACGCGAAGCTGGTTCCAAACTCTACGTTGTTATTGTCGTTGAGGTCCAGGTAGCTATTAAGTCGCGTGAGATAGGTGAATCTGCTCCAGGCGCGGTTTTTGCCGTTGCTGGTCCGGTCGTTGGCTTCGCCGATTTTATTCATGCCGCCCATCGTGGCGCGCAGGAAGAACGGCGTGGGAAAAAGATAGCTCACTTCCACTCCGTCGGCTTGGCTCTCGCCGCCGACAAACCGCTCGATTGAGAGGGGCTCGTTGACGAACGGCAGCTCGTGCTCGTGCGTCTTGGGAAAGCGGCCGAAGTCGGCGAGGAAGCGTCCGCCTTTGGCCGTCAAGTTCCACGGCAGCGAGGTGGTGATCGCTGCCGCTTCGTCGACCTCGACGCCGTCTTTCGTTCCGTTGATAAACGCGTACATGCGGGCGAATGGGTCGACCGACGCCGCCAGCCCGATTTCGGCGCTGCGGAAATCGAAATTGCCGCCGGTTTTACTTCGGTGCTGGACGTTGGCGTCGAGCACCGCGCCGATCGCCGGGTTCAGCGCCGAGGCCGCGCTCTGCACCGCCTGAACCGATTTTTCCACCTGCCCCAAGCGCGACGATGTCGAGGACTCGACCTCCTCGACCTTTTCAGCCGCCGCCGCTTTTTCTTTTTCCAGCTGCTCGATGCGCGTGAGCGCGTCTTTGAGCTGCCTCTGGATATCAGCCAGGGAGTTCTTGAGAGACTGAATGACATCTTCCTGCGCGCGCGCCGGGTCCGCCAGCAACGTAACCACCAGCAATACCGCGCACGACGAAACGGTCCGCGCCACATCGCGAAATGCGCTCATACTCACCCTCCAGGTAAAAGGTCTCCCCTCCCTCAAACGGCGGGAGGGCAAAGACGGTCAAGATTTTTCTGTCTGGGAAAAGTTAAAGAGAAGCGACTGACGGGGGAGCGCGGATCGAATGAAAATCGAAAGCGACGCGGCTGTTGAGCCTAGGCTGTTGCTCGTGAACGACGGTGGCCTGGAACGACGGCGCGAAGTCCGCTGGCTGTGGCACCTCGACGGCGCAGGTCCGGGCGCCTTGATAGCAGCTGCACTCCTGCGCCAGCTGCGGCGTCGGAGTGAACGCGTGGATATGAAGCGGGAGCGCCAGCAGAGCGAGCAACAAGGCCGCGGCGGTCCAATGCCGCGCTTCGATCGCTCGCGCTTTGACGGTCGGGCTCACGTGCACCAATTATGCGCGACCGCTAAGTCTTGTCAAGGCGGCGCGGTTGACACGTTTTTAAAGAACGTGCTACGACCCTTATGTAGTATGTCGAGAGTCTCGCGTTTCGGCGTCTCGCTCGAAGACGACCTGCTCCGCTCGTTCGACCGGAGCATCGCGGAGATGGGCTACGCCAATCGCTCAGAGGCGATTCGCGACCTGATCCGCGATCACTTGATTCAGAAGAAGGTGAGCCAGGGCGACGGCGACGTCGTCGGCGTCGTGACCCTGGTTTACGACCACCGAACGCATCATCTGGGAGACATCTTGGCGGACATGCAGCACAAGGCGAAGGTGGCAATCAACGCCAGCCTGCACATTCACCTCGACGAGCATAATTGTCTCGAGGCGATCGTGATCCGCGGCGGTGCGGCGAAGGTGCACGAGGTCGCCGCAAAGCTGATTTCGACCAAAGGCGTCGAAAACGGAAAACTCGTGACTACTGCGGTGGAACCGCACCACTAAATTTTTTTTGTCTACAGGTAACACTAAAATAAGAATAGTGCTACCCAGACGCGCGACATCAGGATACGACTATGGAAACGCACAGCTTTGCGGCGCTGCTTGTTACGACGCTTCTGCTAGGTCTCGCGCACGGCATCGATTGGGATCATATCGCGGCGATCACCGACATCACCGGCACAGTCGACGAATGGCGGCCCGGCTTATACCTCGCAACGTTATACGCCCTCGGCCATGCGCTCATCGTCATAGCCCTGGGCATCCTCGCGATCCTCGCCGGACTCGCGCTGCCCGAATGGGTAGACGACATCATGGGGCCGGCCGTCGGCGTCACGCTGATTTTTCTCGCCGTCTGGATCATCTATTCGCTGTTCCACCATCACCACGACTTCAAACTCCGCAGCCGCTGGATGCTGATCTTCGATGCCGTCGGGTCGTCGGCAACATGGGCTAAGCATCGACTCGCGGGAAACCCGCAGCCGTTCGTACTCACGCGGACCTCCGTCTACGGCCCGCGCGCCGCATTCGGCATCGGCATGCTGCATGGCATCGGCGCCGAAACCGCGACGCAGGCGCTGCTGTTCCTCGCCGTTGCCGGAATGGGTGGCAAACTCCTCGGTACGCTCATGCTCTGCACGTTCGTGATCGGGCTGGTTATTTCGAATTCACTGATCGCGATGGCGACGCTCTCGGGCTTCCGGCTCGCGAGCCGCAACATCACGGTCCTGCGCGTGGTCGGCGGGTGCGTCGCGCTTTTCAGCCTCATTGTCGGCATCGTTTTCATCACCGGACACGAATCGGTTTTGCCGAAGATCATCGATTGGCATCCTTCGCTGTGAACCGCGGGCTCATTTTCGCTGCCCTGCTGTGCGCAGTGGTCTGTCATTCTGGCGAGGTTTTCGCGGGACGGCCGCTCGTCGTCGACGACGCGGCCACCGTTGCGGCTGGCAACATCGAATTGGAGTTCGGCTTTACCCACACCCTGCCGGAGAAGGGCGTCCGCGACCAGCAGTTTCCGATCATGGCGGCTACGTATGGAGTCATCAAACGCCTCGAAGTCGGTCTCGCAATCCAGCGAACGAATACCGATCTTAAAAGGCAATCGCCGCTGAGCGGTTTCCAGGATATCAACCTCAACGCCAAATACGATTTTATGACCGGCGAAACTTACGACCTTTCACTCGCCGTCAATGTGAAAGTTCCGACGGCGAACAGACATCGCGGGTTAACAACCGGAAGATTCGACGAGGCGTTTTTGTTCCTTGCCACGAAAGATTTTTTTCCAGCCGCCGTTGATCTCAATCTAGGCTATATCGTCGTGGGAAAGCGCAAAGGCGAGAACCTCGAGAACCGATTCTTCGGCGGCATGGCGCTGCGCTACAACGTAAGCGAGAATTGGCGCGTCGTTGGAGACATCTATGGGCTGTCACCGGCCGTCCGCCGCGCAAACGCCGACGGCAATTTCCAGCTCGGCCTCCGCTATCACATGGGTGAGTTCACGATGTTCGATGCTGCGATTGGACGGAGCCTTTTGCCGACGGGCAATCGCTTTCAGGCGACCTGCGGGGTCACCTGGTCGACGGCGTTAAACTTCGGCGCCCAAAATTAAACTGTTAAAGTTTCTTGCCTTCGATTAAAATCTCAGGCGTGTTTTGGAAGAAGTCCTTTTTCAGCGTACTGCTCCCGGCGTTCGTTAGCTTTTTTTCCGCCGACGCCTTCGCCGGGCGGCCGCTCGTCGTCGACGACGCGCGGCCGGTCGCTCAAAACAACGTGCAGTTTTCCATCGGCTTTACGCACACGGTGCCGGAAAACGGCGGGCGCGATCAGCAAGCGCCGGCGATGACGCTGGGTTTCGGCGTGCTCAAAAATCTCGAGCTAGGTTTGACACTCGACCGGACCAACACCGATCTCAAAGGCGAGTCGCCAGTCAGCGGCTTCGAAGATCTCCACCTGTATTCCAAATACAACTTCGTCGAAGAAGTCGAAAAGGGCTATGTGCCGGCCATGACGTTTACTTTCGATCTCAAAGTGCCGACGGCGAACAGCCACAACGGCCTATCGACCGGCAAGTTCGACGAGGGTTTTCTCTTGATCGTGACCAAGCATTGGTTTCCCGCGGCGGTCGATTTGAATCTCGGCTACACCGTTGTCGGCCGGCAGCAGGGAGCAAAGCTGGAGAACCAGTTTTTCGGCGGCGTCGCGCTGCGCTACGGCTTGAACGAGAACTGGCGCATCGTCGGGGATATCTACGGCTTGTCACGCGGCGCGAAAGGCGAAAAGGCGGTCGGCAATTTCCAGATCGGCATCCGCTACCGCCCCAATCTTCCGGCGTATTTCGACGTGGCGGTCGGACGCAGCCTGCTCGCGACCGGCGACCGCTTTCAGGTAACGGTGGGGACGACCTGGTCGACCGCGCTCAACTTCTAAAGTTTGACAACAACTAAACGCGCGGGTACCATTCACACAATGACGCCGCACGCCCATCGACGCGTCAAGCATCCGGCCTATCTCGCCGTCGCGGTGTTGTTCCTTGCTTTTCTCCTTTATTCCGCGCCACACCAGGTTCATCACCTTCTCGAGCATCCGCATTCAGCGCGCCCGGCCCCGTGTCAGGCTTTCGCCGTCGCCAAGACCTGCCACCTGCAAGTTGCAGCGGCGATCGTTCTCACGTTCGAGGAAAAGGTCGTTCAATGGCTCGCTCCCTCGGCCGTCGATTCACTTCGGTCTTCCACCGCTTCCCCGGTTTCCGCACGAGCGCCTCCGCTGGCATAGTTTCGTCTTTGTAAATTTTTTTGACCGCTCCGAAGGCGAGCTCGGCATCGCTTAGCTGCCTCGGCGCGACTTCACCCGAAACACAGTTCCGAAGTCACCCGTGAACGGAGAGAAGATGAGAGTTTTCTCACTGGCTTTTTTTATAATTTTCTTGCCGATCGGCGCGGCGCGCGCGCACGACGGCTGGATCGAGGTCGCTCCGGCCATCGTCGAGAAAGGCCAACCGGTAACTATCGCGCTGATGCAAGGCAATCATTCGAACGAGCATCGCAGCTACCGGCTAGCCGGCAAATGGGACGCGGAATTCACCAAAGTCACCGTGATCGCGCCATCGGGAAAGACCAGCGTGGTCGAGATGATCGACCTCGGCGAAGATCCGGAAAACACCGGCCCTAAGGGACCTAAGGGATTCCACGTTGCGCAGTTCGTCGCCGATGAAGAGGGCGTCTACACTGTGGTCGCGCGCCAGGAGCGCGATCTGCAGCACGGCGATGGCCCGCGCTTTCGCGGCGTGCGCTTCGCGCGCAGCGCGTTCGCAGCGCTCGCGCTGCCGATGCTCGCCGAGGCGCAGAAAATCAGATCCGCCGCGCCGCAGGCGCGCGGCGGGGATGATCTCGAGATCGTTCCAGTGGACAATGCAGCCAGTGCCATGCGTGGCGCGTCCATCGTTCTGCAAGTTCGATACAAGGGTAAACCGGCCGAAGGCAAAGTCGTCTCGATCGTGCCGAAGCTGGCCGGAGCCCGCGGCGCGAAAGATTTCACGACGGATGCCGAGGGGCGCGTTCGCTTCACGCCGCCCGCGGCGGATTCTTATCTCGCCCGCGTCAAGTTCGACGAAAAGAGCGAGCGCGGCGACCTGAATTCCTTCGAGGCCACATATGTCTTTCAAGCCTTTAATCGTCGCTAGCGTGCTCGCCCTCGCCGCGGCACTCGCGCCGGCGCTTCTGCACGCGCATGCGTATCCGATGGTCGCCGTCCCTCCGGAAGGCGCCGTACTGCGCGATTCGCCGCGCGAGATTCGGATTCAATTTACCGAAGGCATCGAGCTCGAGTTCAGCCACATCGACGTAAAGAACGCGGCGGGGGAAAAAATGAACGCCGGCAATCTCCGCCGAATCGCCGACGATACCGTCGCCGTCGCGGTGAAGGCGCTCGCTCCGGGAACGTACCGCATCGAATGGCAGGTGCTTTCCGTCGACACGCATGTGACCGACGGCGTGCTGCGCTTTACGGTCGCCGGCGGAAAATAAAAATGCTCGCGATCGAAGGCCTCGTTTCGGCCGCGCTTTATTTCACGGCCGCGCTCGTCCTCGGCTCGCTCGCAACCGCCGCGTTCGTTCTGCCGCCCGGCGAAAGTCCTCTGCGAAAGCAACTAATATCGTTTGCCGCGATGTTCACCGCGGCTTTTCTCTTGATCGCCGCCGCGGCGCTTATCGTTCAAGGCGCAAAGCTTTCCGGCGGCGGCTTGCCCTCGCTCGACGTCCTCCTCCGCTACGTGATGAAAACCCAAAGCGGAAACGTCTGGCTATGGCGCGAGATCTACGGCGCGCTGCTGCTCGCGCTGCTCATCTCGTTTCAAAACACGGATATCTCCGAGCGCGCCGGCCGCTGGATGGTGCTCGCCGCTATACCGCTCGCGGCGAGCCGGAGTCTCACCAGCCACGCCGCCGCCGCGCGGGAATATCCGCTTATGGCGATGGCCTGCGACGCAATTCACCTGACCGTCGCAGCGGTCTGGGCGGGCGGCCTGCCGCTGCTCTGCTGGGCGCTCTGGCGCGGCAGCCGGTTCGCCACGTCGCCCGGCTGGACCGGCAATTTAGTCGCCCGCTTTTCACGGCTGGCGTTCCGCAGCGTCGTCCTCCTCGTTTCTACCGGCATTTTTCAAAGCTGGATTCAGGTCGGGACCTGGGATTCGCTCCTGGAGACCGCCTACGGCCGCGTTCTTTTATTGAAGCTCGCCTTATTTTTGATGATGCTCGCTTTCGGCGCGCTCAACCGGCATTTTACCCTCCCCGATCTCATCGCCGCGCCGCACCCGGCGCCGTTCCCGCGCGACGCCTTCCAGCGCATCGGCGCCGAAGCGGTGCTCGCGATTATCGTGTTCGTCGCCACGGGCTTTCTCACGATTCTGCCGCCCGGCGCCCACAGCGCGCATCAGCTCGCCGCAGCGCCCAGGTTCGGCGTACTCACGCCGGCGGAGGGCGCGGCGATCAAAATTCTGTCGCCCCGCGATGGCGAGACCTTGCACGGCGACGAGGTACCGCTCAAGTTCCGTCTCACGCCCGGCCGCCGCGGGACGCACGCGCACGCCTACGTCGACGGCGAGCTCATGGGAATGTTCGAGACCGAAAGCGGCACGCTCACGGGGATCACGCCGGGACATCACGCGCTCGAGCTCCGCGTCGTCGCCGGAGACCATCAGACGGAGCTCGACGCTAGCGATACCGTTCATTTTGTGGTGAAGTAAAGCCCATGCACGCACGCTCGATCGTATTATTCGTCATCGCACTGCTCGTCCTCTCGATCCTTCCGCTCGCTTTCTGGCGCATCCAGCCGGTCGCCGACGGCGACGCCTCGGAATTCACGCGGCGCTATCTCGCCGCGCTCTACGCGCGCGATTACGGCCGAGTTTATTCGCTGCTCTCCGCCGAAGACCGCAAGGCCAAAAGCCGCGACGAATATCTCACGGAAAACCCGTCGTTTTCCGGCGCCTCGCTGGACGTCGCGCGCGGCCTCGCGCGCATGATCGAGCTCAAGGACGTGCGCGCCGACATCAACCGCGAGCGCGCGAGCGTGCGCTTCGCGTTTCGCGCGCCCGACGCGAACAATCCAGCCGTCCAGCGGCTCGCCCAAGACTTCGACGCCGGCCGCCTGGCAACCCTTTCGCCGAACGATCGGCGCGCGATCGCGCGCGAGTTCGAAGAATTGCGCGCCCAAAACGCACTGCCGATGATCGAAGGCGAAGACCGGGTCGACCTGGTTAAAGAAAGCGGCCGGTGGCGCGTCGCGACCAATACCGCCGGCGCGATTCGCGTGCGTTTCAGCGGCGAAGTCAAAGAGGGACTCGCCTGGGACTTTCGCCCGTTGAAAGACACCGTGCTCGCGCGGCCGGGCGAGACGCTGCGGGTCGTTTATACGGCGACGAATCGCTCCGGGCGGATCGTTACCGGGAAGGCGCGCCACATCGACGACCCCGCTGACGCCGAGAAATACCTGGAAATTGTCCAGTGCTTCTGTTTCATTCGCGAGACGCTCGGCCCGGGTGAGACGAAGGAGTTCCCGCTCGTCTTTCGCGTCACCGGCGCCGTGCCGGATTCGATAAAAGAATTCCATCTCACGTACGTGTTTTATCCGATCGAGAAATTTCCCAAGCAATGACGCACCGAAGCCTTCGTTATATTCTTACGGCGCTGCTCATCGTCGTTCTGCTGGGCGGCCTGCTGATGGCGCGCGGAAGAAGAACGCAATCCGATGCGAGGCCCCTCGAAGGCCTTGGCGACTTCGGTACGGTGCCCGACTTCGCGCTCACCGATCGGAGCGGCAAACCGGTGACTCTGTCGGATTTGAAAGGAAAAATCTGGCTCGCAGATTTTATTTATACGGCGTGCCAGGATACGTGCCCGCTCGAGAGCGCCGCGATGGCGCAGCTGCAGAACGATCTCAAAAGCGACGGATTCAGACTGGTTTCTTTTTCCGTCGATCCGGAGCGCGACACCCCGGCCGTCCTCGCGCGATATGCGGAGCTTTTTCACGCCGATTCCGCGCGCTGGCTCTTTTTAACCGGCAAAAAAAACGACGTTTATCGGCTCGTTCAGGATGGCTTCCACCTGAGCGCGATTCCGATCGCCGACGATTCCCTGCACGTCGACGGCGCAGTTTTTCACGATGCGCATTTCATTTTAGTTGACGGCTCGGCGCGGATCCGCGGATACTACGAAAGCAACGATGCCGCCGCGCTCAAGCGGCTCGCAGCGGACGCGAAAAAGCTGCTGGCCGAGAACGGATAATCATGGCGAAGGTAGCACGCAAAAAGAGAGCTTACGGGCAGGCGGCAAAAGAACCGCTTCGGAGTGCGCCCAACTGGCCGCTGTTGGCCATCGCGGCGGCCGGGATGGCGCTCACCGCGTATCTGACGGTTGCCGCATGGCGCGGCGAGGCGGTCGCCGGCTGCGCGGTGGGCAGTGTCTGCGACGTCGTACTCGGCAGCCAATGGGCGAAACTCTTCGGCCTGCCGACGTCGTTGTGGGGATTCTTCACCTATGCGGCGCTCGCCGCGATCGCGTTCATCAAGCGCGCACGGCTTCACTGGAAAGCGGCGTTCCTGGTGGCGTTTTTCGGCATGCTCTACAGCGCGTATCTTACGAGCATATCGCTGCTCGTGCTCCACGCCGCGTGCCCGTACTGTCTGACTTCGTTCGCTTTGGTGGCGGCGATCTTCGCGCTTACCATCTTTCAGCGCCCTGCCGACATGTCCGGCTTTTCGTGGACTCCGTGGATTGTCACGACGCTAGCAGGCGCCGCCGTCGTCATCGTGCTGCTACATCTAAATTACACCGGCGTCTTCGAAACCACATCGAGTGCCGACCCGAAGCTCGCGGCGCTCGCCGATCATCTGACGGCGATGAACGCGAAGTTCTACGGCGCCTCGTGGTGCCCGCATTGCAAGGAACAGAAGCGCATCTTCGGCGCGGCCGCCGACCGCCTTCCCTATGTCGAATGCAGCGCCGAAGGCCCGCGCGGCCCCGAAAATCCGGTGTGTCACCAGATGCAGATTGTCAGCTACCCGACGTGGATCATCAACGGCCGGCGCTACGAGGGCGTACTGGGGCCCGAGGAATTGAGTCGCTTGAGCGGATTTACATTGCGCTAAAGAAAGATAGGGAGGCTTGATGAAGGTGAGGACAACGGCGGCGGCGCTTTTGATCTTGATCTTCCCCGCCGCTCCGACCCTCGCCGCAGACAACGGGATGTCCGGAATGGACATGCCGGGGCATAAGTCATCCCAACTGCAGCCGGCCGAGGGCGCGAGCGTAAAGATCGTCACGCCGAAAACCGGGCAAGAGTTTAAAGGGGACCAAGTCCCGCTGGAGTTCAAGCTCAATAAGGGAAAGCGCGGCGATCACGTGCACGCTTACGTCGATGGCGAGTTGATGGGGATGTTCTCCGGCGAAAAGGGCACGCTCACTGGCATCAAGCCCGGCAAGCACACGCTGGAGCTAAGGGTCGTCTCGACCGATCACATCACGGAACTGAAAGCGACCGACCGGACCGACTTCGTCGTAAAGTAATACGGAAATTCAATCGGCGGCGAACTCGACGCGATTCTTGCCGCGCCCCTTCGCTTTATAGAGCGCGAGGTCCGCGTCCTGCACGACAGTCGCCGCGTCGTGATAAGGACGCGCGGAAGTCGACGCGACGCCGATGCTCACGGTGGGTGAAACGTCGGCGGGCTCGTCGAATCGGATCGCGGCGATCTCCTGCCTCAGCTTTTCGCCGGCCTGGATGCCGCCCTCCAGACCGATCTCCGGCAGCAGGACCACGAACTCCTCGCCGCCGTAGCGCGCGGCGATATCGACCTTGCGCGTTCTCGCGCCGATGACTTCCGCCACCCGCCTGAGCACGCGGTCGCCGCAGGGATGGCCGTGACGGTCATTGATGTTCTTGAAATCGTCCACGTCGATCATCAGGATCGACATCGGGCGGCTGTAGCGCTTGGCGCGCTCGAACTCGTGGCTCAACCGCTCCTCGAACGTTCTCCGGTTGTGCAGCCCGGTTAGTGGGTCGCGCGCCGCCTGTGTCTCGATCTCGCGCCGCTCGCGCGTGAGCCGCTCGCCGACGCTCAGGCGTGCCATCAGCTCGGGCACGTAATACGGCTTGGTCATGTAGTCGTTGGCGCCGAGCTCGAGCCCTTTCACGCGGTCCTCGCCCGAGACCATGGCCGTCAAAAATATCACGTAAATGTTTTTCAGCCGCGGGTCTTCGCGGATGCGGCGGCAGACTTCGAGCCCTGTGATTTTGGGCATCATGATGTCGAGCAAGGCGATGTCGACCGGCTCGCTGGCGAGCTTTTCCCAGGCCTCCTCGCCGTCCATCGCGCAGACGAGCCGGTAGCGTCCCTGGCCGAGCATTGTCTGCAAGATCTCCATCTGGTCGGGATTGTCCTCTGCGATAAGAACGGTGAGCTGCCCGCCTTCGGGCGCCGTGCTTAGATCTGCCTTCGGCTGCGCAACGGGCGCTGCGCGGCTGCTGCGCACATCGACTTCCGGCTCGCGAAAGAAGTCGACCGCGAGCATTTGCGGATCGATGTACTGACTCTCGCCGAATTTGACGAACGCGTCGATCAGGTTTTTGTCGAGTCGCCCGGCCGCCGCCTCTTCGCGCAGGATCTCGACGCTTTTCTCGAGCGAGAACGGTGGCTTGTAGGAGCGCTCGTTGCGCAGCGCGTCGTAGATTTCGATCGTCGCGACGATGCGCGCCAGAAACGGAATGTCTTTTTCCGTGAGATGCTGCGGGTAGCCGGAGCCGTCGAGCTTCTCGTGGTGCGCGCCTACGAGCGGCGCGATCTCTTCGAGCGGTCCGAGCTGCAGGCACATCTCGGCGCCGAGAACCGGATGCGTCTTCATGACCTCGAACTCGTCGTGGGTGAGCGGTCCTGGCTTTTGCAGGATCGCGGCGGGAATCGAGACTTTCCCCGCATCGTGGAAGAAGGTCGCGAGATAGAGCAGCCTCATCTCGGCGTCGGAGAGGCCGATGTAGCGCCCGAAGTTGAGCGCGTAGAAGCAGGCGCGCTGGATGTGCGCCTCGAAGTAGGGCTCGACCTTCGATAGGCGATCGATGAAGATTTCGAGCCGCCGGCGGTCCTCGCCCTCCCAGTTGAGCGGATACGGTCTGAGGAGATAGAGCATATTGGTTTGCACTCGCCTCCCGTTGGCCCCGCATTATATCACAGTCGTGGCTTCTTGTCTTTTTCATGGACGCTCCCTACGATGGCGCTATGTCGGCGAAGGCCGTGGTGCTTCTGAGCGGGGGGCTCGACTCGGCAACGGCGATGGCGATCGCCCGCAGCGAGGGCTACGAGGTACACCCGTTAAGCTTCCGTTACGGCCAGCGCCACGAGCGCGAGCTTCAGGCGGCCGAGCGCGTCGCGCTGGCTTTCGGTGTCGCCGAAAGGCATCTCGTGATCGCTTTTGACCTGCGCGCGATCGGCGGCTCGGCGCTCACCGACGCGATCGCGGTGCCGAAGAGCCGTAGCGCCGGCGAGATCGCCACCGGCATCCCGGCCACTTACGTGCCAGCGCGCAACACGATCTTTCTCTCGTTCGGCCTCGCGCTCGCCGAAAAGCTCGGCGCCGACGACATTTTTTTCGGCGCCAACCAGCTCGACTATAGCGGCTACCCCGACTGCCGCGAGGAATACATCCAGGCGTTCGAGCGTATGGCGAATCTCGCGACCAAGGCGGGTGTCGAAGGGACGACGCAAATAAAAATCCACACGCCGTTGATCCGTCTCACCAAGGCCGAGATCGTGAAAAAAGGCCTTGCGCTCGGCGTCGACTATTCGCTCACATGGAGCTGCTACGACCCGACTCCGGACGGCTGGGCTTGCGGCCGATGCGACAGCTGCCAGCTAAGGTTGAAGGGATTCAAGGAAGCGGGGGTCGAAGATTCGATCAAGTACGCCGTCTAAGAGGGCATGAGACAGCCGCAGTTTGTTCGCTGTCTGACCGTCGTTCTCGCCGTTTTCTTTGCCAACCGCTCAGGTCTCACCTTTGGGGAATATACTCAACCGAGACAGGTCACGGGGGTTGAGATCCCCGTTCTCTCTCCGGATGGCCGGTTTGAGATTTTCTATAACTTTAGCGAACAAGACTCACTGGAGGGGACATACCAACAACATCAGATTTGGCTTCGATCACGAAATACCAAAGGCAAGCCCGCGCTGCTTTACTCTTACGGCAGAGATGCGAATGTCGCTTGGTCCCCGGACAGCAGGATGATCGCCGTAACCGACTTTGAGGGAAGCAACAGCTCCAGAGTCGTCCTATTTCGCATTGTGCCACCCCTTGGGGCTACTCGACTTTCAGAAATCGATAACTTTATCGAAGTCCACGCGAAGGAGATGCTGCCAGATTATGACCATTTCTACGCGGAGGTCGTGGGCTGGACGATCGACAGCGGCTCATTGGCGATTGAGCTACGTGGTGACGTTACCGAATGGGACTTGACCCAAACGGAGTACACGACACGCCGGATTTCGAGGCAAGCTAAGTTCAGAATCCCTTAACGGCCGTCGCGGCTATCGCTTGAGATATCCCCGCGCTCCGATCGCGACGAACATCACGCCCCAGCCCAGCAAGAAAAGCGGCCCGCGCCATTCGGCGTTGGACAGTGTCTTCGCCGAAGATAGATTGCTCATGAGTATGAGAGCGCCCATGATAAGAAAGCCTGCGCCGAGAATGGCGGCGATAGCGCGAAAAAACGGCTTCATCATGATCGCGCTCCGCCGTGGCGCACGATCTCGGCGATCTCCTGCACGCGCGCGGTCGTGATGCCGTCGCGCTGCTCGACGGCGAGCGGGTGATCGCTTTCTTCGAGGAGGATGAAGGGCCGCTCGCCCACCGGCCGGGTATAAACCTCGGCTTTCAGATTCAGCGTCGATGGATAGCCCGGAAACTCCGTAGCGAGGCAGCCGGCATACGGCGGCTCGCTTTCGCGCCCGTGCATGTTCCAAAGCTCGGCGGCGCGGACGAATCGTCCGCCGCGAGCGACACCCAGGAAAGCCACATAAATTGCTTGCCGGTATCTTTGACGGGAATAAAAATTCCGCCGAGAAGGAAATAGTACTGATCGTCGATAATGCATTGATCGGAAGACAGCTCGGCGCGCGCGGCGCGCTCCTCCGGCGGAATCATGTACCAGAGCGCCGGCGCGCTCGCGCCGTAGCTCATCGGCAGGCCTTTATGCGTCTCACCGCACCGAGCGCACACGTATGTGTCGTCTTCCCAGGACATTACTTCACCGCTTCGGGGAATAATTTTACCGCGTATTCGCGGTTCACTGCCTCGATAATCGAGTTGTCGTAGAATATCTTCGGGTCGGCGCTTTTCGCCTTGGGATCGGACGAATCGTCGAGCACGAGGCGGATTGCGGCGGGATCGATGGTCATGTCCTTGTTCCACACGCGCGCGCCCTGCTGGTAGTTTTCCGTAAGCGTTTTCGCGTCGCTGATCTTCTCGTACTTCGCATCGACTTTCTTGGCGAACTCTTCGTCGTCGAGCGCCCGCTTGACGCCGTCGAGGCAGGCGCGCAAATAGGCCTTGAGCGTATTGAGGTTTTTCTGCGCGAACTCGCGCGTGACCGCCGTGCCCGGACCGATGATCTTGAGGCCGTCCCTATAATAGTCGACCATCACCGGATACCCCTGCTTCCGCGCCACCTCCGTCGCCGGCGGCGTGATAATAAGACCGTCGGAGTTGGCGACGAGAAACGTGCTCAACGCCTCCTGCACGCTGCGGTGGTAGAGTAGCTTGATGTCCCTTCCGACCTCCATGCCGTATTTTCGCGCCGTCATGCGCATTGCGATCTCGCCGAACGCACCGGGAGAAGTCGTCGCGACGGCTTTGCCACGCAACATCTCAAAAGCCGTGAGCCCTTTCTGGCCGAAGAGCACGAGCGAGCTGCGGTCGACACCGGCGGCGATATAAATAATGCTCGCGCCGGCGAGCGTCGCCGCGATAGCCGCCGCGCCGCCCTGGTAAATATCGATGGCGCCGGAGACGACGCCCTGCACGGCGGCGCTCGCGCTCACCTGCGTAATCGAGACGGTCAGACCGTGGCGCGCGAAATAGCCGGCTTCCTGCGCCACGAGAAGCGGCAGCGTCGTCGGCCCCCATGCCGCGATCGCGATCTCGAGCCGGCCCTTTTCCGGCTTGGCAAACGTCTCGGCCCCGCGCGCGCCGGCGCTCGCGACCGCCAACACTCCGGCGAAGACGATCAGCGCGATTTTTCCGCGGCGAAATTTCATCGCGTCATTTGAGGTTATAGAACGACAACGCGTTGAGGCACAAAATTTTTTCCTTGCTCCGCTCGGCAACGTCTTTGCGGTCGACAACCATTTTTACGGTATGCGGCCAGTCGCTGTCCCAATGCGGATAGTCCGAAGCGTACAGAATGCAGTCATCGCCGTATTGTTCGATCATGAACGGCAGCGCCGACTCCTCACCCTCGCAAGTGAAGAAGCACCGGCCGGCCTTGATGTATTCGCTCGGCGGCAGCTTGAGCGGCGGCATGTCGGCGCGGCGCTTGTGAAACTTTTCGTCGAAGCGCTCCATCCAGTACGGCACCCACCCGATGCCGGCTTCGAGGAACGCGACCCTGAGCTTGGGGAAGCGGTCGAGCACGCCGTTGGAGATAATCGAGATGATCGAGATCATCTGCTCGAACGGGTGCGAGACCATATGCACGCCGAGGTATTTGTGAAAGCGCAGCATGCCCTGCGACACCTGCGCCGTCGCGTGAAACGCGACCGGCACGCCGAGCTCTTCAGCCGCGGCGTAGATCGGATCGAACTGCGGCTGGCCGAGATCGAAGCCGGGGCTCACGTAGGTCGGCATCATGACCGCGACCGCACCGAGGCGCGTGACCGCGCGGCGCACCTCTTCGACCGCTTCCGGCACGGATTGCGGCGCGACTACAGCGGCGGCTTTGATGCGTCCACCAGCCGCCCGGCCGAACTCATGCGCCCAGTCGTTGTACGCGCGCGCCAGGGCGACAGCGAGATCGAACTCACGCACGAGTCCGATCGACAGCGCCGGGCTCGGATAGGCGACCATGAGCTCGATCGCTTCGGCTTCCATGTCGCGAACGTAGGTTTCCGGATTAGCGTCGAGCTTGCCGAGCTTCGCGTTCATGCGGATGTCCCAGCCGAACTGGAGAAAGAACGAGCCGCTGCGACTGCGGTAAGGCTCGGGCAGATGGCGGCGGTAGCAATTCTCGGGGCCGTCCAGCAGATGGCCGTCGCCGTCGATGATGCGATAGCGGCCTGGCATGCGACCTCCTCGACGTTAATTCGTCTTATGGTTGATCGGCGGCACGGTCTTCAAATAATCCGCGATCGCCTGCGCGTCTTCCCGCTTCATATTTTTATAGCCGGCCTCGACCACTTCGGCCATCAGCCCCTGGACATTGTCGAGATCGGGCTTGGTGCCCGTCTGGATCAGATCGGCGATCGAATCGCGGCTCCAATCGCCGATGCCGGTTCCCTTATCCGGTGTGATGTTTGGCACCTCGACATTGAGCGGCGGGCCTTTTTTTGCCCCGGCTAGGTAAAGCGAAGGCTGCGGGATGCCCATCGAGTTCCTCGGCGTATGGCAGTCGATGCAGAGCGAGACGTGCTCGACGAGATAGCGGCCACGCTCCGCGCCGGCGGCGGGCGCCTTCGGCACGGACGTGTACGACTTGGCCACGAAGCGCGTCCAGAAAAAAGTCCCGACGCCGCGATAAAACGGTAGCCACGTCTTGAGTCGCGGCATCTGTTTGCGCACCGGCTTGAGGGTCCTCAGGTACGCGATCAGCGCCTGCAGGTCTTCATCGGCCATGCCGGAGTACGCCTCGTACGGCATCGCTGGCAGGAGCCGCTCGCCGTTCGGCCGCACGCCTTTGATCATCGCGTCGCGGATCTGTTGATCCGTCCAGTTTCCCAGTCCGGTTTCTTTATCCGGCGTGATGTTGGTGGAATAGAGCTTTCCGAACGGCAGGGGGATGACGCGGCCGCCGGCGTTCGGCGTTCCTTTCGGCTCCGTATGGCAGGCGCAGCCGCCGGCCAGCGAAAAAATGTACTGTCCGCGCGCGGCGAGATCGTCCTTGGCGGTTTGCGCATGCGCGGCGGACACACAAACAAGCAGCAGAAAGAAAGCGGCGGCGTTCAGAAAGGGTCTCCGCATTGTTGTCACCTGCCGGCGCGAATCCGGCTGTCCAGAAATTGCAACACCGCGCGGCAGGCGCCGTTGACTGGCGCTTTCTTGCCCGCGCGCGCGAGAAGATCGACGACGATGCCGTTGAGCGCCTGGTATTCGAGCGGCTTTCCGGCCTCGAGGTCCTGCAGCATCGACGGCTTGAAGCCGCCGAGGCCGCGCGAAAAATTGAAGGTATCGTCGACGATCGAGGGCGGCAGCTCGACGCCGGCGATGCGCGCCGCCTCGCGAACCTCTTCCATGCACGCGGCCGCCTGCCCGCGCAAAGGCTCGGACTCGAGAATTTCGCTCACCGTCGCGCGCGCGAGACACGAGATGGCGCAGAACGGCGCGTTCCACACGAGTTTCGACCACATGACCTTGCGGATCTCCGGGCTGACCGAGCAGGGGATCTGCGCAGCCGATAGAATCGATTCCGCCGCTCTCGCCGCCTCGCTATCCGGCGCATCGAGCGCGCCCAGGACGATGCGGCCCCCGGCGCTGTGCGTAATCGTTCCCGGCGCGCTAAGCTGCGCGCCGAGATACACGACGCCCCCGAGCACGCGGTCACGACCCCAACGGCTTGCGAGCCTATCCGCGTTATCCACGCCGTTTTGCAGGGAGAGAACGACCGTGCGCGGGCGGATTATCGGCGCAAGCATGGCGGACACAGATTCGGTGTCGTAGGATTTGACGCAGAAGAGCACGAGCGCCACAGGCCCGACCTCGCGCGGATTATCGGTGAAAACCCCATGCGCGCGGAAGTCGCCGCCGACGCTTTTGACGCAAAGCCCGTCCCGGCGCATCGCCTCGAGATGAGCGCCGCGAGCGATGAACGCGACGTTCTCGCCTGCGGCCGCGAGCCGCGCGCCGAAATAGCCGCCGACGGCGCCGCTGCCCATCACTGCTATGCGTGTTTGTCCGCTCGTCATCCGAGGACTCTAGTATCCGTCTACCACCTTGTCAATTAGACTGACGCTGCTCTGCGTTTATTCCTCTTCCGCCGCTCGGCCGCTCGCTTCACCCCGCCGCGATATGCTATGAAGATTCAAATCCATGGAAAGAATCGAGCCCGTTTCCGACTACATCAAACTCCGGCGCTACCCCGTCGGACAGGAGGTCGACTTCCACGGCCGCCGCTACAAAATCCTCAAGCACACCACTCTCGCTTCCGGCGAGGCGGCGCTCGTGCTCGCCGGCGAGAAGGACCAATTCGTTGTCGGCGCGACGCAGTTTCTCGCCGGCGTCGCAGCCAAATAATCGATCTGTCATCGAGGAGCGCTCATGGCGAAAATCAAACTCACGCTCTCGTGCTGGGACTACGACCGCACCCGCGCCCTGCAAGACGGCCGCGTCGAGGTTGAAGGCGTCGATCTCACGTATCTTCCGCTCCGCGTCGAGGAGACTTTTTGGCGCATGCTGCGGTACGGCGAGTTCGACGCCGCGGAGCTGTCGATGGGCTCGTATCTGATGGCTCGCGAGAAAGGCGCGCCGAAGCTGATCGCGATACCGGTTTTTCCTTCGCGCGCGTTCCGCCACTCGTGTATCTACATCAACACGAAGTCCGGCATCAAAGAGCCGAAAGACATGGCGGGAAAGCGCGTCGGCGTCCCCGAGTATCAGATTACGATGGCGATCTGGGCCCGCGGCATCCTAGAGCACGAGTACGGCGTCAAGCCGGAGCAGATGAAATGGCTCACGGGCGGCGAGGAGCATCCCGGCCGCGTGGATAAGGTGCAGCACGATCTGCCGAAGACGATCGACATCCGGCCGATCGGCCCCGAGAAGACGCTGTCTGCGATGCTAGAGAGCGGCGAGATCGACGCGATGATATCCGCGCACATGCCGTCGCCTTTCGTGCGCCGCTCGCCGAACGTCGCGCGCCTGATCCCCGACTTTCCCCGCGTCGAGAAGGATTATTACCGGCGGACGAAGATTTTCCCGATCATGCACACCGTCGCGCTGCGGGAGGATTTTTACCAGAAGCATCCGTGGGTGGCGCAGAGCCTGTACAAAGCTTTCGCGGAATCGAAGGATATCTGTCAGGAGTCGATGTACGAGTTTTCGGCGCTCAAATACATGCTCGCGTGGTCGATCGCCGAGATGGAGGAAGAGCGCGAGCTGTTCGGCGCCGGCGAGCTCTGGCCTTATGGTCTCGAAGCGAACCGCCACGTGCTCGAGACGCTGGTGCAGTACGCGCACGAGCAGGGGCTCATCAAGACGCGGCTCGATTTGAAGAGTCTATTTGCGCCGAACACGCTCGAAGAGTTTAAGATTTAACGGGAGGCGTAGACTGGCGTATCGAGCCGCTGTTATGCACGCGCTCACGACGCGCGGCGCGCTCCGCGAATTCCAGCGCGCTGAGCTCGACACATTTCTCACATACCTGGCTGATCGGCGGCGTTTCGAGTTGTTCCACGAATTCGTATTGCGGCCAACGCGGGCATTCTTCCACGAAGTGCCATTGTTCTAATCCGGTCCTATCCGTACGAAACCTCAGCTGCATTGTCCTCTCGGCTCGGTCTCGGCCTTGCCCAAGGATAAATTTATCGAGAGTTATCCACAATCGGGTGAAAACCTTAGTTTCCATTGACAAATACCTGAATTGTGACCCTTCCGCCGATCTTCTCGACGATCTATTTGACACACCACGCCTCCGAGCGTTACCCTTCTGACATGCCCGACGAGAAAACCGCTCCCGTCGAAGAGGTAAAATGGTGGATCGACCGCGGCCCGGTCAAAGAGCGCGAGAAGCAGACCGGGCTCGGCCGAGGCGTCATCGAGAAGTGGACCTACGAGCTGCTGAAGGATTACCGTCAGGAACAGGCGGTAAAGAACGTGGTCGACATCAACCCGCGGACGTTGAAGGACCTCGCGCAGGCGCCGCTTGGTTGGAACTACGTCAGCTTGGGCGTGGGCGCTTATCCGCCTGAGCGGCTCGAGAAGATCAAAAAATCCGTCGCGCTTCCCGCCGGCGCGCGCGCCCTATTGATCGATGCCGGCTACTCGGTGCGCCTGCTCGTCACCGGCGAGCCCGTCGGCGCGCGGCTCGTCGATGTGAATTTCACTGAAGGTCCGTCGCTCGACTTCTTCATCGACAACGAGCTGATCGAAGAGAAATTATTTCCCAACCTGGAAGTCGCTGTGAGGAATCTACAAAACACACTCGCGAGCTATCTCACAGCACCGAAGCAAGACTGATCTCAGTGCTCGTACCTGAAATCGCCAATCCGATATTTTAATGGCAACCGCAGGTCTTCGGCGTGCAGCCGCAGCCGCCGCCGCTGCTGGGCGGCTCGGCGCCACCGGCGAACGACCGGATGTCGCGGCCCGAGCTAAAGACCGAAAGCAGCCGCTTGACGTCGGAGCTTGCACAGGAGGGACAGGAGATCTTCTCGCTCGTCGAGCGGACGAGCTCTTCGAAGGCGCACTCGCAAGCGCCGCAGCGATATTCGTAAATCGGCATCGTTAGCCTCGCACAGTTTCGTTCGACTCTTCGGGCGGAGCCTCGGAGGAGATCGGTATCAGGCTCGTCACCTCCAGACCGTAGCCGGACAGGCCGACGAGATTTTTTTTGTTATTCGTCAACAAACGCATCTTGCGCACGCCTAGGTCGCGCAGAATCTGCGCTCCGATACCGTACTCGCGGAAATCCGCCTGGTAAATGAAAGACGGGTTGATGTCGGTCTGGCTCTTGCCGCCGCGCATCGGATATTTGAGGCGCGCGGGCCGCAACTCCTTCCCGTCCGTCTGCAAATAAAGAATGACGCCGCTGCCGGCCTCGGCGATGATCTCCATCGAGCGCTCGATGACCGCGCCGGTGTTCAAAAGCTCGAAGCCGAATACGTCGCCGGGGATGTATTTCGAATGAACGCGCACGAGCGTCTCCTGCTGCGGCTTGATCTCGCCTTTGATGAGTGCGAGATGCTCGCTCGGGTCGACGTGCGTGTTGTAGACGACCGCCTGGAAGTCGCCGTACTTCGTCGGCAGGCGCGCCGACGCGACACGGTAGACGAGGCTGTCGTTCTGGAGCCGGTATTGAATCAAATCGGCGATCGTCACGACCAGAAGCCCGTGCTCGGCGGCGAATTTTTCCAAATCCGGGAGACGCGCCATGGTGCCGTCGTCGTTCATGACCTCGCAAATGACGCCGGCCGCCCTGAGCCCCGCGAGGCGCGCGAGATCGACGGAGCCTTCGGTCTGCCCCGCGCGCACCAGAACGCCGCCGTTGCGCGCGCGCAGCGGAAAGATGTGGCCCGGCGTGACGAGATCTTCCGGCACGGCATTGTCAGCGACCGCGGCGAGAATCGTATTCGCACGGTCGGACGCGGAGATGCCCGTCGTGACGTTCTTCACGCCGTCGATCGAAACCGTAAAAGCGGTGCCGAAAGGCGACGTGTTCTCCGACACCATCATATGCAGGCCGAGGTGGCGAACGCGCTCCTCGGTGAGGGTAAGGCAGACGAGGCCGCGCCCGTAGCGCGCCATGAAATTGATCGCCTCGGGCGTCGCCTTCTCCGCTGCCATGCAGAGGTCGCCTTCGTTCTCGCGGTTTTTGTCATCCATGAGGATGACCATGCGGCCGCGGCGAACTTCGTCTATCGCTTCTTCGATGGTGGCGATCGCCATTAGAAGCCTACTTTACCCACGAGGGTGGGCAAGATCAACCGCCGCGGTTTCCTTTTGCGGCGCGGGCTTTTTCTCGAGCAGATCGCGTATGAGCGCTTTGGCTTCCGCGCCGTCCCATGGACGGATGCCGATCGCCTTGCCGACGAACATGCCATCGCGATCGATGATATACGTGAGCGGCAGGCTGATGGCATCGTAGTGCGCGCTGACGTCTCCGTCGGGATCGAGCAGCGCCTGAAAAGTGAGCCCGAGCTCGTCGAAGAAGCTGCGGACGGATTGTCTGTCTTCTTTGAAATTGACCGCGATCACGGCGAGCCCCCGGTCTTTGAATTCGCGATGCAGCGCTTCCATCATGGGCATCTCGTCGCGGCAAGGGCCGCACCAGGTCGCCCAGAAATTGAGAAAAACCACCTTGCCGTGGAAATCCTTCAAGCTGACGCGCCTCCCGCCGGGATCGGCGAGTGTGAAGTCGGGCGCGGCGATGTCGTTCTTCGGCTTCACGAGCTCGAGGTCCCCAGAGCGATGGGAGCCGCCTGTCGTCGGCACGGGTGGCCGAAAACGCGGGTGAATGTAATAGACCAGCAGCAGCGAGGCTAGAACGAGGATCCAGAGGATAAGGCGAAAACGAAAAGAAATAATGGTGTGACCTTCGACCATTCGCAGCGATGACGTAAAAAAAGAATCGCCCGCCGGAGAGCAAAAGTCAATTCTCCGGCGGGCGATTGATGAAGCCGGTCCAGGAGCTAGAAGGTGTAAACCCCCTGGAGCGCGAAGGTCGTCTGGTATTTGTCGGCGCTGGCCGCGCCGTTTTTATACACGTCTTTATTGGCGAAATCCTGGCGTACTTCTGCCCGGCCGAGCAGCTTGGCGGTGAACTTATAAGCGCCGGTGAGCGTGAGCTCGCCGAGAGCCACGTTTTTCTCGGGGTGGGTCGCGCCCAACCCGAACGTCCGCGCCGCCTGCGGATCCCAGAAGAACTCGCCTCTGAGTGACGTGTTGACGCGGTCGGTCCAGTCATAAGAGAAGATGCCCGCCAACGCATTCCACCACGCGCTCTTGGTTCGCGTAACGCCGACCGCCGGCACAAGAGCATGATTTTCCTGACCGACCGTCCATTCTAGAAAGACCGTAATCGGATCGAACTTGATCGTGCCGACGTTGCTCAAGACAACGCGGGTGCCGCCGGTGTGTGCCTTGATGCCGATGCCCGGTGACGTCCACTCTTTTCCGATCGTGCCGTTCGAAGTGAAGGAGAAATTATCGTTCAGCGTCCAGTTGATGCCGCCAAGAAAGCTCGGGCCGCTGCTGTTGTCCGCCGGATTGTCCCAGCCCGTGATGAGGCCGGCGCTCGCGCTGAAGGTCTTCGAGAACGGGTAGGTGAACAGCGTGCCGAGATGCGTGATCGGAATGGCGAAGTTGAAGGCGAATGAGCGCGAGATGTTGTTGTTGTAGTTGCCGGGCGCGGGCAGAATCTCGGTGCCGAGCGGGGTGACGAATTTACCCGCTTTCATCGCGATCCCTTCGCCTACGGGGATGGTGTAAGTCAAATAAACCTCGCGCAATTCCGCGGAGGGCTCCTCGACGATGCGCGGTCCCCAGAGCGTCGCCTCCCTCAAAAGCTCGCCCGAGCGGCCGATGTCTGCGGAAAAATGAAACCCGACGCCCCAGTCTTTTTCCGGTTTGTCGATCGTCATGTTGAAGGCGTTGAAAACGACTTTGTTGTGGTCTTTGTCGAAGTAGCGGCCGCTGATCTGCCTCTTATTGGGATGGCCATTGCTTGGATGGTTCGAGCTGTAAGTGTAGCTGGCGTCCAGGAACCCGCTGAAGTCGAAGCCGGTCGCTTTCGAGACCGCGCCTTTTGCATTATCGACCGCATCGTCGACCGGGCCGATCAAAGGCTCCAGGCCGAGAACGCCGGGACTCAGCGGCTTCGGCCCATCGGGGGCTGGGGCGGGCGCAGGAGTACCGGCAGGGGGTGGAGGCTGGTCGGCTGCATATGAATATGCCGGCGCGACAAGCAGCGTAGAAAACAAGGCTGCCCGCAATATCTTTGCGGTAAACATTAGAGATCCTCCCATTGATCTAGTTAGTCGTCGATGTAGCCCTGCATGCCCGGCAACGCCGCCTAAAAGCGCAAAGACACCCTCGTCTTTGCTCGTGGGAGAGTGAGCAATGAATATGCCACGCAGCATTACACTGAAAGCCTCGTAAAAATCAACGAATATCGTCGCTAATTTTTTCGCTAAAATATCTTTTTCCGGTCACTTTGATCATCTTTTGGGCAGTCTGCCTACCGAAACAGCAGGAAACGGGCGGTGCCGTTCCCCTCGACACCCATTAATTGCCGAGAAACCAACTTCTACTCGATTTTTCCCGCGGGCAGCTGTACGCTTTTCGACATCATCAACAGAGGGCTCGGCTGTTCCGCGAGGGCTTTTTTATGCGTCGCGTACAGAGCCAGGCCGGTGAAGATCAATCCGCCGGCGACGTTGCCCAAAGTCACGGGGATCTGATTCCACAGCCACCAGTCGGCGAGAGAGACTTTCGCGCCCGACATCATGCCCGCGGGAATCACGAACATATTGACCACCGAATGCTCGAAACCCGGTCACGTTGAACTTCCGCGGCAGGTTCGTGTAGGCCTTGTTGCCCAAGAATATCTCGGTGAACTCCTGCGCAACCGGCGAGGCGTCGAAGAGCTCGTTCGGCGTGAGCCCGGCGGCCGGGCAGCCGATGACGTTGCGGATATTGTCCATGCCGGTCTGCAAGGACACGAGGCCGACCCGCTCTAGCCGTCGCCAATTTCGGGCACGTCCTCGATGCCGAACCAGCGGAGCTGGATCTGCTGGCGCGTCGTGATGTCGATGAAGGCTTTGCCGAACTCTTCGCCGATTTCCGCAATCGCCCTGATCTGCGCGGACTTCGTGATGCCGTTCGGGATGCGCACGCGCATCATGAAACGGCCGGGCGTCTGCTTGCGAAAGAAAACACCGGCCCATTTGAGTCGCTCGCGGTCGCCGTCGGTGATCGCCTCCCAGCCTTCCGCGGCATAGCGCGGGACATCGGTCAGGATGTCGAGACCGTCCTTCTCGCTCTTATATTCTTCGATCTTGTTCATCGCGCCGCCGCGAAAATACAAAAGCCGCCCGATGCCTCCGGCGTCTTCGCCTTTCGCTTCAATCGCGACGTTGCGATGATGTGCTATTACGCGGAGCCGGCCACGGCAATTTCCGCAGCCGGCCCCGCTCCGCCCTTCAAACGAGGCGAGGAAGGGCAATGTCGATTAAGGACCCGTCGATGCAATATCGAGGTGCATACTGTCCACTTTGCCGGGAACTCCCACAATTACCCAACCGGCCTGTTTCTGTAATTCGATAACGCATTTGCGATCCACTGTTGTCTTCGACGCTACGCCGATATGCCTGAGCTCGAACGAGCGCGCCAGTTCGAGCAGCGGGACATCGGGGATTTCTTCCTCTTCCCGGTCCGCGAATACTTCGGCGATGAAAATAAGATTGTCGAACACTTTCGCAGCTGTCGTATCGATCAAATGCCTTTTAGCCATTTCACCTCCGCCAAATAAAAAAGGCGCGAAACTTTTCTTCCGTTTGGCGCCTTTGCCAGGGCCCGCCTTACTACCTTGAATGGGCGGATCGAGATTATGTTTGCGGACTAAAAGTTCGTTACGCTCCTCCCTTGTGCATAAGGCAAATGTCGGGCCAGCATGGCTTCGTTGAAATCATTGAAATCTTTCGTGCCGCCGTCTTCGATTCCTGACCAATCGTTCGGCACCCGCCTAGAAATCGGGCACCTGATGCCGGGACACGCCTTGCTATTCAACTTTTTGCTTGGTTACTTCTTCGCTGAGAACGATCGCCTGTGCGATGTCGATCATCGGCTTGCGCAAGTCCATGCTTTTTTTCTGGATGAGCGAAAAAGCCTCGGCCTCCGAGATGCCGCGGTTCTTCATCAGCACGCCTTTCGCGCGCTCGATCATCTTGCGCGCCTCGAGCGTTTTTTTGAGCTCGTCGTTTTCTTTTTTAAGCGAGCTCAAATCGGCCAGGCCGGCTGCCGCCAGCTCAAGCGCCGCCGCAACTTCGGGCGCGGCGAAAGGGATGAGAACGTAACCGCCGCCACTGCCGGTCTCTTCTTGATTGCGACCGTTAGCCTCCTGGAATAGGACAATCGGTTTGGGCGCGACGGAGAAAATGTCTTCCGCAGTAGCGCCGCCGGTGAAGACGCTTCCGCCCATGAGCACGATATCCGCTGACGCGCGATCGACGCGCTCCGCCACATCATCGCCGGAAGCACCGTCGCGCACTACGGCGAAGCCCAGCTCGGTGAGACACTTCGACAAGTCACCGCTGGCGAGAAGACGGTCGTCGAGAATCAAGACCTTCTTCATCGTCAATGCATTCGAGCAAGGCACGTGCCAGCATGCCGGCGTCTGAAAATAGGGGGTATTTTGCGCTGTTTTTCGTAAGGAAAGGGCTCATGCTTAAACTTTGAGCACAAGGCTTGGGCAGTCGATGTTATGGATGCGGGGCGGGCAGCCACGCGCGGAGATGCGAAAACGACCAGAGGAGCAAAAGATACAGGAGGATTCCTCCGATAACGATCAGCGTTGTGCGCAGCCACTTCGGCAGTCGCGACCGCGGGCGCTGGCGGCTCGCCCGGCCGGTGAGCCGGACGCTTTCCGGATGCGCCAGCGCCTCTTTCATCTCGTAGGCACTCTCGAAGCGGTCGTGCGGGTTGCGCTCCAGCGCGTGCAGCACGACCTCCTCGAGTTGCGGCGAAATCTCGTTGCGCAGGCGGCGCGGCGGAACCGGGTCGTCGTGAAGCTTCGAGCGCATCGCGGCATAGACGTTCTCGGCCGCAAACGGCACCTTACCGATTAGCATCTCATATAGCAGCGCGCCAAGCCCATAGATGTCGGAGCGCGCGTCGCCGCGCAGCCCCTTGATCTGCTCCGGCGCCATGTAGTCGGGCGTCCCCATCGTCTGTGACATGCGCGCCCAAGTCATTTTTCTCAGAGTCGTATCGAGCGCAATGCCGAAATCGATCAGCTTCAGACGGCCGCCGGCCTGAATCATGATGTTCGCCGGCTTCAAGTCGCGGTGGACGACGTTCTGCTCATGGAGATACGTGAGTGCGTCGGCGATCTGTTTCGCGATCTCGACCGCGTTGTCGATGGGCAGGCGCGATTCGCGCTTGAGGCGATCGCTCAAAAGCTCGCCTTCGACGTATTCCATGGCTAGGTAGACGCGGCTTTTCTCGCGCGGCCGCAAAACCTTGATGACCGCCGGATGGTCGAGGCGCTGGCCGATCTGCTCCTCGCGCAGGAAGCGCTCGTGAAAAACAAGGTCCGCCTCGTATTCGAGATGGGGCACTTTGACTACGACGACGCGGCCGCTGTCGCGGTCGCGCGCGCGAAATACCGTCGCCATGCCGCTGCGCGCGATGACGTCGATGAGCTCGTATTGATCGAGAGTTTGTCCCGGGGAAAGCTCGGCCATGGGTGTTGATCCTAGGGCGGCGCCGAGAAGCGGTCAAGGCGGCGGTGGTTTTTCGCTCAGCGGCCGAAGCGCCACCAGGACGACTTTGGCGGCGATGGCGAGCAGGAGGTTACGCAGGCGATCTGCACGCTCAAGTTGTCGTCGCCGCCACGATCGCGCGCACGGTGGACGAATGCGCGGCAGGCGGCGTCCGCCTGAGGTGAGGAAGACATGACCTCCATTATTTCATTATCGGGCAGTAAACCGTGAATGCCGTCGCTGCATTGAATGAGAACATCGCCCGGCCGGACCTTCATCGTGAGCGTATCGATGGGGACAATGAGACCCTGTCCCAACGCGCGGCTCAGCATGTGACGCTTGGGATGCTTCCGCGCCTCTTCCACGGAGAGGATGCCGTACTGCACCTGCTCCCATACCCAGGTATGATCCTTGGTAAGCTGCGCGAGACTTCCGTCGCGCAGAAGATAGAGACGGCAATCGCCGACATGCGCAGTGACCAGTGTATCGCCGACGACAGACGTCGCGGTGAGCGTCGTGCCCATATGGCGCAGCTCGGGCACCGTCGTACTCTTGTTGTAGATACGGAGGTTCGCCTGCTGCACGCCGTTTCGGAGTCGCTTCGCGAGGGGCGTGCCGGCTGATTCGTCTTGCAGTTGATCGGCAAGCACTTCGAGCGCCAGCGCGCTCGCGACCTCGCCCGCGTTGTGGCCGCCGAGACCGTCGGCTACGGCGAAAACCAGCCCGTCCTCGCACGGCCAGCAACCGATCGCATCCTCGTTGCCTTCGCGCACGCAGCCGGCGTCGGTGAGATGGAAAAAATCGATTTCCGGCATAACCGCACGAGAACGCACGGCCGTCCCTGCCCGCGGAAGCGGAGAGGGACGGCGATTGATAACTAAAGTTGACAAACTAGATATCAAAATAGAGCGCGAACTCATACGATCTGACGCTTTGCAGCGGACCCGCGCTGGAGCCGCTCGCTTATCGATCCGTCAAAGCAGCGGAGTGCGGCAGCCGTTTAAAGGGCCACCGCACCCCGAAAAGTTAGATTGGTTTGAGGACTAGTCCAAGACAGGCTTCTTCACCGCCGCCATTGCCATCGCCGAGGCCGCAGTTGGGCTCACCGCCGCGTAGCCGGGCGTCGTCGACGGGTGCAGTTGGAAGTCCGGATAACCTAGAACGCCCATCTCGGGGCCATCGAGCCCTTCCAGTTCGACCTCTTTGCTGACCCGGATCGGCGTGATGAGGTCGCTGACCTTGAACCACGCGTAGGCCATAGCGAAACCGAACGCCGCTACCACAGCGGCGTTGACCAACTGCATGTACAATTGCGATGCGTCGCCATAGAAGAGGCCACGCACCCCGTCGGAACCATACAGCTTGACAAACTCCTCGCGTACGACGCCGTTCCAACCAGCGCCGTATTCCCCCGTCGCGAACAATCCGACGGAGATCACACCCCAGAGACCGTTGATGCCGTGGACGGAGATTGCGCCGACGGGATCGTCGATGCCGCGGCGCTCCCAGAAGAAAACCGCTTCGACAACCAGCCAGCCGGCGACGAGACCGATAATCGACGCACCGATCGGGTTGACAAAAGCGCACGGCGCGGTGATCGCAACGAGGCCCGCGAGCATGCCGTTGCAGCACATCGTCGGATCGGGCTTGAGGCCTTTCAGCATGAGCGTTACCATCGCGGCGAGCGCGGCGACGACTCCGGCGAGCATCGTATTCACGACCACGAAGCTGATGCGGAGGTCGGTGCCCGCGAGGGTCGATCCCGGATTAAAACCGAACCACCCGAAGGCAAGGATGAAAGTGCCGAGACAAACGAGCGGCACGTCGTGACCGGGCATCGCCTGCGGTTTACCATGTGCATCGAACTTGCCGATGCGAGGCCCAATGATGATCGCGCCGGCAAGCGCGATCGCACCGCCCATAGCATGAACCACACCGGAGCCGGCAAAGTCGACCGCGCCGTGGCCCAAGCCCCAGTTGACGCCGCCTTGCGCGAGCCAGCCGCCGCCCCAAACCCAGTTCGCATAGATACAATAGGGCAGCGCGACCCAGAGTCCGAAGAGGCAGAAATTTTTCCATGACCAGCGCTCCGCCATCGCGCCGGTCGGAATCGTCGCTGTCGTATCCATGAAGACCATCATGAAGAAGAAAAGCGCCATTATACCGACATCGCCGACCGCGCCGGTAAGAAACCAGCCTTTTGTGCCAAGCAGGCCGTAGGTGAACGCACCGGTCGCCTTCCCCGCCGCGTCGACGGCGGCGCCGATGCCGATGCCTTCGTTAAGGATCGAGAGGCCAGGCCCGAGCGCGGGATACCAGCCCGGCGCTACCGGACCATTCCACCAGTTACCCCAGCCGATGGCGAAGCCATAGACCCAGAAGGCAAGGCATCCGAGAGGATAGATCATCAAATTCATCGCTGCGGTGTGCGCGGCGTTCTTGGCACGGCATAGCGCCGTCTCGACCAGCATAAAACCCGCTTGCATGAACATGACGAGGAAGCCGCAGATCAACATCCACACATAATTGATCGAGAATAGATTGTGCGCCATCCGATCGTAGAGATCCTGTGCGGACAGTTTCTCAGGAATGTCGCCCTTGGCGTCGCCGGCCGGTGTAGCCCATACGCCCGAGGCAGCGCCGGTCGGATCGGGCCAAGCCGGCTTTTTCGGATCATCACTGGTGGTTGTAAAATAGGACGGCAGCTTCGGCGTCGGAGCAGCCGCCGGCGCTTCGGGCTTGGCGGCTTCCTGCGCATCGGCCCAGCGCGCCGGCAGCCATGCCATCATCATTGAAAAACACAGAAACATACCGATGGTTTTCAGTTTACGCATCTCTTGTTCTCCTCTCGCGATTTCTAGATGGCGTCCGCGCCTTTTTCGCCCGTGCGGATGCGGATGACCTCGTCCGCCGGAGTGACGAAGATCTTGCCGTCGCCGATTTTTCCCGTGCGCGCCGTCTGCAAAATGGTATCGACGACCTGCGCCGCCTTATCGTCGGGCACGAGAATCTGGATCTTCACCTTGGGCAAAAAATCGACCGAGTACTCTGCGCCCCGGTAGAGCTCGGTGTGACCCTTCTGCCGGCCGAAGCCCTTCACCTCAGTGATCGTCATTCCTTGAATACCGACCTTGGTAAGGGCGTCTTTGACCTCGTCGAGCTTGAAGGGTTTGATGACCGCCTCGATCTGCTTCATATCGTCTCCTCGCTGGAGTTTTAGGCTCGAACGTTGAAGCCCCTACGCAAGCGCCGTGCCGCCAGCGGCGAATAAAATTTCTGTTAAAAATTGGGTGCCGCGGCGCGTTCGGCCGCTGTCTAAGTTGCTTCGACTTTAAGCAACGTGCCTAAAAGCTGAGCAACGGGCACTGCAATTCAGTTTACGGCTATGGTGTAATTTCGCGGAGAAATTCAGCCCTCTGCCCGGGTTGTCGGCGAACGGGAGATGGGTACGTTTTTTTTAGATGCGCAATCGAAACCGAAAACAGTCCGACAGCAACGTGCGCAAAGGCTTCTGGCGTTCAATCGGACTCGGTCTCATCACCGGCGCCGCGGACGACGACCCTTCGGCCATCGGCACGTACGCGAGCGCCGGCGCGAAGTTTGGTTTCTCGTTTCTCTGGACGGTGCCTTTCCTCTTTCCGATGATGTTCGCCGTCGTTTATCTCTCCTCGAAACTGGGGCAGGTTGCCGGCGAGGGACTCTTTGCGGTCATCGAGCGCCAGTATCCGCGCTGGTTTCTTTACATCGTTCTCGTCGGCGTGTTGATCGGCAATGTTTTCGAGGCTGCCGCGGATCTCGGCGGCATGGCGGCGGCGATCAACGTGCTCGTTCCGGTACCGCAGCGGGTCACCGTCGTCATCGTCGCCGCCGTCGTGCTGGCGCTGCAGTTCTGGGGCTCGTACACATTTATCCGGAACACATTTCGCTGGCTCGCCCTCGCCCTGCTCGCATATCTGGGCTCGTCGCTGTTGGCGCGCCCCGAGCTCCTACCGACGCTGAAAGGAACTTTCGTCCCGACGATCCAATTCAATCGCGAATTCCTCTCGCTGCTGGTCGCCGCGATCGGCTGCTCGCTCTCCGCCTATATTTTTACCTGGCAGTCGAATGAAGAGGTCGAGGAACAAATCGCCATGGGAAAGAAGAAGTTGGCCGAGCGGCGCGGCGCCAGCGACCAAGAGCTGAGGCTCACGCGCCGCGACGTCATGGTAGGAATGTTTTTTTCGAGTTTGATCATCTACTTCATCGTTCTCTCGACCGCTGCGACGCTCTTCCGCGCCGGCAAAAACGATATTCAGACCGCGGCCGAGGCGGCTCAGGCGCTTGCGCCGCTGGCAGGGCCGGCGGCGGGAATCCTGTTCGCGGTCGGTATCGTCGCCGTCGGATTCCTTGCCGTTCCGGTAATGACCGCCGGCGCAGCCTACGATCTTTGTCAGACGTTTCGCTGGCGCTATAGTCTCAACGCGAAGCCGCGCGAGGCGAAAGCGTTTTACGCGGCGATCGCAGCATTCACGCTCATTGCCGTGGCTATCAACTTCGCCGGCATCAACCCCATGAGGGCGCTTGTGTGGGCGGGGATCGTGCAGGGTTTCTCGACGCCGCCGCTGTTTTTATTGATCATGAGCCTGACGACCAATCATAAGGTGATGAACGGACAGGTGAACAGCCGCGCGCTGAATATTCTCGGCTACGTGACGCTGGCGGCGATATTTACCGCGAGCGTCGGCCTCATCGTCAGCTGGATCATAGCGCCGGAGTGATTGATCCGCTTTCGCGTGGAATCTGGCTGCCGCTCAAAAGCCGAGCGCAATCAGATAACGCTCACTATGAGGAGGAGCATCGTCGCGACCATCATCACGAGCCCCAGCGGCACACCGAGCCGGGCCCACTCGGTGCTTTTGATGCGGAGTGCGTGCGCCGCGATGATGTTAGGGATGTTGCCGGGGATCAGCATACCGCCGGAAATAAGAAGGCCGAGCAGCGCAGCCTTGATCTGCGCTTCGCTGAGCGAGGGCCCGATCTCGGCGGCCGTGAGCGTCGCGTTGTCGAGGATCGCCGAGACAATGTTGACCCAGAAAAGCACGAGCGAGGAGACGTTCGCGAGATACTTATCGATGAGCGGCTTGAAGCCCGCGCCCAGAAATATCAGCGCCATGACGAAGATATAGACCTTGAACGCGCGCACGAACACGTCGCCTAAGCCGCCCGGCTCGGCTTCGCCGCTAAGCGTCTCCTCAACATCCTCGGGCTCCCGCCGCACGAGAAAGATTCCCGCGACCCCGAGCAAGGTCACGGCCATAATGGTGTACATGCCGAGGAGATTGAAGAGATAAAAGAAGTCCGCGTGGTGCGGCGGGCCGGCGAGCTTCGAGACCGCAATGGTCGCGAGCGGCTCGCCGAGCGGCGTCAGCGCGGCGCCGAGGCCGATCGCGAAGCAGGCGACGATCGCGAGATGCACTTCGGCGCGGCGGTGGAGCGGCAGCACGTTGATGAATTCAACGAGGAGCAGCGCGGCGATAATCGCCGAGATGATGCTGGAGAGCAGCCCGAGCACGACGACGCCGGCAAAGATGATCGCGGGCAGAGGCACGGTCACAAGGACTCGCGTCATGATGCGGTCGAGGTATTCGCGCGTGTAGTGGAACAGCGCGCCGGCGATCAGCACGGCGAGCGTTATCTCGATCGGCGCGACGAAGCCTTCCTGTATTATATGCGCATCCCAGGCGCTCGAGACCGTGGCGCTCGCGACTCCCATGACGAAAAGAAACGCCTCGAGATTGCCCTCGATTTTTCGGCTGGCGAACGGGCCGATAAGGACGATCAGAAAAATCAGCGTAAGCCACAGTGCAAGCATGGTCGCCGCTTGACGCAACCTTTATGCCAATTTTGGTGCCGTTTATCTGGAGGAGGAATCAGCGGAGCCGGCGGTGCGTGAGCGCGGGCAGCTCTTCGCGCACTGTCGCGAGATAGTCGAGATCGATCTCGGCGGTGATGACAGACGGCTTGTCCGGCGCGCGTGCGAGGATACGGCCCCACGGATCGACGATCATCGAGTTGCCGTAGGTCGAAAAGCTTTTCGGATTGTGGCCGATCTGATCCGGCGCGATCACATACGCCTGGTTTTCGATCGCGCGTGCCCGCAGCAGCGGCTCCCAGTGCGCTTCGCCGGTGAACGCGGTGAAAGCGGCGGGGACAAAAATGATCTTCGCGCCATGGTCGACGAGCCCGCGATACAGCTCGGGAAAGCGCAAATCATAGCAGACCGTGAGGCCGACGCGGCCGAACTCGGTCTCTGCGGTGACGACGTCGGCGCCGTATTCGCGCGTCTCTGATTCCAGCGCCGTCACCCCGCGCGCAATCGCAACGTCGAAGAGATGAATCTTGCGGTAGCGCGCGAGCTGCCGGCCGTCGGGACCGAAAAGCAGGCTCGTGTTGTAACACTTACGGGCTTCGGGAATCTCTTCGAGAAACGATCCCGCGAGAAGATAGATCTTCAATTCGCGCGCGAGCCGGCTCATGCGCTCGGCCGTCGGCCCCGCGAGCGGCTCGGCGTGTTTCTTCTCGTCCGCCTTGTCGCCGCGCCAGTTGAAGACCTCCGGCAGCGCCGCCATGCGCGCGCCGCGCTCCGCCGCCTCGCGCACGGCGTTCTCGGCGTGCGTGACATTCGCCTCCTTGTCCTCCGAGGCGAGCATCTGGATCGCGGCGGCGATGAATTTCATTGTTCTCTACCTGCTTAAGAATACCGGGCGCGGGCTCTTACGCAAGACATATTCCGTCGCGCTCCCAATCACGAGCTCGATGATGCGCCGGTGGCCGTACGCGCCGATGAAAAGAAGATCGTAGGCGAAGTTCGTAAGGTAATCGATGATCTTCTGCTCGGGATAGCCGCGCGCGAGCTCGTAGCGCGCCTCGATCTCGTAGGACGCCAAGTACGAGCGCGCAGTCTGCAGCGCCTTTTCGCCCAGGGTCTCGTCGCGCGCGATGTGCAGCACGGTGAGCGGCAGCTTGAAGCGCGCGCAGAACTCCGCGGCCGATTCCATCGCGGCGCCGGCGCGCTGGCTCGCATCGTAGGCGAGCAACGGCCGCTCGATCGCGCGAAAGGATCGCGTCGAGACGAATACCGGGCGCGGGGATTTGCGCGTGACGTTCTCCGCCGTCCCGCCGAGCAGGCCGGTCGAGAATTCCTCGTTGATGCCGCGGTGCCCGATTACGACAAGGTCGGCGGCCTTGGCGCGCTCGCAAATCTCGTTGGGCACGAGGCCGATGTCTAGAAAGGCTTCGTGGCGGATGTTTCGCTCGCGGCAGCGCCGGCTGAATTCCTCGAGGATCGCCTTGCCGCGCTCCTCGAGCGCCTCGCGCATTTTGGTCGAGATGTCGATGTAGGGCTCAAAGCCGAGCGAGCCCGAGATGTCGTGAAAAAAAGTTCCTTCGATCGACACGGTGTCGATCACGTGCTGGCCGAAGAGCGCGCCGCCGAAGCGCTCGGCCATCCACAGGGCATAGTCGAGCGCGCCCTTCGCGTGCTCCGAGCCGTCGAGCGGAACCAGGATATTCTTGATCATATCCGCGCGGCGCCGCGCGTTGCCTACGCCGCTTGGCATCCTCTTTAGCCGCGGACCGGGGGATTTGCAAGGAGGGAATCTCCCGCCGTAGATCGCTTCAAAACAGGAGTCTTACGAGCCGTCTCACAACCCCAAATCGCTCAGCAGGCGCGCCAGGACGGTTTCGGCTTTGAAATACTCCTCGGCGATTGCGCGCGCGGCGCGGCTTTCTCTTTCGTAATCGGAGTTGATCGCGTCGAGCGCCGCGAGAATTTCTTCCACGGTATTAAACGCAAATAGGCCGCGTCCGGTGGGCAGAACGGCATCGAAGCCTGTGTCCTGCGTGATGACGGGGCGCCCGGCGGCCAGATAGCAGGCGCTCCGCTCGCTGAACCAGCCGCTTTTGAGCCGCACGTTCAAGTCCTTCGCGACCGTAAGCTCGCCGCGCGACGCGCAAATATAGTCGCGGTACGGCTGCGGGCTCAGCGTCAAAGGATGGGCGTCGACGAGACGCCAGCCGTTCGATTGAAGGAATTCCGCGTCGTCGGCGCCGAGATTATCCAATCCCGTCGCCAGCTCGACCGGCTGAGCAGCGCGCTTGGGAACATCGATGAATTTCACGAACTCGTGGTGCTTGCTCCAGAAGTAGGTCTCCCCCCTGAAGGCGAGGTCGCGCCCGGCCTGCTTCCAGTTGCCGACGGTCGTGAATGTGTTCTTCGACGGCAGCCCGCCGCGCCAGAAATCGAGCAGGACGGGCTGTCGCGTCGTCGCCCGCAGCCGCGGCAGCGCCGGAATCGCGCAGCTCGATTTTCCGATGTTCTCTCCGTAGGTAACGCAATCGTGATGCTCTTCGACGATCGCGCGCGTATCGGGATCGCCTTCGGCGAAGCCGATCTCGTGCACGCCCGGATCGGTGCCGACATAGACGAGCCGGCCGACGCGCAACCCTTCTTCGGCGAAGCGCGTGGCGCCCGTGATATTCAGCACAGCGTCGGCATGCGCGAGCAAGTCCTCCGCCCTGCCTCCGTCGATGCCGAACCACTGCTTGTCCGCATAGCTGCGCCGATAGGCCCAGCGGTCGGCGAGATCGAAGGCCGCGGCGACGCGCTGCAAATAAGGAAGCGCGTATGTCGAGTCGTTGACCGCCGTCGCGCGCTCGGGATCGTAGGGCCACACCGAAGTGGTCTCGAAATAATAGACGTCGTGGCCGAGCCGGCGCAGTCCAGCGGCGATCTGCATGTGCATCCACGCCATGCCCGCGTAGGGATTCGAGGCGAGAGTTCCGACCACGATGAGGCGGCGCTGCTTCACTTTACACCGAGGATGCCGGCTGCGCCGGCTTAGCTGCCGCCGGCGGCGGCGGCGCGCGCGACTTCGCGCAACCGGCCGTTCTCAATCTCGAGATGGACGTCGCAGTTTTTCAGCATACCGGGCCGATGCGTGATGATGAACGAAGTGCGGCCGTACATCAGCCGCTGCATGGCGTCGAGAATCAGCGCTTCGGTCTTCATGTCGACCGAGCTGGTCGGCTCGTCGAGGATGAGAACCGGCGCATCGCGCAGGAACGCGCGCGCGAGCGCGATGCGCTGGCGCTCGCCTCCCGAAAGGCTCATGCCGCGCTCGCCGACCTGCGTGTCGTATCCGTCGCGAAGCCGGACGACGAAATCGTCGACGTGCGCCAACTTAGCGGCGGCGACGATCTCGGCCTGAGTGGCGTCCGGCCGGGCGTACGCGATGTTTTCCGCGATGCTGGCCGAAAACAACACGGACTCCTGCAGCACGATGGCGAACTGATTTCGAAGGTCGGCGATTTTATAGTCGCGCAGGTCGACGCCGTCGAGCAGGATTTGCCCGGCGGTCGGGTCGAAAAACCGCGTCAGCAGGCTCACCAGCGTCGTCTTTCCGCCGCCCGTCATGCCGGTGATGCCGACCCGCGACCCGGCCGCGATGTCGAAGGAAATATCGTCGAGCACGCGCCGGTCGTTTTCGTAAGCAAACGCGACTCGGCGAAAGGCGATCGCGCCGTCGCTGCGGCCGATCGGAAAGGCGCCGGGTTTTTCGACGACATCCGGAGGCTCGTCGAGAAGCGAAAACGCCCGCTCGGCGCTCACCATCGACGCCTCGATATGCGTCGCCATCGAGCTCAGCGTCTCGAGCGGCGCGTAAAGCTGCGATAGATACGCCATAATCAGGAGCAGCCCGCCGAGCGTCAGCGCCCCGGCGCGGACATGATCGGCGCCGATAAACAAAACAGCGGCGGTGCCGACGGCGATGGTCAGTCCGACGAGCAGACCGAAGCTGCCCTCGTCAAACGCGATGCGGATGCGCGCCCATACGCTTTCGCTCGAATGGCGGATAAAACGCTCGTGCTCGCGCTCTTCTTGTCCGAAGGCGCGCACGACGCGCACGGCCGAAAGCACCTCCTGCACGACCGACATCGCCGAGCTCTGCAATTGGTACGCCTGGTTCCACTTGCGGCGCAGCCGGCCGCGGTAGGCGTAAACGATCAACGCCAGGACCGGCGAGATCGCGAGCGCGACGAGCGCGAGCTGCCAATCGATCGACGCGGCGACGTAGATCATGCCGCAGAGCGTGAAGGCGGCGGTCACGAACGGGGTGACGCCGTCGATCAGCAGCCACTGAATCGCAGTTGCGTCATACTGGATGCGATACGTGGAGTCGGTCGTTCCACGGCTGTCGTGGTAGAAAAGCGAAAGCCGCTGCGCTTGGCGCAGCAGCTTGGCCCGGAACGCGAGGGTTAATTTCTCGCTCGTGTAGATTTTCAGCACGGCGGTTCCATGCTGCTGCAATTGATGCAGACAGTAGATGGCGATCAGTAGAACGACGCAAAAGACCAGCAGCGGCGTGCCGGAGGCCATCGAGACCGGAAGCAAAGCCGCCAGCCGGCCGGCGACCGGACGCGAGCCGATGACGTTGTCGACGGCGATCTTCAGCGGAATCGGAATCAGCAGCGTCAGCGGCGCGGCGAGCAGGCTGAAAAAAAATATCGCCGCCAGATGAAGACGATAGCCGCCGGTCTCCCGGAGCAGCCGCCGGTAGACCGCCAGCGTGCTGTAGCGCCGAGCAGCCATCAATCCTCGCCGGCCCCCAGCCGCTTCAGGCTGGAGACGACGGCCGACATCGCAGCGGCGCAGTCCTGAAAGCTGCGCGTGAAAAAAATCGCAGCGACGACGGCGATCGCCGCGCTCGCCATCCAGGCGTGGTCATGCGCGGCGCCGAGGCTCATGCCGATACAGCCGATCAGCAGAAACACCACGCCTTTCGCGAACACCGGAGCTGCCCGAAAGCGCACGAGCTGTTTGCCGCCGCCGTGCTCCTCGATCGCCATGCGCATGCGCACCGCCGCGAAGACGCCGTCGCGCACTTCCAGGTCCCACTCGTCGAAGTCGCCGCCGCACGCGACTGACGCGCCGTGGCTTCGGAGTGCCTGTTCGACCGCCGCGAGCCTTTCCGGCGCGCCCTGCCACGCCTCGCTCCAGAGGCGAAACGACCGCGGCGCCGGAAACGCCGTGCCCGCAACGCCGCGCTTGCGCCACGGCGTCAGATCGTAGCGAATGCGCCCGCACAGGCGCGCCAGCGGCTGCTGCAGATGCAGCCAGGCGATCACGGCCCGCATGCCCAGGCATTTCACGTGCCAAGCGTCGCAGAACGGCGCGCGCGCGCCGCTGATGAACGCCTGCGCCAGCGGAGCGGCGAGCGCGAGAAGGAAGAGCGGCAGGAACCCGAGCAGCGGCGGCCAGAAAATTCCGACGGCCGAGAGCCATGCCAGTGCCACGATCACGAGGTACCACTCGGGCATGAGCGGCAGCGACAGCAGCAATCCCGGCGCCGCGTCGTGGCGCGACTGGAAGAGCGCGCCGCCCCAGGTGCCGTAGTAGATGCGCCATTTTTTCCCGAGCCCGTGCGTGTGGCCGTTGCCGTAGACGCGGCCGGCCCACGTGAGATGGCCGGCGGCGTTGTACTTCTCCGGCCATTTCCGCTCGAGCAGTGCCTCGGCCTTGCCGTAGCCGGCCTGCTGCTTCCAGTACGCCGCGAGCGAACCGCGCCGGTGATGCCAGACCAGCGCGGCGGGCGTGAAGCCGATCGTGTAGCCGTTTTTTTGCAGCCGCCAACAGACGTCCACGTCGTCGCCGGCGGCGCGGAACTGCGGATCGAATCCGCCGATCGCCGCGAGCGCCGACTTGCGAAACGCCATGTTGCAGCCGGGAATGTGCTCCGCCTCTTCGTCGGAGACCAGCACGTGCACCGGCCCGCCCGGCGCGTGCGCGATGCAGTCGGCGATCAGTCCCCCGCCGCTCGGCGCCACGTTGGGGCCGCCGATGCCGCCGTGGTTCGTATGCATGAACGCGTTGGCCAGATAGACGAGCCAGTGCGGGTCGGGATAGGCGTCGTCGTCGATGTAGGCGACGATCTCGCCGGCCGCCGCCCGCCAGCCCACGTTGCGCGCGGCGCTGAGACCCTGATTCTTCGTGCTGATGACGCGAAAGTTATATTCGGAAGCGATTTTTTCCGTCGCGTCGGTCGAGCCGTCATTGACGACGATGACTTCGTAGTTGGGGTAACTCAAGCGCGTCAGCCCATCGAGACAGTCGCGGATCGTGCGTTCGCCGTTGTACGAGCACACGACGACGGAGATGAACGGCCAGTGCGCCCGCGCCGGGAACGGCGTCTCGGCGAACGCCTTGCGCGCCGCCGCGAGCGCCGGCTTCGGCCGCCGGTCGCGCGTGGTGAGCCCGAAATCCCAATCGTCGATATCGTAGCCGCCGCGATGCCATTCATCGGTCCAGGCGAAGACGAACGCGCCTGCGGCGCCGGAAGCGAAGGTTGTGCGGATCTGCCACTCGACCGACACCGCCTGCGCGAACTCGCCGTTGCGCCGGCTGTCGAGGCCGATCTCGGCGAGGATCACCGGCCGGTCGCCCGCGAGGTTGTGAATGCGCGCGAGATATTTCTCGAGGCGCTCCTTCGATTCGAGATAGACGTTGAAGCAGACGAGATCGAGAAACGGCAGGTTGAGATATTCCGTCGTCGGATAATTGACGTAGGTCACGAGCGCCTCCGGGTCGACGCTCTTCGCGGCGCGGTAGAGCCGCCGGATGAAGCGCTCGATCTTGCGCGCGCCGTACCAGCGCGCGATCTGCGCGGGGATCTCGTTTCCGATCGCGTAACAAAGCAGCGCCGGATGGCCGCGCAGCGAGCGCACCGCGGTGCGCACGCGCTGCTCGATCGAGCGGCGGCGCTCGGCGTCGTCGAGAAAGGCGATGTGCTGCTCCCACGGAATGCCGACCATGACGCGCAGCCCGTGCCGCATCGCGGCGTCGAGCAGCCAGCGCGGCGGCACCGTGTACGTGCGCACGGCGTTCAGCCCGTGGGCAGCCATGAGCGCGAAGTCGCACTCGACGACTTCGCGGTCGAGCGCCTCGCTGCCGTCTGCCTGGGGCCGAAACGTGCCGTAGGTCGCGCCGCGCACCCAGAACTTTTCACCGCCGGCAAAAATAAATTTGCCGGCGACGCGCGGCCGCGTCATGAAGTAGTCGGCCGCGGGCCGGTGATAGCCGGTCAGGACGTTTCTATGGCGCGCGCGAAGCGGTCGCTCCGGTTTATCGGTTTTATCGGCCGGCAGCTCCGGCCGGTATTCGAGCGGGGACAATGGTGATTCGAGATTTTTTTCGTCGGCTTCTCGCAAAATCTTTTTCCTTTTTCGCTCCTGCGCGCGCTACCGGCGGATAAAAAAAATCCGCGCTAAGATTAATTAGACGGAGCTTCTTTGGTTAAATTCGGAACTTGGGGTTAATTCCTCGGCGAAATTTTCGCCGTGGTAATTGCTTAGCAGGTTTTCCGCGCGAATCTCTATCGGGTAATCACCCGCGACGTGTCGCGAGATTCATGGAATTTCGCGAATTATTTTGCGGAGGGAGGTTATGAGTCGGAAAAAATACGACGAGAGTAGGAGATGAGAATTATTGCGGAGAAGAATCTGAGCAAAAGTTAATGCGCTGGCGAGACCGCAGTCGCACTCAACGATGTGCCGAAGAGCACAGATGAGTGACTGACGTCTGGTCGTGTGAGACCGATTAGACTCTGGTGTGGCAGGGCTGGAGAAGTCCGGCGAAGAAGAGGTGCGTCAGCGTGACACGCTTTTCATGAGTGACCCTAAGACTCTTCCGTGAAGATTATTGCTCAGTCGGAATCTTCAGCATAGCATCGTCTGGTGTAATTTCTGGACACTGAATTTCGGGCACTGAGGTACTTAGTTGTGTGATATTATCGGGCTTCAGATACCTCAAAGGCCTTTGAAGTTGCTCTTGAACGATGCGCCGTACTCTTGCTTTTGTGAAATGCCCTCCGGGCGCGTGAATAAACTCAAATTCATTACCCTTAAGTACGACGTGGGTACCTAATATTAATGCACCCCTGCCGAACTCAAAAAGCCAAATATTGTAGGCTTCCGGTTTCAAAGTAATCAACAGAACAGCCTTTCCATATTCTGGTACCTTCCCGAGTTTTTCGGTACATTCATTGTACAATAGAGGATCATTATTTTTCTTTACTCTTTCAAAAAAGTCATCAAGACGCCGTTGGGACCAAGCGGGATCGGCACGAAAAAAAAGCGCGACAGATAGAGCGGCAAGCAATAATTTTATAGACAAAAACAGCCAATCTTTATTGGGCATCTGGGTAAAGACCTTTCGTGATTTGAGTAGAAACGCGCTCATTATACCAAAGATATAGATACCCGCCCGTTTTCCAAGGCGTCTCAGGATTCGGAAAACTATTGTTGAATGGACCGAAGATCACAGCCCACTGTACAGGAGGGTATTTACCTCTGGAAAAATCTTGTGGGCTCAAGTCCAGCGAGCTCCTATTAGTAAAATATCTTACATCCGGAACGGGATTTATACCGGCTGCACGGTCCGCCACCGCGCGGTCTACAGCCGCGTAGATATTGCTATAAGTCGCGAATTCAGCGGAATTCTTTATAGGTGCGCTAAGGTAATTATCGCCCATTGATGGCATAATAGCGCCGCCTGCGAATTCCTCGAGTGAAGTATTGATAATAGTTTGAGCATAGTAATAATAAACCGTTTGCATACCCGCAGAATTCACAGGATCGTATATTGAGCGAATTTCATTGTAAATCACGTTTGCAATTTCCGACTTACTGTATACCCCGACCTGTGCCTCATTGACTACACCGAGACTTGCGCCGCCGTACAACGTTTGGCCGGCTTGCGAAGCAGTCGCAGCATAACTTTGGGGTCAGGTCTTGTTTCTTGAATTCTCCACGATCCGGCTCGCTGTCGAATAATGCAGTCCCAGGTGCCGCGCCACCTCCGTTTGGCTGTAGCCGTGCCGCAGGACCGCTTCGGCGATCGCTCGATTGCGCTTGTCCTTCGGCTCGACGCCGGCGAAGAGCCGGCTGAGCGACGGACGGCCTACGTATCTCTGCCGCTTGGGGATCTCCTTGAGTTTCTCCTTCCCGCGAACGCGCCCGAGCAGCCGCTCGACGAACTTCTCGCCTCCCAAAAGGCTCTGCGCGACGACCTGGTCGTGAATGCTCTCCGCTCCCATGCCGTCTCTCACAAATTTGCGGTAGCGCTCCTCGGCCGCGGCACGCTTGCCGCCGAATTGTCCCAGCACCCAGTCGGTCGTGAGCGCAGGATGGCATTTGGCCGTGCCGGCGGTGGCGCCGTAGCTGCTCCATTTCCATTTGCCGGGATGGTCGGCGGCCTTGGCGCGGACGGGATTCAAGACGACATAGCGGCAGACTTCCAGCAGATAGCTTTCTTTGTCGACGAGGATCGCCTTGTAGCGGCCCTGGAAGAGATGGCCGGCGCGTCGGTGTCTTCCGTTGTAGGCTTGGGTATAGATGCCGTTGAGCTGGCGCATGCCGATGGCGAGGTTGCCGTCGGGGGTCTCCACGACGAGGTGGTAGTGGTTGTCCATGAGGCAGTAGGCGTGGCAGAGCCAGTGGTAGCGCTCTGAGACGCGCTGGAGGGTGTCGAGGAAGAGTGCGCGGTCGCTGGCGTCTTTGAAGATAGCCCTGCGCGCGTTGCCGCGGGTGGTGATGTGGTAGACGGCGCCGGGATATTCGATGCGCAGCGGCCGGGCCATGAACCCCGGCTAACACGGGGTAAGGTCAAATGTCAAGATTCAAGACCTGACCCCGGATACCTTGGATCTATCCTGGATACTTGATAAGTCGGGGTCACTTCAAGCTGACCCCGGGAGTAGAAGCTTGTTCTCGCCAGAGATAAATAGTCACTTTGTTAAATAATGTGTTTGTTACTTCCCCTTCTTTTGTTTGAGAAAGCTCACCTCCTCCCCACTCGGGTGTAAAAAGATGTTCATGTTCATTCCCATGCGCCTTCAGTAATCGTTGTATGATACGGCAGAGTTCCTGAAGACCCTCCTCGTTACCGTGAATTTCGACTTGACTTCCGCCCTGAGGAACCTCGAAAGTAAGGATTTTTGATGACATGGTCGTTAGCTCCTATCTAAAAAACTTGCGTTTGGGTAGTGACGAATTGTCCGGTCTATGGACATCAACATGTGGCCACAATTGGGGTCAGGCTTTCTATTCTTGACAATCTTCGCTCAGGCGCTCCAGCCGGCGCGTGAGCCCGGCATCTTTCTCCACGCGGACAGCGAGCCGCGAAATGAGCGAGCTCACGGTGGCGGCGTCGCGGCCGACCGCCGCGGATACATCGGTCAAACGGTAACCTAGTCTTCTCACCAAAATATACGCCGCGATCGCCCGCGCTCGGGATACCTTCCAGCTCCTATCCGGTGCTCTTAGGATCCTCGGTTCGAGCGATAACGCTTGAGCGATCCGCGCCGCCGAAGTCGCCAGAGGCTTTCGCCGCATGGGCCGGCTCGTCTCCTCATTATCCATGATTTTCTCCGCGAAGCCTTCAGGTCCGAGAAAGCGCTGATCGTCGAGCTCGTAGTATTCCTCTTGGTGCCCCTCCTCGATGCCGTCCATGACAAAACGACGGTAGCCGTTGGTTCCGCCGAGCATTTTTAAAACGAGCGACGTTTCGACGATCCCGGCTTTGTCGATGTGGCAATATTGCCGATGGCCGCTGTAGCGAAACGCCTCGGGTTTGCGCACCAGCTTGGCTCTTATAGGATTTAGATGGATGTAGCGGACGAGGGTTAAGAGATATTCGTCCTTGTCGCAGACAATCGCATAATAACGCCCTTGAAAGAGATGCCCGCTCTTACGATGGCGCCGATTGAAATACTGCGTGTAGCTTTGCTGGATGCCCTGCATGAATTTGGACAGGGGCGCATTGGACACCTCTGCCAGCAGGTGCGCGTGGTTCGGCATCAGGCAATAGGCGTAGATGCGCACCCCGCAGCGCAGGCGATAAAGCGCCAGGCGTTTCAGGTAGGCTTGGTAATCGCGGTCGTCGAGAAAGGTTTTCCGCCGGTGGTTGCCGCGCACGATGACGTGGTAGAGCAGCCCCGACGAATGTACCCTCGGACGTCGCGCCATGCCGGACGGAATATCAGGCAGGAAACATGATTGTCAAGAATAGAAAGCCTGACCCCGATGGACCCCCAAAAATCATCTCGCAGGTTTTTTGCCGGTCCGCCCCCGGCGTCGTCAGCCCGAACGGCAGGTCGATCTTCTGGTAGTGGAGCTGCTCCTTCCTGAGAAACTCCGCGATAGCTTCCTTGGACCACTTCGCCACTATCAGTAACACCCTCTCGATGACATTTATCTAGCTTTAGTAACATCGCGTTCCGCTCGCTTATCCAATATTACGTTTAAATTGAGCCGATAAAAAAATTTGATAATGCTCGGGGCAGTACTTAGGTAGTCATGAGAAAACAGATATCCGCCTCGGGGAAGTCGCCAACGCGGAGTAAAGGGAGGGCATCCGGGATCATGGTCTCGGCGTAAGCCGAAGACCCAAGAGCCTGATTAGGAGACCAGAGTCGAATTCAACAATGTGTCGCAGGGCACGGATGAGTGACTGACCGTCTGGTCGTTTTGAGACCGATTACACTCTGGTGACATCAGGCGGGAAGAATACCGGTAAAAGAAGAGGTGCGTCAGCTTGACACGCTTTTCATGAGTGACCCCAAGATTTCTCCGCGTGGTGGAAAGCTTCTTCAGCTCGTTAAAGAACGAGGTCGTCCACCACCGAGACTTTCACACGAGGGATGAGGCTAGAATGACGATCTTCGAATACACCGAGTTGTTCTACAATCGCAGACGGATTCACCAGTCGCTGGATTATGAAACGCCGCTGGAGTACGACCGAAATGTCGCTGTCCGTGGAATCCGGGTCAGCTCAGAGTGACCCCCAAATGAGGACCCTGAAAATTATCTGAATTCCTCTAGACGAAGATTTCGTACTGTCTCCATTTCCCACATATCAAGCTGCCTTTGTGCTTCGTCAGGACGACTTAAAAGTTGTGCTCTTAATTGCATAGCTTCATCTGCCATTTTGCGCTGACCTTCAAACGTTACGTTTAATAACCGTACGAAACGGTCAAGTGCGTTACTTGCCTTTGTAATCTCACCAGCGCGAGCAAACGAATAAGCAATCACCTGTTGAACGCCGGGATCTTCGGATTTTTGTAGAGCTATCGCCGCCGCGGCCGCTCCCTGTGGAGATTCTGCACGGGCCAGAAACGGCAACGCTTCAGCGTGAATAATTTTGCGAAGCTGAGGTATTAAATCAGGAGCATCGGCTGTCCAAAGCTTCCCGAGGCGCCAACCTGCGCTGAAGATAAAATGATCGACTCGAATAGCCAAGGGTTGAAGGAAAACATTCACATAAAAGAACTTACGGTCAAAACCCGAAGCATCAAAATATATAGCACGCAAAGTATGTACAATTGGTTTGATAAATACTAACCGGCCCTTTAAAGCAAAGCCAGGCAGGTATGATAATAATTCTTTGCCGATAACAGAAAATTCTTTAGCGGTCATCGTCCTGGTCTTATTTCATATACGGGCACATTGCGACCATTAGGTAAATGAGTTTGAAACTGCTGTATCCGGCTTGGCGTTAAACCTACACCGGTCTTGAGATCATATGCGGCTTTTAACTTTGGGGTCAGGTCTTGTTTCTTGAATTCTCCACGATCCGGCTCGCTGTCGAATAATGCAGTCCCAGGTGCCGCGCCACCTCCGTTTGGCTGTAGCCGTGCCGCAGGACCGCTTCCGCGATCGCTCGGTTGCGCTTGTCCTTCGGCTCGACGCCGTCGAAGAGCCGGCTGAGCGACGGGCGTCCTATGTATCTCTGCCGCTTGGGGATCTCCTTGAGTTTCTCCCTCCCGCGAACGCGCCCGAGCAGCCGCTGGACGAACTTCTCGGTCCCCAACAGGCTCTGCGCGACGACGCTCTCGTGGATGCCCGGTTTTCCGAGCCCGTCGCGGACGAATTCCCGGTAGCGCTGCTCCGCCGCCGCGCGCTGCGCGCCGAACTGTCCCAGCACCCAATCGGTCGTGAGCGCCGAATGGCATTTAGCCGTGCCGGCGGTGCCGCCGTAGCTGGACCATTTCCATCGGCCTGGATGGTCCACGGCCTTGGCGCGTACGGGATTCAACACGACATAGCGGCAGACTTCCAGCAGATAGCTTTCTTTGTCGACGAGGATCGCCTTGTAGCGGCCTTGGAAGAGATGGCCGACTCTGCGGTGTCTGCGGTTGTAGGCCTGGGTATAGATGCCGTTTAGCTGCCGCATGCGCTGGGCGAGGTTGCCGTCGAGGGTCTCGAGGACGAGGTGGTAGTGATTGTCCATGAGGCAGTAGGCGTGGCAGAGCCAGTGGTAGCGCTCTGAGACGCGCTGGAGGGTGTCGAGGAAGAGCGCGCGGTCGCTGGCGTCCTTGAAGACGGCGCGGCGCGCGTTGCCGCGGGTGGTGATGTGATAGAGTGCGCCGGGATATTCGATGCGCAGCGGCCGGGCCATGAACCCGGGCTAGCACGACGGAAGATCAAATGTCAAGATTCAAGACCTGACCCCGGATCTATTCTTCCTTTCCACTTGTAGAGTTGGTTGCGGCGAACGCCGAGTTCGCGCGCGAAATCGGCCGCGGGCTTTTCTCCCGCGTCCAGCAATCGAACGGCTTCCCGTTTGAACTCCGGGCTGAAGTCTTTCCGCTTCATCGAACACCTCCCGGGGCGACTTTGCCCCCTTGTTAGGTGTCCGTCAAACCCGGGCTAGCTCAACCTGACCCTCGAAGCTCGTAGCTCGATTTTGCCGCTGTGAAAAACTATCCTCTTCGGCGTGAGCGCCTTTTTGCGGCTTTGTCTATATGCCGTTCACCTGATCGACCGCCATTGTTTGCAGCAGCTCTTTGTGCCCAATAGTCGTAAAGTTCTCGAAGCCGTTCGCCCGTTCTTCGTTTATCTATTATCGAGCGCGTTAAGCCAGTAACAATTCGAAAGGAATTCATCGGTACCTTACCGAACCCGACCAAAACAGGTTGCCCGTGATCAATGAATCTTTTGTTATCGAGAAACTGAATCCATTCGAGATGGCCGTAATTATTCTGAAGGGTCTTTCCAAGGTACATTCCTATGTCCATTGCTAGAGATATGGTGCGATCGGTAAGTTCTTCATCGGCAACCATCTCCGGGAATGGTAACTTGTGTTTATCTTGGATCTCCTCGCTCGTTTTAGGCCGCGTCTCGACTTGCGTAGCAAACCAATTGCCGAGCGGCCCGAGCGAGTCTGGTGTATAGTCGGCCTTCCATGTACTGAAACCGGGCGTCTTACGAACCGCCGACTCTAATTCGGCGATTCGTTCCGAAATGACCGCTAAAAACCAATTAAAATAATCTTTCAGTTCCGCCTTGCTCATCTTGAAGAAGTCCAAGGTAAAAGGCGGTTGAATTATTTTGTAAGTCATACGTCACTAGGGAGTCTTAATTGCTCCTGAGCCGAATGCCTTTTCCAATGCATCACGCAACGGACCCGACGGACCGACTTTACCGGTTACAGGGCTTGGATAAAAATGCCAAACAACCCCCCTGACATCCTCGCCTGCCTTTAACTCAAGGTCTTTAGCGATTTGGTTTTGTAGCGACTTCGTTAGGCTTTGGTACCCAACTTTTGCCTCATTCCCAATATTGCTGGCAAATTGATCAACAAACCGAGCGCCTAAGCTGGTTCTGAAAAACTTATTAGATACACCGCCGACTGCCTTTGCTAGCGCTTCCTCTCCGATTTTCCCTATGGCGCGCGCGCTGAGTTTTCCGATCGACCCCCCTCCCGGCGCCAGGGCACCCGCCAGGATCAATCCACCACTGAGAAAATCACCTTTGCCAAAAGAAATACCAGCACTGCCCACATTCGCCGCGATACCAATTGGACCAGGAACCCAACCGAGGATATCAAGCCCCCGTCCCAGGCCGTGCATAAAACCGCGACAACCTGGCCGGCGAGATCGAGCGCGACGAGGTCGGGCTCGTGCGCGTGGCCGGCTGCGACCTGCGGATGGAGAGCACGATCGTCTATTCCCGGCGCAAACCGCTGTCACCGCCGGCCGAGGCGTTTTTGTCGATCCTGCGCGCAACGCAGACGGTAAAGCCGGACGCGCGCGCCGAGACCCGCCGCGGCAAAGCGCGCGCCGTGAATCTCCTGGCACTCGCGCCGCTGTTGTTCTGCGATTATATCTATCCGGTCGTGGATTTCGCCGCCGATTGGCTGAGCGCCGCCGCGCTGTAAAGACGGCGCGCCGCGTTTCGCCTTTACAGCAAACGCCACATCGGCGATAATAGCGCCGATGGCAACCGCGAAGAAAAACACCAAACAGGAATCGTTATTGCAGGAGCTGATCGCCGCGGCCGAGCGCGCGTCGATCGAGGTGCGGACCGAGAAATTGCTGCGCGAGGTCGGCTACCACGCGCGGAGCGGCGGCTGCCGCGTGCACGGGCAGCGCCTCATCATCGTCGACCGCGACGCGCCGCTGCGCGATCAGATCGAATTTCTTACCGAGGAATTGGCCGCCGAAGGCGTAACGCCGCGCGCCGCGCCGGCGCCGGAAAATCCGGATTGAACTTAGCGCTCACACGTCGAGCACGCGGAGCTTTTTCGCCGCCTCGATCCCGAGGGCGAACTCTTCCCTTCCGACTTTGAGATTCATGATGCCGAGCGAGGGCGCGACCTCGAGGACGGTGACGCGCGCGCCGGGCACGAGCTGATGCTGCTGCATGAAGCCGAGCAGGCGCGAGTCGCGTTCGCCGCCTTCGGTGATGCGCTGCAGCACGACCTCGCGGCCCTGCGCTACGACGCTCAGCGGCGAGCTCTTTTTCGCGTTGGGAAGCTCTTTTCCCGGAATCGCATTGCCGTGCGGGCAGGTCGAAGGATTGTTGAGAAGCTTCGCGAGGCGCTCCTCGACCTCGGCCGAGATCGCGTGCTCGAGCCGGTGCGCCTCCTGGTGCGCCTTGACCCAGTCCATGCCGAGGACATCGGTGAGCAGCCGCTCGGTCAAAAAGTGGCGCCGCAGGATGCCTTCGGCGACGCGCCGCCCCTTGCCGGTTAAATGGATCTCCTTCCGCCGCTCCACCCTTAGATAACCCTGGCTCTGGAGGCGCCGGAGCGTCACGACCATCGTCGACGGCGAGACGCCCATCTCGTCGGCGACGCGCGCGGCGATCACCGGCTGCATCTCTTCGCCGAGGACGTAGATAGTCCTGACGTAGTCTTCGGCGGTTGGGGTGATCTTGCCGTGCTCCATCGGCCTGTTGACAACCGTGATTTATTTGTGTATGCGAACTCTAGATGTTCGTAGCATCGAACTTATTAACTGATTCAGAGTCAAGGCCTTAACTGGGAGACACCTTACTTGAGCAGTTCGATGGAATCAAGCCCGCGTCGTCGGGCTTACCGCAGGCGGTCTCCCGCCGGTCAACTGGCGGCACTCTCGGCCTGCCTGCTCGCCGCCGCCTTCATGCTTCTCGCTGCGCCCGCGCGCGCCGACGATGCCGCCAACCGCCTGGTCGCGCTGCTCGATTACGTCGGCGGCGATTATAAGAACGCCGTGCAAGACGGCAAGGTCGTCAGCGATTCCGAATACACCGAGATGAAGGAATTCTCCGCGCGCATGGTCGAGCTCGCGGCGCAGCTGAACGGCGCGGATAAAGCGCAGTTCGCGCCCGGGATAAAGGCGGTCGCCGATGCGGTCGAGCGCAAGGCGAGCGCCGACGACGTCGCGCGCGCCGCTCGCGCCGCGAAGGACCAGCTGATCGCCAAATACGGCATCGCGACGGCGCCCCGACGCCTGCCGACGCTCGCTGCGGGGCGGACCTTATATAAGGATAACTGCGCGCAGTGCCACGGCGAGACCGGCCGCGGCGACGGCCCAGGCCGGGCGTCGATGAATCCGAAGGAGCCGCCGCCGGCGAATTTCACCGACGCCGAGCTGATGGAAGGACTCTCGCCGTTCAAGGCGTTCAACGTCGCCTCGTTCGGCGTCGAAGGCACGGCGATGCCGAGCTTCGCCGCCATCGCCGACGAGCAGCGCTGGCAGGCGGCCTTCTATATAATGTCGCTCCGCTTCAGCGCCGCGGAGGCGTCCGACGGCGCCGCGCTCGCGCACCGCGCGAACCTGCCGGTCGAGCTGACGCGTCTCGAAACCCTGTCCACCTCGACCGACGGCGAGCTCGCCGAGAAGCTCAAGCCGCTCCTCCCGCACGACGGCGACGCGCGCAAGGTGCTCGCCTATCTCCGCCGCGGCGTGCTGGAAAATCCGCAGGGGCCTTCGCCGCTCCTGGCTGCCGCGACTCTGTTGAAGCAATCGCTGACGCTGTACGAGAACGGGCAAAAGGAGCAGGCGTATCAAAAAGCCGCCGAGGCCTACCTCGACGCTTTCGAGCAGGCCGAGGCGCCGCTCTTCGCGAAGGATCTCTCGTTCGGGCGCGCGCTGGAAGACCAGTTCACGAAATTTCGCAACTCGATCCGCCGCGGCGACAGCGTCAGCGAGATTCGCCGGCAATATAACGATCTCACCGCCGGACTCGAACGCGCCGACCAATTGCTGACGAGCAAGGAAGCGCTCAACGAGGGCTACATTTTCGTCAACGCGCTGTTCATCATTCTTCGCGAAGGGCTCGAGGTCGCGCTGATCCTCGCCGCGATGCTCGCGATGCTCAAAAGAATGGGCGCGACCACCGCGATGCGCTACATCCATTTCGGATGGATTCTCGCCGTCGTCGCCGGCCTCGTCACGTGGGTGGCGGCGCAGACTTTCTTGAACGTGAGCGGCAGCCATCGCGAGACGATGGAAGGCTTCACCACGCTCGTCGCCGCCATCGTGCTTTTCTACGTCGGGTACTGGCTCCATACGAAATCGGAAGCGAAGAAATGGCAGGCCTTCATCCACGACAAAGTGCAGGGCGCGCTCTCGCATAACCGGCTCCTCGCGCTCGCCGGCGTCTCGTTCTTCGCGGCCTACCGCGAGGCGTTCGAAGTCGTGCTGTTCTATCAGGCGCTGTGGCTTCAGAGCGGGTCGAATCCCAGACCGGTGCTCGGCGGTTTTCTAGCCGGCGCCTTGGCACTGTGTATCGTCGTTTTCGTCCTTTTCCGCGTCGGCTTGAGAATTCCGATCAAATATTTCTTCGGCGCGGCCGGTCTGCTGCTTTACCTGCTAGCGCTCGTTTTCGCCGGACAGGGCGTCCGCACACTGCAGGCGACCGGGTTATTCAGTGTTACGCCACTGCCGTTTCCGCCGCAGGTGAGCGCGCTGGGAATTTATCCGACGGTGGAAACGCTCGTCGCGCAGGCGATCGTGCTGACGGCGCTGATCGGAACATTTCTATGGCCCTATCGCACGAATTTGAGCGAGACGAAAGGACATCCGAGTGAAACCGTCGGTTGATTCAGGCCATGACAGCGCGCAGACACGCGAGCGACCGTTCCGCTGCACGTGCGGGAGTCTCCTCGCGCGGCTGCTGCCGCACGGCCTCGAGCTCAAGTGCCGGAAATGCAAGCGGCAGGTCGTCGTGCCGCTCGGCAAGGACAGCAACTGGATGAAAGTCGATTTGTAAGGCTTAGAAGAAGCGCGAGCGGCCAGAGGTCCCGAACCCAGAGCCCGGACACCACGCGACGTGGTCCGGGCTTTTTCTTTTTCGCATTGCGGTGAATGAATTCAAACAAGAGGAGGAGGAGAAATGAAGCTTATTCTATCGGCTCTGAGTTTGGTTTTGCTATTTGCCGGCAGTCCGGCGTTTAGCGCAGCGGCGCAAGACGACGTCTTGGAGCTGCGCTACGAGAATCGCAAATTCATTCCGCAGACGCTCAATGTCCCCGCCAATAAGGCGTTCAAGATCAAGATCGTCAATGCAAGCAAGGAGGCCATCGAGTTCGAGAGCTATAAAGTGAACCGCGAAAAAGTCGTCGGTCCCGGCGAGACGGTCACTGTCAATATCCCGGCGCTAAAGCCCGGCAGCTATGATTTTTACGACGACTTCCATCGCGACGTTCCCGAGGGAACGATCGTCGCAAAATAAACGGCACAACATATAAGGAGAAAAGAAATGAACACCCGACGCTCGTTCCTTTTATTCGCGTTAGTTTTTCTATCTTACGCGCATCCGGCTATGGCGCAGCTGGATCCGTGGGAGTTCGAAGTTTACGGTTATCAGACGGTCCCGCGCGGCATGCTCGAAGTCGAATCGCTCAACAGCGTCGTGCTCAACGGCAGCCGCCACGGTGAGAAAGGCACGTCCAAAGGCACGGTGCCGAGCCAGTCGATATGGCGCACCTCTCTCGAGATCACCTACGGTTTGACGGACCGCATCGAAGCGGCGATGTATGTCAATCTGGCGAAGCCGCGCGGCGACGATCTTCAGTACGCGGGCTCGAAGTGGCGCCTGCGCGGCCGCCTGTTCGATCAGGGCGAGCTGCCGGTCGACATCGGCTGGTACTTCGAACTCGCTTACAAGCGCACGCCGAAGTACGACGACCAAAAGCTCGAATTGGAGTTGCGCCCGATTCTTCAGCGCGACATCGGCGATTTTTCTTTCATCGTAAGCCCGAAATTCGAGAAGATACTCGTCGGCTCTGAAGAAAAAGAAGGCTGGGAGTTCGGCTACGTCTCGGGCATCTACTATCGCTGGATGCGGGCTCTTTCACCGGGCGTCGAGTTCTACGGCGCGATCGGCATGATGAAGCATCCCGATCCGACCCGCGACCAACAGCATTACATCTTTCCCGTCGTGCACGGCGAGTACCGCGGCATCGAGTATAGCTTAGGCCCCGGCTTCGGACTGACGCACGGCTCGGACCGCACGCTGTTCAAGTTTAACGTCGGCCTCGAAAAATATATCGGCGCCATCTTCGGTCCGTCGAACAATCCGCTGTTCTAACGCGCGCCGGTGCCTACGAGTCGCCTTCAGATTGAAAAAAGCTTTTCCGCGTTTGTCGTCGTCGCTTGCGCGACCGTCTCAAGCGAAAGTTTTTTGACTTCCGCCAGCATCTCCGCGACATGAAGCACGAAGGCCGGCTCGTTGCGCTTGCCGCGCTTGGGCACCGGCGCGAGATAGGGCGAATCGGTCTCGACAAGGATGCGGTCGAGAGGTGCATTGCGCGCCGCGTCGCGCAGCGCGTCGGCATTTTTGAAGGTCAGAATGCCGCTGAACGATAGATAGAATCCCAAATCCAGAAATGTCTTCGCCGCGGCGTAATCGCCGGTGAAGCAGTGGATCACGCCGCGTAGCGCGCCGCCGCCTTCTTGTCTTAATAGCTCGGCGATCTCGGCGTGCGCGTCGCGGTCGTGTACGATCAGCGGCAGATTCGTTTCTCCCGCCATATGAATGAAGCGCGCGAACAGCCGCTTCTGCACGTCACGTGGCGAGTGATCGTAATAAAAATCCAGGCCGGTCTCGCCGATGGCGACGACTTGCGGCTCAGCCGCCAATTGCTGCAGGCGTTGCAAATTATCTTCACTGACATCCTTCGCGTCGTGCGGGTGCATTCCGACGGTCGCGAAAAGGCCTGGATCGGATTTCGCGATAGCGATCGCGGCATCGTTGCTCGAAAGCTCACCGGCGCCGCCGACCACCACAATCTTCTCGACGCCCGCGGCGCGTGCGCGCTGGACGACGTCTGCGACGTCGACGGAAAATTCGACCCCCTGGATATGCGCGTGGCTGTCGATCAGCCGCGGCGGTGCACCCTCGGGCGGCATGTCACTTTTCGCCCTCGGGCTCGATGCGCGGGAACAAAACCGAGGGCGGCGAGACTTTATGGCCGGCGGCGAAGAAGCTCCCCCACGGCTTGCGTGAATTCACTTCGTCCGCTGAAATCCCGAGCAGCGTATGCAGCTGGCGCGACGTGTCCGGCAGAAACGGCGCCAGCAGGTGCGCGCTGGTTCGGATCGCCTCCAGCAAGTGGTGCAGGATCTCGCCTACGCGGGGGCGCTGCGCCTCCTCCTTATATATAGTAAACGGCGCGGTCTGCACGATATAGCGGTTCGCGTGGTCGATAGCGCCCCAAAGCGATTCGAGCGCGCGATGAAATTGCAGTGCAGCCATGTGCTGCTTCATCTCTCCTTCGGCTTGGGCGAATTTATCCCGGAGCGCGGTGTCTTCCTGCCGCCAATCGCCGAGCCGCTGGACGGCGCCGGAAAAATACCGCTGCTGCATCGCCAACACCCGGCTCACGAGGTTGCCGAAGTTGTTGGCGAGATCGGCGTTGATGCGGTTGATCAGCGCGTCGTAAGAAAAGTTCGCGTCCTGCCCGAAAGGCATCTCGCGCAGCAGAAAATACCGGAATGCGTCCATGCCGAAGCGCTTTTTCATGTCGAGCGGGCGCACGACGTTGCCGAGGCTCTTCGACATCTTGCCGGAATCCATCACCCAATAGCCGTGAACGTTCAGATGGTCGTAGAGCGGCAGCCCCGCGGCCATCAGCATCGTCGGCCAGTAGATCGCGTGCGGCTTAAGAATATCTTTGGCGATCAAGTGATTCGCTCTCGGCCAATACGCCTCGAAGACTTCTTCGCCTTTATGTTTGAGGACGCTCACATAATTGAGCAGCGCGTCGAACCATACGTAGGTCACGTGCTCCCCGTCGAACGGCAGCGGAATGCCCCAATCGAGGCGGCTTTTCGGCCGCGAGATCGAAAGATCCTCCAGCGGCTCGCGCAAAAACGCGAGCACCTCGCCGCGATAGCGCTCGGGACGGATGAGATCGGGCTTCGATTCGAGCGTCTCGAGCAGCCGCTGCTGGTATTTGCTCATGCGGAAGAAGTAATTTTTTTCTTTAATGTAGGCGGGGACGGTTTGATGATCCGGGCACTTGCCGCTGACGAGCTCCTTTTCCGTGTAGAAGCGCTCGCAGCCGTAGCAATAAAACCCGCCGTACTCGCCGAAATAGATATCGCCGGCCTCGTAAATTTTTTGCAGGACCTCCTGCACGAATTTCTTGTGGTAGTCATCGGTCGTGCGGAGAAAATGGTCGTAGTCGATGCCGCACTCGTCCCAGGTCGCGCGAAACACCGCGCTGATCTTGTCCGCGTACGCTTGCGGCGACATGCCGTTCGCCTTCGCGGCCTGCGCGATTTTATCGCCGTGCTCGTCGGTGCCCGTGAGCAGAAACGCGTCGACGCCCTGCTGCCGGTAATACCGCTTGAGCGTGTCGGCGATGATCGTCGTATACGTATGCCCGAGATGCGGCTCGGCGTTCACGTAATACATCGGCGTCGTGATGTAGATGCGGTCCATGGTCGCTTCAATCCCGCGCTGCGAGTCCGGCGATGTCGGCGAAAATATTCTCCAGCGCCATGCGGCGGTTCACGTTCCGCCGGATGCGCGCGGCGGTTTCCAGAGCCGCGGCGCGAAGCCTGAGCGCGTCGTCGACGGTGATTCCCTCTGCCTGCGCGCGGAGCTTGTCGAGCAGATCGCGATTGCCGATCCACTCGGCATCGCCCATCACGAGGTAAATCGCCGCGTCGCGGTACCATTCCGCCAGCCATTCGAGAAATTGGATCGCCTCGACGCGATCTTTCGCAAGATCTTCCGCCAGCGCCGCCCAGCCGGCGTTTTGCCGCATCGCGGTCATTTCGTCGATCCATGCTGCTCGCTGTCCGGCGAGCTCAGTCATGCTCGCGCTGAGTGCGCGTCCGAGACTTCCGAGAGAAACCGAAGCCAATAGTTTCGCCTGGTCCGGTGATAGACTTTTGCGCTCGATCAAATATCGGATCACGTCGGACGCGGGCAGCGGCGCGAAAGATAGCCGCAAACAGCGGGAAAGCAGCGTCGGCAAAAGCCCACCCGCACTGGCGGAAACCAGGATCAAAAGCGAATCAGCCGGCGGCTCTTCGAGCGTCTTGAGCAGCGCGTTCTGCGCCGATAGATTCATGAGCGACGCAGGATCGATGATGCCGATCTTCTTTTTGCCCGAAAAGGCGCGGTAGTTGAGCTCTTTCTCAAGCGTGCGCACCTGCTCGATCGAGATTTCCTTTTTCCCCGGCAGCGGCGCGATCAGCCTAACGTCCGGATGATTGCCGCCGTCAATTTTGACGCAGTTCGCACAGCCGCCGCAGTAATCGCGCGCGGCTTCTCCGCAGTGGACCGCCTTAGCGAGCGCGAGCGCGATCGTCTTTTTGCCGACGCCGTCGGGACCGAGAAAAACGTACGCGTGGTGCAGCCGTCCCTGCTCTAGCGCCTGACTCAGCATCGCGACTTGCGCAGCGTGGCCGAGAATATCGGAAGATAAAGACACTTGCGAATTTACCTATAAAGCCGGTTCGACGATCGCGCGAATCTCAGCGTGCAGGTCGGCGATCGAGCGTGCGGCGTCGAGCAGCCGGACGCGCTTGGCGTCGTTCCGCGCCAACTCGAGAAAGCCGCTGCGCACACGGTCGTGAAATGCGTGCTCCTTGCGCTCGAAGCGGTCTTCGCGCCGGCCGCCGGGCTTCTGGGTTTCCATTCTCGCGGCCGTCCGCGAAAGACCGAGTTCCGGAGAACAGTCGAGCAGGAACGTAAGATCGGGCGCGACACCGCCGCTCGCCATCCGATTTAGCTGCTCGAGGATCCGGAGATCGACGCCGCGGCCGTAACCCTGATACGCCAACGTCGAGTCGGTAAATCGATCGCAAAGAACGATCTTACCGGCGCCGAGCGCGGGTGTCACGACTTCGCGCACGTGCTGCGCTCGGTCGGCGAGATAAAGAAACAGCTCAGTCTCGGGCGAGATCTTCTCGTCGCCGGCTTCGAGCAGCACGCGGCGGATCATTTTGCCGAGATTCGTTCCGCCCGGCTCGCGCGTACAAACAACCTGACGGCCGCGGGTCGATAAATATTCGGCGAGCAGTCTCAGCTGCGTGCTTTTTCCCGAGCCGTCGCCGCCTTCGAAAGTGATAAAGCGGACCACCGACTAAGAATATAGGCTTCGCCGGCCGGAATCCAGGATATTTATGGCTCGGACCGTCGGCCCGGGACTCGCGCCGGCAAATTTTATCGATGACCTAGGCTGGGAGGGACTCGTTAGGCAGGCTTGCCTTCACCGAGCAACAGATTAATGCCGTTGATGAGCTGCGTGCTGGTAAACGGTTTGGTGATGTAGTAATCGGCGCCGAGCTTGTAGCCGCCGAGCACATCTTCGTATTGTACCTTGGCTGTGAGAAGGATCACGGGAATGGAGGCGGTCTCCGGCGCCGCTTTCAGTCGCGTCAGGACCTCGAGGCCATCCATCTGCGGCATCATGATATCGAGTACGACGAGATCGGGCTTGTCTTTTTCGAGGCTTGAGAGAAGCTCCGCTCCGCTGTAGGCAGACGAGACGTTATACCCTTTACCCTCCAGAATGGTGCGCACGATCGTGATGATATCGGGGTTGTCGTCCACAACCATGATCGTTTTTTTTGTATCCATTCTCTTCCTTTAATACCCGCTTTACCGCCACGATGAAGAGCGGTATCGCGTAGGGTCGACTATAGCACCTCCCCCGCCCCATGTAAAATTAGAATTTCCGGGGCTTTTCTTGATGGCGAGCGCCGCCGATCGTACCGCCGGGGGAAGCGGTCGAGCGTTTGTGGCCCGTGGGCTCATCGACCGGCCATCAGCCGCTGATACTCAGGGTCGTTGCGCAAGCTTTCGAGAGCGCTGTCGGTTTTTAGGTAGGCGAGATCATTATAGCCGAGCGATATCGCCTTATCGAGCCACGCGAGCGCGTCCTCTTTCTTGCCGTAGAAGGCATAGGCACGCGCCAGATTGTAAACCGCGCCGGGATTCTTCGGATTGGCCTCGGCGGCCTTCTTGGCAGACTCGATCTGCCGCTCGCGTTCCTTGGCAGCGTCGCGAGTCTTCTTGGCCACATCCAGGTTCTTAGCCGCCTGAGCGTTCTTGCCGTCAATTTCGAGTACGGCTTCAAACTCGCCGATCGACTCATCGTGCGAGCCTTTGCGGCTGTAGAGGACGCCTAAATTGTTGTGCGCGGTCACATTGCGAGGCTCGACGTTCAGCACTTTCTCATAATGATAAATCGCCTCATCCAGCCGGCCCTCGCGCTCGTAGATCACCGCGAGATTCATCCGGCTCGCGGTTTCTCTGGGATTTAATTCGATCACTCTCAAAAACTCATCGATGGCTTGGCTCGTCTTGCCTTGTTTCAACAACTCCACACCCCGAGCGCTAAGCTGCTCGTCATCGCCGGCGGCTCCGGCGTCGCCCGTACCGATCGACAACAGAACCGCTAAGCCGAAGATAATGAATCGCACTTAAAAAACCTCCCGCCAGCCGACGAGCTGTGCCTTCGGACCGCCGGGCAGGCCGGCGCTGCTGCACTGCTGGTTGGTCGTGCATTGCAGCGTCCACGAGGACGCGCTCGCGCCCGAACCGGTCATGACGATAACCGGCTTTGATGGAATTCCGGTTCCGATCGATTTACCGTTGTCGAGAACCGCGTTGCCGGGCGACAGCATTGCGGCGTTCGTGAGGTTAAGGCCCGCGTCACCGGTTGTCATGTTGGCAGAGTAAAGCTTCGCCGCGCCGCCGCCGCTCGAGCAGGTGACCTGCGTCGTCGGCGTGAACGTGGTAAACAATACAATGCCGTTGAAGACCTCGGCGGCCGATAGGATTTTCTCGCCGGTCGCGAGCGGAACGTACCAGCCGTTGGTGATTGTTCCCGAGCCGCTGCTCAAGTTCGTGAGCGAAGACTCTGTCAGCGCGCTACCGTTGGTCATGTTCGACGCAACATCCTTGAAACCGTATAAGCGATTGCTGCTCGTGTTGTTCGGATGGTTGCGGTCGCCGCTGCCTATGAAGACCCATAGGTTATTGGACGCATCCAAAGCGAGCGCCGGCGCGGCGTACATGCCCTGGGTAGGGTAATACTCGCCCGATGCCGGCGGATTCGTCTGCGAGGAAGCGGCGGCGAAGATACGCTTGCCGGTCCAGTTCGTCGCTAAACCGCTCGATAGAGTCGTTCCACCCGACGGCTCGACGCTGAATTTCCATACCTGCCCGCCGACGTCGGCGATGTAGACATAATCGATGAAGCCGTCGCCGTCGAGATCGATCGCGGTCGGATTCGCCGCGAGGCTGAAGTTCATGTACTGCTTGTCGTCGGTCGGACTCGCGGGCTTCGAGTACTCCCACAGTTTCGCGCCGGTCGCGAGATCGATGGCGAAGAACGCCTTGCCGAAACTGTTGTTACTCGGCGTGTAGTAGCCGCCGCCGATGAAAGCGACCCATTTGCCGCCCCCGTCGGACATTTTGACTTTGCCGATCGCGGGCTCGGACCAGGTCTCGCCCATCTTGGCGTCCGTGAACGGCGCGCTCCACAAAATGGCGGGGCTGGTCGTATCGGTGACGTCGATCGCGTTGTAATTTTTTCCGCCGCGGCGCTCGCCGAACATGGCGATGGTCTTCCAGTTCGATGCCGAGCTGCAGTTGCCGGTGCCATCGGTGAGGATGCTCGTGCAGATGTCGGCGGCGATGATGCTCGCGTCGACGTAATATTGGTGGTCGGAAGAGTTGACCGGAAGATTCTTGAGATTTCCGAGCTGGTCGGAAGGAATAAAACCCCACAGCTCGGTCCCGTCCGCCGTGGCATTGACGCCGTTGGTCTCCTTAAACGCGTGAACCATGCCGTCGTTCGATCCGACGAGAAGCACGACCGTGCGGTTCGCGTTGTTCGTTTTAAAGGTACTATACGTGGGGTCAAATGAGAGCGCCGGGGGCTTGCTGATGAGCACGGGGGTCGAGTGAAAGATATCGCCGAGCTTCCAGGCGCGCTCTTCGGTCGTGTTGCCGTCTGCATCGGAGTCGTACGCATCGATACCGCGGATATAGTCGATGATTTTATCGTGCTCAGTGCTGCTCGACGCGTTGAGCAGCGCCTGCGTGATCGCGGTGTTGGTCTTCGTGAAAGCCTGCCGCACGCCGCTTACGTTGGTGTAGATGGTGCGGCTGCTCGCCGAGGTGCTGCTCAGCTTCGCGCCGCCTTCCCACACCAGGGCCGAAGAAAGCGGTAGGCCGTTGGCGTCGACGGGAATAAGCCCGTTGCTGTCGCGTTGATACGACTTGATGAACCCCTTCCAGAAGCGCGACGACGGGTCCGACTGAAACGCGGCGAGATAGGCGTTGTCGATACCGCTCGTCGCCGTCGTCGGCACGACGGGCGTCGCGAAGGAAAAGGTCGCGGCGAGGATTTGGCTGATGGCCTGCTGCAGAGCGGTCTGCAATTGCAGCTCGTCGTCGGTGCTATAAAAGTTGCCGTGGCCGTTGGCCGCGGCTTGAATAAGAATGTCGTCCGCCGCCTGCTGGTTGCCCGGCTCGCTCGCCGAGATGCCGAAGCCGACGGTGTGGACGATGACGTTTTGGGTCCCGGAGAATGTCGTAGAGTGATCCTGCGTATAACGGTTCGTCGCTTCATTGACGAGCAGCTTGTTGGTGTTATTCTCCAGACCGTCCGTCACAACGATAACGAAGTTCGGTTGGCAGGATAACTGGATCGGACTAGTCTGGCCCGTGTAAAGCCCCTTGTAGTACTGTCCGACATCGAACAAGGCATCCCCGAGCGGCGTACCGACGCTGGTCAGCGCCATGTTGTTGACCGCCGTCACCATCGTGGACGTGGCGGTACCGACCGGCGACACCATCGCGGCGCCGTTGCTCCGGAACTTCATCACGCCGAAGCGCACCCCGGTAGTATTGCTGAGGAGCGTCGTAACCACGCGCTTGGCGATGGTGATTTTCGGCGTGAGGTTCTGGCACGACGTGCAGAATGTATAGTCAATATAATTGCCGTAGAACAGGTTGAACGTCGTTCCACCGATTTTGCCGGTCCAAAAGCCATCGCTTGTGAGCTTGTCGCGCGCCTCGCTCGCGCTTCCGGCGGGCGGGACATCGGCATTCCCGACATTGGCGATGCTCGAAGCATAGGTTGTGTATCTATTGCTGCTGAATTTATAGACCGTCGTCCGAGTACAGCTGCTGGTGCCGGTGCTGCCGCACTTATTGGCGGTGGTATAGCTCGTGTTGGGGTCGTAAGGGGTGCCGGGAACAGAATCGTTCATGCTTTGCGAGCTATCGAGCATAATGACCACGTTCGGCTGGATGTTCTGGCCGAAAATATCGCTGTCGTCAGCCCGCGGGCGCGGCACGTGGCCGCCCCAAGTAAGAAAAATGATCAAGATCCACGTAAGTGTTTTTTTCATGACCTCACCTCAGTTCGCCACGGGCGAGTAGACAACCTGCGTTTCGACCTCGCGCGCGGCCGAAAGCGCACCCACGCCGGTTACGTTGATCTTATACTGATAACCTTTAAAGCCGGACGCGCCGCTCCCGTAGCCTGCCCCCGATGCAAGATTATAGTTTTGGATGTTAATGATTTTGGGAGTACCTAACGCCTGCCCCGTGCAGCTCGTTCCCGTGGCGGCGACCGAGCCGCTGCAAAATTTAAGGCCGCCCGTGAGCGTGATCGGGCCGAAAGCCGCCGTCGATGCAGTCGGATCGAGCACTATGCGCGTGAAAGCGTAATTGACGCCCGTGTCGGCCGCAAAAAACGCCTGCGTGCCGTTGCGAAAGTTCCCGCTCGCGCGCAAATCGATGCTGCTGAAAAACATGCCGGCGCCGGTCATCGCGAGAATAATGAACGTCAGCATCAGGACGACAACTAGAGAGACGCCGCGCTCGGATCGGAGAATGGCCGCGGCGTTCTTCATAGAAGATTTTCTTTCATGCCTGTATTCATTTCAGGACCTCGTATCAGGAACGGTTCCGCAAGTTGATGTTGGTGCTCATCGTTACGTCGTGCTGCCCCCAGGCGGTGGCGTTGACGCCGTCGAAGGTTTTGTCGCTCTTTAGCAGCTTGATAGTGAGCGAAATCGAGACACGCCGAATGCTGCCGAGATTGGCCGATGCGTTGCCGCTGCAGCCAGCAGGATTGTTGGCGGAATTGCAGTACGGCGAAGGCGCGCTGGCGGTGGTTTGCTTCGGGTAGTAGATCAACTGAAACGCCGTTACGTTGCCGTTCGTGAGCGTCTCGGTCGAACCGTCTGCAGTGCGCGAGATGTTCTTCGTCGCCGAGTCGTACGTGTAGGTGATGTTCTCTCCGGTGCCGGTGCAATTGCCATTACCGTCGGCGTCGTAAACGAATTGGATGCTTGTCGCCGTCGCCGTGACGATGCCGCTGGTGTTTACGGGTGACGGACAAACCGTCTGTGTGGGAAAATAGCCGAGGTTGCGAATCTCGCGCGCCATGATATCGAGCGAGACGCGCCCGTATTCCTCCGCCTCCATCTGGTATTCCTGTGCCTTGACCGTGTGCGCCTGGACACGGTAAACGGTCCGCGCCGCGAACAAAACGATTAAGCTGATCGACATCGCGACCAGCAATTCCATCAGCGTAAAACCTTTTTCGTTCCGCATGATCGTCCTGTCTATGACGTCGACATCGCCGAGGTAACGGAGACCGAATGGGACGTGTAGTCGGTCCAGTCTACGGTCACGGTAATTTGATTGAGGCCGGCGGCCGGCGTGTTAGCCGTGACCGTCCATTTCCGCGTGAAGGTCACGCCGAGGTACGTGGGCTTCGATGTCTCACAGTTGCTGGTGGTGCACTGCGTCACGTTCGCGACTGTCGTCGCCTTTAACTGCTCGAGTTTCTCCTGCGCCAGGTTAGTCGCCATCGTGTGAAACTGCGAGGTCTTGTTCGCCCTCGTAATCGACACCGCACCGACGGCGAGACCCAGCATGCCTATCGAGAGAATGCCGATCGCGACGAGCACCTCGATAAGCGTGAAACCGGAGCTCGAGCGAACCCGACTGAGCAAGCAAAACCCGGCTTGTTTTTTGATTACGCGCTTCATTGAACGGTCACCCTGCCGATCGCGGTAACCGCGATTTGTTTCGTTTTCCCGTTATTCGAAATCGTAATCGTCACTGCATTTGCCGTTCCGGTCGTCGTGAAAGTCGGGTTTGCGGAGACGCTGGAGATAGAAGTGCCCGGATAAAGCGTGCTTAAGCTCCGCGTATCGGTGCCGAAGGTGTAGGACGCTGAGCTTACCGTGAACGTAACCGTCTGGCTCGTGTGCCGAGAGATCGCGCGCATTTTGGCGAGCTGCAAATCGGTCGCGATTTGGCGTGCCGCGGACGACAGACGAATGCTGGGGAGCAATTTGGAAAACGCCGGCAGCGCGATGGCAATGAGGATGCCGGCGATGACAATCGACGTCAGCACCTCGATGAGTGTAAACCCATCCGACCTGTAGGTGACTCGCTTCATATTAGGGTCACCCGTCGGTGGTGCTAGAAGCGTGCCAACGGATCGGCTTATCGATTACGTGTAAATATCTGGATTTGCAAAAGAAAAAGCTTCGATGGCGGCGCTTTTTTAGCCGTGAGAAGCGTCGCGGCTGACAAAAAGCGTCAAACTAACAAAATTCGTACACCGTCAGTAGAGAGCGAAGTACGTTTCGATGAGCCATCGGCCAAAAAACAGGTATGTCAGTGCGGCAAGACAGAGGAAGGGGCCGAAAGGAATTCTTAATTTAAGCCCTTTCCCCCAAACGGCCATTAAAACAACACCGATCGCGGCTCCCAATAAAGAGGCAAAAAACAACGTCAGAGGCACGCCCGGCCAGCCCAGAAAGGCCCCGATCATACCTAGGAGCTTGATATCGCCGCCACCCATCCCTTCGGTTCCCGTCGCCAATTCGTACATCCAGGCGACCAGATAAAGCACTCCGCCGCCGACCAAGACGCCGAGAAAAGAATCCAGCGGCGACGGCGGCAGCGAGAGATGATCCACGCGCGCAGCGGGCAAAAAGGAAACCAGAAGTCCGATTACGATGCCAGGCAGGCTGATCGCGTCGGGAATGATTTGGACGTCGAGATCGATGAACGAAATGACTACCAGCGCGGCGCAGAAGACGGCGTAAATGACAAACGTGGTGCTCCAGCCAAAGCGTAAAAACAACGCGACTGCCAAAGCGCCCGTCAAAAACTCGACGATAAAATAGCGCGGCGAAATGGCGGCGGCGCACGAGCGACACCCGCCGCGCAATATCAAGTAGCTCAACAGCGGTATGTTGTCGTAAAAGGCGATGGGCGACTTACACGTCGGGCAGCTCGAAGGCGGGCGCACGATCGATTGACGCGCGGGGATGCGCAAGATGCAGACGTTGAGAAAGCTCCCGACGAGCGTGCCGAAGACGAAAACGGCCGCTGCGATTAGCTCGGGGGCCATTGCACTCCGAAAAATTCACCCGCCCGCGCGCTCATTGCTAACGACCTTTGAGATATCCAAGATCGCGGAGCAAATCGCCAGCCAGCCGCTCGACCCGCCGACGTTGCAGCCAGCTAAGGTCCACATTTTCGATCGAATCCGGAGCGGGGCCGAAGAATCCGTCGGGATACGTGCCGGCAGTCGAGGCGCCGCCATTTTTAGCAATTGCCGGAATCGAAGAGAATCCCTGTCCATTCACGCGGAAAAGAACGTTGTCCTCAACCGTACGCGTGACCAGCGCCGGGTCCGCTTCCACTCCGATCCATTGAAATAACTCGGCAAGGCGGTGCTCCGGTGCGCGGCGGAGGTCTTCGTATTTAACCTCCGTGTATTGATTAGGATGCGGTACCAGCGATTTAATCGACCTACTGCTCCGTACGAGGGACGACCAGACACCGGTCGCGGCGCGCACGCCGGACGGAGCCCAGCTTTTCCCCCAGCCCTGCGAAGCGCGCAGCAGCGAAGCGACGACGGCGCGCGCGTCGCGCACGAGATGGATAAAACGCGCACGAGGAAACGTTTTCAGGATAAAACCGCCGTGCTCGCCGTGATGTGTCGTCTTCTCGAGAAAAAAACCCGGCGTCCCTGCCGGCGCGGGCAATGCTGAGACAGAGCGCCAGAAAAGCTCGCCCATAAGACCGTAGAACTCGTCGGCGCTCAGATACTCACCTAGGCCGACTCTTCGCTCCTTGGGTGCAAGGAAATCCTGCTCCGCCGCGCCGAAGGCGCCGAAGAAAAACGTTTCCGGGCCGGTGTAGATCGCCGAATGCGACGCGAGCATCGCCTGCAGCCATGTCGTGCCGCTCCGTGGAGCTCCGATCAAAAAAATCACCTCGAGATCGCGAGTCCAATCCGCCCGCGGTCTGATGACTTCCATGTTCATACTCGTCGAGCTCTTTCTGCATCCTTGACGTCCCAATCGGCGTCAACAAGGACCATCCCCTGCGTCTCGGTCGGCAGCTGGCCGGTGCCGAAGACGTCCGCTTCCGCCACCTGGATCTGACACGCGCGCGGCACCAAGTCCAATTGCGTCGTCCCGGAACCGCAGCCGGGTTGGATGAAATAGGTTCCGGGAATTAAAGGTAGTCGCGGAATGCGACAGGCGATCGTTCCGACCGCCGGCAGGTCCGGCATCTCGCCGCGCTGCATCCGGCTCTGCACCCAAAACACTTTCGTCCCTGAAGCGGTCTCGAACAGCAGGCCGAAAAAAGGGCGCTTAATCGGTTCCGAATGTCGATAATGAATGAGAATCGTCAGCGTGTCGCCCGCAGCAACGGCCGACATTCTACGTCCGCAGCGATCAAGAAACTCAAGCTTCTCGATCACCGGGTGAAGCCCGGCTTCGCGCTTGATCGAAGCTAGGCTTCCGCCCTCCGTTGCGGCAGTAAAGTCGCTTAAATAGTCGCCAATCGCCTGCCGTGCGTCGCCGTCAAGGACGATCTTGCCGGAGCGCATGAGCAGAACGCGGCGGCAGAGATGCTCGACGGCCGCCATGTTATGGCTCACGAACAACACTGTCCGGCCGGCCTTGGCTACGTCGTCCATCTTACCGAGGCACTTTTTCTGAAACGCGGCGTCGCCCACGGCCAGTACCTCGTCGACGATCAATATCTCGGGCTCGAGGTGCGCCGCGACCGAAAACGCGAGCCGCGTGTACATGCCGGAGGAGTAGTGCTTGACCGGCATATCGAGAAATCTTTCGATCTCCGCGAAGTCGACGATCTCGTCGAATTTCCGATCGATCTCGATCTTTCTCATCCCTAGAATCGCGCCGTTGAGGTAGACGTTTTCCCGGCCGGTGAGCTCCGGGTGGAATCCCGTGCCCACCTCCAACAGCGACCCGACGCGGCCATAGATGCGCGCCTCGCCTTCCGTCGGCTCGGTGATCTGCGAGATGATCTTGAGCAGCGTGCTTTTGCCCGAGCCGTTGTTGCCGATGATGCCAACGACCTCGCCTTTTTTGATGTCGAACGACACGTCCTTCACCGCCCAGATGAACTCCGCGTCCACCGTTGCCGCGCGTTCAGACGCTATCGGCTGCGCTTTCCCGTTGAACAGCCGGAACGGCGACGTCAAAACACGCGCGACATTATCGCGTAGCATGGTATAGCTCTCACGCTCGCCGATGCGGTAGAGCTTGCTCAAACCGCGCGCGCACACCGCAAGATCGTTCATCGCTTACACCACATCGGCGAAAGTCTTCTCCATGCGCCGAAAGTAATACAGGCCGCTTATCAACAGAACGATGGTCATGGCGGCTGAAACCCAGATCCACGGACCGAGTGCTTGAGACTTTCCCAGCAAAGCCCAACGAAAGCCCCGGATAACACCGGCCATGGGATTGAGACCGTAAAGATACCGCCACTCCGCCGGGATAAAGGTCGATGGGTAGACGACGGGGCTCAAGAAAAACCACAGCTGCGTAAGAAACGGAATGGTGTGCCGCACGTCGCGATACCGAACGTTAAGCGCTGAAAGCCACAGCCCGACTCCCAGCGCCGCCGCTAACTCCATCGCGACAAACAAGGGAACGGCCCATACCCTGTGTGGCGCGATTCCGAAATAAACCATCATGCAGGCCAAGACGATTGAGACCAGCACGAAGTCGACAAAACCGGAGGCCACAGCCGCGATCGGAATCACCAGGCGGGGAAAATAAACTTTGGTGACAAGCCGCTCGCTGGCGACGACGCTGTTGCTGGAGTGGGTCAGCGCGTAAGCGAAGAGCTGCCACGGCAGCAAACCGCAAAATGCGAACACGACGTATGGCGCGTTGCGCGAGTCGGCGGGAATATTCCCCAGATAGCCGAAGAATAGAGCGAAAACGAGGGCAATCAGCAGCGGCTGAAGCACCACCCAGGCGACTCCGATAACTGTCTGTTTGTAGCGGACCTTGAGATCGCGCCAAGCGAGAAAGTAAATCAACTCACGATAACGCCAAAGATCGCCTAGGCGAAGCGGGACCCATCCCGAGGTTGGCCGAATCACGACGCTGGCTGCGTCGGCCGCTTGCTGTTCGTTCATCGCCCTCCTCGCTCGGGCGGCGCTTTCATATGCGGCCCGTTATACACCAGGTTATCGACTTTTATTCTCCCGTGCCTTGTGCGTTGGTAAATTCCCGCTGCTGCTTTTATAATAGGGCCGCCGCGGGGTGCCGCGATTACCATAAAAGGAGCGCTTCGTGATTTTACAACAAACGCGCCGCAGATGCACACGCGAAGGCCGTATACACGCCTCGCCGCGCGTTTTCCTCCATGACTGAACTCCACACTGAGCCCGCGCTTCTCACCGTAGCGACATGCAACCACCGCGCCGGCGCAGCCGTAGTGGCGGAAAGTTTTCTCCGGCACTACCCGGGCGCGAAAACCTACACCTGTCTCGTCGATCGTCCGCCGAGCGACATGCCGCCGCTCGATCTCAAAGCGGAAATCTTTTACGCCGACGAACTCGATCTTCCCGGCGGCCGGCGCTTTCTCTTCCAATACGACGCCTTCGAGCTGTGCTGCGCGCTCAAACCGTTCGCCCTGCGTCACGTGCTGGAAAAACTCGGCGCCGCGCGCATCGTCTATCTAGACTCGGACATCCTGGTTACCGCGCCCTTCTGGCAAGACCTCGACCACGCATGGGAGAATCACGCGGTCCTGTTGACGCCCCATCTAATCCGACTGTCGAGCGACCTCGCCCCGGAGGCGCAGCGCGCCATCCTGCAGCACGGGAGCTACAACGGCGGCTTCATCGCGCTTCGCGCCGGGACGGAGGCGCGCACGTTTCTCGATTGGTGGGCCCGTGCGGTCGAGCGCTTCTGCACCGTCGATACCATGAACAATGTCTACGTTGACCAACGCTGGCTCGATCTGGCGGCCGCCTCTTCCATGGTCGAAGTCCTGCGCGACCCGGGCTTGAACGTCGCCTATTGGAACTTGGGCGAGCGAAAGCTCGACGAAGCCGGCACGGACCGATGGAGCGTCGCCGGAGCGCCGCTCAAGTTTTTTCACTTCAGCGGCTTTGACCGCGAACGACTGACCAACAAGGCGCCCTGCGCCGATCCCGCGGCGCTGCGGCTCGCCGATCTTTACGGACAGCAGCTCGAAGCGGCTGGTGAAAAACTGTTCGGCAATTTTCCCTATGGTTGGGGCAAGTACGTCGGCGGTCAATCCATTCCCAATAGCCACCGCGAGCTCATTCTCACCGACGCTCCGGAACTTCGCTCCGTCACCGATCCGTTTCTTTTGCCGCAGATGGCCCGTGAATGGAGCGTCGTTGCGGAACTCGCGAGCGTGACCGCGCCTGCGCGCGTGAACGAACGTTTCAACGATGGCGTTGCGGCTTTGGGCACCGTCCGAAGTCTTTATAGACATCCCGTCATCGGCTTGGTTTGGAAACTCTGGCGCCGCTTTGTCAATCCTTCGCTTGGATCAGGACTACCTCCTCATGCGCTCGGCTGATTCCGAGCGCCGCGTCGCCATCGTTTGCGACACCGTGCCGTATCCCATTCGCTCCGGCGACAACAAACGTCTTTCGGAGCTCATCGAAGTCCTGCGCGATCAGGGCTGGTTCGTTCATCTGGTTTTGACCGCCCTGGTCGACCGACCGTCGCGTCAACTGTGCGCGGCGCGCGTGGATGCGGTGCACTTTTATCAGCCGAAGAAGCTCAAGACCCGCGCGCGCAATCTGCTCCGCCGCTCGGTTCGCTTCTTCGACCGCCGCACGAAAGTATTCGGCCTGGAGCCGCTCGAGGTGATCGCGGGACGGCTGCTCGGCCGGAAGCTGGCGCCGATCGTCGCGGATTACTGGAAGCGCTATCCCGAGGGCCTCAGCGGGTATTTGGATCGGCTGATGCAGCGACACGCAATCGGCGCGGTGATCGTCGAGTACATCTGGCTGCATCCCGCGATCGACGAGTTGTCGGCTAGCGCCAAGCGCATCCTGGACACCAACGACTTACAGTACAAGCGGGCCGAAGACTTCGCTGCCCGCGGTATGAAATTTCCTCTGGAGATAACGCGCGAGGAGGAATCGCGGATTTTCAAGAAGTTCGACAGCGTGATCGCGATTCAGGAACAAGAGGCCTCGCTCATCCGCGAAATGTGTCCCGGACTGCGCGTCCTGACGGTCGGAACCGCCTGCTCGGATTTACGCCGCATTCCGGACGCGCCGCTGCCCGGGCGGATTCTCTACGTCGGCGGTTACAACGGTGCGAACATCGATGGCCTCGACCGGTTTTTAAAAAACTGCTGGCCTGAAATCATCCGCGCGTGTCCGCGCGCCCATTTAAACGTCTGCGGCTACGTTCATCGGGCCTTTGCGAGCGGTGACTTTCCACAAGTAACTTTTCTCGGCCATGTCGCAGACGTCGAAGCGCAATACGCCGAGGCGGAGCTGGTCGTTAATCCTTTATGGATCGGCACCGGACTCAAGATCAAGACCGTGGAAGCGATCGCAGCCGGCAAGCCTCTGGTCACGACGCCCACGGGCATCGAAGGCATGCCGGAAGAAACGGCGGCTGCTTGCGTCGTCGCTTCGGCGGAAAAAGATTTTTCCGCTGCCGTGTTGCGCCTATTGGCGGACGCGGCACTGCGCAGAGACACGGCGCGGGCAGCGGCTGCGTTCGCGGCGACCCATTTAACGCCCCAGAACACGTACCGCGAGCTGCTGGAATTCCTCGAGCGGTGAAAATCCTCGTCATCACCAAGCGCCAGTACATGGCGAAGGACCTGCTGGACGACCGCTTCGGCCGCTTTCGCGAGCTGCCGCTGGAGCTAGCCGCGTTGGGTCATCAGGTCGCCGGGATCTGCTTGAGCTACCGACGGAGAAAAGAAGGAAGCTACACCGACGCCGCCGAACGCGGCGGCGAAGTCCTCTGGCAATCGCTCAATCTTGGCGGATTAATTTTGCCTGGACTTGTCCATCACATGCGGCGATGCCTGGCGACCATCGAAGCGTTTCGACCGGACATTATCTGGGCCGCATCGGACAGCTATCACGCGATCGTGGGTGCGTGGCTGGGTAAGAGAACTCGGACTAAATACGTCGTGGATCTCTACGACAATTTCGAAAGCTTCGGCATGACCCGGCTTCCGGGCGTCTTGCGGCTTTTGAAAAGAGCTGTTCGGTCAGCCGACGGCGTCACCTGCGTCAGCCGGCCGTTGCTGGATTATGTCATCCGGGCGTACCGGCCGCCGGGGCCCGCCTGCGTGCTCGAAAACGGAATCCGACAGGATTTATTTAATGCCCGCGACCGGCGTGCCTGCAGAAAAGATCTCGGCTTGCCGGAAAATGCCCGGATCATCGGCACCGCCGGCGCGCTGACCCGCAGCCGCGGCATTGAGTCGCTGTTCGGCGCCTTCGCCAAGCTGGCTGCGGAGAACGAATCCCTGCATCTCGCGCTTGCCGGGGCCCACGACCGCCGCACGCCCATCCCTAACGGTGCAAGGATTCATTATCTCGGCGCTCTACCGCTCGAGCGCGTTCCGATCCTGATTAACGCCCTGGATGTGGCGGTCGTTTGTAATCGCGATTCCTTGTTCGGCCGCTACAACTTCCCGCAAAAAGCCTACGAGATCATCGCCTGCGGCACGCCGATCGTCGCCGCCGCCGTCGGCAGCATGAAAGAGCTGTTTGCCGCCCATCCGGAATGCCTATTCGACGCGGAATATCCGGAAAGTCTGGCGCTCACCGTCAAGCGGCAATTGGAAAAACCGACAAATGTTAATGTCAAAGCGCCTGGATGGTCGGAGCAGGCCGCGCGGCTTGAACAATTTTTGCTCAAGGTCGTGGAGGCGCGGCCATGAGCGGGCGGCTAAAGATCGTCATGCTGGCGTCGAGCTATCCGCGCGCGGAGGGCGATACCGCGGCGATCTTCCTTCGCTACCTGGCGCAAGCTCTCGTGCGGCGCGGTCTTGACGTCACAGTTCTAACGCCGGCTGAAGGCTCAGGTGGCGTCAGCGTCGAGGAAGAAGTCCGCGTGCATCGCGTCCGCTATTTCCCGGCACATTGGCAAAAGCTCGCGTACGGTTCCGGCATCATGCCCAATCTGCGCCGAAATCCCTGGCTCTGGCTCCAGGTTCCGTTCTTCGTCGGTGCAATGAGTGCGGCGCTGCTCCGCCTCGTGCGCAGCCGTCGTCCCGATCTTGTACACGCTCATTGGCTACTGCCTCAGGGGCTGATCGCGCTGCCGGCGAAATACGTCTTCCGTATTCCCGTCATCAGTACCGCGCACGGAACCGATGCTTTCGCGCTCCGGGGAAATGCGTCGCGCATGCTCAAGCGGCTCGTCGTGACGAAAAGCGACGCGTGGACCTCGAACACGGCCGCGACGTCGGCGGCAGTCGAGGGTAACGGCACCCTCGGCAGGCTGTGCGTCATTCCCATGGGGGTGGATCTCGGGAAATTCTCCAACGGCGATCGGGCAGGCTTGCGCGGCGAATTCGGCGAACAGGAGCTGGTCCTGCTCTTCGTCGGCCGGCTGGTCGACAGCAAAGGATGTCACGATCTGCTCCGAGCCTTCGCCATGTTGCCGCCGGTTCTGCGCGCCCGGACACGTTTGTGGTTCGTCGGAGACGGAGACCAAAGGATGGCGCTCGAGCGCGACGCCGCCTCGCTGCCCGACGGGGGGCGCGTCCGTTTTTGGGGCGCAATCGATCATGGACGGCTGCCGGATTTTTACGCCGCGGCCGATCTTGTGGCGGTTCCTTCGCGCGACATCGAAGGACAGAGCGTCGTGTTATTGGAAGCGTTTGCCGCGGCGCGCTGCGTCGTCGCGGCGCGCACCGGAGGGATCGGGCTGGTCGTTGAAGACGAGTGCACCGGCAAACTGGTCGAGCCCGGCGAGCCCGCCCGGCTCGCCCAAGCGATCGAGGTTCTGCTGATGGACGGAGCGCTCCGGGCGCGGCTCGCCGCCAATGCCCGCCGTCAGGCGGAGGACTACGGCTGGGACAAAATCGCCGCGCGCTTCGAAGGGCTTTATCGACGCACGATCGCGCGCTGAGGCTTCGTACGCTCTGTTAGTCTTCGCCCTCGAATTCCCAACGACCGGACGGCGACCGCTGTTCCATGCGCAGTAATGCGATCTGCTCGGACACCAGCCCCATCATGAAGATGAGCACGGATGTGGTGAGAAGGAGCACCGCCATGTTCGTGAAGCGGTGGTACATCAAATACGTATAAAGATAGTAGCCGAGGCCCGTGAAGAAGAAAAACGCGCTCACCGGCAGGAACACCCGGAAGGGCGAGAACAGCGTGGCGATTTTCGTGATAATGAGAAGAAAGCGCACGCCGTCGGCAACGAGGCTGATCTTGCTCTGGCCGCTGCGGTAGAGCGTCTGGATCGGCACGTATTTCACGGTCAACCCCGAGCGGAGAAACGCGAGCGTCAGCGTCGACGGGTAAGAGAAAGTGTTCGGCAATAGATCGATGAAGCGCAGCGCGTCGCGCCGCTTTAGGACACGAAAGCCGGAGGTCAGGTCCTCGATTTTAAACTTGCTTACGTACGACGCGAACACGTTATAGACGTGGTTCGCGAAATACCGATGCAGCCGCCGCTTGGAGCCTTTGGCGCGCGCGCCGACCACCATGTGATGGCGCTCGGTCTCCGTGAGAAGCTTCGGGATATCCTCCGGCCGGTGCTGGCCGTCGCCGTCCATCAAGACGATGAGCCGCCCGCGCGCCGCCCGGATGCCGCTCTTGACCGCGGCGCCGTTGCCGATGTTGTACGGATGGCGCACGACGTGCGCCCCGCTCTTCAGCGCCACTTCGCCGGTTTCGTCCGTCGAGCCGTCGTCGACGACGACGATCTCCGACCGCGCCAGCCCGAGTGCGGCGATCTGCTTAAGCAACGGGCCGAGGCGCTCCGCCTCGTTCAATGCCGGAATGATAATGGAGATATCTGGGCGCTCAGCCATGCAGTCGGTAGACGGCGTAACGGCCGTCCTGATAGAGCCGCTCCAAATGGTCGCGCGTGAAGGCGTCCCAAACCCGCGCCGCCTCCGGCTTAAGATTGTTTTCCAAAAACGGCTTCAATAAATCCTCGCGCACAACCAGATGCGTGATCCCTTTAGGGCCGAGCTCGAGCGCGACCTCCCCGCTGCTCTTCGCCTTTTGGAGAACGTGCAGCAGCAGCGCCGGAGTGTCGCCGAGGTCGTGATAATAATCGCGCTCGCAATAATACGCCCTTCGCCCCATAAAGAGAAGATAAATTCTCGCGCTCGCCGGGAGCGAACGATTGACGAACTCAAACACCGGATAGTCCGGCAGAGTTCGTTCCAAATAGGCGGTCCGGCTTTCACGGCCGAGGATATAGTTCACCGGCGCGACGACCTGGAAGTAATTCCATAAATACACGCCGTGCAGAACCGCGAAAAACGCAACTGCAGCATAGAGAAAGCCCGGCCGTACGATGCGAGCATAGATATTGTGGATGCCGAAAATCGCGAGTATGACAAGCGGCGGCACGATCGGGAGCACGTAGCGTACGCGCATCCCGCCGAGAAACAACGCGTAAAGGAAATAGAAAAGCGAGAAAACGAAAAACAGCCGTTTGTCACGCCGCCATTTTCCCTCGAAAGCCCAGGGGAGAAATGCGATCAAGACGGGCGTCAGCACGCCGTCGAAATTGCGCGGATCGTCGTCGCGGCCGGTGAAAAAAACGCGCAGCGGCACGAGGGCGATTTCGAGCCAGCTTTCGCCGTACAGGAGGCGGCGCGTTTCGAGGATCGAAAGTCCGGGCAGATCGCTGTCGCCACCGCCGGTCGCGCCGCCCAGCAAGCCGGGAAAAAACGGAAACAGCGGGTTGCCGGTTGCGAAGGCGTTTTTAATCGCCCATGGACTGAAAGCGACGATGGCGAAGATGCCGAAAAGAAAAAGCCGCGAAGGCATCCAGTGCCAGCTTCGCCCGCGTTCGCGCGCCAGCGCGAGCGCGAACACGAAGGCGAGCAAGAGAATGGCGAGCATGCCGTTCGGCTTGGTCGCGATGGCGAACCCTGCCGAGAGCCCCGCGAGCACGAGCCAGCGCAGAGCCGCGGACTCTTCGAGATAGAGCGTGAGACACAGCAGCGCGGCGGTGCTGTAGAAGACCAGCCCCAAGTCGACGTACGCAACGCTCCCGAGGCGCAGCACGATCGGCGTCGAGAGATAAAAGAAAAATCCCAGCAGGCCGTAAACGGCATTCAGCCGGTGGGCCAGATACGCGTAGAGCAGCAGAGCGGTGAGAAATCCGAACAGCCCATGCACTATCTTGGGCGCCAGATCCCAGCCCCACCGAAGCCACGGCGTGTACAGCATGTCGAGCAGCATCGGATAATAGGAATAGACCGCGAACGGCAGGTGAAAGACGCGTCCGGCGACGACATAGAGCCGCGGCATGAGAAGATGATGCGTGAGCTCGTCGCGCGTCGTCGGCGGCGTTAGGGCCAGCACGATGTCGGCGAGAACCCACGCGCCGACGAGCAACCAGACGAAGCGGCCGAGCCGGCCGGCGCCGGCGCCCGCGCGCCACCAGCTGACAAGAAAAAACGCCGCGGCAGCGAGCGTTGCCGCGATCGCGGTCGCGTTCGGCACGAAACGATGGACCCGGCCGCCGAGCCCGGCCAGCAGGTAGATCGTCGCCGCGGCTCCCAGCAGGCAGCCGATCACGGCTGTCCGGTGCAGAAGCTCGCTATGGTCGTTCTGCCGCAAAGCGCTTTCAGGATATCCGAACGCCATCTCGACAATGCGGGACGGCAAAAAAATCCTTGAGGATGAGACGCGCGAGCGTACGCGCCGAGGTTCGGTTAATCGTCACCCTCGATGGTTCCGACGACAGCGTTGAAGCTGGCGCTACTGCCCGCATGTGCGCGGATCTCCACGAGGCGCCCCGCCTCCGGCGCCTCGATCTCGACGTTGACCTTGTCGGTCTCCACTTCGAGCAGCGGCTCGCCTTTTTCTACGCGCTCGCCCGATTGCTTGAGCCAGCGTAGAATCTTCACCTGATCGCTCTCGTCGCTGGAGCCGAGGCGGGGAATGACCACTTCTTTTCGCATCGCCGACAACCGATTTAAAGCACTGACAAACGCGAGGCGATTGTAAAGCCCGTCGTGCGCGCTTGCAAGGAGAATCGCCGCGCGGCTGCGGTTTATCCTGGAAATTTAGCGTCCGGCGCGCTATAAAGGAACCATTCGGAGGCGTTCTCGTTCATGGCGAAATATCTTCAGTGCAGCGAATGCGGCAAGCTCGCGTTTTATTACGACGACTATGTCGGCACCGAGAAGCCATTCTATCTGAAATATATGCGCTATCCGAACGATACGAAGCCGCAAACCCCCCGATGCTTCAGCTGTGGAGCCGTGCCGCGGCTGATTCACGAATTCATCAAAGAAGAAAAAGCCGGCGCTAAGCACGAATAAGATGCGATGAGCCGCTTTGCCCCCTTAAAGCCGTTATCGCCGGTTCCCCGCCACGTCCTTTGATTCATGCGCCAGGATCTATTCGGCGATCTCTACGATAAAGAAGAATTCTACTGGTGGAACGTTTCCAAACGGGAAACGGTTCTAAGCCTCGCTAGGGCGGCGGCGACTCCGACGCCGATCGGTATCGATCTTGGGTGCGGCGCCGGTTATACGACGAAGATTTTCGACGGCCGCTGGCGCATGATCGGCGCGGATGTTTCCGCCGAAGCGCTGGCGTTCTGCAAAAGCCGGCGCTTAAATCGGCTCTGCCGGGTCGACATGACGAACTTCGCGCTGCCTTTCAAAACCGCATCGGTCGATCTGATCCTCGCCCTCGACGTCATCGAACATGTGGAGAACGACCTCGCCGCGCTCGAAGAATGCCGCCGTATTCTGAAACCGGGAGGCACGCTCGTCGTCACGGTGCCGGCGTTCATGGCGCTCTGGAGCCCGTGGGATGAGTGCCTCGGCCACAAGCGCCGATACACGGCGCCGCAATTGCTCGATCGCCTGGGCGCGGCAGGCTTCAGCGTCGAGCGCTCCGGATATTTTTTTTTCTTCGTGTTCCCGGCGGCCGCGTTCGTGCGCCACGTCAAGAAAATTTTTCAGCGCGATCCCGCGAGCTATACCACCGACTTCGTCCCCTTGCCTGCTTTCATCAACACCGCGCTCGTCAGAGTGGGAGAGCTGGAAAAATGGCTGATGACGCGCTGGAACATTCGTTTTCCTTTCGGCCTCTCGGTCATATCCGTCGCCGTTAAGCCGTGATTGCTGCGCGCTGCGCGTGGCGATAAACGCGCCGCCGCGGCGCAACCGTTCCCGCGCATGGCGCGCGACTTTTCCTGGCGAGCCGGCGCCGGTCTGTGATATTATAGGGAAATTCCCCAGATGACGAAGCCGCATCTATCGTTGATTATTCCGGCGTTCAACGAGGAACGCCGCATCGAAGCCAGCCTCGAACGAATTCTCGCCTTCCTGCGTCGTCAGCCCTATGCCTTCGAGGTGCTCGTGGTCGATGACGGCAGCACCGACCGGACCGTCGAAGTCGTCAATCAGGTGCGTAACGGCGACTGTACTGTGCGCGTCGAACGCCAGGCGTGCAATTTGGGCAAAGGCGAGGCGATCCGCCGCGGCGTGCTCGCCGCCGCCGGCGCTTATGTCGTTTTTTCCGACGCGGATCTGTCGGTTCCGATCGAGTCGCTGCCTGATTTTTTACGCCGCCTCGAGGCGGACGCCGATGTCGCTATCGGATCGCGCCGCATGAGCGGCGCCGTTATCGAGGTGCACCAGCCGCTTTACCGCGAGCTGATGGGCAAAGTCTTCACGTTTTTATCGGGTTTGATTCTCAATCTGCCGATCTCCGATTTTACCTGCGGCTTTAAAGGATTCCGCGCCGCGCCCGCCCGCGAGCTGTTTTTGCGGCAGCGGCTCGGTGGCTGGAGCTTCGACTCCGAGATTCTCTATCTGGCCAAGAGCAAAGGATACCGCATCGCCGAGGTTCCCGTGGTCTGGCGCAACGACGAAGCCACGAAAGTCCGGCTCGGCGCCGCTGCCGTCCGTTCTTTTATCGATCTCTGGAGGATTCGCCTCAATCACGTGGTGGGAAAATACCGATGACGCAGCAGGAGCCGGCGCAAAGCTCGGCCCGATGGCCGCTCGTCGCTATTTTCCTCGGCGCTTTTTTGCTCGTCGCCTTCACAGCCGGCCACTACGGCGTTACGTGGGACGAGCCGAACTACTTTCACGCGTCCGATCTTCATATCCAGTGGTTCAAGCAATTTTTCGACGGAATCGGCCGCGGCGATCCGCGTCCGGCGCTCGACGACGCGACAATCAAAGAGTTCTGGCATTGGGACCCGTATCATGTGCCCCATCCGCCGTTTTCACGCATCGTTTCGGCGGTGACGAAGACTCTGTTCGCGCCGTACATGGACAAATTTACGGCGTATCGGTTGGGGCCCGCCCTCTTCTTCGGACTGCTCGCGGCGCTCATGTACGCTTGGATGAGCAGCATATTCGATCGAGTGACGGGCCTTTTCTCCGCATTCGCCTGCGTGCTCGTCCCGAATCTCTTCGGTTTCGCCCATTTCGCCATGACCGACATGCCGCTCACGGCGATGTGGTTCGCCACAGTTTACTGTTTCTGGCGCGGCGTCGAGAATTGGAAGTGGAGCGTCGCGCTCGGCATCGTCTGGGGATTCGCGCTCGCGACGAAATTTCCGGCGCTCCTGCTTCCGATACCGCTAATTCTCTGGGCGCACATTTATCACCGGAAGTCGTACTCGAATAACGTCTTCTGCATGGTTTTCCTGAGCCCGGTCATCATGATCGGCTCACAGCCGTATATGTGGCACCAGCCTTTTCTCCGGGTTTTGGAATTCGTCTACGAAGGCGTCAGCCGCGGCTACCGGACGGAAACCAACTTTACGGTATTCTTTTTCGGCCATCTGTATTTTTCGGACGCGCTGCCGAAGTATTTTCCGTTCTTCATGACGGCCATCACGCTGCCCGAGACGGTTCTCGCACTCTCATTTATTGGAATTGCGGTGATCCCGTGGCTGGTGCCGCAGCGGCCCGCGTTGATGTTATTTTTGTTCAATGCATTGTTCGTCCTGATGACCGGAGTACTGCCGGGGGCGGTGATGCACGATGTAACCCGCATCATGCTTCCAGCGGTACCTTTTTTCGTCGCATTGGCCAGCGCCGGATTATTCGCGGCGACCAGTTATGTGACGGGACGCATCGGTCGCTTTTCAGCAGCGAAGGGGATCGCGTCTGTGCGCGGCAAGATCGCCGCCGTAATGGTGTTTGTAGCGCTACTGCCGCAGGCGATGGATTTGTTGGACTATCATCCCTATGAGCTTAGCTACTATAACCGTCTCGTAGGGGGCATCCGCGGAGCCTATCGGCAAGGGCTCGAGCTCACTTATCTGATGGAAGCTTTCGGTCCGAGCTTCCTCGACTTTCTGAATAAAAAACTGCCGCCCGGCTCGACCATCAACGGCGCGCAAGCGAATTCCGTTTTCGAATTCTACCAAGACGAAGGACGGCTGAGGAAGGACATCAAGATAACCAGGGACGGAGGCTTCGATTACTATGTTCTGCTCAATCGACGCAGCGCGATGACGGTCACGGACAGAAATTTCCTAGCCACCCGTCCGGCGCTTTATGCCCACATGGACCTTCACGGCGTTCCTTTGATTTATATTTACGAGGGGAAGGCGAACCGCTAGCTCGAAACCTGCGCCGCATGTCCGCGCGCACGTCGGCGTCCGGCGATCACCGATCCGAGCACAACACCGCCGACCGTCGTCAGCGAAATCGCCAGACCTACCGCAAATGAGCGCGGCGCGTAGTCGAAATCAACGACGTGCTCGCCCGCTGACAAGATTACTCCACGGAAGAATAAATTGACGCGCGCGATTTTCTCCTCGCGGCCGTCGACGTAGACGTGCCACCCGGGAAAATACGAATCCGCTAGGACTAATAATCCGGAGGCCGGGAGAGAGGCGCGGATCGTCACGTGCCGGTTTGTGTAGCGCGCAATCGTCGCTGCGCCGCCCGAGCCTTTGGCCGGCTCCGGCATGGCCACCGGCTCCGCGAGGAGCGCCATCGCGCGGGGGTCGAAATCGGCCCGCGCCATGGTCATGAGCGTTTTCTCCGGATCTGTTTCGACCGTCCAATCCGAAACGATGTATGCGCGCGGAGTCACCCGCTCGATGCGGTACAGCCAGGACGGATATTTCGGAAACTCGCCGACGAGTGTAATATTCCCCGGCGCCAATGGCTTTAGCGCGACGAGATATTGAACGTTGAGAGCGCCCAACAGACGGTAGCGAGCCTCTGGGCTCAGCACGGGAGCGACCGAGAGAAAAGTATTGTACGGCCATCGCCCCATGGCATCGATCTCCTGCATGTAATCGACGCCGTCAAAAACACCCGTGTTCGGCATGAGATTGCCGAACGCCAGTTGTGGAACCTCCTCGAACCGCGGCCGCCTGAGGATAGTGAAGTAGTTCGGGTGCAGATTGGCACCGGGCGGATGATAAAAGATGCGGTTTAAGCCGAGCTCGCTCGGCGGGAGAATTCTCGGCTGATGCACCACCGCCGGGTCGAGGAGATACTGATACGGCGCATGCGCCGAGACGAGATCGAAAAAAACCAATCCGACGAATAATGCCGTAAAAGCGCTCGTCCGAAGCAATGCTTTCGCGCGCAAAATAACTAGACCGGCGGCAACGATCGTGAGCGCCGTCTGCCGCTCCAGCGATACGAGGACGCCGGAGGCGCTGCTGATTTCGGAAATCGCGACATGCGAGCCGGTAGCCCAGTTGATCAGCCGAATCAAGTGGCCCGATTCGAACTGAAAAAAGACATATACCCCCGCGAAGGCGGCGCACAGCGAGGACAGCGCAACGAAACCCAGCAGGGGCAACGAGTAATCACGCCGATAAAAACCGTAAAAGCCGCGCAAAACGATCACCAGCAACAGCGCATTGGTGAAAAAAAATATTTTCTCCGGAAAACGAAAGAGGCGAAACAGCGGAAAGTACTCGAAAAGCAGCCAGTAAACCGGAGTATATTTTCCGAGGGCGATGATCGTCGAGGCGACGATCAGGCCGCTCAGGGCGGCTATTTCGACAATCGATGCGTAACAGAGCCAAAGAATAATGCCGACGAGCGCCGCCGCTCCCATATAATAAGTCACGAAGAACGGCGTCTCGCGTGCAAGAAACAACTCGATGCCGCCCGTAAGCGAGCTTTCGACACCTTTGTCGAGAATGAACAGATTGGTCAGGCTAAAAGGATGAAGCGACCATAGCGTCGCTTCCGGATAACCGATCTGTCGCGAGACTCGGGATTGCGACAACAGCTCCGCCGTTGGCAGCACTTGCGCCATCGCCGCAGCGAGGACCAGGAGCTGTACCGCGGCGAGGATCCATGCAAGTCTTTGGTAAGTCACGACACCGTCGAACTTGAGCCGCAGGCCGTCGAGCACGAGCAAGATCATGCTCAGCCCGTAAAGCTCCGGCGATCCGGCGAGAAACTGGCAAAAGAGCACAAAAGAAAACGAGACAAAGTTCTTCCACGACGGCAGCTCAAAGACTTTTTCTCCGAACAGGAGAATCCAAGGCAGCCAGACGGCCGCCTGGAAGTGATTGAGCAGGTTACTGAGCGAGACGGTGATGCCGCCGAGCGCAAAAAGAAGCGCGCCAATCAGAGCGAGATATATCGGATGACTCCAATGGCGGAGCAGCAAATACGTTCCGACAGCGGCGAGAAGATAATGAAAAAGAAAGATCGCGCGGACCGCGTCGAGGAACGGCAACAGATACAACAAGTGCGGCAGGTAAAAAGGGCTGGATTGAAAATCGGCCATGAGCGGATATCCCATGCCCATGTGCCGGTCCCACAGAGGAAGCTCCCCGGCCTTGAGGCTTTGGGCCAGGGTAAACTTCATCGGATAGAAGTAAGGGCCGAGGTCGCGAAAGAAGGGCAACTTCCCGTCCAAAACCATTTCGCGCGCGAACCACAGGATCATCGCAGCGAGCAGCAGGAGCGCGAGCGTGTCGCCCGAGAGGCGCTGTGCTTTGGACTTGATCATGGAAGGGAAGCTCCCCGAATGTAATAAATTCGCCGTTCAAAAAAAAGATAAAAAAAAGGGGACTGCGTTGCAGTCCCCTTTTTTGTCTTGCATTGCTATCGAAGTTACGGACAGCCGGTGGACGGGCCAAGAATCTTACCACCGACGCTGGAGTACGACCAGGTCACGCCCGAGCAGTTCGCATGCGTGCCGGTCAGGATGAACGTCGAAGTACCGTCCTCCGCCGTCATCGTAACGTTCGCCGTCTGGTTGTAGCCCGTCAGGCCGGTCGTGATCGCGCCGGGCATATAATGGTTGGCGTTGACGAAATACGCCTCCTGGGCGACCGCCGCGTTGTGCAAGTCGGACTTGACCTGCGCCTCGAAGCTACGACGGCGGTACGCGGCAAACTGCGGGATCGCGATCGCGGCCAAAATGCCGATGATAGCGATAACGACCAGTAACTCGATGAGGGTAAAACCCTCTTCCTTCAGTCTCAAACGATTCATTCCTCTGCTCCTTTCACCTATTTCTTTGGGTCTACAGTTACTTGCTGCTTCGTTTATCCGTTCAGCCCTTCATATAGAGAAATATTCCAGCGTCCTCCTTTCCGTATATTTTGGGCTTTGGGATACGGGGGTAGGCTAAAGCAAGAGCGAGGCCAGCAATCGGAACGAGTTGAGCGAAGAGAATTCGCGCAGCCGACAAACCCGATTTATATAGTAGAGGCGGTGAAAGGCAGGAAAATCAATTACTTAAAACGTTGCCGAAAAACGGCTACACTGCGGTTCGAAATACCAAATTCCGCAGCGACAAAAATCCGTTAAACTACAGACATGAACAAAGGTTACAAAATTGGTTATTCGACAGCTTGTTCCTCTTCTTCAGGCTGTCCTTTCATTCCTAAGAGGCTGTATTTTTCCAATCTGTGCCTAAAAGACCGATAGTTTATCCCTAATAGCTCCGCTGCTCGTTTTTGTACGCCGTTTGCTCTTTTTAGCGCACCGAGCAGCAGACACTTTTCGTGGGTGGCGAGCTCGTCGTCGAGCGAGATCGACCGATTGAAAAACGTCTCCGGTCCGCCCGGCGTTGTCTTCTCGAAGAGCTTGACCTCGTCGGCGATCGGAACGCCTCTTATATAGGAAGGAAGGTCGTCTTCCGTAATGATGTTCTTCGCGGTGACGGCCACGGCATGCTCGATGATGTTCTCGAGTTCCCGGATGTTCCCGGGAAAGCCGTAGTTCATCAGCTCCATCAGCGCTTCGCTGGAAACCTCGTCGACCTCTTTGCCCTGGGAGCCCGAGAATTTCGCGACAAAGAAGTGAACCAGCGAAGGAATATCCTCCTTCCGATTTCTAAGCGGCGGCAGAGTCACCTGAACGACATTTAAACGGTAGAAGAGATCTTCCCGGAACCGGCCCTTTTCGACCTCTTGGCGCAGGTCGCGGTTAGAGGCGGAGATCACCCGCACGTCGACTTTCAACTGCCGGCTGCCGCCGACGGGCGTAAAGGCCTTTTCCTGGAGGACGCGAAGCATTTTGACCTGAAGATGAAGCGGCAGCTCGCCCACCTCGTCGAGAAAGATCGTGCCGGACTCGGCCTGCTTGAAGAGGCCGACGTGATCGGAAACGGCGCCGGTAAACGCTCCGCGGACATGACCGAAGAGCTCGCTCTCCATGAGATTTTCGGGGATTGCGCCACAGTTTACGGCGATGAACGGCCGATCCTTGCGCGGGCCGTTCGAATGGATCGCGCGCGCGACCAGCTCTTTTCCCGTGCCGCTGTCGCCCATGATCAGAACATTGGTCGTGGTCGCCGCGACCTTCTGCACGAGGCGATAGATGCTTTCGACGCCACCGCCGCGGCCGACGACGCCGTCGAACCTGAATTGGTCGCTCGGCCCCTCCTGTTCGCGCTCGCGGCGCTCGCGCTCCTTGGCCTTGCGCATTTCTTCGCCGAGCCGGACCTTTTCCTCCAGTTCCTTGCGCTTAGTAACATCCTCGAAAATACACACGTAGCCCAGCGGCTGCTCGTTTTGGTCGCGTAGGGGTGCGAGTGTGAGCTTCAAGTGAATAGTGCCTTTTTTCGGATCCGTGAATGGGAACTCGTCGACGACGATGCGGTTGGGGTCGCCGGCGCCGTCGAAGCTGTACGTCACTCCGGGAAAAACATCGGTCAGCTTTTTTCCTTTGACCGATGATTCGCCGAGCGAGGTCAGCGCCTGCGCGCGCGAGTTGAAATAGCTGACCTGGCCCTTGACGTCGGTGATGGCGACGCCGCTGCCGACCCCCTGCAGCAGCGCGTCTTTAAAGGATTCAAGGTCGAGGTAGTCTTTCTGCTTCGCCTGGAGCAGGCGCTCGACCACGAAAACGCGCCGGGCGAGAAGGTCGCTCAGATACGCGATGATGAAGAACGCCGGTACGTTGAGCGCGAAGTTGAATGCCGCCTGCCACGGCGCGGATGCGGAATGGGCGTAGCCCCACAAAAGGACGCCGCTATAGCAAACCCCCGCGACGCCCGCGGTGATGAACGCGCCGGGGAAAAAGAGGAGCACCGCGCCGCTGATGATGGCGAGATTATAGAGGAACGGGAACGGGCTGTCGACGCCGCCGGTCAACAAAACGACCACGGTGATCAACAGGACATCGAAGTCGATCTGAACGTGCGCGAAGACGACCGGCTTATCGACCCAGCGAAGAACCAGCGCGGATGCGATCGAGAACAGATACGCCGCGATCAGCGGGAACTGCAGGTATCTGAGCAGCGCCGGATCGCCGCCCTTGAGGAACTGCACGAGCGCGGCGGCGCCGAGAAAAAACGTCAGGACGCCGACGCGCAGCAGGAGCAGCCACTTGATCTTGCCGCCCAGCTCTTTATTGTCCGCTTCCACTATTAGCTCACCAGCGAGCCGAGCTGGAAGATCGGGAGATACATCGAGATAACCAAGCCGCCGATGATCACGCCGAGCACGATCATGATCATCGGCTCCATTAGCGCCGTCAGGTTGGCGACGGCGCTGTCGACCTCGTCCTCATAGAACTCCGCTACCTTCTTCAGCAGCGTATCGAGTGACCCGGTATTTTCGCCGATGGCGACCATCTGGCAGACCATCGGCGGAAAGATTTTGCTCTCTTCGAGCGGCTCGGCGACGGTTTTACCCTGACTGATGCTGACGCGGCATTTCATGATCGCCTGCTCGACGACCTTGTTGCCGGCCGTCTTGGCCGTGATGGCGAGGCCGTCGAGAATCGGTACGCCGGAGCTCAGAAGCACGGACATGTTTTGCGAGAAACGCGCGACGGCGACTTTCCGGATCAGGTCGCCGACGACCGGCAGCCTGAGCATCCATCCATCGATTATCAGCTTGCCTTTTTCGGTTTTATACCACAGGCGGACGGCGACGATGATGGCGATCACGCCGGCTACCAAGTAGAAAAAGTTCTCGCGGAACCAGTAGCTGATATTAATGGTGATCTGCGTCGGCGCGGGAAGCGCCTTGCCCATGCTGCCGTAGAGCTCTCCGAATACCGGGATAACGTATATGAGCAGGACCGTAACGACGGCGACCGCGACGACGATGATCGTCGCGGGATAGATCATCGCGCCTTTGACTTTCCGCTTGAGCTTGGTGGCCTTTTCGATGAATACCGCAATTCGGCTGAGGATCGTGTTCAACACGCCGCCCGCCTCACCGGCCGATACCATGTTCACGTAAAGGTCGTCGAAGACCTTGGGGTGTTTCTTCAGCGCTTCGGCGAGCGTGACGCCGCCTTCGACGTCCTGCTTGACGGTTTTAATGATGTTACGGAAAACCTTGTTCTCGGTCTGCTGGCTTAAGATGTCGAGGCCCTGAACGATCGGCAGACCGGCGTCGATCATCGTGGCGAACTGCCGCGTAAAGATCATGACATCGTGCGGCTTGACCTTGGTTTGGAACCCGGGGATGGTTATTTCCCGGTCGAGCCCCTTGCCCTTCTCACGCACGCGCGTGGGAATCGGCTGGATGCGCTGGCCGCGCAGCCGGCTCAGCACCGCCTGCTGGTTTAGCGCTTCCATCTCGCCCTTGAGCGTTTTCCCCTGAGCTGTTTTCCCTTCCCAGACAAAGACCGGCATAAGCCTCTCCTCTTTAAAATCCCCGCCGCTACGGCGGCGAACGTCAGGTCCCCATCGAAAAAACAGAGCCGAAGCCACGATCGGTATCCGTCACGCGCACGGTTTCCTCGATTGTCGTAAGTCCCTCACGAACTTTCCGCAGCGCGCTCGCGCGCAGCGTGCTCATCCCGAGCTTCACCGCCTCGCGCTTGAGATCGGCGGCGGAGACGCCGCGAAGAATGTGCTCCTTGAGCGCTTCGTGAATCACCATCACTTCGTAGATCGCGACGCGGCCGCGATAGCCGGTGCTGTTGCAGTTGTCGCAGCCCTTGCCCTGGAATGTTGCAAAGCCGGCGGCGACCTCGGCCGGGTCGACGCCGATATTGATCAGCGCTTCCGGGCTCACTTCGACCGGCACCTTGCACTGGCCGCAAATGCGGCGCACTAGGCGCTGCGCGACGATCAGGTTAATCGAGGAGGTGAGCAAGAAAGGCTCTACGCCCATATTAATGAGGCGGTCGACCGTCGACGGAGCGTCGTTGGTGTGGAGCGTGCTCAGCACCAAATGGCCGGTGAGCGCCGCTTTGACGGCGATCTGGGCCGTCTCCAGGTCGCGGATCTCGCCGACCATGATGATGTCGGGGTCCTGGCGCAGAAACGACCGGAGGCAGCTCGCGAAGTTGAGTCCGATGTCCTCGCGCACCTGGACCTGATTGATGCCCATGAGGCTGTATTCGACCGGGTCCTCTGCGGTGGAGATATTTACGTCAGGCTTGTTGAGATCGGACAGCGCGGAGTAGAGGGTCGTCGATTTACCGCTGCCGGTGGGACCCGTTATGAGGATCATCCCGTATGGGCGATAGATCGCCTCCTTGAAGTCTTCGAGGTTCTTCGGATCAAAGCCGAGCTTGGACATGTCGAGCTGAAGGTTGGACTTGTCCAAAAGCCGCATGACGATTTTCTCGCCGAAAAGCGTCGGCAGGACCGAAACGCGCAAGTCCAGCTCCTGCCCGCGTGCGCCCTTCAGCTTGATGCGCCCGTCCTGCGTCAGACGGCGCTCGGCGATATCCAAACTGGCCATGACCTTGAGGCGCGAGATCATTGCGTTCTTGAGCCGCTGCGGCGGCGTCATGATCTCGTGCAGAACGCCGTCGGTGCGAAACCTGATGCGAAAGACTTTTTCGTACGGTTCGAAGTGGATGTCGCTCGCGCCGCGCTTGGCCGCGTCGGAGAGTATTGCGTTGACCAGCGTTACGACGGGCGCTTCCTGGGTCTCTTTCTGCAGCTCGTTGACGTCGATGTCGTCCTCGTCGTGGACGACTTCCATCCCTTCGTCGTCGAATTTCTTTAAAACCTCGTCGTAGCTCGTCTTACCGTAGCGACGATCGATAGCCTTTTTGATTTCCGAAGGGGTAGCCAGCACAGGCCGGACGCCGTAGCCTGTGATGAACTGAATCTCGTTAATCGCGATGAGGTTGGTCGGGTCGGCCGTGGCGACGGTCAAGGTCGACCCCATGAGCTTTACCGGAAGAAGCTGGTGCTTTTGGACAAGTTCGGTCGGGACCAGTTCGAAGACGCTGTCGCTGATCTCGAGGCCGTCGACCGCGACCCGCTCGATTGCGAATTGGGCTGCAAGGAAATCTGCGAGACCGTTTTCGGTGGTAAATCCGGAGCGGACGAGCTCCTGTATGACGCTAGCGCCATTTTCTCCGGCTTTAGCGAGAGCTTGGCTCAGCTGCTCACGCGTGACTACACCACCCCGAACCAATAACTCGCCTAGGCGAGGTTCCATAAGTACTCCACAGTTTCCAGTAGCCGGGCGGGATTATGCCCGAAGTTGCCTCTATTTGTCAATTGCCACTGGATGGCAGTTTTTTAAGCCCTGCGGACAACTTTTGGAATGACTTTTTTACGCCTCCGACGGTCTTTTTTTGGAATCGGTCGTCAGATATTGCTTTATCGTTTCAAAGCCGCCTGCGCAGCCGCTAATTTCGCGATCGGGACACGAAAAGCTGCGCAGCTAACATAGTCGAGGCCCACTCGGTGACAAAATTCGACCGATCTTGGGTCCCCGCCGTGCTCGCCGCATATGCCGATCTCGAGGTCCTTACGCGTTTTACGCCCCCTCTCGATGCCGATTCTCATTAATTCACCGACTCCCTCTTCGTCGATGCTGACGAAGGGGTCTTCCGGGTAGATGCCCTTCTCGACATAGCCCGGGAGAAACTTGCCCGCGTCATCGCGCGATAAACCGAGGCCTGTCTGCGTCAGATCGTTGGTTCCAAAGGAGAAGAACTCCGCCTCCCGGGCGATCTCGCCGGCCATGAGACAGGCGCGCGGCAGCTCGATCATCGTGCCGATCATGTGCCGGACCTTGACGCCGTAGCGCTTCATCGATTCCGCGGCGGCCTTCTCGGTGATGTCCCGCTGGAGCTTCAGCTCCTTCTCGGTCGCGACGAGCGGGATCATAACCTCCGGGAACGGATTCTTCCCCTCCTTGCGCAACTCGCACGCGGCGTCGAAGATCGCGCGCACCTGCATCTCCGTGATCTCCGGAAACGAGATGCCTAGCCGGCAGCCGCGGTGGCCCAGCATGGGGTTGAACTCGTGCAGCGCCTCGACCTTTTCCTTCAAGCGCTCGACGGACACGCCCATCGTCTCCGCAAGCTCGACGACGTCTTCCTCGGTCTTGGGCAGGAACTCGTGAAGCGGCGGATCGAGGGTGCGGATCGTCACCGGCAGATTGCCCATAATGTCGAGAATGCCCTTGAAGTCCTCTTTCTGCATCGGCAGAAGCTTGGCAAGCGCCTGGCGCCGCCCTTCGAGGTTTTCCGCGAGGATCATCTCCTGTACGGCGCGGATACGCTCGCCGCCGAAGAACATGTGCTCAGTGCGGCAAAGCCCGATGCCTTCGGTGCCGAACGCCATCGCCACCTTCGCCTGGTCCGGTTGATCGGTGTTCGTCCGGACGCCGATCTTGCGCACGTCGTCGGCCCATTTGATGAGCTTGGCGTATTGCTGGTAAACGCGGGACGATTTGGGGTCGAGGCTGTGGGTCAGAATGACTTGCAGCACCTCGGAATCGATCGTCTTTACCTCGCCGCGCATCACCTCGCCCGTGCTGCCGTCGACCGATATCCAATCGCCCTCTTTCAAGATAACGTCCGCGACGCGCATCTCGCGCCGGCCGTAGTCGATATTCAGCGCCTCGCAGCCGACGACGCACACTTTCCCCATCTGGCGCGCCACCAGCGCGGCGTGGGATGTCATGCCGCCGCGCGCCGTGAGAATGGCCTGGGCATTGATCATGCCGCGGATGTCGTCCGGGCTGGTCTCGACCCGGCAAAGGATCACCCGCTCACCGCGCTTGGCCCACTCCTCGGCGTCTTCGGCGTGGAAGACGACCTTTCCGGTCGCGGCGCCCGGGCCGGCCGGCAGTCCTTTCGCCAGAACGCGCTTATCGCGTGCCGCGCGCTGCTTATCATCGGGGTCGAAGATGGGCCTCAGAAGCTGGTTCAGCTGGTCGGGCTCGATGCGCATGAGCGCCTGCTCTTTGCCGATGATCTTCTCATCGACCATGTCGACCGCAATGCGCACGGCAGCGAAGCCGGTGCGCTTGCCGTTGCGCGTTTGCAGCATCCAGAGCTTGCTGTCCTCGATCGTGAACTCGATGTCCTGCATGTCCTTGTAGTGGCTCTCGAGCACCTTGCGGATCCGGTCGAGCTCTGCGTAGGGCTTCGCCATGACCTCTTTCAGCTCGGCGATCGGCCGCGGCGTGCGGATGCCGGCGACGACGTCCTCGCCCTGTGCGTTGACGAGAAATTCGCCGTAGAAACGCTTGTCGCCCGTCGCGGGGTCGCGCGTGAAGGCGACGCCTGTGGCGCAGTTGTCGCCCATGTTGCCGAACACCATGGCCTGGACATTCACCGCCGTGCCCCAGGCATCGGGTATGCGGTAGTGCTTGCGGTAAGCGATCGCGCGATCGTTGTTCCATGATCCGAAGACCGCGCCGATCGCGCCCCAGAGCTGCTCTTTCGGATTGTCGGGAAAGTCCTTGCCAAGCCGTTTTTTGATCTCGGCCTTGAATTCGCCGACGAGCTCTTTCAAATCGTTGGCCGTCAAGTCGGTGTCGAAGCGCGCGTGGCGCGCCTCTTTCTTGCGCTCCAGGATGACTTCGAACGGATCGCGCTCGGTCTTTTCCACGGGCTTCAGCCCGAGCACGACATCTCCGTACATCTGCACGAAGCGCCGGTAGGAGTCGTAGGCGAAGCGCGGGTTGCCAGTGCGCGTCGCAAGCCCCTCGACGGTGCGGTCGTTGAGGCCTAAGTTCAACACCGTGTCCATCATTCCCGGCATCGACTCGCGCGCGCCGGAGCGGACCGAGACGAGCAGCGGGTTTTCGCCGTCGCCGAATTTTCGGCCCAAGATCTTCTCTACGCGGGCGAGCGCCGCCGCGACGTCGCCCTCGAGTCCCTTCGGATACTGTCGGCGGTGATCGTAGAAATAGGTGCATACGTCCGTCGTGATAGTGAATCCCGGTGGTACGGGCGCCCCGATGCGCGTCATCTCATGCAGCCCGGCCCCCTTGCCGCCGAGCAGTTCGCGCATCGAGGCTTTGCCCTCGGCCTTGCCGTCGCCGAAGGAATAAACGTATTTTTTCTGGGCCATATCTCTCTCCTCGTCAAAAATATTCTTCGATACGATTTCCGTGGAACCTTTTCAAGATAAGAAAACAGCCGGCGCGCTTTTCAGGTGGAAAAGGCGTCGAGGAACGGAGCCGATTTCAGCTCCTTCCCGATTTGATACTGGATGAAACGGAGCAGCGCCAGATGCCCTTCGCGACGGGCGTCCGCGGGAAAAGAGCTCAAATGCACCGGGAACTCGCCGTTCGCCCGTTCAAGCTCTTCCATGAATTCGAGCGCGGAGGGCGAGAGCGGCGCGACCTCGCGCCGGAAGGCCGAGCAGCCGGGGCAGAGAACGCCGCCGTCGCGAAGACTGAAGTTCCACCGGCCCGCATTCCCGCGCCAACCCGCGCGGCAGCGGCGGCAATGATCCAGCCCCGGCTGGTAACCGGAGAGGCTCAGCAGCTTGAGCTCGAAATAAGCGATGGCGACCTCGGAAGTCTCGTTGGCGTCGAGAAATGCGAGTCCGTTCCGAACATGAGCGAAAAGCGCCGGGTTTTCGTCACGCTCGTTCGACAGCACGTCCGCAAGCTCGGTGAAATACGATGCGTGCGCGATCTTGTCGAGCGTCGCCGTCAGGCGCTTGAAGACCTGCACCAGCTCGCAACCCTGGATGAAAACAAGCCCCGCCGTCCGGTCGAGAAAACGGAGATTCACCAGTGAAAACGGCTCGAGCGAATTGGCGAACCGCTTGCGGGAGCGTTTGGCGCCTTTCGCGATACCTCTGAGCTTTCCGTGCGATTCCGTAAGGAAGGAAACAATCTTATCGGATTCGCCGAACGACCAGGAACGAAGAACGATTGCCGGAGTCGTCAGGGGAGCGGGCATCGATGCTAAAAGTTTTTTAACACTTTTCGCCAGACCGCGCAATTCTTTTTAAAAATCGGGGTTTTCTCGCCGTTTCGGCTTGACAGGGGCTGCCCCGTGGTTAAATTCCCCCGGTCAGGGAAAAAGTTCATAACGGACCGGAGCGATGGACGAAGAAAAAGATAAGGAATTCAACCGGGAAGGCGCCGCCGAGGCTTCCGACGATCTCGATAGTCTGCGCCAGCAGCTCGAGGCGAAGGAGGCTGACGTCAAGGAAATTCAGGACCGGCTTTTACGCCAAGCCGCCGATCTTGAGAATTACAAGAAGCGTTCGGCGCGAGAAAAAGCCGACTCGATCCGCTATGCGAACGAGAGTCTGGTAAAAGACCTTCTGCCGGTGTTGGACAATCTGGAACGTGCGCTCAGTCATGCGCAAGGAGGCGGCAACGGCAAACCTCTACTCGAAGGCATCGAGATGGTGGTGAAGAATTTTCTCGATGCTCTCGCACGCCATGGGGTAAATCCCGTTTCCGCCGTGGGCGAGCGCTTCGACCCAGCGAAGCACGAGGCCGTAGCCCAGGTCGAGACCACCGAGCACGAGCCGAACGAGGTGGTCGACGAGTACCGTAAAGGCTATTACCTGCTCGATCGTCTGCTCCGGCCCGCCCAAGTCGCGGTAGCTAAGGTGCCGGAAATAAAAGAATAAAAAAACTTTCGGGGCACTTGCAAGTGGCCGATTCGTCATTAAATTTTGAGCTGCAATCTTTTGAGGAGCGTTAACTATGGCAAAAGTAATCGGAATTGATTTAGGGACGACCAACTCCTGCGTGGCCGTTATGGAGGCAGGCGATCCCGTCGTCATTGCGAACTCCGAAGGCAGCCGCACCACACCGTCAGTCGTGGCTTTTACCGAGAGCGGCGAGCGCCTGGTCGGGCAGATCGCCCGGCGGCAGGCGATCACCAATCCCGAGAATACGATTTCCGCCGTTAAGCGTCTGATCGGACGCCGCTTCGACGATCCTCTGGTGCAGAAGGCGATGAGCGTTCTGCCCTACAAGATCGTCAAAGCGGACAACGGCGACGCCTGGGTTGAGATCCGCGGTAAACGCTACAGCCCGGCGGAAATCTCCGCTTTTATTCTTCAGAAAATGAAACAGACCGCCGAGGACTATCTCGGCGAGAAAGTCACCGAAGCGGTCATCACCGTCCCGGCCTATTTCAACGACAGCCAGCGACAAGCGACGAAGGACGCCGGACGCATCGCCGGCCTGAACGTGCTCCGCATCATCAACGAGCCGACCGCCGCGTCGCTTGCCTACGGCTTGGATAAAAAGAAGGACGAAAAGATCTCCGTCTTCGATTTGGGCGGCGGGACGTTCGACATTTCGATCCTCGAGCTCGGCGAAGGCGTTTTCGAGGTCAAATCGACCAACGGCGATACGTTTCTGGGCGGCGAGGACTTCGACCAGCGCGTGATGGATTACCTCGCCGACGAATTCAAGAAGGATCAGGGCATCGATCTGCGCAAGGATCGCATGGCGCTTCAACGGCTCAAAGAGGCGGCGGAAAAGGCCAAGATAGAGCTGTCGTCCTCTATGGAGACCGACATCAATCTGCCGTTCATTACAGCCGATCAGAACGGCCCGAAGCATTTGAACATCAAGTTGACGCGCTCGAAGCTCGAAGCGCTCTGCGCCGACCTGATTGATCGCACCGAAGGTCCGTGCCGTCAGGCGCTGAAGGACGCGGGCTTAGGCGCGGGCGACATCAACGAAGTCGTTCTAGTCGGCGGACAGACCCGCACGCCGGCGGTGCAGGAGCGCGTGAAGAAAATCTTCGGCAAGGAGCCGCACAAGGGCGTCAACCCGGACGAGGTCGTCGCGGTCGGCGCCGCGATCCAGGCAGCGGTCCTCAAGGGCGAGGTTAAGGATGTTCTGCTCCTCGACGTGACGCCGCTCTCGCTCGGCATCGAGACGCTCGGCGGAGTGTTCACGAAGCTCATCGAGCGCAACACGACGATTCCGACGCGCAAAGGCCAGGTATTCTCGACTGCCGGCGATAATCAGACCGCTGTCTCGGTCCGTGTCTTCCAGGGCGAGCGCGAGATGGCGAATGACAACAAGCTACTCGGTCAGTTCGATCTCGTAGGTATCCCGCCGGCGCCGCGCGGCGTGCCGCAGATCGAAGTCACCTTCGATATCGACGCGAACGGCATCGTGCACGTCAACGCGAAGGACCTCGGCACCGGCAAAGAGCAGTCGATCAAGATCACCGCGTCGAGCGGCCTCAGCGAACAAGAGATCAAAAAGATGGTTCAAGAGGCCGAGTCGCACGCGGAAGATGACAAGAAGCGGAAAGAAGCGGCCGAGGCGCGCAACCAGCTCGAGTCGCTGGTCTATCAGACCGAGAAGTCTCTGAGCGAATACGGCGGCGAGCTCGACCCCGCCGTCAAGACGCAAATCGAGGAGGCGCTCGAAAAGGCGAAAAAAGCGAAAGAGAGCCAGGATGCGGCGACGCTGCGCTCGGCGGCCGAGGAGCTGACGCGCTCCTCGCACAAGCTCGCCGAGGCGGTGTACGCGAAGGCCTCGAAGCAGCAGGCCGGCGGCGGCCCGCAGCAAGGTCCCGACGACGGCAGTCAGCAGCAGGGCGGCGGCGGCGAGAAGAAAAAAGACGATGTCGTCGACGCGGACTTCGAGGAGGTTAAGGAATAACCTTCTGCGGAGGCGATTATTTTTCGCAATGGGAGAGCCCCTGCTCCTTTAACGTTGAGGAGAGGGGCTTTTCCGTTATATAAATATAGAAATTTTCCATCTCGGACGGGGAACTTAAATTGAACGGCAAGCGCGATTATTACGAAGTCCTCGGCGTATCTCGAAACGCCGGCGACGAAGAAATTAAAAAAGCCTACCGCAAGCTGGCGCTTCAATATCATCCCGACCGCAACCCGGGCGACAAACACGCGGAGGAAAGCTTCAAAGAAGTCTCGGAAGCGTACTCCGTACTCTGCGACCCGGAGAAGCGCGCGCAGTATAATCAGTTCGGCCACGCGGCGTTCGGCAACGGCGGGCCGTTTCCCGGCGGTTTCGATTTTCACGCGTCGGGCTTCGAAGACATCTTCGGCGACATCTTCGGCGAATTCTTCGGCGGCGCCACCGGCACGCGCCGCCGCCGTAGCCGCGGCGACGATCTGCGCTACAATCTCGAGGTCACGTTCGAGGAGGCCGTCTTCGGCGTCGAGAAAAAAATCAAAGTCCCGCGCCACAGCGCCTGCGAGACCTGCCACGGCAGTGGAGCCAAGCCGGGCACTTCGGCCAAGACGTGCCCGACCTGCAAGGGCCGCGGGCAGGTGAGTTTTCAACAGGGTTTCTTCACCGTATCGCGCACATGCAGCCAGTGCGGCGGTCAGGGGACGTTCATCGCAGAGCCGTGCGGCGATTGCGGCGGCGCGGGCAGCACGCGCAAGCTCCACACGCTCAGCATTAAGATTCCCCCCGGCGTCGACACCGGCTCGCGCTTGAAGCTCAGAAACGAAGGCGAGGTCGGCGCCGCCGGCGGCCAGCCCGGCGATCTCTATGTCGTCATCCAGGTCGCGCCGCATCCGCTTTTCGTCCGCGAGGGGCTCGACATCATCTGCGACGTGCCGATCAGCTTCGTGCAGGCCGCGCTCGGCTCCGAGATCGACGTGCCGACGCTCGAAGGCAAGGTCAAGATGAAAATTCCTTCCGGGACGCAGTCGGGAAAAATCTTCCGCCTGAAAGGAAAAGGCGTGCGCGACGTCCACGGCTACCAGCGCCAGGGCGACCAGCTCGTGCGTGCCACAATCGAGACGCCCTCGCATCTCACCGCCAAGCAGAAGGAGCTGCTGAAAGAATTCGCCGCGCTCGGCGGCGAGGAAATTCATCCGCTCTCGAAGGGTTTTTTCGACAAAGTGAAAGAGCTATTCGGCTAGGCGATTCAGATTTTCCCAGAATTGTGTTGACGCAGGGCTCCCAAGTGATTAACTAGGCCGAAGAGGCGAACCATGAGCGAAGCGCAATGGAACCTTGAAGGCCAGGAAAACAAGGAAGCTCAGGTCGAGATTCCGGAAGTCCTGCCGCTGCTGCCGATCCGCGACATCGTCATCTACCCCTACATGATGCTGCCGCTCTTCGTCGGACGCGAGATGTCGATCCGCGCCGTCGAAGAGGCGCTCGCGCGCCAGCGGCTGATTTTCCTCGTCGCGCAGAAAAATTCCGCCGAAGACAATCCGACGCCGGATGAAATCTACAAGGTCGGCACCGTCGCATCGATCATGCGCATGCTCAAGCTCGCCGACGGGCGCGTGAAGATTCTCGTGCAGGGTCTCGCCAAAGGCGAGATCGAAAGTTATCTCAAAGAGCAGCCGTTCTTCGAGACAAAGATCCGCAAAGTCGTCGAGCCCGCGCTCGCCGAAGTCTCGATCGAGGTCGAAGCCTTGATGCGCAACGTCAAGGAAAAGATCGAGCAAATCCTGAATCTCAAAAATCTTCCGCCCGAAATCGTCATGGTGACCGACAACATCAGCGACGCGGGCGTCCTCGCCGATCTCGTCGCCTCCAACCTGCGCCTTAAGATCGAGGAAAGCCAGGGCATTCTGGAGATTTTTGATCCAGTCGCGCGGCTCAAAAAAGTCAACGAACTGCTGAGCCGCGAGCTCGAGCTCTCGACCGTGCAGGCGCGCATCCAGAACCAGGCCAAAGAGGAAATGAGCAAGACCCAGCGCGACTACTTCCTCCGCGAGCAGCTGAAGCAGATTCAGCAGGAGCTTGGGGAAGGGGACGAGCGCGCCGAGGAGATGAAGGAGCTGCGCAAGCAGATCGAGAAGGCGAAGATGCCGGTCGAAGCCAAGCGCGAGGCCGACAAGCAGCTCAAGCGTCTCGAGCAGATGCATCCCGAATCCTCCGAAGCTTCGCTCGTGCGCACGTATCTCGATTGGCTCATCGATATTCCCTGGAGCAAAAAGACCAAAGACAACCTCAATATCAAAAAGGCCCAGCAGGTGCTCGACGAGGATCACTACGACCTCGAAAAAGTGAAAGAGCGGATCCTCGAATATCTCGCCGTCAACAAGCTGAGGAAAAAGATCAAAGGCCCGATCCTGTGCTTCGTCGGCCCGCCGGGCGTGGGCAAGACCTCGCTCGGCAAATCGATCGCGCGCGCGCTCGGGCGCAACTTCGTGCGCATCTCGCTCGGCGGCATCCGCGACGAGGCCGAGATTCGCGGCCATCGCCGCACATATGTCGGCGCACTGCCCGGACGCATCGTCCAGGGCATCAAGCAGGCGGGCTCGAACAATCCTGTTTTCATGCTCGACGAGATCGACAAAGTCGGCACCGATTTTCGCGGCGACCCGTCGGCGGCGCTGCTCGAAGTCCTCGACCCTGAACAGAACCACGCCTTCAGTGACCACTATTTGAATCTGCCGTTCGATCTCTCGAACGTGCTGTTCATCTGTACGGCGAACCTGCTCGACCCGATACCGGCCGCTCTCGCCGACCGGATGGAGGTAATCCGCCTCTCCGGCTACACGAACGAGGAGAAGCTCGAGATCGCGCGCAAGTTCCTGGTTCCGCGGCAGCTCGACGACAACGGTATCTCGACCGCCCAGCTGGAGATCTCCGACGACGCGATTCTCCGCGTCATCGCGCAGTACACGAAAGAAGCCGGATTAAGAAATTTCGAGCGCGAGATCGCCTCGATCTGTCGCAAGGTCGCGCGCAAGACCGCCGAAGGAAAGAAAGAGCTCACGCGCGTCACGCGCGCTAATCTGCATTTGTTCCTGGGCCCGCCGAAATTCATTCCCGAGGTGGAGCAGGAGCAGAGCGAGATCGGCGTCGCCACGGGGCTCGCCTGGACGAGCGTCGGCGGCGAGGTGCTCTACGTCGAAGCGTCGCTGTCCAAAGGTCGCGGCAATCTGACACTCACCGGTCAGCTCGGCGAAGTCATGAAGGAATCGGCGCACGCGGCCGTGAGCTACGCGCGCTCGCAGGCGAAGAAGCTCGGCATCGAGGAAGATTTTTACCACAAGCTCGACATCCACATTCACGTGCCCGCCGGCGCGATACCGAAGGACGGCCCTTCGGCCGGCATCACCATGGCGACCGCGCTGATTTCGGCGCTCACGCGCCGGCCGGTGAGTCGCTATGTCGCGATGACCGGCGAGATCACGCTGCGCGGCAGAATCCTTCCGATCGGCGGTCTCAAGGAAAAATGCCTCGCCGCGCTGCATGCCGGCATTAAAACGATCATCCTCCCGGACCGCAACGACAAGGATCTCGACGAAATCCCGAAGCCGGTGCGCCGCAAGCTCACGCTGATCAAGGCGAAGAACATGTCCGACGTGCTCAAAGCCGCGCTGCTCGATAAAGCCGAAAAGCGCGCGGCGGCGGAAAGCCCGGCCAAGACGCCGGCGCGCAAGCCGCTCAAGCGGAAGGAAAAACCGCTGGAGAAAATCCGCCGCGACCGCATCGTCCCGCTCCGCGCCGGATGAAAGTCGGCAGCCTCGGGGAATTCGGCCTCATCGAGCGTATCCGCAAGTCCGCCCCGCAGGGACGCGGCGTGCGCGCCGGCATCGGCGATGATGCCGCATGGCTCGAATGCCGCGGCGAGGCATTGCTCATCACGACCGACCTGCTGATCGAAGGCATTCATTTCAACCTCCGCTGGACTTCCTTTTACGCGCTGGGTTATAAAACGCTCGCTGTGAACCTGAGCGACATCGCCGCCATGGGCGGCGTCCCCCAATATTTGACGCTATCGCTGGCCGTACCGGGAAAGTACCGCGCGGAAGATATAGAAAATTTCTATCGCGGCCTGAACGGGCTCGCGCGACAGAGCGGGGTCTCGGTCGTGGGCGGCGACACCAGCGCCGCCGATCGTCTCTTTCTCAGCCCCGCGCTCGTCGGCCACTGCGACGGCCGGCCGGTGCTGAGGCGCGGCTCGCGGCCGGGCGACGATCTTTACGTTACGGGAACTCTCGGGGACTCGGCGCTCGGACTCGCTCTGCTAAGAAAGAAAATCCGGAAGACCCGGGCATCGGCCGCCGCTGCGGCGCACGCGATCCGCCGCCACCATTTTCCGACGGCGCGGCTCGCGGCCGGCGCGCTGCTCGGCCGCAGCGGTCTGGCGAAGGCGATGATCGATTTGAGCGACGGACTCGTCCAGGATCTCGGGCATATCTGCAAGGCGAGCGGCGTCGGCGCGGAGATCGACGAAGCGGCGTTGCCGCTGTCCAGAGCGTATCGACTCCTCGCCGCCGGCGACACCGCCGCCGCGCTCGGCGGCGGCGAAGATTACGAATTGCTTTTCGCCGCGCGACCGCGCGACCGCGACAGAATCGAAAAGCTCCGCCCGCGTCTCGGCGTCCGGCTCACGCGCATCGGTCGCTGCGTCCGTGGAAGCGGCGTCATCGTTCTCGACCGCAGCGGACGGCCGCGCCAACCTTCGCTCAGGGGATTCGACCACTTCAAAAACCCGGCTTAATTCAGCCTGTTCATCATGGATGCAGATCGCTTGGCAGAGCTTTTGGAAAGCGTCCGGCGCGGCAAGGTCTCGGTCGCGCAGGCGCTCGAGCGTCTGCGGCACATGCCCTTCGAAGACCTGGGCTTCGCCAAGGTCGATCATCACCGCTCGCTGCGCCAGGGGTTTCCTGAGGTGATCCTCGGAGAAGGGAAGACGGCCGCCGAGATCGCCGCGATCGCGCGCACGATCCATCAGCGGCGTGCCAATGTGCTGATCACCAGGTTGTCGCCCGACAAGCTGGCCTTCCTGAAACGCCGGTTGAAAGGCATTCGCGTGCATGAGAGGGCGCGCGCCGCAACCTGGCTCGACCGGCCGATCCGCATCGCCGGCCGCGGCACGGTGCTGGTCGTGTGCGCCGGCACATCCGATATTCCCGTCGCCGAGGAGGCCGCGCTCACGGCTGAAATGACGGCGAACCGGGTCGAGCGACTGTACGACGTCGGCGTCGCCGGCCTGCACCGATTACTGGACAATCGTGGGAAGCTTTTTTCCGCCGCCGTGCTCATTGTCGTCGCCGGGATGGAGGGCGCGCTGCCGAGCGTTGTCGCCGGCCTCGTCGACAAGCCGGTGATCGCCGTGCCCACGAGCGTGGGCTACGGCGCAAGCTTCCAGGGCCTCGCGGCGCTGCTCGGCATGCTCAATTCCTGCGCGGCCGGCGTAACCGTCGTAAATATCGACAACGGCTTCGGGGCAGGCTTTGCAGCGAGCCTCATCAATCGGGTATAAAGAGCTGTAGCCCCTATCGAATATATGGCCGACAGAAAATGCTATAAGACCTTCAACCGCTCGTCGGAGCTCGCGGTCAAGATTTCCGGCGCCAGCCAGGGCGAATTATTCGCCAATTCCGGCTTCGCGCTCTTCGATATCATGACGCAGATCGACAAGGTCGAAGACAACGAGCATGTCACGCTCGAAGTCGAGGGCACCGACCGCGACGACCTGATGGTCAACTGGATGCGCGAGCTGCTGTATCTTTATCAGGGCAGCAGCTTTCTGTTGAAAGAGGTCGTGGTCCAGGAAGTGAAAGACACCTATATCCGCGGCGAGGTACGGGGCGAGAAGTTCGACCCCGACCGCCACGAGATGCAGCGCGAGATCCGCGCCGTCAGCCCGCAGCAGGGACGCATGGAAAAGACCGGCAATCAGTGGACCGCGCAGGTGATCCTGGAGCTTTGACCATGTTCGGCCCGCCGGACAGCGAGTACGAAGGCGCCGCCCTGCTCGCCGATCCGATCCATCACTACATCCAGTTCACCGTTCCGCTCGCCAAAGGCGAGGTCACGGAAAAGGCCATCATCGACTCGCCGTGGGTGCAGCGGCTGCGCTACATCTACCAGCTCCAGAGCGCGCGCTGGGTCTATCCCACGGCCGAGCACAGCCGCTTCCAGCACTCGCTCGGCGCGATGCACCTCGCCGGCGAGTTCGGCAAGCATCTCTACCCGTCGCTCAAGCGCGTGCTGGGCGACGAATGCCCATCGGCGCCGCTCGTCGAGGAATATATGCGCATGACCGGGCTCCTCCATGACGTGGGGCATGGGCCGTTCGGCCATTTTTTCGATGACAATTTCCTGGCCGATTTCGACATCACGCACGAAGACATCAGCCAGAGGATCATCCAGAATCACCTCGGCGATCTGCTGCGACAGATCCGCCGGAGCCCGAGCGGGCCGTTCGCGTCCGGTGAGGAGCTCAAGCCCGAGGAGATCGCCTTCCCGATCAAGAAAACCGGCAAAGAGGACCACGAAAAGCCGCGCTGGGTGCGCATGCTCCAGCCGCTCACGAACGGCATCTTCACGTTCGACAATCTCGACTACGTCTCGCGCGACTCGTACATGTGCGGTGTCGCGGTCGGCCCGATCGACCGCGAGCGGCTGATGCACTATACGTTTTTCTCGCCGCAGGGGCTCACGCTGCACAGGTCCGGCAACGCCGCGCTCACGATGTTTTTGAACACGCGCCTCTATCTCTACACCAACGTCTATTATCACCGCACGACCCGCGCGATCGACCTTCACCTGCGGGAGATTTTCCCCGAGACGATGAAGCTGCTCTTTCGCGGCACTCCGCTCGAGCACATGGAAGATTATCTGCGCCTGACCGATTGGTCGCTGCTCGAAGAAGTCGCGCGCTGGCGGCGCGCGAAGGAGCACGGCGAGCTCGCGCGCGAATGGGGGCGCATCATCGACCGCGATATCAAATGGAAGATGGCGTACGATCGGACATTGTCGCTGAACGAGCTGCGCTACGGCATGTCGCTGATCCAGGACACCGACTGGGAGAAGCGCATCCGCGCCGGCCTGCCGGCATCGGCGAACGATCTCGTGTTCCGCGTCGACGCCGCGATCCAGGACCCGCGGCCCGAGAGTCCGTTCGCGATGGGCAAGAAGCAGATCTACATTTTCGATCCCTCGACCGGCGAGATCGCCAAGGAATCGCTTTCGGAATTATTCGAATTCATCCCGTCGAAGATCGTCCAGTACCGCGTCTTCGCACTCGACCACGAGAACGACCGGCTCCTCGCCGAAGTCGCCGAGGCCGCGCTCAAAGGCGTCGCGCCCGAGGTGAAGACGAGCGTCTGAAGCGATTCAGAGCTTGTTGAACGCCGCCAGGCATTCGTCGAGCAGCTTTTCCGGATCGCTTCCGTAGAACAGACGCGCGCTCGTCCGTTTATGGCCGAACGAGAGGATCTCCCGGATATGATCCGCGATGCCGCCGCTGCCTTCGACGACGCCGATGACTTTTCCTTCGTCGTAGGCGATCGTGAACTCGTTCAGCGTGCCGGTCGCGCCGCCGAAGATGATGACGATGTCCGAGGAGCGGACGTTGACGACGTTGCGGCCTTTGAAGCCGAATCCCGTGTAGATGATCGCGTCGGCCGCGTCGAGCGGCAGGCCCAAACGCTTGTGCTCATCGCCGTCCTGGGCCGGCGAGACGCCGAGCGTCAGCGCGCCCTTTTGGCGCGCGGCGCGCGTGACGAGATCGGGCAGGCCGGTAGTCGCGCCGGTGACGAGGATGCAGTCGCGCGCGGCGAGCGCCGCGCCGAGGCGCTCTGCGAGCGCTTCGAGGCGCGTTTTTTCGCCCGGCGCGAGCTCGCCGCCGGATGCGCCCATCACGCCCACCTTTATTTTCATGGAAACCTCCTTCCGGCCCAGTGACAACACCCTTTATTCCCCAAGGCGTTGCATTTCGCTTGTGAACTTAGGAATCCGGGCTTTTTCCTCGCGGCTGTAAAAAATCAAAGAGTGCTTCGACGGGCATAGCACGAACGGAAAATATGAAGCCTGTTTTAATCCGTTTGTCCTGAGCCGTCGAAGGTCCGAGCCGTCCCACCGCTTTCGCGGGGGTGACGGAAAAAGAGTCGATGCGAAACTGTAATCTCTTGAATCTAATTTATTCGCGCTGCTTATCGCGTTGCCTCCGAGAGGAATCTTCACCCCGCCTATGCTATAGACAAACGAGTGGCGAAAATCCCCATCATCGACCTCAAAGCTCAATATAAGACGATCCGCAAAGAAGTGCAGCAGGCGATCGACGAAGTTCTGGAGTCGCAGCACTTCATCCTCGGCGATGTCGTCGAAAGATTCGAAAGCGATGCCGCCGCTTACCTCGGCGCGAAGCATGCCGTGGGAGTCGCGTCCGGCAGCGACGCGCTTTTACTCTCATTGATGGCGCTCGGCGTCGGCCCCGGCGACGCCGTGATCGTGCCGACATTCACCTTCGTCGCGACCGCGACCGCGGTCGCGCGCCTCGGCGCGACGCCGCTGTTCGCCGACATCGAGCCCGATAGCTTCCTCATCGGCCGCGAACAAATCGAAATGCTGCTGGCGGAAAAGAAAACCGCCGCGCGCGTGAAGGCGATCGTTCCGGTGCATCTCTTCGGCCGCATGTGCGCGATGAAAGAGATGAGCGCGCTCGGCAAAAAACATCGCGTAAAGATCGTCGAGGACGCCGCGCAATCGTTCGGCGCGCGCGACGGCGGCAAGTCCGCCGGCACGCTCGGCGACCTCGGCTGCTATTCGTTTTTTCCGACGAAGAATCTCGGCGGCGCCGGCGACGCCGGCCTCGTCGCAACGCCCGACGCCGCGCTTGCCGCTAAAATCAGATTGCTGCGCGCGCACGGCGAGGACACGAAGTACCGCCACGATGTGATCGGGGTCAACTCGCGCCTCGACGCGATTCAAGCCGCTGTTCTCGCGGTCAAGCTCCGCTACGTCGAGCTCTGGTGCGCTGCGCGGCGGGAGCGCGCCGAACGGTACGGAAAGCTGTTTCTTGATCGCAAGCTCCCCGGGAGCGGCTTGAACTCCATTCCCGACGCGCGCGAGCCCGCGCACGCCTTCAACTATTATGTCGTCCGCGCAGAGCGCCGCGACGCGCTGAAGCAACACCTCGCGGCCGCGGGCATCCAGGCCGAGATTTACTACCCCACCCCGCTCCATCTCCAGCCCTGCTTTTCTTATCTCGGATACCGCCGCGGCGATTTTCCCGTCGCCGAAAAAGCCGCCGCAGAGGTGCTCGCGCTGCCGCTTTATCCGGAGCTGACCGAAGTCCAGCAAACAGCCGTAGTCGATTCTATCGCCGCGTTCTACCGCCGCTAGCTGTTTACCGGTCTTTTCCCCTGTGATAGAAATGTGGATTACATTTGAACAGGAGCAGCCATGGCCAAGCCGCAGGAACAAGTAACCGCCGCGCTTGAAGGGGGCGGCAAGACCAGCTACGAAAAGTGGGTCGAGAGCGAAGGCATTCCGATCATTAAGACCTTCTTCGTCGAAGACATCCGCAAGGTGAAGCTCGAGCCATGGGACCGCACGGGCGGCACCGGCGCGTTCCTCATGATGGAAGGCGCCGGCCAGGTCAACAACTGCTACATCTCGGAGATTGCGCCGGGAAAAAGCCTCAAGCCGCAGCGCCATCTCTATGAGGAAACGATCTACGTCGTGAGCGGCCAGGGCGCCGCGACGGTCTGGAACGATCCCAAGAAGAAGCAGACATTCGAGTGGCAGACCGGCTCGATGTTCTCACCGCCGATCAACGCCAACTACCAGCTCTTCAACGGCAGCGGCAGCGAGCCGGCGCGCTATCTCGCGGTGACGACCGCGCCGACCATGATCAACCTGCTGCACAATCTCGATTTCATTTTCAACAACGATTTCGCGTTCACCGACCGCTTCGACGCACGCGACGAGTATTTCAGCGGTAAGGGCACGCATTACGCCGGCGAGTACGACGGCTTCAAATTCGCCGGCAACGTCTGGGAGACGAACTTCGTCCCCGACGTGCGAAGCTTTAAGCTCATGGAGTACAGCGTGCGCGGCGCGGGCGGGCGGAATATCAAATTCGAATTGTCTGAGAACACGACCGCGTGCCACATTTCGGAGTTTCCCGTCGGCACCTATAAGAAAGGCCACCGCCACGGCCCCGGCGCGCACGTGATCATCCTCGGCGGCGAGGGCTACTCGCTCATCTGGCCCGACGGCTCGCCGATCAAGCGCTATGATTGGCACGAGGGCAGCATGGTCGTGCCGCCCGACCGCTGGTGGCACCAGCATTTCAACTCCGGCGCGAAGCCGGCGCGCTATCTCGCGCTCCGCGCCTTCGGCAGCAAAAAGTTCCGGGGCGTATCGCCGAAGTACAAAGGCACCATCGACCGCCGCCAGGGCGGCGACCAGATCGAATACGATGACGAGGATCCGATCGTGCGCCAGATGTTCGAGGAGGCGCTGGCGAAGCACGGCCTGACGACCCAGATGGCCGATCATTACAAGAAATCGGCATGAAGCAGGCGATCGTCAAGGCGTTCGAAGAGAGCGTCTCGACCAAAAAGGCGTTCCTCAAGCAGAATCTCGACACGCTCATTGCGGCGATCGACGCGATCGCGCAGGCGTTCCTAAACGGCAACAAGCTCCTGATCTTCGGCAACGGCGGCAGCGCGGCCGACGCGCAGCATATCGCCGCCGAGTTCGTCAATCGCTTCCGCATGGACCGGCCGCCGCTGCCGGCGCTCGCGCTCACCACCGACACGTCGGCGATCACGAGCATCGCCAACGACTTCGACTACAAGGAAATCTTTTCCAAACAGATAAAGGCGCTCGGTAAAGAAGGCGATATCGCGCTCGCGATCTCGACCAGCGGCAACGCCGCCAACGTGCTCGCGGCCATCGATGTGTGCAAGAACCTGAAGATCGCCGTCATCGGACTCACGGGCGGCGACGGCGGCAAGATGGCGCGCAAATGCGACTTCCTGCTGTGCGCCACCGAGGGCAAAAATACCGCGCGCATCCAGGAAACCCACATCCTCGTCGGCCACGTCATCTGCGAGATGGTCGATGTCCGTCTCTTCGCGGCGTAACAATTTCACGAGTTCATCACCCCGACCCTCTCCCGGACGCGGGCGAGGCGTAGAAGTTGTCGGTAACCTAGTATCGATTCCCTCTCCCTATGGGAGAGGGCTCGAGTGAGGGGCGAGTCGCCCGCAGTCTCTTTTCCGTGCTACAATTCGTCCGAGTCAATCATGCGACTCGACGTCCTCATCTTCGGCGGCGGCGCGGCCGGCCTGTGGTGCCTGGAGCGCTTTCGCCGCGCTGGCTATCACGCGCTGCTGCTCGAATCGACGGCGCTCGGCGCCGGGCAGACGATCGCAGCGCAGGGCATCATCCACGGCGGCGGCAAATACGCGCTGCGCGGCGTGCGCGACTTCGCCGCCGTAAGCGCGACGAAAGCAATGCCGTCGCGCTGGCGCGCATGTCTTGCCGGAAATGAGGAGCCCGATCTCCGCGACGCGCGCGTCCTCTCGGAATCCTGTTATCTCTGGCTGCCGAAGGGATCGGCGCTCGCGCGCCTACAATCTTTGGGCTTCATGTCAGTCGTGGCTAAAGCCGGGCTTCTCTCCACCCGGCCCAAGCGGCTCCCGGCGTCGCGCTGGCCCGAGGCCCTGCGCGGCTCGGCGGTCGCGGTCTATGCGCTCGCCGAGCCGGTGATCTCGACCGGGTCGCTGCTGAAGGCACTGGCGGCGCGCCACGATAAATACATCCACCGCTACGATTTTGCCGCGCTCCGCTTCGAGGAGCGCAGCGCGCGCATCGGCGATATATCGCTCGATCCGCGGACGATCGTGCTGACCGCGGGCGAAGGCAACGCCGAGCTGCTAGTGCGCCTCGGCGTCGGCGGCGAGCCGATGCAGCGCCGGCCGCTCGGCATGGTGCTGCTGCGCGGCGATCTGCCGCCGCTCTTCGGCCACTGCATCGTCGGCGGCAAGACGCAGCTCACGATCACCGCGCCCGAAAAGCGCATCTGGCAGATCGGCGGCGAGATCGCGGAAAGATTGGCCGGCGAAACCGACGACAATGCGGCGAGGCAGTTTGCGCTCAAGGAGATTCACGCGCGCCTGCCGGCGCTCGATTTGCGCAATACGGAAATCGCGCTCTACCGCGCCGTCAGGGCCGAGGCGCGCACGGCCGATCAGCGCCGCCCGAGCGGCGTGCATGCAGGCGAGCTCGCGCCCGGCATAATCGCCGCGTGGCCGACCAAGCTCTCGATGGCGCCGGTGCTCGCGGACGAAGTGTTCGCGCTCGCGGAAAAGAATTTAAAGCAGCCCGCCGGCTATCCGCACCATCCGCTGCCGCCCTGGCCGCCGCCGCCGATCGCGCGCTATCCATGGGAGAATGCCGAATGGATCCCCGCGCGCTAGGACGCACCGGCTTGAGCGTCAGCCCGATCGGTCTCGGCACCGTCAAACTCGGCCGCAACACGGACGTGAAATATCCCACGGCGTTCGACCTGCCGTCGGACGCGCAAGTAAAAAGACTGCTCGACGCGGCGCTCGAGCTCGGAGTCAATCTGATCGACACCGCGCCCGCGTACGGATCGAGCGAAGCGCGCCTCGGCCCGTTCGTCGCCGCGCACCGCGAGCGCATCGTGCTCGCGAGTAAAGCCGGCGAGCGCTACGAGAGCGGCCGCTCGAGCTACGATTTTTCGGCCAAGGCGATCACCGCCTCGGTCGAGAACAGCTTGAGAAATTTACAGACCGACCGCGTCGATATTCTCGTGCTCCATTCGAACGGCGAAGACGAGAAAATCCTGACGCAAACCGACGCGCTCGCGGCCCTCGCGGCGCTGAAACGAAGCGGCAAAATTCGCGCCGCCGGTATTTCCGCCAAGACAGAGAAAGGCATCGCACTCGCGTGTCAGTCGCTCGACATCGTCATGGCGCCGTTCAGTGAAAAAGATCAGGCGCTCGCAGATGCGCTTTCGCAAGCGCATGCCGCCGGCGTCGGCGTTCTCGCGATCAAAGGCCTTTTCAGCGGCCATCTTCCGCCCTCCGCCGCAATCGAATTCGTCTTGAAGCAACGCTTCATCGATGCGCTGATCGTCGGAACGATCGACCCGGTGCATCTGAAGGACGCCGTCGCGGTCGCTGAGCGACTGTCATTTTAGATCGTGCTTCGTAGCTTCCTTTACGCTCCGCCGCTTTTCCGTTACATTGAAACGCTCCCATGGAGAATCGGCTGATCGCGCTGACGACGGACTTCGGCTACGAGGATCCTTTCGTCGGCATCATGAAGGGCGTCATCCTGGGCATCAACCCCGAGGCGCGTATCGTCGACGTGACGCACGGGATCGCGCCGCAGGAGGTCCGCGGCGGCGCGCTGGCGCTGAATTACGCCGCGCAGTATTTTCCGCCGGGAACGATTCACGTCGCCGTCGTCGATCCGGGCGTCGGCACCGACCGGCGGCCGATCCTGATCGATTGCGAAGACGCTTTTTTCATTGGCCCCGACAACGGCGTGCTCAGCCTCGCGGCCGAGCGTAAAAAAACCCGGCGCGTCGTCGAGCTCGCGAACGAGCGCTACCGGCTCCATCCCGTGAGCGCCACGTTTCACGGCCGCGACGTCTTCGCGCCGGCGGCCGCGCATTTGTCGCTGGGCACGCCGGCCGAGGCATTCGGACCCGCCCTGAACGACTATATGCGGCTGACGTGGCCGGCGGCCGTCAAAACCGACGGCGAGGTCCGCGGCGAGATTATTTACATCGACCACTTCGGCAATCTCGTCACCAACCTCACCGCGCGCGACCTCGAGCCGCTCGGCGGCGACCGGGTCGAGATCGCGCTGGTCGACGTCGAGATTCGCGGGCTCGCAGCGAGCTACGCGGACGCGGAGACCGGCGGGTACGGCGCGCTGATCAACAGTTGGGGGCTGCTCGAGATCTCCTGCTTCAACGCGCGCGCCGATCAGCGCTCCGGCGCCGGCATCGGGGATGCCGTCCACGTGCGGAGCGCGAATCGATGAACGGTGAGAGCGCCCGCCCGCGACGAATCTGGCTCCATGTCGTGCTTTTTCTCGTGACGTTCGTCACGACGACGATCGCCGGCGCGTGGCAGACCGGCGTCGACGTGTTCTCGCTCTCCCTCGACCCGCGCGAGCTCGCGGCTGGCCTGCCGTTCTCCTGCACCCTGATGACGATATTGCTCGCGCACGAGATGGGCCATTACCTGATGTCGCGGCGCTACAAAGTCGAGGCGACGCTGCCGTTTTTCATCCCGGGCCCGTCCATTATCGGAACGTTCGGCGCCGTCATCAAGATGCAGTCGCGCATGCCCGACCGGAAATCTCTCTTCGATATCGGCGCCGCCGGGCCGATCGCCGGGCTCGTGCTATCGATCGCCGCCGTCTTGCTCGGCCTGCGGCTGGAAGCTCCTCCGCAAACGGGTCCCGACATCGCGCTCGGGACGTCGGTGCTATTCTCGTTCCTTGTCCGGCTGGCCCTCGGCGGACTGCCGCAGGAGAGCTTCGAGCTGCACCCCGTCGCGGCCGCGGGCTGGGTCGGACTGTTCGTGACCGCGCTCAACCTGCTACCCGCGGGCCAACTCGACGGCGGGCACGTATCCTACGCGCTTTTCGGCCGCCGCCACGTGCGCGTGTCGCAGCTGACGGTGATTCTGCTCCTGGTCTTCGGCTTCCTCGGCGGATGGCCCGGCTGGATATTCTGGGCATTCCTGATATTACTGCTGATCGGCGTGCGGCACCCGCCGCCGGTCGATTCGGAAACGCCCCTCGATCCGAAGCGGAAGCTCCTCGGCTGGCTCATGCTCGCCACATTCGTCGTGACATTCACGCCGAACCCGTTTCCCATCCAGGATGCGATAATTCACGAGGAGCGTCCACAGCAACCGGAAGGCCGGGAAGGATTGCAGCGAACCAAGCGAAAAGAGGACCGCGATGAGCGAGCGACTAAGCTGGCATCAATACTTTCTGACGATCACGCGCGACGTGGCCGAGCGCTCCACCTGTAACCGCGCCAAGGTCGGCGCGGTGATCGTGCGCGACAAGAATATTCTCGCGACCGGCTACAACGGCGCGCCGGCCGGAATGCCCCACTGCACGGAGGCCGGCTGCCTCGTCTATCAGTCGAAGACGCCCAACGGCGACGTCGAGGAGAATTGTTTCCGCACGATCCACGCCGAGATCAACGCGATCGCGCAGGCGGCGAAGAACGGCTCGTCGATCCGCGACGGCGCGATCTATATCACGCACACGCCCTGCATTCATTGTTTGAAGGTGCTGGTCAACACCGGCATCAAGAACGTCTACTACGAGAGCCCGTACAAGCTGCACACGCTGGAGGAGATACTGCGCCACACGCAGGTCCATCTCGAGCGCGTCGAGCTGCCGCCGAAATAAAAAGGGACGGAGCGCAAGCCCCGTCCCTTTTGCTTTTCTCGTAACCCCGCAGTTTAGATCTTGCCCTGCAGGAAGAACGCGATCACGAACGCGTAAAGCGCCAGCGCTTCGATGAACGCCAAGCCCAGGATCATGGGCAGCTGGATGCGGTCGGCCGCATTCGGGTTCCGGCCGATGCTCTCCATCGCAGCCGCCGCCATGCGTCCCTGGCCGAGTGCGGCGCCGAAGCCGCCGATCGCGATCGCCAGGCCCGCAGCGATCGCGAGCGCCGCGCGGGAGTAATCCCCGCCCGCGGGCGCGGCCTCAGCCGCCGCCATCGCGACGCCGGAAATCAAGACTCCCAGCACCGCCACGGTTACGAACGATAGTAACTTGCGCATTGTCCTCCTCCTTTCCAGCGCGCCTCGATGCCCTTACGCCCCTCTGTCCTCATCCTCGCCGCCGGGCGGGCCGCTTAGTGCTCATGGCTGATCGCCATGGCGACATAGATAACCGTCAAAATCGTGAAGACCGCCGCCTGGATAAGCGACACGAGCGATCCCAGAATGTAAAATGCCACCGGGATCACGAGCTTCGTCAAATTGCTGAAGATCTCCAGCACCAGGTGGTCGCCGAACATGTTGCCGAAAAGACGAATCGAGAGCGAGATCGGTCGAAAGATGTGCGAGAAAAACTCGATCAGGATGAACAGCGGCGCGAGCAGGATCATCGGCCCCATGAACTGCTTGAAGTAGTGCGCGCCGTTCGCGCGCACGCCGTAATAGTTATACGCGATGAAGACGACAAGCCCCATCCCCAAATTGACAAAGAAGCTGCTCGTAGGCGGCGTGACGCCGGGAATCAGGCCGAAGAAATTGCCGATGAGGATGAAAAGGAACAGCGTGCCGAACAGCGGCACGTACCGGCGTCCTTTCTTGCCGATGATGCTGTCGGAGAGGCCGACGACGATCTCGACGAGCATTTCCATGACGTTTCGTACCGTCGTGCCTTCGTCCGGGATCGCCGCGTCTTTGGATGTCCGGAGCGCTGCCCGGAAGGCGAGCGCTAGACCGATCACCACGAGCGCCACAACGATTGCCGTGAAGTTCGGCTCGGGTACGAGGTTGATCGGGTACGGCAGCAGCGAATACCAGGTAAACGGGTGTTCCATGTTTTTCCTACCGTGAGAGCGTCCACACGCGCTCGACGAGAATCGCCGCCAGCAGCGACGAGAAGCCGAGCGTGAACGAGAGCGGGTCGAGGCGCACGCGCGTGAACAGAAGCGTGATCGCGCCGAGGAAAAGCGCCATTTTCAAGACCAAGAGGGCGACACCGCTGCGCACGCGGCCTCTGCCGGCAAACGGCGTCAGCACCCAGCGGATGCCCGAGCTTAAAAGCAGAAAGTTGATGCCCATGAAGAGCCCGCCGGCCATCAGCGAGATGGGCTCGACCGCTTTCGCCGGCGCGAGCGCGAGCCAAAGACCGGCCACGAGCGCGGCGTGCGTCGCCTCGATGCGGATGACCGCCGGCCCCAGCGCTTCAGCTCTCATCGTTTTTATCCGTTTTCTTGTCTGCCGAAAAATATTTCAGATACTGCGTCAATCGAAACACGGCGCCGAAGAACCCTAAGACCGACGCGACGACCGTTATCCACGGCGACGTTCCCAACCACCGATCAAGCAGGTAGCCGACGATCAGCGACCCGGCGATAGTGGTGGGAATTTCCATGCCCACCGCGAGATACTTGGCGAATTTGGCGAACGGGAGATCGATTTTCCCGGGGTCTTTATCCGGCTGGTTCGCCGCCACTCCGCAGGTGATTTATCACGCGCTCCGCGCGACTTCAACCGTGGTTCGAGAGTCGGTTGATTCTCGCCTTTCGGGTTTGCTGAGTTTCATTGGGTTATTGGGTTTTTAACTCAATAAACTCAAGCAACCCAATAAACCCCGGCGTCAACGCTCTGCGGCCGCCCAATCGTCGAAGGCTGCGACCGCCCGATCAATTTCTTCTTCGCTGTGCGCGAGCGACACGAACGCCGCCTCGAACTGCGATGGCGGCCAGTAAAAGCCGCGCGCCAGCATACCGTGGAAAAAACGGGCGAAGCGCTCGCGGTCGGCGCCGCGCGCTTCTTCCGCATCGCGCACACGCTCGAGACCGAAGAAAAGCGTCAGCATCGATCCCTGCCGCGCGACGATGCCCGCGACGCGCCGGGACTTGAGAGCAGCTTCGAGCCCGCGCTGAAAGCGGGCGCTCAACGCTTCGAGTTTTTCGTAGACACCCGGGCGCCCCAGGGCATGGAGCATCGCGAGACCGGCGGCGACCGCGAGCGGGTTCCCGGAGAGCGTGCCCGCCTGATACACCGGGCCTTCCGGCGCGAGCATGTCCATGATATCGGCGCGGCCGCCGAAAGCGCCGAGCGGCAGGCCGCCGCCGAGAATCTTGCCGAGGCAGGTGAGGTCGGGTCGGATGTTAAACAGCTCCTGGGCGCCGCCGCGCGCGACGCGAAAGCCCGTGATGACCTCGTCGAAGATGAGCAGCGCGCCGTTCTTCTCAGTGATATTGCGAAGAAAATCGAGAAACCCGGGCGCCGGCGCGATCACGCCCATGTTGCCGCAGACCGGCTCGACAATGACCGCAGCGATGGAGTCGCCGCCGGCCGCGAAAAGCGCCTCGACCGCGGCTCTGTCGTTGAACGGCGCGACGGCGGTCTCGGCGGCGAAGGCCGGCGGCACGCCGGCGCTGTCGGGAAGCGCCAGGCTCGCCACGCCTGAGCCCGCGCGCGCGAGCAGCGCGTCGACGTGGCCGTGATAGCAGCCGTCGAACTTGACGATGCGGCTCCGGCGCGTGTACGCGCGCGCGACGCGGATCGCGCTCATCGTCGCCTCGGTTCCGGAGCTCACCAGGCGGAGCTTCTCGACCGACGGAAAACGCTCTACCACGGCCTCGGCGAGCTCGACTTCGAGCGGCGTCGGCGCGCCGAAGCTCGTGCCGTCCTTCGCCGCCGCTTCGATGGCGGCGACGATCTCGGGATGCGCGTGACCAAGAATCAACGGCCCCCACGAGCCGACGAAATCGATGTAGGATTCGCCGTCCACGTCGACGATGCGCGCGCCGCCGCCGCTCGCGACGAATCGCGGCGCGCCGCCGACGGCCTTCCATGCGCGCACGGGGCTGTTGACGCCGCCGGGAATTCTTTTTACCGCGCGCTCAAACCATTCGCGCGAACGATCGGACATGTTTTTGGCGTAACATCGCCGTTGTTTTCATGTCAAGCCGGCGCTCGCGCGCGCTCAATTTTTTTTATGCAATTTTTTTCTTGCAATGGTTGTGGAAAAGGACTATGAATTTTTCCCGCGACAAAATTATCCACAGATCTTTTTGTCGTGCGATCGCCTGCAGACCAAAAAAGAAAAACCAAGGAAGCGATGTTCGATCCGGACTTCGACCAGAATCGGTGCTTTTCGCATGTGCCGGATAAACGCCGCTTCTCAATCGCCCTCCGACTGTTCATTGCGCTGTTAAAGATCGCCGGTAAGTCGATGCCGGGTTTCGTCATTTTTCAGTTATCCACAGATGTGGATAATTTTGTTCGTAACTCAATGGCTAATTTCACTTATTTCCCGGTAGGTTAGAACCGATTCCGCCCGAGGTCGGCCATGAGCCAGATGTGGCAAGAAGCGCTGGGGCAGTTGCGCGAGCAGCTCGGCCAGCAGAATTTTGAGACCTGGATCAAGCCGATCCGGGCGCGCGAATCCTCCGACGCCGAGATTCTTCTCGAAGTCCCGAACAAATTCTTCCGCGACTGGCTCGCGGAGCATTTCCTCCGCTCGATTCACGACACGCTGGCGCTCGCGGCGCAGCACGAAGTCAAAATCTCGCTGGCGGTCAACCAGAATTTGCAGACGTCGCTGGAGCCGGCGCCCGTGGAAAAGCGCGTCGCGGAGCGCGAAGCGCCGAAAGCCCAGCCGCGGGCGAATAATCTCATCCCCAAGTATACGTTCGAGAACTTCGTGGTCGGCGCGAGCAATCAGTTCGCCCACGCCGCGTCGCTGGCGGTCGCGAACCAGCCCGGCGAGCATTACAATCCGCTGTTTATCTACGGCGGAGTCGGCCTCGGCAAGACGCACCTCATCAACGCGATCGGCCATCGGATCGTGGAAAGGCGGCCGGCGAACAAGATTCTCTATCTCAGCTCGGAGTCGTTCATGAACGAGCTGATCGCGTCGCTGAGGCGCGACAAGATGGACGAGTTCAAGACGCGCTTTCGCAACATCGACGCGCTGATTCTCGACGACGTGCAGTTCATTGCCGGCAAAGAGCGGACCCAGGAGGAGTTCTTCCACACGTTCAACTCGCTCTACGAGTCGCACAAGCAGATCATCATCACATCGGATAAGTTTCCGAAGGAAATCCCCGAGCTGGAAGACCGCCTGCGGAACCGCTTCGAGTGGGGGCTGATCGCCGACATCCAGCCGCCGGACATGGAGACGCGGGTCGCGATCCTCCAGAAAAAAGCCGAGGTCGAGGGCGTCATGCTGCCGCACGACGTGGCGATCTTTCTCGCCTCGCACATCGATTCCAATGTCCGCGAGCTCGAAGGGTCGCTGACGCGCCTCGGCGCCTTCGCCTCGCTGACCAAGGCGACGATCTCGATCGACCTCGCCAAGGAGGTCCTGCACAACACGCTCCGCGGCAACTCGCGCGAAGTCACGGTCGAGAGCATCCAGAAAACGATCTGCGATTACTACAATCTCAAGATCAACGACCTCAAGGCGAAGCGCCGCACCAAGAACATCGCGCTGCCGCGGCAGGTCGCGATGTATCTCGCGCGCAAGCACACCTCGACTTCCTTCCCGACCATCGGATCGAAATTCGGCGGCCGCGACCATTCGACCGTTATTCACGCCGCCAAGACGATCGAGAAGAAGATCAAGGAAGACCCTCAGATGCAAACCACGATCGAGAAACTGGAGAAGAATCTCAACATCAAACGGTCGTGAAAGAGCTGTGGAAAAAAGACGTGATTTCTGAGCATAACCTCCCCCCAAAACGCGACGGCGGCCGATCTGTTGACGCATGTGGAAAAGCGGCGCGATTGATGCACAGCAAAAAAGCGCCTTTCCATCTGGACATAGGCCGGTTGTGCGCGTTATACACAGGCCCTACTATTACTCCTCTGTTTATCTTATATAAGGGGAGCAATAAGAGTCGGGAGGTATAAATGGAATTTAGGGCCAAGAAGGCGGACCTCCTCGCGACCCTCTACTGGACGCAAGGCATCGTTGAGCGACGCAACACGATGCCGATTCTCGCCAACGTCCTGATCGAATCGCGCAAGGCCGGCATCCACCTGACAGCCACCGACCTCGAAGTCGGCATTCGCGGCAAGCTCGAGGGCGAAGTCGTCCGCGAAGGCGTCGTCACCGTCGGGGCAAAAAAACTTTACGAGATCGTGCGCGAGGCGCCCGAAGAAACCCTGCAGTTGAAGCGGCTGGAAAACGAATGGGTCGAGATTAAGAGCGGCAAATCGGTCTTCAAGATCGTCGGTCTCGACGCCCGCGAGTTTCCTCAATTTCCAAAGTTTGACGGCGAGAAGATGTCGAGCGTGCCGGCGAAAACGCTGCGCGAGATGATCGAGCGCACGATTTTTTCGGTCTCGAGCGATGAGACGCGCTACAACCTGAACGGCGTTTTCATCGAAGAGGCGAAAGACGGCAAGCTGCGCATGGTCGCGACCGACGGCCACCGCCTTGCGCTGATCGACCGTGGCATCGGCGCGCTCGGCCTCGCCAAGGGCGTGATCCTGCCGCGCAAGGGGTTGACCGAGCTGCGCCGGCTGCTCGAAGGCGCCGACGACGGCCTCGTCTCGGTCGGCTTCAAGGAGAACATGGGGCTCGTCGTCAAGGACGAGGTCGAGCTCTTCATGCGCCTGATCGAGGGCGATTTCCCGGATTATACGAAGGTCATCCCGAAGGACAATCCGCAGCTCGCGCGCCTGACCGCGGCGGATTTTCTCCACGCGCTCCGGCGCGTCTCATTGCTCTCGAGCGAGCGTTACAAAGGCATTAAGATGGACCTCAAGTCGGGGAAGGTCGCGATCACCGCGAGCAACCCGGAGCTCGGGGAAGCCGTCGAGGAAATCGAAATCGAATACAACGGCAAGCCGCTCACCGTCGGCTTCAACGCGCGCTATCTCATCGACGTGCTCACTGTCCTCGGCGAGGGCGGCGAGGTCAATGTCGCGCTTAAGGACGACGTAAGCCCGAGCATCCTCAAGAAAAGCGACGACGAAGGATATCTCTACGTCATCATGCCGATGCGGCTCTAGTCGCGCGTGCCGATGACGACGCCGGCGATGATGATCGCGCCGCCGACGATCTGATACAATCTCAGGCTCTCGCCCAAAAAAATTCCCGCCAGAATGACCGCGAAAAGCGGCAGTGTATTATACGCGAGGCTCGCCCGGCTCGGCCCGAAGGTGCGGATCGAACGGTTCCACAGCGTAAACGATAGGAACGACGGGAAAACTCCCAGGTACAATATCGCCGCGATCACTTCGGCGCGCATGAGATCGGCCGGCACGATACTCAGCTCGACGGCCGACGCAGGCAGTAAAAACAGCGCGCCGATGATCGTCGTGACCGCCGTCAGCGCCGGCGGCGACATGTGGCGCATCATCGGCTTCGCCATCACCATGTAGAACCCCCAGAGCGAGGTGGCGAAGAAGACGATCACGTCGCCCAGGTTGAGATTGAGCGCGAGCAGGGCGGCGAGCGAGCCGCGGCCGACGATCCAGCCGATGCCGATGAACGATAGCGCGATGCCGAGCACGCGCCTGCGCGTGATCTCCTCGCGGATCAAAAAATGCGCGATCAGCGTCGTCGTGACCGGCGTGGTCGCGTTCACGAGCGTCGCGTTGATCGCGCCCGTGTAGCGGAGCCCGATGTAGAGCACGGCGTTGAAGGCGAAGACGCCGGTGATGCTCATGAGCACGAGCGGCAGCCAGGTCGAGCGCGGCGGCGGCCGCTCGCGCCGGTAGAGCAGCCACGGCAGCAGGATCAGCGCCGAGACGGTAAAGCGCCCGGTGTTGAGCGTCCACGGGGGGACCTTGCCGACCAGAGCCTTGCCGACGATGAAGTTGCTGCTCCAGAAAATCGGCGGCAGGAATAAGATCGCGTAGGCAGAGAGCGGCGGCTTAGCCGGCGGATGGTTATTCGAGTCGGGCATGGAATGCTCGTGCGCCGCGCGGGAAGGAAAAAACTTGCGCGCGGCTTTAAGCGGCTAGAAGCTCTCCGCCGCGGGCCGGATGTCGAGCTCGTGTGTCCAGGCGTTTTTCGGCTGCTTCAGCGCTGCGATCACCGCGTCGGCGATCGCGCGCGGCGGGATCATCGTCGAAACGTCGCGCTTGGGGTCGCGCGCGCGGCTGCGCGGGTTGTCGATCTGGCCGTCGACGATCACGTGCACCACGTGGATTCCCTGCGGGTGGAACTCGCGCGCGAGCGACTGCCCCAGCATGCGGAGCCCCGATTTCGCGATCGCGAAGCCGGCGAATCCCGCGCGGCCGCGGAGCGACGCTGTTGCGCCCGTAAGCGAGATGAAGCCGCGCCCGGCCTGCAGCATGCCGGGGATCACCGCCTGCGCCAGATGGACCGCGCCCATCACGCTGACCTCGAAGGCGGCGCGGATCGATTGCGGGTCGAGCTCCAAAAATTTCCCGCGGCCGAAGCCGCTCGCGTTGTAGGCGAGCGCAGTCACGGCGCCCAGTTCGCTGCGGAGCTGCTCCACCGCCACGCGCAGCGCGTCGCGGTCGGTCACGTCGACCTCCAGCGATGCAGCCTTGCCGCCTGCGGAGCGGATCTCCCACGCGACCTCACGGCCCGTGTCGGGCTTCCGCGCGAGCAGGCCTACGGCGAAGCCTTCGCGCGCGAAGGCGCGCGCGAGCGCGGCGCCGAGCCCGGGACCGACGCCGGCGACGATGGCGGTTTCCATGATTTTCACACAGTAACGAAAAACACTCGAGGCGTAAAGGCGGATGGAGATAGAGAGGGCACGGCACGCCGTGCCCCTACGTCGAAGAGGTAAAAACGTTCGTTGTATTCGCCTGACTGCCTTTGCCCTTGAGGCGGGGAGAGGAAGAATTCACGAAGGATGGATTTCGGATTTCTGTAGGGGCACGGCGTGCCGTGCCCTTCTTCGATCTACAATTTCAATTCCACGAACAATTCCTCGACCGGCACCTTGCGGTCGATGAAGCCCTGCTCGACAGAATACTGCATGAGCGTTTCTAAATTCTTCCGGTTTTCCGGCCCGAGGCCGTAGACCCACGGGTCCTTGCCGAGAATGTCCTCCTGCTCCTCCAGCGCGTGGCGGAACCACGCGAGCGGCACGCGCCGCGGGTTCTCCATCTTCTGGTAGGCGATGCGCTTCGCGCGCTCGAAGGCTTTGTAGAGGCTCACCGGCAGCCACGGATAGCGCTCGACCACCTCGGCGCGGATCGCGGTCGTGTGCATGATGGGGAAAATCCCGGTGCGCTTGAAGTATTCGATCTCGCGCTCCTTGTAATCGGGGAAGAGCCGCCCCACGCGCGGGTCGCGGGCGAGGATCGGCCGGATCAGCTCGGGATGGAGCAGCGCGTCGATCTCGCCCTCGGCGAGCATGTCCTCGATGTCCGCGCCGTCGGGAATTTTCGTCAGTGAGAGGTCCTTGGGCAGATCGACCTCGACCTCCTCGTCGTCCTGCTTGAACCATTGAATCTTTTTGTGCGGCACGCCGAATTCGTGCTCGAGGATGCCGCGCATCCAGAGGTTCGCCGTCGCCGAGAAGTTTCTCAAGCCGACTTTGCGGCCGATCAGGTCCGCCGGCTTCTGGATGCCCTTCTTCACGTTCGTGAAGATGAAGCTGTGGCGGAAGCGGCGGTGGAGAAACACCGGTATCGCGACGAACGGCTGCCCGCGCACCTTCGCCGCGATGTAGTTCGACATCGAGAGCTCCGCCACGTCGAACTCGCGGTTCCGGATCATGCGCCAGTGGCGGATGCTCGACTCCATATCGGTCAAGACCGTGAGCTCGACGCCCTCCGGCTCGACGCTGCCGTCGATCAGCGCGCGCACGCTCTCGTAGTCGCCGCACGCGAGCGTCAGGTGGACTTTTTTAGCCATGGAATGGGTCTAGCACGGAGGAAAAAAGATTGCCAAAGCGCTTCGAAAGGCGATTCGACCGCTTTAAGCCGCCACCGCGCCCCCGCATATTTTCCTTGCCCTCCGCGCCGGCTGAGACTATTTTGGCCGCTTCGGGTCGCGCCCGCACCCGTCGATCCCCAAAGGAGAACCACCATGTCGGCAAAAGACGCCACGCTCGAGCTCATCATCCGCTACGGCTTCCAGGTCCTCGGCGCGGTCATCATCCTCGTCGCCGGCGTGCTCGCGGCGAGCTGGATCGGCAAGGCCGCCGACCGCTCGCTCGCGCCGCACGTCAAAGACCCGCCCACGCGCCGCCTCATGGTGCGCGTCATCCGCGCGCTCGTCGTCCTGCTCGCGCTCCTCATCGCGCTCGACAAGTTCGGCTTTCAGATCGCCCCGCTGGTCGCCGCCGTCGGCGTCGCCGGCCTCGGCGTCGGCATCGCGCTCCAGGGCGTCCTCGGCAACGTCATCGCCGGCCTCTCGATCATCTTCACCAAGCCATTCCGCGTCGGCGAATACATCGAGATCGTCGGCGTCCACGGCGAGGTCGTCAACATCGAGCTCTTCTCCACCTTCCTCGTCCAGCTCGACGGCTCGCGCGTCGTCATCCCCAACCGCAAGATCGTCGGCGAGATCCTGCACAACTTCGGCGCCGTGCGCCAGCTCACCCTCACCGTCGGCGTCGCCTACGGCGCCAACCTCAACGAAGTCATCGCCGCCGCGCGCGAAGCCGTGCTCCAGAACCCGCGCGTCCTAAAGCAGCCCGCCCCCGTCATCGGCGTCAGCGAGCTCGCCGCCTCCACCGTCACGCTTACCATCCAGCCCTGGGTCGCCGTCCCCGACGTCGTCCCCGCCAAGGGCGAATTGTACCAGGCCCTCGTCGAGCGCTTCCGCGCCGGCAACATCGACATCCCTTACCCGATCCACGAAGTCCGCCTGCGGCAAAACGGCGGGCAGTGAATCGTGCAGCGGCCAGGGTGTGCCGCATTCGGCATGACCGCGAGCCGGCGGTTGCAGTCTCGATGAACGACCGAGCCTTGAGGAAAGCGCAGGTCACAATCAAGCTCAGATTTTCGCTACGGCCGCGCCGCTGCTGGACAAGGTGCACGAGGAGCAGGCGGGGAAGTGCGAAGAAAGATTGTCAAGAATAGAAAGCCTGACCCCGATCCCCTCCAGCCAGCCCGCTCGCCTTTAATAACTGCCGTTCTCATGGCGTCACCCCTCGACATTCCGCCGATATCCTTCGACACGGCGAGGATAGGATTTTTCTTGATCCGTCTCCGATTCCGGAGCATCATTTCTCCTGGATGAAAACCGCCGCCTTGATACTCGCAGGGTTGTCCCTCGCGGTTCTGGTGCTGTCCGCAGCGTTGAACCTTTCCTCAGCCGCGGAGCCGCAGCCCGGGAGCGACGAGGCGTGGAGGCAGAAGATGCTCGGTTCGTGGTCGGAGGGTGAAACGCCCTACGGCATCTCGACGTTTCTGCCGGGCGGGGTCTATCGTCTGGCGATCTACTTGTCGCCGGAGAAGCGCGAGGTCTTGATGACGGCGGAAGGCAAGTGGTGGATCGAGGGGGGCCGGTTGTACAACAAGGCCGACAAGATCGACATGCTCGTGCCGCTGCGGGTTGTCCCGATCGATGTGGACAAAACCGTCGTCGACATCATCGTGGATATCACGGACGACACGATGCGCCTCATCGACGAAAGCGGCAAGGAGTACGAGAACAAGCGGGTGCCCGGCGAAGGGAAGCAACTGTAGGCAGCAAATTTTCGCGTCCCTTCGACAAGCTCAGGACAGGCACGCGAGCATGCGCCGCGGCCGGCCGAGCCGGCGCCGGATGAAAACAAGCTCGCCGAGCTGCGCGCGTGCTTCGCCGATCTGGAGAACCGCCACCAGCGCGCCTTTCTCGCCGGCTTCGTCGCCGGCATGGGCATCAAGCGCGCGGCCGCGCTCTCGGGCGTGTCGCGGACCGCGCATTACGACTGGATGAAAGCGGACCGCCGCTACCGCGAGTGCTTCGAGCGCGCGCGGGAGATGATCGCCGACCGGGCCGAGGCGGAGGTGTGGCGGCGCGCGTTTCGCGGCGTCGACATGCCGCTTCACTGGCGCGGCGAGATCACCGGCTGGTACAAAGCCTATTCGGACGCGCTGGCGGTGTTCGCGGTGCGCGCGCTCAAGCCCGAGGTCTACCGGCGCACCGATCCGGACTTCGAGATCGGCGGGCCGACGTCGATCGAGATCACGATCAAAAAAGAGGGCGAGGAGGAGGCAAGGTCGCTGACGGCCGTTTCGATGGCGACCCACGATCCTTCTGTATCTTCCGCCTACGCCTCTTCCGCACCGCCGCCCGGCGGAGTATCATGATCGTGTGAAGGCGTCGATTCTGGCCGCGTTCCTCCTGCTTGGGGCTTTACCCGCCGCCGCGCAGACGAACGATCCCCTCGCTCTGACACCGGGGGGGCAGAATCAGATCTTTCGGCAACTGCAGATCGAGGGGCTCCTCCGCCAGCGGCAGGCGAACGATGTCCTGCAGCAGCAGGCGGCCGCCGAGCTGCAGCAGCAGATCGACAGCCTCAACGATTCCGGCAACGTGAATCGGGCCGATATAAGCCGCCTGCAGCGCGAGCTCGAACGGCTCCAGGACGAGCAGCAGCTTCAGGCCCTGCGGGCCGTGCAGCGCATTGTGCAAATCGACCGGCAGGGCGACACGGCGCGGCGCCGGCGCTGGGCCGCCCAGTTCGCGCGCGAGCAGCAGCTCGAGCGGCTCGACCGGGATCAAAGGCTCGCCGGCATCAAGGAAGAGCTCGCGCGGTTTAGCGGGCGGTAAAAGCAAGATCGCTGCAAAGCCCAGCCATCGAACCCGTCTCCCGAGATGGGAGAGGGAAAATAAAAAAGTATCGTCTTCTCGTCCCCGCCCGCCTTAAGGAGCGGGAATTACGCGGCGCGCTGCGTTACGGCCGCCGGCTCGTCCGCCGCAAGATGCTGCCACGCGAGCAGGAACGACGGCAGGATGCCGGCGACGGCGATCGTCGGCCAGACGACCATCGCGAGCCCCAGTTCGCCCATGCGGTCGATCGCCGGTATCGCGACCAGCACGCGCACGACGATGAAGACCATCGCGAAGGGATAGCTCCGGAGCATCCATTCGCGATGCTGCTGGACGCGGCCGGTGCGGATGCAGTAAAGCGCCGTCGCCGTCGTCACGATCCAGCCGATCGATTGCAGCGTCGCCGCCGGGATGAGGATCGACGGCCCGAGGATCACCGCGATCGGAATTGCCGCCGGCGCCGCCACCGCCGTGCACGCGACGTAAATCCGCCCCATGATGCGGTGGACTTGGATGTAGCGGCGCCTGAGCCGGCTCGAGAACTGAAACGGCGCAAGCAAGAGCGCAACGGCGCCGGCGATGCCGTGCACCAGCATCCACCACGGCACGGCGTTGTAGCGCTGGCGCAGCGGCGAGTTCGCGTCGAGCAGCGCCAGGTCGCGGTTGAAGACAACAAAAACGATCATCGCGGCGAAGAGCAAAAGCCACGCGTGCTTGGCACGGAACGGTTTGGTACTATCCACTACATTTCCCCTCTTGAATTAAATTGACCACGAGCCGGCAAAACGGAGTCCGGTGCGGAGGTTTGTCGCGGTGAAAAAATTTCTACCAAAGCGCGCCGGAAAAGCCAAGGAGAAGGGGGACGTGAGGTCAACGGCGAATTGCGAGCGGCGCAGGGGACGTTCGCGAACCATCCGTATGTCATATCATATTCCCGTTTTCGCGGAGCCCTTCGACAAGCTCGGGGCGAATCGTGATGCTCCTTCAGGTCGAGTAATAAATTCCGTTCGTGCTGAGCCTGTCGAAGCACGCTTCGATTCATTTTGGTCTCTATGGCCGTCACTTGTAAAACTGGTCGGCGAACTTCGCCTTCTCCAATTTCTCCAAAATGCTCGTATCGGTGAACTGCTCGGGCTTCGCCGACTTCGCCTTCTCGTTGTTGAGCCTGACGAAGTCGAGCAGCGTCTGGATGCCGTCGTGCGAGACGCGCGGGTACTTCTGGTACATGTCGACGACGTAGCGCTGGTAGGTCTCGTCGAGCAGGTCGTCGGGGATGTTCTTGAGATATTTATTGAGAATTTCCTTCGTCGCCTTCGGCTGCTGCTTCTGGAACGCGACGGCTTCTATGATGGCCTTCATGAAGCTCTCGGCGGCGCCGGGATCTTTTTGCAGCATGCGCCGCGTGGTCGCGACCGAGGTCTGCACGTACGGGACTTTCTGGCCGATGAGGTCGACCAGTTCCTTCAACCCCTTCTGTTTCGCCATCAGCGTGAGCGGCGGCACGACCATGCCCGCCTCGGCGTTTTTCGTGAGCAGCGCCTGGAGAATCTCCGACGGTCCCTTGGTCGAGAGCGGCAGCGTGTCGCGGTCGGGATTAAGGCCGGCCTTCTGCACGATGATGCGGCGCGCGAAGTCGGTCGCGGTGCCGAGCGTCGTGACCGCGATGCGCTTGCCCTTCAATTCTTTCACGCTCTGGATCTCCGGCTGGCTGTACATCGACATGAGAAAATAGGGCACGAGCGAGCCGATCATGACCGCGTCGCCGCCCTGGAGGTCGGCCTCGACCACCGCGCCGCCGCCGGCGTTGGTGAAGTCGACCTGCCCGGCCATCATCGACGCGATCGTCTGGTTGCTGCCGGTGATGAACTTGAGGTCGGCGTCGAGGCCGTATTTGCGGAAAAAGCCTTTTTCTTCGGCGACCCAGAAAGCGACCGAGTCGCCCGAGACGATCGTGTAGACGACCGTGACTTTCTTGAGCTGCTGCGCGGCGGCTTGGCGCGGCGCGGCGAGCGCGACCAACAAAAACGCGGCGACCAGCAATCTCAATCGAATGCGCGCGTGCGGCATGGCGGCCTCCTTCCATGGGTGGCGCTGAAGCCGATCTACAGTCGCGGCGCGCGTCTTGTCAAGACACGCGCCGCGACGCGACTCGCGCGCGCAAAAGCCTGCGGCGCCCGCGCGCCGAAGACGGCGGGGCAGATTACGGCGTTAGAAAATCGGCCGGCCGTCGTATCCCTGTCCGCCGCGCACGCACCAGGTGCGCAACGAAGCGAGCTTGCCGCCGAAGCCGGCGTTGTTGACGACGCCGAAGCCGAAGCCGACGACCCACGCGTTGTCCGGCACATTGCCGACGACAGTCGTCGTCGACCAGAAGACGGCGTTTGGATCGGGGATGGTGAACGGATGGGCGGTCGGCAAGGTCGGCTGCGAATTGGAAGTGTCGACGAGGCTCGCGAGCTCCTCGACCGTCGGGACGCGCCAGCCTTTACGCCCGCCGACGCCCTTGTTGTAGCAGAAGAAAAAGTTCTCGTGCCATTGCCGCAAGCCGGCGTCGGGCGTCTGCTCCCAGACGAGCCCGGTCTCCTTGTCGAGCACGCCGGCGCCGCCGAGTACAAGCTGGAATCGTTCCGGGGCGGGGAGCGACTGGCTCCAGGCGGGCGGAATGAGGTCGACCTTGTCGGCGATCTCCTGCTGCGGGTTGCCCTGCGGCGCGGCGGCGGCGCGCGCCTCCGCGGCCGCCAGGTGGCCGAGCGCCGCGGCGAGCGCGAGCGCGGAAATAAAGCGCGCCAGGCGATGAAATTCCGAAATTTTCATGATGTTCCTCCTGCTGCGGGTAGTGTTTTGCACGGTGCACGCTACAACGACGGGCGGTGCCGCCGCAAGCGTCGACGCGTGTCGAATGGATTAACTGATAAATCGGCGCCGGGTTTATCAATTGCGCGCGCGTCTCGTCAAGACGCGACACGCGTACGGTATGCGCCCGCATTGACAGCGCTACCCCGCTGTTATACGGGACAAGCATGAAACCGAATACTTTTCTCGCCGCCGTCATCCTCCTCATCTTCGCGCTCGCGCCGGCATCGTGGGCGCAGCAGAACAAAGTGCGCATCAACTGGACCGCCGTCACCGGCGCGCAGAGCGGCCTGCACATGGCGAAGCAGGAAAAGCTCTTCGAGAAGTACGGCCTCGACAACGTCGAGCTGATCCACATCCAGTCGAGCTCGCGCGGCATCCAGGCGATCCTCGCGGGCGAGATCGGCTTCTCGTTCATGGACGGGCTCAACATGGTGCAGGCGAACCTGAAGGGCGCGAACATCGCGCTGGTCGTCGGCGCGACCAACCGCATGGTCTTCTCGCTGATGGCGAAGCCCGAGTTCAAGCGCATCGCCGATCTGCGCGGCAAGAAGATCGGCATCACGCGCGCCGGCTCGTCGACGCACACCGCCGCGCTCTACGCGCTCGGCTCCGCCGGCTTGAAGCCCGGCGACTATCAGGTGCTGCCGCTGCTCGAAGTGCCGAACATCTTCACCGCGCTCGCCGCCGGGCAGATCGACGCGGGCACGGTCTCGCCGCCGACCAACAGCCGCGCGAAAAAGGCCGGATTCGTCGAGTTGATGAACCTCGCCAAAGAAGGGCCGGAGTACGTCTCGGTCGCGATCGGCTCGAGCCGGACCTACATCAAGGCGAACGAGGACATCGTCCGCCGCGTCGTGCGCGCGTACTCCGAGGGCGTCTACCGCTTCAAGAACGACAAGGCGGCGGCGCTCAAGATGATCCACAACGTTCTCAAGGTGAAAGAGCCCGAGATCGCGGAGGACACCTGGAATCAGTTCCGCGAATACCTGCCCTTCCCGCCGTACGTCAGCCGCAAGGGCATGGAGCCGATCATCGCCGACGTCGCGCAGACCGATCCGCAGGCGAAGTCGATGAAGCCGGACGACTTTCTCGATATGCGCTTCGTCGACGAGCTCGAGAAAGAGGGCTTCTTCAAGAAGCTCGCGGGAAAATAGCCCTGCGCACGCTCAGCGCCGCGCTCGCTCTCGTCGTTATCGCCGCCGCCGCGCCGTCGCGTGCCGCCGACAAAAAGATTCCCGCCGCCGTCGTCTACGAGGCGATCGCCGCGACCAACGCGACGATCTGGCTCGCGGAAGATTTAAAGCTCTTCGACAAATATGGCTTCGACATGAAGGTGATCCAGGCGCGCGGCGCCGCGTCGGTGCAGGCGCTCGTCGGCGGCACGGTCGAGTTCGGCACCTTCGGCGGGCCGTCGGCGGTCGCGGCGAATCTCGGCGGCGCGGATATCGTCTTCATCGCCGCGAAGCCGAACTACTCGGTCATCTCGCTGTGGACGCGCAAAGATTCGCCGCTGAAGACGCTCGGCGACTTGAAAGGCAAGACCCTCGCCGTGTCGCGCCCCGGCTCGGCGACGCACACCGCGGCGCGCCTCGCGCTTCGGCGCGGCGGTCTCACCGACAAGGACGTGAAATTTTTGCATCACGGCGGCTTGCCGGAGATGTTCGCGTCGCTCGAGCAGGGGCTCGCCGATGCCGCCTTCTCCTCGCCGCCGCGCCCGGGCTTCCGCGAGATGATCGATCTCGCGGCGCTGAAGATTCCGTATCTCCAGGGCGCGGTCGAGGTGCAGCGTAGTTTCTTACAAACGCGGCGGCCGCTGGTCTTGAATTTCATGAAGGCGTTCCTCGAAAGCCTGAAAGCCGGGAAAGACAATCCCGAGCTCGCCGTCGCCGCGATCGCCAAGCGCATGCGCATGAAGCCCGAAGAGATCCGCGCGGCCTATGCGCCGCACGAGCGCGTCTGGGAGGCGGTGCCCTACGTGCGCGCCGACGCGGTGCAGGCGATTTTGGATTTGACTCCCGGCGAGAAAAACCCCGAGCGCTTCATCGACAACAGCCTGCTGAAAGAATTGGAAGACAGCGGCTTCGTGCGCGAGCTGTATAATAAAAAATAATTGCGCGCGTCCGGTGGATAGATCGGAGCGGCAGATCGTTGTAGGGGCGGTTCGCGAACCGCCCCTACGTCTTTGCATTTCGCGATTTACGTAGGGGCACGGCGTGCCGTGCCCTATTTTTATGGAATCCGATCCCCCTCCTTACGAAGGAGGGGGCAAGGGGGAGGTGAAACTTCGCCGACGCGGGAGATTGTCCGAGGGCACGGCACGCCGTGCCCCTACATTCGGAGAAATTCGCCGCGGACCTTGACGGCCTGGATCGCCTACTTCCGCGCCTTGTGCGCGCGGCGCACGAAATATTCCCACATCGATTTCTGGCGGAACGGCGGGTAGATCTGCTCGTACTTGAGCGCCGCCTCCTCGTCGCTCGTCCACGACGGCTCGCCCGACGCGGTCGCGAGCAGCTGAATGCGGCACGCCTTTTCCAAAAACACCGCGTAGAGCGTCGCGATCTCGACCGACTCGCCCACGACCGACGAGCCGTGGTTCTTCATCAAGACGCCGCGCGCCTGGCCGAGACTTTTCGCCACTTCGGCGCCGAGCTCCGGCGTGCGGATGAGCGCGGTCGTGTAATCGAAGATCGGCAGGCCGTCGTGAAAGATCACGCCCTCGTGGCTGATCGGCCGGAGCGGCTTGCCCAGCGCGCCGATGACGATCGCATAGGGCGGGTGCGTGTGCACGACCGAATTCACGTCGGGGCGCGCCTTCAGGATCTCCGTGTGGATGAAGACCTCCGAGTGGCGCTCGTACTTGCCCTCGATTTTTTTCCCGGTCTCGATGTCGACCGTGATGATGTGCTGCGGGCGGATCTCCTCGAAGCCGAAGCCGTGCGGCTTCATCAGCGCCTTGTTGGTGCCGGGGATGCGCACGGTCACGTGGCCGAGGATGTTGTCCCAGTGCCCTTCGTTCGCGAGGATGTTGCACGAGTAGGCGAGGTTCTCTTTCAGGTCTTTGATGCTCATCGAGTCTCCTAAGAATAAAATTTTATTTTCTGTATCACGGTTGGGGGAGGAAGTCGAAAGGGGGGGAAATGATGATTTCGTAAGGATGACCAAACCGACGGGACGGTGCGCACAACCAAATTATGCATTGTTGATTGCATGTGGTATTTGGATTTCGGATTTGTAGGGGCACGGCGTGCCGTGCCCTTCCTCGATATGCATTACGATCCCGACAAACATCACCGGCGATCGATCCGCCTCGCCGATTACGATTACAAACAATCCGGGGCGTATTTCATTACCGTCTGCGCGAAGCATCGCCAATGCCTGTTCGGCGAAATTGCCGACGGGGAGATGCGGTTGAATGAATTGGGGCGGGCGGTGGAGGAATGTTGGGAATGGTTGGCGCAGCGATATCAGCAGGTATCTTTGGACGCGTGGATCATCATGCCAAACCACCTCCACGGCGTTATTGTTCTCGATGATTTTAATAAGGGCGGTTCGCGAACCGCCCCTACACCGGAGATGAGACGGAAACCATTAGGCCGGTTGATCGGGGCGTTCAAAACTGTTTCCACAAAAAAGATAAATGTTCTCCGCCGCGCGCCCGGCGCTCCGGTCTGGCAGCGCAATTATTACGAGCACGTCATTCGGAGCGAAGACGAATGGCACCGGATCCGAACATATATTGAGGAGAATCCCCTGAAGTGGGATATCGACCAGGAAAATCCCGCGGCACCAAAACCCGGAATAGAGAGTCTTGGGAGTAGGGGCGGTTCGCGAACCGCCCATCGATTCGCATCCGATGTGGGGCACGGCGTGCCGTGCCCTGGTATCAATCTTTTCCCCGCAGCCTGAATCTCTGGATCTTCCCCGTCACGGTTTTCGGCAGGTCGTCGACGAAGTCGACCCAGCGGGGATATTTGTAGGGCTGGAGCTTGCTCTTGACGAGCGTCTGCAATTCTTCCTTGAGCTGGTCGCTCGGTTTGAACTCGCTCTTCAAGATGACGTAGGCCTTGGGCTTCAACAGGCCGTCGTGGTCTTCCTGGCCGACGACCGCGGCCTCGAGCACCGCGCGGTGCTCCATCAGCGTATTCTCGATCTCGATCGGCGAGACCCACAGGCCGCCGACCTTCATCATGTCGTCCGAGCGCCCGGAGTACCAGTAGTAGCCCTCCGCGTCGCGGTAATACATGTCGCCGGTCTTGAGCCAGGCGCCGTGCATCATCTTTTTCGTCTGCTCGTGCTTGTTCCAGTAGCAGAGCGCGTTGGCGTCGCCTTTGACGAATAAATTCCCGACCTCGCCGACCGGCAGCTCGCGCCCGTCGTCGTCCAGAATCTTCGCCTCGAACGCCGGCGTGACCTCGCCGCTGCTCCCGGCTTTCGCGCGCCCGGGGCGGTTGGCGAGAAAGTCGTGCGCCGCCTCGGTCGAGCCGACGACGTCGAGCAGCTCGACGCCGTATTTATCCTTCCATTGATGGAACAGCGCCGGCGGCAGCGGCTCGCCGGACGAGAGGCAGATTTTGAGCGAGCTGAGATCGTACTCGCGCTCGACGCGAAGAAAGCGCGCGTAGAGCGTCGGCACGGAAAAGAAAAACGTCGGGCGGTACTTCTCGATGACTTGCAGAATTTTTTCCGGGTCGGGCTTTTCCGGCCACAGCACGGTCGAGGCGCCGAAGCGGAACGGGAAATAGAGCGAGTTGCCGAGGCCGTAGGAGAAAAATAATTTCGAGGCCGAGAAGCAGAGGTCGTCCTGGGTCATGCCGAGCACCGGCTTCACGAACAGGTCGGTGATCGTGATCATGTCGTGCTGGAGGTGCACCGCGCCCTTGGGCGCGCCGGTCGAGCCCGACGTGTAGCCCCAGAAGCAGATGTCGTCCTTGCTCATCGGCTCGGCCTCGAGGCGGCTCGACGCTTTCCCGACGACGGCTTCGAACGAGACCGCGCGGCCCTTGGGCTTGCCGACGACGATAACCGCTTTCAGATGCCGCGGAGTATTCCAGATCGGCTCGAACTCCGGCAGGACGGATTCGTGGATGATCGCCGCCTTTGCGCGGCTGTCGTTCAGCAGGTACTCGTAGTCCTTCGCCTTCATCCACGGGTTGGTCGGGATCGGCACCGCGCCGATCTTGATCGCGCCGAAAAATCCGAAGGCAAACTCCGGCGAGTCCGGCAGCGCGAGCACGACGCGCTGCTCGACGTCGACGCCCAATTCTCTCAGCGCGTTGCCGGTCTGGTTGACGCGCGCGAAGACGTCGTCGTAGGTGAAGGTCTCGTCCTGATAATAGATCGCGGTGCGCTTGCCGCGCCCGCGGGCGATGTTCTCGTCCACGAACGTGGTCGCGGCGTTGTAGACGGCGGGTAAATCGAGGGACATAGGATATGCGTCAGATCGCGTATAGCCCGGTTGAATCCGACGTAGGGGCGGTTCGCGAACCGCCCCAGCGAAAATTTATTCTCGGCCGGCCGCGTTTCGGCCGGATCATCCTAAAATGGGCGGTTCGCGAACCGCCCCTACAATGAAAATCTTAACCACGAAACGAGCCGCTGCCTACTCGCCTCCAACTGCCTCGGACTGCGTCTCGGTGGCGATGACGACCGATTTCGAATCGGTGTAGTGCTCGATCGCCTCTTCGCCGTGCTCCTTGCCGATGCCGCTCTGCTTGACGCCGCCGAACGGCAGCTCGTCATAGATGATCTGCGCCGAGTTGACCCAGGTATAGCCGGCCTCGATCTCCTCGGCCGCGTACATGGCCTTGTTGACGTCGCGCGTCCACACCGACGAGCCCAGGCCGAAGATCGAATTGTTCGCCTGCGCGATGCCCTCGTCCAAGTCCTTCACGCGCACGATCGGCAGCGCCGGGCCGAAGACCTCGTCTTTCAGCATCTTCGATTCCGGATCGACGTCCGCGACGAGCGTCGGCAAGAGATAGAATCCCTTGTCGTACTCGCCGCCCTTCGGGCGCTCGTTGCCGTAGAGTACTTTGCCGCCGCGCTTGACCGCGTCGGCGACCTGCTCCTCGACTTCTTTGCGCTGCTCCGCCGTGTGCAGCGGCCCCATGATCGTTTCGCGCGCGAGCCCGTTGCCGATGCGGATCTTTTTTACCTTCTCAACCAATTTGCCGATGAACTCGTCGGCGATCTTGTCGGCGAGATACAAACGCTTGACCGCGAGGCAGGCCTGGCCGCAGTTGAAGAAGCGCCCGACCGACGCCGCGCTGACGGCGCGGTCGATATCGGCGTCCTCGCAGACGATCATCGGATCGCTGCCGCCCAATTCCAATGTCACGTGCTTGAAGTCCTGGCTCGCCGACTGCATCACGCGCCGGCCGGTGTCGGTCGCGCCGGTGAAGCCGATCTTGCGCACCTTCGGGCTCACCAATAATTCCTCGCCGACGACGCTGCCCGGGCCGGTGACGACGTTGATCACGCCCTTCGGCCCGCCGGCCGCCTGGATCGCCTTGTCGATCAACTCGCAGCAGCGGATGTCCGTCAGCGGGGTCGTGCCCGCGGGCTTCACGACGACGGTGTTGCCGGCGAGCAGCGCGGGCCCCAATTTATTGCCCATCAAAGATACGGGAAAGTTCCACGGCACGATCGCGCCGCAGACGCCGAGAGGCTTGCGCAAAACCAAACCGTGGCGGCCGTGGTCGAGCACGACCGCGGCGGTGCGGAGGCTCTTCGCCATGCCGCCGTAGTGGTCGAGCGTGTGGACGAAGCGGCGGATCTCGAGGATCGATTCCTTCATCGGCTTGCCCTGCTCCTTGGTGAGCAAGGTCGCCAATTCTTTTTCCTGCTCCAGAATCAATCGGCCGGCGTGCAGCAAAATCGCGCCGCGCTTCGACGGCGCCATCTGCGACCATTTCTTGAGCGCGCCCTGCGCCGCGTCGATCGCCTTGCGCACGTCGTTCACCGTGCCCTTCGGCACCGTATCGACCACCTCGCCGGTCGCCGGGTTCTTCACCTCGGTCGTCTGTTTGCTCTCCGAATCGAGCTGCTCCCCGGCAATGAAGATCTTCGCCATTCCCGCCCTCCAAAAGTCAAAAGTAGAACATATACGAAAATCATTTTCGCTAGGGAAAGTCAAGATTTAGAGGGAGTTGGGGAGGTTGGCGGGACTTATGGTTCCCTGTTTTATGGGCTGGCTATTACGCCAAAAGCCAATTGGAACGTCTCAATTAGGTAAGTTTCCGATACACTCATAAGCTCCAGTTGTTCTCTTGTCGCACGACTTTTGGATAGCCCGGGTTGAACGATAAAGATCTTCAATGACATTGGATAGATTCGGCTCATTTCTCGGATTGTTAGCAACAACTCTCCGTCGCCGACCTCATAACGACTTGAAAGACCCGCCTCTTGCCGACGTTCCTCTCGGCGGAGAAGATGGGTAAGGAGATCGGTTCGTTTTTCAGGTCTCATCCAAAAAATACTCTTTTGCGCTTGTCCGCAGACTTCATACAAGTCTTTAATTCTCTGTCCCACGGTTGCTTCTTGTGAGTATTTGCAGTGATAGAATTCAACCTCGATGCGTGGTCGCTCATCATTTATTCTCCGAATTGTAACAACATCGGCGGCCTCGCCCTTTCCATCATCGTCAATGATCATGTCGTAATTCAGTGTTCGCAAAGTTTGAATGACTCTTGCTTGTATGGAATCTGCGTCCTTCCGGTCACCCTGGGATTCTTTGCGGATATTAATGCCTGACCAGTCCCATGCCTGAATTTTGGCGACGTCATACGGAGGGCGCGTTGTCCTAAGCTCGATATATTGATTACCCTCCAAAGAGGACCCATCGGCGAACCAGATTGTCGGTGGATCGTTGTAGAAGAATTCCGCAATGCTTTCCCGCAGCGCGCGCTCGCCTCGGCTGATCGAGGCACGCCCGTGATCCACAACCACAAAGCGATATTTTGGCGACTCTTCCTCCTCAAATAGCTGCAGTTCTAATCTTATTTCTTCAGTCTCCGAGGAAATCGAAAAACGTAGGGGACCATCGACGCTTGGGGAGATAATCTCCAAATCCAAATCGCTCAGAGAATACGTATTGTCCCCAAATTTGACCGACCATATTGCCTCCTGAGTTGTGTAAACGCTTTCCGGCCAGTCGATAGCTATGGGCATTTTTACCGGACGCTCTAGAACAGCTTTCGCCTCAAGGGTTCCCCTGAGTATATCTTCTGGGTCAATTGTATTATCGAGTAGTTTTGCGCCGATCTTTTTGCACCATTCAACTAGCTGATCGACTCGCTCCCTTTTGTGCGACCAGATTCGCCCTTTTCTAGATGCTCCTATCGTCGTCTCTTCGCCTTCTTCATAGCCGCTCCCAGCTAGCACTGATTTGAGTGCGTGACGTCGTTGGACATCCGGCAAGCCAGCCTCAACATCGGCACCCATGCGGCCAGTATACCGGACGTTTCGCCCTAACTGTTCTGTCAACCCTACGTTCTGTAGGCGAAGTCGAGTTACGCCGGAAAAAGTTCGGAATACATTTTGTCCGCGGATGAGCGTCACATTTTCGCCAGCGACCGCTTCAGCGAGGGCTTTATATTCTCCCGCGTTTGTTGAACTGTTAATAAAAAGCAAGTTTTGATCGGGCGACCAAAACACGACGTAGAGTTCCCATTCCCAGCTATAGAGGCTCTCAACATCTGTCCATGCCAATGGGACACGCCGAGCCGTGACTACAATAAGTGTGTTCTTTGCGTGATTGATGGTCTCGTGCACTTGCTCACAAGTGCTCAAATTCGGTATGCCTGCGCGGTAGTTTTCCGGTCTCCATGCAGCACAGGCCGTCGTGTACACGACAGTGCTTATCGCCGGCCTGACTGTTTTAAGCGGGATCTCTTTTGTGAAGTCAGTGAAGCCATGAAGGAAGTCTTGAAGGGAAACCTGTTCTCCTATCATTGCATCGCTTAGTTGGGGAAGTAGCACATTCCAATCCGGGTCGCGTGTATACAGTTTTCGTAATTCATCTTGGACGTTCACATCTGCCGTATTCGCAATAAAAGTCGCATTGCCCAGGTCTGGACGTGCTCGGGTAAAGCGGCCGGCAAGCTGTAACGTGACCGGAAGCGTTTTGCGAATGTCGTGAAACGCGGCGATTTTCAATTCGGGTAAGTCGAAACCCTCACCCAACATATCTACACAGACAACAATGCGCGCCTCTCCGCTAATGATTTTCTTGCGGATGTCGTCGCGCTGACGCTTGGATTTGATTCCCGTATGGAGCTGTACAGGATTAAACTCTGCATAGGGTCTGTATAGTTCGAAGACCTGCTTGGCGCGGGCGACATTGTCCACTCTCGCCATTACTATGTGGCCCTTGTCGGCATCGTGTCGCAATTGCTCAATAGCGGCAACGGCGATGGCCCTATCGGACCGCCTGGGATTGAACTGAACAACTGGCCGGAATTCGATCGGTTTGAAATATCCTTCGTCTTGCGCTTTTTTCAGCGGATATTTGTAAATGATTTCTCCATCAAGTGGTTTACCGTCTTCACGAAAGGGCGTTGCCGTAAACTGTAGGATGTTGCGTCCAGCGAATGTTCGTTTGAATGAACTCCATGTCGGTGCCTCCGCATGATGAGCTTCGTCTATAAACAGGTAGGGACAGTGTTGCGCCATGCGGTCTTTGATAGTCGCTGACACCTGGCCAGCGATGGTACTGGTAGTCACTATGACCTGTGAATTTCCGAATAGGAGGTCTACTTCATCAACAGACCGAGGAATGTGTTCCAGGCTACAGACAATCGGAAATTTTGCATTATCGCGAAGAACCCCGTAGTTCGGCTTCTTGAGAATGCCGAGCGTAAGAAATTTTTCAGCCAACTGGCTGCGTAACGCATCGGTTGGCACGATAATAAGAACTTTGGAACAGCGGGCTGATACGAGTATCGAAATCATCGTGTCAGTTTTACCCGTGCCTGTGGGCATTACTATCGTCGCTATTGCGTTGGAAATGGACCAATGCGCATGTACCGCATGTACTGCCCCTATCTGAGGAGCCCGAAGTCCAGGAATGTTTCTTGAGGTATCTTCCTGAATGTATGAAAAGGCACCGTCCCACGAGCGGAGCACTTGGTCTATTGCTTCCTCACGTTCAGCTAATCGCTCTTGACGATCAAGCAACGGATGCCTAAGCCACATTCCATCTGAGAGGTCAACGATTGCAGCCTGAGGGTTGATCGTTCCGCGAATAACCCGCGGATGGCCATCGGGCGGTTTGTTTTTAGAAATGATCAAAACTTCTTCGCCGAGATTAGGCTGGAAGATGAAGCCCTCAAGGCGCCCGCGAGTAAAGGTTGCAAGACGCCCGTCACTTTGTATTGCGGGTTCAGCAATCTGCCAAACGGGATTATTCTCTATCGATTCGTCTACTGAGAGTACGGCAGGTATTTTAAGTATCATACTCGGCGAAATTCGGCGTGCAAAATAATGATGGATCAGGCGCTAGATATAGCTCATAGGAATTTATCAGGCAACTTTCGTCTATTTGAATATGAAAGTTGATCCAATAGTTGTGGCGCAACATTTGCGTTAAGTAAGCTTCCTCTGCTATACGGGCGCCCATGCTGGACGTCTTGCCGACCGCCATCTACAACGACATCAAAAAGCATTTGGTCGAGCGCGCGAAGGAAGCCACAGAAAGTTGGGAAAGCGCTTCTGATGAGGAGGACACCTTAACAGGTGAGTTGGGAAAAACGTTCAGAGCACATTGGTCATCTCCGGTTCAAGTAAACGGTCAGTCCTGGTCTTGGCGGGTGGACTACAAAAAATTTGGGGGTCGGGGGAAGGGCGCGTTTGAGAAAACCAGCGGTGCCGATGGAATATTCCAAGTTGAGATCACCTTAGGTGAGCAAAAGATTTTCAAGGGAATGCTTTTCCAGGCTAAAAAAATAGGCAGTAATGGTAAGCTCGTTTCACAAATCGAAAGAATGGAACATCTTGCAGCCAGTAGCTCGGCTGTTTTCGAATACGGGCCCGACGAATATCGCGGTGTTTCAGGAGCCGACTATTTGAAATCTAACGCAGTTAACGGCGAAAAAAGTACGGCTACCTATAAGAGCTTAGGATTGTTTTTAGCCGATGATTTTCTGCCATGCGGATGCGGGCTACGAGGCATTTATTACGATGCAGTACGCGGTCTGCTAATCACTCCTGGCGGCATCGCTTACCCGATTTCGGTGAAACATCGTATTCTTCTCGAAGCGCAGGCGAAAGAATAAATCCAGGGAGGAGAAAAAAGGGTCGGGAGTCTTTTCTAATGCACTTCGCCAAGCAGCCAGGTTCACTCCACGCGATTCCAGGTCAGGCTGCGGCCGAGGAGCGGCACGCCGACGAAGCCGCGCACGTCGAGCTTTTTGCCTCCGTCCTCGAGCTTGAGCCGGACGGGGTAGATCCTGCCGTTGCGGGGATCGAGGATCTCGCCGCCGCGATACTCGTCGCCCTGTTCCTTGAGCCCCCACAGAAGATTGAGGCCGATGAACGGCTGATTCTTCCGCTCGCCCGCGCAGTTGACGCAGCGCGGGTTATCGGGTTCGCCGGCGGCGGGGAAAATCTTTTCGATAAAGCCGCGGTACTCGCCGTCGATCCGATCGATGCGGACGATCCCCGTGGGGCGGCCGGATCGGTCGGTCGTCAACCAGTGGCCCGCGGGAGAAGCAAGGTCGAAGGCGAAGGCCGGCAAGGAAACGGCGGTTAAAAACAGGAGAAGAGCGGCGACTTTCATGCCTGAACTCCTAAGCGCATGAGATTGTCAAATCGCCCCATTGTATGCGATCTATCGCCGCCCTGACAAGGAAAATCTCTCCTCTCCCACGTGCCCGCGATCGGCTATAGGGCTGCTGCAATCCCGAGCGTGATTTGCCGCGGCGCTAGCGCGCGTCCGCTGCCGCGGTGCGCTCGCGCAGCAATTCTTCGAGCCGTTCGATCCGCGCCGCGAGCGCGGCGTTCTGCTCGCGCTGCCTCTCGATCGCCTGCTGCTGCTCCTTGATCGCGTTGATGAGCAGCAGCGGAATCTTCTCGTACCGCACGCCTTCGATCTCGCCCTGTTTGCCGGAAAAAGTCAGGAACGAAGCGACCTCCGCGACGTCCTCGGCGCCGAGGCCGATATCGGCGCGGCCGTCTTTTTTCCAGTCGAAAGCGATCGGCTTCAGCGCCGTAATCACATCGAGGCCGGGGGTGAACGGACGGATGTTCGTCTTCCAGCGCAAGCTCGAAGCGCCGCATTGAAGCAGGTTGCCCGGCGCGTCGAAACAGACCTGCGCGGCGGACGGCAGCGGCGGGATGAAGGTGACGCGCATCGTGTTCGCCGCGATGACGGTATCCGTATCGGTTCCGAGCATGATGCTGTTGCTTTCGGTCGCGGTGGCGCGCGCGCCGATCGCGGTCGCGCGAGTCAAGTTGTCGGCCGAGACATCGGCGAAAAATCCTATCGCGGTGTTCTCCGTCCCGCTCACGTTCGAAAAAAGCGCCAGGCTTCCCACGGCGGTGTTCCGCTGGCCGGTGCTCTGAGCCAGCGCGTCGGCACCGACGGCGGTGCCGTCTTCACCGCTGGTGTTTTCCGAAAGCGCCGCAGAGCCGACGGCCGTATTGCTGTTCGCCGTCGTGTTGGCTGCGAGCGCGCCGGCCCCGACGGCCGTGTTGTTCGAGCCTTGGCCGTCGACATGTAGCGCGTCAAACCCGACGGCGGTATTATCGACACTGCCAGTGTTCTTGTTCGCGAGCGCGTTGGTTCCCAGTTTCGTATTTGTCGGCGGACTCTTGGCCCACGACAGGGAAAATGCCAGGCTGAGCGCGAAAAATACGGAAAGGGAAAGGAAGCTTTTCTCGATGAGCATGGCGACCTCCTTATAAGGTGGTTGGACGCGTTACCGGCGCGCGGCAGGGATATACAACGGGCTTCCCGCGGCCGTCAAGGAAGCGAAAATGAATATCCGGCGAGCTTTCGGATACCCACTGGATTCGCTATAGAAAACCGATGTCCCCCTACGTCGATCCGACCGAGCAGCTCGTGACCGAGATCGTCGTCGCGGACATTAAGCGCTCAACGCGCTTCTATGTGGATTTAGGGTTTGCGCTGCTGCGCGACGGCGGGGATTTCGTCGAGCTGACCTGGGAGGAGCACCGGCTGTTTTTGGCCGAGGTGTCGGCGTTTCGCGACGCGTCGGCCGAGGCGCCGCCTCGGCCGAAGTTTCCGCGCGCGAATGTGCGCGTGATGGTGCCGGATGTCGATGCGTGCTGGGAAAGAGTGAAGACGCTCGACGCCGAGATCGTCCTGCCGATCGCCGACCGCTATTACGGCCTCAGAGACTTCACCATCGCCGATCCCGACGGCTTCGGCATTCGCTTCGCGAGCGTGTTGCGGGCGCGATAGAGATCAGCCCCCGTGTCTTCCCGCGCCCCGCCGCGCTGTGTACAATGCAGCGGGCGGGAGCGATGGCGAAGGCGAGGAAGAATTCCAAAACGAACTTAAAGCCCCGCAAGGGGCAGGGCGACGTGAAGCTCTCGCGCGCCGAGTTCGAGCGCCGCTTCTCCGAGCGCTTCTACGACCCGGCGTTCGACGCAGTCAAGGCGGAGCTTAGCCGCGTGACGGAGATCGCCTGGAAAGTTTACGACGAATACCACAAGAGCCCGCGCAAGCGGAAAGCCGGGAAAGGCTTTCACGATCCGGAGTTCGAGCTGCCGGTCGAGTGGCTCGAAGCGCGCGAGCAGATTCACCTGGCGGAGCAGCGCTATCGCGACGCGAAGCGCCCGGCGCGCATCCTGCTCGTCTCGGGCGCCGACCGCCACGACCAGACCTGCCCGGGCGAGATGTCGAAGAGCTTCCGCCTGGCCGAGATGGCGCGCGCGGAGATCGAGAAAGCCGGCTGCGAGTGCGACCTCCTCGACCTCGGTCGTCTCGCCGCCGAGTACGGCCGGCAGATCCTGCCGTGCAAGGCGTGCGTCTCGACGGCGATGCCGCTCTGCCATTGGCCGTGCTCCTGCTATCCGAACCACGCCATGGGGCAGGTGAACGACTGGATGAACGAGATTTATCCGCGCTGGGCCGCGGCGCACGGCGTGATGATCGTCTGCCCGGTCTATTGGTATCAGGCGCCGAGCGCGCTCAAGTTGATGATGGACCGGCTGGTGTGCGCCGACGGCGGCAACCCCGATCCGACCGCGACGCGCGGCAAAGACCCGGAAGCGGCGAAGGCGCTCGAGCTCAAAGGCTGGCACTATCCGCGCCACCTCTCGGGCCGTTTCTTCGCCGTCGTCGTGCACGGCGACACCGAAGGCGCGGACACCGTGCGCCGCTCGCTGACCGACTGGCTGCTCGATATGGACCTGATCCAGGCGGGCGCGGCGGCGGCGCTCGACCGCTACGTCGGCTACTACGAGCCCTACGCGACGAGCCACGCCGCGCTCGACCGCGACGCGGCGCTGCACGCCGAGGTGCGCAACGCGGCGAAAATTCTCATCGAGGCGGTGAAGCTGGCGCGCGCGGGCAAGCTGGCGCAGCCCGGCCGCGGCATCAAAGAGCCGCGCCCGAAATAGACGATCAAAGCGATCCGCCGCCCTCCGCTTCCTGCACCGCTTCTATTTTTATATCCCTTCCCGCGACGACGAGGAGTTGATCGCCCGCTTGCAGGCGCGTCGCGCCGCGCGGATAGAGCACCTGCTTGGCGCGGATAACGGCGGCGGCGACCATCTCGGGATACAGCTCCGACATCTCCGCGACGGTGCGGCCGGCGAGCGGCGACTTTTCGCCGACGGCGAGCGACGTGAGAAAGCCCTGCCCGTTGTGGATCGGGATCGGCGTGCCGTGGCGCAGCAGCGAAACGAGATGCGGGAACGTGACGTTGTGGAGATTCACCAGCGGTCCGGCTTCGAGGACGGCGAAGGCCGCGCGCAGCATTTGCTCGTAGTGCGTCGGCGAGTCGGTGCGCAATTCCACCTGCGCCTCGTAGAGCCGCGGGTAGCGGGAGCGCGCCGCGATCGTGCGCTGGACGACGAAGGCGAGCGCGGTCGCTAGCATCGACGGCACGATGAGCCCGTAGCCGCCGGTCATCTCGGCGACCATCACCATCGTCGCGACCGGCACGCGCGCGGTGCCGGCGAAGACCGCCGCCATGCCGACGACGGCGAAGGCCGGCGGCATGAAGCCGACGCCGGGAATCCAGCGGTCGGCCTCGTACGCGACCCATGCGCCGAGCATGCCGCCGATGTACACGTTGGGGCCGAAGACGCCGCCGGAGCCGCCGGAGGAGATCGTGAGCGACATCGCGATAATTTTCAGCAGCGCGAGCCAGATCAAAAAGCCGCCGATGTAGTTGCCGGTCATCGCTTTCTGAATCCAGCCGTAGCCCGTCGATAAAATCTCCGGCACCCAGAGCGCGAGCACGCCGACGAGGAGCCCGCCGATCGCGGGCTTGATATGATTCGGCACGCGCAGCGCCTTGAAGAAGTCGCGCGTGCGGTAAAAAATCGGCGGCTCGATGGCGCCGACGACGCCCGCGAGAACGCCGAGCGCCGCGTAGCCCGCGAGCTCGACCGGGCGCGTGAAGTGAATATTGCCGGGAAAGAGAAAGATCGGCGTCCATCCAACGAAAAGTCCGTTGACGGCGTAGGCGATGACCGATGCGACGATCGTATAGATGAGCGCCTCGGTCTCGAAAGCCATGCCGGAGTAGAGAATCTCGACGGCGAAGATCGCCATGCCGAGCGGCGATTTGAAGATCGCGGCGAGGCCGGCCGCCATGCCGGCGAGCACGAGGATGCGCCGCTCCTCGTCGGGCAGGCGCAGCAGGTCGGCGAGGATCGAGCCGACGCCGACGCTGATCTGCGCCGTCGGCCCCTCGCGTCCCGCGGCGCCGCCGGAGCCGATCGTCACCGCCGACGAGAGCGCTTTGATGAGCGGCACGATCGGGCGGATCTTGCCGCCTTTATAATGAAACGATTCGACCGCCGCGTCGGTGCCGTGGCCCTCCGCCTCCGGCGCGAAGCTGTAGACGAGAATTCCCGAGATGAGACCGCCGAGCGTCGTGACGAGCGGCACGAGCCAGAGCCCGTGGGGCCCGACGATCGCCTCGGGATTCGGAATGCCCGGCTCGGGCGCGCTGTAGCCGGCGATGCCGACGAGCAGAAAACGCTCGGCGGTGTTCAGCAGCCAGACGAAGATCTGTGCCGCGAGGCCGCCGGCGACGCCGATCAGCGCCGAGTAAAAGAGCAGGCGGTATTCTTTCCACTGAAATTTCAGCGCGGCCGGAACGGCCGTGCGCGGCGGATCGGATTCGGGCGGCGTCACATTTTAGTATATCGCGCGTGCGGCCGGCTTTAAATCCTCGCTCCCGCGCCGCCGCTCGCGCCACATCGGCTTCGCGGCAACATCGTCGAGCTGCAATCCTGGGAGTGAGATTAAATGAAGCGTCCGGATGCGCGGCCGGTCAGCCTACGGCGAGAACCTTGCACTCGTTGCAAAATTCGCCGCGGGGCTGGAAGTCTATTTCGATAAATTCATGGTCCGGCCAGCTCGAGCAGTATTCGCAAAAATGCCAGACCTCCGCGCGGCGCGTTTTGCGGAACCGTCGCGTGGCGGAGGAAATAAAATTGACTCGATGCGGCCTTTGTCCAACAGGGGTCTTGAGACAGTGCGGGCACTGTAACATAGTCAGCGCGGCATTTATCTCCACGGGCGTCAGGCGATTGACGATGAATTCTTTGCCGCAATTGAAGCAGAAAATGTGCCCGGTCCATAGGGACATCTTTCGATTGATACGACTTTACCAGGGCTTTGCAATAGGGTTTTTCCCCGGTCATCGTTAAGCGGCGCTCCCGCGCGATCGAAGAGCGGAATTTTTTCACATGCTTTTGGCCCCGAAAATCTTGTCTGCCAAGAATTCCAGCAGCTCGTAAACCTGGCGCGCGAACGTGCCGTTTTTGATCAGCGCGATGGCCATGTAGAGGCGCTTTTCAACTTCGATCAGCAGGTAGAGCGTCGCGATTCTATCCGGCGGGGCGATGATCAACGCTCCTCGGCCGCCGGTTCCGCTTGTGCTTCGGCCTCGCCGGGCCGCGCCCGCGTAAGCCGGAATCGATCCAGCCAGCCCGGCGCGGCGCGGATCAGAATCGCGTTCAATAGAATCGTCAACAGCGACGCCGCGAGAATCGCGCTGTACATATCGGTGTCCACGAGACCCGAATCGCGCGCGACCCGCACGAGCACGTAGGAGAACTCGCCGATCTGCGTCAAGCCGACTCCGACCAGCAGCGCCGTCCTCATCGAATAGCGAAACAGGCTGACGACGGCTGTCCAGATCACGAGCTTGCCCAACACGATGACCGCCACGATGCCCGCGAGCAGAGCCGGATTGGAGACGAGGGCTGCGGGGTCGATGAGCGTGCCGATCGTGACGAAGAACAGCGCGACGAACGAATTTCTAAGCGGCAGCAGATCGTTCAATATCTCGTGGCCGACCTCGGATTGGCTGACGATCATCCCGGCCAAAAACGCGCCCAACGCGAGCGAGAGGCCTAGCGCCTGCGTCGCCGCCGCGGTGGCGAATCCCAAAGCGAGCGCGATCAGGATGCGCAGCTCGTGGTCTCCCGTATCCGGAATGCGCGCCATCAGCCACGGAACGAGCTTGGCGGCGATGAAGATGACCGGCGCGAGGATCAGCAGCCCCTCGCCGAACGCGCGGGCGATGCTCAAGAATTGACTGCCGCTCATACTCGTCAGCACGGGAACCAGCACAACCATGAGGACGAACGCGAGATCGTCGACGAGCGTAATGCCGATCATGACGCGTCCGTGCTCGGAGTGCAGTTCGCGCCGGTCGATGAGCAACTGCGACAGCACCATCGTGCTGGCGAGCGAGGTCACCGCGCCGATAATGATGCTTTGTATAAGACCCCAATCCAGCAGCCGTCCGACGACGACGGCGAGGCCGACCACGAGCAGGAGGCCGAGCGGGCCGCCGATGAGCGCGACCCATTTTACCGTGAGCAGGTCGCGCACCGAGAACTCCATGCCGATCGAGTACATGAGCAGAATGACGCCGATCTCGGCGAAGAGCTCGAGATTGTGAATGTCGGTAAGCGTTGGACCGGGCGTGAAGGGCCCGATCAGGATTCCGCCGAGCACGTAGCCCATGATCGACGGCTGGCCCAAGCGCTTCGCGAGCAGACCGCCTAAAACCGCGGCGACGAACACGTAGGCGAGATCGCGATAGAAAACGGTCTCAGGCATCGATCGGGCCGCGTTCGAAGCTCGCGCCTCTGGGGATAAGAATCGCGCCCGGCGGCGGCGGTTCAGCCGGCGCGGAGAAGAGCACGAGGAAGCGGCGCGTCATCGGCGTGAAGAAGGTGGGAAGCGATTTATGATTGTCCCACCGCGCGGGCCATTGTCGCCGTGTCGGTGAACGCGCGCAGGCGCTGGAGGTAGCCGTCGCCGACCGTCCAGACGTGGGCGAACGGCACGTCGACCGGCGCGCCCGTCTTGCGCGCCTTGCCCTGGATGCGGCCGAGGACGACGACTGTGTCCGCGCGCGAGGTGACGTACTCGTCGGCGCGAAAGCGCACGTCGAAAGCGCCGTAGAAGCTTACGAGAAAGCGGTCGACGATATCTTGGAATCCCTGGAAATGGCCGCAGCCGAACGGCATGCCTTCAGGGAGATCGTAGACGATCTCCGGCGCCTGGATCGCGCAGAGCCGCTCGCGGTGTCCCGGCGCGGTCGAGTCGTAGAAGACGCGGACGATTTTTTCGCTTTCTTCCATAGGTCCTCCGGGCGGTGCGGCGCCCGGCTTCAATCCTACCGCTTTTTGAGCGCCCGGCAAGTAAAAAGCCCGACGCGCGTCGCCCACGAGTCGACTAGGGTCTTTTTCGCGCGAGTTTTCGGGTAATTACCTGATTGGAATGCACAGGCGACACATGGCAAATACATATATTTTGATTCGCGAAACATACACAAATTAATTTGTTTTATATATCGTATGGCAACATGGCTGGCGCTGTTGAGATGTGAGAAATGTCATGAGGCGTTTACCGTTAAAGGAATTCTGCCTGAAAAAATCGCAGATATAGCCGATACGACCAAATGCCCGCATTGCGGTCATGAGCCCGCCAAGCAAATTCCCGGCGTGCTGAGCGCGGGCAAACGTCACCTCATCGTGAGTCTTGCGCGCGAGGAAGGCCAAAAAAGCTGATACTGTGCGTGATTAACGCGTTTTCTGTTGACAGTTCGTCAACGGAAATTAGGCGGGAAAAGCCCTGCGAGCGCCTTCCGGCGCCTACTCGACGCGGTTCCAGACCTGGCTGCGGCCGAGGAGCGAGAAGCCGATGAAGCCGCGCACGTTGAGCTTTTTGCCGCCGTCCTCGAGCTTCATCCGCGCGCGGTAGATCTTGCCGCTCCGCGGGTCGAGAATCTCGCCGCCGGAAAACTCGTCGCCCTCCCTGGTGAGCCCCCACATGAAATTCAGGCCGACGACCGGCTGATTTTTCCGCTCGCCCTCGCAGTAAACACATTTCGGATTGGGGTTTTCGTCGGGATCGGGAAAGATTTTTTCGATCCATCCTTTATAGTGACCGTCGACCTGCTCGATGCGGATGATGCCGCCGGGCTTGCCGGACTTGTCGTCGATCGTCATCCACTTGCCCACCGGCGAGGACAGATCTCCGGCGTAGAGCGGAAAAGAAAAAGCCAGAAAAAAGATTTCGAGCAAAAGAACGAACGCTTTCATTCAGCGAGACCCCCGAACGCAAAATAAGTCCTCCAATATACATTTTGCGCCGGCGATTTCTAGTCGGTGAAAAAGAAATGCCGCTACGCCTGCTTCTGCGCCATGTGCTCGGCCCAGCCGCGCCAGGCGGCGGAGAGCTTGGGCACGGCGAGGAGCTTCGGGATCTCGCCGCGGTCGCGCGTATAGATGCGGAAGACGTCGCGGACCGTGACGTCGTGGCGCGGCCTTTCGACGACGCGGATCGCGTCGCCCATGCCCAGCTCGCCCTCGCGCACGATGCGGAGGTAAGCGCCGGGCCGCAGCGCGTCGGTGAAGCGGCGGATGAAATGCTGGTCGTCCATGCGCACGCCGAGGCGCCAGCACGGGATGCGCGGCTCGGAGACTTCGAGGAGCACGCCGCCGACTTCCCAGCGCTCGCCGACGAGCGCGTCGTTGACGTCGATGCCTTCGGTCGTGAGGTTCTCGCCGAAGCCGCCGTAGGGGATCGCGCGCGCTTCCTCGCGCTCGAACCATCGTAAGTCCTCAAGCGCGTAGGCGTAGACCGCCTTGTCGTAGCCGCCGTGCGCCTTGCGGTCGGCCTGGTCGTCGCCGTCCAGGTTGACGCCGTGCGCGCCGATGCGGCCTTCGACGGGAGATTTCCAGATCGCGCTCCTGGCCGGCTTGCCGTTGAACTCGAACTCGCGCGGCCGGCCGACGTTGACGGAGACGATTCGCGCAGCGACTGGATCGGGCATGATTCCTCCTTTGCGCCGCGGCGGGGCGCATCCGTGCCCCGATTGCAACCGTGCGACCATCGGCGCTATGGAACATTTATATGTTTAGCACCGCATCGACGCTGCCGGAACTCTTGCGCGTTCGCGCCGCCTCGCATCCCGAGCGGCTTCTCGCGCTCCACGGCGCGCGGCGCACGACCTACGGCGAGCTCGCCGGCGATGCGGCGCGCGCCGCCGGCGCATTCGCGCGCCTCGGCGTCGCGAAAGGAGACAAGATCGCGCTGCTGCTGGATAACCGCCCCGAGTTTCTCGCCGCGGTCTTCGCGGCGGCCGAGATCGGCGCGGTGTTCGTGCCGGTCAACACCGCCTTCGCCGCGGACGAGGTCGGCTACGTGCTCGACCACTCCGAGGCGAAATACCTGCTTACGAGCGCCGAGCATCTGCCGCTCGTCGCCAATGCGCGCGCAAGCGCGCCGCGCCTTGAGCGCGTTATCGCGCTCGGCGCCGAGACGAGCGGCGACTGTCTCGGCTGGGAGGAATTTCTTTGCGGCGGCGGCGCCGCGCCACATACAGATGTCCGCCCCGGCGACCTCGCCTCGATCACCTACACCTCCGGCACGACCGACCGCCCGAAGGGCGTGATGCTGACGCAATTGGCTTACGCCTTCGCGCCGCAGCAGCGCGCCGAGGCGCTCGGCTGGAGCGAGCGCGACCGCGCGCTGGTCTTGATGCCGCTCTTTCACGTCAACGCGCTCTGCCACATGGCGCTCGCGATGCTGTCGGTCGGCGGCAGCATGGTGCTGACGGATCGCTTCAGCGCGTCGCGCTTCTGGGACGAGGTGCGCGAATACGGCGCGACGACGTCAAGCCTCATGCGCACGATCCCGACGATTCTCCTGAGTCTGCCGGAAAAGGCCGACGACGCCGACAACCCGCTCCGCCTCGCGGTAGCGCTGCTGCCGCCGGAGCAGCATGTGCGATTCGAGGAGCGCTTCGGCCTGATCGCCTGCGGCTCGTACAGTCTGACCGAAGACATCTTGAGCATCCTCGGGCCGCCGGATAAATCCGTGCGCAAGCTCGGGAGCTGCGGGCTGCCCGCGGCGCCCGACGCGCATCAGGTAAAAATTATCGGCGCCGACGGCGCCGAGCTCGCGCGCGGCAAGCTCGGCGAGATCGTGAAAAGAAGCCCCGCGATTATGCAAGGATATTACAAAAATCCCGCGGCGACCGCCGCGGCGATTGTGGACGGCTGGCTGCATACCGGAGATTTGGGCTACGTCGACGAAGACGGCTTTCTCTTCTTCGTCGACCGCAAGAAGGACATGATCAAGCGCGGCGACGAGAACATCTCGGCCGAAGAGGTCGAGCGCGTGCTGAATGCCCATCCCGGTGTCGCCGAGTCGGCGGTCTTTGGCGTGCCGGACCCGATCCGTCAGGAGGAGCTGAAGGCCTGCATCGTGCTCAAGCCGCGCTCCAACGACGTCGGCGCGGATGCGATCTGGTCGCACTGCGCCGAGCGCCTCGCGGCCTTCAAGGTGCCGCGCTACGTCGAGTTCGTCGCCGAGCTGCCCAAGACGCCGAGCTCGAAGGTGCAGAAGCACCTTTTGCGCGACGCCGGCGGGGGTATAGTCTTCGACCGCTCCGCGCGCCACAATAAGAGGTGATGGCGGGGCGGATCTTCGTCGGCACGAGCGGCTGGAACTATAAGCACTGGATGAACGGCACGTTCTATCCCAAGGGCTTGCCGCAGAGCGAATGGCTTGAGTTCTACGCCGAGCGCTTCGGCACCGTCGAGATCAACAACAGCTTCTACCGCCTGCCGCCGCCGGAAACCTTCGCGGCGTGGGCGAAGCGCGCGCCGGCCGATTTTATTTACGCCGTCAAGGCGAGCCGCTTCATCACGCACATCAAGCGCCTGAAAGACCCCGAAGACAGCGTCAGACTGTTTCTCAAGAATTCCGCGAAGCTGGGAAAGAAATTGGGGCCGGTCCTGTTCCAGCTGCCGCCGCGCATGAAGGCGGACCTCGACCGACTCGAAGGGCTCAGGCGCGCGCTAAAGCGCCGCAAGGGATTGAAGGTCGTCCTCGAATTTCGCGACGAGAGCTGGCTCAAAAAAGAGGTCTATGACGCGGTCGAGCGCGCCGGCTGGACCGTCTGCATCGCCGATTGGCGCGATCTGCCACGCGACATCCCCGTCCTGGGGCGGTTCTGCTACATCCGCCGCCACGGCACGACCGCGCAGTACGCCTCGCTCTACAGCGAGGCGCAGGTGCGGGCCGACGCCGAGTTCGCGTTGCGCGTGGCGCGCGCGGGCCGCGACGTCTACGTCTACTACAATAACGACGCGCACGGCTTTGCGCTCAAGAACGCCTTCACGATGATCGATGCGATCGACCCCAAATACCTCGCGTGCCCTAAGACTTCCAATCGTCGGAAGAAGCTCACCTCTCCCTTTCTTCCTCCTTCGTGAGGAGGGGAATCGGAGCCGCGGCACCAATACAATTCGATCGCGCGCCGTTTTCATTCCCCTCCTTTCTAAGGAGGGGTTAGGGGTGGCAGCATTTTCCGGGGCTTTTTGCGCCATCTTCTTTTGACAACGCATAGCCCGAATGTTATAGCAAAAGCCTTCCTCGGGAGGGTGCTTTTTGGCTTGGTTTGGCCGCGGCGAGCGGACGAAAACGCCGCTGTTCGATGATCGTCCCAATCTGATCGCGGAGCCGCCGACCGAGGTAAAAAAGGTCGCGGAGCCGGCGGCGGACTTGGCCGCCCATTTTTTTAAGGGCAGCCGGGTGACGGGAAAACTACTCGTGATCGGCACGGCCGAGATCGACGGTAACGTCAGCGGCGATATTCTCTGCCGCGGCGGCACGCTCAGCATCGGCGACGGCGCGGAGATCCGGGCCAACATCGCCGGCGACGTGGTGGTGATCCGCGGGAGCGTCGAAGGCGACGTCGCCGCCAAGGAAAAAGTCGAATTGGACGCGCCGGCGCGAGTGACGGGCAATATCGCCGCGCCGCGGCTGGTCGTCGCCGAGGGTGTGATTTTCGATGGCGATTGTTTAATGGACGGCGCCAAAAAACGGCGCGAGATGCCGGCCGAGCCGGAGTCAGAGGACGGCACGCCGAAGTTGGAGACGGTGGAGAAATAGCTTCGGGCGCCGCTCGCATTCCCCGCAATCCACGCTCATTGTAACCGTTCGCGATCGGGTCCGTCCGGTCCGCTGCGGGAGCGTATATACATTAGTAGTCGTTAGGCATGGAAAACGCGATTCAAAACGCGATACAGGTCCTAATTCAGATCGTCGTCCTGCTCCTGCTGTGGGCGATCCTCAACAAGATTTTGTTCAAGCCGTTTCTCCGACTGGTCGAAGAGCGCGAGAAGCGCACTGAGGGGCTGAAGGCCGCCGCGACGGCGCTCACTGCCGAGGCCGAGCGCCTGCGCGCGGACTACGAAAGCGCGATCCGGCAGGCGAACGACGAGGGCGCCGCCGCGAAAGAGGCCCTGCTCGAAGAGGCGCGCCGGACGCGCGAGCAGTTGCTGACCGAATCGCGCGCGCAATCGGCCGAGCGGCTCGCCGCCGTGCGCGACGAGATCAAAAAGGAAATGGAGCAGGGGCGCGCCCAGGCGCTGCAAGAAGCCGAGACGATCGCGCGCCAGATGGCCGAGAAGGTCCTCGGGAGGAAGGTCGGATGAGGCGCCTGCTCGTATCGCTCGCAACGCTATGCTTGTCCGCGCCCGCTTTCGCCGTTGAGGCCGAGGAGCACCACGCCGCCTCGGCGTCCGAGCTCATATTCCCGACCGTCAACTTCCTGCTGTTTGTTTTCCTCATCTACAAGTACGTCCTGCCGCTGGCGCGCGCTTATTTCAAAAAACGCCGCGCGGCGATCGCCTCGGCGATCGACGAAGCCGACGAGGCGAAGCGCCGCGCCGAGATGCTGCTCGCCGACTTTCGCAGCCGGCTCGCGCGCCTGGGCGACGAGCTGCGCACGATCCGCGAAGAGCTCCGCGCCGACGCCGAGCGCGCGAAGGCGAAGCTTTTGGAGGAGGCGGCGGAGATCGCGCGGCGCATCAAGGCCGACGCCGATTTTCTCGCCGAGCAGGAAGTCCGGCTCGCGCGCCTGGGAGTCAGAAAAGACATCGTCGAGCATGCCGCCCGCACCGCGGAGCGGCTCCTGCGCGACCAGCTCACGCTGGCCGACCAAAAGCGCATCGTCGGCGAATTCCTGAGCGACGTGGAGGCCGCGCGATGATCGAGGGAAGCTTAAGCCGCCGCTACGCCAAGGCGCTGTTCCAGCTCGCGGTGGCGGAAAGCCGCGAGGACCACGTCGCCGCCGAGCTCGCTCAGTTCGCGGAAGTCTTCGCCCAGCCCGAGCTCAACCACGTGCTCAACGACCCGGCCTTTTCGCGGCAGCGGCGGAAAAACATCGTGGCCGAGATCGCGCGCGAGCTCCAGCTGTCGCCGCTCGTGACTCATTTTCTCGAGCTGCTCGTCGAGCGCGATCGCGTGAGCTTTCTCCCCGGCGTGCTCGACCGCTACCGGAGAATGCTCGACGAGAAAAAGGGCCAGGCGGAGGCGCGCGTCGTCGCGGCGAATCCGCTCGACGACGGCGATCTCCAGCGCTTGCGCGGGTCGCTCGAAAAAATCTCCGGCAAAAAGATCATTGTCCAGCAGGAGAGCGACGCGTCGCTCATCGGCGGCGTGGTCGTGCAGCTCGAAGGCAGAATCTACGACGGCAGCGTGCGCACGCAGCTCGAGAAAATGAAAAAGCAGGTCGAGGAAAGCTATTAGCGGAGGGTAAGCATGCAGATCGGAACGGCGGAAATCAGCCGGATCATCAAAGAGCAGATCGAGAACTACGACAAGGCGGTCGAAGTCCAGGAGGTCGGCACGGTCATCTCGACCGGCGATGGCATCGCGCGCATCTACGGCCTCGACAAGGCGGCGGCCGGCGAGCTGCTGGAATTTCCCCATAACATTTACGGCATCGCGCTCAACCTCGAGGAAGACAATGTCGGCGCCGCCCTCTTCGGCGAGACGCACATGATCAAAGAGGGCGACACGGTAAAGCGCACCGGCCGCATCGCCGAGGTTCCGGTCGGCAAGGCGCTCGTCGGACGCGTCGTCAACGCGCTCGGCGAGCCGATCGACGGGCGCGGCCCGATCGACACCAAGGATCGCCGCCGCATCGAGATCAAGGCTCCGGGCATCGTCGCGCGCCAGCCGGTGAAAGAGCCGCTGCAGACCGGCCTCAAGGCGATCGACGCGATGATCCCGATCGGCCGCGGCCAGCGCGAGCTCATCATCGGCGATCGTCAGACCGGCAAGACCGCGGTCGCGATCGACACCATCATCAACCAGAAGGGCGGCAACGTCATCTGCATCTACGTCGCGATCGGCCAGAAGCGCTCGACCGTGGCGCAGGTGGTCGATAAGCTGCGCGAGTTCGGCGCGATGGACTATACGATCATCGTCGCGGCGACCGCCTCCGAGTCGGCGCCGCTCCAGTACATCGCGCCCTACAGCGGCTGCACTATGGGCGAGCATATCCGCGACAACGGCGGCCACGCGCTGCTCGTCTACGACGATCTCTCGAAGCACGCGGTCGCGTACCGCCAGCTCTCGCTGCTGCTGCGCCGGCCGCCGGGCCGCGAGGCGTATCCCGGCGACGTCTTTTATCTCCATTCGCGCCTGCTTGAGCGCGCGGCCAAGATGTCCGACGCGCGCGGCGGCGGCTCGTTGACCGCGCTGCCGATCATCGAGACGCAGGCGGGCGACGTCTCGGCGTATATCCCGACCAACGTCATCTCGATCACGGACGGGCAGATCTTTCTCGAAAGCGATCTCTTTTATTCCGGCGTGCGGCCCGCGATCAACGTCGGCATCTCGGTCTCGCGCGTCGGCGGCAACGCGCAGATCAAGGCGATGAAGCAGGTCGCCGGCACGCTCCGACTGGAGCTCGCGCAATACCGCGAGATGGCGGCGTTCGCGCAGTTCGGATCCGATTTGGACCAGGCGACGCAGCGGCAGCTCAACCGCGGCAGCCGGCTGGTCGAACTATTGAAGCAGGGACAGTACGAGCCGCTGCCGGTCGAGAAGCAGATCCTGATCATCTTCGCCGGCACGAACGGCTTTGTCGACGATCTGCCGGCGGCCGCGCTCAAGAAATACGAGCAGGAGCTTTACGCGTTCGTCGAATCGCGCCACGCGCAGCTCTTCGCGGACATCTTGAAGAAGCGTGAGCTCGACAACGAGCTGCGCGAGCGGATCAAAAAGGTGCTGGAAGAATTCAAAGGGACGTTTAAGGCTTAGTTTCGAGTTTCGGGTTCCGAGTTCGGATGACCGGGATTTAGTGAAGGGACGCGAGAATAACCGGACGCTCTGTCTCGAAACCCGAAACTAGAAACGCGAAACTTTATTTCATTTAAATGGCGACGCTCAAGGCGATAAGAAAGCGCATCAGCTCGATCCGCAACACGCAGCAGATCACCAAGGCGATGAAGATGGTGGCGGCGGCGAAGCTCCGCCGCGCGCAGGAGGCGGCGGTCGCGGCGCGCCCTTACGCCGAGAAGATGTCGGAACTGTTCAAGAATCTGGTCGCGCGCGTCGCGCGCGAGGCGCACCCGCTGCTCGGGGTCCGGGACGAGAAGAAAATCGATCTCATCCTGCTCACGTCCGACCGCGGCCTCGCCGGCGGCTACAACGCGAATTTGATCCGGGCGACCGAGGCGTTCATCCGCCGCGAAGGCGGCGGCAAGGAGATCAACCTGATTCTGGTCGGGCGCAAGGGCGTGGATTATTTCCGCCGCCGGCGCGCGACGATCGGCGAACGCTATCTCAATTTTCTCGCGCGCGCCGGCGACGAACTGGCGGGCGAGATCGCCGAAAAGGCGATCGGCCGGTTCATCCGCGGCGAGACCGACGCGGTCTATTTGATTTACAGCCGCTTTCGCTCGGCGCTGTCGCAGGTGCCGACGGTTGAGAAGCTGCTGCCCGTCGCGCTCCCGGAGGAGCGAAAGCCCGAGCAGATGACGGAATTTCTCATCGAGCCCAACGTCGAAGCGCTGCTCGCGGGACTTTTGCCGCGGGTCGTGCAGGTCGCGATCCACCGCGCGGTGCTCGAAGCCGCGGCGAGCGAGCACGGCGCGCGCATGACCGCGATGGATTCGGCGACGTCGAACGCGTCGAAGATGATGGGCAGCCTGACGCTGCAGATGAACCGCGCGCGCCAGGCGTCGATCACGCGCGAGCTGATGGAAATCGTCGGCACGGCGGAGGCGTTGAAGTAAAAAGTTTCGAGTTGCGGGTTGCGAGTTTCGAGCCCGGAGGTCTGAGGCTCGTCGACGGAAAGAAGTACCGGCGCTCTTTCTCGAAACGCGAAACTAAAAATCGAAACTGTAGTTAGTCCCGGAGGGTTTAAGTAGCATGGCCACCAATAACAATACCGGCAAGATCACCCAGGTCCTGGGCGCGGTCGTCGACGTGGAATTCTCCGACGGCGCGCTGCCGCCGATTTACAACGCCCTCAAGGTGACCAACCCGGCGATCAGCGATCAGGCCGGGAATCTGGTCCTCGAAGTCGCGCAGCACCTGGGCGAGAACACCGTCCGCTGCGTCGCGATGGACACGACCGAAGGTCTCGTGCGCGGCATCGACGCGCTGGACACCGGCGCGGGCATCACGGTTCCGGTCGGCGAGGCAACGCTCGGGCGCGTGCTCAACGTCATCGGCGAGCCGGTCGACGAGCTGGGGCCCGTGAAGAATACGAAAAGTTATCCGATTCATCGCCCGACTCCCGAGTTCGTCGATCAGGAGACCAAGGTCCAGACCCTCGAGACCGGCATCAAGGTCGTCGATCTGCTCGCGCCGTACGCGCGCGGCGGAAAAGTCGGCCTGTTCGGCGGCGCCGGCGTCGGCAAGACCGTCATCCTGATGGAGCTCATCAACAACGTCGCGATGAAGCACGGCGGCTATTCCGTGTTTGGCGGCGTCGGCGAGCGCACGCGCGAGGGCAACGACCTCTGGCTCGAGATGAAGGAATCGGGCGTCATCAACAAGGCCGCGCTCGTCTACGGCCAGATGAACGAGCCGCCGGGCGCCCGCGCGCGCGTCGCGCTGACCGCGCTCACGCTCGCGGAATATTTCCGCGACGACGAGGGCCGCGACGTGCTGCTGTTTCTCGACAATATTTTCCGCTTCACGCAGGCGAATTCCGAGGTGTCGACGCTGCTCGGGCGCATGCCGTCGGCGGTCGGCTATCAGCCGACGCTCTCGACCGACCTGGGAGAATTGCAGGAGCGCATCACCTCGACGCGCAAGGGCTCGATCACGTCGGTCCAGGCGATCTACGTCCCCGCCGACGACCTGACCGACCCGGCGCCGGCGACGACGTTTGCGCATCTCGACGCGACGACGGTTCTCTCGCGCCAGATCGCCGAGCTCGGCATCTATCCCGCGGTCGATCCGCTGGACTCGACCTCGCGCATCCTCGATCCGCACATCGTCGGCGCGGAACACTACGACGTCGCGCGCCAGGTGCAGGTGATTTTGCAGCGCTACAAGGATTTGCAGGACATTATCGCGATTCTCGGCATGGACGAGCTCAGCGAAGACGACAAGCTCACGGTCGCGCGGGCGAGAAAAATTCAGCGCTTTCTCTCGCAGCCGTTTCACGTCGCCGAGCAGTTCACCGGTATGCCCGGCGCCTACGTCGAAGTGAAGGACACGATCCGCGGCTTCAAGGAAGTCGTCGACGGCAAGCACGACGACATCCCGGAGCAGGCGTTCTACATGGTGGGCACGATCGAGCAGGCGGTCGAGAAAGCTAAGAAGCTCGCCGCCGGATAAAAAAGTTTGAGCGTTTCTAGTTTCGGCGTTCGCGACGGAGCGACATCAATCAGCCGTAACTGATTATAAAATCGTCCGAAACTCGAAACCCGGAACCCGAACTATTTTGAAGCATGGCTGACAAAATCCAACTCCGCATCGTAACGCCGACCCGTCTCGTCGTCGACGAGGAGGTCGATGAGGTGACCGCGCCGGGCGTGCTCGGGCAGTTCGGCGTCTTGCCGAACCACATCGCTTTTCTCACGCTGCTGCAGCCCGGCGAGCTCTCGTACAAGCAGGGCGGGCGCGTGACGCGCCTCGCCATCGCCGGCGGCTACGCCGAGGTGCTCGACAACGTCATGACGGTGCTCGCCGACGCGGCCGAGTTCGCCGAAGAGATCGACGTCGCGCGCGCGCAGCGCGCCAAAGAGCAGGCCGAGAAGAACATGGCCGCGCTCAACATCGACGACCGCGAATTCGCGCTGTGCGAGGCGGCTCTCCACCGCGCGACGGCGCGCATCGAGGTTGCAAGGCCGGAAACGAGAAGATAACAAAGTAGTATGGCCAAGCCCGCCTTCAAGCCGCAAAGGCAGATGTGGAGCAAGCTCTTCTCCTACGACTACTGGATGGAGAGCACGGGCATCCCGATCCATCGCGGCTACTTCATCCCAGACCTGCGCACCGTCGAGCTCGGCTGGTGGGAAGAGCGCCAGTGCATGAGCGCCTTCATCCAGCTCGCCGGGCAGGAGGGCGTCACTTCGGCGCGCGTGAGCGAGATCCCCCCGGGCGGGACGACCAAGCCGTTCAAGTTCGCGCTCGACGAGGTCGTCTACGTCGTCTCCGGACGCGGCGTCACCAATATCTGGTACGAGCGCAGCGGCAAGAAGAGCTTCGAGTGGCAGCAGCACAGCATGTTCCTCGTGCCGCGCGGCACGCACCATCAGTTCAGCAACATGCAGGGCGACAAGCCGGTGCGGCTGCTCCATTACAGCTACCTGCCGCTCGCGCTCTCGGCGGTCTCCGACCCGGAATTTTTCTTCAACAGCCCGTACGAGAGCCCGAACGAGCTCGCCGAGCACGAGACCTATTACTCGGAAGCCAAAGCGGTTAATCTGCCCGAAGGCGCCGACCCGAAAGGGCGGCGCGTCTATTGGTACGGCAACTTCTTTCCCGACATGCGCGCGTGGGACAAGCTCGACGCCAACGCGAAGCGCGGCGCCGGCGGGCGCAGCGTCTACATTCTTTTTCCCAACTGCGAAGTCTTCGCGCACATGTCGGTATTCGACTCCCGCACCTATAAGAAAGCCCACCGCCACGGTCCGGGGCGCGTGATCGTCATCCCGGCCGGCGAGGGCTATTCGATCATGTGGGAAGAGGGCAAGGAAAAAGTCGTCGCGCCGTGGCACGAGTGCAGCATGCTCGTGCCGCCGAACAAGTGGTTCCACCAGCACTTCAACGCCGGCGCGACGCCCGCGCGCTACTTGGCGCTCCACTCGCCGATGCAGTTCTACGGCCACGCGGAAAAGGTCGAAGACCGCGCCAAGGACCAGATCGAGTATCCCGACGAGGATCCTTTCATCCGCAACAAATTCGAGGAGGAGCTCGGCAAGCGCGGCCTCACCTCGCTCATGCCCGATCAGGCTTATAAGGATAGAAACTTCGAGTGGTCGAAGGCGATGGGTAAACAATGAGAAAGAGTTTCGAGTTCCGAGTTTCGAGTAAGAAGAGCGGACTCGAGATGAACCGATTATTGATACCGTCGGCCTCCGGACTCGCAACCCGAAACTAGCAACCCGAAACTTATTTTATGCACGACCTCGACGAAGACCACGAGCATTTCGAGATACCACCCGACGCGGTAGTCGAAGATATCGAAGGTTTGGAGATGTTCACGCTGAAGAGCGTGGGCATCGATATCGGCTCTTCGACCTCGCACCTGGTTTTCTCCCAGCTGACGCTGCGCCGCGAGGGCGCGTCGCTCTCCGGCCGCTTCAAGGTCACCGACCGGCGCGTGATCTTTCGCTCCAACATCATGCTCACGCCGTACCTCTCGGGCACGTCGATCGACGTCGAGAAGGTCAAGCGCTTCATCGAAGACGCATACCAAAAAGCCGGGCTCCGGCCCGACGAGATCGACACCGGCGCCGTGATCATCACGGGCGAGGCGCTGAAGAAGGAGAACGCGCAGCCGATCGTCGAATACTTCGCGAAATTCTCCGGCAAGTTCATCTGCGCCGCCGCGGGCCACAACCACGAGGCGCTGCTCGCCGCCTACGGCTGCGGCGCGGTCGATCTCTCGAAGACAGAGCGCAAGACCGTGCTCAACGTCGACATGGGCGGCGGCACGACGAAGTTCTCGCTGGTCGAGAGCGGCACGGTGACGCAGACCGCCTCGGTCAATATCGGCGCGCGCCTCATCGCCTTCGATGAGAAAGATGTCGTCACGCGCATCGAGGACGCCGGCCATATTCTCATGGGCGAGCTCGGCCACAAGGTCGAGCTCGGGAAAAAGATCGCCAACAAGCAGAAAGAAGAGTTCGCCGGGTTGATGGCGAAGGTGCTGGCCGAGCTGATCGAGGGCGAGCCCAAAACGCCGCTCGCGAAGCAATTGATGGTCACGCCGCCGTTCACGCACTACCGCGGCCTCCAGCAGATCGATCATATCGTTTTCTCCGGCGGCGTCTCCGAGCACGTCTACGACCGCGACAGCAACTCCTACGGCGACGTCGGCCCGATTCTCGGCAAGCACATGCGCGAGTATCTGAAGACGCTCACGAAGAAAGACCTCGTGCGCGAGCCCGCCGAAGGCATTCGCGCGACCGTCATCGGCGCCGGTGAGTACACCGTCCAGGCGAGCGGCAACACGAGCTATATCTCCGACGCGTCGGTGCTGCCGGTGCACGGCTTGAAAGTCATCCGCGCGACGCTCAAGGAAGACCGGCCCGCGCTCGAAGCGCTCAAGCAGGCGCTCGCCAAGTTCGACCTGACCTGCTGGGGCGAAGGGCTCGCGCTCTCGCTCTCGCTCGAAGGCGCGCTCGACTACAAGACGATCCGCGCGATCGCCGAAGGCGTCGCGGCGGTCTGCGCGGCGACGGCGAACGAGCGCGCGCCGCTCTACCTCGCGCTCGACCTCGACGTGGCGAAGTCGCTCGGCGGCATTCTCAAAGAGGAATTGAAGCTCGACCGCGAGATCATCGCCATCGACGGCATCGAGGTCGGCGACCTCGACTACATCGACATCGGCGAGCCGATGGGCATCACCGAAGTCATTCCCGTTACCGTCAAGTCGCTGATGTTTCCCGGCGCCAAGCTCGACTGATTCATAAGGAGAACGACCATGGCAGAGAAAAAACCCTTCAAGCCCTCACGCCAGATGTGGAGCAAGAAGTTCACTTACGACTACTGGATGGAATCGACCGGCGTGCCGATCATCACCGGCTTTTTCATCGACGACCTGCGCACCGCGAAGCTGGGCTGGTGGGAAGAGCGCGGCGTCAACACCGCGTTCATCCAGTTGTTGGGGCAGGAGGGCGTCAGCTCGACGCGCTTGAGCGAAGTGCCCGCGGGCGAGACGACCAAGCCGCTCAAGTTCGCGCTCGACGAGGTCGTCTACGTGATCGACGGCCGCGGCCTCACGACCGTCTGGTACGACGGCAGCAGCGTGAAAAAGAGCTTCGAGTGGCAGCAGCACAGCATGTTCGTGATCCCGCACGGCATGCACCACACCTTCAGCAACATGCAGGGCGACAAGAACGTGCGCCTGCTCCACTACAGCTATCTCCCGCTCGGCCTCTCGGCGGTGCCGGACCCGGACTATTTCTTCAACAATCCGCTCTCGACGCCCGGCGATATGAGCGAGCAGCAGGAGTATTACTCCGAAGCCAAGATGATCAACATGGATCAGGTCGACGAGGCGCTCGGGCTCCGCTACTACTGGTACGGCAACTTCTTCCCCGACATGAAGGCGTGGTCGAAGCTCGACGCCAACGAGCGCCGCGGCGCCGGCGGCAAGAGCGTCTACATCCAGTTCCCCAACTCCGAAGTATCGGCGCACATGTCGGTGTTCTCGCCGCTTACGTATAAGAAGGCGCATCGCCACGGCCCGGGCCGCGCGATCGTCATTCCGGCCGGCGAGGGCTACTCGATCATGTGGGAGGAAGGCAAGGAGAAGATCGTCTGCCCGTGGCACGAGTGCAGCATGCTCGTGCCGCCGAACAAGTGGTTTCACCAGCACTTCAACGCCGGCGGCGGCCCCGCGCGCTATCTGGCGCTCCATCCGCCGATGCAGTTCCACGGCCACGCGGAAAAGATCGAGGACCGCGCGAAAGACCAGATCGAATACCCGGACGAGGATCCGTTCATCCGGAAGAAGTTCGAGGAAGAGCTCGCCAAACGCGGGGTCAAGTCGATCATGCCCGCCGAGGCCTACTCCAACCGCGATTACGAATGGTCGAAGAGCATGGGCAAGCAATAGGTCCCGCGCTCGGCAACGATTAACGCCGCCTGTATGGCCGAATACTTCGCGCTGCAGGCGGCGTTTTTTTTCGCCACCTCGCACATCCTGATCCGCCGCGGCCTCGTGACGTCGAACGCCGTTACCGGCTCGTTCGTCTCGCTCGGCATGACCGCCTGCATCCTGGCGGCGTCGGCTTACTTTACGACGCCGCCCGGCGCGTTCTGGCAGCCGGCGGTCTTTTATTTTCTCGCCGCCGGCATCTTCGCGCCGGGCATCGGGCGCACGCTCACCTACGTCGGCATCGAGAGGATCGGCGTCGCGCGCTCGGTGCCGATCTCCAACGCGTCGCCGATGTTCGCCTCCATCCTCGCAGTGTTCATTTTAGGCGAGCAATGGAAGCCGCAGAATTTTCTCGGCACGGTGCTCGTCATCGCGGGGATCGCCATCCTCTCGGCCTCCCGCGCCGGCGGCAAGACGGAGTGGCGGCGCGCCGACATCGTCTTTCCCGTCATCGCGGCTCTCGCCTTCGGCATCTCGACCAACCTCCGCAAGCTCGGCCTGATGGAGGTCAACCGGCCGTTCATGGCGGCCGCGTTCACGGCCTCGACCGCGTTTCTCTTCTCGGCCTCGCTGCTCGCCTCGCAAGGCGGGACGAAGGCGCTCAAGCTCAAGCGCTCGAACGCGCCGTGGTTCTTCGCCGCGGGCCTGGCGAACACCTCGGCCACGCTCTCGGTCTTTCACGCGCTCAGCTACGGCGACGTAGTCGTCGTCGAGCCGCTCACGTCGAGCAACCCCGTGTTCTCGCTGATCATGTCGGCGCTGTTTTTGAGGGATCTCGAATCGATCACGCGCCGCGTCGTCATCGGCGCGCTGTGTACGGTGGTAGGGACGATTTTGGTGGTGACGCGGTAAAAAAATAGTTTCTGGTTTCAAGTTTCAGCTAGAGGCAGGAAGCGCGGCCATATCCCTCGATACAGCCTTCGGCTTACTCGGGACGGTCGGAACTTGATGAGATCGCTCACCTGCAATCCGTTGGCCCTGAGTAGAAGGCGCGAAGCGCGGCCGTACTGAAGGGGGCAAATGAGAGGCCGACGGGGAGGTCCACTCGAAACCCGAAACTTGAAACTGTTTTACTTGACCAGCGGCAGCACCTTCTCGCCCAACAAATCCAGCTGTCTGATATCGGGCACCGCGCCGCCGACGATCAGCGTTTCCAAACCGTTGGCGAACGCGGCGCGGATTCGCTCCGCGCACGCTTCCGGCGGGCCGACGACGAAGGTCTTCTCGATATCCAATCTCACCGAGCCGTAGTAGCGCTTCAGATACGCCGCGCAGGCGTCGATCGCCTTCTGCTTGTCGTTGTCGATCGCCATGAAGGTGAGGCCCGCCTTAGAGATTTTATTCGGGTCGCGCCCCGCGGCCTTGGCGTAGCCGGCGATCTTTTCCCAGATCGCGGGGAACTGCGGGATCGCCGAACTGCCGCAGATGTAGCCGTCGGCGATGCGCCCGGCGCGCTTGAGTACGGCTTCGGCGCTGCCGCCGGTCCAGATCGGCGGGTGGGGCTGCTGCACCGGCCGCGGTCCGACAGTCACGTCCTCGAGCTGAAAATATTTGCCTTTGTGCGTCACGCTTTCGCCCGACCACAGCCGCTTCATGATCGCGACCTGCTCCTCGGCGCGGCTGCCGCGGTGCTCCCACGGAATGGCCGCCGAGGTGAAGTCGTTCTGGCGGCTGCCGAAGCCGATGCCGAGCGTGACGCGCCCGTTAGAGATGAAATCGAGCGTCGCGACGCTCTTGGCGAGCAGCGCCGGCGAGCGCAAGGCGGCAAGCAGCACCGACGTGCCGAGGCGAATCTTCGATGTTACCGCCGCCGCGGCGGCGAGCAGCGTGAGCGGCTCGAGGTTGTCATAAACCACGCGGTCGAGCGCCCACATCGAGTGGAGCCCGATTTCCTCGCATTTGCGGGCGACGTTGACGACGTGGCCCGGCGTGATCTCGGGCTGCGGGTTCACCATGCAGAAGCCGACGTTGGGCATAAGGTTCTCTCCTTTTTCTTTTCTCTAATCACAGCTCGCCGGGCGTGCGCAACGCTTGCTTGACAGCGGGCGGTGCTTCATCTAATTGACGAAACGGACTGTTGACAAGGAGGGCTTTCCATGGACGCGCACGTCTTCGAATTGTCGACGCCGGACCTGACCGGCGGCCGGAGCCACATGTTGCTTTCGCGCACCGACCTCGTCTCGGTCGGGCTCAACTACTACACGCCGGGAAGAAAGAACAAGCTGCACACGCATCCCGGCGAGGACCACACGTTCGTCGTCATGGACGGCGAGGCGACGTTCTACGACAAGGACGAGAAGCCGACCGTCTTGAAAAAAGGCCAGGGCATCATGCTGCCCGAGGGCTGGTATTATTGGTTCGCGAACAGCGGCAGCGGTCCGCTCGTGCTGCTGCGCTTCTCCGCGCGCAAGGGAAAGCCGAAAGTCACGCGCATCGAGGCGGACGGCCGGACGCGCTCCGACGATTCGACGGAATACATCAACGTCGACGGCGAGACGATCCCCGGCAAAACATGGAAGCTCGGACGATGAGGCTGCGCCGCAACATTCTGTTTTTTCTCTGCGCCGGACTTCTGCTGCCGTCGCTTTTGAACGCTCAGACGCATCCGGACCCGAAGCTGATCGAAGAAGCCAAGAAAGAAGGGAAGCTCGTCGTCTACGCCGCTTACTCGGCGGCGGACGCGAACGCCTTTAAAGCGGCATTCGAGAAAAAATATCCCTTCATTCAGTTCGAATACTTCCGCGCCGGCAAGGATAAGCTCCTCGCGCGCTACTTGACCGAAGTCAAAGCCGGCCAGTACCTCCCCGACGTGTACCAGTCGAGCATCTTTCCCATGATGACGCTTATCCAGCGCGGGCTCATCGGCAAATACGCCTCGCCCGAGCGCGGCATCTACGGGAACGACTTCAAGGACAAGGACGGCTACTGGACCGCGGCCTACGTCAATGCCATGACGATGGCCTACAACACGCGCATGGTGAAGCCGGCCGAGGTGCCGAAGAGCTACGACGAGCTGCTCCAGCCCAAGTGGAAGGGCAAGATGGGCATGGACTTGAACAAGACCGAGTGGTACGTCGCGATGCTCCAGATGATGGGCGAGGAAAAGGGGAAGAAGTACATGGAAGCCCTGAGCCGACAGGACGTGCAGGCGCGCGACGGCAATACGATCACCGGCCAGCTCCTCGTCGCGGGCGAGTTTCCGCTGGTCGTCTCGCAGTATCCGACGAGCGTCGAGGAATATAAAAAAGTCGGCGCGCCGATAGAGTGGGTCGCGCTCGACCCGCACTTCGTCTACTCGATCGTGATCGGCGTCACTGCCAAGCAGCCGCATCCGGCGGCCGGGAAGCTCTTCATCGATTTCGTCCTCTCGCAGGAAGGGCAGAAGGTGATGCGCAGCTTGAGCCGCATCTCGGTACGCAAAGACGTGCCGCCGGACCCGCCGCGGCTGATCGAGGGGCGGAAGCTCCTCGTCGTCAAGCCCGCTTCGGCCGAGGACTACAACCGCTACAACAACGAGTACCACAAGTACTTCCGCTGAGAGCCGTGAAGATCACCGACGTCCGGGCGATTCGCCTCCGCGCGTCGATCCCTGCCGAAGGACAGGTGACGAGCCGCAGCGGCGTCCGGGAGGCGCGCACGACGGCGCTCGTCCGGGTCGACACCGACGCCGGCATCCACGGCTACGGCTCCTGCTCGGGCAACGGCGCAATCGTCCACTTCATACTCGAACAAGTCGTCAAACCCGCCGTCGTCGGCATGGACCCGACCGACATCGACGCGCTCTGGCAGAAGCTGTACTTCGGCCCGCGCGCGCGGCAATTGGGGCTCCGCGGCATCGGCTTCGTCGCGCTCTCCGGCCTCGACGTCGCGCTGTGGGACATCCGCGGCAAAGTCGAAGGCGCTCCTATCTATAAGTTGCTATCGAATAAGCCGCGCGATCGCGTCGAGGTCTACGCGACCGCGCTCTATCCCGACGAGAATAAGAAAGTCGTCGAGCGTGCGCGGCGGCTCGCTGAATTAGGCTACCGCGGCATCAAGATGAAGATCGGTTTCGATGTCGCGGGCGACATCGAGCGCGTGCGCGCGGTGCGCGCGGAGGTCGGCGCAAATTTCCCGCTGATGAGCGACGCCAACATGGGTTACGATCTGCCCACGGCGCAGCGCGCGGCCATCGCGCTCGCCGATCTCGGCGTCGGCTGGCTCGAGGAGCCGATATTCTTCGCCGACGCCGCGAGCCACGCGAAGCTGAAAGCGTCCACGAAAATTCCCATCGCTCTCGGCGAGAATCTCCACACCGTCTACGACTTCGAGCAGTTCATCGCCCGACCGGCCGTCGATATCCTACAGCCCGACGTCGCGCGCGCCGGCGGGATCAGCGAGATCGTGCGCATCGCCGCGCTGGCTGACTCGCGCGGCCTGCCGGTCTCGTTGCATACCTGGGGCGACGGCGTCGCGCTCGCCGCGAGCCTGCACCTCTCGGCGGCGCTCAAGAACGCGATCGTCATGGAGCTCGACATGACGCACAATCCGCTGCGCACGGAGATCCTCCGCGCGCCGCTGGAGCCGAAAAACGGCCTGATGGCGCCGCCGGACGCGCCGGGCCTGGGCATCGAGGTCGATCCAGGCGCGCTGGAGCGCTTCGCGTTCAGCGGCCAAGAAGCGTGAGATGAAAAAATTATTTATCGTTATCGCGCTGCTCATCGCCCTGCCCGCCGCCGCGCAGGAGCCGGCGCGCATCCGTGCCGCCTACACCTCGATCGCGATCCAGATGACGCCGCTCTATCTCATGAAAGAGCTGAATTTGGGGAAAAAGCAGGGCCTCAACCTCGACATGCTCTACGTCCCCGTCAGCTCGCGCGCCGTGCAGGCAGCGCTCGCCGGCGAGATCCATTTTCTCACCAGCGGCGGCGTTGCCAACATCAATGCGAACATGTCGGGCGCCGACTTCGTCGGCCTTACCTCGACGCTGAATACCTTCACGTTCAAGATCGTCTCGACCCCCGACCTACGCGAGGTCGCGCAGCTCAAGGGCAAGCGCGTCGGCATCTCGCGGCTCGGCGGCGCGAGCGATTTCTCCATCCGCTACGCGCTCGAGCGCTGGGGGCTCGTGCCGGACCGCGACGTGGCGATCCTCCAGATCGGCGGCGAGCCGGAGCTGGCCGCGTCACTCCAGGGAAAAGCGATCGACGCGGCAGTGATCTCCGAGCCGTTCGCGACACTCGCGATAAAGGCGGGCGGCCACCTACTCTACGATCTCAGCAATCTCGGCGTGACCTATACGCTGCACGGCCTCGGCTCGCGCAAGAGCTTCGTGCGCGAGCACCGCGACGCGACGATCAAATTTTTGAAGGCGTATCTCGAAGGCATTTACATCTTCAAGACGAACAAGGAGTTGAGCCTCAAGACGATGCAGAAGGTCGCGCGCCTCGACGACGTGTCGATCATGAACACCGCCTACGAGGAATATTCCAAGCGCCTGATCCGCGAGGTGCCCTATCCCAACCCCGAAGGGATTCAGATCATCATCGACCAGCTCGCCAAAAGCCGCGCGCAGGCTAAGGGCCTGAATCCCAACGACTTCATCGACCCGTCGCTGCTGCGTGAGATCGAACAAAGCGGGTTCGTGAAGAAATTGTACGGTCGGTGACCTCCCCCTTCCCCTCCTTCGTAAGGAGAGGATCGGACTCGCAGCAGTGTCTTGCTCTTATTCCCCTCCTTAATAAGGGGGGTTAGCGGAGGTAGCTTTTTTCCGTCGAAACCATCCGTCCCCCCTCGGCCGACCCCCGGCACCACCTTCTGCTCGTTGAAAATTAATTTCGGATGACCACTTGACGGAGGCTGATTTACGTACTAAGACTTTCTACCCAGGAACGACCTAATATGACCGTAATCTACGACCTTAGTCTAAGACTTTAGATGTACGGATAGCGAATTGGCTTCCAGGCAAGCAGAACGAGACCGCCTTGAGCGGCAGCTGCGCCGGTTACGCCAGGATACGGCTGGCACCGCCGCGGCTGCGCTGCCAAAAAGATTAAGGAGCACAGGCCCTGCCGATAAAAGTACCTATACAGCGACGCTAAAAAGAGGTCCGCCGAGATTCAATGACAGTTCGTAAATTGCGGCACCGGGATGGGCAGAGATGACGTGAACGGAATATAAAAAATTTTATGAGGAGAAAAGAAATGAAAAAATTAATTATAGCGTTATCGCCGGTCGTCGTCGCAGCGGTGTTCTTCGCGCTGTCCGGTGTGGCATCGGCGCAAAGCAAACAGGTAGCGGGAATAAGCTGTCCGCCGGCGAATGTTGCGGGACACAAAATAACCGAGACCGAAGCGCTGAGCTTGGCGCAGAAGTACGCCGACCAAAACCTCAAGGGCGGATATAAAGTCATTCAGCCGGTCGCTGGTTCGGGCAAGGCTCGGGGGCCTGTTCTAACGGGCGGCTATAACACGATGTGTTATAACAAGGACGGCGACGCCTACACTTCGGTCGCATATTCTTTCGAGGCGAAAAACGCCAAGGGTTCGATGCGCATCCTTACGGTCGATCAGTTCGGCTCCGTCACCCAGCATCGCGAAATCGATACCGCCGCTACCAGATAACTCCCGATCGACGGAGTAAGTTAGCCCGACCCCTGGGGCCGAGAGGCCCCAGGGGATACCTACGTCCCATCGAGAAATTCGCCTCCCTCTATTCCCCTCCTGTCCTTGTGCTCCCCTCATTTCTAATGAGGGGGTAAAGCAGGCAGCGTTTTCCTGGGCGATAAAGAATGGTCACAGAGCCCTCGACATGCTCAGGGCGAATGGAATTGTCAATTCTATAACGAAGTTTATTGCCGTTCGTGCTGAGCCTTCGAGGAGGCTCGGGGCGGGCTTTCGGGGTAACGAAATTTTGTTTCATTTCCCGCATCGCCATCCGATGTCATGTAAGGTAAGGACACGGCGTGCCGTGACCCGTATTCGCGCCGTTGTCTTCTCCAAGCCACCGGCATCCTCGAAAGAGCCGCGGGTTGTCTGACGCTCCCAATTTATAGTAGCTTCAGCTTTCTATCTGCTCGTGAAAGCCGCAGGTAAAAAAGCCGCGCAAGATAAGTCGCCCGTCAGCCATCCGATTCCAGCCGGATCGTGCATTAGACTGCTAATCCCCGCCATAATCGCTGCGGTTACCTTTGTAGTTTTTCTCCCCGCGCTACAAAACAATTTCGTCAATTGGGACGACGAGCAAAATTTCCTACTAAATCCCAACTATCGAGGCCTAGGTTGGAATCAAATCATGTGGATGTTCACGACATTTCATCTAGGCCACTACCAGCCGCTCAGCTGGCTGACATTGGGCATCGATTATTCGATCTGGGGGCTAAATCCCTTCGGCTATCATTTAACGAATCTCCTGCTGCATGCGGTCGGCTCGGTTATTTTTTACTTTGTGTGCCGACGTCTGCTGCGGCTATCGTCTGTTAGACCCGATCCTGCTGCTTCTCCCTGGAGCGCGGCGTTCGCCGCTCTCTTCTTCGCGATTCATCCGCTCCGGGTCGAGTCCGTCGCTTGGATAACGGAGCGCCGCGACGTGCTCTCCGGAGTATTGTTATTCGCTTCGATTTTACTTTATCTGCGCGCAACGGAAGGCGGAGCAGCTAGACGCCGGGAAATAATCGGGTCGGTATTTCTTTACGCCCTGTCGCTGCTTTCCAAGGCGAGCGGCATGACATTGGTTTTCGTTCTCGTTGTGCTGGACGTTTATCCGCTGCGAAGATTGCAGTCTTCCACGTCGCAGTGGCTCGCGCGCCGTGATCGTGCCGTCTGGCTGGAAAAACTACCGTTTTTAATCCTCGGCCTGATCGCCGGTGCCGTCGCGTTAACAGCACAAAAACAAGCCGGCGCGTACGTTTCTGTCAGTGCATACAGTATCGGTCGGCGCTTCGGACAGGCCATGTACTCTGCGATGTTTTATATCTCGAAGACGATCGCGCCGTTCCACCTATCGCCGTTGTATCAAGTACCCTTTCAGTCCGGCGGTTGGATTTGGGTATTTACAATGTGTGGCATGGCGCTCGCTGCGATCACCGCTATTCTTTTTGCGATGAGGAAAAGAGCCGCCGGCCTTTTCGCCGCATGGTTATGCTATCTGGCGCTTCTGGCGCCTGTCTCAGGTTTAGCTCAGAGCGGCGTTCAATTCGTCGCCGATAGATACAGTTATCTCTCGTGCCTGGCATGGGCGCTTGTTGCCGGAGCTTACTGCGACAAGCTTATTCTAAAAATTCACAAACCTTACTTAATCTTCGTCTCCGGCTCGGTACTGCTGCTGATCGTCGGTCTTAAGACCTGGCAGCAGACCTTTATTTGGCAGGATTCAGGAACGCTGTGGAGACATACGATCGCGATCACTCCCGAATCGAGCATCGCACGCTACAACCTGGGGAACGTCCTCGAAGCCGAGCGCGATTTCGATGGCGCGATGACTGAGTATCGCGCCGCGATCGCGCGCGATCCGGCGTACGCCGAGGCGCGCTATAATTTGGCGCGTCTGCTCGCGCGGCAAGGAAAAATCGACGAGGCGATCGACGAATATCGGGAAGCTCTCAAGGCCGATCCGAAAGACGCCGGCAGCCACAACAATCTGGGCCTCCTGCTCGCCCGCCGCGGCGACATCCCGCAAGCCGTCGTCCACTTCAACGAGGCGCTGCGGATCGACCCCGGCTATGCCAAGGCTTATTTCAACATAGGCCAAGTGATGCTTCAGCAAGGCCGGCCAAAAGAGGCCGAGGATTATTTCAAACGAGCATTGCACCTCCAGCCCGATGTCGCCGAGATCCACGAGCAGCTCGCCCGCGCCCTCGCGGCGCAGGGAAGAAAAGAAGAGGCGATGAGACAGTATGAGGAAGCCCTGAAGATAATGAGGCGGTGAGAAAATACACATACACATGTAAATCACAGCGGAACCAACAGCATGGCACATCATGTGACGAACTATGTTATTTCTCTCCTTTCCAGGGAGGGGTAAGCGAGCCCTTGAACGAACGGAATTGTTAATTCGATAACGAATTTTATTGCCGTTCGTGCTGAGCCTTCGAGGGGCTCAGGGCGAGCTTTGTCGAAGCGCTCTTTTTCATATCTGTAAGCTAAGGGGCACGGCACGCCGTGCCCCTATAAAATCGTACTCGCTTCCGAGTCGTTCCCTCGAAAAAGGAAATCCAGTCTTTTTTTCGGACGCTGAACCTCAGCCCTCGACTCAGCTCAGGGCATGCTTTCGGGGTAACGAAATTTTGTTTCATTTCCGATGTCATGTAAGGGCACGGCACGCCGTGCCCCGTATTCGCGCCGTTGTCTTCAATTCCCGACTTGATAAGATGTTTCGGGTTTTCCATGTACCGCGAAGATACCATCGCCGCGGTCGCCACGCCGCCGGGCGAAGGCGGAGTCGCGATCGTGCGGCTGTCCGGCCCCGACGCCGAGCGCATCGCGAAAGAAATTTTTTTTCGCGCCGGGGGGAAGAACGGCGCGCTGCGCTCGCACACGCTGCATCGCGGATCGCTTAAAGATCCACGGAACGGCGCGCGCGTCGACGAATGTCTCGCCGTGCTCATGCGCCGGCCTAAGAGCTATACCGGCGAGGACGTCATTGAGTTTCACTGCCACGGCGGGCAGCTCGTCACGCGCCGCGTGCTCGAGTTGGCGCTGGCGCGCGGCGCGCGCCAGGCCGAGCCAGGCGAATTCACCAAGCGGGCGTTTTTAAACGGCCGCATCGACCTCGCGCAGGCGGAAGCCGTGCTCGATCTGACGCAGGCGCGGACCGAGACCGGCATGCGGCTCGCGCTCGAGCAGATGCACGGCGGGCTGTCGCAGTGGGTCGCGACGCTGCGGGAGGAGTTGCTCGATATTCTCGCCGAGGTCGAGGCGGCGATCGACTTTTCCGAGGAGGAGATCGATCACCTGCCGCAGCAGAATTTGCTCGCGAAGGTCGACGCTCTTAAAAATCGCATCGCCGGCATCCTCGCGAGCTACGAATGGGGGCGGCTCCATCGCGAGGGCGCGCGCGTTTGCATCGCCGGGCGGCCGAACGTCGGTAAATCGAGCCTGTTGAACGCGCTGCTCGGCGCCGAGCGCGTGATCGTGACGCCCGTGCCCGGCACGACGCGCGACGTGATCGAGGAGAGCGTCAAACTCGGCGGTCTGCCCGTCGCGCTCTGGGATACGGCGGGGATCCGCGATACGGATAATCCGATCGAGCGCGCCGGCATCGATTTCACGCGCAGGCACCTCGACGCCGCCGACGCCGCCCTCGTCGTGCTCGACGCTTCCGAGCCGCACGCGCGGGAAGACGAGGCGCTGATGCGCGCCGTGCGCGGCAAAAAGGGTCTGCTGGTGCTGAATAAGAACGATCTGCCCGAGCGGGTCGACCGCTCGTGGCTGGCGGAAGTCGCGCCGGATAAGGCGATCGTCTCGATATCGGCTAAAAGCGGTGCCGGCCTCGACGCGCTGAAAGCGGCATTGCGCGATCTTCTGCTCGCCGCGCCGACGGAACCGCAAATCATCTTGACCAACGTCCGGCACAAGGCGGCACTGGAAAGAAGCGCCGAAGCTCTGACGGCCGCGGCGGCGGGAATCGAGCAGGGCATATCGCCGGAACTCGTCGGAATCGAGCTCCTGCATGCGAAAGAAGGTCTCGAAGAGATCGTGGGGGCGGTCAACAATGAGTCAATTTTAGAACATATTTTTACTAAGTTCTGCATTGGAAAATAATAGAATACACATACAATTGATACAGAGCAGAGAAAAGGCGGCGAAAGATTTTCTGCCTGTATCTCTACTTTGTCCACCCAACTGTTTCACGTGAAACATGACTGAAAAGATCTACGACATTATCGTCGTCGGCGCGGGCCACGCCGGCATCGAAGCCGCGCTCGCCAGCGCGCGCATGGGCTGTTCGACGCTCATGCTGACGCTGAACCTCGACCATATCGGCCAGATGTCCTGCAATCCTGCCATCGGCGGCATCGGCAAGGGGCATCTGGTCAAAGAGATTGACGCGCTCGGCGGCGAGATGGCGAAAGCGATCGACGAGACCGGCATCCAGTTCAGGATGCTGAATACGAAGAAGGGGCCGGCGGTGCGCGCCTCGCGCGCGCAGGCGGATAAGGCGCTCTACCGGCAACGCATGAAGCGCGTGCTGGAGAATACAGAGAATTTGACGCTGCGCCAGGCGAGCGTTGAGCGGCTTATCGTCGATGGAAGTGTGGTCTCAGCCTTGGAAACTCAAATCGGCGAGGTTTTCCGCGGCCGCAAGGTGATTCTCACGACCGGGACGTTTCTCCGCGGGCTCATCCACGTGGGCGACAAGAACTATTCCGCCGGCCGGGCCGGCGACTTCGCCGCCCAGGGCCTCAGCGCCTCGCTGATCGAGCTGGGCTTCAAGATCGGGCGCTTAAAGACGGGCACATGCCCGCGTCTCGACGCGCGCACGATCGACTTTGAGCGGCTCCAGGTCCAGCACGGCGACGATCCGCCCGCGCCGTTCTCGTTCGCGACCGAGAAGATCGCGCAGAAGCAGGTGCCGTGTCACATCACGTACACCAATCACAAAACGCACGAGGCGATCCGCGCTTCGCTGCACCGCTCGCCGATTTATTCCGGGATCATCCACAGCCGCGGGCCGCGCTATTGCCCATCGATCGAGGATAAGATCGTGCGCTTCGCCGATAAGGAGCGCCATCAGATTTTCCTCGAGCCAGAAGGGCTCGACACCGTCGAGATCTATCCCAACGGCTTATCCACCAGCCTGCCGCTCGACGCGCAGATCGCGATGGTGCATTCGATCGAGGGGCTCGAGCGCGCGGAGATCATGCGCCCGGGCTATGCGATCGAGTACGACTACGCCGAGCCGACACAGCTCTACCCGTCGCTCGAGACCAAGGCCATAAAAAATCTCTATCACGCCGGGCAGATCAACGGCACGACCGGCTACGAAGAGGCGGCGGCGCAAGGGCTCATGGCGGGGCTCAACGCGGCGCTCAGCCTGCGCGGCGAGGAGCCGCTGATATTCAAGCGCGATGAGGCATACATAGGTGTATTAATTGATGATTTGGTAACCAAGGGCACTGACGGCGAGCCCTATCGGATGTTCACTTCCAGGGCCGAATATCGCTTGCTCCTGCGCGAGGACAACGCCGACCTACGCCTCACCGAGATCGGCCATAAGATCGGCGCGGTCGGTGAGAAAGCCTATGCGCGCTTGGAGCGCAAACGCGACGGGGTCGCGGCTTTGCTTAGGCTATTAGAGCAGACCGCGGTAAGTCCAGATGAAGCGAGCGGCAAGATCGAAGCGCTGTGCACCGCCCCGATTCGAAGCGGAACGACGCTCGCGCAATTGCTCAAGCGGCCGGAGATCGGCTTCGCCGAGCTGCGCCAATTCGCGCCCAGTCTCAAAGATACACCCCTGGACATCGCGCTTCAGGCGGAGGTCGAAATCAAGTACGCCGGCTACATCGATCGCCAGCTCGAAGCCGTCAAGCGCGCGAAGAACTTCGAGTCGATGCGATTGCCGGAAGACCTCGACTACGCCGCCGTCACCGGGCTTTCGCGCGAGGCGCGGGAGAAGCTCGCGCGCATCCGCCCGCGCTCACTGGGGCAGGCCTCGCGCATCGCCGGCATCACGCCCGCAGCGATCTCGCTGCTGTCGGTTTATCTGCACAAAAGAAAACAAGCATCCGCCTCCTAGCGCGGTCTCATTAAGACGGTTTCACGTGAAACTTTTTTCTTCCAAATTTTCCTACCCTGTGATAAAGCTTGGCGGTCTTTTGACTAATCGCAAATAGCTGATTTTGCTTGTAAATGGCTAATATCATCGCCGTCGCTAATCAGAAGGGCGGCGTCGGCAAGACAACGACCTCGGTTAATCTGGCAGCCTCGCTGGCGGTGGCCGAAAAGCGCACGCTGTTGATCGACATCGACCCGCAGGGCAACGCGACCACGGGTCTGGGCTTCGAGCGCGGAGGCGGCGGCAAGAGCCTCTATCATGCGCTCATCGGCGAGACGGCGCTCGCCGACGTCCTGCGCCAGTCGGAGCTGCCGTTTCTTTTCGTCGCGCCGTCGACCCGCGATCTCACCGGCGCCGAGATCGAGCTCGTCGCCTTCCAGAAGCGCGAATCGCGTCTCAAGGACGTCCTGCGCGGCGTCGAGGAAAAATTCGATTTCGTATTGCTCGACTGCCCGCCGTCGCTCGGCCTGCTCACGCTCAACGCGCTCACCGCGGCCGATTCCGTCCTCGTGCCGCTGCAATGCGAATATTATGCGCTCGAAGGGCTCACGTCGCTGCTCGAGACGATCAAGCTCGTCCAGCGCCAGCTCAACCCCGGGCTGCATCTCGAAGGCATATTGCTCACGATGTTCGATGTCCGGAACAATCTCGCGCACCAGGTGGCGGACGAGATCCGCGCGCATTTTCCCGAATTGCTGTTTCACACCGTGATCGCGCGCAACGTGCGCTTGAGCGAGAGCCCGAGCCACGGAAAGCCCGCGCTGCTCTACGACGTCAACTCGAGCGGGGCGCAGAATTATCTCGCGCTCGCCAAGGAAGTCATCATTAACGCAGAGGAGGGCCGTCGTGCAGAAAAAGGGGTTGGGTAGAGGGCTCGGCGCGCTCATCTCCGCCGCCGAGAGCCCGCAGGAGCCGGCGGAGAGCGCCGTCGATATCGATCGCATCGTGCCGAACCCGTTCCAGCCGCGGCGGGTCTTCGACGCGGAGAAAATCGCCGAGCTCGCCGCGTCGATCCGCGAGCACGGAGTGATCCAGCCGCTCCTCGTGAGGCGAAACGGCTCCGGCGACTACGAGCTGGTCGCCGGCGAGCGGCGCCTGCGCGCGGCGAAGCAGGCGGGGCTGCAGCAGGTGCCGGTCATCGTCCGCGAAGCGGAGGATGAAGCGGCGCTCGCGCTCGCGCTGATCGAAAATCTCCAGCGCGAGGACCTGAACGCGATCGAGGAGGCCGAAGGCTATAAGCGATTACAGGAGGATTTCGCCCTGAGCCAGGAGGAGATCGCCGACAAAGTCGGCAAAAGCCGCCCGGCGGTCGCCAACGCGCTCAGGCTGCTCAATCTCCCCAAGCAGGTGCGCGACGACGTCGCCGCCGGACGGCTCGCCGCCGGCCAGGCGCGCGCTCTGCTCGCGCTCGCGAGCGAAGCGGCGATCCTCGCCGCGGCGCGGGAGGTCATCGCCAAGGGGCTGACGACCCGCGCAGCGGAGAAGCTTGCCGCGCGCCTGAAGACCGGCGGCCGCAAGCGCCAGCCGGCGGCGCTCGACGCCGACGTGCGGATGATTATCGAGCGCATCCAGCGCGCGCTCGGCACCAGGGTCCGCTTCGTCCCTGCGCGCGGCGGCCGCGGAAAAATCGAGATCGAATATTATTCCGCGGCCGAGCTCGACCGCTTGATCGAGCGCTTGGCCGCGAACTAAACCACCGCGCAGGAGCACCGGGATGAAACAGCTTTTTGGTCTCCTTTTTATAGGACTAATCGGACTTCATTCGATAACCGCCCTCGCCGCGCAGGCGGGCCTCGAAGAAGTCATTATGGGCTATCCGAGCCGGGCCCTTACCGAGCTCCCGACGCACGTCGCGTTGAAAAATGGCTTCTTCCGCAACGAAGGGCTCGACGTCAAGCTCGTGCAAGCGCGTTCGAACATCCTTGCCGCGGCGCTGGCGTCGGGCAGCATGGGCTATATCAGCTCGGTTACGACGACGCTCGGGGGCATCATGGGCGGGCTGCCGGCCAAGATCATCGCGGGCGTGACCAAGAACAACCCCGATTTTCTCATGGTGCGGCCGGAGATCCGCTCATTCGCCGACTTGAAAGGCAAGAAGCTCGCCGTCAGCGGCTTCGGCGGCGCTTCGCACCAACGGATGCTCATCGTCCTCACGAAGAACGGCATCAATCCGTCGACCGATGTGACGATCCTGTCGGTCGGCGATGCGCGGCTTCGGCTCGAGCAGCTCCGCGCCGGCTCGATCGACGCGACGGTGCTCACCCCGCCGAACAATTTCATCGCCGAGCGCGCGGGCTTCAGGAGCCTGGGCTCGTCCTCCGACCTGCTGCCGCTCCCCGCGATCGGTGTCACGACGCTCGAGCGGCGACTGAAAGAAAAGCCCGAAGAGGTGAAGAAGGTTCTGCGCGCGCTGCTCAAGGGGATGCGCCAGATGAAGGAGCGGCGCAACGAGGCGGTTACGGTTGCGATGGAATGGCTCGGGCTCGACAAGGAATTGGCCGAGCGCTCCTACGATGTCATGCTGCCCAACTACGCGCTCGACGGACGCATCGACCCGGCGTCGCTCCAGGGCTCGATCAACCAATTGAACCAGCACCGCGGCGCCGGCTCCAAGGCGATCACCTCCGCGGACGTGTTGGATTTTACTTTGCTGGAGCAGGTGAAGAAGGAATTGAAGCAGTGAAAGCAACCTCTCGACCCCATCCCTGCCCCGACGGGAGAGGGAGACAGATGAGCACCGCTTCTTCTTATCCCTCTCCCTTTGCGAGAGGGCGAGGTGAGGGCAAAATTTAGAGCTGTTTCCGGAGCGCCTGAAGCAGCGCTTTTTGGTCCGCTTTCGTCTCGACGCGGAAGCGTCGGAACGCAGCGCCTACTTTGAGATCCGCATACATGCCGCTCGGATCTTCGTGGAAATGTAGAAAAGCCTTCGACGCGAGATAGAAAATCCCTCGACTCTTTTCATTCAATAAACCGGCGGCGCGCATCGCCTTGAGCAGAGATTCGAGGCCGTCGAGGCTTTTCGCCGAGGCGTGCTTCATCGAACGAAGTTCACACACGCTCAAAAATTTTGCTGAAGCGCGCAAGCAGCAGCAAAACCGTCGGCCAGAAGAGCGTATTGACGATATCGTGCAAGCTGTCCAGCCAACGCCAGTAGGCTAAAATCCGTAGGTCTTCATGCATGTCGACGATTTCACCTAAGATGGCAATGGCCAGCACAAACAGCCACGGCACTATGGAGCGCGCCGGCTTGCGCAGAAGCAGCGCGGCGAGGACGAACGTCGCAAGACCGACATAAACGTGAAGCGTGTCTTTCGACAGCCCGGTGACCGCCACGATGGCGAGCTTGAGCGTTTCGACCGGTGAAGTTTGCATCGTCCGCCTACGAGCTCGCGGCCAGCACACGCAAGTAAGCGCCGACGGCGTTTCTCAAGCCTATTTGGAAAGCATCCGATATAAGCGCATGGCCGATCGACACTTCGAGAATCCCCGCAATACGGCAGAACGGTCCGAGATTGTTTAAATTCAGATCGTGCCCCGCGTTGACGCCTAGCCCCGCCGCCTGCGCCGCTCCGGCGGCGGACGCGAATCTCGTCAACGTCCGCTGAAAATCGTCGCGCTCGAAAGCGCGCGCGTATGGCTCGGTGTAGAGCTCGACGCGATCGGCGCCGAGCGCACGGGCTTGGGGCCACTGCGCACTGTCGCCGTCCATGAACAGCGCCACGCGAATGCCGCGCTGTCTCAGTTCCTCGATGATCGGCCGCAGCCCCTCGGCGTCTTCTTCGAGATTCCATCCGTGATCTGACGTGAACGCTTCCGGCGCGTCGGGCACGAGCGTGCATTGATGCGGTTTTAGCATCCTTACCATCTCTAGAAAATCCGGAAACGGATTGCCTTCGATGTTGAAGTCGATGCCGGGATAATTCTTCAATAGATCGGCGATCTCATAGACGTCCGAATACCGGATGTGCCGGCCATCCGGCCGCGGATGCACGGTGATGCCCTGCGCGCCGGCCTCGATGCAGACCCGCGCGGCGTCGACGACGCTCGGGATCCCGGCGTTGCGCGCGTTCCGCAGCAGAGCGATCTTGTTGAGATTGACGCTGAGGTTGGTCATGAGTTGACTAGGCCCCAATATATTTCGCGTTCATTGAGATTTCCTGAGCGTTTCCGTCAATCCGATAAGCACATGCGCGACGCATCGACTAAACGCCTCATAACAATCGTTGCCGACGAAGTTTCATCGTTTGGCTCGGTTTGCATATGCGAGGGCAAAAAACTGATGGACTCAGATTCGCAACTGTAATATAGCTGGGCCTATCTTTGCCAGTAGTAATGCCGGTAGTTACCCCTCTTTTTAGTTGGGCGAGGCGTCGAAACATGCCGACTGACTGCTCATCGATAATGCCATAGGCGCCGTCGTCGAAAGCAAAGAGAACGCGTAACGAACGAAGCTGATGGCTCGAAAACCCACCTTGCATTTCTTTTGCGGGAAACTTGGTTCCGGAAAGACGACGCTGGCCGGTCAAATAGCGAAGAAGGCTAATGCCGTTTTGGTATCAGAAGACGCTTGGCTGGCCACTTTATTTCCCGGAGAGATTACCAGCTTCGCTGAATATCTCGACCGCTCAGCGCATTTCAGAAAAGCGATCGCACCCCACATAACCAGGTTGCTACAGAACGGTACATCGGTCGTGCTCGATTTCGGAGGAAACGCTCCGAAAGAACGCACGTGGGTCCGATCGCTATGCAAGCCGTACGAAGCCCGGATCGTGTTGCACCACGTGAAAGCAACGGATGAGTTTTGCAAAAAACAGCTGCAAGAGGGAAACGAGGAGCTTCCGCTCGGCAGTCAACCGACCAGCGATGCAGACTTCGACGAGATTACGAAGTACTTCATGCCCCCTGAAAGCTCTGAAAAATTCGAGATGGTGGAGCATTCTAGGAAATAAGAGAAAACGTCCAATCACGTTATTGCTACCGGCGCTCATCGTAACTGGTCGACGAGAAATTAATGCGAGTCCAAAAAATCGACCGCGGGCGCGAATTCGACTGGGGCAAAACGAGCGCCGACTACTCTGCTTATCGGACGGAGTATCCCAAGAGTCTTTTCGATGCCCTGAATGGTCTCGGAATCGGACTTCCCGGCCAGAGATTGCTCGATCTTGGCACGGGAACGGGTACACTGGCGCGGGGCTTGGCCGAGCGCGGCGCGATAGTTACCGGCGTCGATATCTCGCCGAATCAAATCGGCGAAGCGAAGAAGCTTGCGGAAGGGCGAAATCTTAAAATAAAGTTTTCCGTCGGAGCCGCGGAGGATATCGAGTTCGCCGATTCCAGCTTTGACATTGTTACAGCAGCGCAAGCCTGGATCTACTTCGACGCGCCACGCGCCATTCCCAAGATATTGCGCGTTTTGGTTAAGGAAGGCCGCCTGGTTTTAACGCTCGTCTCCTGGCTGGCGGATAAGGATGAGATCGCCGGGCGGATGGAAGAGCTGGTGCTGAAGTACAATCCTCAATGGACCGGCGGCGGATATAAAGGCGATCCGCCGAAGTACACTCGCTGAAGGAGAACTTCGACCTCAAGACCCTTCACCTCATGGACGAAGCCATTCCGTTTACGCGCGAATCATGGCGCGGACGCATCCGCGCCTGCCGCGGCGTCGGGGCGGCGCTGTCGCCGGAAACGATCGCGGCTTTCGACGCCGAGCATAAGAAGTTACTTGATCGAGTCGCGCCGGATACTTTTACGGTCTTGCACCAGATCGCAGTTCACGTGTTTGCTCGTAAGACGGCATCCTAGTTTTCTTTTTTCCTCCCGAAGCTCCACTGGAGCAGCGGCGGGCTCACGAGCGTGGTCAGCATGACCATGACGACGACGGCGGCGAAGGTTGCGTCGTCGACGATGCGCTCGCCGCCGACGGATAATGTCAGCCCGATGCCGGCGAAGATGAGGCCCACTTCGCCGCGCGGAATCATGCCGACGCCGATCGCGATGCGGTTAAGGCCGCGCTCGACGACGGCGAGGCCGCAGGCCTGCTTGCCGGCAATCGCCGCCGCAGTCAGCGCCAGCGATAAAACGAGAACGTCGGGGCGGGCAAGCCACGTCACGTTCATCTGCAAACCAGTGTGGGCAAAGAAGAGCGGCACGAGGAATGCCGAGACCGGGTGGAGCAGGTCTTCCATCGAGCGCTCGCCTTCCGCCGCGTGCTCGCCCCAAGGGACGCCCTGCAGAACGAGGCCCGCGGCGAAAGCGCCGACGATCGCCGCGAGGCCGATCAGCGCGGCGATGTAGGCGAGCACGAAGCAGAACGACAGCGACAGCACGAACATCAGCCCTTTGATCTTCGCCCGCGCTGCATGCGCCATCAGCCGCGGCGCGAAAAACAGCCCGAGCGTGAGCGAGGCGGCGAGAAAGACGGTCACCTTCGCGACGAGCCACGCGATCGATCCCGCCGTGAACGGTTCTCCGGCTCCGGCGCCCGCGATCATGCCGGTTACGACGGCGAGGATGACGAGCCCCAGCACGTCGTCGATCACCGCCGCGCCGAGGATGATGCTCGCCTCACGGCTTTTGATCCGGCCCATGTCGCGCAGCACGCGCGCCGTGATGCCGACGCTCGTCGCGCTGAGCGCGGCCCCGATAAATGCATGAACATAGCGGGAATGCTCCGGCAGGAGCCAGGCGGACACCGCCCAGCCGAGCACGAACGGCAGCGCGACGCCGACGATCGCTACGAACAGCGACGAGACGCCGACTTTGATCAGGTCCGCCAGACTCGATTCGAGGCCGACTTCGAAGAGGAGCAGGATGACGCCGAGCGTCGCGAGCGTTTCCAGCGCCGAATCCTTTTTCAGGTACTCCAATCCGTCGTAGCCGAATAGCCCCAGGTTGCCGATCGCGATCCCGGCCAGCAGTTCGCCCAGCACTGCCGGCTGACCGACGCGCTCGGCGAGCCACCCGGCCAGCTTCGCCGCCGGCAGCAACACGGCGAGCGCAAGCAGCACCCCGGCGCTGCCGCTTTCGGCCGCGCCGATGAGCATGGGCGCCGCGGCGAGCGCGAGAGGCAGGAGGTATTTTTCAGGTCTTCGTTCGATGCCCTTCACTACAAGTTTCACGGCACGCAAGCAACCTGCGTCAACTCGAAAGCAAATACCGCCGCCTTCTTGACCTCCACGCGCCATTTCTATAAAGAGCGAAGCGCGCAAAACGGAGGTCCTATGGCTTGCAAACGTTTGAGCCGAACTCTCGCGTCGCCGGTCCTCGCATTTTTAGCGGTTTTCGCATTCTCGTCCGCATCCGCACAGACTCCCTACTACCAGGGCAAGACGATCACGATCATACAAGGCCGCGAGCCCGGCGGCACCGGCGACATGCGCGCGCGCTCGGTCTTCGCGTTCCTGCGAAAGTACATTCCCGGCAATCCCACGATCATCACCGAATTCATCCCCGGCGCCGGCGGTCGCAAGGCGGCGAACCATATCTTCAAGGGGGCCAAGGCCGACGGCTTCACGATCGGCAGCGTCGGCGCGGGACTGATCTCGAACGCGATGCTGCGCGAACCCGGCGTGCAGTACGACCTCGATAAGTTCATTTATCTAGGCACGCCGAACAGCGCCTCGCACTATGTCTTCGCGACGCGGCACGAGGCTGGCTTATCCAACCTCGACAAGCTCCGCGCCGCGACCGGCGTGCGCGTCGGCGCGCAATCCGTCGGCCACGACATCTACACGACCGGACGGCTCTTCTCCTGGGTTTTGGGACTCAAGGAGCCGCGCTTCGTCACCGGCTATTCCGGCCCGGAGATCGACGCGGCGCTGCTGCGCGGCGAAGTCGACGCGCGCGCGAACATCGCCGACACCGTCGCGCAGCGCACGCCTGAATGGATCGATAAGAAGCTGGTCGACTTCCATGCGATCGTCGAGATTCCCAAAGGGGAAAAGCATACGCACCCGCTGTTCGGTAAGCTCCCGGAGCTCGAATCTTTCGCCAAGAGCGACCGCGAGCGCAAGGTGCTCGTGATGCACCGCGCCTTCCGCCTGGCGGGCTCGCCGTTCATCCTGCCGCCGGGGACGCCGAAAGAGGTAGCCGAGACGCTGCGCGAGGCGATGCGGAAAACTTTCAAAGACGCGGAGTTTCACAAGGAATTCAGGAAACTCACCGGCGACGACGCGACGCCGCTGACCCCCGAGGCGCTGGAAAAATATGTTCGCGAGATTCCGCGCGATGCCGAGACCGTTGAGCTGTTCAAAAAACTGGCGGGCGCCGACCCGCTGCCGGCGCGCTAGGCGAGGAGAGTTTATGTTGGCATGGCGACTGCTTCTCTCCGCCGCTCTCTTGCTACTTTTTCTGCCGCGCGCGGCTCGTGCGCAGGCGCCCTTCTATCAGGGTAAGACGATCACCATCCTGCACGGGCGCGACCCGGGCGGCTCCGGCGATCTGCGCGTCAAGGCGGTGATCGCATTCCTGCAGAAATACATCCCCGGACACCCGACGATCATCCACGAGTACATGGCGGGCGGCGGCGGGCGGAAAGCGACCAACTATCTCTTCCGCACGTCGCGGCCCGACGGGCTTACGATCGGCAACATGAGCTCGGGCATGATCTCGCTCGCGATCCTCGGCGAGTCCGGCGTGCTCTACGATATCGACAAATTCATCTATCTCGGTTCGCCGTACAGTCAGTATCACTCGGTGTTTCTCACCCGCAAAGAGGCTGGTTTCACCAGTCTCGCCAAGCTCCAGTCGGCCACCGGCGTGAGGATCGGCGCGCAGTCGGTCGGATTCTCGACCTACAACGAGGCGCGGCTGTTCGCCTATCTGCTGCGTCTAAAGGAGCCGAAATTCATCCCGTCGTATTCGGGAGCGGAGCTCGACCCGGCGGTGATGCGCGGCGAGGTCGACGCGCGGGCGACCGGCGCGGATAGCATCGTACAGCGCAATCGAGAATGGTACGAGAAGAAGCTGGTCGATTTCCACGCCATCATGGAAGTGCCCAAAGGCGACAAACACCCGCTGTTCGCCAATTTGCCGGAGCTCGAAAGCTTCGCGAAGAGCGAGCGCGACCGCAAAATGCTGACGATGCAGCGCGCCTTCAGGGTGGCCGGCGCCCCGTTCATCCTGCCGCCGAACACGCCGAAGGACCGCGTCGAGATTCTCCAAGAGGCGTTCCGCAAGGCGTTCAGAGATCCGGAGTTTCACAAAGAATACAAAAAACTTACGGGGGACGATCCCTCTCCGCTGATGCCGGAAGCGCATGAGAAGACGATCCGCGAGATTCCGCGCGACGCCGACACGGTCGAGCTGGTAAAGCAGATCGTCGGCGCCGGTCCGCTGCCGCAGCATTAAATGGAAGCATCGCTTTTCACCGCCGCGCTCCAGGGATTCAACAATCTCTTCGATCCGTTCGTCGTCCTCGCGCTAACCGCTGGCGTGGCGATCGGCACGTTCACGGCCGTCGCGCCGCAGGGCATCGGCATGCCGCTCGTGTACGGCATGATGGTGCCGGTCGTCGTGCGCTGGCCGCCGATCCGCGCGATCGCACTGCTGATCGGCGCGAGCTCGGTGAGCGCGATCTGCGCCGCCTACCTGCCGGTGCTCTTCGGCATTCCCGGCGGCTCGGGTTCGCAGGCGACGGTGCTCGACGGCTATCCGATGGGCCGACGCGGCGAGGCGCGCCGCGCGCTCGGCGCCTCCTTCATGGCCGGCGGTCTCGGCTGCCTCATCGGCACCTTCACGCTCGCGCTCGCGATTCCCGTGGCGAAGCCGCTGATCTATCTCATGGGCTCGCCCGAACTGTTCGTCGTCGTGCTCTGGGGGCTGAGCATGGTCTCGGTGCTCGCGGGCCGGCGGCCGATCAAAGGACTCGTCGCCGCCGCCGTTGGGCTGCTCATCGCCACGGTCGGACAGCAGGCGCAGAGCGGAACGATGCGCTTCGTCTTCGACCAGGTTTATCTGCTCGACGGCTTTCCGCTCAGCATCGTCGCGCTCGCGCTCTTCGGCGTTCCTTCTGCGCTCGACCTTGCGCTCTCGCGCCTCGGCGTCGAGCAGCAGCCGGCGCCGCTCAAAGGCAGCCTCTTCGAAGGCGTTAAGGACACGCTGCGCGAATGGTGGCTCGTCGTGCGCTGCAGCTTCGTCGGCATCTGGGTCGGCATCGTGCCCGGCATCGGCGCGCAAACGGTCGACTGGCTCGCCTACGGGCACGCGGCGCAGAGCTGCAAGGGCGCGAACCAAAGCTTCGGCAAGGGCGACGTGCGCGGGGTGATCGCGCCCGAGTCGGCCAACGACGCGAAGGACGGCGGCGACCTGATCACGACGCTCCTTTTAGGATTTCCGCAGGGTACGACGACGGCGCTCTTCATCGTTGCCCTGCTCTCGCTCGGCTTTCTGCCCGGCCCGGAGATGGTGCGGAAAAATGCCGACGTGATTTTCAGCATCGTCTGGATCCAGGGGATCGCCGGCATTCTCGGCACGTTGGTCGGCTTCATTCTCGCCAACCATCTCGCCAAGCTCGCGCAGGTGCGCTACTCGGTCATGGTGCCGGTGATCTTCGTTTTTCTTCTGATGGGCGCGCTCAGCGCGACGCGCGATCCGCTCGATCTCGTGGTGCTGGTGGGCTTCGGCCTGCTCGGCTACGCGATGAAGCGGCTCGGCTATCCGCGCCCGCCGCTGATTTTGGGCCTCGTGCTCGGCGATCTGATGGAGCGCTATCTCTACCGGTCGGTCGCGAGCTATGGCTACACATGGCTCTACCGCCCTGCCGTGATCGTGCTCGCGGTCCTCGCCGTCGGTACGCTCGCGCAGACCCTTTGGAGCCGGCGCGCGCGCAGCGATAAAAAAACTGATGCGCCGCCGGCGAAGGCCGGCGGCTTCCGCCTCAAGCCGCAATTTTTTCTGACGCTGTTTTTTTTCGCACTCTTTGTCGGCGCGCTGTGGTTCGGTCAGGAATGGCCGATGATCGCGAAGTTGATGCCGGTGTATCTCGTCGCCCTCCCCGGTCTCGTCCTTGCTGCCGTGCAGCTCTACCGTGACGGCCAGGAGGAAGGCGAAAAGGCTCAAGCCGCCGCGGACATGGACGAGGTCTTCTCGACCGAACTCGACCGCCGCACCGAAGCGCGCCGCACGCTCGGCTTTTTCGCATGGTTCGGCGGCGGCGCGCTGAGCGTGTGGCTCCTCGGCATCGTCGTTACGCTGCCCCTGCTCGTGCTGCTTTACGCGTGGGTCGAAGGCCGGGAAAACTGGAAGACCGCCGTGCCGCTCTCGGCGGCGGCGTTCCTGCTCATCTGGGGCGTTTTCGAATATACCCTCGAGATCAAATGGCCGGTGGGCGTGCTGCTGGGCTAACGTGTTTCAAGTTTCAGGTTTCAGGATCGGAGCTCTTCGACAGGCTCAGGCCAGGCTCTGTCGAAGCGCTCTTCGAGCCGAGCTGAAATTTTGTTCGCGACAAAACTACCCGCAGGTTGACGAAAGTGCCTTCGGGCTATTTCAGTAAATCTTGCAGCTTCGCCGCGTCCGTCGCCGGCGGCGAGCAGGTATAGTTGTGGCACACGTAGGCGGTCGCCTTGCCGCCGATCTGCCCTTTGCCTTCGAGCAGCGGCGGGATTTTGTCGGCCGGAGTGTCGGGCGCGAGCAGCTCGAGCGTCTTGTTCGGCAGGTAGAGCGCGTCGACCGCGTTTAGAAAATCCTGCATCGCGGCGTCCTCTTCCCTGCCGACCAGCACGATCTCCTTCGGCTTCTCCAGATAAAAATCAAGCGCGGCGAGCATGTGAGCGAAGCCGAACGGCTGCTGCTCCATCGCGTCGTAGTAGATGCGCAGCACCTTTTCGGCCTTCGTCAAATAATCTTCGTTGCCCTCGTAGTAATAGAGCCTGAGCAGCACCTGCGCCGCGACCGCGTTGCCCGACGGCACCGAGCCGTCGAACGCGGGCTTGGTGCGGCTGATCAGCGTCTCGTGCGATTTGCCGGTGTAGAAAAAGCCGCCCGTGTCTTCGTCCCAGAACTCCCGCACCATCGTCGCGGCGAGGCGGCCCGCGTCTTCGAGGTAGACGCGCTCGAGCGTCGCCTCGTAGAGATCGAGCAGGCCGGCGGCCATGTTCGCGTAGTCGTCGAGATAGCCGAGCAGCTTCGCCTGCCCGTCCTTGTAGACGTGCAGCAGCATGCCGTCGCGGCTCATCTCGCGCAGCACGAAGCCCACGGTCATGCGCGCGGCGTCGAGGAAAGCCGGCTCATCGGAGATCTTACCGGCGGCGGCGAGGCCCGATAATGCGAGGCCGTTCCACGACGCGATGATCTTCTCGTCGCGGAACGGCTTTACGCGCTTCTCGCGCTCGGCGAATAATTTTTTGCGCGCGTCTTCGAGAACGCGCTCGATGTCGGCGACATCTTTCTTGAACAGCGCCGCGACCTGCTGCGTTGTCAGGACCGGATGGAGAATGTTTTTTTCCTCAAAGTTGCCGAACTCCGTGACGTCGTACATGCGTGAGAAGATCGCGCCCGCCTCTTCGCCCAGAATCTTATTCACCTCGTCCTCGGTCCAGACGAAGAACTTCCCCTCCTCCCCCTCGCTGTCGGCGTCCTGGGTCGAATAAAAGCCGCCCTCCGGATTCAGCATCTCGCGCACGAGATAGCAGCCGGTCTCCTCGACGACTTTCTTGTAGAGCGGATCGGGCTTGATCGTGTGCGCGTCGGCATAGATGCGGAGCAGCTGCGCGTTGTCGTAGAGCATCTTCTCGAAGTGCGGCACGAGCCACTTCTCGTCGACGGAATAGCGGTGAAAGCCGCCGCCGAGATGGTCATAAATGCCGCCTTCGGCCATCGACCGCAGCGTGTGATCGATCATATCGAGGAAGCGCGGCTGCTTCGAGCGGCGGTGCGCGCGCAGATAGAGCTCGTACACGCCGGCGTTGGGGAATTTCGGCGCCTGACCAAAGCCGCCGTGCTCGGGGTCGTAGGCCTGCGCGAGCTTCTCGGCGCTTTCGACGATAATGTTCGGATCGAACGATCGCCCGCTCTCGCCGACGCGCGCGAGGCGATTCATCGCCGCGTGAATCTGCTCGACGCTCTGATCGACGTCGGCTTTGCGGTTGTGATACGCCTCGGCGACCGCGTTCAGAATTTTCGGAAAGCCCGGCATGCCGTGGCGGTCCTCCGGCGGAAAATAGGTGCCGCCGAAAAACGGCTTCCCTTCCGGCGTCAAGAACACCGTCATCGGCCAGCCGCCGCGGCCGGTGAGCATCTGCACCGCGTTCATGTAGATCTCATCGAGGTCGGGCCGCTCCTCGCGGTCGACCTTGATGCTGACGAACTTCTCGTTCATGAGCGCCGCGATCGCCTCGTTCTCGAACGACTCCTTCTCCATCACGTGGCACCAGTGGCAGGCGGAGTAGCCGATGCTCAAGAGCACCGGCTTATTCTCGGCCTTCGCTTTGGCGAGCGCCTCGTCCCCCCACGGGTACCAATCGACGGGATTGTGCGCGTGCTGTTGGAGATACGGGCTGGTTTCTTTGATCAGGCGGTTGGTGTGCATCGAATAATGGCAAAGACCTGCATTGCCGTGCCGTCCCAGTGTCAAGTTTCGTAGCCGACGACCGGCTCAGGACTAGCTTGGCAAACGGCGCTCGTTTCGGAAAGAGGGTTATTTGCCTGCGACCTGTTTCGTGCGGCGGCGCTAGCGAAGCTTCAGATCGAAGGCCACGGGGCCTTTGTCGCCCTTGCGCGACTGGAACTGGACCGAGTCGCCCTCGTTAATGTCCTCGATCTGCACGCGCGGCGCCATGCTGCCGCGGTGAAAAAACACGTCGTCGCTGCCGTCGTCCGGCGTAATGAAGCCGAAGCCCTTCTGCCGCATCACCTTCTTGACCGTCCCCGTCATATCCGCCTCCTTCGCAGGTCCGGAATGAGGGTTAACTAGCCTGTTTTGGATGGGTGCGCAAGACGGGTCTGTTTTCACAGGTTTATTTTAACAGCAAGATCCTCGTAATCCTCGGCAGCTTCAGCTTCGAGTGCAAGTCGTGTTCGGTCAATAACGTAATGGGCTAGTTCGTCTTTCGGGCCAGGAGTCCGCGGAGCGGGGTCAGGTGGATTAATAATTCGATTAATCGAGGCGGTGAAAACATCTGCGATCTGTAGCAAATCATTGCTTTTCGAGTCCACAGCCTCGACAACGTCAACGAATAGCTGTCCGCTAAATTGCACCGCGGCAGCTGTATTAATGCGATCGGTAAGCTCAGCTATGACAATGCGGTCGTAACCGACCTCATCCGCGTCTTTCCAAAGCATTAAATTTCTAGGCAAAGGTGCTCGCCCACTTTCGTGCTCGTGTGTAACGCCTCGCACCACGAGATGATAAATGAGTTTCGGAACGACCTGTTGGATGTCAGAAATACCAACTCTGGGCATAGCGATGTACTTCAAACTCAGTGCCGAAGCATTTTCTACGACAATATCGATTGCCTGTTTGAAATACGGCAGTGATCTTCCGTCGAGTTCCGAAAAATGGAGTTCTTTTTTAAAGTCCGTATCATCTCGCCATTCGATGAGCTTTGATGCGATACGTAAAGTTTCCGGCCCTTGTAATATCCACAAGCTTCCGACAAGGAGATTGCGCTGAGTCTTTCCACTTTCATCAACGTAAACAGCATATAGTGGCGCCGAAGAGCGTCTTGCTTCAACTGCACCGTCTCGCTCTTCCTCCGATAAAGTGCCGCGGTGTCTTCGTACCGCAGAATCGGCTAAAAATAGCTTGAGTGTATTTTGCACGCGAGCCCGTGCGCGCGCGAGCGAAGTTAGTCGTGGCAGTCTGTAAAGATCTTGCGGAATAATCGCGCCGGGGTGATATTCCGGGCAAAAGGTTTCCCAATATCTTAGCTGGAGTGTAATGTCCGAATTTCTTGCTTCAGGATAGTTGTTTAAAATCCATGCGACCTTATGCGTTACAGTGTCCGGTCTGGACGCCGCCAACGCCGCAAGGAGTCCCTGACGTTCTATTTCTAAGGCCGCGTTCTGGGATTGTTGTTCTTCAGGTGTGTCTTCGTTCGGCATAACATTCTCAGTTGAGAAAGGTGCGCAAAAAATGAAGGGGCCAGCGTGCGCTTGGCCCCATCATATTCTACATATGTCTACTAAATTTATCGCGTTAAATTTTGTATTTCGTGATGTTGAAATCTTTCGTCCCCGCTCGACCAACGATCCAGTACTCTTTTTTTTGTCTCACGAATTTTAATGTGCCAATACGACCTGTCTGTTTTCTCTGTTTTGTTAAAGTAGGTCAACCACCGCCTGAATTCCGGAAATGGAATTAGAAAAAGCGTCTCGCGCCACCGCGACCGAAAGCGACGAAAGAATTTTTTCCCGTAGTCAGAAATTCGTCTTGATGAGGATGAAAAGCAAACCAGTACATCTTTGCCCTTGCATGAAATCGGGAAACGGCGCATAAGATTCGCGTTTTTTCATCCGCAGTCGTAAACGAGGCGCGCGATAACTTTACAAGGCTAGTATTAAGGTGTTTTTCAATGCGAGAGATGCATTCATCATGAAAAGCGACAGGAGTAAACTTCTTTTCGTCTGATTCCTCCTCATCAGTCGCCGGTGCGCCTTCAGGTTCCTGTTGAACATCCTCGCCGGCTGCGAAGGCAATTTCTACAATTGGATCAAGTCGTGTGAATTCATGTGGAACAAGAATTTCGTGAATCCGCCTCAGTAGTGAAGGGTCCTGGACTTGTTCCTTCAGCTTGAGCATTCGAAGCAATGCTTCAATGCTGATAATCCGCATCTCCCATGCGTTTCGCGAACCGCGGATGGTCAACAAGCTGCGTTTTGTCGTTGCGCCAAAGGTCTATCAGAGCCATTTCCGCGCAATTGTGTTGCGCTTCAACAACGTTGTCAAGCTGAATTTGACGAGCGTTATATCGCGGAGAAATGCGGGTAATTCCGAAGAATTATCTTTTTCCCCGGTAAATCTTCTTCGCGGTCCAGAGGTGCTTGAACGCCTCGGCGCGATTGCCTTCGGCTTCGTAGATAAGGGCGAGGTTGTAGTGCGCGTCGGCGAAGGCGGGATCGAACTCCAGCGCCTTGCGGTACGCGGCGGCCGCTTCTTTCGGGCGCTCGGCGTCTTCGAGCAGCACGCCGAGATTGAAATGCGCGAGCGCGTATTCGGGGTCTTTCTCGATCGCGGCGCGGTAGTGGCCTTCGGCCCGATCGTACTTCCCTTCTTCGTGATAGAGCCGCCCGAGATTGACGTGGGCCTCGGCTAAGCCGGGATCTAAATTCAGCGCCTCTTCGTAGCCGCGCATCGCGTCTTTCGGCGCGCTTTGCTCGATCTCGCTTGCGAAATCGAACCACTCGTCCGCGCTCCGCTGCGGCGGCGGCATTTTCTTTTTCACCGGCAGATGCATCTTTTTCGCCAACTCGCGCGCAGCGAAATTAAACAGGAACTGCCCGGAGTCCGGCTGCCAGCGCGCGTCGCCGTTTTTCACGACCACGCGCTTGCCGTCGGCGTAGACGCTCACGTTCCAGAGATTCGTATCTGCCGGCAGCTGCTTCTTGAGCGACTGAAGAATCCGGCGAATGCGCTGGAGCGGCACCCGCGCGTTCAGAAGACCCTTGGTCGTCCTTAGCAGCAGCAGATCGTGAAAGGAAAAAACGTTGCGGTGATCGGGGCCGCGCTCCGGTGCGAGAAAACCGGCGCGGACGCAGGATCGAATGCGCCATTCCGGAAGGGATAATATCTTCGCCACCTCGCGGGTGGTGAAGTGTTGCTTCATTTACGGCTGGCTCGGGCCTTTTTCGCCGGCGTCGCCGCCGGCTCGGCGCGGCGCGCGCGCACGGCTTTCTTGGCCGGCGTCTCCGCGCTGAGACTCTGCTTCAAAGCCTCCATGAGATCGATGACCTGTCCACGCGCGGGCGCGGCCGGGGGCCGCACGACCTTCCTGCCCTCGAGCTTCTGGTTCACCAGCTCCATCACCCGCTCGCGGTACTGATCGTGATACTGCTCGGGGTGAAACTCTTTGTTCGTCAACTGGTCGATGAGATGGATCGCGAGCTTGAGCTCGGCTTCTTTAACCGCCGCCTTGTTGCCCTTGTCGACCTCGCCGAAGTCGCGGATCTCGTCGGCGTAGCGCATCACATGCAGCATGAGGCCGTCGCCCGCCGGACGGATGAGAACCAGGTTCTCCTTGCCGCGCATGACATATTTCGCGAGCGCGACGCGGTCGGTCTTCGCCATGGCGTCGGCGAGCAGCCGGTAGGGCTTCTCGCCGGCCTTGTCCGGGCCGAGATAATAGGTGTTCTCGAAATAAATCGGGTCGACTTTCGGCAACGGCACGAACTCGGCGATGTCGATGACCTTGGACGACTCCTCCTCCATCGCCGCGAGCTCGTCCTCGGTGATCTGCACGTATTCGCCCTTCGCGTGCTGGTAGCCGCGCACGAGGTCGCTGCGCTCGACCACCAGGTTGCACGTCGGGCAGAAGTTCTGCTGCTTGATGCGCGAGCCGCACTTGGCGTGGAGAAGATTGAACGACACGCGCTGCGACGACGTCGCGGTATAGAGCTCGACCGGGATCGAGACCAGCCCGAAGGAGATCGTCGCAGCTCCGATGGACCTGAGCGCCATGCGAATAATATAGCAAATTTCGGCTCCGCCGTCTAAGGGTCTGGTTTCGTGCATTTTTTGAGTTTGTTGGGTTGACTGGGTTAATTCGAGGTATGCAAGGAACTCAGACGCCCAGCAACCCTACTAACCCAAGCAACTCGGTGTCCTTGACAGAAAATTGGGCTTCATCCACACTGCAAATATGCCGGTAAAACAGGTGGTCGTCGCCGAGCCGCGCGGTTTCTGCGCCGGCGTCGAGATGGCGATCGAGACCGTCGAGCGCGCGCTGAGAAAGTACGGCGCGCCGGTCTACGTCTTTCACGAGATCGTTCACAACCGCCACGTAGTCGAGGACTTCACGCGCCGCGGCGTCGTCTTCGTCAACTCGGTCGAGGAGGTGCCCGCCGGCGCGCGGCTGGTCTTCAGCGCGCACGGCGTCGCGCCGGAAGTCTGGCGCAAAGCGCGCGAGCGCGGCCTCCAAGTCGTCATCGACGCGACCTGCCCGCTGGTCGAGAAGGTCCACCGCGAAGTCAAAAAATTCGCCGAGAAAGGCTACTGGATCGTGCTGGTCGGACACGAGACGCACGACGAGATCGTCGGCACAAGCGGCGAGGCGCCCGAGCTCATCAAGGTCGTCGATAGCGTCGCCGAAGCGGAAAAGGTCGCGATTCCCGACCCGGACAAAGTCGCCGTGCTGACGCAGACGACGCTCAGCGTGGACGATACCAGGGAAATTATCGACGCGCTGAAGCGCCGCTTCCCTAAAATCGTCGCGCCAGCGAAAGAGGACATCTGCTACGCGACGCAAAACCGCCAGGACGCGGTCAAAGAGCTCGCGCGCGCGGTCGATCTCGTCCTCGTGGTCGGCTCGCGCAACAGCGAGAACTCGAACCAGCTTTGCAAGGTCGCGCGCGCCCAAGGCGTGCCGGCCTACCTCATCAACGACATTCGCGAGCTCGACCCCAAATGGCTCGAAGGCGTCGAGCGCGTCGGCGTCACCTCCGGCGCGTCCGCGCCCGAGCGGCTGGTGGACGAAGCCGTGAATTTTTTCCAGCGGCACGGCGCGGCGATCACGAAAACCGGCTTCGTCGAGGAAAACATCCACTTCGCGCTGCCTGCCGAGATCGTCGACGCGTCTTGATCGTTCCGCACGGGCTGATAAAGATCAGTCGGAAGGGAGCCCCGATGAGCAACCGCATCGTCCATATCGCCGTCAAGGTCGAGGACCTCGAATCGACCGGCGAATTCTATCGGAATGTTTTCGGCTTCAAGGAAATGGACAACGCCAAGGTGCGCGACCACACATCGCTCCACCTGAGCGACGGCACGATCGATCTCGCGCTCATCAAGTACGACAGCGAGCAGTCGGCGGAGTCCAAGGCCGCCGGCCTCGGGCCGTGCATCCACCACATCGGCATCGAGGTCGACGACATGAAGGCCTACACCGAGCAGATCAAGAAACACGGCTGCGAAATCGTCAGCGACCCGGGCGTGATTCCGGTCAAATTCCGCGCGCCCGGCGGGACGATCCTGGAGATCGTGCCGCGCCAGCGCTATAAGAAAGCCGCCACGGAGTGACGATGGTCGCCAAGGTCTACTACCGCCCCGGCTGATTCACCTGCGCCAGCACGAAAGAGTTTCTTTCGCAGAACGGGATTCCATTCGAGCCGCGCGACGTCGAGAACGACGCCGCCGCGCTCGCCGAGCTTCAGGCGCTCGGCATCAAGAACGTTCCCGTCACCGTTGTCGACGGGCGCGCGGTCGTCGGTTTCGACCGGCGCGAGCTTACCCGCGTCTTCAAGCTCCAAGCAGAAAAAGAAAAGCCGCTCGCCGACACCGAGCTCTTCGAGCGCCTCGACAAAATCATGGGCGCGGTAATCCGCGCGACGCGTCAGGTGCCGCCGGAGAGGGCGATGTGGGCGACGCCCGACCGCGACCGGCCCTTCAAGGTTTTTTGCTACCATATACTCGTCGATCCGATTCATGTCCTCGACGCCATCGCCGACGGCAAATACGACGGCGGCTTCAAGCTCACGTATAATGAAAAGGCCGCGCTCTTCGATTCGATGGAAGAGGTCGCGAACTTTGGCGAGCAGTGCCGCGATCGCGTCAGGCGCGCGGGCATCGACCTCAAGCGCGCCGACCTCGACCGCGAGATCGACGGCTACATGGGCAAGACCGACGGCCACGAGCTGTTCCATCTGGTCTTGAGCCATACCGCGCATCACCTGCGCCAGCTATACGACATGCTCGGAAGAATCGGCGTGAAGCCCGCCGAGCCGCTCGCCGCTGAAGATTTTCGCGGCATCCCGATGCCGGAAAGCCTTTGGTGAGTCCTCGCGCCTAAGACTTAGGCACGGTGCTTTAAACTTAAGCAAACAGCGCCGATTCCCACCCTGCCCGTCTTACGTTGATTCCTGTAGGTCTCTGATTATAAAGAAAAAATAAAATCCACACGCGCGGCACAGGCGTTGCTAGGACCTACGTTGTAGCGCTTAACATTAGTCATAAATTTACTTGCGTTGGCCGTAAAATTCGTGTTAGGCGTGCTCAGCTTCAGCGCTGAAGCACATCAGTCAAGGAGGACTGTCTGTGGCAAAGTATCTAAAGCTCGCCGCGCTTTTGCTCTTTCTCTGCTCGACCTTCATTGTAACTGTGGACACGCCAGTTTTCTCCGCCGACCAAGCACCCTCGGCGGCCGCTCCCGCGGCTCCGGCTGCGCCCGCCGCTGCCGCTGCGGCCGCGCCGAAGATCGACAAGGGCGATAATGCGTGGATGCTCACTTCCGCAGCGCTCGTCTTGATGATGACGATTCCCGGGCTGTTTCTTTTCTATGGCGGCCTCGTGCGCGGGAAGAACGCGCTCGGGACCATCATGCAAAGCTTCATCATCGTCGCGCTGATCAGCATCCAATGGGTCTTGTGGGGCTACTCGCTCGCCTTCGGTCCCGACCACGGCGGCATCATCGGCGGCCTCGACTGGCTCGGCTTGAGCGGCGTCGGCGCCGACCCGAATCCCGATTACGCCGCGACGATTCCGCACCAGACTTTCATGGCCTATCAGATGATGTTCGCGATCATCACGCCGGCGCTCATCACCGGCGCGATCGCCGAGCGCGCGAAGTTCGGCACGTTCGTCCTCTTCATGCTACTGTGGGCCACATTTATCTACGATCCGCTCGCGCACTGGGTCTGGGGCAAAGGCGGCTGGATGGGGACCAACGGCGGCATGGGCGCGCTCGATTTCGCCGGCGGCACGGTCGTTCATATCAGCTCCGGCATCTCGGCGCTCGTCGCCTGCTGCATGTTCGGCAAGCGCATCGGTTTTCCGCAGGAACCGATGATGCCGCACAATCTTCCGTTCAGCGTGATCGGCGCCTCGCTCCTGTGGGTCGGCTGGTTCGGCTTCAACGCGGGCAGCGCGCTCGCGGCCGACGGGCTCGCCACGAGCGCCTTCGTCGTGACGAATACGGCGACCGCCGCGGCGGCGCTCTCGTGGATGATGATGGATTGGATCACGCGCGGAAAGCCGACCGTGCTCGGCGCGGCGAGCGGCGCGGTGGCGGGACTCGTCGCGATCACGCCGGCGTCGGGCTTCGTCGGGCCGATGCCCGCGATCATCATCGGCCTCGTCGCCGGCGTGCTGTGCTCCAGCGCGTGCAACTTGAAAACGAAACTCGGCTACGACGACTCGCTCGACGTCGTGGGCGTCCACGGCGTCGGCGGCACGTGGGGCGCGATCGCGACCGGGCTCTTCGCCTCGAAGCTGATCAATCCCGCCGGCAACGACGGTCTTTTCTTCGGCAACCCGCATCAGCTGCTCGTCCAGGTGATTGCGGTGCTCGCGACGTGGATCTTCGCGGCGCTCGGCACGGTGATCATCCTGTCTATTCTCAAGGCAATGATGGGTCTCAGAGTCACCGAGGAGGAGGAGCTCATGGGCCTCGACCTGAGCCAGCACAATGAAAGAGGCTATTCGATGTGAAGCTAGCCCTTCGCGGTTGAATGTGATAACGGATCGATCTTAGATTATTTTCGATCTTAACCCCTAAGAGAGGAAGGTAAAAAGAAAAATGCCAGTCAAGGACGTATTGGACCTAGCGAAGAAAAACAAAGCGGAGATCATCGATTTAAAGTTCGTCGACATGCCGGGCCTGTGGCAGCACTTCTCCATCCCGGCGGCCGAGCTGACCGAAGATCTCTTCGAGAACGGCATCGGGTTTGACGGCAGCAGCATCAGAGGCTTTCAAGCCATCAACGAATCCGACATGCTGCTGTTCCCCGATCCCGAGACCGCCCTCATCGACCCGTTCACCGAGCACGTAACGTTAAGCATGCTCTGCAACATCAAAGACCCGCTCACGAGAGAGCCCTACAGCAGAGACCCGAGATACCTCGCCCAGAAAGCCGAGAACTACTTAAAGACCACCGGCATCGCCGACATCAGCTACTGGGGTCCCGAGATCGAATTCTTCATCTTCGACTCCATTAGATTCGGCCAGGGACCGAACGAAGGCTACTACCACATCGACAGTGAAGAAGGCTTCTGGAACGCCGGGCAACCCGGAAAGAACGGCAACGGCAACCTGGGCTACAAGATCCGCTACAAAGAAGGCTACTTCCCGGTTCCCCCCATGGACCAATACCAGGACCTTAGATCCGAGATGGTAAGGAACCTGGAGAAATGCGGCATCAAGATCGAAGTCCACCACCACGAAGTCGGCACCGCCGGACAGACCGAGATCGACATGCGCTACGGCACGCTAACCAAGATGGCCGACCAGGTCTTGCTCTACAAATACATCATCAAGAACACCGCCCGGCAGAGAGGCAAGACCGTCACCGTCATGCCCAAGCCCTTGTTCCAGGACAACGGCTCCGGCATGCACACCCACCAGAGCCTATGGAAGAACGGCAAGAACATCTTCTACGACAAGAAGGGCTACGGACTTATCTCCGAGACCGCCCGGCACTACATCGGCGGACTGATCAAACACGCCCACGCGCTCTGCGCCTTCATCGCCCCCACGACCAACTCCTACCGGAGACTGGTTCCGGGTTACGAGGCGCCGATCAACTTGGTCTACTCGGCCCGAAACCGAAGCGCCTGCGTCCGCATCCCCATGTACTCCACCAGCGAGAAGGCCAAGCGGCTCGAGTTCAGAACCCCGGATCCCAGCTGCAACCCGTACTACGCCTTCCCGGCGATGCTGATGGCCGGCCTCGATGGCGTCAAGAACAAACTCGAGCCGCCCAAGCCGATCGACAAGGACCTCTACGAATTAGAGCCCGCGGAAGCCGCCAAGGTAAAATCCATGCCGGGATCCTTAGATCAGGCCTTGGACGCCCTGGAGAAGGACCACGACTTCCTGCTCAAGGGAGACGTCTTTACCAAGGACGTGATCGAGACGTGGCTCGAGTACAAGCGGAAGAAGGAAGTCGACGCGATCCGGCTCAGACCGCATCCGTATGAGTTCGCGCTCTATTTCGACATCTAAACCCTTCGCCAGCCGCCTTCTCCCCGAGCGGGGAGAGGGCGAGGCGAGCGGCCAGGAGGCTTTATGAAAAAAATCGAGGCGATCATCAAGCCGTTCAAGCTCGACGAGGTGAAGCAGAAGCTCACGTCCATCGGCATCTCGGGCATGACGATCACCGAGGTGAAAGGTTTCGGCCGGCAAAAGGGCCACACCGAGCTCTACCGCGGCGCGGAATACAGCGTAGATTTTCTACCGAAAGTGAAGATCGAGATTCTCGCGCCGGCGGAATTGGCGGCGAAGATCGTCGAGACGATCCGCGACTCGGCGCAAACCGGCAAGATCGGCGACGGCAAGATCTTCGTCACCGACGTCGAAGAAGTCATCCGCATCCGCACGAACGAGCGCGGCGAGGACGCGATAAGGTAATCTCCCTTTTCCCGTCTATTTTTTCTGATCGGACTTTTCAGGGGGCGCCTCGGCGCCCCCTGCTGCTGAAGCGATTTTCCGCGCATCGGCTTTTCCTGCTGTTCTGATCCTCCCCCTCACCAGCGACGTGACGACTCCCATCGCGCAGATCGCGGCGAGGATCTCGAGCGCGATCTTCATGCCGGCCATGAACGCCGGGACCGGAATGCGCGAAGCCGCAGCCGTCGAAACCGCGACGCCGCCGACGTACGCCGAGAGGACGGACGTGGCGACGGCGATGCTGATCGCCTGGCCGGTGAAGCGGAAGGTCGAAAGTAGGGCGGCGGCGACGCCGTAGCGGCGCTTCTCGACCGAGCTCACGGTCGCGTTGACGTTCGGCGAGCTGAAGAAGGCGTGGCCGACGCCGAGCAGCATGAGGCGCTCGGCGATCGTCACCGCGCCCGCGTCGGCGGCGAGGCGCGAGAGCGAGAAGATCGACGTCGCGACCAGCGCCATGCCGATCGACGAGAGAATTCTCGGCTGAATTTTATCCGACAGCCGGCCGCTCAGCGGCGAGAGCGCCGCCATCGTCACCGGCTGCGCCAGCATGATCAAGCCCGCGTGCTGCGGCGGAAAGCCGGAGACGATCTGCAGATAGAGCGACATGATGAACGAAACGCCGAAGACCGCGCTGTAGTTGAGCAACGCCGTCAATGTCGAGCAGGCGAACGCGATGTTTTTGAAAAGCCCGACGTCGAGAAGCGGTGAATCGACACGCGTCTCGTAGAAGATGAACAGCGCGAGCAGCGCGAGTCCCGATGCGACGAGCGTGCGCGCGAACGGCGCGCCGTGCTGCTCGGATAAAGTGAGGCCGAGCAGCACGAGGGTAAGCACGAGCGCCCAGACCACCATGCCGAAGACGTCGAGCTTCGCGCCGCGCTCGTGCGCCGTGTCGCGCGGCACTTTCGTGAGCGCGAGCGCGATCACGCCGATGCCGATCGGCACATTGACGTAAAAGATCGAGCGCCAGCCGAGGCCTTCGACGAGAAATCCGCCCACCGACGGTCCGAGCGAGAGGCCGACATAGACCGCGGCGGTCTGGATGCCGAGCGCCTTGCCGCGCTCTTCCTGGGGAAAGATCGATGTCAGCAGCGCGATCGAATTGCCGGCCATCATCGCCGCGGCGACGCCCTGGACGAAGCGCGCGGCGATCAGGCTCGCGAGCGAGAACGCCAGGCCGCAGAACGCCGACGCCGCGGTGAACAGCGTCACGCCGATGACATAAATCAGCCGCCGGCCGCGGATATCCGCCAGGCGCCCGAAGGGGATCACGCAGATTGTGAGACCGAGAACGTAAGCCGTGACGATCCAGCCGAGGGCGACGACGTCGCTATGGAACTCCTTGCCGATCGTCGGCAGCGCCAAGTTGACGACACTGCCGTCGAACGGCGTCATGAACGCGCCGAAGGTAGCGACGGCGAGCGCGGCGCGCTTCGACGCGCGGCTGAACGGCTCCGATTCTACGGGCATGCGGGCGATGACTACAGGAAGACGATTAAGACGCGGTAAAACCGGCGTCGGACGAATGATCCGGTTACTTATGAAATTATTTCAGCCGGCTCAGCTGCCACATCCACAAGCTCAAGGCGGCGAAGATGAAAAAAGCGATCGCGCTGGCCCAAAGCGGCAGCCAGTGGCTCGCCACCATCACGCTCGCCTGGACCACAACACGCGTCAATTGCGCGAGCGCGATCAGGCCGAAGATGATGCTCGCCACGCGGAGGCCGAAGATTTGTGAGCGCATCGTGCCGTCTCCTTAGAGACGTTACTTCTTGCCCTTGTCTTCGCCGGGCTGTTTGCCGGGCTCGAAACCGCCGACCTCGTGGTAGACGACCTTGCTCTCCTGCTCGAACGCGCGCACTTTCGGCGTCTCGCCGGGGAGGCCCAGCTTCTTCCACATGCCGGCGACCTGATCGTACACTTCTTTTCTCAGCGCGGTGCGCTTGGAGAAAACCGGCAGATAGCGATGCTCCTTGCACGCGTTGATCAATGCTTTCGAGCCGTACGGCCGCTCCTCCGGAGGGTTCTGCGTCGGATCGAGCCATGTGCTCCAGGTGTTGCGCAGGACGTCGATGTCCTCGATCGGATTGCAGCGGCTGCTCATCGCCCAGATGACCTGGTCCATGTCGGTCGGGTCGACGTCTTCGTCGACCGCGATGATCCATTTCGTGTAGTAAGCGCCGCCGGGAACCTGCGCGGCGAGCGCGAGCGCCTGCGCCGCGTGTCCGGCGTAGCGCTGCTCCAAGCTCAAGATCGTCATGCCGAAGCCGCCGGCGCCCGCCGGATGGCAGTAGACGCCCTGGATGCCGGGGATGCCGAGCTTGTCGAAGTCGTCCCAGATGCGCGCGGAGCGGATGATCGAGAAAAATCCGCTCTGCTCGTTCGAGGGATAGTCCGCCATCAGTGCGTTCGTAAGAATCGGCTTGTTGCGATAGTGCATCGCGGTCACTTCGACGAGCGGGCAGCCGGCCTCCGGCCGGCCGTAGTAGCCGGGGAACTCGCCGAACGGACCTTCGGTCTTGACAGAGTTCGGTTTAATGATGCCCTCGATCACGATCTCGGCGTTAGCAGGGATCAGCAAGTCGGTCGTCGCGCCGCGCACGACAGGAATCGGCTGGCCTTTGACGCCGCCGGCGAACTCGTACTCGGAGACGTTCTTCGCGAACGTCTGCGAGCCGATCACCATGAAGAGCGGATCGATGCCCCAGCACGCTGCAACGGGAATCGCCTCGCCCTTCTGCCAGGCGCGCGTGATGTGAAGGCGCGCGTCTTTGCCGGGCGAGAGATAGAGTCCCGCCTCCTTCTTTCCCTGGAGCATCATGCGATAGGTGCCTATGTTGAGATAGCCGGTATCCGGATCGCGGGTGATGACCGCGTCGGCGGTGCCGGCGTAGCGGCCGCCGTCGAGCGGCCAGTGCTTGGCGATCGGCAGCGCTTCGAGGTCGACCTGGTCGCCGGTCTTGCTGTTCTCGTAGAAAGCCGCGTCGCTTTTCTGCACCTCGCGCGGCGGGATGCGGCGCTTGAGCTTGTCCTTGACGCGGCGGATGAGCTCCAGCGTCGGCGTATCGGGCGGCTCTTCGAGCGTGAGCGCGATCCGCTTGAAGCTAGGTCCGAGGATGTTCCACAGATGGCGCGCGCCGATCGGGCTCTGCTCGAAGCCCTTGGTCTTCTCCATCAAGATCGCCGGCGACGGATTTTGCTTGGCGACGAGGTAGCCAATCGCGCTCATCTGCTCGGTCGCGTCGAGCGGCTCTTTGATGCGGATGAGCTCGCCGATCTCGTCGACCCGCTCGAGCCAATCGCGCAGGTCCTGGATCGGTTCGTGCGGCGGCTCCTTGATCGACGCCGCGTGCGAGGAGCGTTTTTCGGCTTTGGCCATGCGGATTCCTCCGGAATAAGAGCGTAATGTCAGCTAAATTAGACTCTTCACCTTGCTTGAAAATGCACCGGGATTCAAGCGGTTGTCACCGCCCCGGCAGCAGCGAGGTGAAGTAACTGAACGCGTCGTACGCGCGGTAGATCATATTCTCGCGCATGATGTCGATCTCTTTTTGCGGCATCGTGACCGGCTTGCCGACGGAGCTCGCGATCCATTGCATATACGCGGTGCGCTCGAGGTAGATCGCGTGCACAGTGGCGTACTCCAGACTATCGCCGACCATGATGATGCCGTGACCTTGCAGCAGCATCGCCATGCGGTCGCCGAGCGTCTGCGCCACCTCCGTACCGTCCTGAATTGTGGTGATGAGCCGCGGGCTCGGGAAGATCGGCGTCTCGGGCGCGAACGGCGCCGCCTGGTTGTAGATCGGCAAGAGCGGGACGCCGGCGACGGAAAACGCGGTCGCAAGCGGCTGGTGCGTATGCACGACAGAGTTGACGTCCGGCCGGGCTTCGTAGATCGATGCGTGGAGCATCGTCTCGCGCGGCGGCGCCTTGACCTTCGTCACCTGGCGCTTGCCGGCGACCTTCGCCGCGTTCTGCTCGCACACGGCTTTATATTCATCGATGTCCACAGTGATGATGTCGCTCGCCGCGATGCGCCCGAGCGGCGCAAGCACCGGCTTGATCAGGAACTTCCGCGTGCCTGGAATGCGGGCGCTCTGGTGACCGTGATAGTCGGCCAGCCCCTGGTGGAACAGGATGCGGTTTCCGAGCGCGACCTTTTTCTTCAAATCGTTGATGTCTTTTGCTTTCACCTCGTCTCCTCCTCGGGTTTGTTGCGGCCGGCCTTTGCCGCCGGCGCAGGGTAAAAATCTTCTCGCGACCGCGCGGCCGCGTTCACTTCTTGCCAGTGCACGGTGAACCAATTCCACTGATCCGGATGCGCGGCGACGGTCTTTTCCAGCCAGCGCGTAATCCTCCGGGTGTTCTCCGCGACATCGGCTTTGACGTCGCCGGTGCGGCAAAGATCCATCTCAGGCTCGACCTGCAATGCGAGCGCGCCGTCTTCGCCGCGGAGCACCGATGCCGGCACGACCGCCGCGCCGGTCCTGAGCGCCAGCGTCGCCGGCCCGCGCCGCGCGGTAACGCCGTGTCCAAAAAACTTCACTCGCACACCGCTGCCCGAGCGGAATTCGTCGGCAATCACGATCGCAATGCCGTTCTGCCGCAAGACTTCGGTCAGCTCGCGAAACGCGTCTCTTCGGGGCCGCGCGTGAATCGTCTTCAGCCCCACTTTCTCGCGATACCGGTCGGCCAGCTCGCCGACGGGGCCGCTGCGCGGATGGTTGATCAAAGCATGAATCGCCAGTCCTTCCGCCGCGAGGCGGGTGCCGAGCAATAAAAAATTCCCGATGTGCCCGGTGAGGATTATGACGCCCTGTTTTCTCGCAAGCGCGGCATGCAAATACTCGAGGCCGAACGCGGGGATTTCGGCGCGGATCGCCGGCAGATCACTCTCAACGGCGAGTCCCAGTTCGGCCAAGCTGCGAAAAAAGTTCCTCAAAGAGCTCCGGACAACCGCGACGCTGCCACCCGTCGCGCGTTCCCCGAGCGCGGTCTCGACATTGCGCGCCGACCGCTCGCGATAGCGGCGAAACAGGCGAAACGTCAGATCCGCGAGCGTCTCGAAAAGCCTCAGCAGGAGCTTTCGCGGCAGCAGCCGCACCAGCAGCCTGCCGCTCCAGATGCCGACCACCAGGCCGAAATAGGCGAGCATCGCACGAACCGGGGGCATGTTTCCGTAGCCAGCCAGAGAGAAATCTAACACCGGCGCCGAAAGCTCCGGCACCTTGGCTCTACCATAGTCGGCGGGCCTTTGACAAACGCGGCGGGTTGCTGAGATTCTCTAGGCAAATCAATAGTTTATGCCGAGTCTTGTCTGTGCAATGCGGCCTCGTCCTTTTCGTTTCGCCGGCCTTTATGGTAAATTTAGTGCCGTCGATGAGCCCGGGGAAACGATATGCGAATGATCCTGCCACCCCTCCGACAACGCCGCCTGGTCGACAGGCATCTGCGGCATTTCTTCGAGGAGTATCGTCCTTCGGACTTTAAGAAGGCGATCGCGTCGCTCTGCCGCTATTACCACCTTAAGCTGCCCCGGATCGAATGGTACGAGTATATCGACTGGGGCAAGACGGCGGGCAAGACCTACGAAGACGGACAGATTTATCTCGTCCACCCGGAAAACTGGAAGCGCGGCCGGAAATACAAGTCCGAGCGTAAGTGGATCAACACCGTGTATCACGAGCTCGGCCATTATATTTTCTGGGCCGACGCCGAGAACAAGGCCGACAATTTCGCCTTTCGCATGGTCCGCGGCGTGAACGGCAACCACCGGAACGGCAATCACAGGAACGGTCACGGCCGGTAAGGGTCGATTCTCCCCGCGCGGTGTGCTAAATCTTTTTTTTCCGCTTCCCGTCTCCGAAGATGGATTATAAAAACACGCTCAATCTGCCAAAGACCGGCTTTCCCATGCGCGCGAACCTGCCGCAAAACGAGCCGGCGCAGGTGGAAAAATGGGGCCGGGAAGGAACCTATTTTAAAATCCTCGAAGTCAACCGCGGTAAAACGAAATACATTCTCCACGACGGACCGCCGTACGCAAACGGCAATATTCATATCGGCCACGCGCTCAACAAGATTCTGAAGGACATCATCGTCAAGTCGAAGGGCATGCGGGGATTCGAGTCGCCGTATGTTCCCGGCTGGGACTGTCACGGGCTGCCGATCGAGCTCCAGGTCGAAAAAAATATCGGCCGGCAGAAGAAGCTGGCTTTAGGCAAGGCGGAGATCCGCCGCCTGTGCAAGGAGTACGCGGAGAAATACGTCTCGATACAGCGCGAGGAGTTCAAGCGCCTCGGGGTCTTCGGCGACTGGCAGAACCCCTATCTTACGTTGAATCCCAAGTACGAAGCGGTGGAAGTCCGCGAGCTGGGAAAATTCATCGACGCAGGCTCGCTTTATCGACAGAAAAAACCGGTGTACTGGTGCGCCTCCTGTGTCACCGCGCTCGCGGAGGCGGAGGTCGAGTACGAAGATCACACCTCCGCGTCGATTTACGTGAAATTCGCCGTGAAGGACGGCAAGGGGAAGCTTGCGGGCGACAATCTCTATTTCGTCATCTGGACGACGACGCCCTGGACGCTCCCCGCCAATCAGGCGATCGCGCTCAATCCGTCGTTCGTCTACCGGCGCGTGAAAACGCCGGCAGGCGAGCTGATGCTTAATCAAGAACTGATCGAGAAAGTCATGGCCGCCGCGGGATTCGGCGCGAAGGACTATACGGTGCTCGACGGCGCCTGGAGCGGCGCGGAGCTGGAGGGCATCATCACACGCCACCCGTGGATCGATCGCGACGTGAAAGTGATCCTCGGCGACTTCGTCACGCAGGATCAGGGCACGGGCGCCGTCCATATCGCGCCCGGCCACGGCATGGAGGACTACGTCGCCGGCCAGCGCTATAACCTGGACGTGCTCGCGCCGGTCGACGATGAGGGCAGATTCACCGCCGAAGCCGGCGACCTCGCGGGCGAGAGCGTCTTCAAGGCCGATGCCGCGATCTTCAAAAAACTCAACGACAGTCACGCGCTCTTAAAAGAAGACAAGCTCGCGCACAGCTATCCGCACTGCTGGCGCTGCAAACGGCCGGTGATCTTTCGCGCCACCGAGCAGTGGTTCGTCTCGATGGGGAAAAACGAGCTGCGCCGCCGCGCGCTGGAAGCCATCGATCAGGTGCAGTGGATTCCGCCGTGGGGACGCGAGCGCATCCGCGGCATGCTGGAGAGCCGGCCCGACTGGTGCATCTCGCGCCAGCGTGCCTGGGGTGTGCCGATTCCGGTCTTCTATTGCAACAACTGTAAGCGCGCGACGGTGAGCCGGGAGATCTGCGAACACGTCGCCGCGATCTTCGAGCGCGAAGGGTCGGACGCCTGGTTTATCCGCCCGGCGACCGAGCTTGCGCCCCCGGGACTCAAGTGCGCCGGCTGCGGCGGCACGGAGTTCTCCAAGGAAGAAGATATCCTGGACGTCTGGTTCGACTCCGGCGTGAGCCATGCGGCCGTGGTCGAGGCCGATCCGCGCCTCGGCGGCCGCGCCGACATGTATCTCGAAGGCAGCGATCAGCACCGCGGCTGGTTTCATACCTCGCTCCTAACCTCGGTCGAGACGCGCGGGCGCGCGCCGTATGCGAGCGCGCTGACGCACGGCTTCACGCTCGACGGCAAAGGCCGGAAGATGTCGAAGTCGCTCGGCAACGTCATCGCGCCGCAGGAGATAATGAAAAAGCACGGCGCGGAGATCATCCGTCTCTGGGCGGCGGCGGAAGATTACCGCGAGGACGTGCGCATCTCGGATGAGATATTGAACCGGCTTGTCGAGGCGTACCGCAAGCTCCGCAACACCGCGCGCTTTCTGATCAGCAATCTCTACGATTTTGATCCCGATAAAGACACCGTCGCGACCGACCGGCTCGACGAGCTCGACCGGTGGATCCTCGGGCGCACGAACGCGCTGCTCGCGCGCTGCCTCGATGCGTACGAGAAATTCGAGTTTCACGCGGTGTATCACGCGCTCAACAACTTCTGCAGCGTGGATTTGAGCGCCCTCTACCTCGACATCGTGAAAGACCGCCTTTACTGCGAGGCGGCGCGCTCGCACGAGCGGCGCTCGGCGCAAACGGCACTCCACCACATTCTCGACGTCCTCGTGCATCTGATGGCGCCGATTCTCTCTTTCACCGCGGAGGAGATCTGGCAGTATATGCCGAAAAAGCGCGGCGCCGCCGAGAGCGTTTTCATGTCGCACATGCCCGACGAGGCGCCGGTCGACGAGAAACTGAGCGCCCACTGGGAGCAGATATTCAAGGAGCGGAGCGAAGTGTTGAAGGCGCTCGAAGCGGCGCGGAGCCGCAACATCATCGGCCACTCGCTCGACGCGAAAGTGCTGTTGCACACGCTGAACGGAACCATGCCGCGGCTGGCCGAGATGCTCCAGCAGGACGAGCAGCGGGCCGAAGATATTCTCATCGTCTCGCAGGGCGCCGTCGTGAAGAACAGCTCCGACGCCGCCGTTACGACTGCGATGCAGCGCGCGAGCGAGTCGCAGGACGTCGACGGACGCTTTCTCTATCAGAGCCAGCTGCTCAACTGCATGATCGAGGTCGCCAAGGCGACCGGCAAGAAGTGCGAGCGCTGCTGGAAGTATTCGGAAGACGTCGGGCGCGATCCCGCGCATCCGACCGTCTGCGCGCGCTGCGCGCGCGTTCTGACGGAGCTCGGCTTTGCCTCCTAGGCTCCGGCTCGTGCTGCTTGTCGTCGCCGCGATCGTCGTGCTCGATCAGGCGACCAAGGCGATTATCGACCGCAACATGGCGATCTACCAGTCGATCCTGGTCATCGAAAACTTTTTCAGCATCACTTACATCCGGAACACCGGCGCGGCGTTCGGCATTCTCGCCCAGAGCGGGGAGGCGTTCCGCCGGACGTTCCTCATAGGGTTCTCGGTCGTCGCGATCGGCTTCATCATCGCGATGCTGCGGCGTCTGCCCTCCGACGAGAAGCTGCTCACCGTCGCGCTCGCGTTCATCCTGGGCGGCGCGTTCGGCAACCTCATCGACCGGCTCATCTACGGCGAGGTGATCGACTTTCTCGATTTTTACTGGTCAGGCCATCACTGGCCGGCGTTCAACGTCGCCGACAGCTTCATCACGATCGGCGTCGTGACGATACTGCTGCGGCTGCTCGCCGCCAAAGGCGAAGACCCGTTTGCGCGGCGCGAGGGAATCGGCTAGGAAGCGATTTGTTAGACACACCGTCTCGGAGTCAAAGGAGGTCTTATGTTGAGAGCTCAGGACATGCAGGGCGTGATGGGAATGATGCCGGCGTTCACGACGCCTGACGGCGACAAGCTCGGGGCCAAGGACACGATCAACACCGCCGAGCTTACGCGCGCGGTCGATCAGATCATCCGCGACGGCGTCGACGTGATCGCGACCATGGGGAGCTTCGGCGAGTGCCACACGCTGCTGCGCAAGGAGCAGGAGACGCTCGCCCAGGCGACGATCGCCGCGGCGAAGAAGCGCGTGCCGGTGATTATCGGCTGCACGAGCCTCAACACGCGTGAGACGCTGGAAAAGATGCAGTTCGCCGCCGACGCGGGCGCCGACGGCGTGCTCTGCGGCGTGCCGTTTTACTTCCCGGCGACGGCCGACAACGCGGCGCAGTTTTACCTCGACATTGCCGACGCCTTCCCGCAGCTCGGTATCGTGATCTATCACAATCCGGCGCTGCACCACGTAAAGCTGCCGGTCTCGATCTTCGAGAAGCTCGTCACGCGCCCGAACATCGTCGCGATGAAGGACAGCCACCGCACGCCGCTCGAATTCATGCAGCTCATGAAGGTCATCAAGGGAAAGATCAGCGTGCTCTGCAACCAGAGCCAGGCCTATCCGTTCGTCCAGATGGGCGCCGCCGGCTGCTGGTCGATCAACGCGTGGCTCGGGCCGTGGCCGGTGCTCCGTTTGCGCGACGCGTGGCGCGCGGGCGATTGGGAAACCGTCAAGGAGATTTGCATCGATCTCGAAGCCCACGGCAGGACGAAGAGCGGCAGCGGTCTCAACTGGCGCGAGAACCACGCCAAGATCGCGATGAACTACGCCGGCTACTGCTCGCCCGGACCGCTGCGTCCGCCGTTCCGCAACATCCCGCCCGAGGTCGTGGAAGACGCCAAGAAACTGGCCGAGGGCTGGAAGAAGCTCTGCGAGAAATATCCGCCGAAGAAGGCCGCCGCGTAGCTTAAGACTTCTTCAACACAACCAACGTCGCGCCCCATCCTCCCGCTTCCGCGGGCGCGTCTTTGCAGGACGCGACCCGCGGGTGCTTTGCCAGGAGGGAGTGTACGATCTTCCGCTGCACGCCGGCGCCGCGGCCGTGGATGATCCGCACCTCGTAAATCTCCGCCTCAAGACACTGCGCGAGATATTCCTCGACCACGCTTGGAATATCTTTAGGTGCAAACGGATGAAGGTCGATTGAATCCTCGATCGGCAGGACGACGGGATCCGGAAACGGCGAGTCTTTCTCGATGGATTCGTCCGGCTCTTTCCGCCGTCGCGCCATAGCTAAAAATACTCGATTCCCGCTTGCGCGGAAATGACTCAGAGGGGTCATACGTTGTCATCCCGAGCGCTACTGCCGATGGCAGCGGGCTCAAGCATAGCCGCGAAGAATCTCTCTTCGGTACGATTTTTCCCGCAGAAATTCTTCGCTGCACTCAGAATGACAAAATGCCATTCTTCAAATTGTGTAAAATTAGTATTTATCCGTTCGGCCTGAGCCTGTCGAAGGGCTCCGCGGTTCGGTTTATTCCGCTTCCTCGCGGAACGCCTCTTCGCGGGTTTTTGAGAACTCGGGGATCAGCACGAGCACCATCGCGACTACCGCCAGGACGAGCAGCGTCAGGCTGATCGGCCGCGTGAAAAAGACCGTCCAGTCGCCGCGCGATATCAGCATCGCGCGCCGGAGATACTTCTCCATCATCGGACCCAGAATAAACGCTAGCAGCATCGGCGCCGGCTCGCAGCCGAGCTTGGAGAAGAGGTAGCCGAGCGCGCCGAACAGCGCCATCAAGTAGATGTCGAACTCGCTGTTGCTGAGGCTGAAGACGCCGATGCCGCAAAAGACGAGGATCGCTGGAAAGAGATACTGATACGGCACCATAACGAGGCGCACCCACATGCCGATCAACGGCAGGTTGAGGATGATCAGAAACAGGTTGCCGACCCACATCGAGGCGATCATGCCCCAGAAAAGCGCCGGCTGGTCGCGGATCACCGACGGGCCGGGCTGGATGCCGTGGATGATCATCGCGCCGATCATCAGCGCCGAGACGGGATTCGACGGAATGCCGAGTGTCAGCATCGGGATGAACGACGTCTGCGCGCCGGCGTTGTTCGCCGATTCCGGCGCGGCGACCCCTTCGATCGCTCCTTTGCCGAACTCCGCGCGGTGTTTGGAGACTTTCTTTTCGATCGAGTAGGCGGCGAACGATCCCAGGATCGAGCCGCTGCCCGGAAGGATGCCGACTGCCGAGCCGATCAGCGTGCCGCGGAGGATCGACGGAATCATGCGCTTCCAGTCTTCCTTCGTCGGCCACAGGCTCGTGATCTTCGCCAGCGCCGAGCGGTGCTCCTCCTGCTCGAGATTGCGGATGATCTCCGTGAGGCCGAACATGCCCATCGCGACGACGACGAAGCCGACGCCGTCGGCGAGCTGCGGAATGCCGAAGGTGAAGCGCTGCGTGCCGGAAGTCACATCGGTGCCGACGAGCCCCAGAAGCAGTCCGAGCACGACCATGCCGAAGGCGTGCAGCAGCGAGCCCTGCGCGAGCACGATCGACGCGACGAGCCCCAGCACCATGAGCGAGAAATAATCCGCTGGGCCGAACTTGAGCGCGACCTCCGCGAGCGGCGGCGCGAACAACGCCAGGATAAATGTCGCGACCGTGCCGGCGAAAAACGAGCCGATCGCGGCGGCCGCGAGCGCCGCCCCCGCGCGGCCCTTGCGCGCCATTTGGTAACCATCGAGCGTCGTTACGACCGAGGCGGCTTCGCCGGGCAGATTCACGAGGATCGACGTCGTCGAGCCGCCGTATTGCGAGCCGTAGTAGATGCCGGCGAGCATGATGAGCGCCGAAACCGGCGGCAGGACGAACGTTACCGGCAGCAGCATGGCGATCGTCGCCGTCGGGCCGAGACCGGGCAGCACGCCGATCAGCGTGCCGAGAAACACACCGATTAGGCAATATACCAGGTTCCACGGAGTGACCGCCGTACCGAGGCCGAGGGCGAGATTACCGAGCAGTTCCATGATTATCCGCCGCCGAGCCACGGCCCGACGACCGGCAGCGGCACGCCGAGACCTTTTAAGAAAACCAGCACGCAAAAAACCGTGATGCCGGCGGCGAGCGCGAGCATGCGCCCCCAGCGGAAATCGACGCTCGCGTAGCCGCTGACGATGACTAAAATGGGCAGCGCGACGGCGAGGCCGGCGCCGCGCACGATCACGCCGAAGAGCGCCGTCGAGAGGACGACGATCAGCAGCCCTTTAACCGTAAAGCTCGTGATCGGCGCGCCCGGCCGGAAAAAAGAGCGCCCGAGCGACATGAGGCCGATGAGGATGAGAATCCCGGCGAGGACCGTCGGGAAATAGGCCGGGCCCATCCGGAAGGCCGTGCCCATGCCGTAGTCCTGAGCAATCCAAATGAACGCCGCACCGAACGCGACGTAGATCAGGCCGGTCCAGAAGTCTTTCGGATTCTGTGCGGGAGAGGCCAAATTCGATCAGTCGGCGTATACGCCGGCCTTCTTGATGATCGGGCCCCAGCGGTCGATCTCGGCCTTCAGATGCGCGCGCAGCGCCGCCGGCGTCGCACGGTTATCCGCGACCGATTCGGCGCCGAGCTCGTTGAAGCGCTGCTTGACGTTCGGCTCCTTGATCGCCGCCTGAAGCGCGGGGACGAGCTTGTCGATCACCGCCTTCGGCGTTCCCTTGGGCGCGTAGAGCGCGTGCCAGACATTCACCTCGAAGCCCTTGAGCCCCGCCTCATCCATCGTCGGCACGTCCGGCAGCGACGCGACGCGCTTGTTCGACGTGATCCCGTAGACCTTTACCCGCCCCGCCTTGATCTGGCTTGTCGTATTCGTGGTCTGATCGCAGAGGAGATCGATCTGGCCGCCGAGAAGATCGTTCATCGCCGGGCCGGCGCCCTCGTACGGCACCGTCGTCACATCGGTCTGAATCGCCGACATGAAGAGCATGCCGCAGAGATGGGACGCCGAGCCGAGGCCCGCATTGGCGAGCGTCATCTTTTCTTTGTTGGCTTTGATATAGGCGATGAGCTCTTTCAAATTCTTCGGCGATAAATCCTTTTTGGACAGCAGCGTCATCGGCGCTTCATTGATGAGACCGATCGGCTCGAAGTCATTGATCGGATCGTAGGGGAGCTTGCGATAGAGCGCCGGCGCCGTCGAGTGGCCGACGTGATGGATGAAGAGCGTGTACCCGTCCGGCGCCGCGTGCGCCACGCGGTTGCCGGCGATCGTGCCGCCGGCGCCGACGGTGTTCTCGACGATCATCTGCTGCTTCAGGGTCGCACCCATCGAATTGGCGACCAGCCGGGCGACGGTGTCGGTCGGCCCGCCGGCGGCGTAGGGAACCACCAGCGTGATGACTTTGGACGGGTATTGCTGGGCGTACGCCGCGGCGGACGCGGCGATCACCAACGCACATAGGGTGACTCGGACCAAGAACTTACCCATTCCGCACCTCCATTTTCGTGCCGAGCATAAATAATGCCGCGCGAGGCGCAATGTCAATGGGAGCTTCCTGGGAGCAGCGGCAGCAGCCGGCAATAAAAAAGGGCGGGGAATTTCTTCCCCGCCCCAGAAACGGATATTCCAGCGTATCAATCCCAGCGCTTGTCGCCGCTCATGCGCCCGCCGAGCTTGGCGATCGCCGCCTGGATGACCGAGATGTCGATCAATTTATCGTAGCTGGGCTTCTCTGCGGCCTTGATCGAACCCAATTCCACCTGGCGGTTGATCGTCCAGTCGACCATATCTTTCGGCAGGCCCTCGTTTACCGGCCAGGCCCCGACGTTGGCGAGAATATCGTATGTCTGGCCGACGACATCGGCGTCCTGCTGCGTGTACTTGGTCGCGATCTCGACCGTCTTCGCCTTGTCCTTATAGATGAAGCGGTTCGCCTTCACGAGCGCGGTCATGATGTCGACGTAGAGCTGTTTGTTCGACGCGATCTCCTTTTCCGGCGCGATGTATGCGGCGTAGAGCCACTTGGGCAGCGGCTCCCAGAGATTCACGAGGATATTCAAATCCGGTTTTTTCTTCTTCGCGACCAGCGCCTGGTCGACATGCAGGATCGCCGTGTCGATCTGATTCGCGAGCAGCCCGGCGACGCGCCCCTTGGTGCTGACGTTGACGTACTGCACGTCTTTCGGCGTGAGGCCGCAGGAGGCGAGCACCGCGCGGCTCATGACTTCGTTGAACGCGCCGACCTCCTGGATGCCGATTTTCCGGCCCTTCAAATCCTTGCAGCTCTTGATATCGCCCTGCACGGCCATCGATTGCGAGAGCTTATGCGAATAGGTGCCGAGCACTTTCGTGCCGGCGCCGCGCGCGGCGGCGATGATCGCCGGATCGGAGCTCGTGCCCGTGATGTCGAGGCCGCCGGAAACGCTGCCACGAAGCGTCTGCGTCCCGCCCTCGAAATTCACGAACTCGGGCTCTATGTTAACTTCGGCGAAAAAGCCCATCTCCTTCGCAATGTACGGCGGGATGTGCACGACATTCGGCGGCGTGACGGGGACTCCGAAGACCACCTTGCGTTTATTCTGCGCCTCGGCCGGATGCGCGAGCAGCGCGAAGCCGAGCCACGCCGCGATCAAAAAGACGGTCTTTTTCATACGACCTCCTTGTCAGCTATTCACGCTCGTCGAAACGCCGCCAGGGCGCGATGCGCACCTCGATCCATTTGGCGAGCCACATCAAGCCTATCCCCAATATCATAACGACTACAATCGGCACAAAGAGCTTGTCGGTCTCGAAGGCGTTGGCGTAGCGGACGATCATGTACCCGAGGCCGGTGATCGACGTATAGAATTCCGCGATGATCATGCCGACCAGGCCGCGGCCGATCGCGAGCCGGATGCCGGCGACGATAAACGGGACCGCCGACGGGATGATCAGATGCCGCCAGAGCTGCCGCTCGCTCGAGCAGAACGAGCGCGCGACCTCCTGGAGATTACGGTCGACGTTCTTGACGCCTTCGAACGTGTTCAGCAGAACCGGAAAGACCATGAAGAGAAAAACGATGATGACCTTCGCCGGCACCTTGAAGCCGAACCACAGCACGATCAGCGGCACGACCGCGACCATTGGCATCGAGTAGAGCGCGCTCACGTACATGTCGGTCGCCCATTCGATGGTCGCAAAGCGCCCCATCAGGACGCCGAAAAGCACGCCCGCGACGATCGAGGCCACGGTCGCGTACGCCAGCACCATCAGGCTCTCGCGCATGTAGCTCGCGAGCTCGCCCGAGGCGGCGAGCTCGAAGAACGCGCGCGCAACCGCGGTCGGATAGGTAAAGAGGATCGGGTTCACACGCCGGCCGTAGAACTCCCACAGAATCAGCACGACGGCGAGCGAGGCGAGGCGGACGAGCGTTTTTTTGCTCATGCGTTCGTCTCCGCCGGAATCCGGTCGTCCTGCTCTTGTTTGAGCATCTCCCACAATCGCGCCCGCAGCTCGATGTAGCGCGGATGCGCGCGTACCGAGATGATCTTGCGCGGCCGGGGAACGCCGACGGAGATGATCTCGCGGATGCGTCCCGGCCGGCGCGACATGACGACGATGCGGTCGCCGAGGAGGATAGCCTCGTCGATGCTGTGGGTCACGAAGAGCATCGTCTTTTTCTCGGTGGTGAGGATGCGCAGCAGCTCTTCCTGCATCAGTTCGCGGGTCTGCGCGTCGAGCGAGCCGAACGGCTCGTCCATCAGGAGCAGCGCGGGATTGATCGCGAGCGCGCGCGCGAGGCCGGCGCGCTGCTGCATGCCGCCGGAGAGCTGGTGCGGGTAAGCTTTTTCGAAGCCTTTGAGTCCCATGAGCTCGATGTAGCGCGCGACAGTCGCCGCGGTCTCCTGCCGCGGCCGGCCGCGAATCTCCAGGCCGTAGGCGATATTCTCGTCCAGGCGCTTCCAGGGAAACAGGCCGAAATGCTGGAAGACGACGGCGATGTCCGGCCGCGGCTCGTATACGGCTTGGCCGTCGAAGGTAATCTCGCCCCCGTCGCGCGGGATCAGGCAGTCGACGATGCGGAGCAGCGTCGTCTTGCCGCAGCCGGAGGGGCCGAGGATGCAGATGCTCTCGAACGGCTCGATGTCGAGGCAGATGTCGCTCAGCGCCACGACGCGGCCGCCGCTGTAGGTCTTCGTCAGGTTGCGGATGCAGATTTTCGCCATCGCTTAGAGTTCGAGGAGTTCGAGGCGCCGCTTCACCTCGGCGATAAAGCGCGCGGCGAGCGCGCCGTCGACGACGCGGTGGTCGGCGGAGAGATTCATCGTCATCGTCGGCCGCTGGGCGATCCCGCCGTCGACGGCGACGACGCGCGCCGCGACGCGGCCGACCGCGAGGATCGCCGCCTGCGGCGGGTTGATGATCGCGGTGAAGCTGTCGACGCCGAGCATGCCCAGGTTGGAGACCGTGAACGTTCCGCCCTCGTAATCCAAAGGGAACAGTTTTTTCCTCTGCGCTCTCTCCGCGAGCGCACGGCTCTGCCGCGCCAGCTCTTCGAGCGAGAGCTTGTCGGCGTTGCGAATCACCGGCACGACCAAGCCTTCTTCGAGCGCGACCGCGACACCGAGATTGACGTCGGAGTAAATCTCGACGCCGTCCGCGGCGAACGAGGCGTTCAGCGAAGGGAAATCGCGCAGCGTTTTCGCGACCGCCGATAGAATGAAATCGTTGATCGACGGCGCCGCGCCTTTCTGCTTCAACTCGCCGCGGCGCTTCTCGACCGCGCTCATGTCGACGTCGATACCGACGTAAAAATGCGGCGCGGCCTGTTTGCTCGCCGTCATGCGCTGGGCGACGATGCGCCGCATCGCCGAGAGCGGCACGGTCTCCTTGACGCGCGGCGGTCCGCCGGTCGCGGATTCCTTAACTGCGCCGCCCGCGCGCAGCACGTCCTCGGCGACGACGCTGCCATCGGGTCCGCTGCCTTTGAGCACGGCGAGATCGACGTTGTTCTCCTTGGCGATGCGACGCGCAGCGGGAGAAGCGAGAACGCGGCCCTCATCCTTTCCTTCTCCCGATGGAAGAGGATGAGTAGTCTTCCTGGACGGCGTTGCTGATTTTGCCGCCGCCTTCTTACTTCCCTCTCCCTGTGGAAGAGGGCTAGGGTGAGGGGCGGCTTCGCCCGCGGCGGCGATGATAGCGATCGTTTTGCCGACGGCGATCTCGTCGCCTTCCTTCGCGGTCACATTCTGCAACACGCCGGACGCCGGCGCCTCGACCTCGACGGTCGCCTTGTCGGTCTCGACCTCCATCAACGGCTCGCCCTTCTTGACCGTCTCGCCGGCTTTTTTGAGCCAGGAGAGGAGCGTGCCCTTCTCCTGCGCCATGCCGAGCGCGGGCATGATGACGTCGGTTGCCATAAATTAGACACGCGGCGCGAGCCGCGAGGGATGAATAAAAGACAAAAACGCGGTGGTTTTCAAGTCTCGCGCCTTACGCCTTCTTGATCCTGTCGATCGATCCCGGATTGTTCAAGTTCGACTGCGTCTCGCGCGTCTCCGGCAGCGCGCCGCCGGCGGTGAAATAATGCGTGCCGGCGACGAGCAGCTTTTCCGAGGGAAAGCGCGTGATGACTTCGCAGCCGTCCTTGGTTACGACGACTTCTTCTTCCAAGCGGGCGGCCGACCAGCCGTCCTTCGCTGGCCAGTAGGTCTCGAGCGCGAAGACCATGCCCTCCTCGATCGTCTCCGGATTGTCGAGCGATACGAGCCGGCTGAAGATCGGCTTTTCCCAGATCGATAAGCCGACGCCGTGGCCGTACTGCAGTGCAAACGCTGCCTCCTCGTTGGCGAAGCCGAACTCTTCCGCCTTGGGCCATAATTTCACGACATCGGCGGTCGTGATGCCAGGCTTCACGATCGAGATCGCAGCGTCCATGTAGTCGCGGCAGCGCTTGTAGGCGTCGGCCATCGCCGGCGAGGCGCTGCCGACGGCGAACGTGCGGTAATAGCACGTGCGATAGCCGTTGTAGCTGTGGAGTATGTCGAAGAATGCCGGGTCGCCGGGGCGCAGCACGCGGTCGGTGTAGACGTGCGGGTGCGGGCTGCAGCGCTCACCGGAGATCGCGTTCACGCCTTCGACATGCTCGGAGCCGAGATCGTAGAGCACTTTGCTGACGACGCCGACGCATTCGTTCTCTTTTACGCCGGGACGCATGAAGCGATACAACTCTTCATACGCCGCGTCGACCATCATGCACGCGGTATTCAAGAGCGTGATCTCGTCCTGCGTTTTGATCTTTCTTACCTGGTGCATGAGTTGCTGGCCGTCGACGACCTTGATCCCCTGCGCCTGGAGCGCGAATAAAACGGGCAATTCGATCACGTCGACGCCGACGGGCTCCTTATCTAATTTCCGTTTTTCCAATTCGACTTTGATCTTCTTCGCGACGTCGTCGGCGAGACCCGAGCCGGGATGCGTCGCGCCGCGGAGCGTCGAGATTCCGGCGCGCGAGCGCTCGCCGAGCCACGGGCAATAGATCTGATGATGGCGCGCCGCCGATCCGAAATCCCACAGGATCGGCTCGTCGTCCTGCGGCAGCAGCGAGAAGCGCACGAGCTTATCCATCGCCCACGTGCCGATGTGCGTCGCGGTGATGTAGCGGATATTGTTCATGTCGAAGCAGAGGAGCGAGCCCATGTCGGATTGTTTCAGCGCCGCCTTCACGCGCGCGAGGCGCTCAGTGCGCAGGCGCTCGATGTTGACACGCTCCTCCCAATCAACGCCCATCAAACCGAAGGTTTTTAGAGCCATGATCGTTCTCCTGAACGCGTAGGGTCGGGTTTAAAACCCGCCCTACATTTTCCCGCAAAGTTTTCTCGCCGTTTCCGCTACGCTCTCCGGCGTAGGCACGGTCTGATCCTCCAGCACCGGCGAGAACGGCACCGGGACGTCCATCGCGCCCATGCGCTTGACCGGCGCGTCGAGATAATAGAAAGCGCCGTCGGCAATGACCGACGCGATCTCGGCGGTGACGCCGTAGCGCTCGTAGCCCTCGTCGACGACGAGCGCGCGCGTCGTCTTCTGCGCCGACGCGATCAATGTCTCCTTGTCGAGCGGCACGGTCGTGCGCACATCGACGACTTCCGCGGAGATGTTGGACGCCTGTAAAATCTCCGCCGCCTTCAACGACACCTCGACCATGCTGCTCGTCGCCACCAGCGTGATGTCCTTGCCCGCGCGCTTCACGTCGGCGACGCCGAAGGGGATCGTGTAGTCTTGCGCCGGCACGACGCCCTTCTGCTGGTACATCATCTTGTCTTCGAAAAAGACGACGGGGTTGTCGTCGCGGATCGCGGTCTTCAGCAGGCCTTTGGCGTCGTACGGGGTCGCGGGCAGGACGACTTTGAGTCCCGGAATATGGCTGAACCAGGCGTGCAGGCTCTGACTGTGCTGCGCGGCGGAGCGGCGCGTCGCTCCGAGCGTCGTGCGCATCACCATCGGGACCGTGAGCTTCCCGCCGGACATGTAATGCGTCTTCGCGGCCTGGTTTACCATCTGATCCATGACCAGCGTGGCGAAGTCGCCGAACATGATGTCAACGACCGGACGCATGCCGGTCATCGCCGCCCCGACGCAAATGCCGGCGATGCCGGCCTCGGAGATCGGCGAATCGATCACGCGCTCCTTGCCGAATTCTTTCACCAGACCCGAGAGGACCTTGAACGGCGTGCCTGCTTCGGCGACATCCTCGCCGAGGATGAAGACCTTCGGATCGCGGCGCATCTCCTCGGCCAGCGCCTCGTTGATAGCTTGCGCGAAGGTAATTGCTCTGCCGGCGGTCGTTTGTGCCTGCTTGGCCATAAATTATGAATTTGAAATTTTGAGTTTTGAATTGGCGGATCGATAATTCAACATTCAAAATTCATCATTCAATATTACGCGTAAACATCTTGATCCACTTCTGTAGCGTCAGGATACGGCGCATTCAGTGCGAAGTCGGCGCCGGATTTGATCTCGCCTGCGATCTCGCTTTCCGTCCCGGCCAGAAACTGCCGGTCGACGATCTCGCTGCGCACGAGCTTATCGGCGAGGAGCTTTACCGGGTCGCGCCGCTCCTTCCATTCTTCTTCCTCTTTTTTCGGCCGGTAGTAGGCGCGGTCGATGTCGCCGACGTGGTGGCCGTGGAAGCGGTAGGTGTTGCAGAGGAGAAACGACGGACCGTCGCTTTTGCGCGCGCGCTCGATCAGCTTCGATGCGGTGCGATAAACGAGCTCGACGTCCTGGCCTTCGATGGTCTCCGTCGGGATGCCGAAGGCCTGCGCGCGGCCTTCGATCGTTCCGGCGGTCGTCTCGCTATAGTGCGTGTACTCGTTGTACATGTTGTTCTCGCAGAGATAGATCACCGGAAGCTTCCAGAGCGCCGCCATGTTCATGCATTCGTAGAGCAGACCCTGGCCGAGCGCGCCTTCGCCGAAGAAGCAGACCGCGACCTGATCCGTGCCGCGCATCTTCGCCGAGAGCGCCGCGCCGGTGGCGATGCCGGCGCTGCCGCCGACGATGGCGTTCGCGCCGAGGTTGCCGCGCTCCTGGTCGGCGATGTGCATCGAACCGCCCTTGCCACGGCAGTAGCCGTCGGCCTTGCCGAGCAGCTCGGCGAACATCTTGTCGATCGCCGCGCCCTTGGCGAGGCAGTGGCCGTGGCCGCGGTGCGTGCTCGTGATGTAGTCGTCGGCGCGCAGCGCTTCGCAGACGCCGACCGCGACGGCTTCCTGTCCTATATATAGGTGCGCGAGGCCCGGCATCTTCGCGCCGAGATAGAGCTGGTTCACCTGCTCCTCGAAGAGCCGGATCTTCAACATCTGGCGGTAGAAGCGCAGCAACTTATCGCTGTCAACCATCGTGCCGGCGGTTGTTGCCGTTGACGGTTTCTTCTTTGCAGGTTGAGTCATACTGTTTAATGTTGAATGTTGAATTTTGAATGTTGAATGTTGAATTAAGGTATTCAATTCAAAATTCATCATTCGAAACTCAAGATCATTTTTTAATTCCAGCCATCTCCGCTAGTGCGTCGAACAACGCGGCGAAATCTTTTTTCGCTAATCCCATCGCGCGCGCGGTCGTGAGCATCTCGTTCGTTACGGCGGTGGTCGGCAGCGGCACGTCCTTTTGCCGCCCCAGCTCGAGCGCGAGCAGAAGATCCTTCTGCATCATGTTGACGTCGAACCACGCTTCATCCGGCTGCTTGAGCACGAACGGGCCGCGGTACTTGACCATCGGCGAGGCGATCACGCTGTTGAGCAGCACTTCGACCGCGGTCTCGCGCGCGATGCCGCTCTTTTCCGCGAGCAACACGCCCTCGCTGAAGGCGAGCATCTGCACGGCGAGGCTCAGGTTGGTCGCGATCTTCATCGAGACGGCGAGACCGTTCGGGCCGACGTGCGTGACCTTCGGGCCGATCGCTTGCAGAATCGGCCGCGCGCGCTCGACCACCTCGCGCTCGCCGCCGACCATGATCGAGAGCTTGCCTTCCTCCAGCGTCGCGACGCTGCCGGAGACCGGCGCGTCGAGCATCGCCGCGCCTTTCGCCTTGACCTCCGATGCGAGAGCGCGGCTCGCCGCGGGGCTTACCGTGCTCATGTCGATGTAAATTTTTCCCGCGCCGAGACCGGCGATAACGCCGTCCCGCCCGCGCGCGACGGCTTCGAGCGCTTCGGTATTGGTCACCATCGAAAAAGTGATCTCCGAGGCTTCCGCGGCGGCGCGCGGCGAGTCGGCCCAGTTCATGCCGGAGTCGATGAGCGACTGCGCTTTGGATTTCGTGCGGTTGTAGCCGGTGACGCTGTGGCCGGCGTCGAGGAGGCGCTGCGCCATGCGGCCGCCCATCACGCCGAGTCCGACGAAGCCGAGATTCGCCATAGATTCAATGAAGTTAGGCCTCGCTTCGCGGCTTTGTCAAGCAGCTTTGCGCGAGGCAAAAATGCCGCGCAAACTTGCAACTTCTAGAGCGCGAATGATAATGACAGGAGATTACGGAGGACCGATGGCGCAAGGAAAATACTATCGCGATGTGCGCGAGCATCTGAAGGCGCTCGAGGAGCGCGGCAAGCTCGTGCGCATCAAGCGCGAGATCAACAAAGACACCGAGTTGATGCCGCTCGTGCGCTGGCAGTTCCGCGGCCTGGACGAGGAGCAGCGCAAGGCGTTTCTGTTCGAGAACGTGACGGATGCCAAAGGAAAGAAATTCACGATGCCGGTCTCCGTCGGCACGCTCGCCGCGTCGACGGAAATTTACGCGATCGGACTCATGTGCGAGCCCGAGGAGATTTTCGAGCGCTGGAACCAGGCGCAGCTCCATCCGATCGCGCCGATGGTCGTCGAGTCCGGCCCGGCGCAGGAGATGGTGCGCACGGGCAAGGACCTGCTCAACGGCTTCGGCCTCGACATGATCCCGGTGCCGATCTCGACGCCGGGCTTCGACAACGCGCCCTATCTCACGTCGGCGAATTGGGTGACGAAAGATCCCGAGACCGGCATCTACAACATCGGCAACTACCGCGGCCAGATCAAGGCGCCCGACCGCACCGGGGGATTGTTTTTGGGCCAGCATATGGGCACGCACTGGAAAAAATGCCAGGCGAAAGGCATCCCGCTGGAAGCCGCGATCGTGATCGGCGTGATCCCGTCGATCGCCTATGCCGCGACCGCGAAGCTGCCGTACGATTTCGACGAATACCGTCTCGCGGGCGGACTCGCTGGCGAGCCGGTGCCGCTAATCAAGTGCAAGACCATCGATCTCATGGTGCCCGCGACCGCCGAGATCGTCATCGAGGGAAAAATCTCGACGGAATGGATCGAGCCCGAGGGGCCGTTCGGCGAATATCCCGGCTATATGGGGCACCGCGGCATCGCGCCGTTTTTGGAAGTGACCTGCATTACGCACCGCAAGGACGCGATCTACACGACGCTCATGAGCCAGTTTCCGCCGAGCGAGTCGAGCAAGATCAAGCACACCGGCACGGAAAAAGTCATCTATAAACTCTTGCGCCACGACGCCGGCAACCCGTCGGTGCTCGACGTCGCGATCCACGACGAGGTAAGCGGCAGCGGGCAGGCTTATTGCGTCGTCAAGATGAAGAAAACCAACTCTGGCGACGTGTGGCGCGCGCTCAATTCCACCGCGGGCTTCAGCGGCAGCTACGCCAAGATCTGCATCGCGGTCGACGAGGACATCGACATCCGCGATCCGGCGATGATCAACTGGGCGATCTCCTACAACGTGATCCCCGATAAGGACGTGATGGTCGTCAAAGGCAAATCGCCGGGCCTCGATCCCTCATGCTATCCGCCGGGCGTGCCGACGCATATCTCGCGCCAGACGCCGGGCAGCGCGCTGCTGATCGATGCGACCCGGCCGTGGCCCTACACGCCGGTGTCGCTGCCGCGGCAAGAATTCATGGAGCGGTCAAAAGAGATTTGGGAGGAGCTCGGGCTGCCGACGCTCAAGCCGCGCATGCCGTGGTACGGCTACAGCCTGGGCGACTGGACGCAGCAGGATATCGAAGAGGCGGAGCTCGCGGTCAAAGGTGACTACTGGATTACGGGCGAGAAAGCGAAAGGGAAAAGGGTCAAGCCGTCATAAATAGTTCGGGTTTCGAGTGTCGGGTTTCGAGAAATAGTGCTCCGGCCAGCACGAACGGAAATGAATTCCGTCCACGTATTAGAAGTCCGTTCGCCCTTAGCGAAGGACTCCTATCTTAACTCGAAACTCGAAACGGAAATCGAGACTGATTAAAACAATCCCGGGATCCAGCGCTTCACGACGACCATGTAGCGGCGGTACGGCTCGCCCCAGCGCTCTAAAAGTCTTTTCTCATCACCCAAGACGCGGGTGTGGAACCAGATTACGGTCGCGAGCGTGATCGCGGCGGCGAACCACGAGCGCAGCGTCAGCGTAAGCCCGACGAGGTAGATGACGTGGCCGAGGTACATTGGGTTGCGCGTGTAATAATAAGGCCCGCTCACGACCATGCGCTCCGGCGGCGTGTCGAGCCCCGGTCCGCCGCCGCCGCGTTTGACGCGGTATTTGCCGCATAGGCGATATTGCAGATAGCCCCAGAGCATGATCGGCAGATACCACGGATGAAAATCGAGCCGACGGTAAACCGCGAGCTCAAAAACAAGCGTGAGCAGCGGATATAGAATGAAGGTCCGCACCGGCGTGCGGCGGAGCCAGCGTTTGATCCCTTCCATAAATCGTCCGCATCTATAGCAGAGATGCTAGAAGCCGTGAAGCAGGTTTAATGTCCTTCGACCTCACCACCGTCGCCGTCGCCGCGGCGCTGCTGCTCGCCGCCTTCGTCAAAGGCACGAGCGGCATGGGGTTTCCCATGATCGCGACGCCGATGGTCGCACTGCTGCTCGACATCCGCACCGCCGTTGTGATTCTCATCATTCCGAATCTTCTCATGGACGCGACGCAGATTTTTCGCGGCAGTCTCTCGTTCGAGATTTTCCGCCGCTTCAAATGGCTGTTGCTCTGGACGATCCTCGGCGTTTTTCTCGGCACCAGAGTCCTTGTCATGCTCCCGGCGTGGATATTGAATCTCACGCTCGGCATAACGATCCTCGCTTTCGTCGCGTGGAGCCTGCTGCGCGTCGAATTACGGATTTCCACGCGGCTGGAGAAAAACCTCTCGCCCTTCGTCGGCGTTCTCAGCGGATTCTTGAACGGCATGACCAATGCCGCGGGTCCCGTGCCGGCGATCTATCTTTACAGCCTGAGGCTGCCGAAAGTCGAGTTCATCAAATCGATCGCGACGATCTTCATCGTGACGAAGCTCTCGCAGCTCGCCGCCGTCTCGACGTGGAATCTCTTCGACCGCGCGACGCTCGAGCTCTCGTTCGCCGTGACGCTGTTCGTGCTAGCGGGATTTTATCTCGGCTTGAAGGCGCAGGACCGGGTGAATCAGGAGACGTTCAACCGCGCGCTGATGGCGATTCTGTTCGCGATCGGCGTCGTGCTGATCTGGCGCTCGGTTGTGTGAGCCGTTAGAGCCGCGCCGTGGTCTCGATCTCGATCAATTTGCCTTCGGCCGAGTAGCCGTCGACGAAGGCATATTCCATGTGCGGGATATCTGCGGAGACGACTTTGCGGAAAAGCGCATTGAGAGCCTCGATCGTCTGGCTGCGGTGGAGATAAAAAGAAATTTTTACGACCTTTTCCCATGACGCGCCGGCATCGACGAGCGAGCCGCCGATGCGCGACAGAATATTGCCCATCTGATCTTCGAGCGTGGGAAGGACGGCGGTCACGCCGGAAAGGACTACGAACGAATCGTAGATGAGATAGCGCAGCGGCGTGATCGGCGGGTCGTATTCCTTTAAAATCTTCTCGCATGGCCGCGACGGGCGTATCGCGGTGAGGTCGACGGCGACCGAAGCGTCGGAGTCGAAGCGCTCGGGCGCGATGAAGCTCGAGCTCGCCGAGCGCGCGCGGCCGGACAGAGCCCGCACGCGCTCCTCGCTGCCGTGGTCGCGGGCCTTCCGGTCGCGGCCCCAGAGACGGCTGCGAACCGTGTCGTCGAGCGAGAGGCCGAGCGCTTTGAGCTCGCCGTCGAAGCGCGTGAAGATCTCGCGAGCCTGCTCCGCCGGCGCGCCCGCGGATTTCGCCTCCGCGGAAAGCTCGACGAATTCGCGACCGAGCCAGGGGAAGATTTTTTTAGTCATCGCGGTATCGAGGCGCAGCGCGCCTCGGAATCCTCGCGCTACGATTATCCGATGCGCCGCGCTCCTGCAAGCGAAATAAAAACGCCTGCGTCCTTTTCAGGACGCAGGCGTTCAGGTCATGTATAGAACCGGCCTTAGGCGCGCAGGCCGATCATGCGGGTCCGCTCGATGCGGTGCGGCTGCGGCAGCTTAATGCGGGTTCTCGGCGGCAGCGCGTCGAAGGTCATCCGCGAGATCTCTTCGATCTTCATCTCGCGCCACTTGAGCAGCCCTTTGCGGATATATTGCGGGTCGAAGCCGACGACCTCGCAGATGTTCGTGAAGCAGAAGGGCCGCGTGCTGTCTTCGCGGAAGATCCACTCCTCCGTCTCGCGGAAGAGCCGCATGCCGCGGCCGCCGCGCGACGAGAAGTGCTTCTGATAACAGGCGAGCGCGTCTTCCAATACGGCGAGCAAGAGCCGCTTCTCGGGCTCGGTCTGAACCTTACGGCGGAAGTTCTCGAAGTATTGAACGGGCAGCAGGCTGTCGGGTTGAAACATCGACGACATCTCGTCGAGCATGAAACCACCGCTGCTGACGTTGGTCTGCATCATCGAAACCTCTCTTCCAAGCGAATTCCGCTCGGGTTGCATCGTTGTTGGATCGCTACGAACGGAACCCATCAATCCCAACGATGTGAATAATAATGGCCGTAGTAGTAGGGTCGCCCGTAGTAATAAGGCCGGCCGCCGTAATAGCCGCGGTAGTAATAACCATCGTCGTACACAACGCAGCCGCTAAGACCGGTGAAAATAAGCGAGATCAGCGAAAGGGCAAAAAAGACCTTTCTGAAAGTGAGCTTTGTCATACATCCTCCTCCCGTCGGCGTTCACGTATTAGCTCAGCAACGCCCATGCCAAGAAAAATTGGCCCAAAACTCAAGCAAATATGTCGCTTCGAGGCAGGCTGACCAGGTCAAAATGTAGCTGCCGAGAAATAATTACCCTTTCGGCATTAGTGATAGATGGGGCGGTCGGCGGGGGGCGTGAGCGCCTCCCGCTCGCCGCGGTTGGCGAGGCGTGAAATGAGTTCCAGCACATCCGCCGGCGCAGGCAGCGAAAAGCGCGCGCGCGAGGGCCTTTGCCCCACGCGTATGGAATACGCCCGCTCGGGTAGAATGCCGAAGATGTCCTCGTCGCTGCGATCGTCGCCGGCGGCGAGCACGAAATCGAAGCCGCCCTGGCCGAGCCAGTGAGCCGCAGCGACGCCTTTATGAATGCCCGCGGAGCGCACCTCGACGGACTTGTTCGCCTGCACCACGTGAACGTCGATGTTGGCCGTGAAGGCGAGCAGGTCGTCGGAGAGCTCGCTCGCCGCGTGTGCGCCGCGCTCGGGTGCGGCGTTGCGGTAATGCCACACGATCGAGAACTCTTTTTCTTCGACGGACGTTCCCGGCACGCGATCGGCGTACGCTTTCAGCATCGGCAGCAGTTTCGCTTTCCAGCTTGCCGAGACCGGTTTGATCAGCTCCCACGGTTTTCCGACATCGCGCATCCAAGCGCCATGCTCGGCGACGAGACCGATCGACAGCCCGCCGAACCATTCCTCGATCGTCGCGCGGCTGCGGCCGCTGACAAGCGCGATCTCATTCCGTGGATCGGCGGCGAGACGGCGTAAAAGCTCCAATAGCTCGGCGCTTGGCCGGGCGAGCGCCGGCTGGCTGACGAACGGCGCTAGCGTGCCGTCATAATCCAGCAACAACAGCCGGCGGCTGCTGCGCTGGTAATGGCGTAGGATCCCCGCGCGCGCCGCCGGAGTCAGTGGCCGCGCCTCGGCCGTCTCGGCGCTCTCCTTCGAGACAAGCTCGCGGATGAAGTCCATCGCCCAGTGCGCGACATCGGCGCGACGCAGGCGGTTCTGCATCACGCGATTGCGGCGGATCTGCTCGCGTGCCGGCATCTCAAGCGCGGTCTTCAGCGCGTCGGCGATCTCGTCGCGGTGGTTCGGATTGACGATGAGCGCCTCCGCGAGCTCCTTCGCAGCACCCGCCATCTCGCTCAAAATCAGCACGCCGGTGCCGTCGCCGCGGCAGGCGATGTATTCCTTCGCGACGAGGTTCATCCCGTCGCGAAGCGGCGTCACGAGTGCGACGTCGCTCATGGAATACACGGCGGCGAGCGTCTCGAACGGCACGGAGCGGTAGTGATAGATGATCGGCACCCAATCGATAGCGCCGAACCGGCCGTTGATCTTTCCGACCAGCTCCTCGATGCGCTGCTTCATGCCCTCGTAGTCCTGAATGCCGATGCGCGAGGGCACGACGATCATCAAAAGGATCACGCGATGGTGCCATTCGGGCGCGCGCTCGAGCATCGCCTCGAAGCCCTGGAGCCGGTGCAGGATGCCTTTAGAGTAATCCTGCCGGTCGACGGAGACGATGACCTTGTTCTCGCCGAAGGACTTCTTGAGCTCCTCTTTCTTCTTCGTGCCCTCGGGACTGCGCGCCGCGGCGTTGAATTTTTTGAAGTCGATCCCCATGGGGAACGCGCCGACCCGCACGCCGCGGCTGCCCACGCGAACGTGGCCGACGCTGTGCTTAAAGCCGATCACCCGCTGCACGCAGCGGAGGAAATACTCCATGTAGTCGTGCGTGTGGAAGCCGACCAGGTCGGCGCCGAGCAGGCCCTCGAGCAGCGCGCGGCGCCAGCGCGCCGGCAGCAGGCGATAGATCTCGAACTGAGGGAATGGGATGTGGAGAAAAAATCCTATCTTGAGATGCGGCCGCTGCTTCCGCAGCAGCTCCGGCAGGAGCATCAAGTGGTAGTCGTGCACCCAGAGAATGTCCTCGGGTCCTACCACTTCGAGCAGCGATTCGGCGAAAACCTCGTTGACGCGCACATACTGTCGCCAGTAGTTTTCGTCGTAGGTCGCGTTCTGCGGAAAATAGTGGAAGAGCGGCCAGATGGTTTTGTTGCAGAAGCCCTCGTAGAAGTTGTCGAAGTCCTGCTCGGAGAGGAATACCGCGTGCGAACGGAATTCCGACAGGGCGCGCGCCTGGATCTGGGCCCTTTCGTCGGCCGCGACCGCGCCGCCCGGCCAGCCGACCCACAGATACTCCGGCCTGGGCACCAGAAAACCCTGCATGCCGTCGAGGAGGGATTTGAGCCCGGTGGCGACGCCGCCGGCGCTCGCCTTGAATTGAATGGCCCCGTTCTCCCTTTCGATCGTGAAAGGGAGACGGTTCGAGACGACGATAATTTTGCGCGCCGGGGCGATCGCTTCTTTCATCCCGAAATCCAAGCGAGTCTTGGCGCCGGCGCGTCACCGCGCCGGCGCTCTAATCTAGCGAATGAAAATGAGTTTGACTAGCGTCCGAGAATCTGGACAATGCCGCTTTCCTGCGGCGTGACCTCGACGACTTTGGGCTGTCCGTCCTTCTCGCTGTACTTAACGGCAACCCGCGTTCCCTCTCTCGCGTTCGCCAGGCCCTTGCTGCTGGCGACGATGAAGAGCGTTTCTTCGCCCTTTTCGGTCCTTAGCACCAACTGTTTTTCGGTCGTGTCCACCTTGAGGACCGTGCCGCGCATCTCTGCCTCGGCATAAACTAGCGCCGGAAACGCAATTAGTGCGAAAATCACTACTGCTATCTTACTCATGGCTGCCACCGCCTTTCTTTGTTCTATCGGACGGCCGCACCCTGCGGTTTTTTCCGTTCGTCTTCGATGTATTTCAACGCTTTTTTCCTCAGCTGCTCGCTGTTGTTCACCGTCGTGAAAGTCTTCGCGTACGAATCCGTTGTAAAACCCTGCCTCTTCAGCGCGGCCTCGACCTTGGCGTCGCCCTCGCGCCGCAGCCGGTCCCTCTCGTTGGCGTCGGAGGCGCGATTGATACGCGCGTCATAATCGTTCTTGATTTTATGAAAGTCGACGTAAGCGCGCGCGAAGCTTTGCAGTTCTCTATCGCTATAACTTTTTCCCCTTTCCTGCGCGGTTGCTCCCGACCCGCCCAGCGCCAAGGCGAAGAGCGCTCCGAAAAGTAAGCCGCGGATCATCATGCGCTTAGCCTTTGCTAACCGAGCCTTTAACGTCGGGGCTCCTCTGTTGCATCTTCCGCATCAAGTCGTCGAACGAGGCGTTCGCCAGCACGCGGTTGAACTGCGAGCGGTAGTTGTTGACAAGGCTGATATTCTCCACGACGACGTCGTAGACCTTCCAATCCCCCGCGACGTTGTGCAGCTTGTAGTTGATCGCAACCTCTTCGCCCTTGGGCGTGATGACTTTCGTAAAGACCTCGGCGTTGTCGCCGTCGATTTGCTCGCGTGTATAGCGAACCTTTTCGCCCTCGGATGTTTCGATCTGTTCGGCGTACGCGTTTTCCAGCAGACCGGTGAAGACCCTGACGAAATCCTGCTGTTGCTGCGACGAGATACGACCCCAATGCGGCCCCAACGATCGTTTCGCCATTTCCGTGAAATCAAACCGCGGGAAGATGACCTGCCGGAGCTTTTCGCGCCGCTCCTGCTGTTTCGCGGCGGGCTTTAAAGCCGGATCGCGGACAATCGCGAATACTTTATCCACGGTCTGCCGCGTCTGATCCGTCGGCGCGCCGGCATGCGCTGCGTCAGCGAAGAAAACGACGATGAGAAACGAAACAATGCGAACTGCTGATCTCATTCAAAACTCCAAAAGCTCGTATCTGTTGCTGCACTGAGCCACGGCCCGCCGCTCTTAGGAACGGCGGGCCGTGCCACCGCCGGGCATGGTTGATGTTGTCTCGCGCGTTAATCTCCGGCTATCTCCGGCGAACCGTTCGCGACGCGTCGCGGTCGAACCGGTCCGTAGGAGTAGTCCGGTCGACTTGATCGTTCATCGCGATCGACGCGGTCGCCGTGTCATCGGCGAGGTCCTTTGTCTTCTCCACCTCCGCCACCCGCGCCGCGAGGACCCGCACCTGCCCGACCTGTTTCGTGAATGTCTTTACCATCCAAACTTTGCCCGTGATCCGGTTCATGACGTAGGCCGTATCGACGGGGCCGTTCGGCGGCGTAATCGTGTAGAGACCTCCGGAGAGTAGAAATAGAAAGAACAACACTATTACGCCGGCCACCGCCCAGAGCACGCGATCGTTGAAAAATGTGCTCAGATTGCGGCGGAACCTGTCCGCCGGCCTGTCGTAGATTGTGCCTGACGGCCTTTCGTATACGCCGGTAGGCTCATCATGGGGTAGCATCAATATTCCCTCCTTTCCTGCTCTCGCCGCATGCGGTCGATTTCATATTGCTGGCGGCGAATTTCTTCGTCCTGCTGATAATTCCGGTACTCCTGAGCCTGCACTTGGTCACCGACCAGCGCGCCGGCGCCAAGGCCCAAGCCGCCGCCGATGAGCGCGCCCGCCGCCGGATGCCCGACCGCCGCACCGACGAGACCGCCGGCCGCCGCACCGCCCAGACCGCCGATCGCCGCGCCCTTTTCCCTCGTCGTCCAAGGGCCGCTCGCGCATCCGACGCCGAGAACCGCCGCCACTCCAACCGCCGCGATAACCTGAGTCCAACTTTTCATCCGCATTATTTCTTCCTTCCTTTCACATATGCCGGTCGCCCACACCGGCAATTCAATGCCATGTCCCCGTATGGCTCAGAAGGTCGCTCAACATGTCGGCGACCAGCGCGTTGACTTCGTTGGCGTCCTCGGCGACTAAGAACGCCTCCTCTGTCAAAGCTGCTAGCAGGTCGCCTAGGGGGGTCTGAATACTTTTGGGCCGCATTGTCGATTCCATGTCAGTACTCCCAGCGGGTTCCGTCTTTGCGATTTTTTACAGGGGAATTGTCAGCGCGACTGTGCTCGCCGTTGCTCTCGTTCCGGTCGTGCTGGGGAAGTCGGACCCATCCGCGCTCGGGATCGGCGAACCATTCCCCCTCGGCTGTGCGCGGGTCCGGCTTTTGTGCGCGCTCCTCGACTGTGGTCTTGTCCTTTTGACTGCGTCCCTCGTCTGTGTCCGGGCTAGAGCCAGTCCGCGGACTTGAGGCGACGAAAAACAAAATCATGCCTAGAACTACGCTTCCCATGACGATTCTCATTGAAGTATCCAGATTGGGATTACAGCAACGGCCATGCCACGACGGCGCATAAAAAAGCCCCATTGTTTCCTAACGTTAACCGTTAAGGGGGTGACCCGAGACGAGTAAAAAGGTGGAAGGCAGGGGAAAAATTACTTGACGGCGTCCGGTCCGTAGAGTGCGAGCTTCGCGTTGAGGGTCTTGGGTGTAATGCCGAGAATGCGAGCGGCCTGCGTTTTATTGCCCGAGGTTGCCGCCAAAGCGCGCTCGATCGCCTGGCGCTCGGCTTCCGCCAGCGATACCGGCTCGCTGTCGCTGGGCTCGGCCAGGACGGTGCTGAGACAAAACTGCTTCACGTCGGCGGCGGTCAGGGTCGGACCCGAGGCGAGAACCGCAAGGCGCTCCAAGGCATTGCGCAACTCGCGCACGTTTCCTGGCCAGGCATGCTCTTTCAGCGCCGGAGCGAAGTCCGGCGCCCACGGCAGGACGGTGCGGCCGTACTTTTCCGCGAACTGCTCGAGGAAATAGCGCGCCAATAGTGTTATATCTTCGCCGCGCTCGCGCAGCGGCGGCAGCTCGAGATGAAAGACGCTCAGGCGGTAGAACAGGTCGGATCTCAGCCGCTCGTCTTTAACGGCCTGCGCCGGCACGCGGTTGGTCGCGGTCACGACGCGTACCGAAACCGCCACGGTGCTGGATGCGCCGATGCGGCGCACCTGCTTTTCTTCAAGCACGCGAAGAAATTTGGCCTGCACTTCGGGGACCATCTCGGTGATCTCGTCGAGGAACAGCGTGCCGCCGTCCGCCTGCTCGAAGCAGCCGAGACGGCGTTCCAGAGCGCCGGTGAAAGCGCCTTTTTCATGGCCGAGGATCTCGCTTTCCATGAGAGTCGGCGGAATCGCCGCGCAGTTTAGCGCGAGGAACGGGCCGTCGCGCCGCGGTGAGAGGTCGTGCAGCGTGCGCGCGACGAGCTCTTTGCCCGTGCCGCTCTCGCCGCTGACAAGCACGGGAGCGTCGGTGGCTGCGACGCGGCTGATGTTCTGATATAGCTCGCGCATCGGCGGCGATTTGCCGATGAGGCTGCCGTACGAGCCGAGCGGGGATTCGAGCCGCTGGCGCAGCGCGTTCGCCTCGCGCGCGAGCTCGACCTGCCTGAGGCCTTTTTCCAGCGCCGTGCGGAGGCGGTTCGCCTCGAGCGGCTTTGCCAAGTAATCGTAGGCGCCGAGCTTGATCGCCTGCACGGCGCTATCGATTGTCGCCTGCCCGGTCAGCATGATGACGGCCATCTGCTGCACCTTGTCGCCGAGCGCCTGGACGAGCTCGAGCCCGGTCATTCCCGGCATGATGAGATCGAGCACCATCGCGTCCGGCGGCGACTGCTCGCATGTCTTGAGCGCCGCCTGGGCGTCGGGCGCTGTCATGCTTTTGTAGCCCCACCGCTCCAGCAGCGAAGCTAGGCCGGTTCGGCTCGCGGAATCGTCGTCTACTACCAATACGGTCGGACGCGGTCGCGTCACTAGATACCCCCATCGAGCGGCAGACTCAGCCGAAAGGTTGCCCCGAGATTGCCGTTTTCTTCGTATTCTAACATTCCACCGTGCGCCTCGACGATCAACTGGCTGAGGCAGAGACCGATGCCGCTGCCGCCGGGCTTCGTACTGTCGCCGAAGTCGAAGATCGTCGCAAGCCTTTCGGGCGGTATGCCCGGGCCGTGATCTTTGAAGCGCAGGATAATCTGTTCGCCGCTGCGCTCGCCGGTGACCTCGATGCTGCCGCCGTGGGGCTGCGCCTCGACGGCGTTGCGCAGGAGGTTGTCGAAGGCTTGGCGCAGACGGCCCGGATCACCTGCCATCAACCATGGACCCTGGGGAAGGCCCGCCTTGATGTCGATTCGCTGCGCGGTGCATTGCGCCATGACTGCTTCGAGGCTCGCCTCGAGCACCTGCGCGAGATCGAGGGTCTCGCGGTCGAGTGTGACCGGCGTGCTATAGTCGGCGAAATCGCGCAGTAGCTTGTTCACCTGACGGGCGCTCGTTTCGATAGTGTCGAGCTCCTGCTGCTGCTCGGGGCCGAGGCTTTCACCGCTTTGGCGGAGCAGTTCGAGATGGACCGTCATCGCATTGAGCGGCGTTCTGACCTCATGCACCAGCGTGCGCGCGGCCATCGAGACGCGCTGGACGGGCGCGGTGAGACCGTTGCTTCCGCGCTGCTTCATGACCAGCCGATCGATCAGGTCCAGGCTGATGCCGATCTCGTCCTGGCTGCCGTAGGACGGCCGCGCTTGGTACGTTCCGGCGGCGGCTTCGCGCAGCGTCTTGTTGATCAGGCGAAAATGCCGCGTGTAGAGGGCCGTCGTCAGAAACGCGGCGAGCAGCGCGACGTCGGCGCCGAGAAGAAACAAAAGCGTAAACTGCCGCCACATGCCGGAGACGAGGCCCGTCCAGTCCGCAGGATCGATCCAGAGGCGCAGTCCTCCGGGGCCGCTCACGCCCGGCGGCATCTGTAGCGGCACCAGCACGTCATAATAGGTTTCGCCGCCTTCCTGGTGTGCCTCGATCGTCGTGATGCCCTGACTGAGATTCGCTTTCAACGCCGGGTCGCTCATCGTCTGGCCCTGTTCGGTATTTCGCGACGAATAGAGGATCTTGCCCTCGGGATTGAGCACCCACATCGCCTGGATACTGGCGTTGCGGTCGATGTACGCTTTTATGAGTCCCTGAACCTGTGTGCGGCGCGACGGCACCGCAGGTCGCGCTGTCTTGGCCGGCGGATTTTTGGTCTCAGGCGCCGGGGCGTTGCCGGGGTAAAGTCGTCCGAGAAAGTCCCAGAACGACTTCTCTTTTTCTTTCGGCTGCTTCGCCTGCGGCGCCGCAGGCGGCGGAGGATTCGGCGCCTGCTGCAAGCTCTGCGCAAGGGCAATCTCGACTTGACGCGCGAGCAGCAGCGCGGTCTGCAGCGTCGCTTCGGTCGTGAGCCGCTTCGCGACGAAAACGATTCCCGTTGCAAAGAGGCCGAAGATCACGACCACTGTGCCGACGAAAACCAGGACTTGGTGCATGCGAAGGCTCATAAAACGCTAAATACCATAGCAGATGGCTATCGACGGGCAAAGACGGCGCCCTTGCGGGGGCCGTATTCTTTCATGCATACTAAAAGGTGATGCTGACCGATACTTATAAGCGCCCGCTGCGCGACCTGCGCATCTCCGTCACTGACCGCTGCAACTTCCGCTGCACTTACTGCATGCCGCTTGACGAGTACGACTGGATCGACAAACGCGAGATCCTCTCGTTCGAGGAGATCGCGCGCGTCGCCCGGATATTCGTCCGCGCGGGTGTCGAGAAGCTGCGCCTGACCGGCGGCGAGCCGCTGGTGCGCACGAACGTCGAGCGGCTGGTTGCCGAGCTGGCGCCGATCGAGGGTTTGAAGGAGCTCTGTCTTACGACCAACGGCTCGCTCCTGGCGGAGAAAGCTGCCGCGCTCAAAGCCGGCGGGCTTAAGCGCATCAACGTGAGCATCGATACGCTGGATGCGGAGAAGTTCCGCCGCATGACAAAACGGGGCGACCTCGGCAAAGTGCTCGAGGGGCTCTTCGCGGCGAAGAACGCCGGCCTCGATCCCATCAAGATCAACGCCGTAATCGAGCGCGGCGTCAACGACGGCGACATCCTTGACCTCGTCGCCTTCGCGCGCGAGCACGGCTTTACGATGCGCTTCATCGAGTACATGGACGTCGGCAACGCAAACGGCTGGACCTCGACAAAGCTGGTGCCGAAAAAAGAGATCGTCGAAATCATCCACCGCCGGTTTCCGCTGAAGGAAGTCGGGCGCAGCCAGGGAAGCGCTCCGGCGGTCGATTACGAGTTCGCCGACGGCGGCGGCCGCGTTGGCGTGGTCGCCTCGGTGACCGAGCCGTTCTGCTCGACCTGCAACCGCGCGCGCCTCACCGCGGACGGAAAATTAGTGACTTGCCTATTTTCTTCGGCGGGCCACGACCTGAAAACGCGCATCCGAAGCGGCGCGAGCGACGACGAGCTGTTCGATTTCATCGCCGGCATCTGGCGGTCGCGCACCGACCGCTATTCGGCCGAGCGGCTCGAAGCGATGCGCTCTTCGAATTATGACCCCAAGACGCACAAAAAGATCGAGATGATCACGCTCGGCGGGTAAGCTGAGTTTCATCAGGTTCTAATTTCAAATTAAACTCAATTTCTTTAGCGCAAGACCACACCGCGGCGCTCGAGATCGGCGCGCTCTTGCGGTGTAAGCCGATCGACGGGCACGTAGCCGTCAGGCTCGTAGCGCCGGACGCAGTCGTCGACCATGCCGCTTGCGGCAGGCGCGAACAGCCCCCAGCCGGAGGCGCCACATTCGAGCGTTGCGCCTGTGCGCGGGTTCGCCAGCATGACCCTGCCGCTGGAGCAGGCGGTAAGTAAAATAAGACTGAAAAATAAAGGCGTTATCTTTATCCTCTTCATTCGCCCCCCTCACCCGAAGCTTTCTATGCTAGTCTACAAGGCGTCTCGGGAATCACAAGACCGGGCGCATCGTTGACCCGCCCGCGCCGCTGCGCTAGCTTTTATCCCGCTGCGGGCTCGAAGGAGACTCGTCCATGCTACTGAAGGGAAAAATCGCCCTGGTTACCGGCTCGACCAACAATATCGGCCTCGAGATCGCCCGCGCCTTCGCCCGCGAGGGGGCCATGCCCATCGTGCACTCGCGCCACGGCGACGAGGCCCGCAAAGTCGCGGCCGAGATCGGAGGCGACTCCTTCGCTGCCGATCTGTCGCGCTCGGAAGAGATCGACAAGCTTTTCCAGCATATCGAAGCGAAGCACCGCCGGCTCGACGTGCTCATCAACACGGTCGCGCATTCGACCAAGAACGGCATCCTCGAAGTCTCGCTGGACGAATGGCAACAGATCATGGCGATCAATCTGACGGCCTATTTCCTGTGCATTCAGCGCGCCGCCCGCATGATGCAAGCGGCTGGCGGCGGCGTCATCCTCAACATCTCCGCCGCGTCCGGCGAGCGCGGCAGCCCCGGCACGGCGGTCTATTCGATCTCCAAAGGCGCGATCAATGCGCTCACGCGCCAGGCCGCGGTCGATCTCGCGGCGCACAACATCCGCGTCAACGGCATCATCGCCGGTATTATAGGCACGCCGCTCGGTCGCAAAGACATGGGCAATCGTAAGACGGAATACGATACCATCCCGCTCAAGCGCATCGGCCGGCCCGAAGAAGTCGCCGAAGCCGCCGTCTTTCTCGCCTCGGAGAAAGCCGCCTACATCACGAATACGATCCTGCCGGTGGACGGCGGACGGATGAACTCGATGGGGAGCGCCACGCGCAGCTGACCGGCGGCATGTCTGCTGAAGGCAATAAATCCGCCGCATCGCCGTCCTTCACCGCGGTTTTTTCCCTTGTCGTCGCCCTGTGGCGCCGCATGCTCGACCGGGTGCGCGGGTGGTTCAGCCTGCCGCCGCTCTACGGCCCACCCAGTACGGCGCAAGAGCTGAAAAGCCTCCTCAAGCGCGGCATCGAGGCCGGCGTCTTTGCGCCCTCCGAGCAGGATATGGTCGAAGCGGTCTTTTTTCTCGGCAAGCGGAGCGCGCGCTCGCTGATGACGCCGCGCACGCGTATCGTCTGGCTCGACCTCGGTGATCCGCCGGAGAAGGTCGCGCGGAAAATCGCGTCGAGCGGCCACTCGCGCTTTCCCGTCGCGCGCGGCACCCTCGACGAGACCGTCGGCATCGTCGAATCGAAAGAACTGCTGGCGCAGGTGCTCCGCGGCCGGCGTCCGGATATATCGGCGTCGCTGCGACAGCCTTTGTTCGTGCCGCGCAGCGTCTCGGCGCTCCAGGTGCTCGAGTTATTCAAGGAATCCGGCAAGCACATCGCGCTCGTCGTCGACGAATATGGCGGCATCGAAGGCATGCTCACGCACCACGATATCTTAGAGGCCATCGCGGGCGAGATCCCGTTCGCCGAGCGCGCCGCCGATCCCAAGGCCGTCAAGCGCCACGACGGCTCGTGGCTGCTTGACGGTATGCTACCGGTCGATGAGTTCAAGGAGCTCTTCAAGCTCGAAAATCTTCCCGGCGAGCGGCGCGACGCGTATCAGACGCTCGGCGGCTTTCTCTATACCCAGATGGGGCGCGTCCCGGCGGTTGCCGAGCGCTTCGAGTGGGACGGTCTGCGCTTCGAGATCGTCGACATGGACGGGAAGCGCATCGATAAGGTTCTGGTGGTGATAACGGAGACGCCGGGCACGCCGGAGCCGTCAGAAGAATAGCTGATACCCGACCCCCGCGATTCCGCCGGCGAGCACGAGCCAGGCGGAGTTGATTTTGGCGCTGAAGACGAGCGCCGCCGCGAGCACGGCTAATAGTGCAGTGAGCCCGTCGACGATCGCCGCCCTGCCGAGCTGCCATGTGACCACCGCCATCAGGCCGAGCGACGCCGCGTTGACGCCGTCGAGGAAGCCTGCCGCCGACGGCGAGCGGCGAATTCGCGGGATCAGCGGGCTGCTGAGCGCGACGAAAACGAACGCGGGCAGAAAAATTCCCAAGGTCGCGAGCAGCGCGCCGGGCGAGCCCGCGATTAGGTAGCCGATGAATGTCGCGGTCGTGAACACCGGCCCCGGCGTGAACTGGCCGATCGCGATCGCGTCGAGCAGCTGCCGGTCGGTGAGCCAGCGCCAGCGCTCGACAAGGTCGGCGCGCAAGAAAGCCAGCAGCACGTAGCCGCTGCCGAAAAGCACCGAGCCGATCTTCAGGAAAAACAGCGTGAGCGCTGTGAGCGTGACCGGCGGCGCCGGCGCCGCCGTCTGGAAAGCCGTTAGGAGCGGCGCGCCCGACGCGACCGCCCAAAAGGCATTTTGCGGCGGGCGCCAACCGCGGCGAAGATTTTCGACGATCATCACCGCGAAGCCGGCGGCGAAGAGCAACAGGATCTCGTTCGTGCCGAAAAAAAACAGCGCGATCACCGCCGCGCCCGCAAGCGCCGTCGTTGCGCTTTTGATCGCGGCCTTGCCTAGCCCCCAGAGCGCCTGCGCGACGATCGCGATGATGACAGGCTTCACGCCGTAGAGCAGCCACGCCGCCTGCGGCAGGGCGCCGTATTTCACATAAAGCGCGGCGAGCGCCCACACGATCAGCATCGCGGGCGCGATGAAGCACGTTCCCGCGACGACGAGACCCTTCCAGCCGGCGCGGAGCAGGCCGATGTGAATCGCCATCTCGGTGGAATTCGGCCCTGGGATTAAATTGGTCGCGCCGAGCAGATCGACGAAGCGTTGGTGGTCGAGCCAGCGCCGCCGCCGCACGACCTCTTCCTCCATCATCGCGATATGCGCGGCGGGCCCGCCGAAGGCGATCGTCCCGAGCTTTACAAACAGCGCCGCAAGCTCGCGGAGACGCCCCGGCTCCGTCTCAGCCCGCGTCACGCTGTTCACGGTTGTTTTGCCTTGTCGTCGCGCTCCCAGCGCTGGTTCGTGACCGGCGGCGCCGCTGGCCGGACAATGTGTATGAATTTGTAGCCCGCCTCGGCGTGGCAGGAATTGCAGGCGGCGAGCGTCTCGTCGTAGGTCTGCTGGAACTTCGGCGCGCTGCCGGATTTCACCGCTTCCTGGAGCGCGGCGATCTGAGTTTTCAGCACGGCATCGAGCACAGGGGAGATTTTTACGCCGTTCTTTTCCTCGTCGAGTTTTTGCGCCGACTCCATCGTTTCTTTGAGCTCGCCGACCTCGTACGCCGCCAGCTCCCAGTTCGCCGCGTCGGCGGCGAACCAGAGCTTACCGGCGTGGAGTTGGATTGTCGTCATGTAATCGCCTAATCCGGGCGCGGCTTCTTTGAGCGTCGTGTTTTCCGCTTCGAGTTTATGAAGGTTGATGAATAAAAAACCGGTTAAAGCGAGTAAAACGACGACGATCATCCAAAGCGCCACAGTATGCTTCATGCGATCCTCCTGCAATGCCCGCAGATCATAAACGATGGCACGCAGTTCGTAAACGCGCGCGCAGTGAAAATGCGATTAAGAATGCGAGTGGCGCGGCAAGTCGCCGTGCGCGTGCTCGCCGATACGATGATGGTGTTCGCCCGATGCGTTCGCAGGATCGACATGGATGGTCGCGTTCGAGAGATATTTCAGACGGTGCAGCAGCTCATGGCGCACGTTTTTCGCGATATCGTGGCCCTTCTCGACCGTCAGCGTTTGATCGACCGCGATGTTCAATTCCGCATGCATGCGGTGGCCGAGCCACCGAACGCGGACCTCGCTCACGCTGCCCACGCCTTCGACATGGCCGGCCGCATGCTTGATCTCGCCGATAACCTCGGGGTCGACGCCGTCGAGCAGCCGGCTGAAAACCGACTTGCCGGATTGCCAAACGATCCTGAGAATCACGATCGTGATGAGCAGGCCGACGGCGGGATCGGCCAGCGGATATCCCAGCCAGACCCCGAAAGCGCCGACCAGGACGGCCAGGCTGGCCAAGCCGTCGGCGCGCGCGTGGTGACCGTCGGCGACGAGCGCGGCGCTGCCGATCTCTTCGCCGACCTTGATGCGAAAAACGGCGACGGCTTCGTTGCCGGCGAATCCGACGAGACTTGCCGTAACGACCGCCCATAAAAACTTCACTTCTTGAGGATGAAAAAGGCGTTCGATCGATTGGTAGCAGGCGACGACCGCGCTGGCTAAAATCATCGCCACGATCACCACGCCCGCCAGATCTTCGACGCGGCCGAGACCGTAGCTGAAACGGTCACTGGGTCTTCGGCGCCCGATTGCGAAGGCGATCCACAGCGGAATCGCGGTCGCGGCGTCGCCGAAATTGTGGATCGTATCGGCCAGAAGCGCGACGCTTCCGGAAATCAGAACGACGAAGACTTGAAAAACGGCCGTGATGAAAAGGCCGACGAAGGACCATTTGACGGCCCAAATGCCGCGATCTGTCGTCAGGATGGATGGATCGATCGCGCCATGCGTATGCGCGTGCCGACCCGCGTGTGAATGATTGCCGGTGTGAGCATGCGCATGTTCATGCTCGTGCATGTTGCTGCAAGTCTATCATGCCGCGTGCATCAGCGGCCACAGGATTAAACCGACGAGCCCGGCGATCGCGACGATGATCGGCTCGGAGATTTTGTAACGCCATAAGATCGCCAAGCTCACGATCCCGATCGCCGCGGTTGGAATATCGGTTATCGCCCGCACGCCGAGCACGATGACGGCGCCGGTGATCGCGCCGGTAGCCGCCGCCGTCGCGCCGTCGACGAAGGCTTTGAGTTGCGGGTTGTTGCGGTGGCGCTTAAACCAGGGCGCCGGCACGATCGTGAAGAAATAGACGGGGAGAAAAATGCCGATCGCCGCCATGACCGCCCCGGCGAGACCGGCGACGAGAAAGCCGATGAATGCGACCGTGATGACGACAGGACCCGGCGTGATCATCGCCACCGCGACGGCGTCGAGAAACTGGTGCTCGTTGAGCCAGCCGAATTGTTGAACCACACCCTGCTGCAAAAAGGGAATGATCGCCAGCCCGCTGCCGAAAACGAAAGCGCCGGCCTTGGTGAAGAATAAAAGAATCTGCGTCAGGATGCTCGTCGATCCGTCCGCGGCGGCCGCATGGCCGAGCCACTTTTCCATTATCCCCACAGCGAGCCCCAAAACCACAGCGGCAACCACCATTAGTCCGCCGGATCTCCACCCAGGCCAGGCGTGTAAAATCAGAACTGCAAGACCGGAGAGGATAAAGAACTCCGCCAGCTCGGTCTGAGCCCAGGCGGTAATTATCGTGAGCAGCGCGAAGATCGCCCAGAGGAGCGGGTCGCGTTTGTTCGTGCTCCGCGCGAGCTTATAGGCGGCGATCGCGATGATTGCGATGACGGTCGCGCCGATGCCGTAGAAGACCGCCTGCATCCACCATAGCCCGCCGTACGTGACGTAGGCGAGTGAGATCGCCACGACCATCAAGAAAGACGGCAGGACGAATGCGAGGCCGACGAGCGTCGCGGCGAGCACGCCGCCCTCGAAGTAACCGATGGCGATGGCGGTCTGCGCCGCCAGCGGGCCAGGCATGATCTGCGCCAGCGCCAGCGAAAGCTTGTATGTGTCCTCGGTCATCCAGCGGCGCTGCTCGACAAGATCGCGGTGCATGAATCCGACGAGCGCGACCGGCCCGCCGAAGCCAAGCGTTCCGAGCTTGAGAAAATAGGCGACAAGCGGCCAGAGGCCGACTGACTTCGTCGCCGAGGCGTCGACTGCCGTCGCATTCGGTGCCGTCATTATTTTGATTCCCTCGAGGCTTGAGTTGCAACTGAATCTTGAATATAGCAATTGTAGCTTCAAGTCAAAGGACGGCGATGGAAGACGTCGCGGAACGCTGGCTGTTGTTGATCCATCAGATTCCCCCTAAGCCTAATTATCTTCGCGTGAAGATATGGCGACGCCTGCAGCGCATCGGTGCGGTCGCGGTGAAAAACTCGGTTTACGTCCTGCCGAAAAGCGATCAGAACCAGGAAGATTTTCAATGGCTTCTACGCGAGATCGTCGAAGGCAAGGGCGACGCTTCGATCTGTGAGGCGAATTTCGTCGACGGCCTTTCCAACGAGCAGGTTGAAAGGCAATTCCAGGCCGCGCGCGACGCCGATTACGGCCGGATCGTCGACGACGCACGGAAAGTCGCCGCTTTGTTCCCGACGCGACGAACGTTGGATAAGGCGCTGCGCGCAGAGCTCGAAGGCGAGATCGCAAAATTGCGACGCAAGCTCGCGGAAATCGTCGCCATCGATTTTTTCGGCGCGCCGGGCCGGGACGCTGCAGAGGGCGCCGTCCGCGATCTGGAAACGCGCGTCAGCGGTAGAAAATCGACTAGCTCCGCGCCTTCCGGAAGCTGGCGGCGCGAAGATTTAGCCGGCAAGACCTGGATCACGCGGCGAGGCATTCATGTCGATCGCATGGCCTGCGCGTGGCTCATCCGCCGCTTCATCGATCCCGACGCGCGCTTTAAGTTCGTCTCACCCAAGGGCTACAAACCGCTGCCGGATGAAATCCGCTTCGACATGTTCGAGGCGGAGTTCACGCACGAGGGCGATAACTGCTCCTTCGAGGTGCTGCTCCAGCGCGTCGGGCTCGGCGATGCCGCGCTGAAGCCGATCGCCGAGATCGTCCACGACATCGACCTGAAGGATTCGAAGTTCGGCAGGGACGAAACCATCGGCATCGAGCGACTTATCGCAGGAATCGCCATGGCCCACAAAGACGACGAGGTGCGGCTCGCGCGCGGCGCGGCCGTCTTTGACGATCTTTACGAATACTTCAAACGCAAAAGGGGCTGAGCGAGTCGCGCGCTACTATCCGTCATCGCAGGAAGTGTTAGTCGCTTTTAAGGAGGATGGACTATGAAAACAAATTACGCGCTCGCTGCTCTGTTGCTCGCACTTTTATCGCCGCAAGCGATTCACGCAGCCGGCAAGCTCGATACCGCGAAGATCGAACAGCTCACGGGAATCAAGGGCGAGTTGAACGAGAAAGAAGGCGTCTATACGGTCCGCGCGCCGCGTAGCGACCTGCAGGTCACCGCGGCCGGCGTCAAATTGACTCCGGCGATGGGGCTCACCTCGTACGCCGCGTTCATGAAAGCGGGCGGAAAAACCATGGTCATGGGCGATACAACGCTGCTCGAAGACCAGGTGAATCCGGTGATGAGCGTCGCGCTCGACAACGGCCTGCAAGTGACGGCGTTGCACAACCATTTTTTCTGGGACTCGCCCAAGGTGATGTTCATGCACATCGGCGGCATGGGCGATGAAGAGAAGCTCGCGTCGGCGGTCGGAAAAGTTTTTGCCAAGATCAAGGAGACGAGCGGCGGCAAGGGGGAAACGCCCAAAGCAGACATCGATCCGAGCCAGACTTCGCTCGATCCCAAGAACATCGAGTCCATCATGGGCGCGAAGGGTCAGCTCGCCAACGGCGTCTACAAGGTGACGATCGGCCGCGCGACGAAAATGGGCGGCGTGACGGTCGGGAACGCGATGGGTATCAATACTTGGGCGGCGTTCGCCGGCAGCGACCAGCAGGCAAGCGTCGATGGCGATTTTGTCATGCTCGAAGGCGAGCTCCAGGGCGTCCTGAAAGCGCTTCGCGGTGCAGGCATTAACGTCGTCGCGATCCACAATCACATCGAGACCGAATCGCCGCGGATCGTTTTTCTACATTACTGGGGCGTCGGCGCAACGGGCGACCTGGCGAAAGGGGTAAAAGCCGCGCTCGACACGCAAAAGAAATGAGCAGGTTCGATGCGAGATAATCCCCCGCGCTTGGCGATTCTTTCCCCCGGCGATCGCCAGGCGAGGAAGAATGCGACGGCCGCGAACAGCCGTTTCGCGGATCTCTTCGCCGCCTTTGCCGCCAAAAGGATCCACGTCGAACCGGCGATCTATCACGACGATTTTTGCGACGAGGTCCGCGAACAATTAATCCGCGTCGACGGCGTCCTTGTATGGGCGAATCCCATAATTGAAGACGGGCGGGACAGATCCGTTCTCGATTCCATGCTGCGCGACGTCACCGCCGCCGGCATTTTTGTGAGCGCGCATCCCGAGGTCATTGTCAAATTGGGCACCAAAGAAGTTCTCTTTTGCACGCGCGATCTCGGCTGGGGCTGCGACACGCACCTCTACCGCAGCATGAATCAAATGATGCAAGAGCTGCCGCCGCGGCTCGCGGCGGGCAAGGCGCGAGTGCTCAAGCAATATCGCGGCAATGGCGGCGACGGCGTATGGAAAGTCCAATTGCCGGCGAATAGCGACGGCCGCCGCCGCGAGAAAACGCCGCGGCTCGAAACCATCGTTTCTGTCCGGCACGCCAAGCGCGGCTGCATCGAGCAGCAAATGCCGCTCGGCGAATTCTATCGCCGCTGCGAGCCGTATTTCTTCGGCAACGGCCGGATGATCGATCAGGAATATCAGGAGCGGCTCCCCGAAGGCACGGTACGCTGCTATCTTGTTCATGATCGCGTCGTGGGATTTGGACTTCAGGCGATCAATGCGCTTTATCCCGCGCCTCCTGGCGCGGCGGAGGCGCCCGAACCAGGCCCGCGTTTGTACCGTCCGCCGTCGCTGCCCGAAGGCCAGGCGCTTAAACGCAAGCTCGAACAAGAATGGCTGCCTGCCGCGCAGCGCCTCTTAGATATCGAGACGGAGAGTCTGCCGATCCTTTGGGATTGCGATTTCCTGTTCGGTCCGAAGGCCGCCGGCGGTGAAGACACCTACGTGCTCTGCGAAATCAACGTCAGCAGCGTTGCGCCCTATCCCAAATCCGCCGTGCCTCGCGTCGTCGAAGCGGCGATCGCTCAGGCGCAGGCGGCGCGGCAAAAACGTTTTTCGGATCGCCGTGAAACGGTTTAAAGGGATTTTTCATGTTGCGGTGCATCTTTTGTTTGAGTCTAGTTTTGCTCATGGCAACGACGCTTACAGGAAATATCAAAGCCCAAGAAACGGCGCCGCTGCGCTTCGTACACGCCATCCCGTTGCCCAACGTTGAAGGCCGCATCGATCACTTCGCGGTCGACCTCAAAGGTCGGCGGCTTTTCGTCGCCGCGCTGGGCAACAATACGGTCGAGGTCATAGACCTCAAGACAGGCAACCGCGACCATACGATCACCGGAGTGCGCGAGCCGCAGGGCGTCGGCTTCATCCCCGAATCGAACCGGCTTTTCGTCGCCAATGCCAAAGGCGGCGCTTGCGATGTTTTCGACGGCGCTTCGCTCAAGCGCATGAAAAGCGTCAAATTTTCCGATGACGCCGACAACGTGCGCTACGACGCGGCGGCCGGCCGCGTGTACGTCGGGTACGGCGACGGCGCGCTCGGCGTCGTCGATGCGGCCAGCGGCGAGCGCGTCGGCGATATCAAGCTCGACGGTCACCCGGAATCGTTTCAATTGGAAAAGAACGGCCCGCGCATTTTCGTGAACATACCGACCGCGCGGAAGATCGCCGTCGTCAACCGGACGAAGCTGGCCGTTGTCGCCTCGTGGCCCGTTGAAGCGCGGGATAATTTTCCCATGGCGCTCGATGAAGAGCATCACCGGCTGTTCGTCGGCTTTCGCAAGCCGGCGAAGCTTTCCGTTTTCGATATTCAAACCGGAAAAGTCGTCGCTAGCCTCGATAGCCCCGGAGACGCCGACGACATATTCTACGATAGCGCGCGCCGGCGGGTTTACGTCTCGGGAGGCGAAGGCTCGATAGGTATTTTTCAGCAAAGAGACGCCCATCATTATGAACCGGTCGCGAAGATTCCGACCGCGGCGGGCGCTCGCACGGCTTTATTCGTGCCCGAGGTGAATCGTCTCTATCTTGCCGTGCCGCAGCGCGGCGACCAAAGAGCCGAGGTGCGCGTATATGAAGCGCAGCCGTGAAGCGCCGGCGGCTTCTTCCCCTCGCCTTCTCTCGATTGGGGTTTTATCGGCGAATGGCCGCTCCACCCCCGGCTCAGGCTGGTCGCGGAGATCAACGGTGAAATGTCAGCCATCGCGCGGCGAGAGCTCCGGTCTTTTCGGCGCGGTTTGGAAGGCGTCCTGGCGGAACTTATTCCTGGATGCCGGCTTGCGCAGGGGCATCGACGGCGCCGCTCCTCCGTGGTCTTCACGGCCGGGCTCACTTTCGTGTTCTCATTGGCGCATGCAGACGACCTATAACGGATCGCCGCGGCCGGTGGAAATAGGAAAAAAAGAGAGATATAAATTTTTCGGACCTACACCATGCTCAAAGTCATCCCCGTAGAAAAAGCCGTCGGCCTGCCGCTCGCGCACGACATCACCGAGATCGTGCCGGGCAAACACAAAGGCCCGGCGTTCCGCCGCGGCCACATTATCCGCGAGGAGGACGTCTCGAAGCTGCTCGACGTCGGCAAGGCGAATATCTACGTCATGGAGCTCGAGCCCGGTGAGCTGCACGAGGAAGACGCGGCCAAGCGTCTCGCGCGCGCGGCCGCGGGTCCGAATATCCGGCTCACCGAGCCGGTCGAAGGGCGCGTGAATCTCATCGCCGAGACAGCCGGACTGCTCAAGATCGACGCCGAGCGTCTCTATGAATTCAACGCCCTCGGCGACCTCATGCTCGCGACGCTGCCGGGTGACCGCTACGTGAAAAAGGGCGACGTCATCGCCGGCACGCGCACGATTCCCGTCTTCGTCAAAGAAGAGCTCGTGAAAAAAGCCGAGGCGATCGCCAAAGACAAGCCGATCGTGACGATCGCTCCGATCCCGCCGCGGCGCGTCCGCCTGATCGTCACCGGCAGCGAAGTCTATACCGGCCGAATCAAGGATGGGTTCGGCCCCGTCGTGCGGCAGAAGCTCGCCAACATGGGGACGGAGCTCGAAGACGTGAAGCTCGCGCCCGACGATCCGTCGGCGATCTCCGGCTACATCAAAGACGCCAAGAAGGCCGGCGCGGATCTCATTCTCGTGAGCGGCGGCATGTCGGTCGATCCGGACGACAAGACGCCGGAGGGCATCCGCCAGAGCGGCGCCGACGTCGTCTCGCACGGATTTCCTGTATTGCCCGGGTCGATGTTCCTGATGGCCTATTTGGGCGATACGCCGGTGCTCGGCCTCTCGGGCTGCGTCATGCACGACCCGTTCACCGCCTTCGACGTGCTCCTGCCGCGGCTGCTCGCAGGCGAGAAGATCGAGCGCCACGACATTGTCGCGATGGGCGAAGGCGGCTTGCAGAAAAAGCACGATCACTGATAAAAAAGTAGAATACAGAAGCCAGAATTCAGAAGTTTGGGACAAATTCCTCCGAAGCTTCTGGCCTGGCTTCTGACTCCTGGATTTTTTAAAGCAGGTTGGTTTCGGCCGGAAAGGAGCAAACCATGATGGTGTTAAAAACTCCGCAGGAGCGCTGGGACCCGCGCTGGTCGGCGCTCATCGTCGTCGACGTGCAGAACGATTTCGCGAGCTCGAAGGGCGCCGCGGCGCTCCGCGGCGAGGACATGACCGCATCGCAGGCGATGGTGCCGCGGCTGGTGAAATTCATCGAGGCCGGGCGGCGCGTCGGGCTTACGATCATCTATATCCAGACGCTCCACGGTCCCTGGACCGACACGCCGAGCTGGATATATCGCAAGTCGCAGCAGAAAGCGCTCAACAGCTGCCGCGAAGGCACTTGGGGGGCGGAGTTCTACGACGGCATCGAGCCGCTGCCGAGCGAGCGGATCGTCAACAAGCACCGCTACAGCGCGTTCATCAACACCGATCTAAACACCGTCTTGAAGGCGCGCGGCATCGAGAGCGTGATGGTCGGCGGCATCGCGACGAACGTCTGCGTCGAGACGACGGCGCGCGACGCCTACATGTACGACTACTACGTGACGATGGTCGGCGACTGCTCCGCGGCGTACGACGAGAAATCCCACGAAGGGACGCTGGATAACATTCGACGGCACTTCGGCCTCGTCGCCGATTCGACGGAGATCATGCAAACCTGGGAAGGCTTGGGGCAGAAAAAAGCGGCGGGAATTTAAATTAAAAATTCTCTTAACGCAAAAAGGCGCCGGCTGCGGATGACGCGGCCGGCGCCTTTTTTATTACGCGTCAGATTTTTTATTATTTCATCAAGTCCGCGTTGATGCGCTCGAGCGCCTCGGGCGGCGGCTGGAGGATGTCCTGTCCCAGCTCCGCGAGCGGCGTGTCGCCCAATCCTAGCTCGGCGGCGAAGTCCGGCCGGTTGGGATCGTAGTAGATCAGGCCGGTGAGGAACTTTCCCTCCGCTACCGAGGCGTGGATCATCTGCATCGCCTGCATGCGGTTCGTGGGATCGTAATCTTCGTGCAATTTGTGCAGCAGGATGCGCGAGCCGTCGTGCATGGTCACCATGTGGTCGGTGCCGGGCTTGTAGTCCGCCTCGATGTTCTCGTACGACGGGATGAAATCCACGTCATGGATCGGATCGAGATGCTCCTTCACGTACTTCAAACTCTTGGTCGAGCCTTCATGATTGTTGAAGGTCACGCACGGGCTGATGACGTCGAGGATCGCGCTGCCCTTGTGGGCCAGCGCGCCTTCGATGAGGGGCGCGAGTTGTTTTCTGTCGCCGGAGAAGCTCCGCGCGACGTAGGTCGCGCCGAGCACGATCGCGAGCTCCGCGAGATCGAGCGCCGGCATCTCGTTGATCTTGCCGCCCTTCATCACGCTGCCTTTGTCGGCCGTCGCGGAGAACTGGCCCTTGGTCAGGCCGTAGACGCCGTTGTTCTCGACGATGTAGGTAATGTTCACATTACGCCGCATCATGTGGCAAAAATTGCCGAGCCCGATCGCCGCGGTGTCGCCGTCGCCGGAGACGCCGATCGGTATCAGCGTGTGGTTCGCGACATTCGCGCCGGTCGCCACGGCCGACATGCGGCCGTGGACGGCGTTGAAGCCGAAGGACTGGCTCAGAAAATAGGCCGGGGTCTTCGACGAGCAGCCGATGCCGGAGAGCTTGATGACTTTCCGCGGGTCGACGCTGCTGTCGTAGAACGCGCGCATGACCGACGCCGAGATCGCGTCGTGGCCGCAGCCGCGGCACATCGTCGAGGGCGCGCCCTCGTAATCTTTCTCGGTTAGACTGACGCGATTAATTTTTTGTTCTGCCATTGCGTTTCCTCTTGGGTCTCTCCATCGTGATGCCGCCGGATCTGGCGCACGACCTCCAGCGTCGTCACCGGAAGGCCGTCGTAGACGAGCACGCTGACGATTTTCGTCGCGAGGTCCGGCCACTCGTCTTTGAAGATCGATGCCATCTGCCCGTCGCGGTTCTGCTCGACGAGATAGACCACGTCGTGCGCCGCGACGAATTTGCGCGTTTCCTCGGTGAGCGGCAGCGCTCTCAGCAGTAAATGATTGGTTTTCAAGCCCGCCGCCTTCAGCCGGTCGCGCGCCTCGCGCACCGGCTCGTAGCTCGAGCCGAAGCAGATGACGCCGGTCTTGACGCCGTCCTGCTGCTCGACGATCGGCTTCGGCACGAACTTGCGCGAAGTCTCGAATTTCTTTCTCAGCCGGTCGAGCGTCTCCTTATAGTCTTTTTCGTCTTCGGAATACTTTGCGTCGGCGTCGTGGCCCGAGCCGCGCGCGAAATACGAAGCCTTGCGGTTCGGGTTGCCCGGGATCGTTCTGTAAGGAATGCCGTCGCCGTCCTGGTCGAAGTAGCGGCGGAATTTCTTGCCCTGCTTCTCCCACTGCTCGAGGTCGGCCGCGGACAATAGCTTCCCGCGGTCGAACGGCTCTTTCTTGAGCTCGAGCGGGTCCGACGACCAGAGATTCATACCGAGGTCGAGATCCATCATGACGAAAACGGGTGTCTGGAACCGATCGGCGAAGTCGAAGCTCTTTCGCGAGAGGTCGAAACAGGATTTCATGTCGTGGGGAATCAGGATGATGTGCTTGGTGTCGCCGTGGGAGGAGTAATACATGAGCTGGATGTCGGCTTGCTGCGTGCGGGTCGGCAGGCCGGTCGAAGGGCCGCCGCGTTGGATGATGTAAAATACGCACGGGATCTCGGCGAAGTACGCGAGGCCGATCGCCTCGTTCATGAGCGAGAGACCCGGGCCCGAAGTCGAGGTCATCGCCCGCGCGCCGGCCCAGCCGGCGCCCACGATCATGCTGACCGCCGCGATCTCGTCCTCCGCCTGGACGATCGCGTAAGGCGCGTTGCCGTTGCTCTTTCTCAAGCGCGGCATGTAGTGCTCGATCGCTTCCGCGAGCGAGCTCGACGGCGTAATCGGGTACCAGGCGACCACCGTCGCGCCGCCGTAGATTGCGCCGAGCGCGCAGGCGGTATTGCCTTCGGTGATGATCTTGCCCTTATTGCCGTTCGGGATCGGCTGCAGCATCGCGATGTTCTGCGTGTAGCCTTTTTCTTTGAAGTGTTTGTAGCCCGCCTCGATGCAGACGAAGTTCGATTCGATGACCGCGGGCTTTCTGCCGAAGGTGTCCTGAAGGACCGACTTAATCGTCTCCATGTCGATGCCGAAGAGCGCGGCGAGCGCTCCCACATAGACCATGTTTCGCTGTTTGATGCGCAGCGGCGAGGCCGGAACGATTTTCTGGATCAGCTTGTTGGCGGGGACGCCGAAAAATGTGACGCCGTCGCGCTTCAAAGTCGGCGACAGCGGCGTGGAATCGTCGTAGATAATGATGCCGCCGTCCCTCACCCGGTGGATATCTTTCGCCGCGGTCACGTCGTTGAACATGACGATGCAGTCGATCACGTCCTTACGCGCCATGTAGCCGTCGGCCGAGGCCCGGATCTGGTACCAAGTCGGGAGCCCCTGAATGTTCGACGGAAACATGTTTTTCGACGAGCACGGGATGCCCATCTTGAAGATAGCCTTGAACAGGATGTTATTGGCGGAGGCGCTGCCCGTGCCGTTTTCCGTCGCGATAGATATACTAAGATCGTTGATTAAGGGTGTTTCCATAATCTTGACGCGAACTTACCTCTCCTCCTTAAGATAATTAACCTACCAGGAATCGACCCAAAAAACAACAAAACGGTCAGGTTTACCCAGGCGTATAGTGCTCATCGGATTCCCAAAATTCCTCGATCTCTTTCCACGTGCTGCGCACGCTTTCGTCGACGTCGAGCGCCTTGGCGTATTTGAGCGCTTCGCGCATCGATACGGTGCCGGCGAGCTTGCCTTGATCGTCGAGGATGACCATATGCCGGAAGCGGCGGTTGCGCATCTCTTTTAACACCTGGCTGACGGGCGCGTTGGTCGTGAGCGTCACCAATTTGGTCGTCATGACTTTCTCGATCTCCGTGCGATCGGGGTCGAGCCCGGCGACGGCGACCCGCTTGAGCAGATCGCGCTCGGTGAAGATGCCTCTGAGCTCGCCCCCGCTCGTAATCGCCACGCAGCCGGTATCGCTCTTTATCATCGCATCGATCGCCTGGCGGACCGGCTGGGAAGCCTCGATTTTCACCGGCTGCTTCAGGAGTATCTTCCCCACGATTTGGGTATCGGAGACCCGCTCGCCCAATTCCACCGCGAGCTCCAAAATGCGGCGCATCGTGACCATGCCGACGATTCGACCCTTACGCTCGCGCACGAGCAGGTGGCGGAATTTCGAGCGGTACATTTTGCCGAGCGCCTCGAGGATGTGCGTGTCGTCCGGCACCGAGCGGATCGGCGTCGTCATGACTTTTTTGATGTTCGTCGCTTTGGCGTCGAGATTCTGGCTTAGCACGCGCTTGAGCACGTCTTTTTCCGTGAATATGCCGACGTAGTTGCCGTTTTCCGTGATTACCGCGCGGCCGACGTCCTTCGCAGCCATCGACCGCATCACCTCGAAGACGCTGTTCGAGATATCCGCCGTGAAGATGTCGCGGGTCATGATCTCGCCTACCTTGTTGGATAGCATGAGACCTCCGTAGGAATGGCGTTCGCCTCCGGAGAAAAATTAGGAGAGCGCAATAAAATATCTCTCTTTTCACCGGCCGCTTCAAGAGTGCGCCGTGAAACGCCGTATCGTTTTGGCGCGTTTGCGCCGTGGGCGCCAAAACCGGAGGAAAAATACGTTGCAAGCGCGAAAAAGCCGCATTGCACGCCTCCGACGGGCGTGTTACTTTTAGTTGTAGTCCGGAGCGAGCGCGCATGAGCCGAAGGGAAGAATTCGACCACGAGGTCGTCACCGAGACCGAGAAGAAGCTCAAGCGACCGCCGCTTTATAAAGTGCTGCTGCACAACGACGATTATACGACCAAGGAGTTCGTGGTGCAGGTGCTGCAGTACGTATTTCACAAGGAGCACACGGAAGCGGTCCAGATCATGCTGCACGTCCACCGCAAAGGCATCGGCGTCGCCGGCATTTATCCCTACGAAGTCGCCGAGACCAAGGTTGCGCTGGTCGAGAACCTGGCGCGCCAGCACGAGTATCCGCTCAAGTGCTCGATGGAAGAAGCATGAAGATGTTCACCAAAGAGCTGAAGGCCACCCTGAGCCTCGCTTTCGCCGAAGCGAAGCGGCGCCGGCACGAGTTCGTGTGCGTCGAGCATCTGCTCTTCGCCTTGTTGCAGGATAAAGACGCGAGCTCGGCGATCGTCCAGTGCGGCGGCGACATGGCGAAGCTCAAAAAGGGCCTGGAAGAATTTTTTACCACGCATTTAGAGGCGCTGCGTGAGGGCATGGATCACGAGCCGCAGGAGACGATCGGCTTTCATCGCGTGCTCCAGCGCGCGGTGATCCACGCGCAGTCGGCGGAGAAGAAAGAGATCAACGGCGGCAACCTTCTAGTCGCGATCTTCCGCGAGCCGGACTCCTACGCCGTCTACCTATTGGAGGAGCAGGGCATCACGCGATTCGATATCGTGAACTACGTCTCCCACGGCATCTCGAAAACCGCCGTCGGCGACGAGGAGATGCCGGCGCAGTCCGAATCGCCGGACGAAGAGCGCCCGTCGCCGATGCGGAACCCGCTCGAGGCGTTCACGGTCAACCTCGTCAAGCAGGCGCGCGACGGCAAGATCGATCCGCTGATCGGGCGCGAGAACGAGATCGAGCGCACGATCCACGTGCTCTGCCGCCGGCGCAAGAACAATCCGATCTACGTCGGCGATCCGGGCGTCGGCAAGACCGCGATCGCCGAAGGGCTCGCGCTGCACATCCATAAAGGCCAGGTGCCGGCGGCGCTGAAAGACGCCGTCATCTACGCGCTGGACATGGGCGCCGTGCTCGCCGGGACGAAGTTCCGCGGCGACTTCGAGCAGCGGTTGAAAGGCGTGCTCAACGCGCTCAAGAAGCGCCGCAACGCGGTGCTCTTCATCGACGAGATCCACACGATCGTCGGCGCCGGCGCGACCAGCGGCGGCTCGCTCGACGCGTCGAATATATTGAAGCCGGCGCTCGCTTCCGGCGAGCTCCGCTGCATCGGCTCGACGACCTACCACGACTACAAGAGCTACTTCGAGCGCGACCGCGCCCTCGCGCGCCGCTTTCAAAAAATCGAAGTGGCCGAGCCGAGCCGCGAGGAAAGCTACCAGATCCTCACCGGCTTGAAGCCGCACTACGAAAAGCACCACGGCGTTACCTACACCGACGACGCGCTCCAGGCCGCCGTCGATCTCTCGGCCAAGCATATCAATGACCGGAAGCTCCCCGACAAGGCGATCGACGTGATCGATGAGGTCGGCGCGAAGGTCAAGCTCGCTCCTGAGGAAGAGCGCGAGAAGGTCGTCGTTCTGAAAGATATCGAGGACATCGTCGCCAAGATCGCGAAGATTCCCGCGCGCAGCGTCTCGGCCTCCGACAAGATGCAGATCCAGAATCTCGAAGGCGATCTCAAAGCGGTCGTCTTCGGCCAGGACAGGGCGATCGAGAGCCTCGCCAGCGTAATCAAGCTCTCGCGCTCCGGCCTCGCGCATCCCGAGAAGCCGACCGGCTGCTTTCTCTTTTCCGGGCCGACCGGCGTCGGCAAGACCGAGGTCGCGAAGCAGCTGGCGCGCATTCTCGGCGTCGAGTTCATGCGCTTCGACATGAGCGAATACATGGAGAAGCACACGGTTTCGCGGCTGATCGGCGCGCCGCCCGGCTACGTCGGCTTCGACCAGGGCGGTCTTTTGACCGACGGCGTGAACCGCACGCCTTACGCCGTGCTGCTGCTCGACGAGATCGAGAAGGCGCATCCGGACCTGTTCAATATTCTATTGCAGGTCATGGACCACGCGGCGCTCACCGACAACAATGGGCGTAAGGCGGACTTCCGCCACATCATCCTCATCATGACGACCAACGCCGGCGCGCGCGAGATGAGCGGCGCGCCGATGGGCTTCGGCACGACGACCAATGTCGGCAAGGGCAAGGAGGCGATCGAGAAGACCTTCAGCCCCGAGTTCCGCAACCGCCTCGACGCGATCATCGCCTTCAATCCGCTGAGCTTCGAGGTGATTCTCAACGTCGTCGACAAGTTCGTCAAGGAAGTGAACGATCAGCTCGCCGAGAAGAGCGTCGCGCTCGCGATCACGCCGCGCACGCGCGAGTGGCTGGCGCGCAAGGGCTACGACCCGATCTTCGGCGCGCGCCCGATGGCGCGGCTGATCCAGAACGAGATCAAGCGGCCGCTCGCCGACGAGATCCTCTTCGGCAAGCTCCAGTCCGGCGGCAAGGTCGAGGTCGACGAGAAGGACGACAGTCTCGTCTTCAACATCGTCGACGCGGGCCATCCGCCGCTCGAGACCGCCGCGGCCGGCAAATAAACCCCCGCGCGCCAGTGACGCCCGAGGCGATCACCGTCCTTTTTCTCGCGCTTTTTCTCCTCGAATTCGCCGTCGAGTTCGTTCTCAACGAGCTCAACATCGCGCATACGCGCAAGGGATCGTCGGCGGAGATTCCCGCCTTCTTCGACGGCTCGATGACGCGCGAGGAGTACGCGAAGTCGATTGACTACACGCTCGCTCGCGCTCGCTTCAGCCGCTGGACCTCGATCTACCAAACGCTGATCGCCTTTTGGGTGATCTTCGGCGGCGTGCTGCCGCTCGTCGATCGCTTCGCGCGGAATCTCGCGGTTTATTTCCCGTCGTGGTCGCGCGCGGAGGGCATCATCTTCTGCCTCTCCGTCGGCTTCATCTTCGGCGCCGCGAGTTTGCCGACGGGCCTCTATTCCACCTTCGTCCTCGAAGAGCGCTTCGGCTTCAACAAGACGACGCTCGCGGTCTATATCGCCGACCGTCTCAAGGGCCTCGCGCTCGGTCTCGTCATCGGCGTGCCGTTTCTTTTCTGCGTCCTCTGGCTCATGGAGCGCGCCGGCCCATACTGGTGGTTTTGGGTTTTTGTTTTCATCGTCGCGTTCCAGCTCCTGATGGTGATCGTCTTTCCGACGCTGATCGCGCCGCTATTCAACAAGTTCGAGCCGCTGAAAGACGGCGAGTTCAAGCAGCGAATTCTAGCGATGGCCGACAAGATCGGCTTCAAGACCGGCGGCATCTTCACGATGGACGGCTCGCGCCGCTCGGCGCATTCCAACGCCTATTTCACCGGCCTCGGCAAGGCGAAGCGCATCGTGCTTTTCGATACGCTTGCCGAGCAGATGACGACCGACCAGGGCGTCGCCGTGCTCGCCCACGAGATGGGTCACTACAAAATGAAGCATATCCGGCGCATGCTCGTCCTGCGCTCGCTGTTTCTCCTCGTCGGCCTCTATGTGCTCAGCCTGCTCGTTAATTATCCGCCATTTTTTCGGGCGTTCGGTTTCGATGCGCCGTCGAACCACGCAGCGCTCGTGCTCTTCAGCCTGCTCGCCGGCCCGGCGACGTTTTACTTGACGCCGCTGATCAATTATTTCTCGCGCAAGCACGAGTACGAGGCGGATCTGTTCGCCGCCCGGGCTGTCGGCGAATCGAAGCCGATGGAAGAAGCGCTGATCAAGCTCACGGTGGACAATTTGTCCAATCTCACGCCGCACCCTTGGTATTCCGCGTACCATTACTCGCACCCGACGACGGCGGAGCGCATCGACGCGATGCGGGAAAACCGATGAGCGCGCGCAAAAAGCTTCGCGAGCTATTCGCGCGCAAAAAATTACTGCTCGCGCCCGGCTGCTTCGACGGCCTCTCCGCGCGCCTCGCCGAACAGGCCGGCTTCGAGGCTGTCTATCTCTCCGGCGGCGCCGTCGCGCGCAGCGCCGCGCTGCCCGATCTCGGGCTCATGACGATGTCGGAGGTGATCGAGCGCGCGCGCCAGGTGACGTGCGCCGTGAAGATACCGGTCATCGCCGACGCCGATACGGGCTACGGCAACGCGCTCAGCGTCGTGCGCACGGTGCGCGAATTCGAGCGCGCCGGCGTCGCCGCGATCCACATCGAGGACCAGGTGACGCCCAAGCGCTGCGGCCATCTCGACGGCAAGGAAGTCATTCCGCAGGCGGAGATGGAAGACAAAATCCGCGCCGCGCTCGACGCGCGGAGCGACCCGGATTTTATCGTCATTGCGCGCACGGACGCGCGCGCCGTCCATGGAGTCGAGGACGCGCTCGCGCGCGCCCGCGCGTTTGTGAAGCTCGGCGCCGACGCCGCCTTCGTCGAGGCGGCGGAATCCGAAGCCGAGCTGGAAAAGATCGCGCGCGAGCTGAAAGACGTCCCGTTGATCGTCAACATGACGCGCGGCGGCAAGACGCCGCTGCTGCCGGCGAAGCGATTAGAGGCCATGGGCTATCGCGTCGCGATTTATCCCTCCGATACCCAGCGCGCCGCGATGAAAGCGATGCAGGAAACGCTCGCCGCCTTGAAGCGCGACGGCTCGACCGACGCGATGGACGCAAAGATGGTCTCGTTCAAAGAGCGCGACCGCATCGCGGGGCTGGAGGAGTGGGAGAAGATCGAGAAGGATTATCTTCCACGCCGGCGCTGATCTCCTTTAGTCGCTCGACATTCGTTGCTTCCCTAGTATTGCCTGCGCTATCCTGCGGCGATGACCCCCTGCGACACCTCCGAAGCTGCGCGCTGGCTCATGCAAGACGCGCGCACGACGGCTCTGCCGGAAGACATCCTCGAGCAGCTCTGCGAGCGCATGATCGCCGGCGGCGTGCCGCTCGCCGGATGCGGGGTCTTCATCCAAACGCTGCATCCGGAGCTTTTCGGCCGCTGCTTCATCTGGCGGCAGGGGTTCGGGCCGACGGTGCTCGAATTTCCTTACGAGAGTGCCGAGAGCATTGCGCTCCAGCGCTCCGTCGAGGCCGGCATTCGCCCGAGCGACAGGATCGTGAGTCTCGATCCGGATCAAGCCGACTCTTGTCTCAGCCTGCAAGTCTTTCGCGATCTCCGCGCGGCCGACGTCAAGACTTTCGTCGCGACGCCGATCGTCTTCTCCGACGGCGAGATGCATCTCGCCATCTGGACGACGCGCCGGCCCGGCGGCTTCACCGAAGAGCAAAAGCGGGGCATCGAGAATATCGTCGGCCCGCTGTCGCGTCTGTCGGAAGTTTACGCTCTGCGCCGCCGCGCCGCCGTGCTGCTCGACACCTATGTCGGCCGGGCGAGCGGGCAGCGCATTCTCGCCGGGCAGATCCGCCGCGGCCACACCGAGGCGCTGCACGCCGCGATCTGGCTCTCGGATATGCGCGGCTTCACGGAGCTCGCGGACAACATCGCGCCGCACACGCTCATCGATCTGCTCAACCGCTACTTCGACTGCCAGGTGCCGGCGATCGCGCGCCGCGGCGGCGAGGTGTTGAAGTTCATGGGCGACGGCATGCTCGCCGTCTTTCCCATCAGCGAGAGCGACGGCGACGCGAAAACGGTCTGCAACGAGGCGCTGGGAGCGGCTTACGAAGCGCGTGCGCGGATCCTAGCGATGGAGCGCGGGTTCGACGGCGGGCGCGCCGGCATACGCTTCGGCGTCGCGCTGCATCTCGGCAGCGTCATGTACGGCAACATCGGCGGCGAGCGCCGGCTCGACTTTACGTGTATCGGCCCCGCGGTGAATCTCGCGGCGCGCATCGAGAAGCTGACGGGCCGCCTCGGCCGCACGATCCTCGCCTCGACGGCGTTTGCCGCCGCCTGCGAAGATCCCATGGTTGCCGTCGGCGAGTTCGAGCTTGCCGGCTTTGTCCGCCCGCAGAAGGTCTTCGGCGTCCCCGACGAAGACGGTTGAGCGCGCCCCGCGCGGTATTGATTTCGCTTTTTTTCTTCGAGACAATCGCTTTGATCCCGGCAATCATCCCGATCGAGGAGGATAACGATGCGCGCGCATACCCCGGCTCTATTCTGTGTCCTTTTATTGGCTTCTTGTGCTCCGACTTCGACGTCCGAGCAGCATGATCATGGGGGTGGCGCGGAGCGTCGGACGGCCTCCGACACGTATCCGGGCATCGGCAACTATCATCATCCGATCACGACCAAGAGCGCCGAGGCGCAGACCTATTTCGATCAGGGGCTGACGCTCCTCTACGGCTTTAACCACGACGAAGCGGCGAAATACTTCGAGCGCGCGGCAAAGGCCGACCCCGACGCGGCGATGCCTTACTGGGGCCTGGCGCTTGCGGTCGGCCCCAACTACAACGATACCGACGTCGACGCGGCGCGCGCGAAGCGAACCTACGAGGCGGTGCGCGCGGCGACGGCACGGTCGTCCAAGGCGAGCGCGCCGGAGCAGGACTACATCCGCGCGCTGACGAAGCGCTATCAATCCGCCAATCCGAAGTCAGACTGGAAGAAGCAGCACCTCGAATACAGCAACGCGATGCGCGTATTGATGAAGAAGTATCCCGACGACCTCGATGCCGCGACCATGTTCGCCGAGAGCCTGATGATGCTCAGGCCGTGGCAGCTCTGGACCGCCGACGGCAAGCCGGCGCCGAACACGCTCGAGTTGGTCGCGGTGCTCGAATCGGTCATGAAGCGCAATCCCGATCATCCCGGCGCGAACCATTTTTATATCCACGCGGTCGAAGCCTCGCCGAACCTCGAGCGCGCGATCCCGAGCGCGGTGCGCCTCATGGGCCTGGTGCCCGGCGCCGGGCACCTCGTGCACATGCCCGGCCATATTTTTCTCCAGACCGGCGACTACGACCTCGCCGCGCTGACCAACGAGAAAGCCGCGGCGGCGGACAAGGCGTTCGTCACGCGCACCGGCGCGACCGGCGTCTATCCGCTCATGTACTGGACGCACAATCTCCACTTCATCGCGTACGCGCGCGCGCAGCAGGGCCGTTACGAGGACGCGCGCGAGGCGGCGGAGGAGATGACGCGGAACGTCGGCGACCACGACCTGCACATGCAGATGCTCGAAGGATTCCATCTCTATCCGTTGATGATCGACCTGCGCTTCCAGCGCTGGGACGATATCCTGCGCGCGCCGGAGCCGCGCGCCGAGCGCAAGCTCTCCCGGCCGTTCTGGCGCTACGCACGCGCAATGGCGCTCATCGGTCAAGGCAAGACCGGCGACGCGGCCAAGGAGCGCGGCGAGTTCGAGGCTCTGCGCAAAGCGGTGCCGCACGACTCGCGCTACATGATCAACAATAAATCGGTCGACATCCTGGCATTTGCCGCCGCGACGCTCGACGCCAAGCTCGCATGGGCGCGCGGCGACAAGGAGCGCGCGATCCAGGGCTGGCGCCAGGCCGTGAAGCTCCAGGGCGGGCTCGCGTACGACGAGCCGCCGCCGTGGTTCTACAGCGCGCGCCAGTCGCTCGGCGCCGCGCTGCTCCAGAGCGGCCGGTCGAAGGACGCCGAAGCGGTGTTTCGCGAGGCGCTCGCGAAGCAGCCGCGCGAGGGGCGCCTGCTCTTCGGCCTTTGGCAGAGTCTCAAAGCAGAGCGGCGCGACAGCGAAGCGGCGCTGGTCGAGCAGCAGTTCAGGGCCGCGTGGAAAGACTCGACCATGAACCTGCGCGTCGAAGATCTATGACAATCGCGTTAAGAATCCACGCGGCGCTGCGAATCAGCGGGGCCGCGTGTTGATTTCGGCGCGCTTCTCGTCCAGACTTTAGTTGTTCCCGCCTTCAATCCCTCTTAGAGGTGCGCCATGAAGCTTTATTTCAATCCGCAGAGTCGCGCGCTGATCGCGAAATGGATGCTCGACGAATGCGGCGCGCAATACGAGCTCGCGCCGATCGACTTCGCCAAGCGCGAGCACAAGTCGCCGGAATTCTTGCAGATCAATCCCGCCGGCAAGCTGCCGGCGCTCGTCGATGGTGAGACGAAAGTATTCGAGAACGCGGCGATCTGCCTTTATCTCGCGGAAAAATTTCCCGCCGCGAAGCTCGCGCCGCAGGTCGGCGCAAAGGAACGCGGCCGCTATCTCTCGCTGATGGTCTATTCGACCTCGCAGGTCGAGCCGGCGATGGGCGACAAGCTCCTTAAATTCGAGACACCTCCCCAGCGTGGCTGGACCGATCTGGAGACGGTTAAAGATGTGATCGAGCGCGAGCTGGGCGACGGGCCTTATCTTTTCGGCGACTGGTTCACCGCGGCGGACGTGATGATCGGCTCGATGTTCATCTACATGCGCACATGGGGCGGGCCGCTCGGCCGGCCGAAGCTCGAGGCCTACGCCGATCGCCTGCTCGCGCGGCCGAAGGTATTCAAGCTCGGCACCTAGTCAACACTTTCATTATGACTTACGCCAACACGGCCGAAGTGCGCGCCGCGAGCGCGCCCGCGAGAGCCGGCGCGGACGCGCGGCCGGTGATCGCGATCGCCGGACTCACGAAGACTTACGCTTCGGGATTTCCGGCGCTCAAGAAAATCGACCTCGAGATCCGCAAGGGTGAGATCTTCGCGCTGCTCGGGCCGAACGGGGCCGGCAAGACGACGCTCATCAGCATCGTCTGCGGCATCGTCACGCCGAGCGGCGGAACGGTGCTGGTCGACGGCCACGACATCATCCGCGACTACCGCGCGGCGCGCGCGAAGATCGGCCTCGTGCCGCAGGAGCTCACGACCGATATGTTCGAGACGGTGTGGGCGACGGTCAATTTCAGCCGCCGGCTGTTCGGCCGCAGCCCCGACCCGACGCATATCGAGCGCGTGCTCCGCGGCCTGTCGCTGTGGGAGAAGCGCAAGAACAAGATCATGACGCTCTCCGGCGGCATGAAGCGGCGCGTGCTGATCGCCAAGGCGCTGGCGCACGAGCCGGAGATTTTGTTTCTCGACGAGCCGACGGCCGGCGTCGACGTCGAGCTCCGGCGCGACATGTGGGCGCTCGTGCGCGAGCTGCGCGCGAAAGGCGTGACGATTATTCTGACGACCCACTACATCGACGAGGCGGAAGAGATGGCCGACCGGATCGGCGTCGTCCATAAGGGCGAGCTCATCGTTGTCGAGGAAAAAACCAAGTTGATGAAACAACTCGGCAAGAAGCAGCTCACGTTTCACCTCCAGGAGCCGCTCGCTTCTGTTCCTCCGGAGCTGTCCGGCTGGCGTCTGGTCTTGAAGGACGGCGGCCGCGAGTTGGAATACACGTTTAACGGCAGCGAAGAGGAGACCGGCATTCCCGAGCTCGTGCGCCGCGTCGGGGAGCTCGGCATCGGCTTTAAGGATCTCGAGACGCGCCAGAGCTCGCTGGAGGATATTTTCGTGAGCCTCGTGAGCGACCGGAGATGAATTCGGTAGCGAAACACTGCATTTTCAACGGCCACGCCATCGCCGCGATCTATAAATTCGAGATGGCGCGCGCGCTGCGCACGCTCTTACAGAGCGTGGTGACGCCGGTAATCACGACATCGCTGTATTTCGTCGTCTTCGGCGCGGCGATCGGCCCGCGCATGTCGCAGGTAGGCGGCGTGCAGTACGGCGCGTTCATCGTGCCGGGTTTGATGATGCTCTCGCTGCTCACGCAGAGCATCATGAACGCTTCGTTCGGCATCTATTTTCCCAAGTTCACCGGCACGATCTACGAGATTCTCTCGGCGCCCGTCTCCTCCGTCGAGATCGTCATCGGCTACGTCGGCGCGGCGGCGACGAAATCGATCGTGCTGGGGCTGGTGATTCTCGCGACCGCGGCGCTGTTCGTGCCGATCCAGATATTGCATCCGTTCTGGATGATCGCGTTTCTCGTGCTGACCGCGGCGGCGTTCAGCCTCTTCGGCTTCATCATCGGCCTGTGGGCCGACGGCTTCGAGAAGCTGCAATTCATCCCGATGCTCATCATCACGCCGCTCACGTTTCTCGGCGGCGCGTTCTACTCGATCGACATTCTGCCGCCGCCGTGGCGCGCGGTAAGCCTGTTCAATCCGATCGTCTATCTGATAAGCGGCTTCCGTTGGAGCTTTCACGAGACGTCCGACGTGTCGGTGGAAATCAGTCTCGCGATGACGCTCGTTTTTTTCTTTCTATGTCTCGGCGTCGTCGCGTGGATCTTCAAGACCGGCTATCGCCTGAAGAACTGAGCGCGAAAAGCTTGGAGGGTCCATGACCTACAAAGGCTCCTGTCATTGCGGAAAGATCGCCTTCGAAGTCGAAGGCCAGATCGAGCAGCTGATGGAATGCAACTGCTCGCATTGCAGCCGCAAGGGCTATCTCTTGTGGTTCGCGCCGCAGGAAAAGCTGAAACTCAAGACGGCCGAGAGCGATCTCGCCACCTACACCTTCAACAAACACGTGATCAAGCATCATTTCTGTCCGACATGCGGCTGCGCGCCCTTCGGCCTGGGCAAAGGGCCTACCGGCGCCGATACGGTGGCGATCAACGCGCGGTGCCTCGAAGGACTCGAACCGTCGTCATTGAAGATCGTTAAGGTGGACGGGCGCAGCTTGTGACCGATGACTATGCCACAAATCAGGTGAGGAAAAGGGGCCGGACGCACATCCGGCCCCTTTTCCCTGGAGAGGTGTCGATTTACTTCGAAGCTGATGCAGAGGTTATCTGCGACAGCCGTCGTACGTCCTTATCCAGTGCGTCGAGCCTCAGTTTCAACATGGCGTTTTCCGCCTGCTGCCGTTGAATAAGCGCCTGCTGCTCCTTTAACGCCTGGAGGAGAAGAAAAGGAAGTAGATTGTAGCGGACGGCTTTGTAGCCGCGAGCATCCTCCTGCGTTACGAGTTCTGGAAGAATTTTCTCGGCTTCTTGCGCGATCAAGCCAAAACTCTTGGCGGTGGATAAATTAAGTTCCGGATGCTGCGCGCCATTCCAGCGAAAATGCACAGGCTGAAGTTGGACGACTTGGTCGAGCATTGGAACAAAAGGCGTGATGTCGGTCTTCAACCGCGCGTCTGAGGAGCAGACGCCCGCGATTACCGTATCTGTATCGTCAACGACACAGCCGAAACCACCAGAACCGTCACCCACCTTTAGATTGGCGGCCGTTTCCACAAGTGTCACTGAGCCATTGCCTAAGCGCATTTTGTTGCTCGCATCGACGACAGCTCCGAAACCGATCGCCGTGGCATTACTGAGGCTTGTGGTGGAAACGTCCGCCGAAGCGCCTATGGCGGTGTTGTTGCTGCCGTGAGTATTCGTCTTAAGCGCGTTTCGGCCAAGAGCGGCGTTATCGTCACCATCAATATTGCCGGAGAGCGAATTATGCCCCATGGCGGTATTGTGATCGCCCAGCGTATTGCCTTCAAGCGCACTGTTTCCAGTGGCACTATTCTGCGAACCCGTGGTGTTATTCAACAACGCTTTTTCTCCGGTCGCGGTATTTTCGAAACCATTAGTATTGTTAAACAGCGATTGAAAACCAATAGATGTGTTATCATTACCGAGTGTGTTATTGAACAATGCCTCGTGCCCGATGCCGGTATTAAAAATGCCGAGCGTATTGCTAAATAGGGCGTCATGACCCATAGCGGTATTGCGTCGGCCGGTGGTGTTGTTGAAGAGTGCTCTGGCGCCTACGGCGGTATTGGCTTCACCGGTTGTATTGTTAGCCAAGGCGTTGAATCCTGTAGCCGTGCCATCGAAACCGGCTGTGTTGTTGGTCAACGCATGAAAACCAAAGGCAGAATTGTTTGTACCCGTTGTATTGTTAATTAGCGCGCTACCTCCAACGGCTGTGTTATTGCCGGAAACCGTCGCGGAATTGTCGTCGGCGGCGCAGTTCCAAGCCGATCCGGTCCATTTGGGTATTTGGTTATTGGCGCAGCTTTGCGGCAACTGAAACGATGACGCGACTGATAAGGTCGCGTCGCCACTCGTTGCGCCGCCAGTCAGACCTGTGCCGGCTATAACGCCTGTGATATCTCCGAGACTTTCGCAGGTTACCGTTCCATTTTGATTAACAACTCTGATCGCACTTCCGGTGGCGCAGTTTCCACTGACACGTGACTGAATTTGACCGACGTCCACGTCGGCTGAACCGATCGATCCGTCCACGATCTTGCTGGAATCCACCGAATCCCCACCCAGCTTAGCCAGGCCTACCGCTCCGTCCGCGATCAGCCCAGAGGTGATGCCCAGCGGCGCCACGCTCAGTGTCGCCGCTCCACTGGATGCTCCCCCCGTGAGCCCCGTGCCGGCTATGACATCTGTAATATCGCCCGTGCCGGCCGTGAAACTTTCGCAAACGCCGGTGCCGTTCGAGTTGATGGAGCGCAGAGCGCTGCCGGCGCCGCAATCTTCTGTAACGCGCGCCTGAATCGTCGACGTATTTACGGATAAGGTAACATCGCCGGTAAGGCCGCCGCCGCTAAGACCCGTGCCAGCGATGACACTGCTGATGTCCGGTTTCGGGGGCTTGACTTTGGCTTTCGTGCCAACGTCGTCCACTGAATCGGCGGCGAATGATAGTGCTGGTGAGATACTTAGTGGGACAGAGGTTGTTTCGAGGGCGAGATTGCCGCTCCCGATGAGCACAACATCTATCGCATAATCCCCGGCCTCCGGGTTTTTAATTCCGAAAATTTCGATTTGAATTTCTGTGCCTGGTTTTACTGCCGTCGTTTTCGCGATATCGATTAAAATCGTATCGTGCTCGTCTGTATTGGCAATAGATACGTCGGATTCTTTAACCGGCTTACCTGCGACAATCACGCTGCGAACGTTCACCCCGTTTTGGAGCATGCCGACGGGAAGTACGACTTGCATCTTGTCGAGGTCGTTGCGTGTGGCAGTGCTAAATTGTAGTAAATAAGTAGCCTCAGAAAACTCGAAGTCGTTCGAGACAAAAGCCCGATTCTCGGCTCTAGCGGCACTCACAAAAATAACACAGAAAACCGATACCCAAAACAACCATCGTGCCGCGGAGACAAAGAAAAACATAAGCACCTCCTAGCTTGATTAAAATCGGACATTATAATCAGGTTATATAAACTGTCAATAAAAAATCATCGCGCGTTGATATAAATTTTTTTCGTACGGTCTAAATAAGGCGCAAACAGGAATGTAGAGGAAGAGGAGGTGAAAATAGAATCGTTTAAAGAAGAATCTATGAAGGCTCGTAATAATTGCGCTCATTCCGAACAAATTGAACCAAGCCGCGATCTTCTGCGCATGAGAATCAATCGGACGCGCTCCGGCAAGGCGCGGAACTGCGTCGGGACCGCCGCGATCAATGCATCGCCTCGAAGGAGCGAATCCGTCGTGGTTCAAGATCGTAAAGGTCGGCGCAGTCTCTAGCAGTGCTCCCATGGACAAACTATCCGGAAAAATAACCGCCGTCGGCGATGTTGACGTCCGCGACACGATCGACGCCCTCTACCGCGACGAATCCCGCCGTGTGCTCGCGACGCTGATTCGCCTGCTCGGCGATTTCGATCGCGCGGAAGAGGCGCTGGCGGAAGCGTTTCGCGCGGCGCTGGAGCAGTGGCCGCGCGACGGCGTGCCGGAGAATCCGCGCGCATGGCTCGTCTCGACCGGCCGTTTCAAGGCGCTGGACGCGCTCCGGCGTCAGAAGCGCGTCGAGCCGCTGCCCGACGATATGCACGAGCGGGTCGCCGCCGACGACGGCGACCCGGCGTCCTTCGACGGCGAGGCCGTCGGCGACGACCGGCTGCGGCTCATTTTCACCTGCTGCCACCCGGCGCTTGCGCCGGAGGCCCAGGTGGCGCTCACGCTGCGCGAAATCTGCGGACTAACCACCGAAGAGATCGCGCGCGCGTTTTTGCTGCCCGCGCCGACGCTCGCGCAGCGGATCGTGCGCGCCAAGGCGAAAATTAAGAGCGCGCGCATTCCCTACGAAGTTCCGGGACGCGCCGATCTGCCCGAGCGCCTCGATGCGGTGCTGCGCGTGGTCTATCTCGTCTTCAACGAGGGCTATTCCGCGTCGAGCGGCGCGGCGGTGACGCGCCACGATCTTTCGAGCGAAGCGATCAGGCTCGGGCGACTTTTGATCGAGCTCCTGCCCGAGCCGGAAGCGGACGGCTTGCTCGCGTTGATGCTGCTGCATGAATCGCGTCGCGCCGCGCGCAGCACGCCGGACGGCGAATTGATCCTGCTCGACGAGCAAGACCGCTCGCTGTGGAATCGCGATCAGATCGCCGAAGGCTCGGCGCTCGTCGAGCGCGCGCTCGCATCGCGGGGTTTCGGCGCGTACACCGTTCAGGCGGCGATCGCCGCGGTGCACGCCAACGCGCCGACGGCGGACGCGACCGATTGGGCCAGGATCGTCGCGCTCTACGATGTGCTTTTACGCGCCGAGCGCTCGCCGGTCGTCGAGCTCAATCGGGCGGTCGCCGTGGCGATGCGCGACGGCCCCGCGGCCGGCCTTGCGCTCATCGATGCGATCATGTCCGGCGGCGACCTGTCGGATTACCACTTGGCGCATGCGGCGCGCGCCGACCTGTGCCGGCGTCTCGGGCGAACGACGGAAGCGCGGGCATCCTACAAACGGGCGTTGGCGCTCGCGCAGCAGGGCCCGGAGCGCCGGTTCCTCGAGCGGCGGCTGGCGGATTTAAAATAAATTCAACCCGGTTGTCGATCTGATGTCGCGCCAAACGACAATCAAGTAGAAGACGGGTATCGAATCGAAAGGAGCGCATCATGCAGTATTTATGCTTGATCTATCAAGACGAGGCGGCGGCTGCGGAGCGGCCCAAGGCCGAGCTCGACAGACTGTACGCCGAATATGCCGATTTTTCGGCGAATTTAAAAAAATCAGGGCGTCTGGTGGGGCTCAATCGCCTGCAGCCCACCCGGACGGCGGCGACGGTAAGGGTCCGCGACGGAAACATCGTCGCGACGGACGGCCCGTACGCTGAAACAAAAGAGCAGCTGGGCGGGTATTACCTCATCGAGGCCAGAGACCTAAACGAGGCGATCCAGACCGCCGCGGGTTGTCCCTCTGCGCGCTTCGGCAGCGTCGAGGTCCGCCCGATCTGGCAGATGCAGGTATAAGTGTGTTTTCTGCCTTGGGATTGGGCGCAGCCCCGACGATTACTGAATAGAAGAAAAGCTCACGGAGGCGAAAGATGCGATTCATGGTCATAGTGAAAGCCAGTAAGGATTCCGAAGCGGGCGTGATGCCAAGCAGGCAGCTTCTCACCGAAATGGGCAAATTCAATGAAGAATTAGCGAAGGCCGGCGTGCTGCTCGCCGGCGAAGGGCTGCAGCCGAGCTCGAAAGGCGCGCGGGTAAGGTTTTCCGGCAACAAACGGACCGTCATCGACGGGCCGTTCGCGGAGACCAAGGAGCTGGTCGCCGGCTTCTGGATTTGGCAGGTGAAGTCGAAGGAAGAGGCGATCGAGTGGGTCAAGCGCTGCCCCAACCCGCACAACGAAGGTGGCGAGATCGAGATTCGTCAGCTCTTTGAGCTCGAGGATTTCGGGTCAGAGATGACGCCGGAGCTGCGTGAGCAGGAGGAGCGGTTGCTCGGCGGATTGAAAGAACGGGGAAAAACCACAAAACGCTAATCGACAAAAAACGAAGTAAGGAGACGAACATGAACGTAGAGCCTTATCTCTTTTTCAATGGACGCTGCGAAGAGGCGATCGATTTCTACAAAAAGGCGCTCGGCGCGGAAGTCTCGATGATGATGCGCTTCAAAGACAGCCCGGAGCCGCCCCCGCCCGGCATGCTGCCGGCGGGCTCGGAGAACAAAATCATGCATGCGAAGCTCAGCATCGGCGGCGCCGCGGTGATGGCTTCCGACGGCCGCTGCACCGGCAAGACAGACTTCCAGGGGTTCGGACTTGCCGTCCACGCCGCCGGCGCGGCCGACGCCGAGAAGAAATTCAAGGTGCTCGCCGACGGCGGGCAGGTCCACATGCCGCTCGCGAAGACCTTCTGGGCGGCGCTCTTCGGCATGGTGGCGGATCGCTTCGGCGTCTTGTGGATGATCGTCGTCGAGCAGTGACCGCGCTCTTCGGAGGCCTTATGAAATTCATCTGCCTGGGATGTGTCGACGAGAAGTTTTGGGAGAAAAAATCTGAGCAGGAGTTCAACGCTCTGGCCGACGCATGTTTTGCCTATGACGATGTGCTGCGCAAAAACGGCCACTTTCTCGGCGGCGAGGCGCTGCAGACGGCTGGCAATGCTGCGACGCTGAGACTCAAGGACGGCAAGGTGGTCGTCACCGACGGTCCCTATGCCGAGACCAAGGAACAAATCGGCGGCATCCTCGTGCTCGAAGCGAACGACTTAAAGCATGCCATAGAGTTGATTTCGAAGCACCCAGGCCTCAACTGCGGCCCGTGGGAAATCCGCCCGGCCGCCGATATGACCGAGATGATCCGCGCTAGCGAACGGCGGCGAGCTCAAAAAAAATAAAACAAGGGAAAGTTCATGCAAAAAATCACGCCGTGTTTATGGTTAGATAAAAACGCCGAAGAGGCGGTGAAGTTTTACACGTCGATTTTCAAAAATTCAAAAATTTTCAGCGTATCGCGCTATACCGAAGCGGGATACGACGTTCATCATATGGCTGCCGGTACGGTTCTGACGGTCGAATTCGAGTTGAATGGACAGACCTTTACGGCGCTCAACGGCGGCCCGGTCTTCAAGTTTAACGAGGCGATCTCGTTCCAGGTGATCTGTGAATCCCAGGAAGAACTGGACTATTATTGGGAAAAACTCTCCGCGGGCGGCGACAAAAACGCACAGCAGTGCGGCTGGCTGAAAGATAAGTTCGGCGTCTCGTGGCAGGTCGTCCCCAAAATTCTCGGTGAGCTGCTCAAGGACGGGAAGAAAGCCGACAAGGTGATGCAGGCGCTGCTTGAGATGAAGAAGCTGGATATAAAGCGCTTGCAGGAAGCCTACGCGCGATAGGAGCGAAGATGAAGTACATGCTACTGATCTATCTCGACGAGAAAAATCCGCTGAGCGAGGCCGAGCGGCAGGCCTGCTACGCGGAATCGACCGAGCTGGCGCACCGGCTGCAAGCGAAGGGACAATACATTTCCGCAAATCCGCTCCATCCGACCGAGACGGCGACGAGTGTCCGCGTGCGTGAGGGCAAGCGCATGGTCACCGACGGTCCGTTCGCCGAGACGCGCGAGCAGCTCGGCGGTTATTTTCTGATCGATGCGAAAAATCTTGACGAAGCGCTTGACATAGCCGGGCGTATTCCGATGGCGCGGAAGGGCACCGTCGAGGTTCGGCCCGTGATCGAACTGCCCGGTCTGCCGGAATGACATCGAGGGAATGCCATGATGAAGAAAACGAGCCCGGTTCCGAAAGGTTATCATGCGCTGACGCCCTATCTGAGCATCAAGGGCGCGGCGGACGCCATCGCTTTTTATAAAAAAGCGTTCGGCGCCAAAGAAATCATGCGCATGCCCGGACCGCGCGGCGCGATCGGCCACGCCGAGATCGAGATCGGCGGCTACCGGATCATGCTCGCCGACGAGTATCCCGAGATGAACTTTTTGAGCCCGCGGGCGTTCGGCGGCACGTCGGTCCATCTCCATTTATATGTGAAGAACGCCGACGCGGTCGCTAAGAAGGCGACTGCCGCGGGCGCAAAACTGCTGCGGCCGGTCGCGGATCAGTTTTACGGCGACCGGAGCGGCTCGCTCGAGGATCCGTTCGGACACGTGTGGCACGTGGCAACGCACGTGCGGGACATTCCGCCGCGCGAGCTGAAGAAGCGCGCCGCCGAACTGGCGGCGTCGGCAGAGAAGGAGGGTTAAGATGACGGATACATTTCGCGGCGGCTGCGCTTGCGGCGCCATTCAATATGAGTGCACGACCGAGCCGGTTTTTTCTTTTAACTGTCATTGCCGGGCGTGTCAGAGATTTACCGGGTCGGCGTTCATCTCCGGCATCGCGGTGCCCGCCACCGCATTCAAACTGATGCCGGGTGAACCCAAATACTATACGACCCGGGGCGACAGCGGCGGCGAGATCGGCCGCGGTTTTTGTGCGAACTGCGGCTCGCCGGTCGTCGCCCGTCCGACGCGCATGCCCGATATGATTGCCATCCCCGCCGCGAGCCTCGAGGATCCGTCGTGGCACAAGCCCGCCGTCGATGTGTTTACCGCGAGCGCTCAGCCGTGGGACTATATGAATCCGAATCTGCCCAAATTCCTGCACGGACCCGAATCGGCAAACGTGAATATCGAAAGGAGCCAAAAATGAGCAGAGTGCGAGTACTGGTCGGCACGCGCAAGGGCGCGTTCATTCTAACGTCGGACGGCAAGCGCCAAAACTGGGAAGTCAGCGGGCCGCATTTTGCGGGTTGGGAGATCTATCATATGAAGGGGTCGCCGGCCGATCCCAACCGCATCTACGCCTCGCAGTCGAGCGGCTGGTTCGGGCAGATTCTCCAGCGCTCGGACGACGGCGGGAAGACCTGGTTTCAGCCGGGCACGCCGGCGGGTGAGTCGAATAAGACCGCCGAAGGCTTCCCGAAGGGCGAGAGCAACAAGTTCGTCTACGATACCTCGCCCGAGACCGGCAAGCCGCTCACGACGCATCAGTGGTACGACGGCACGCCGCATCCGTGGGAGTTCAAGCGCGTGTGGCATCTCGAGCCGTCGCTCGACGATCCCGATAACGTCTATGCCGGTGTCGAGGACGCCGCGCTGTTTCACTCTACGGACGGCGGCAAGAATTGGCACGAGCTTTCCGGCCTGCGCGGCCATGGCACCGGGCCGGCCTGGCAGCCCGGCGCCGGCGGCATGTGCCTGCACACGATCATCATCGATCCGTCGAACCCGAAGAAAATTTACATCGCGATCTCCGCGGCCGGCGCATTTCGCACCGACGACGCCGGCAAGACGTGGAAGCCGATCAACCGCGGCCTCCATTCCCTATATATTCCCAATCCCACGGCCGAGGTTGGCCACTGCGTCCACCACGTCGCGATGAATCCCGCGCGGCCGAATGTGCTCTTCATGCAGAAGCACTGGGATGTCATGCGCAGCGACGACGGCGGCGAGAATTGGCGCGAGGTGAGCGGCGATCTGCCGACGGATTTCGGCTTCGTCATCGACGTGCACGCGCACGAGCCGGACACGATTTTCGTTGTTCCGATTAAGAGCGATTCGGAGCATTTTCCGCTCGACGGGAAGCTCCGCGTTTTCCGCAGCAAGAGCGGCGGCAACGAGTGGGAGCCGATGACCAAGGGGTTGCCGCAGCGCGACTGCTATGTCAACGTGCTGCGCGACGCGATGTCGGTCGACACGCTCGACCCGTGCGGTGTCTATTTCGGCACGAGCGGCGGACAGGTCTACGGCTCCGCCGATGGCGGCACGAGCTGGACGGCGATCATGCGCGATCTGCCGGCGGTCGTGTCTGTTGAGGCACAGGCCATCCCATGATCCGCGTGGTTCTGCCCGCGCATCTCCGCAAGCTCGCGCACGTCGACGGCGAGGTTCAGGTGGATGTCGAGGGACCGGTAACGCAGCGCTCGGTGCTCGACGCCCTCGAGGCGCGCTATCCGATGCTTCGCGGCACGATCCGCGACCATACGACGCACAAGCGCCGCGCGTTCGTACGCTTCTTCGCCTGTCAGCAGGACCTCTCGCACGAATCGCCCGACGCGCCTCTGCCCGAGGCGATCGCGAGCGGCGCCGAGCCCTTCCTTGTCATCGGTGCGATCGCGGGCGGCTAAGGCGATTCTCCGCCGTTTATAAACTTCGGAGGAACCGTGCTGAAAAAAATCGTCATCGCTCTCTTTGTCCTCGTCGCCGTCATCGCCGTTATCGTGGCGCTGCAGCCAGCGGAATTCCGCATCGCGCGAAGCGCGACCATTGCGGCTCCGGCGCCGGTAGTCTTCCAGCAGGTAAACGATTTTCACAACTGGCAGAATTGGTCGCCGTGGGAAGGACGCGACCCGGCGATGAAGCGGATCTTTGACGGTGCGCCGGCGGGAGCCGGCGCGGTTTATCGCTGGGAGGGCAACAAGGAGGTCGGCTCCGGAAGCATGACAATAGCCGAGAGCCGCCCGAACGAGCTCGTAACGATACGGCTGGAATTTCTCAAGCCGTTTCGCGCTACAAGCATGGCGGAGTTCGCGTTCAAGCCAGATGGAAATCGCACGGCCGTCACATGGAGCATGACCGGCCGCAATAATTTCATGGCGAAAGCCGTGCATCTTTTCCTCAACATGGATAAGATCATCGGCGACGATTTTGAGCGCGGTCTGGCACAAATGAAGCAGATCGCCGAAGCGCCCGGCAAATAAGTCGAGGAGGCGAAGGTGGAGGGAAGAAGTATGAATATCGTTCTGTGGATCGTACAGGTTCTTCTGGCGGTGGAATTTTTATTCTCCGGCGTAATGAAATTCGTTACCCCGGTCGAGGAGATGACGAAACAGATGTCGCTGCCGGGATGGTTTTTGCACTTCATCGGCGCCGCGGAGGTGCTCGGGGGTTTGGGTCTGATCCTGCCGGGCCTCTTCAGCAAGAAAACTGATCTCACGCCGCTCTCCGCCGTCGGCTTAGTCGTCATCATGATCGGCGCCTGCGTCATCACACTCATGATAGGCGGCGGCGCGCTAGTTTTGATCCCGCTCGTCACGGGAGTCCTCGCTGCCTTTGTAGCTTATGGTCGCTGGCGGGTAATGCCGCTGAGAAGCGGCCGATAGGATATGAAAATCTCCATTTCAGCGAAACTTCATCTTCTTAGAATCCTCTGTATTGTTCAGAAGATGCGAGAAAACAAACTCCAAAGCTGATTTGGCCGCTGCTTTCTTATTTACTTATATCCGGGTAATACCTGCCCAATCAGGCATTTGTGCCTGAAAATCAACTGCAACGAGAAAGGGCCTGCATACAAAGATTTTGGTCAGGCGTTGGGCATAAATGCCCGATACGTATTAAGCACTCATCCTACGATATCGGGCCGTGCCCGTTAGATTCCTAATTTTTCAATGACTTACTTGCATGCTAGACGGATGGAAATCATGGCACCTCTATTGCTCTCTGCGAAGGATACTCCAGTCAGAACCGTAGGATTTTATGAGCAGCATAGAAGCGAAGAAGTGGTATGTGGTGTATTCCAAGCCTCAGAAAGAGGAATTCGCGGAATTCTGCCTCCGGCATAGAGGGGTAGAGGTTTTTCTTCCGAAGCTTTTATTTCCCGTATCCTTACAGAAGCGCAAACGAGTTGTTCCCCTATTCCCGAGCTATCTTTTTACCCAAATCAATGATGCAGCTCAGTATCAAGCCATTATATGGACGCCTGGCGTGAACCGCGTAGTTAGTTTCAACGGAACTCCGGCTCCCATTGATGACGCTGTAATCTCTTTTCTTAAAGCACAGGGAACGCCCGACGGAATGATCTCGGCACGTTCTGATTTGCGCAAGGGTCAAGAGGTGCAGATTACGGGCGGGCCCTTCGCGGGGCTTGCCGGAATCATCCAGGAGCCGCCGGGTGCCAAGGATCGCGTCAAGATTCTAATGCGATTATTGAGCCGCGACGTCAACGTCGAAGTGCCGTTGCGGTTTTTAAATTCCGGCTGGGTTGCCGAATCTTCCAAATCCAATCTCTTTAATTTGGAAGATTGTACGCCTCAGGCGCACGCCTGAGAACTTTTTGTTTTCTTAGCGTTTTTTAAAACCGGGCCCAGCCCTAGGTGGCGGAGCTATGTCCGCCGCCAGAAGAAAGTCTTTCCCGTTCGCGTTCTTTATCGTCCTCCCCCAGAGTAGATCTCCTTACATTCGGGGCCAACCTATGTACAACGAGTACTTTGGTTTCAGGGAAAAACCTTTTAACGTAACGCCCGATCCGAAATACTTTTATGAGAATCCCGTCTATCAGGAGGCTTACGCAAGCCTGCTGTACGGCATTCGGGAGCGGAAAGGTTTCATTGTCCTGACAGGAGAAGTCGGAACGGGGAAAACCACCTTGCTCCGGCGCCTGATGAGCGAACCGGAGGAGGATGTCCGGTATGTCTTTTTTTACAACACGACACTGAGCTTCGAGGAGTTGGTCAGCTTTGCCTGCGATGAGCTACGCCTTGACGTGAGGGGCGCCGGGCGACTCGAGAAGATCCGCGCGCTGAACGAATTTTTAATGCGGCAATCCGTTCGCGGCGGAACCGTGGTTTTGCTGGTAGACGAAGCGCAAAATCTCACCGATGATGTCCTTGAAAACCTCCGCCTCGTTTCTAATCTTGAGACACCGACCGAGAAGCTTTTGCAGATCGTTCTGGTCGGCCAAACCGAACTCGATACGAAGCTCAGTCAACCGCAGCTCCGGCAGATAAAACAACGCGTCGCTCTCCATTGCCGCCTCGATCGGCTAAAGGAACGCGAAGTCGGCCCTTTTATTCAGCACCGCCTCCACGTTGCCGGCTATGACCGCGAGCTCTTCACCCGTGAAGCTATCCAGGCAGTCGCGTTGTATTCCCGCGGCATTCCCCGATTGATCAACATTCTTTGCGACAATGCTTTGCTGATCGCTTACGCCTCCTCCGAAACCAAGGTCTCCGCGGAAATGGTCCAAGAGGTGGCGAACGATCTCAGTCTTACAGAGGAGCGTCGGTTGCCCGAAGCTCCTGCTCCGGCACCCGTAGCGGAGGCGCCATTCGCGAGCCGGGTGCCTGTACAGCCGAGCCCCATTATCATGGCGAGAGCCGATTCAAGCGAAGCAATGCTCCCGGCGAAGAGCGATGAATCCAGTCGCGAAGGAGACGGGAGACGTCCCGCGATTTTTGGAACCGCCACATTCTCCGTACTCATCCTTGTACTTGCCGCTGTATTTCTTTATCAAGCCGATGGCCTCGGTTGGTGGTCCGATTTTCTGGCGCGGATCAGACTGGCCGCAAAGACGTCGAGCGCAGGCTCGTCGCAACATGAGCCTATTGCGTCCGAAGCCCGCCCGGCGGCTAGCAATGAACCAACCGCGCGTCAAGTCGAAGCGGCCATTGCAAAGACTGAAATGGCCGTTCCACAACAGGCGTCCGTCCTCGGTTCAGAGCCGGCGACCGCTGAGACGACAAAATCGTCGGATGAGCAGAATAAGGCTGTTGTGGTTTCATGGGGCACCACAATCAGCCGCATCGCCTCGGAAGCATACGGTCAGAAAAAAATGCTGCTGGCAATGGACATTCTCAAAGAGGCGAATCCCGGAATCGAAGATGTCAACTGGATCGTCGCGGGCCAGAATCTTTCTGTCCCCCCGTTGACGCGCGACACTCTGCTGCGCCGTCAATCGGATGACACCTATTCTCTTGTGCTCGATGCGTTTTCGAAACGGCAGGAGGCTGAGCGGTTCAGCAAGGCGGTAACGGCAAAAGGTTACGAGCCTACAATCTCCCAACGCCAAATCTCTCCCAAGGTCATGCTTTATCGGGTTGAGATTCGCGGGTTAAAAAATCAGCAGGCATCCGAGCGCGCATGGGAGACCGCCGTAGCAAACAAATGGATTGCTTCGACGGAGAGCCCGATTGCGAAAAGTAGGTGACCCGGCCCGCATCAGGCTCTTCACCTATTTGCATGCTAATCTAGGACTATGTTAACTTCTGCCCTATGTGCTTGGATTGCCGGCCAAAGTTTAAGCCGCGCGTCGCTAGGTCTCCTTCTTTTTTTCTGTGTCTCACGTGCCTTTCGCGCTGGTTGGCTTCGAACCAGCGCGCAGCGCTCGTACTCGCGTTCGTTTTCTGCTGGGCGTTCGCGTCCGCGCGCCGTGCGGATGCCGGTTTTGCCGTCGGAGCATCGGTGACTACCGGAGAAGCTTACGATGACAATATCCGTTTTGAACATCCTAGACAATCTGACTTCATAACCTACGTCGTCCCCACGTTTACTTTTTTGTATGCTCCGCCCTTGCAAACAACTCCGACGTTTATCAGCAGGCTGAGCGCCACCGGTCAGATCTTTGCGCAGCACAGCGAGCGGAACAACTTCGGTGATAATATTTCCTTCGATGCGAGTTATATCTATCGTTATTCTCCCAAATTGACTTTTTTTGTGGCGGATACCGCCAGGCGCGGCGGCGATACTCATACGCCGGGCATGGATGATGCGTACCCCTCAGCGTTGCCGAGTACCCCGACAATGTTTCCCGCCGGCGGCACATACGAGCCTGTTAGCGTTCTTGCGGATGTTGGGCCGCTGCTGACAAAAGGACGGACCCTCTCCAATACTCTCAGCATTCGCGGCGCGTGGCTCGCGACCTCTAATTTATCGATATCAGGTGGCTATGAAAACTCCTATTCGAACACTTCCGATGGCAACGAGCTGTCTAATTCCTTTGGTTTTCGCGGTGTCTATCAATGGCGCCTAAATCATAATATCCACGCGGGATATAGGATTACCTTTCTCAATTCGAGCCGCGGCGGATCGGACGTACTACACTCGTTCGATTTCGGCGACGATTTTTTTACCGCTTATAGACGTCTCAATCTTCAATTAACCCCGACATTGACGCTTTCCGGGGGGGGCGGCGTCGCCCTAAATACTAGCGATCACGGACCTGGGCTCGGCGGCAACGCTAACCTGACTTTGATCAAGCTTTGGCCCACTGCAACCTTCAGTATTGCCGCCCGGAGAGAGCTGAGCAACAGCTTTGGGATTTCCAGAGGCCCCGCCCAGGTAACATCTTTTCCGACGGCTTTTGTTATTCGTCTGACAGAGCGGTTGCGAGCCGGCGCCGGCGCCGAGTTTACTCTTTTCGATTCCGAGGACGCGAAATCAAAAATCTTTCGCGTTGGCGCAGGAGCCGAATATTGGTTTATGAGCTGGTTGTCGTCGAAGCTTATTTACGGTTACCGTGGGACAGATACGCACGACGTCAGCAGGCATGCCTCGAAGGATGTGACGCAAGGAAAGATGCAAGGCGGCCAGGTCTCACTTTCTTTGTCGATGCACTTTGATGTTTATCCCAGAAGCGGGTTCTCGCGAGCTCCGATTGATCCGTTTATGACGCCAACTATGGGAAGTCCGGCTTTTCCCGCTCCGTTGCCGGAATCCGATAGTCCTCAGTCATCCACGCCTCTTCAGCAGTGACGATTTAGATCAGTCGCCGGTTTACTCGCCATTACGGCGGGTCGTTTTCTCACGAATTAGCCAAAGGTCTGTACCGCGTAAGTTGCACGGGCGCAAAGGAGTATCTATGAGAATAGCCAGTATACTATTTCTGGCCATTTTGCTGTTTCTCACTGCTTGTGGCACGAAAGATCTTCGCGTCCAACGCTACCAGGTCCCTGTTGACACCCCCAATCCGGCCAAACCTTCGGACGAGTTTTATGTTGTGGGTCCGGGCGACAACCTTGAAGTCGTCATCTGGAAGGAACCCGCATTGTCGGGCCCTGTCAAAGTACGTCCAGACGGATTTGTAACGCTTCCACTCGTGAACGAAGTGCGCGCGTCCGGTTTGACGACCGCTGAGCTGAGAAAAACTCTCGAGCAAAAGTATCAGGAGTTCATTAGCAGTCCTTTCGTCACCATTCGTGTCACGAACATTACTTCAAGCGAAATTTTTGTGGTCGGGCAGGTTGCCAAGCCGGCGCCGTATCCCGCGACCGGCAATGATACCGTGTTACAGATACTGACCCGAGCCGGTGGCTTAACCTTGTTCGCCGAACTCCACGACATCAAAGTGATTCGCCGGGAAGGTAATAGCGTGACGGAATTTATCGTCGATTACGAGGCTATTATGAAAGGTGATCTGAAGCAGGACATCGTGCTCAAGCCGGGCGACCGCGTCATCGTTCCCTAGTTCCGTCCCAATCCTGTCCCAGACCGCGCTTATAACCTGTACGCTCCGATCGGAGAACTACATATGAACGAGCTGGATATTAAGAAGCTGCTCAACATCTTTTACATCCACAAAGGTATCGCCATCGCGGTTTTTGTCGTTATCTTTCCGTTGTCTGTATACCTGGCGTGGAGTTTACCGGATGTTTATCGCTCCCGCACATTAATCCAAATTATTCCGCCTAAGTTACCGCCCGGCTACGTTGCTACACAGTCAACGCCTATGAACATCGAGCAGCGAGTCCGCCAGATTTCCGATGAAATTTTAAGTCGGCCTAATTTACAGAGGATTGTCGCGGAATTTAATCTCTACCCCGACCAGAGTCGCATAGACACGCGAGTCGATACGCTGCGGAAGCGTATTGCACTCGATATACGCCGCACTGACGCCTTTGCTCTTTCCTTTGATGACGTGAGCCCGGAAAAGGCCAAGGATGTCACGGCGCGTCTGGGCGCCATCTTCATTGATGCGACTCAGCAGATGCGCCAGCAGCAAATCACCGGAACCGCGACTTTCATCAACTCGGAAGCCGACCGTCTTCGCAAAGAGCTTGAAACCCAAGAATCAGCCGTAAATTTATACAAAGCACAATACCGCGCTGAATTGCCGGAGCAGCTGGATGCCAATCTTCGAACCATTGATCAATTTCGCCGCGAGTATGAGTCGGGGATGCTTCGCTATACCTCGTTACAGGAACGAAAGGGTAATCTGGAGAAGCAGATTGCGGAATGGGAAATCCTTGCAATGGCTGATTCGATGCTCCCGGGCATCAGCAGTGGCGGGGCGAATCCTCAGAAGATCACGGGCAGCGTATCACTAGAAGGCAAAAAACGTGAGTTGGACATCATGCTCCGACAATATAGCCCAAAACATCCCGATGTTATTCGTCTAAAGCGAGAGATTGACGCTCTGGAGTCCCAGGCTGCATCAGCTACATCCGCCGCCACGGGCAGCAGCGGGCCGGTTGTGACCAGCTCCCCTGGAGCGTCTTTGAAAGAAATGTTGAGCTCACAAATAGAAGATTTAAAACTGGAGATAGCAGCCCTTAAATCCAAAAATGACATGCTGCGATCTCAAATAGCCGATTATCAGAAGCGCGTGGATAATACCCCTCTTCGCGCTATCGAGCTCTCAAAGATCACCCGCGTTTACGACATTACTCTTAAAAAATATCAGGATCTGCAGGCCAAGTCGTTAGAAACGCAAATCTCAGAAAATATGGAACGGAAAGACAAAGGTGAAAAGTTTAACGTAATCGACCCGGCAAATTTGCCTCAAGTACCTATCGGCCCAAATCGCCCGCGAATTATCATCGTCGGACTTGTCCTAGGGCTTGGCGCCGGTGTCGGAATGGCGTTCCTCCGTGAGACTTTAGACACTTCATTCAAACGCGCTGAAGATTTGAGAGACAATATCCCCCTTCCGATTCTTGCCACTATACCGGCTGTCATCACAAGAGGCAGCTTAATTGAGCAACGGCGCGCGCAGCGCATGCTGGTTTTTGCATCAATTGGAATGCTCTTTGTAGGAGCAGTCGTCATCCGGTTTTTCGGAAATCTTCTCAATTAGCAATGACATCATTACAGTCGTTTCGCATTACCTGGTTGAATATTACCGAAAGAATGCTGGGGGTGTTTCATGAGTAGAGTTTTCGAAGCTTTGGAAAAAGCGCGTCAAGAGCGCCATGACACGATTGGCGGTCATGAAGAAGCGGCGCGCTTGGCTCCTGCTGCTGTTGTTTTTCCGAGGGAGAAGTTTGATCACAATGGAAAAAACGGCTCGAGCGCGATTCCCATACGTTCATGGCGTGACACGATCGAAGAGTTTCTTTTCGGCCGTGATCTCAGGAACCATGAGAACTATCCGCTAGTAGCATTGGAAAAGGGTTCTCCGGCTAGTGAGCAATATAAAATACTTCGTGAACAGTTGCGGCGATTGCGTACCGAAACGAATGCCCATTGCTTATCCATAACAAGCCCGGTTAAACGCGACGGTAAATCCACGGTCTCAGCGAATCTAGCTGTGGCGGTGGCATTGGATCATGAAGAACAAGTTCTCCTTATTGACTGTGACTTGCGCAACCCTCAACTGCACAACTACTTTCGCATCCCGCGGACGCCCGGCCTCAGCGACTATCTAACAGCGAATTCGAACGCCAAGATCACGGACTATGTCCAGAAAACATCCATTGCGGGACTCGAAGTTATCACCGCTGGAAAACCTACGAGCGTTTCTTCGGAGTTGTTGGGGTCGGCAAGGATGGATGCCCTCATGAAAGAACTACGGTTGATGTTTTCGCGGCACGAAATTCTTATCGACAGTCCGCCTGTTTTGTCGACGTCCGATCCGTTGGTCTTAGCAAGACAGGTTGATGGAATCATAATGGTCATTCGAGCCGGTAAGACCCCTCGTGATTGTCTACCGGAGGCGCTGAATATTCTTAAGTCAAATAAAATCGTTGGAGTAGTTCTCAATGGCGCCGAGCTCGGTATCTCCTCCAAATATTACTATTATTGAAAGCGATTAGACTCCCGTGAGAATTTTTAACCGCTATTATTCTGCGTATCACCTGCTGCTGCCTCTTGTGGATCTTGGCGTGGCATTGGCGATCGCCGGCGTGGGCCGGCTAGTCATCGATTCGCCGAGATTTTACGACGATTCGCAGTGGTTTAGATATTTGATTCAAGGCGGCGCGGTCGGCGTCATCGTCGTCATCGTTTTCTATTATACGGATCTTTATTCTATCGATTCGACCTTTCCCGGTAGAGACTGGGTGCTCCGATTGATTACGGGATTAGGCATAACCTGTCTTCTCCTAGGCGGTTTGAGTCAGGTCATGCCGCGGCCTGCTTGGCGCGAAATATCGCTAACGTCGATGCTGCTGATCGGCGTAGGCCTTTTTGTATGGCGTATCCAGTTCACGAACATTCTCAAGCGGCGAACGATTTGCGGAAAAATTTTGATTGTCGGAACTCAGTCGATAGGACAAATCATCGCCGAAGAGCTGCACCGTTGCAGGCATTTAGCGATGGACGTGGTCGGCTTTGTCGGATTCCAGGCCGGTCAAATGCAGCTCTCCTACGGCAATCCCACCAAGGTGACATTGCCTGTTTTTGCGCGGCACTCGACCATCGAGGTGGTAGAGAGTAAAGGGGTCGACCGCATCCTCGTCGATGGTCCGGAAAGTTGCGAGAATTTTCCGGCGCAGGATCTAGTCATGCTGCGGCTTCGCGGAGTTCCGGTTGAGGACTGTCATCACTTTTATGAACGCATTATGGGCAAGATCCCTACGACGGATCTGCACCCGAGCTGGATCATTCTCTCCGAAGGCTTTCGCCGGAATCGTTGGATCTCGTTCACGAAAAGAGCCGTCGATGTAGTGGTCTCGACCGTCGGCCTTATCCTTGCAGTCCCCGTGGCGATTCTTGCGGCGATCGCAATAAAGCTCGATTCGCACGGCCCTGTGATTTATTCGCAGGAAAGGGTCGGTGAGCACGAGCGACGTTTTAATTTATATAAATTTCGGTCTATGCAGCATCAAGCCGAGGCGGCGAGCGGGCCGGTTTGGGCGGCGCAGAACGATCCGCGCGTTACGCGCGTGGGGAAGATCCTGCGGAAGCTGAGAATCGACGAGATTCCGCAGATGGTGAATGTGCTGAAGGGAGAGATGAGTTTTGTCGGCCCGAGACCCGAGCGGGCGTTTTTTGTTGCCAAACTCAAAGAGAAGATCCCGTATTATCATCTTAGATTCTCCGTGAAGCCCGGAATCACCGGCTGGGCGCAAATCTCCTACCCGTACGGAGACAGTGAAGAGGACGCGATCGAAAAGCTTCACTACGATCTCTATTATGTCAAAAACATTTCCGCCATGTTCGATCTGCAGATCATCTTCGAAACTCTGAAGATCGTCTTGCTCCGTCGCGGCGCTCAATAGATCCCCGGTTGGGCGTTCGCACCCGCGTTCAGCGCTCGCCACTTTCTTCCGTGCGTTCTCGAGCGCGAGAACGCAGGACCTCTCTAACGCATGTAGACTGCGCGAATTTATACTGCACCCGGCGGCGTATTGAAGCTAATTCGCGCGCGGGTTTCCCTTCGTTGACCAAAAACTGCCCAAATCTACCATCCCCGATCCGGAGGTCATATGCTGAACGCCTTGAGTGTCGATGTCGAAGATTACTATCAAGTCTCGGCTTTTGAATCGGTTGTTCGATTAGAGGATTGGGGTGTTCGTGAGAGTCGTGTCGAGAGAAATACCCATCGTGTCCTAGATCTCCTGGACGAGTTCCATGTGAAGGCGACTTTTTTCGTTTTAGGATGGGTCGCCGAAAAAAATCACGCCTTAATCCAGGTCATTTCGCGACGCGGGCACGAGATAGCATCGCACGGGTACTCGCATCGGCTAATCTACAACCAAACGCCCGATGATTTCCGGCAGGAAACACGACGCGCGAAGAGAGTCGTCGAAGACGCCATAGGCCATCAGATCATCGGCTACCGGGCCGCGAGTTATTCCATCACACAGGAAAGTCTCTGGTCGTTGGACATCCTGGCTGAAGAAGGGTTTCAATATGATTCGAGCATCTTTCCAATACGCCACGACCGTTACGGCATACCGCACCACCAACGTTTCTTTCACATTCTCAACGGGAACGGTCAGCAGGCGATCGCCGAGATTCCGCTCTCCACCGTGCGAATCGCCGGCTTCAACTTTCCCATGGCCGGCGGAGGGTACTTTCGGCTGCTGCCCTACGCGATTACTGATCTAGCTATGCGATACCTCAATCAGCAGGAGCGTGAGCCGGCGGTCTTTTATTTTCATCCTTGGGAGATCGATCCGGACCAGCCGCGGATCGAGGCGAGTTGGCTCAGCCATTTCCGTCACTATACGAATTTGGGGCGGATGGAATGGAAATTGCGGAAACTCTTATCGCGCTTTTCATTCGCTCCCATACGCGAGGTGTATGCGAGCAGCTTGAACTCTTCAGTGGCTGCCGTGTTGAAGAGCGACGCAGCCTGAAGAAGCGGCAAACCACTAGATTTCACTTTTAACGCAATCGATAATCATGAAAATTCTACTCGTAAGCGGCGCGCGGCCCAATTACATGAAGATCGCGCCCATCGTCTGGGCGATCAGAGACTTCAATAGTCAACACGGCGGGGCTATCCGGTTCGTCTTGGTCCATACCGGCCAGCACTACGACCGGAACCTCTTCGAAGTCTTTTTTCAAGAGCTGAATCTTCCAGCCCCCGATTTTTGCCTCGATGTGGGCTCGGGGTCGCGCGATTACCAGATCGAAACCGTCGTCGCTCGCCTGGAGCCTATTCTGGAGCAAGTACGCCCCGACTTGGTGTTGGTCGTGGGTGACGTCAACTCGACTCTCGCCGCGACCCAAGCGGCGGTGAAGCACGGTATACTCGTTGCGCATGTCGAGGCGGGGCTACGCAGCTTCGATTCCACGATGCCAGAGGAAGTCAACCGTGTGATGACCGATTCACTGGCGGAATATCTCTTCGTCAGCGAGGAGAGCGGCGAACGCAATCTTTTGAATGAAGGAGTGGATGCGAAACGAATCTTTTTCGTCGGCAACGTGATGATCGATTCCCTCCAACGTTCACGTGCATCTTGGGAGCGCTCCGATATTCGGGAGACTTTCGGCTTGAGGGAAGGCAGTTACGGAATTGTCACTCTCCACCGACCGTCGAACGTCGACGATTTACAAAAGCTTCAGTCGTTGATGAGCGCGTTGGCGGACGTAGCGCGGCAGCTGCCGATCATCTTCCCCGTCCATCCACGCACGCGCAAGCAGCTCGAGTCGCTGAACGGCTCGCTCACGGGCATCAGCTTCGGGATGGAAGGCGAAGCGGCGCGGGGACTCTGCTGCGTGGAGCCGCTTGGCTATTTGGATTTCATGGCGCTGGTTGCCGGCGCGAGAATAGTGCTTACGGATTCGGGCGGCATCCAGGAGGAAACGACTTTTCTCAACGTCCCATGTTTAACGCTGCGCGAAAATACGGAGCGGCCGGTGACCGTAACGCACGGCACGAATCGGATCATCGGCACCTCCGCGGCATCGATCCGGGACGAGGCGCGAAAGGTTCTGGAGGCACCGAGGCCGGCTGTGGCCGCGCCGCCTTTGTGGGACGGCAAGGCTGCCGAGCGAATTGTCTCGATGCTTCAGGATTTGCTCCAAAATCGGACGGCTGGAGGGCCAGCTGATCTTCGACGCGCCGGAATTCTTTCGGCGCGATAAATGCGTCGTTTATGAGAGGGAGTGAAGTACCGCTGAAAGGCTCGTGTCGCTTCTGCCGAGAGCGATTGACCCACACCTTCGTCGACCTTGGAATGTCTCCGTTCTGCGAGAGCATTCTCCGTGCGGAACAGCTCAATAAGATGGAGGCGTTTTATCCGCTGCATGTCTACGTCTGCACAAGATGTTTTTTGGTCCAGCTCGAAGAATACGTGGCTCCCGACGGCATCTTCACTGAATATGCCTATTTCTCGTCTTATTCCGATACGTGGCTACGTCACGCCAAAGCTTATACGGACGCCATTGTCGCTCGTCGCAGACTCGGCGCGTCCAGCCGGGTGTTGGAGCTTGCCAGTAACGACGGTTATCTCCTCCAATATTTCCGCGAAAAGGGAATACCGGTCCTGGGTGTTGAGCCGGCTGCCAACGTGGCGGCCGTCGCGATGCAGAAAGACATTCCGACACGCGTGGCATTCTTCGGGCCCGAGATTGCGCGGGATATCGCCGCGGAATGGGGCAAGGCCGATTTGATCATCGGCAACAATGTGCTGGCCCAGGTTCCCGATGTGAATGGTTTCGTCGAAGGAATAAAAATTGCCCTCGAACGCAACGGTGTCGCGACGCTCGAATTTCCCCATCTCATGAAGCTCGTCGAAGAGAATCAGTTCGATACGATCTATCACGAGCACTTCTCCTATTTTTCGTTTACCGCCGCCGAAAAAATATTCGCCGCACATGGACTGCGGCTCTTCGATGTCGAAGAGCTGCCGACGCACGGCGGCTCGTTAAGAATTTACGCTTGTCATGCGCATGGCGGCGAAACGATCAGCGGACGGGCCCGCGAGTTGCGCGCCCGGGAAGATGAAGCTGGGCTCGGGCGAGTCGAATATTACGACAACTTTGCCGATAACGTAAAACGGACCAAGCGTCGCTTGTTGGACTTTCTCATCCAAGCCAAAGGCGCGGGCAAATCGATTGTCGGCTACGGAGCGCCGGGCAAAGGCAACACGCTGCTCAACTACTGCGGTATCCGCACGGATTTCGTCGACTATACCGTCGACCGTAACCCTTACAAGCACGGCAAGTTCACTCCGGGTACTCATATCCCGATTCTGCCGCCGGAAACCATAAACCAGACCAAACCGGACTTCATTCTGATCCTGCCGTGGAACATTAAAGACGAGATCATCGAGCAGCTGGCTCACGTGCGCGGCTGGGGCGCACGCTTCGTCGTGCCTATCCCCGAGGTGAATATTTACTCGTGATCTTCGTCGAGACCGCATTGCGCGGCGCGTTTGTTATCGAGCTTGAGCCGCTGGAAGATTCAAGAGGATTTTTCGCGCGCACCTGGTGTGAGCGGGAAATGCGGCAGCAGGGCATGGAGACAAGGCTGGTTCAGTGTAGCATCTCCTTCAACGTAACGCGCGGCACGCTGCGCGGCATGCACTACCAAGCGGCTCCTTGTGAGGAAACTAAAATCGTCCGGTGCACAAGGGGGTCGATCCACGATGTTATCGTCGACCTGCAGCAGGGTTCGCCTACGTTTAAACGGCACATCGCAGTGACTCTCTCGGCGGCGAATCACAAGATGCTCTACATACCCAAAAACTTCGCCCATGGTTTTCTCACTCTGGAAGACGCCACGGAAGTCTTTTACCAAATGTCCGAGTTCTATTCGCCCGAGCATGCGCGTGGCGTTCGATGGAACGATCCGGCGTTCGGTATCGATTGGCCCTTTCCGCCTTCGGTCATCTCCGATCGGGACCGGAACTACGCCGACTTTAATAACGCATGAGCATGCAAACCGCCGCTTCGCTGTCAGCCGAGAGTCCTGGATCGGACATGTACAGGCTCGTCGAAGCGCTCTACCCGATCTGCCGCAGCATCACCGGTGAAGGAGTTCGAGAGACCTTGAGGATTATCCAGCAGCACGTTCCGATTGTTGTCCACGAGGTGGCGAGCGGGACGCGTGTATTTGACTGGACGGTCCCAAACGAATGGAACATCAGAGATGCCTATGTGAAAAACGCGCAAGGGCAACGAATCATAGACTTCAAGAGATCGAATCTCCACGTCATGAGCTACAGCGTTCCCATTAAAGCGCGTATCAACGCAGATGAATTAAAAGAGCATTTGTTCACATTGCCGGATCACCCCGATTGGGTGCCTTATCGCACTTCATATTACAGCAGCAACTGGGGCTTTTGTTTGAGCCATAGGCAATTGTCCGAAATGCACGATAAAGAATACGAGGTTTGTATCGACAGCACCTTGCAGCCGGGCGCTTTGACATACGGCGAGTACACCATCGCCGGAGAAAGTTCCGAGGAAATACTGATCTCCTGCCACATCTGTCATCCTTCACTCGCGAACGATAATCTATCCGGCATCGCACTGGCGGTGGCTTTGGCCAAGGGCCTGGCCGCATCGCCGCGCAGATATACCTATCGGTTTCTGTTTATTCCGGGCACGATCGGCTCGATCACATGGCTCGCGTTGAACGAGGCGGCGGCGTCCAGAATCCGCCATGGCCTCGTGCTCGCCTCGATCGGCGCAGGAAAGAAGCTCACTTATAAAAAAAGCCGCCGACAAACATCGGAAATCGATCGCGCCGCGCTCAACGTCCTTAAGCATTCCGGCGAGCCCTACGACGTGCTCGACTTTTCACCCTATGGCTACGATGAGCGCCAGTACTGCTCGCCAGGTTTCGATCTGCCGGTGGGCTGTTTTATGCGGGCGCCGAACGGGAGTTTTCCCGAGTATCATACCTCCGCCGACAACCTCGAATTCGTTCGCCCGGAACTGCTTGAGCGGTCTTTCGATGTGTGCCGGGCAATCCTCGATACACTCGAGCACAATCGAAGCTATATCAACCAAAATCCCAAATGCGAGCCCCAGTTGGGAAAGCGCGGCCTCTATCGCGCTATCGGTGGGGCCGCAGATCATATAGACGAGCTCGCCTACCTTTGGGTTCTCAACCTCTCCGACGGCAACCATGCGCTGCTCGATATCGCCGAGCGTTCGGGTTATCCGTTCGCAGTCATCAAAACAGCGGCCGACCAATTACGCGAGCATGATCTCCTAAAGGCGGAGTAATCAAACTTGCGCATGAACGGCCTTCACGGAAAAGCAGCGATTGTCACTGGAGCCAGCAGCGGCATCGGAAAAGCGATAGCGTTAGCGTTGGCTGAGGATGGCGCCAACGTAGGGATGGTGGCGCGCCGCGCCGAAGAGCTGGAGCGCCTCGCGACCGAGGGTAGGACCGGAGCGCTCAAGCTGCGCGCTTATCCGGCCGACATCGCCCGGGCCGAAGAGCTCGACCGATTGGCGGCGCGGGTTCGGGCCGAATTCGAAGCTGTCGATATTCTGGTTCACTCAGCCGGGGTCTTCTCGTTCGGCAGCCTCGCGGACGCGCCGGCCGCCGAGTTCGATCGGCAATACCGCACGAATGTTCTGGCTCCCTATGCGCTCAGCCAAGCGCTGCTCTCCTCGCTACGGTCGCGACAGGGTGAGATTGTGTTCATCAATTCGACCGTAGGTCTAGTCGCCGGCGCCAATGTCAGCCAATACGCGGCCACCAAACACGCACTCAAGGCAGTGGCGGACAGCCTACGAGAAGAAGTCAATCAACACGGCATTCGCGTTCTCACCATCTATCCCGGCCGCACGGCGACACCCCTGCAAGCGACGATTCACGCCTCGGAAAACAAGCTCTATCGGCCGGAGCGCTTGATGCAGGCCGAGGACGTGGCGGCGATGGTCGTGGCCGCCGTCAAGCTTCCGCGCACTGCTGAAGTCACTGAGATTCGGATGCGTCCTTTCATCAGTCCAAATTTTAAGGGAGATGCCCGATAAGACTGCTCCTGTTATTGTGATTTTCATTTGCTCTAAAATTTTGGCGGATAAGTTGAATATTCAGAGTCCGCTCTCGGCAGCGATGCAAGGCGACCGGTGACAAGTTTATGAAATGCCATAATCTCCTGGGCCAGGATCCTCGTTGGGATGAATTCGTACGAACGGATTCGCAGGGGACGTTTTTCCATCTACTCCAGTGGCGGGACGTCCTTGTGCGTCATTTCGACCACACTCCTTTTTACCTTTATGTCGAGGATGGCAAAAGCATCGTAGGCGTGCTGCCACTTTTTTTAGTAAAAAGTGCTCTGTTTGGAAGAAGTTTAATCAGTATTCCATTAGCGGTTTATGGCGGCATCGTTGCTCAAAGCCCCGACGCTGAAAAACTCTTACTCGAGGAGGCCAAGGCATTAGCTGCTAAGCACGGGGCAGGGTACGTCGAATTTCGCGGCAATCCATACCGGACTCAAGCGGCGGAGTCAGCTGGTGAAATGCAACAATCGCAAATTAAGCAAAGCGATCTTTATGTAACTTTTATCCAGGAGATTACCGGCAATGACGACGATAATTTTGCTCGCGTTCCACGAAAGCAGCGGCGAATGATACGCCAGGCTGAGAAGTACAAACTGGAGTCGCGGATTACTGCGGATGGTTTAGATGCTTTCTATCCCGTCTACGCCGAAAGCGTTCGAAATCTCGGTACACCGTGTTATCCGAAGGCGTACTTTAAAGAACTTCAAAAAAGCTTTGGTGATGATTGTCGTACCCTTTTGGTCGAGCACAACGGCAAAACAATTGCCGGAGTACTGACGTTCTTCTACAAAGATCAAGTTTTGCCTTATTACTCTGGATCCTTGCGTGACTCTCGGCAGTTAGCGCCGAATGATTTCATGTACTGGCGCTTGATGTCCTTTGCCGCAGCCCAAGGCTGTCGCATCTTCGACTTTGGTCGCAGCAAGAAGGGAACTGGCGCCTTCGATTTTAAACGTCACTGGGGATTCGAACCACAAGCTTTGCCCTATTTATATTACCCGATAAAAGCTCGGTCCATTCCCGATACGAGTTCACTCAACCCGAAGCTTCAATGGGCGATAAAGCTTTGGCAGCGGTTACCTTTGTGGTTGACGATGACGCTCGGACCTCGCATTGCGCGTCACCTTCCGTGACGCTACGAGTCTAACTCTTTTTTCATATCAAATAGGAGGCGTTTCATGAAAGTCGTCCTCTTTTGCGGCGGCATGGGAATGCGTTTGCGCGATTTTTCCGAAACAATTCCCAAGCCCATGATCAACGTCGGCTCTCGCCCGATTCTCTGGAACGTGATGAAATATTACGCTCACTTCGGGCACACCGATTTCATTCTTTGCCTGGGCTTCGGCGCGGATCACATCAAGAATTATTTCATGAATTATAATGAGTACGTCTCCAACGATTTTGTGCTATCGCGCAGCGGCAAAGATCTGCGGCTTTTCAACAGTGACATCCAGAACTGGAACATCACGTTCGCTCACACGGGCATTAATTCCAACATCGGCCAGCGGCTCCTGGCGGTTCGGAAATATCTCGAAGGCGAAGAGACGTTCCTCGCCAATTACAGCGATGGCCTGACGGACCTGCAGCTGCCGGAGCAAATCGATCGCTTCAAACGCGAGCAGAAACTTGCGAGCTTTCTCTGTGTCCGCCCGAACCTCAGCTGCCACTTCATTACGCTGAGTCCCGCTGGCGTCGTCGAGGCCATTAAAGATGTGAACCGCTCCGATGTCCGGATCAACGGAGGTTACTTCGTTTTCCGTCGAGAAATATTCGACTACATAAAGGATGGCGAGGAGCTGCTCAACGAGCCTTTCCAACGATTGGTCGAAGAGAAGGAGCTCTTGGCGCACAAATACGACGGCTTCTGGGCGGCGATGGACACATTCAAGGACAAACAAACGCTGGACGATATGCACGCGCAGGGCCATGCGCCCTGGGAGGTTTGGAATCACGCTCCGGAACTGATCGGCCGGCGACATTCCAAGCCGAGTCCGCGCGTCGTCAGCGGCCGCTTGCGCGGCGAACCCTAGAGCCATGCTCAACTTGAATCTCGACCTTGCCGCCGGCCGACCGCTGCGCGTGCTCTGTCTCGGCGCACACTGCGACGATATCGAAATCGGTTGCGGCGGAACCCTCCTGCAGCTGACGCGCGGACGCGAGGTAGAAATCCACTGGGTCGTCTTCAGCTCGGACGATCGCCGGCGGCGCGAGGCGCTGCAAAGCGCTGCGGCTTTTCTCAGCGATACAAAAAGCCAAAACGTCGTCATCCATGCGTTTCGCGATGGTTTTTTCCCTTATATCGGTGCCGCGATCAAAGAAAGCTTCGAGCAACTGAAGAAAGACGTGTCGCCGGATCTTATTTTGACGCATTGCGGCCGCGATCTGCATCAAGATCACCGCCTCGTCTCCGAGCTTACCTGGAACACCTTTCGCGACCAATTGATATTGGAATACGAAATCCCGAAATACGACGGCGATCTCGGCGCTCCGAATCTTTTCGTTTCCCTCGATGAATCCGTCTGCCGGTTGAAGATCGACCATATCCTCGGATCTTTCCCCAGCCAGCGGGAGAAGCGCTGGTTTTCGCGGGAAGTTTTTTCTTCGATTCTAAGATTGCGGGGAATGGAGGCGAACGCGCAGAGCGGCTACGCCGAGGGCTTTTACTGCCGCAAGGCGAATTTAGGAGTACGACTACGATGAAGGTTTTAGTAACCGGTCATGGCGGATATATCGGGGCGGTGCTTGTCCCTTTGTTGCTCAAGGCGCGGCACGAAGTCGTCGGTCTCGATACGGATTTTTTTACCGGCTGCGACTTCGGCGCGCGTGCGGCCAATGTGCCGTCCGTACATGTGGACCTCCGCGACGTGGCGGCCGTTCACTTACAGGGCTTCGACGCGGTTATTCACCTTGCCGCGCTGTCAAACGATCCGCTCAGCAATCTTAATCCGGATTTGACATACGATATCAACTACCGCGCCTCGGTCCGCCTCGCCTCCCTCGCGAAGACCGCCGGCGTGCCGCGGTTTCTCTTCTCCTCGTCCTGCAGCTTGTACGGAGTCTCTTCGGGCGACGGTCTGCTAGCCGAGGATGCCGCTTTCAATCCGGTAACGCCGTACGGCGAATCGAAAGTTCGGGTCGAGCACGATGTCGCGGCTCTCGCCGACGATTCGTTCAGCCCTACCTTTTTACGCAATGCCACTGCCTACGGCATCTCGCCGCGGCTCCGTGCCGACCTTGTCGTCAACAATCTAGTGGGGTTCGCATATACGACGGGCGAGGTTCTCATCGCGAGCGACGGCACGCCATGGCGACCGCTCGCCCATGTCGAAGATATCGCGCGCGCCTTTATCGCCGCGCTGCAGGCGCCGCGGGAGCTCGTTCACAAACAGGCGTTCAATGTAGGTCGAACGGAAGAAAATTACCAGATCCGCGACCTAGCCACCATGGTGCGGGAGGTCGTCCCTAACAGCCGCGTAAAATACGCACCGGGCGGCGGACCGGACCTGCGCTGCTACCGCGTCAACTGTGACAAGATCGCGCGGGTCCTCCCGGAATTCCGGCCGCAGTGGACGGTTCGGCGCGGTATCGAACAGGTGTACGCTGCGTATAAGGCTCATCAATTGAATCTGGAAGAATTCGTTGGTGAGCGTTACACAAGAATCGAACACATAAAGTCTTTGCTTTCGGCGGGTTCCTTGGACCCGACGTTACGATGGGTATCAAGGCCCGGATTGACCGCTTCACTCCCCGCACATTCAAGTATTCAAGACTAAAAAGATCGTGAATCAAATGACATCGTTTGAGGAAACCATAATCGAGGCGGGGCAGCCGGGTAAACAATACTTTCGAGATCTCTGGCGCTACCGCGAGCTCTTTCTGTTCCTGGCCTGGCGCGATCTGCTTGTGCGATACAAGCAGACCATGGTGGGAGTTGCTTGGTCACTCATTCGTCCAGCTCTTACCATGTTTATCCTGACGATCGTCTTCGGCCATTTTGGGAACATGCCTTCCGGTGGCGTGCCGTATCCACTCGTCGTGCTTTGCGGCCTTCTGCCTTGGCAATTCTTTTCGACGGTATTATCCGATGGCGGCAATAGCTTGGTGTCGAATTCCGGCCTCGTTTCTAAGGTCTATTTTCCGCGTCTTATTATTCCAGCCGGCGGCCTCATTACGGGTTTGGTGGACTTTTTCATTTCTCTTTCACTTCTCGCATCCGTCATGATTTGGTACGGTTGGAAGCCCGCCGACAACATTTTTTTTCTTCCTCTGTTTGTTCTCTTTGCTATGATTGTATCTTTTGGCGCTGCAGCATGGGCGTCCTCGCTCACGGTGAAGTACCGTGATTTCCGCATTATCGTTCCGTTTGCGATTCAGCTGGGACTTTACATTTCGCCGGTCGGCTTCGTAAGCAGCATCGTGCCCCAGCGCTACCAGTTGCTCTATGCGCTAAATCCCATGTCGGGTGTTATAGATGGATTTCGTTGGAGCATTCTGGGCAGCCAGCATCCGATTCTATTGCAAAACATGATCGTTTCCTTTGCAGTGGCGATCTTTATTCTTTTTAGTGGAATCCGGTACTTTCGCAGAGCCGAACGCACCTTTGCCGATGTTATTTGAATCGTCTATGAACGATCCGATGATAAGCGTCGAGCACCTCGGCAAGCGGTATGTCATCAGCCATCAACGTGGGCAGCATGATGAACTGCGCCACACGGTGGAAAACTCATTGCGGGCACCGTTCCGATGGTTGCGAGGCCAATATAAGTCATTACACAGCCAGCGGCAGGAATTCTGGGCGCTGAAGGACGTATCGTTCTCGGTCAAACAAGGCGAGGCGGTCGGTATTATCGGACGCAACGGGGCCGGAAAGTCTACGTTGCTGAAGCTGCTCAGCCGAATAACGGAACCGTCGACTGGAAGAATACATTATAAGGGTCGGGTCGCCAGCCTGCTGGAAGTCGGAACCGGCTTTCATCCGGATTTAACGGGGAGGGAAAATATTTTTCTCAACGCCGCCATCTTGGGAATGCCGCGTAGCGAAATTATCCGTCGGTTTGACGATATCATCGCTTTTTCAGGAGTCGAGCAGTTCGTCGATACTCCTGTGAAGCGTTATTCCAGCGGCATGTACGTGCGTCTCGCTTTCGCGGTGGCGGCGCACCTGGATCCAGACATCTTGCTTATCGACGAAGTGCTCGCTGTCGGGGACGCCGCGTTTCAAAAAAAATGTCTCGGCAAAATGAGTGACGTCGTGAAAGAGGGACGCACTGTTTTGTTTGTTAGCCACAACATCGCGGCCGTCGCGTCGCTATGCTCGCGGGCTTTACTTATCGACGGAGGTTGTGTCGAGCAATCGGGGCAACCTGCTTCGGTGATCGAGCATTATTTGTCGAAGATGCGGATGCATGCCGGTATGCCGGTTGGCGAGCGTAAGGATCGACGCGGCACTGGCCGTATGCGATTCAGCAACGTCTCGTTTCTGAACGAGCGCCGGCAGCGCGTTCAGACGCTGAGTTGCGGTCAGGACGTTTCCATTGAATTCAATTATGAGCTGCCTCAAGGCGCGCCGCTTGATAACGTCGCGATACAAATCAAGTTTGCCGGGCTTTTTGGGCAGCCTTTGTTTGCCTGCCTTTCCAGTGCGCGCCTGGGTGAATCGCTGACGCTGTTGCCGAATGGTAGCATTCGCTGCCGCATTCCTCGTCTTCCCCTCAGATCGGGAAGCTACGGATATAGTATATGGTGCACCGTTGATGGGATGCTCGCGGACTATGTGTCCGAGGCCGGTCTTGTCAACGTTGTAGAGGGTGACTTTTTCGGAACAGGGAAATTCCCTGCGCGGGATACGGGGGATATGCTGGTAGATCATCAATGGTCTCTGGATATCGGCGCCGACAACCATCGAACACACAAGGAGAATTGCGCCATCGCTTCAAAAACAAATCCGATGGCATGAGTAAACTCAGAAGCATAATTCTCAAGGCACCAGGAATCTCTTCCGCACGAAAAGCATACTGGGAACTGCACCAGGGAAAGCTGCCGCAGTACTGTTTCAGGTGGCCTATTTACGACATGTGGCGACCTGTCGTAAACCTCAAAGCGAAAAAACTTTATCGACTTCACGCGCGTGAAATGGCTCCGCGCGGGATGGAAAAATCAATTATCGAACAATTGCGCAAGCGCGGCATCGCGATAGTTCACATCAACGATCTTTTGCCTGGCAAGGTTCTACTCGACATACAGCGTTGGGTCGAGAATCAGCTACAAATACCCGAGGTTAAGGAGCAGATTAAGCTGATTGAAGCTGGCGGCCGACGTCAGAGCAAGAGCGACAAATATTATATCGTCAGACCTTTCGGGGATGTCCCAGTATTTGACTTACAGAATGATATCGTGGCGATGAGCCTAAGCGGCCCGATACTTCGCATTGCATGCGGTTACCACCGAATGTTCTGTCGACTCACGGCATTGGATCTCTGGTACAACGTGGCCACCGAAGGCCCCGATCTCTATAGCCAACGATGGCATCGTGATCCTGATGATCGAGTCATCCTAAAGACGTTTCTCTATCTGCGCGATGTCGATGAAGATAACGGTCCGTTTTGTTATATCCCGGGCACGCATAGAGCGGGACCTCTGAGGCAAAAGATCGGCCGGCTGAATTATCCGAAGCCCGGTGTTGTCGAGAGGAAATTCTCGCCAAGCCGACGACAGGTATGCACCGGAAAGGCAGGAACCCTAGTATTTTGCGACACGACCGGTTTCCACAAGGGTGGGCATCCGAAACGCGGCGCGCGACTGCTCTTCAATGCCGTTTACACGAGTAATGCCAGTCACTCCATTCGCAGGGGAGCAGGTCAATTCTTCCTCAAGAAACCGGTTAGGGCCATTCAATATCCTGCCGCCAGCTTTGCCATCGCTCTTATCGGTTTCGTCGGCTAGGTCGATCCCTAAACAGCGTGAAAAACGGTTCATCCGACGGGCAGTCGCTGCTCATGCGACTGAAGAGAACATGGCATTACCAGACTCTCAAGCATTTGCGACTGCTTGCGTGCGATGCCGATTATAGATCTCGGGACCGGACTGCTCGCGACGAATACCGTCGGTTTTGTGCTCATAACGGAGGCTCCGGACTCCGTGCACAAGTTCAGCCGCATAAGGCCCCTCGCAAAACCGCCCTGGTCGTAGGCCAAGCCTACTTACCGTTTGCGAAGCTGGAAGCGGTAATGATCAAAGCCGTACAGATGGCCGGCTTTGATGTGGCAGTGGTCGGAAATCGGCGATACGATTTTTTACGCTACGCGTGGCTCGCAGGCGTTAAGAGGGTTTTTGAACTTTCCGATTTCGACGACCAGGGCGATCCCGCCTGGGTCGATCGACAAATCGACCGCCTAAGAAATTTGGATGATTGGCTGCGGTTAGAATACGACGGCGTTCATGTTGGACGTTTTACGATTGCGACGGCTTTACGTAGTCTCAAAGTTGGCCAACTTGATTTTAACGATGATGCCATCCGTTCGTTGTTACGAAATAGCCTCGGATTAAGTGTACGCCGCACGACAGGAGCGTCGCGCCTTTTGCGCTCCATTAAGCCTGAATGTGTGCTTGTTTTGGATCGCGGGTATTCAGGCTTCGGCGAGATATTCGATCTCGCTCTGAAAGAAGGCATCGACACGGTGATGTGGAACCCGGGGCTTGGATATAAAAGTAATCGGCTCGTTGTTAAGCGTTATCACGACGGAAATGAACGGGAGCACCCTTTGGCTCCGTCCGCTGAGACCTGGAACAGGCTATGTGCGATGACATGGGAGCCCGCGTACGGCAAACGGGTTCGTGACGAGCTTTTTCACTGCTACAACACCCAAGAATGGTTCAGCGTCGTTGGAACTCAGTTCAACAAAGCGATTCTGCCCCATGAGGAGGCGCGAAAAAAGCTCGGTCTTACTCGAGAAAAGAAAGTAGCGGTCATTTTTCCGCATATTCTTTGGGACGGTTCGTTTTTTTATGGAAAAGATCTTTTCGAAGATTATACCCACTGGCTTATTGAAACATTACGAGCAGCTTGCTCGAATTCCCGCTTGCAGTGGATCGTGAAGCTGCATCCCGCTCATGTCGTAAAGGCTAAGCAAGGTAACGACAGAAATGCACCGGCGGAAGTCACAGTAATAGAAAAAGCCCTCGGCCGCCTACCGCTTCACGTGAAGCTAATATATCCGGAAACTGAGCTCAGCACGTATTCTCTATTTGAGATTGCGGATTATGTGGTTACCGTTCGCGGCACAGTCGGGATCGAGGCCGCAGTGTTTGGCATTCCCGTTGTTACCGCCGGCACCGGACGCTACGCCGGACGCGGCTTTACGCTCGATTCGTCGACACGAGAAGAATATCTCGAGAAGCTGGCCCGATTGGAGAACTATCCTAGACTTTCTCGCGAACAAATAGAGCTGGCAGAACGGTTTGCCTATGGAACATTGTTTTGTCGCCCACTTCCGCTTTCAAGTGTGACCGTGGAATTCGAGCGTGACGGTACGGCAACCCCTAAAGTCATAACCCATTGTCAGACGCGCGAGCACTGGCTGTCGGCACCGGATATACGAAAGCTCGCTAATTGGCTCGCTGACGGCAAAAGCGAAGATATTACGGTCACGCCCGAAGAATCGACAATGTGACCTGCGCGTCGATCTATCCCATTCCGTAAATTGCACGCGTTTTTTCGATGACCACCTTTTTCGCTCGGCCGCGAACGGCTTCACCCGAGCGGATATCCCGAAGGTAGACGAGCTTTCCTGCCGCTCGTACTGACAAATGGAATATAAAGTCAAAATTTTCGGTGCCGGATCGATCGGGAATCATTTAGCTCACGCGGCACGAAGCAAGGGTTGGAATGTGACGTTGGCAGACGTCGATCCGGCAGCTCTTAAGCGAACTCGCGAGAGTATTTTCCCCAGCAGATACGGCAAATGGGACGAGGAGATTATCCTGAAGGATAGTGCCGCCGCCATGAATGACCGCGCGGATATTGTTTTTATCGGTACACCACCAGATTCTCACATCAATCTTGCGCACGAAATATTGGATGCTTCGCAACCGAAAGTGCTGATGATTGAAAAGCCTCTCTGCGGCCCCGACCTCAACGGATGCGAAGCTCTATGGCACCGGGCTCTGCGGATGAACGTTTTCATCGGTGTGGGTTACAACCATTCCGTCGGCCGCAATACCATTCTTGCCGAGCAGGCATTGGCGAACGGTATTGGCAGGATCAGTACAATTTCGGCGCGAACGCGCGAGCACTGGGGAGGCATCTTTAGCGCGCATCCATGGCTTTCCGGCCCAGAAGCTAGCTATCTCGGTTTTTATCGGCGGGGAGGCGGCGCGGCCGGTGAACATTCCCACGCTATACATATCTGGCAGCATTTCGCGCATATTGTCAGCGCCGGCAAGGTTGCCGACGTTTCAGCTACCCTGGATATCGGAAGTGAACGCGGTACCGAATATGACCGTTTGTGTCTTCTGGCCCTGCGCACGACCGAGGGACTTGTGGGTGATGTTATCCAGGATGTCGTCACGATGCCGCCGGAAAAAATGCTCCGCGTGCAGGGTAGTGAAGGTTATCTGCAATGGCATGTTAACTACCAACCGAATTTTGACGCCGTCGTTGTCGGCAAGAATAGCGTCGCGGCAACTGTCGAGCCAGTACTGATCCCTAAAACACGAGCCGATGACTTCCGGATGGAAGTCGATCATCTTGAGTCAGTCCTGGAAGATCGCATACAAAGCTCACCCATGTCCCTCGAGCGAGGTCTCGACACAATGATGGTGATCGCGGCCGCTTTCAAGTCTCACTATCTCGGTCGTCGAGTCTCGATCAATTGGAAATCCGGCTATCGCGTCGATAGCCTCAATTGAGGTAGCAAAATGCGTAATCGATTTAACTTCTCAGACCTGTTCATCTACGACTTGGCCAATAATCATCAAGGCGATTTTGAACATGCAAGCAACATCGTGCGGCAGATTGCCGACGTGAACCGCGCTGCGGGTGTGCGTGGCGCACTTAAATTTCAATTTCGCCAACTGGATAGCTTTATCCATCCTGCATTCAAAAGCCGGATGGATCTCAAATATATCAAGCGCTTTACCGAGACGCGGCTGTCATTCTCAGATTTCGCCTCCCTTGCCAAGCTCATTCGCGAGAGCGGCCTTCATACGATGTGTACTCCATTCGACGAGGAGTCCGTCGACATTATTTGCGACATGGGATTGGATATCATCAAGGTCGCGAGCTGTTCGGCCGATGACCGGCCACTGTTGGAAAAAATCGCCCGTGTCAATAAGCCCGTTGTGGTTTCAACGGCAGGTCTGCGCTTAGAAGAGATTGATTGGTTGGTTAATTTTCTAGAGAGCGAAGACGTTAACTTTGCATTAATGCACTGCGTAGCGGAGTATCCTACTCCAGACGAGCGGCTTCAACTAAATCAAATCCGTCAAATGGTCCAGCGGTATGCCAGAATCCCGATTGGCTGGTCGACCCATGAAAATCAGGATAACGTGAACGCGGTTCAGCTTGCTTATGCGCTGGGAGCGAGGCTATTCGAGCGGCATGTAGGGCTGAAGACGAAGAAGTACGCCCTGAATGATTATTCTTCGACACCTTGCCAAATTGAGAAATGGTTGGGGGCCTACAAGTCCGCTAAAGCGATGGCGGGTGCCTCCGAGCGGGTGCCGTCCTCGCCTCTCGAACGTTCGACCCTGCACGAGCTGAAGCGCGGCGTCTATGTGCGACGGCCGTTAGCGAAAGGGGAAGTCCTGACACGGGAGGATGTTTTCTTTGCCATGCCCGTCCAAGATGGCCAAATGTGCAGCGGGCAGTTTCGCCCCGGGATGAAGGCGGATCGCTGCTATGCGATGCATGATCCGGTTGCGAATGTTTTATCGAATGAGGATCCTGCCGAAGAGCAACTTGTCTATCAAATTATGCTGCAAGTCAGAGGCATGCTCAACCGGGCGAATATCAACATCAATGAAGATGCCGAAATTGAAATCTCACATCACTATAGTCTGCGCCGCTTCCGGGAGTTCGGCGCCGTCATCATCACGTGCATTAATCGCAAGTATGCCAAAAAGCTCGTTATACAATTGCCGCGTCAGAAGCACCCGTATCATTTTCACAAGCAGAAAGAAGAGACGTTTCAGCTTCTCAATGGAGACATCGAGATCGTTAAAGACGGAATGAAAACCGAGCTCGATCCAGGCGATACATTTCTCGTCGAACCGGGCGCTTGGCATAAGTTTCATACGTTGAGAGGCGCCATCATCGAAGAAGTTTCAACGACGCATTATAACAACGATTCTTTTTACGAAGACCCGACAATCGCGTGTATGCCGCGCGAGCAGCGAAAAACCTTCGTTCCTAATTGGCGGGCGTATTTTCACTCAAAGCATGCCATTTAGAGCCGTCGTTTTCGATTTCGACGGCTGTCTCGTCGATTCGGCGAAAGCCAAATACGACGCGTTCTTCGAAGTTTTTCCGAAGGGAAGAGCCTGCGCCGAAATAATCGCCCGCGTCCTTTCGGATAATCCAGACGGCTCTCGGTATGAAGTGATACCGCGCATCGCCAATTCGATGCGACTGGCGGGTCTGACACTTGACGATCACGTCACGGACCAGGACCGCGTCGCTGCGTATGGCCGCGTCGCGCTTGAAGCCGTTGCCCGTTGTCCGTCGATGCCCGAAGCGGAAGAATTACTTCGTTACACGCGAGATGCCGGCTTAGTTTATATTAGTTCGAATACCCCCGAAGGACCTCTTAAAGAACTCGTCGAGCGTCGTGGGTGGCTTCCCTTACTCGATGGTGTGTACGGTTACCCCAGGCGTAAACACGATACGGTACGCGAGATTGTTCATAAATGTGATAACCGTGCCGACCGTGTACTCGTTGTGGGCGATGGAGTTAGCGATGAATCGGCTGCACGTACCAACGGTTGCGCTTTTGTGGCGGTTAACAAGTCTTCGGGGCTGGCCCCGGCGTTTGCAATATTAGGACGCGGCAGTGTTCGGCGATAAAAGCGTTCTGGTGGTTGTTCCCGCGCGCGGAGGCAGCAAAGGCATCGCACTGAAAAACTTGAGGACTGTTTGTGGGGTGCCGCTGGTCGCGCTTGCCGCGCATGTGGCGGTAAAGTGCAACTTCGTAGACCGCGCCATTGTTTCGACAGACCACCCTGAAATCGCCAAGGTCGCGGTTGCAGCGGGACTAGCCGCGCCTTTCTTCCGCCCCGATTCTCTTTCCGGGGATCGAATAAGTGACTGGGATGTTCTAATCCATGCGCTGAATGCCATGGAGACGTTGGATGCTAAGCATTACGATATTGTCGTCATGCTTCAGCCGACATCGCCTAGCAGAACTGTCCAACATGTCCATGAAACTGTAGCGCGTTTAGAAGAGGGCGGTTTTGACGCCGTCTGGACTGTCAGCGAGACCGACAGTAAGAGCCATCCGCTAAAGCAGCTCGTCGTCGACCCCGAAGGTCGCCTGGATTGGTACGACCCCGCTGGCGCCACGATTATCGCGAGGCAGCAACTCAAACCCGTTTACCATCGCAATGGCATTGCGTATGCGATCACGCGTTCTTGCCTTGTCGACCAGAGGACGATCAAAGGTATGCGGACCGGCACCATCGTCATTAAGGAGCCCGTTGTCAATATCGATACTGAACTCGATTTGGAATTCGCCAATTTTTTACTATCGGCTCGACTCCCCGCCTGAGTCCCGGCTCGCCGTCGATTGTGGCGATGAGTGACATTCCGCACCTCCGACAAATAATATTCAGCCTGATACTTTTACTGCCTATATCAGGGCACGCCGAAGACCCTCCGGCAAATCCGTCTCGGCGCACGGCCGGTCCATTGCGAGTCAGCTCTAATTCCCGATACTTTGCCGATGCGAATGGTCGTATCGTATATCTAACCGGATCGCATACGTGGGATAATTTGCTTGATCGCGGCCAAAAGCCACCATTCGATTACGCCGGTTACTTAAGACTGCTACAGTCCCACAACCACAACTTCATGCGGCTGTGGACACGAGAACAGTCGGCTCCCAGTACGGCTAAGCCGGAATTAGATAGCTACCCTCATGTTTATCAAAGGACCGGGCCAGGGATGGCTCTGGATGGAAAGCCGAAATTCGATCTGACCAAATTTGATCCCGTCTATTTCAAGCGGTTGCGTTCCCGCATTGAGGCGGCAAACGAGCAGGGAATATATGTGATGGTGATGCTTTTTCACGGGTTTAGCATCGAACGCAAGCACAGTAAGCGAGAAAATCCCTGGCCGGGACACCCTTTCAACAGCGACAACAACATCAATCGCATCAATGGCGATGCGAATGGCAATGGAGAAGGCGAGGAATTGCACACGCTTAAAGTTTCGGCGATAACGCGTCTGCAGGAGGCCTACATCCAAAAAGTTATAGACACGGTAAACGACTTAGGGGTGCTTTACGAAATAGCGAATGAAAGCCATCGCGAATCGGTAGAATGGCAATACCATATGATTCGGTTCATCCACGAATACGAGAAAAAAAAGCCGATACAAAACCCGGTCGTGATGACGGCAATGTGGAATGGTGAAAGCGATAAAGGAATTGACAACGCCGCGCTTTTCGCGAGCCCCGCAGAGGCGATCGCTCCCGGTCCTGGAAGGAACGGGGAGTACCTCTCGGATCCGCCCCCCGCGGACGGACGTAAAATCGTCATCAGCGACACGGACCATTTATGGGGAGTTGGTGGAAGCCCCGATTGGGCCTGGAAGAGTTTTCTTAGGGGGCTCAACCCGATCTTCATGGATCCTATTGAAGATCCCAAGTGGGATGCGGTCCGAAAGGCGTTGGGTCGGACAGCCGCCGTTGCGAATCGAATCAATCTCGCGAAAATGTTTCCCAAAGGAGCATTATCTTCCACCGGTTATTGTCTGGCTGATCCCGGAACTGAATATTTGGTCTATCTTCCCCAAGATTCCAATGGAGTAGAGGCTGGTCTCAACTCCTGGATAAAATCATTGCCGATTCTTTGGCGCTTCTCGGGGGTATCTGAGCGCGTTACAAAGTTTCTGAAGCTTTCGGTTGAAGTAGACCTGTCGCAAGCGTCGGGTCCATTAGACGTGACGTGGTTCAATCCATCATCCGGCGATTTTAATGCAGGCGGCAAAATTGCTGGCGGGCGTAAAGCGACTTTCACGGCTCCGTTTGCCGGCCCGGCCGTTCTTCATCTCGCGTCGACGACCCATCAACAATTGCATTAAGAATTCCGGGCTCTTCATAGGCTTCTCGAAAACGGGAGATCATGTGACACTGCGCGCGGGTGATTGGGTAGAAGTACGAACTCGCGAGGAAATCTTGTCGACGCTGGACGGTCATGGCTCGCTGCAGGGGCTTCCGTTCATGCCCGAAATGCTGCAGTACTGCGGCAAAAGATTTCGCATCTACAAATCCGCTCACAAGACCTGCGACACCATCACGGACGCGCACAGCCTTCGGCGCATGGAGGACGCCGTTCACCTGGATATGCTGCGCTGCGATGGAGCTGCTCACGGAGGATGCCAGGCGGGATGCCTTTTTTTCTGGAAAAAAGCTTGGCTAAAGCCGGTGAAGCGGCAGGACTCAGGGACGGATTTTGCGAAGCCTACTATCATCGAATTAACCGCGAATGCCCAGACCCGGAGCCTATCAAATTCCGTCGAAGGCGATACGACCGGCGGCGCGATCACAGAAGAACGTTACTCTTGCCAGGCGACCGAGCTGCTTCGTGCCACCACGCCGCTCAAGTGGTGGCATGTTCGCCCATATATCCTGGATCTCATTTCCCGTAACATCCGGATACGCGATTTCATACGATCCGTCGCGATTGCCGGATACAACATCGTTATGCGGTTGCACTGGCGCGGGCGGCCATATCCCGATGTCCGGGGACATGCGCGCGGTAAGACACCAACCACGAATCTAAATCTCCAGCCGGGTGAACTGATTGAGGTTCGGTCCAAAGAAGAGATTTTGCAGACCATAGACGAGAAGCAGCGAAATCGCGGTCTGTGGTTCGATGTCGAGATGACGCCTTATTGCGGCAGAAGGCATCGGGTGCTTCGGCGTGTGGACCGGATTATCAATGAAAAGACGGGTCTGATGATGCGTTTGCCGAGCGATTGTCTGATTCTCGAAGGCGTGACGTGCGGCGGGCTATACAGCAAGGACCGGCTGTTTTGTCCAAGAAGCATCTACCCGTATTGGCGAGAAGTGTGGCTCAAGCGCGTTCCATCATAGTTGCGTATCGTTAGCGCATTTAAGCCACCGACTCCTCGCTGGTTCAGTTTTTGCCTGGGAGAAGATTCATGGCCGCCAGAGATCTGCCGCTGGTCAGCGTGGTAACGCCTGTGTACAACGGCGAGCCGTATTTGTCTCAATGCATAGAGAGCGTTTTAAATCAGACCTATTCGAATTGGGAATATATCATCGTTAATAACTGCAGCAGCGATGGTTCGCTCGATATCGCCAAAAAATACGCCGCGCGCGAACCGCGCATCAAGGTTCAGAATAACGAAGCCTTCCTTCCTCAACTGAAGAATCACAACCTCGCGTTGAGTTTGTCGTCGCCAGGCTGCGACTATTACAAGATAGTACAAGCTGACGACTGGATTTTTCCGGAGTGCCTCGAGCGAATGGTTACGCTGGCGGAGAGCCATCCGACGGTCGGCTTGGTCAGCTCCTATCAACTCGCCGGGTCGCGCATTATGGGCGACGGGCTGCCGGTTTCCAGCGCCGTTTTCTCCGGCCGTGAAATATGCAGGCGGCAACTGCTTGATGGATTCTTTTTTTTCGGCTCCCCGACCGCGATTCTTATTCGCGCAGCGGCAGTAAGGAGCCGCAAACCGTTTTATAACGAATCGGCCATTCATGCGGACACCGACGCTTGCTATGACGTTTTGCGAAACTGGGATTTTGGATTCGTCCACCAAGTTCTGTCGTTTTATCGAACGGAAAATGAATCGATTTCATCGTCCGTGCGCGATTTAAATCCGCACCATCTTGATAAATTCATCAGTCTTCTGAATCATGGAAAGCACTTCCTCAACGAATCGGAATTAGAAGAGTTTCTACGCTGGTATAAAAAAGACTATTTCAGGCTTCTGGCGCACTGCTTGTTTCGTCGCAAAGGGTGGGCGCAGTTTCAATACCACCGTCAAGGACTACGCACGGTTTCCTTCGATTTAAATCTGATCAAACTAGCTCCTTTTATTGTCGCCGAAATCGTAGATCTTGCGCTGAACCCGAAAAACACAATTCGCGATCTCGTGCGGGCTGTCAAACGAGTATAAGTGGCCGGCCCGGCAAATCATCCGGATCTTTTGTGTGATCTGTTACATGAACTGCTCAAATGCTGACTGTTTTATTCAGCACGCGAAATCGCGCGGAGATATTGGACGCCGTTCTTGCGTACTACTGCCGGCTTGTCGAGCCTGCAGGCGGATGGAAATTGATTGTTGTCGACAATGGCAGCACTGATCATACTCAGGAGGTCATTAGCCGATATCAGCAGCGGTTGCCGCTGGTGCAACGTTTTGAAGTTCGCGCGGGGAAAAATATCGCATTAAACCAGGGCTTACTGGACATCTCGGGAGACCTGATCGTTTTCAGCGACGATGACGCATTTCCTCAATCAGATTGGCTTGTACGAATGCGCGCGGTCGCCGATGCTCAACCGGACTACGACATTTTCGCCGGCGTTGTTGTCCCTCGTTGGGAGATTCATCCGGAGCTGTGGCTTCTTTCGGCAATACCCCTGGGTGCCGCTTTTACGATCAGTGATTTGCGTCAACCAGAAGGTCCCACCTCTTCGCACAATGTTTTCGGTCCCAATATGGCTCTTCGCGCAAATATCTTTGCCCGGGGTCTTCGCTTTGATCCGCGAATCGGCCCGCGAGGATCGAATTATGCGATGGGCAGTGAAACGGAATTCGTACGACGCCTGATGGCCCTGGGATATAAAGCCTGGTATTGCCACGATGCCGTCGTCGAACATCTGATTCCCGCAGCTCACCTGCGTATCGGATGGTTGCGGAGGAGAGCGGTTTCTTTCGGTCGAGGTCAATATCGCTTGGCAACGCATGAACAGCCGGCGCAAGTACCAGCTTATTTCGGAATACCTCGCTATCTCCTGCGCCAAATCATTTCCGTCCAAAGCCGTATTTTCCTCGCGATTTGTAAGCTCGATCGGCAGAGATTTTTCCAGGCGTGCTGGCACTTACATTATCTTTGGGGACAGTTGATCGAGGCGCGACTCATAAGCGAACAAAAGGCGCGTGGATTCTAAACACGAACAGGCAGAAGCTTTCCGATGCAGACGGAGTTGATATTCGATGTTGGCCTCAATGTCGGACAAGACACGGCGTTCTATCTTGCGCAAGGATATCGCGTCATTGCAGTTGAGGCGGATCCGGTGCTCGCTGAGAGCAATCGCAAACGATTTCAACGCGCCATTGAAGCGGGAAAACTCGAAATCATTAACGTCGGCATCGGCAAAGAAGAAGGTTTTGCTCAATTCTGGATTAGCGAAGGAAGACCGCAGTTTAATTCATTTCACAGAGACATTGCGGCGCGCGATAACTGGCCGCATCACAGCATAACGATACCAACCGTACGTTTCGCAAACATTTTGCAGCGTTATGGAACTCCCTATTTCTTGAAAATCGATATCGAAGGAAACGACTTGCTTTGTTTGAACGATCTGGATCCGAAGTCACTGCCAAAATATATATCCATCGAGAGCGAATGTCCGCTCAGTGGTGAAGAATCCACCGCTGCGGATGGTTTGCGTACATTAGCGAAGCTGCATAGCCTCGGCTACAGTCATTTTAAGCTAATCGACCAAAGAACCTTTTGTTCCTTGTCTGTTCCGCCATCAGCCAATTATATCCTTGACCGTTTTGCGCGACTCTGGTTGCTAGAGCCTCCTTTTAACCGCGTTCGAGGGTCCTATTGGAATTCACAGCGTCTGATGACGAAGGCTCGTCTAGAACGGAAACATCGATGTGAATTTCCAATTGGGTCGTCGGGGGTTTGGGGAGAAGACACGGTTGGTCAATGGATGAATGTTGACAAAGCAGAACGTTCATATCGGGTCTATCGAGAGGCGCACTTTAGCGACAAGACAAAGCAACCGTATTCATTTTGGTGCGATTGGCACGCAAAGCTTTAATGTTTGCCCTAATTGGGTTGAAATTTGCCTAGTCAATATTTGTCAGCGGTACTGTTGAATGAATCTAGCTCGCAATATCCTCGCAACCTTTGGGTCTCGACTCATATTGCTCGGCTTAGCCCTTATTGGATCCATTATGGCGGCGCGTTTCCTTGGACCCGAAGGACGTGGCCTCTTGGCGCTCGTTTTGCTCTTGCCGGACTTCGCAAAAACCTTGGGTCTCTTCGGTTTTGATCAGGCCAACGCTGTCTATGCCGGGCTCGAGCCAGGACGGCGGCGTGCCCTGGTTGGACAATCGGCGGTCATCGGCTTTGTGCTCGGTAGTATTATCGCGCTTGCTTGCGCTGCTTGGTTGGCTTTTGGTGCCGTAGGTATGCGAGCCATGATTCATGGACCACTTTGGCTTTACATGCTCCCGCTCGCGACAATTCCCACGGTACTGGTCGCTCAATATTGGGGCGCCGTGCTTCATGGAATGAACCGTATCGTACTGATCAACACGGTCGATGTCGTCATTAAATCAATTACACTGGTATTGTTTTTGGTTTTTGTCGGATCGCTGCGCCTCGGCGTCGTGGGCGCGGTTTGGAGCGATGCTATCATGAGCGTCGCGGACTTGTTCATCACGGCCTACCTTCTTATTCGACTCAATATAGGTGTCAGGCCATCGTTCGATACGGGCTTGTTTATTCAAACCGCCCGCTTTGCCTTGCCCGCGTATTTCAGTACTGTCCTAACCTACCTGAATTATCGTGTCGATCAATTTATCATTGCAGTCCTGCTCACACCGATTGAGCTTGGCTATTATGTAATTGCAGTAGGTATTGCGGAACGCCTCTGGATGTTAACGGGAGCTGTCGCAGGACCGTTGTTACCTCATTTGACGAACTCGCCTGATCGCGATCCAGCGGTAGCGGCCGTAGCGTCCCGTCATGTCCTGGTCTGGATGGGTGCGGCTTGTTTGCTGGTTTTCGTCTTTTGCGATGTCGCTATACGCCTACTCTACTCCGCAGAATTCATGCCGACCGTCGCACCGTTGAGGTGGCTGCTGCCAGGCATTTTTACCTTAAGCGTAGGCAAGGTGCTGGTGGCCGAGTTGCTCGCGCGAAAGAAGGTAATGTTCACGTTGTCGATTGCGATCGTTGCCGCCGCGCTAAATATTACTGGCAATTTGATCCTCATTCCGACCATGGGAATTTCAGGCGCAGCTGTAGCGTCGACCATTTCATATACCATCTCATCGGCTCTTTTGGCCTGGTGCTATGTCCGTGAGACCCGCCTCCCGTGGGTAACGCTTGTTCCCCGGTGCAGCGATTTGCGGATCTATGTAACGCTTGCGCGTAATGCGATGCATCTAGGGGTAGGCCGGACGCCCGCGATTCGAAAGGTTCAATCATGATGAATCGCGCGGTATGGCTGCCCGTTTTTCAAAATTATCAACTTACATGAAGACTCTCGTAACCGGCGCAGGCGGGTTTATCGGAAGCCATCTCACCGAATGGCTTCTTGAAAAAAACCACGAGGTGAGAGCCCTCGTGCGCTATAGCTCCGAAGGCGGCTGGGGAAAACTCCGGGAGATCCCAGAACGTCTGCGCCCGCGGCTAGAAGTACGACTTGGAGACGTTCGCGATCCGTACATGATGCGCGATCTCGTCGAGGGATGCGACTGCGTGTTCCATCTAGCATCGCTCATCGGCATTCCGTATTCGTATCACGCTCCCGCCTCCTATGTCGCGACCAATGTCGGCGGGGCTCTGAATCTCCTCGAGGCTTGCCGCGCTGCTCGTGTGCGCCGGCTGATTATTACCTCCACCAGCGAAGTATACGGCACCGGCCGGTATATTCCGATGGATGAATCTCATCCGCTGCAAGCCCAATCGCCGTACGCGGCGAGCAAGATTGCCGCCGATAAGCTTGCGGAATCATACTTTTGCAGTTTTGATGTTCCGGTTGTCATTCTACGCCCGTTCAATACGTATGGGCCGCGGCAGTCAGCGCGCGCCGTGATTCCGACCATCTTTGCACAGGTGTTCTCTGGGGCAAAGGAAATCTTCCTCGGAAACCTTAGCCCCGAGCGAGACCTGACATACGTCGAGGACACGGCCCGCGCGTTTCTCGCCGCGGCCGAAATTCCAGGGATCGAAGGAAAGACGGTTCACTTCGGCCAAGGTGAATCGGTCAGCATCGGAGAGTTGGGTCGGCTGTGCCTCGAAGTTGCTCAGACTGACGCAAAGGTCAAAATCACAAAGGACCGCGAAAGACCGCAGAAAAGCGAAGTTGATCGCCTGGTGTGCGATGCAGCCAACGCGCGGCGTTTGCTGGGCTGGACCCCGCAGGTCGCGTTGAAGGACGGATTGCGTCGAACCGCCGATTATGTCCGCGATCACCTCGAATTCTATCGTCACGGTTACGTTGTATGACAAGCGCGCGATCATCGGCGGCAGGGCTACGCGCGGTTATTTTGGCGGGCGGAAAAGGAACGCGTCTGAAGCCTTTTACCGCTAATTTTCCAAAGCCGCTAGTGCCGGTTGGCGACAGGCCGATCCTCGAGTTGCTCATTCGGCGTCTCATCCAATTTGAGGTGACTGACATTACGCTCAGTCTCGGCCATCTCGCCGAGCTGATCAAAGCTTATTTCGCTTGTCATCCCCGTCTAACCGAACAGCTCCATTTGCGTTACGTGCAGGAGGAAGAGCCGACCGGAACGGCCGGTTCGCTAGCGCTGGTTCCTGATCTCGACAGAACTTTTCTGGTAATGAACGGCGACTTGTTGACCGATTTGAACTTCGACGCGCTGGTTAAATATCATCTTCAGCAAAAAGCTTTACTCACGATCGCGACAAGCTCTCGGAATGTGAAAATTGATCTCGGCGTTCTGGAATTCGACCAAAATCATCAAATTACTCGGTATATTGAAAAGCCGGAACAAAGCTACCATGTCAGTATGGGCGTTTATGTTTATGAGCCCGAGGTTCTCAAATATATCGACCGCCATCGCTACCTGGATTTTCCCGATTTGGTCTTGCGGCTGTTAGAGAAGGGTCGGAAGGTTTGCTCATTCCCGACGAACTGTCTGTGGCTTGATGTGGGCCGTCCTGACGACTATGTCAAGGCGCAGGAACTTCTTGCCGAAAATAAGGCGTCCTTCTATGGAATGTGAATGGCGCATTCCCTTCTTCGAGCCTGATCTAGGCCAGGCGGAGATCGACGCATTGACGGCGGTCATCAAGTCGAAGTGGCTTACAATGGGAGATGTCACGAGCGACTTTGAGAGTCAGTTCAGCGAATTTATCGGTTGCCGACACTCCGTCGCTGTGAGTAGCTGCACGGCGGCTCTGCATGTTGCGCTTCGTTGTCTCGATCTATCGGCTGACGACGAGGTGATATGTCCTGCATTAACTTTCGTTGCCACTGCCAATGCAATACGTTATTGCCGCGCAAAGCCGGTGTTCGCCGACGTGGACTCTCTCGGAGTGTGGAATATTTCCTCTTCTACGATCGAGCGCGTGCTCACACCTCGGACCAAAGCGATCGTCGTCGTCCATTATGGCGGCTACCCCTGCGACATGCCAGCGATCATGGAATTGGCGCAATCGAAAGGTATACGCATAGTGGAAGACGCGGCCCATGCAGTTGGAGCGAGACTGCAAGGGCGCGCCATGGGCTCCTGGGGCGACTTTGGCTGCTTTAGCTTTTTTTCCAACAAGAATTTGACTACCGGCGAAGGCGGTATGGTTACAACCAATCGCGACGATCTGGCTGAGCGCGCGAGACTTTTGCGTTCGCATGCTATGACAAGCGCGACTCTTGATCGCTACAAAGGACACGCCTCCGACTACGATGTCGTCGATCTCGGCTACAATTATAGGATGGGAGAACTCAACGCTTCCTTAGGACTGGTGCAGCTCGCCGCGCTGAATAAGCGAAACGAGCAGCGGCGAAAGCTAGTAGAGCTTTATCGGAGTAGACTGTCCACAATGTCGGGTTTGACTGTTCCGTTTACCTGTTCGGCTGGGGAATCCGGTTATCACATCATGCCCGTGCTGTTGCCGGAGCGTGCGGACCGCGCGAAAGTGATGGATCACTTGAAGGCACACGGAGTACAGTCGAGTATTCATTTTCGGCCGATCGATACCTTTACCGCTTACCGCGAGGCTGGGTTAGGACCGTGTGCCGATCTAATTTATACACACCAGATCGGAGAGCGAGTTTTAACGCTTCCTTTATACCCGAGCATGCGGACGGAGCAGGTGGATTATGTTTGTGAGATCCTGCAGTACGCGCTGCGCGGCCTGTAACATTTACGCGATAATCAGGGACACAATAATAAATGAAAATTTGCTTTGTTGGGTGGGCAGATAATATCCATCTTGAGCGTTGGGCTGGCCACTTTGCGCGTCGGGGCGAAGACGTGTCGGTCATTTCCTTTTCGGGGTTCGGCAAACTGCCGTCCGGGGTACGGCAATACCGCCTCGGCTTCGAAAACCGAGGCGTCCGCTGGAAGATCGTGAAATTGAAATATCTCCTGTGGAAACTTCGACCTGATCTGGTTCACGTTCACTGGGCTCATTTCGCGCAGCCGGTGGCAAAAGCGTGGTCTGGGCCCTTGGTCATCACCGCTTGGGGATCAGATATTTACCAAGTCAACGAACAAGCCGAGGCGTACGCGTTGATCGAAGGTTTGAGAGCCGCACATACGATCACGTGCGATTCAGAGCATCTGAAAGCGCGCGTTGAGCAGTTACGCGGCACAAACTTCAACAACGTTCATTGTATACAGTGGGGAGTCGATTTAAAAACCTTTTTCCCGGCGCCTGCAGATGCTCGCTTCGTATCAGAAATCGGCGCCATCGGTCGCCGTGTGGTCTTCAGTCCGCGTGCCATGCTTCCCATTTATAACCAGTACGCGGTGCTTTCGGCATTTGAGAAGGTCCTCTGTAAAGTGCCAGATGCGCTGCTCGTAATGAAGGATACTCTTCACAACCCTATTTGGCAGAAACTAATTCGCAAACGCCTCAAAGATTTGCGGTTGGCCGATGATGTACGGATCGTGGGAGAGATACCGTACGAGCGCATGCGCGAATTGTACCGCATGGCGCCGGTGACAATCTCCGTTCCGTTTTCGGATGCTACGCCGATGTCAGTGCTTGAAGCAATGGCCTGCGGTTCTGTGCCCTTGGTTTCCGACCTTCCGTCCCTTCGCGAATGGGTTGTGGACGAATGGAACGGCTACATCGTATCGGCTACCGATACGGAAGCTATGGCCAAGCGAATCGTTCATATTCTTACGAATCCCCAGACAGTCGCTGAATTTGGTCATCGCAACCGAAAAATCATAGAAGACCGAGCTGACCAAGTGGTCCATATGGAACGCATGAACAATATTTATTGCAGCATCCTCAAAAATGCTGTCACTAGGCCAATCGCCGAAACGGCCTGGCAGTTTCTCATGTTCCTCTCTCTTTGCTTCAACGCTGTCTAAAATTTGCACTAAACCATCTACTCGAACGCAAGGAACGCTATTTCGCGTTCTCAAGCGTTTCAGCTTTCCGAGGGCTTTTCAACAAATGACGATAATATCAGTCAAACAGCCGACGGCCCGTAATCAGAGCCGTGTCGGTAAGGGGGTGGTGGTCCAGGAACCGCTTACCTCAGAAGAGAATCTTGATCGAGCGATGGTTACGGGCGCAGCCTGGATGATTCTGGCGCGATTGGCCGACCGCAGCCTTGGCTTCATCAGTACGATCGTTCTGGTTCGTCTTCTCGCTCCAGCGGATTTCGGTATCATCGCAATGGCAATGTCCGTCATCGCCATTTGTGAACTTTTCAATCAAATGGGCCTAGACGCTGCTTTGATCCAAAATCCGAAAGCTACGCCGCATCACTACGATACTGCTTGGACGCTGAGCATTATCTTTTACTCGATCACTGCAATCTTTTTGTTGATCTTGACCATTCCTGCCGCGAAATTCTACGGCGAACCGCGGCTGATACCTATCCTGTTGGCGCTCGCGGTCGCCACGTTCATCTCGGGTTTTGAAAATATTGGTATCGTAGCATTTCGCAAAGATCTTCACTTCAACAAGGAATTCTTGTTTTTCTTCGGCAAAAAGCTCGCCGGGTTTTTAACAACTGTTCCGCTAGCGTTAATACTGAGGAACTATTGGGCGTTAGTCGCGGGCATTATCATCGGCAGGCTTGCGGGCGTATTGCTTAGCTATACTTTTCAGGAATATCGCCCCCGATGGTCTCTTGCAGCGCGCAAGGACTTGTTCGATTTCTCCAAGTGGATCGCACTTTTCAACTCCCTAAATGTCCTTAACGGGCGGGCCGCGGATTTCATCGTTGGCAAGATGGCCGGAGCCCATGCTCTCGGCATTTTCAACATATCGTATGAAATATCGAGCCTGCCGACGAGCGAACTCATTGCACCGATCAATCGAGCCGTATTTCCAGGTTATGCGCGTAAATCGGGAGACGTTTCTGTGCTGCGGAAGGTATACCTTGACGTCCTTGGGATGATCGCACTTTTTGGTATTCCAGCAGGCGTAGGGATTGCCTCTACTTCGGATCGAATAGTTCCTTTACTCTTGGGCGAGAAGTGGACAGAGGCCGTTCCATTAATTGCGGTCCTTGCTTTTTATGGCATTCTCACGGCGATGAAAACTAATGCCCATTACGTTTATCTGTCGTTGGGTAAGCCGAGAATTGCCACATATCTCGTTGCGGTCCAGATGCTTTTGCTCTTCCCAATTCTTGTGCTGTTTAGCGCCAGCTATGGAAGCATCGGCGCGGCCTATGGGTACTTGGTGGCCCAAGCCATATTTACGCCAATCAGCTTTTCAGTCCTGTTTAAAATTTTAAATCTGACCGTAAGCGATATTCGCCGTGTGCTATGGCGACCTTTCGCGTCGGCGATCTGCATGTATGCCGTCGTACGAAGCTTTATTTCCTTTTGGCTGCCGTACGGTGACAGCGCAGCAAAAAGTCTTGAGCACTTACTATTGATCGTTAGTCTTGGCTTGTTAACCTATATTTTTTGTCTTTACGGCATGTGGAGGATGTCGTTGCGGCCAGCTGGAGCCGAAAGCCAGGTGCTTGATGCGTTATGGAAACTTTTATACCGAACGTTAAACCGCAATGGTAAAAACAGTCATGTGCCGCCAACCATGGCGGCAACGCATGCGACAGAGCCTCTGGAACCCGAAATCGGTATTTGTGCTCTCGTGCCGGATGAATGGGACAGCGCCTGGCAGCCACGCCATTATGTACTGACCAGACTGGCTCGATTTTTCCATGTGGTTTGGGTCAGCCCGCCGAGACAGTGGCCTTGCGCTTTTCGCTTAACGAAGTTTAAAAAGCCAAAGACGCACAGCATTGTTCAGGCGCCGGGCTTGAAAGTTTACGAGCCATCCTGGTTGGCAGGCTTATACAGGCCCATGTGGCTAAGGCGATATATTTTCGCTGCGCGACTTCGTCGCGTGCGTCGAATGTTAGTCAGACGTGGAGCGCGGAATGTTATCCTTTATCTTTGGCGGCCGGAATTCGGTCATGCGTTGAATTTTGTACCCTTCGACCTGAGTTGCTATCACATAGATGACGAGTACTCATTCTCTGAAACCGAGATCAGTCTCGACACTGCCGAAAAAGAGCTAATTCAAAAAGTTGATCAAGTTTTTATTCATTCTCCGCGGTTAATGGAAAGAAAGGGTTCGATCAACACTTCTACAGTTCTTATTCCCAACGGCGTGGACTTTGCGGCGTACTCAAGCCCAGCAGCCTGCCCGTCGGATCTTGAATCGATTCCGCGGCCAATCGTAGGCTATACTGGCTTCTTGAAGAAATGGTTGGACTGGCCGTTGATTCTGGAACTTGCCACGCGCCATCCCGAATGGTCGTTCGTATTCGTTGGTCCAGTCGCTCCGCATCAAGAGATCGAATCGGCCATTCAGAAGTTACGGAGTTTGCGTAACGTCTATTTTCTCGGCAGCAAATTGATAAATGAACTCGCGGCTTATCCGCAGCACTTCGATGTATGCACAATGCCATATCGTTTAGACGGTTATACCAACAATATTTATCCCATGAAGCTTCATGAATACCTCGCGAGCGGCACGCCTGTCGTCGGCTCGCCGATACGGTCGCTGGTGGACTTCTCGCACATCATCGGCCTGGCGGAAGGGGCACAGCAATGGTCGGAGCAGCTGGCTCAAGCATTGCAGCCTGCGGCTCGCACCGCGAGCGTCTCACGAGCACGACAGGACGTGGCCAGAGAATACGATTGGGAGAAATTAGCGAATCGTATCGCCCAGACCATGCGCCAACGCTTATCGTATGCAAACGGTGCCGCTACTTCGGCCAAACAGACTGAACAATCGAAAGCGGATGATCATGACATGCCACATTTGATGCAAGAGCTGAAAAGCATCGTTCCAAGGATTGTGCGAGTTTCAGTGAAGAGGTATGCCCAGGACCATCTATTCAGTTCGGCATTGCGTGCCATTGCGGCGATGGCTCCTAAGGAAATCCCCAGCCATGATCTGCTCGCGCAGTTGCGCGCAGGCTGGGGAAATGAAGGCTGGAGCGGTCGCACGGCGTATTTAGAGGAAGTTGTGAAGTGGGCGGCAATTACGCCGGGCCCTGTTCTCGAGTGTGGCAGCGGTTTGACAACGCTGCTCCTCGGGCTCTATGCAGGATCCCGCGGTGTTCCCGTCTGGTCGCTTGAGCACGATGCCGCGTGGCATCAAGAGACGGCGAAAATGTTGCATCGATATTCGATTCCCGGAGTCGAACTCTGTCGTGCACCGCTTAGCAATTACGGGGACTTTGCTTGGTATTCTCCGCCGCTAGGGCGCATGCCGGCGGGCTTTTCGTTCGTCGTCTGCGATGGCCCCCCGGAGCGGACGACGCGAGGGCGTCGGTACGGCCTATTACCTGTTATGAGCGAGCGTCTCGTCGCCGATTGTGTCATTCTTGTCGATGATGTGGATCTTGCCGCAGAAAGCGTTCTTTATCTGTGGAAAACGCAAAGACCATCAATGATAAAAATATTGAAAGCCGACGAATCTCAATCTTTCGGGTTGATGTTTCTTGGTTAGAGACGAGTGCTTATGTGTGGTATCGCCGGAACGATTGATTTCCGTAATGCGGTCGACGAACGCACGCTCGGGACGATGATCGGATTGGTGGACTACCGCGGTCCGGATGCCATGGGCACTTATTTCGACCGGAAGCTTGGGGTGGGGCTCGCTCATGCGCGGCTCAGCATCATCGATCTATCTAACGGTAAGCAGCCGATGAGCAACGACGACGGCTCGTTGTGGATCACTTTCAACGGTGAAATTTTCAACTACATCGAATTGCGTGCCGCATTGATGAGCCGGGGTTACAAGTTCAAGACGCAATCCGACACGGAAGTCATTCTCCGCATGTACGAGGAGAAAGGAGAGGATTGCGTCAAAGATTTTAACGGCCAATGGGCTTTTGCGATTTGGGATGCCAAGCGTCGAAAACTTTTTCTCTCCCGCGATCGAGTCGGCGTTCGTCCGCTCTTCTATCGCTGGACGCCAAAAAACTTTCTTTTCGCGTCTGAGATCAAATCGCTTTTGGCGCACCCGGGCACCGAGCGGGCGATTGACTTGGAGGCGCTCGATCAAATTTTTACGTTCTGGCACACTCTGCCGCCGAAGACGATGTTTAAGAACATCTGCGAGCTGCCGCCGGGCCATTCGATGGCCGTCGAAGGCGGCAAATTACGGGTCTGGCGGTATTGGCAACTGGACTATTCATCGATTGATTGGCAAATGGCGGAAGACGAGGCTGCCGCACAACTTCTAGACTTGCTTGGTGATGCGGCCCGGGTTCGACTGCGATCGGATGTGCCTGTAGGCGCATATTTAAGCGGCGGTTTGGATTCTTCGCTCGTAACTGCCCTAACCATGCGGTATTGTGGGGATCGACTCAGAACATTTTCCGTGACGTTTGAGGATTCCGAATTCGATGAAAGCAGTTATCAAAACGATGTCGTCAACTTTCTCGGGACCGCACACACTTCCGTGCACTGCACCTATCAAGATATTTGCGACATATTCCCGCAGGTCATCTGGCACACCGAAAAAGCGATTTTGCGCACCGCGCCGGCGCCGCTTTATCTACTGTCGCGGCACGTCCGCGACAACGGATTTAAAGTCGTACTGACCGGGGAAGGTTCGGATGAGTTTCTCGGTGGCTATGATATTTTCAAAGAGGCGAAAATTCGGCGATTTTGGTCGGTCAACCCGAGCTCTCGATACCGCCCCTTGCTGTTGAAGCGCTTGTATCCGTACCTCGGGAATTTGCAACGCCAGCCCGCAGCTTACTTACAGGCCTTTTTTCACTTAAACTCGTCCCGCCGCGATCATCCATTTTTTTCTCATCTGCCACGATGGGAATTGACCTCCAAATTAAAGGCCTTGCTGTTGGATTCGGTCAAGCATGACCTTGAGAATAGCGCGTATATGGAAATGCAAAGCCGATTGCCGGAGGCGTACGTGCAATGGGATGGATTCTCACAGGCCCAGTACTTGGAAGCGAACGGGCTGTTGCCGGGGTATATCCTTTCTTCGCAGGGCGACCGAATGAGCATGGCGCATTCGGTCGAAGGCCGGTATCCGTTTCTGGATCATCGAGTCATTGAATACACATGCAAAATCCCGCCGAAGTTGAAGATGAAAGTCCTAAATGAAAAATACATTTTGAAAAAGACCGCAGGTTCGCTTATCCCATCGTCGGTAAAGAACCGGCCAAAACAGCCGTATCGTGCACCGGACGCACGGAGCTTTTTTGATCCGCAATCTCAGCGTGCCCGGACTAGCTACGTGGATGAGTTGTTATCGCGCGACGCGATTCTCGCAAGCGGAATTTTTGATTCGCGAGCCATCGAAAAGCTCGCGGATCGGGCGAGGAAAGGGCAGATCACGGGGGCGAGAGAGAGCATGGCCCTGGTCGGTGTTGTCTCGACGCAACTGGTAATAGAGCAATTCATTAACAATTTGCGGAGGTGCAATTGATGCAGCAGCTGGAGCAGGACATACGTCAGTTTATCATCGATAATTTCCTCTTCGGTAAGGACGATATTCAGCTCTCTTATGATGATTCCTTCATTGAACACGGAATTATGGATTCTACCTCGGCCCTTGAGTTAATAGCGCTTCTCGAAGGTAAATACGGCATCAAGATTGATGACGAAGAATTGGATCCGGAGAATTTCGATTCGATCAACAAGCTTGTGCGATTCATCAATCGAAAAACTCGGCCAATGGCAGTAGGGGCCGACGGCGAGTAATAAACAAAAATTAAACTGTGATTTCACGCTAGACGGCTGAACGGTAACATCGCTATGGACAGAAGCAAAGCTTTACAGTGGATCACCGAAGCACTCGGAGTGCAGGGGCGCATCGTCGGACTGGAAGATACGAGGGACTCCGTCGGTGAATGGGATTCCCTCGGCTCACTCCTTCTTATATCGAAACTCGAAGAAGACCATAGCGTTGTCATCAGCGCAGATGAAATCGCTGCAATCAAATCGGTAAAGCAAATTTGCGAGCTTCTCGAAAAAGCTAATGCGTTTCCTATTAGTCGATAGTATACTTGAACTCGAGCCCGGAAAAAGGATCGTCGCCGAGAAACGGGTCGCTGCCGCCGAAGATTATTTTCCTGATCACTTTCCAGGATATCCGATCGTCCCCGGGGTGCTTTTGGTGGAAATGATCGCCCAGGCTGGCGGCAAGTGTCTCATGGCGGCGATCGGGTCGACCCGATGGCCGATTTTATTACAAGTTATTCGCGCGAACTTTCGCAAGACCGTCAAGCCGGACTCTGTGCTGCGAATCGACGTCTCGATCGAATCGTGTAACGAGAGGACTGCCGTCGCGCACGGCCATATTAGCTGCCAGGGTGCGCGCGCGGCCGACTCGTCACTTACGTATGGCTTTATTGCCAAAAGCTTGCTCACCGCGAATTTTGAAGACGAAGTGCTGAGTAATTTCCTCGCCGCGAAGGGCAACTCTCGATGAACCCGTTCGACTTGACCGGCAAAACGGTTCTCGTTACCGGTGGAACACGCGGTCTCGGCAGGAGCATCGCTTTCGAATTAGCCGAGAGCGGTGCGACGATCTACGCGGGTTACTTTCAAAATGAAGCGGCTGCTGAGGCCTTTCGAGCCGAAGCCAAAGAGCGTCGCCTCGATGCTTTTACTGTCAGAGCCAATCTCATGACCGGCTCTGGCATAGAAACCTATGTCAATACTATCCGCGACAAAGCGAACAGACTGGATTGCTTAGTTTACAACGCGGCTACAGGCGTGCACCGGCCGCTGACGGAACTTACTCAACAACATTTGTCGGTCACTTGGCAAGTCAATGTGGGCGCCTTTCTCAATCTCGCCCTAAAACTACTCCCAATGATGTCAGTCGGGGGGCGTATCGTAGCGATTTCATCGGAAGGCGCGCGACGCGCTGTCGATCAATACGGGGCGGTCGGCAGTTCTAAGGCCGCGCTGGAAGCGTTATGCAGACAAATGGCGGTCGAGTGGGCAGGAAAAGGCATTCACGTTAATCTAGTCGCGCCGGGTTTGCTAACCACGGACACGCTAAGTGTCCTTCCCGACGCCGAGCGGCGGATGCGGCATGAGGTAAGCGCCAGCCCACTCGGGCGTGTCGTTTCGCTGGAGGAGATTGCCCACGTCGTACGCTTTCTCTGTTCTCCGGCGTCGGACGCGATCGTTGGTCAGACGATCATCGCCGACGGCGGCAAAACAATTTCGGGCTTCGTCCCTTGATCTGCGATGTTGCATCGGATTCTTTCGCGCCTGTCGCCGGAACAAAAAAGTCGGCTTCGTGCTATTGATCGAAAAGCGCGGCAAATCTTCGTACGCACGTTTCGATCTTATGGGAATGCTGACCTTCTGCGGTCGTTGCGGGCGATAGGCATACGCCGCGGCGACACGCTCATGGTGCACAGCAGTTTTCGCGCTACCAGTGGTTTTACTGGTTCCCCCAACGATTTCATCGACACTCTCATCGAAGCAGTCGGAGCTGAGGGACATCTTCTGATGGTCTCGATGCCCTATCTTTCTTCGACTTATACGTATCTACAACAAGGGAAAGTTTTTGATGTCCGCAAAACTGTTTCGCAAATGGGAATCATTTCTGAGACTTTCCGCCGGCGCGCGGGAGTTCAGCGCAGTCTCCATCCAACGCATCCTATCCTGGCGTTTGGTCCCCGCGCGCAATGGATTGTCGGTGATCACGAGAAATGTTTGTATCCCTGCGGCGTCGCGACGCCCTTCGATAAGCTATATCAACTTGGCGGCAAGGTATTGTTTTTTAATGCGTCGTTCTTTACGCTAACCTTTTTCCATTATCTGGAAGAGCGAATCAAGGACCGTCTCGATTTCAGCTTGTTTTTTCCCGATCCTTTCGAGGTGCCGTTCATCGATTTCGAGGGTCATCGCCGGACCATGCAAACTTACGTTTATACTCTTGAAGCCAATCGCAGGAGACGTCCGCAAGTCTTACGAGACGAATTCGACGAGCAAAATCTTGTGAGGCAGCACCGCTTGGGTAATTCACGCTTCGAGCTGATTGCTACTGAGGACGCGGTGCGCTGTCTCGACAGCATGGCCGCGCGGGGTATCTATTTCTACGAGTAACGTATCACTTTAGCGGTTCTTTCTCCGATGGCGAAATCTACAATAAAAGCTATGGCGATCCGCGGGGTCGTCGCTTGCGCTCCCGCTCGGGAAATCAGCAACGAGCGCGACTATCCCTGGTTTGATGCGACCGAGGTCCGCAAGATTACGGCCATGGCTGGAATTAAATCGCGACGCCAGGCCGACGCGGATGTTTGCACATCTGATCTCTGTGTGGCGGCGGCCGATCAATTATTACGGCGGATCGGTTGGGATCCCCTTAGCGTGGACGGATTAATTTTAGTGACTCAAACGCCGGACTATATAATGCCGACGACGAGCTGCATGCTGCAACAGCGCTTGGGATTGACGGAGCATTGCGCTGCATTCGATATCGCGCTTGGCTGCTCCGCGTATGTTTATGGCGTCTGGCTGTCGAATGCCCTGATCGCCAGCGGCGCCTGCCGCCGCATCTTACTTCTTGCGGGCGACACGCCGTCCAAATTTATCGATCCGAAGGATCGGACGACGGCTTTATTGTTCGGTGACGCCGGAAGCGCCACGGCTTTTGAAGCGACAGATGATCCTAGCTGGGTCGCCCATTACGTTATGATGACCGATGGCCGCGGAGCAAGGGATCTCATTATTCCTGGCGGTATGTTTCGCAATCGTTTTCCCGAAGATCCGCGGCAATATTGTCTTCATATGGACGGCGGACACGTGTTTGACTTCACGCGTACTCGTGTTCCACCGCTTATCAGCGATCTTTTAACATTGTCCGGAAACACCCCGAAAGATTACGCCTACTTCATTTTTCATCAGGCAAATGAATACATGGTGAAATTTCTGGCATCGAAGGTGGGTTTAAGTCTTGCCCAGGTGCCGTTGTCCGTCGCACGATTCGGTAACACGAGTGCGGCATCGGTCCCGCTTACTTTTGCTCTCGCGGGCCATCCCGAAGGAAATTCTCCGACCTACAACGTGATGCTCCTCGGTTTTGGCGTCGGACTTTCCTGGGGCGGCGTTTCCATGCGAGTACCTCGAAGCTGCTGGTTTGAGTACTTCGACTACGGCGTCGCGAAAGAAGGAATTCGTTATGGTTAGCCACGAAGAATTTTGCGCTGCAGCGCTGCGAATCGATCCGGCGCGAACTGTTGATCAAATCACGGCGTCAATCCGCAAAAACGTTCATGAGGACTTGAGGCGTAAAGGCGTTGTGCTTGGTCTGTCCGGCGGCGTAGATAGCAGTGTCGTTGCCGCGCTGAGCGAACGGGCGCTGGGCAAAGATAAAGTTCTCGCACTGTTGATGCCGGAATGCGAGTCTTCGGGTGAAAGTTTGAGCTTGGGCCGTCTAGTCGCGGACAAGTTGGGGATCAGAACGATTACGGAAGACATCACCCCCATACTCAAAGCTGCGGGGTGCTATCGACGGCGCGACGATGTGATTCGAACGTTAATCCCCGAATATCGCGCCGGCGATAGATGCAAAATCGTATTGCCGCCGATCGCCGATCAGAAGCAATACAGGCTTTTTTCGATTGTGACGGAGTCTCCCGACGGCGTGCAAACAGTGAAACGGCTGACCGCAGACGCGTATCGCGGCATCGTTGCGGCCAGCAATTTCAAACAGCGCGTGCGTAAGATGATGGAATATTATTATGCCGATCTCTTTCATTACGCCGTACTCGGGACTCCGAACCGACTCGAGTACGACCAGGGATTCTTCGTAAAAAACGGGGACAGCGCGGCGGACTTGAAGCCGATTGCCCATCTATACAAGACGCAGGTTTATCAACTGGCGGAATATCTCGGGATCCCCGAGGAGGTGCGAAATCGTCCTCCGACGACCGACACGTACTCCTTGAGTCAATCACAAGAAGAATTCTATTTCTCGCTTTCTTTCGACAAACTGGACCTCTGTTTGTATGGAAAAAATCATGGAATGCCGGCACATCAAGTGGCAAAGGCGACGCGTCTGACGGTAGAAGAGGTCGAGTATGTTTACCGCGACATAGCCGCGAAGCGCAAAGCCACGCGCTATCTGCATATGGCGCCGTTCCTTGTTGAGACGATCGACGAAATTGTCACTTGAAGCGTCTGCCACATAAAAAATCGAGGTCGAAGTATAAAGAGACAATCGTGTCGATGAAATGAATTTGCGCTTGTGGCATCGGCTTAGAATTACAGCGAAGGAGCAAGGAATTGTCATTGTTTACTGGCGACATCAGGCAACGATATTGGACACTTGCATCTCATTTTGCCTTGGCGCGCGTTCTGCTTCGCCCGTTAAATCGCGAAGTGGCACGGCACGCAGCCTGGGATTGTTTCCGGTACATAGCGAAATCCGTCCAGCCAATTGAAGGCGAGACTGGTCAGAGGGCATCGGCAGCTGCGGGCTGGCTGTTAAGAGCGCAGGACGCCACACCCGACGACGGCGTGTCGCTGGGGTATTTCCCATGCGATCAGAACGGTACCAATGGATGGCGTCTCTCGTATCCAGAAACTACCGGATACATTATTCCTACATTGCTCGAATTCGCACGACGTTTCAAAGAAGAGGAAATTTGGCAGCGTGCGTTGCGGATGGCTAATTGGGAAATGACGATTCAGATGCCATCCGGCGCGGTGCAGAGCGGTCCGCTCTGCTCGCCCGATCGTCAAGTCCCGGCCGTTTTCAATACGGGCATGGTGCTTCTTGGTTATAGCGCGGCGTATCGAGCGACCCAGGCTAATGAATTTCTCACCGCCGGTCGGCGTGCGGCGGATTTCTTGTTAAACGACATCGACGACGAAGGCCATTTTAAGACGCATGGAACTTTTGTAGTACAGCATCGATATAAGACCTACAATTCTCTCTGTGCTTGGCCCTTGTATCTCTTTGGGGAGGACGTGCAAGACGAGCGGTATTTGGCGGCCGCAACAAGAGTCATAGAAGCTGCTATTGAACAGCAACAGCCGAATGGTTGGTTTGCGAATAATTGTTTTACGAATTCCGAAGCGGCGCTAACGCATACGATCTGTTATGTATTGCAAGGGATCTTAGAGGTCGGCGCGCTTGCCCGACGCAAAGATTTTCTGGCCGCAGCGCAGGGGGGAGCAGAGCCTCTTCTACAGCGGATTTCCCGTGAAGGCTTTTTAGCCGGCAGTTTTGATCAGGATTGGCAGCGCGGAATGTATTCCTCATGCCTAACCGGTAATGCCCAGCTGGCAGTCGTATGCTACCGCTTGCATCAAGAGACAGGAGTTTCGCGATATAAAATGGCCGCCGACCGCTTGGTGAATTATCTTAAAGCTTTTCAGGATCTGCATTCCGACAATCCGGCAATTAACGGAGCTATACCCGGATCGTTTCCTTTCTTAGGTAGTTACATGACCGCAGGATATCCGAGCTGGGCTACCAAATATTTTCTTGATGCACTGCTTTTACAAGAGCGGCTCGGTAAGTAAGTCACGTCCTTAATCTCAGTCAACACGCCGCGCGAAGTTGTCCCGTGAAAATTCTTCACGTTTTAGACCACAGTTTGCCGATTCATAGTGGCTACACTTTCCGCAGTCTTAACATTTTGCAGGAACAACAAGCGCTCGGATGGAAGCCTTTTGTCGTGACGTCTCCGAAACACGAGATGTTTCAGCAAGAATCCGTCTTAGGAGAAGAAAAGATCGCCGGCTTGAAGCAATATCGAACATTGAGTTATGTCCGCTCACGTATCCCGATCGTTGCGGAATTCCTGCTAGTCGTTGCTTTGAGAAAACGCTTGATCGAAGTCATCGAGAAAGAACGGCCCGACTTAATCCACGCGCATTCTCCCGTTCTAAATGTTTTGGCGGCGTTAAGTGCGGGAGCAACAAGAAGGATTCCCGTTGTTTACGAAGTGAGGGCATTCTGGGAAGACGCTGCGGTTGACCATGGTACGTACCGAGAAGGTTCTTGGAAATATCGAATGGTTCGGTTTTCGGAGACATTCGCATGCAATAAAGCCGATCAAGTCGTCGTCTTAAGTTCTGGATTACGAGGCGAACTCATTCGGCGCGGAGTCGCCGAAGATAAAATTACGATTGTGCCGAACGCTGTCGACGCCGAACACTTTCGCGCGAACGGTTCGGATGAAACTTTGAAAAATCGCTGGGGACTGGGAAATAAGCGAGTCATTGGCTTTATAGGATCGTTTTACCGCTACGAAGGGTTGGATCTTTTGGTCGATGCCGTAGCGCGACTTTCTCAGCGATGGCCGGACCTCAAGCTTCTCTTGGCTGGAGGCGGGGAAATAGAGGGGGAACTCAATAGCCAGGTGGAAAAATTGGGCCTTCGGGACAAAGTTGTCGTGACAGGAAGGATTCCACACGATGAAGTGCCTCGAATTTACGGTCTGACAGATATCCTTGCCTATCCTCGCCGCTCCATGCGCCTGACGGAGCTTGTCACGCCGTTAAAGCCTCTCGAAGCGATGGCTATGGGTAAAGCTGTCGTTGGTAGCGATGTCGGCGGACACAGAGAGCTCATACAAAATGAAATTAATGGCGTTCTTTTTCAGGCGGACAACAGCATTGCATTAGCCGAAGAGTTGAACAGACTTTTAATGAACGACGCTTTGCGCATCAAGCTTGGAACAAATGCTTCATCGTGGGTTCGCAACGAGAGATCTTGGAAGCATGTAGTAGCTAAGCACGCTACCATCTACCAAAGAGCTCTAGGGCGTGAAGTTCCATTGTCTTAAGACGTCCTTAATCTAGCAACTAACATCCCTCGGCGAGGCGTTCGTACCAGTATCTAAGGAGGGTATCACCGTGAACCGCTCGATCTTTTTATTTTTATTATTACTCTCATCGGCATTTTTATTTTCATCAGAAGTCGATGGTCAAGATGGTTTCGTGCCTGCTCCTGCTTCCTTGGCCGGACAAGATTATTTCTCAGCCATGGCGGATCAGGATTCGAATGTTCGAGAGTATCTTAGACTTGTTACGTTGGCGCACGTCGAAACTATCCCTAAATGGATGAACCAAGGACGAATGAACGATGCACTTGCCGATCTTCGATATGCGCTCGATCGATTTCCTAATCATCCGTTGGCCTTGCAGCAATTGAGCATGGTGACTCAAATAATGAAAAAACCGGGAGTCGCGACCAGTTACTTTGAGCGGGCCGTTACCTTGTATCCCCAATATGCTATCACCCGCGTTCAGTACGGTTTATTCCTGGTTTCTATTGATAGAGTCGACGAAGGCATCGATCGATTTAAACAAGCAACAACGATAGACCCGAAACTCGCGGCAGCCTATGCGGGGCTCGCGCGCGCTTACCAAAAGAAGAATGATCTAGCGCACGCTCGTGAAGCGGCAACGAAGGCGCGTGAGCTGGGCTTCACTGCGAAATTAATCGATTAAATATCCTGAGCGGTGACCGAAACCTCACATGAATCAGAAGCAGCCCCCACTGATCCTTCACGTCATCCATCGACTCGCCGTCGGCGGCCTGGAAAACGGCTTGGTGAATTTGATCAATCATACCCCGCCGGAACGATACCGCCACGCGATCGTCTGCCTCAGCGACTTTACCGATTTCCGAGAGCGGATCGAGGCGCGCGACGTGCCGGTAATCGCACTGCACAAGCGGCAGGGCAAGGACCCGGGTATTCACGCCGTCCTCTGGAAGGTGCTGCGAAATTTGCAACCAACGATCGTGCACACGCGAAACCTGCCCGCGATGGAATACGCGGTCTCGGCCATGTTAGCCGGCGTTCCGCGCCGGGTGCACGGCGAGCACGGCCGGGATATCTACGATCTGGACGGTTTGAACCCGCGGTACAACTTGTTGCGCAAAGCGATGAGGCCTTTCATCCACCGGCATGTCGCCGTGAGCAAGGATCTCGAGCGTTGGCTGATTCGCACCGTGGGCGTTCCGCCGGGTCGCGTCGCGCAGATTTACAACGGCGTGGACGCCGGCCGTTTCAGGCCGCGCTCCGGCGCGCGGCGGAACTTAGGGCCGGCGGGTTTTTGCACCGAGGAAACACTGGTGCTGGGCACCGTCGGCCGCATGGAGGCCGTCAAGGATCCCTTGACGCTCGTTCGCGCTTTTCTCCGTCTGCTCGAAGTCGAGCCGACAGCCCGTGAGCGTGCGCGTTTGGTTATGATCGGCGACGGCGCACTTAAGAAAGATGCCGAAGGACTGTTGGCGTCCGCCGGCGCGGCGCATCTCGCCTGGCTGCCGGGGGAGCGCAACGACGTGCCCGAGATCATGCGCAGCCTGGATCTTTTCGTGTTGCCTTCGTTGAGGGAGGGAATCTCCAATACCATTCTCGAGGCGATGGCGACCGGACTTCCCGTCGTGGCCACGGGAGTGGGCGGCAACGCTGAGCTGGTCGAAGACCGAAAGACCGGAACTCTCGTGCCGGCGGCCGACCCGAGCGCGATGGCCGCAGCGATCCGCGGCTATGTGCTCGACCGCGAGCGACTGATCGGCCACGGAAAAGCCGGACGCCGCCGCGTCGACGAGCGGTTCAGCATCGGTTCGATGGTCGACAGCTATCTCGCGCTTTACGACGCCGTGCTCCAGCATCGAGAGTATCGCAACCCGAATGCCGCGGCCGAGATCGGGACTACCGCGGCAAACTCACCGATCGCCTAGCGGCGCTCTAACGCCAGAAAAACGCAAACATGTGCGGCATAGCCGGACTTTATAATCTTAAAACGCGCGAGCCTGTTTCTCAGCGCGTGCTCAAATCGATGACCGACGCGCTCGTCCACCGCGGGCCCGACGATGAGGGCTTCTATCTCGCGGGTCCCGTCGGGCTCGGCCACCGAAGACTGTCGATCATCGACCTGGAGGGCGGCCACCAGCCGCTCGCCAACGAAGACGAGAGCGTATGGGTCGTCTTCAACGGCGAGATTTATAATTTCGCTGACCTGCATCGAGAGCTCGTTGCGAAAGGCCACGTATTCAAAACGCGCTCGGATACCGAAGCAATCGTCCATCTCTATGAGGAAGAAGGGGAGGAGTGCTTTAAGCGGCTGCGGGGCATGTTCGCGATCGCGATCTGGGACGCGCGCGAGCGCAAGCTCGTGCTGGCGCGGGACCGCGTCGGAAAGAAACCGCTCTTTTATTTTCTCGACGGATCGCGGGTCGCTTTCGCTTCGGAGATGAAGGCGATCCTCGCCGTCCCCGGCGTCTCGCGCGACGTCGACCTCGAGGCGATGTCGGACTATTTCTCGTTTCTGTATATCCCCGCTCCGAAATCGATTTTTAAAAGCATTCGCAAGGTCCGCCCGGGCCACTATGTCGTTCTCTCGGATCGCGCTGTGCGCGAGACACAATATTGGGATCTGCGCTTCACCGTAGATACCGGGGTCAGCGAAAGCCAATGGGCAGAGCGGGTCTTGGAGACCTACCGCGAAGCGGTGCGGCTGCGCTTGATGAGCGAGGTGCCGCTCGGAGCCTTTCTCTCCGGCGGCATCGATTCGTCGTCGGTGGTCGCGCTGATGGCGGGTTTAATCAATGATCGCGTAACGACCTGCGCGATCGGTTTCCCGGAAAAAGAATTCGACGAGCTCGAGTACGCGCGGATCGTGGCAGCGAAGTTTGACACGCGGCATTACGAGCAGGTCGTTCACCCCGACGCCGTCGGGATCGTGGAAAAACTCGCGTGGCATTACGACGAGCCGTTTGCGGATTCATCGGCGGTGCCGACCTATTACGTCTCGAAGGTGGCGCGCGAACATGTAACCGTCGCGCTCTCCGGGGACGGCGGTGATGAAAACTTCGCCGGCTACCGTCGCTATTATTTCGACCGGCGCGAGAACATGGTGCGCGCGCTGCTCCCCGGCGCGATCCGTGCGCCGGTCTTCGGCGCCCTGGCGTCGCTTTATCCCAAAGCGGACTGGGCGCCGCGTGTCTTTCGGGGTAAGGCCACGTTCAAGAACCTCTCGCGCTCTCCCGTCGAGGCGTATTTCCGCTCCGTTTCCGCGCTGCAGCCGGAATTAAAAGCATCCGTGTTGCATTCGGATGTGCTTGGAACGCTCAACGGCTACGATTCGTTGGATGTCTTTCGCGAGCATTACGACCGCGCCGGCACGGACGATCCGCTTTCGCGCATTCAGTACCTCGATATCAAGACGTATTTGACGGACGATATTTTAGCGAAGGTCGACCGCGCCAGCATGGCGCATTCCCTAGAGGTGCGCGCGCCGCTTCTCGATCACGAGCTGATGGAATTAACCGCGTCGATTCCGGCGGCGCTCAAGCTGCGCGGCACGAACGGCAAATACATTCTCAAAAAAGCGCTCGAGAAAATCTTGCCCGACACCGTCGTGCAGCGAAAAAAGATGGGGTTTGCCGTCCCATTGGCGCGCTGGTTCCGCAACGAACTCAAAGAGCTGGCCCATGACGTCATCTTCACGGGCGCCGATGACGGCCTGCTCGATCGATCGACGGTGGGACAGTTGTGGCGCGAACATCAAAGCGGCCTCCGCAATCGCTCCACGGAGCTCTGGACCTTTCTCATGTTTCGTTTGTGGCAGCGGCAGTTCCAGCAAAATCGCGCCGGCGACACGATCGAGCAACGCGCGCGCGCGGGATCGGTCGCATGAAAGTCTTGGTTTTCACCAATCTTTACCCGAACCACGTTGCGCCCAATTACGGCGTCTTCGTCAAGGAGCGAATGACGCATTTTGCCGAGCTCAAGGGCTGTAGCATCAAGGTCGTGGCACCGGTTCCGTATTATCCTTTGAATTTCGGTTGGCGTTCACGGTTCAATCGTGTGGCTCGATATGAAGTGAGGGACGGCATCGAAGTTTATCATCCGCGTTTCTTTATGACCCCAAAATTCGGGATGATGCTTTATGGTTGGATGATGTTCTTGTCAGTTCTACCGATAGTAACGAAAATCCAAAAGCATTTCGATTTTGATCTCATTGACGCCCATTATGTCTACCCCGACGGATTCGCCGCGATTCAGCTAGGTCGCTTTTTTAATAGGCCTGTTGTGGTGTCCGCGAGAGGCAGCGACATTAATCTTTTCCGAACGCTTCACTTAATTCCGCGTTTGTTGCGCTACGTGTTATTTAAGGCGGATCGCGTCATTGCAGTCTCTCAAGCTTTGAAATCAGCTATCGTCGAAATGGGTGTTGTCGAAAATAAAATCGTCACAATTCCGAACGGGGTGAATGTCGAAAGCTTCTATCCTTTTGAGAAAGAAAGCGCTCGGAAGGCCCTTGCGCTGCCAAACCGGAAAACGATCGTCTCGGTTGGCAGCCTAACCGATAACAAAGGATTCGAGCTTCTCATAAAAGCATTCCGAAGGTTGCTGGATTCTTTCGACGCCGATCTGCAACTGGCGATTGTTGGCGATGGCCCTTCGCGTGCAAAACTCGAAAAGCTAATCGCTTCGTTAGAGCTTCAAGCGCGGGTTCGTCTTGTGGGCGCGGTCCCGCATGACGAGCTGCGCCTCTGGTATTGTGCCGCCGATCTCTCTTGTTTAGCCAGCGCCCAGGAAGGCTGGCCAAATGTCGTGCTCGAATCGCTTGCCTGCGGCGTTCCCGTTGTTGCGACGAGTGTGGGTGGCATTCCAGAAATTATTGCTTCGAATGCCGTCGGACTTTTGACGGCTCGCAATGAACGAGACATCGCCGACGCGCTTGGCGTTGCGCTCAATCGTAACTGGCGGCCCCAGGAGATAGCTGCCTATGCTGCCGAACATACATGGCAGTGTACTGCGACAAAATTGCTGAATGTATTTCACGCCGTACTCGAGCGTGGTGCGTTAGAAAAAGTAGCTGGTGGTAATATCGTTCAAGCGTAATCATTTTGACACGGGTTGGACTCTTCACAATTGGAAGTTATAACCCGAAACACTGTCTACGAAGTGCTGCGAACTTTGAAACAGCTACGCGCGCGCGGTCACATCGTCAACCTTTTAAACCAACATTCATCGCCCCGTGTTTAGACCTCGGCTTTTCCCAAGCCGCTCGCTAATCCGTTTATAACAGGCTGCATTTTGGGAAATTTTTTGATCATTGTGCCCGCACGGCATTCCCCGGACGCGGCCAATCGACTATTCCGCGCCGGAATCACTGCGGCGCAGCATCTCAAGTTCCAAACTCCTTGTGCGATTATAGAAAAAGATTGGGCCCGAGCTGTATCGTTTCCGCAACGAAACGGAACAGCCCGCGCAATTGTCACGGATATTAAAACAGGCAGTTGGCTCCTAACCATTGGCACGTGGTTTCATGCAGACGGCTATGGAACCGGGGCGGAGTCGAAGCTGCTAGAGGATTGTCTCAAAAAGGGCGAAGTGCAAGTTGCGAAAGAACTCGAAGGATTTTTTGTCATAGTCTTCGGCAACGGCATTACGAAAGAAACGGTTGTTGTTACCGATCTCGTGGGAAGTTGTCATTGCTTCGTACGATCATGCTCCAACGCAGTTGCAATCTCCAGTTCATCGCTGTTGCTTACATGCATCGGCGATGAATGTACCTTCGATCCCATAGGATGCCAGGAGTTCCTCAACACGGGAATAATGTATGAAGATCGGACGCTATATAAAGAAGTTCGCAAGCTGGGACCCGGGAGCGTCTTTCGCTACACGCAAGATATGCAACAAACCAGTCAATCGTACTGGCGTATTAGCGATCTTCATCCCGAGTCTCTGGATGGACGAGTAGCGGTAAGAGCTCTCGGTGAAGCGCTTTCGTGCGCTGCTCAGAAGATAAGTCGACTCTTCTCGCGTCCCGTTTGCGATCTTACAGGTGGGTACGATTCACGCGCTATAGCCTCGGCGTTTCTCACCGGGCAAGTCCCGTTTAGTGTGACAGTTTCAGGTTCGCCGGAAAGCGCCGATGTCATTGTCTCGCGCGGCCTCGCAGAGCTCCTGCATTTGCCGCATCTACATGTCAACCCCACCGCATCAGTTTCTTTTGAGCGTGTCAAAGATGCACTATCGTTCACCGATGGAGAATACGACCTTGTGGAGTACGCGCGGATCCTCGACATCCATGTTAAACTTTCGAACTCTTTTAACATCAGTATCAATGGATCGTTCGGGGAATTGGCGCGAGGATACTGGTGGGAGCTGTTGTTTCCCAACGCCGGCGAGCGGCATGAGCTTGATGCTGAAATGCTCGCTCGCCGGCGATTCGCGGCATGTCAGTTTGACGCTACGCTATTCCCTGCGAACATTAGACTTAATTTAGTCGCTCATCTCTCCGACGTTATTAAACGAACGAATACCGGACTCTCCAATTTGCCGAATACTTTGCAAATGGATCATGCTTATCTCGCTATGCGCATGCAGCGGTGGCAGGGGAGATTGGCTAGCAGTACGAATCGGCTTTGGCCGTGTTTATCGCCATTCCTGTTTCGCTCAGTTCTCGAAACGATGCTCCAGACGGCGACGCGCTTACGTCGCCGCAGCGGTTTAATACGTTACATGCTGGCCGACTTTCAACCGAGACTCGCTGAGTTTCCGCTAGAGCACGGATACCCCGCCGCTCCGGTGAGGTGGAAGAATGTCGCGCGTTTTTGGCCGCTGCCGTTGTATTATGGTAAGAAAGTCGTCTCGAGACTCTTCTCGAAGATCGGCAAAAAACGATCCGCTGTACCGGAAAGCCTTCCACCTCGGCTCCAGCTTTGGGCTGAAGACGAAGTACGAGAACTGTTGCGCCCCGCAGGTCTCAAGGTGGGAGAGCTCTTGGATCATATCGCGTTGAATAATTTCCTCGAGCGTTCTCATCGGCAGAATTTTCCTTTTGAGGACCAGTGGGCTCGTGTGCTCAGCCTCGAGTACACGCTTCGCGCCAGAGACGGTCTGCGAAGTAATGGTAATTTGTAACGCTTCGATCCGGTAGAAACCCATGAGTGGAATTTGCGGAATTGTCCAAAGGGATCGGAATCGCCAAGTGACCAACTCCGACCTTGCGTCCATGTTGCGAGTTCTCGGCAATGCGCATGAGGAAAGAGGTTCTATAGCCACTGTAAATGCATTGGGTTTAGCCGTGCAGAGCTCGGCAGGGTATTCTGCAGGCATAGCCAAAATGGACGTTCACGGGTCAATCTTGGCGCTGGCGTTCTATGGCAATATTTACAATCTATCGGATTTGATTCCCGAAGAGCGGCCGGAACTCGATCCGGCGACAGCGCTCCTGAGAATGTTTCACAAAAGCGGCCCAGCGGCCCTGGAAAAAATCCGCGGGGAATTCGTAACGGCCCTCTGGGACGGAACCCAGGAAACGCTTTACCTCGCGACTGATCGATTCCGAGTGCACCCGCTTTTTTACTATGAGGACAACGACAAACTCGTCTTCAGCTCAAAAATAAAAAGCATTTTGGCCTGTCCTTTTCCTATCAAGCGGACGATTAATCCCCAGGCGATCGTCGATGTCACGGCGTCTTCGGTCATTCCTACGCCAAAGACAATTTTTAACGAGATCCGTAAGCTGCCGCCTGGTTACGTTCTAAGATATTATAAAGGTGACGTTCATCTGACGCGTTATTGGGACATCCGCTTTTCGGCAGCTGAGAAGCCTCGCAAAAGGCAGCTGAAGCATGAGCTCAAAGAGAACTTCACCGAAGCCGTCTCCGTGCGCCTCAAAAACGAAAGTTTACCGGACGAGATCGGTACCTTCCTGAGCGGTGGAGTGGACAGTAGTACGGTCACGGGAGTATTATGCAAATTACTGAAGCGACCTATTAAGTCGTTCTCCATCGGCTTCGGTGAAACGAGATATAATGAGATAAACTACGCGCGGATCGCTGCGCGCGCCTTTGCTTGTAGGCACTTTGAATATTTCGTTACTCCGCGCGATGCGTATGAGACTATCCCACTGCTGCTAAACGCTTTTGACGAGCCTTATGCGAACGCCTCTGCAATACCCACTTATTTCTGTGCCAAGCTTGCAAGCGACAATGGTGTAAAGGTTCTCTACGCCGGCGACGGCGGAGACGAGCTGTTTGCGGGAAACGAGCGCTACGCGGATCAGCGATTTTTCGATTACTACCATAAAATCCCCCGTTGGATCCGCGAGCCAATCGTCGGGCCAACGATCTTCGCGCTCGCGGATCAATTTCGGTTTCCGCTGATCGAAAAGGCTCAAAAATATATTAGCCGGGCCAGTGTTCCTTATCCGCAGCGCCTTACTGCGTACGGCTTATTCGAAACATTTCCGATGCCGTCGTTGTTCGAGCCCGGCTTCATTCGATCCCTAGGCGACGGCTATGACACATATGAAAGCATCTACTCTCTTTATCGTAGCGCGACCGGCGAAACCGAACTTGATCGACAACTCTATATCGATCTTAAGCACACCATAGCCGACAACGATCTCTTTAAAGTCGTACGTATGACGGCGAACGCCGGCATCGCAGTGCGATTTCCCTTTCTCGATCACGTCTTAGCAGAATTTGCGGCCTCAATACCGGCTCATATCAAAATGAAAGGGAGACGCCTGCGGTCGTTTTTTAAAGAGACTTACGCCGATTTCCTTCCAGTAGAGATTAGAAAAAAGACAAAACACGGCTTTGGTCTACCCATTCCGTCATGGCTTCGGACCGATAAACGACTCAATGAAATGATGCTCGATTTACTTTTAGACCCGACAACAATTCAACGTGGATATTTTCAAAAAAACACGTTGGAAGAACTTGTTCTGCGGCATCAAAACGATTCAACGGCTTTTTATGGCACAATTCTTTGGAATCTCATGATTTTAGAATTGTGGCACCGGAACTATTCAACACTAAATTGAACGTAGAGAAGGGCGGACTTGCTGCGGTTCAATGATTTCCTTCTCGGGGCTGGCAAGAATGCAGTCGCTTAAAGCGCGAAACAGCAGAAGATTACTCTTCAGCCTTGTCGCGACGTTACTTTTTCGTACGTACACGATTAAATTTTTAAACCTTTTCGTGAACTATTTTCAGTTAAAAGAGCAACATAAAGCGACATTCCCTTTTCTTGTTAAAAGACGGACAAGAAATCTGCAAATACTTGTTTACCATCGTATCAACGATGAGAACGACCTATTTTTTCCTGCCACGCCGATCAAGATTTTTGAGCGGCAGATGGATTATTTAGCCCACAACTTCAACGTCTGTGACTTGGAAACCGCAGTGGATCGTTTGCGGAGAGCGGACGTTCCAGAGAATGCCGTGGTGGTAACCTTCGATGATGGTTATCGAGACAACTACCTTAACGCATTCCCGATCCTCAAGCATTTTTCGATTCCCGCGACGATATTTCTCGCCACAGACGCGATCGACACCGGCAAAGTACTATGGCACGACCGTATATTCGGCGCCTTTCGAAAAACGCAAAAGGCGTTCTTAGATATGCCTGGAAGAATGGCGAGACGTTATTCTTTAACGACTTCAGCCGAGAAGCTCGTAGCGCAGAATGAAGTCTTGGGTCTATTGCGGGTCCTTGGCGGTAGGGACCGATTACGAGTCATTGATGAAGTGGTGAGCAAATTGGGGGTCAGCGAAGATTCAGCGGCAGGTGAGGATTTGATGCTGACCTGGGATCAAATCAGAGCGATGCAAAAGAGTGGCATAGCATTCGGCTCACATACTGTGACACATCCAATATTATCTGTTCTCTCGGTTGAGGAGGCACGGGCCGAAATACAACAATCCAAATCAATAATCGAGAAAGAACTGGGCACACCCATTAGCTCCTTCGCATACCCTAATGGAAGTAAGAAGGATTATAGTGACGAGATCGTAGAGATTGTGCAGGAAGCGGGATATTCGTGTGCCGTGACGACTATCTTTGGCACCAATGACAGCGCTCGTCAGTTGTTCGAACTGCGACGTGCGACTCCCTGGGATGAAGACATCTTCTGCTTCGGACTCCGACTGAATTGCTACAAGCTTTGTGCGTGATCCAAGGGAATCTGGAAAAGGATATCGCTGTGCGTTGGACATATTATTCTGCGCTCGAACATTTTGATCGTTTCCGCACTTTGTGGGATCGTATCAATAAAATCTATGGTCAGTCGATTCTGCTTGATTCCATATTTGTTTCCAGCTTGGTTCGTAATTTTGCATCTGAGAAGACCCTGCTGGCTATTTGCGACGCTTCGCAGCAGCCGGCAGCAGCCTTACTTACCCAAAGGCGCACAGGCTTTTGGGAAACATTCCAGCCGTCACAGGCGCCGATTGGATTGGCGACTTTCGGCAGAACCGATGTGGAGCATCTGCGGGAACAGATGCTGTCGTTGATGCGTTCATTGCCCGGACATGCTTTGGGGATTTCGGTTTTGCAGCAGGATCCAGATTTTGCACCTTGGGATGGGCTGAACGGTTCGCTGTCAGCTCAAAAGCTCGATTACATCGACACGGCGCGGCTTATCTTGCCAAAATCATGGGAGGAATATTGGGGCAATCGCAGTAAAAATTTGACCCACAACCTAACACGGCAGCGGCGGCGTCTTGCAGAAAAGGGAAGTGTACTCGAGCTCCGTGCTGAGAAAGATCCAGCGGCTGTAGCATCAGCAATCGAGGCTTACGGTCACCTCGAAGGTTCAGGATGGAAGTCCAAAGAAGGCACTGCCGTATCGGCGGGAAATCCGCAAGGGTTGTTTTACAGAGAAATTATGGAAGACTTTTGCGCTCGGTCGGAGGGAATTATTTTTAGTCTTTTACTTGACGGTAAAATAGTTGCCAGCGATCTTTGTTTAACTCGGGACCGGAAAGTCGTCATCTTAAAAACAGCTTATGACGAGAGTGTTGAGGGGTTATCCCTGGGTTTGCTCTTACATGAAGGGATATTTAAAGCTCTCTGTAACGAAACTCAGACCGAAATTGTGGAGTTTTATGGCCGCGTTCGCGATTGGCACAAGAAATGGACAACGGACGTGCGGACCATGTATCACATAAACTTTTATCGTTACGCTTGGATTCCCAAAGCCAACCATTTTGGGAAAATGATGTACGAGAAGAGGTGGCTTGGTTGGAAAAACTGAAACTGGGCATCATTGGATGCGGAACAGTGGCAGAAAAGCTGCATCTGCCATCGATTGCCCGTTGCCGTGATGTCCAACTGACGGTTGTCGTCGACCAGAATACCGAGCGTAGGCGTCGGCTGGCCTTGCGCTACAATGCGCCGTATGAGTTCGAAGACTACTCGGACATCGGTGCTCGAGCCGAAGCCGTGATCGTGGCTTTGCCCAACCATCTCCATGCTCCCGTCGCCATTGATTTGCTGCGACAGGGACTACATGTGCTGGTTGAAAAACCGATGGCTTTAACGGTGAGTGATTGCGATGACATGATCGAAGCGTCCGTACAGAATAAGGCGGTGCTAGCAGTCGGAATGATACGCCGCTTTTATCGCGCTACACATTACGTAAAGACGGCTTTAACCAATGCACTGTTGGGTCGTTTGATCGACGTATCCGTCAATGAAGGCAGCGTACTGAGTTGGAATGCGGCGACAAATTATATGTTCCAGAAGTCGAGTTCTGGCGGCGGAGTGTGATGGATATCGGTGTGCATGTGTTCGATCTTTTACGTTGGTGGTTGGGTGAGCCCAGCAATATTGAATACTTTGATGATGCCATGGGAGGAGTAGAAGCTGATTGTGCATGTCACGTGGAATTTGGCGAAGGTGTAACCGCAAACGTAGAGTTGAGCCGTACGCGCAATCTCAGCAATAGTTACACGTTTCGGGGAGAAAAAGGGACGCTGGAAGTCGGGACGAGCGTGAATCCTAGCATTAGGCTAAATCTGAAAAATTCCGATCTCGATTTCCGCGGTCGGATATCACCGCGTCTGGGAGTGAGCGACACGGCGATGGCGGATGCGTTCGTGCGGCAGCTCGATGATTTTGTTGGTAGTATATCCGAACGGCGTAACCCGCAGGTTTCAGGCTACGAAGGCCGCCGCGCAGTGGAGCTTATCGCCGAATGCTACGCATCCCGTAGGGTTTTGCCGCAACCGTGGCTTTTCTATCAGCCAAGCGAAGGACGACCGTGAATGCCGGCTTAGTCTACCCAGAACTCCGTGGTAAGCAGATCTTGGTTACGGGGGGGAGCGGCTTCATCGGAGGTCGGTTGGTGGAGAAGCTCATTCTCGATTGCCACGCCCAGGTTCGAGTGCTCATGCGAAACATCGCGCGTTCGCCTCGAGTCGCACGTTTTTCCGTCGAGCTTGTGGAAGGAGATGTCACGGATCCGATAAGCATCCAGCGTGCAGTAAGCGGATGTGAAATCGTATTTCATTGCGCGTATGGAAATTCAGGGGATCAGGCGACTCGCCGCCGCATTAATGTCGAGGGCACAAAAAATATTTTAGACGCATCGCTACGCAGTGGTGTTAAACGGCTGGTGCATGTCAGCACTTTAATGGTCTATTCGATAAAAGATGGAGATTTGGACGAAACCGCTCCCCGTCGGTACTCGGGACATACTTATGCTGATAGTAAATTAGAAGCCGAGGAGCAGGTGATCTCGTATGTAAAAAAGTACGGCTTACCCGCGAGCATCGTTCAGCCCTGCACGGTGTACGGTCCATTCGCTCCCTATTGGACGGCGGCACTGCTGAAAGGCATTCAGACCGGTAGACTTATTCTAGTGAACGGAGGAAGCGGTCTTTGTAATGCCGTTTATGTGGACGACGTTGTGCACGCAATGTTGCTAGCCGCCACGAAAGATGGCGCTGTAGGTGAAGCATTTCTTATTTCTGCTAGTCAGCCGGTCACTTGGAAAGAGTTTTACGGTAGTTACGAACGAATGTTGGGTCTTACTGGAACCGTTGATTTATCAATCGCTGAAGCAGAATCTCATTATTTAAAGAAGCAGGCGCTGCCAAGTGTGTTGGCAGAGATGAAACATGTTTTCGTTGATAACGAGTCATTGCGTGAACGCATCCTCAATACGCGAGAGATACGCGCCATGATTAACACGGCCAATGCAGTGATCCCTGAGAAAATATGGAAATTACTGAAAAGCCGGCTATTGTCTTCGCGGAATCAAAACTCTGTCGAGAACAGGGCGGAAGGCCAAAAACCGATTCATGCTATCGACCCGACAATGGTACGCTTTTGCGCTGCTAAGACCTACGTTCGCATCGATAAAGCGAGGCGTATGCTCGGCTACGAACCGGGTTTCGACCTAAAATCTGGCATGAACCTAACGGAGCAATGGGCTCGATGGGCTGACTTGCTTGGAGATACTTCGTCAAGGCATTCGGCGTCTGGGGCTCAAAGTTCCGTATGAATTGCAAGCTCGTAACGATTATTCCGTATTACCAACGAAAGTCTGGAATACTGGCGAAAGCCATTCGTTCGGCGTTGGATCAGACCGGCATCGCTGATTTCAACATTATTGTCGTAGACGACGTCTCTCCCATACCGGCGATCGAGGAACTGAGCTGCTTTTCGGCTCGTGAACGGGCAAGAATCCAAATCATTAAACAGAAAAAGAATAGCGGCCCCGGCGCGGCACGAAATCGAGCTCTCGACAGCCTTTCCCGGGACGTGGACTATGTAGCATTTTTGGATTCAGATGATGCATGGACGACTACGCATCTAAGCACCTCTATCGCCGCTTTGCAGCGCGAGTACGACTTTTATTTCGCTGATCATTTTCAGCTCAACCAAATCATCAGCGCGTTCAATCGCGCGAAAAGGCTCGATCTCGAAAATCACAAACTTATCGATGACAATTTGAAGTTATACGAATACGTCGGCGATATGTTCAATCAAACACTGACGGGAAATATTATCGGCACGTCTACAGTTGTGTATCGTTTCCCCAAATTTCCGGAACTGCGTTTTCGCGAAGAATATCGCAATGCGGGTGAGGATTATCTCTTTTGGTTGGAAATTTCAGCGTTGACGAAGAAATTTGTATTTTCGACTGCTTGTGAGTGTCGATATGGAGAAGGCGTTAATGTCTATTCTGGCGCCGCCTGGGGCACCACGGAGTGTCTGAGGCGAATCCACGACGAGATAAAGTACCGGAAAAGCGTCGATGAGTTGTTCCAACTGAGCGGAGGCCAGACGGAACAAAATAAAATGAAACTGAAAGAGTTAAGAACCCAATTCGTGCAGAATCTTATTCATAGTTTGATACGTGGTAGTGTGAGTTTTAATGGCCTTATCCTAAATCAAATACAAACAGACCCCGCCGTTCTCGGCTATTTTGTGCCCGTCGTCTTCAATGCGTTGCTGCGGTGGAAAAATAAAGAAAACGTTCATTGAGCGAGGAGTGCAGTTCATTACACGGGAGTAAGAAGGAAAATCGAAGCTGACGAGTGCCATGACGCCGAGCACGCGAAAGACGTGAAAATTACGGTTCGCAAAGCGGAGTTGGCTGCCGATAAAGCCACTATTGTAGATATAATCCGGCGTGAAATAACTTCTACCTCAGACGATCGCCGATTTGATTGGTTATATTATAATAACCCTCATGGTGAGGGACGGGCATGGTTGGCGGTGGATGAAGGCAATACCACAATTGGTATGGCTGCCGTGTTTCCAAGGCAGTCTCATACCCGCAACGGCCAATTTTCCGCTTGGGTCTTAGCCGATTTCTGTTTGTCTCCGCAATACCGGACACTCGGTCCGGCTTTGCAACTGCAGCGCGCATGCCTCGAGGGTGTCGACGCCGGCGCCGCGGCTTTCTGCTATGATTTTCCCAGCACGGCGATGATGGCCGTCTATCAACGGCTCGGCATCCGCTCCGTCCGCCAGATGGTTCGCCTCGCCAAGCCGCTGCGCGTCGATCGAAAAGCCAGAGAGATCGTGACAGGTGCGCTCGCGCAACGCATTGTCGCCGGCGCCGGCAATCTCCTGCTCAGGCTCGGCGATATGAGCGGCACCGCCAAGCATGGAGTATCGGTCGCGCTGCACACGGGAGACTGCGGCGAGGAATTTTCCGCGCTCTCCGATAAGATGGCCGGCTGTTACGGAATCTGTACCAATCGCTCGGGCGATTATCTCAACTGGCGCTATCTCGACAATCCGCTGTACTGTTATGAACTTTTGACCGCCCGGCGTGGAGGGGAGCTTCTCGGCTATATCGTCTTTAATCAAAGCGGAGAAGACGCAATGCTGGCCGATATCTTCGGTGTGGACGAGCCGCTGATGATCGAGTGTCTACTTAACGGCGCCACCGCGATTTTGCGCGAGCGCGGCGTCGTGACCGTCAGCGCAGCGCTAATCGAATCGCATCCGTGGATTCCGCTTTTTTCACGCGCCGGGTTCAAGGCGCGAGAGAAGAGTCCGATAATCGCTTACGCTCCGTCGCATTCCCACGCATTCGACTTCTCGAACTGGTTTTTGACCTACGGCGATCGAGACAGCTGAAAGAGAGAACAAATGACATCTGACGGCAACATGAGGAACCTTGGAGAGTTTATTCGAGCGCGGTTTCCGTTGGCGCGGAAGCTGGGCGACGAAGATATGCTGCTCGGTAACGGCGTTTTGGATTCGCTGGCGGTCCTCGACGTCGTTGCGTTTATCGAGAAGGAGTTTCGCATCACGGTGAGCGACGACGAACTTCTGCCGGAGAATTTCAACTCGATCGCAAGCATGGCGGCGTTCGTGCGGACCAAGCTCGAGGCCTCGCCGTCGGAAGAACCAGCGCGACGATAGAGCGGTAATCGAACGATGGACTTCCTCATACATCACATGCTGCGGACGAGCACGTGCCGCTTCCCGGAAAAGGAAGCACTTGTCCACGGAGACAAACGATTGACTTACCGCGAGGTTCGCGGTCGCGTGACCAATCTCGCGCAAGGTTTGCGGGAAGGGGGCGTCGCTCGCGGCGACCGTGTCGGCATTTATCTTGAGGCGTCCGTCCCGCAAGTGCTCTCGATATTCGCGGTTTCTCAGGCGGGCGGTGTGTTCGTTCCGATCAACAGTCTTCTCTTTCCCGATCAGGTAGCTTATATCGCGCGAGACTGCCGCATGAAGGCGCTCGTTACGACATCTGCCAAGCTCCAATCCATCGCCGAGGTCATCCAGGAGATTCCTTCACTCGAGTTCGTGATCGTCGTCGGCGACAAACGAGCCGACGTTTCGCTGCCGGCGCTTTCGTTCGCCGAACTGTCTGAGAGAGCCGCGCCCCAAGCTATGCCCGAGGTCGGCATCGAAAAAGATCTCGCCGCGATCATGTACACCTCGGGGTCGACGGGAAAGCCCAAGGGCGTGATGCTGAGCCACGAGCAGGTGATGGCGGGCAGCTCGATCGTGTCGACCTATTTGGGGATAACCGACGCCGAGCGGATCCTGGCCGTTCTCCCGTTCAGCTTCGATGCGGGATTGAACCAATTGATGACGGCGTTTCAGCAGGGCGCGACGCTGGTGCTCATGACCTTTACCTTCGCCAGAGAGATCGTGCAGATGCTTTTGAAGGAGCGCGTCACGGGATTGGCGGGAGTCCCGACGCTGTGGAGCCTATTGGTGCAGCCCAACTCGACGATGAAGAAGCATGACTTCCCGGACCTACGCTACATCACCAACACCGGGGGACGCATGCCGCAAACCGTGCTCGCGGAGTTGCGCGAGACCCTGCCGTCGACGAAGATTTTTCTCATGTACGGATTGACCGAAGCGTTCCGCTCAACCTATCTGCCGCCGGAAGAGCTGGATCGCCGACCGACGTCGATGGGAAAGGCGATTCCAAATACCGAGATTCTCGTCGTCAACGACAAAGGCGAGCCATGCAAACCGGGCGAAGTCGGGGAACTCGTGCACCGTGGTCCGACGGTTTCGATGGGATACTGGGGACAGCCGGAATTGACAGCGCGAGTCTTGCGTCCCCATCCTTTTTCGCCGCCTGAGGTCGATAATGGCGAGAAGGTCTGCTACTCGGGAGACCTCGTCCAAATGGACGACGACGGATTTCTCTACTTCGTTGGGCGGCGCGACAACATGATCAAATCCTCGGGCTTCCGCGTGAGCCCGAGCGAAGTCGAAGAAGCATTGTTTCAAAGCGGCAAACTGCGCGAGGCGGCCGTGATCGGAATACCCGACGAAGCGCTGGGGCAGGCGATTAAGGCGTTCGTCGTTCCACGCGACGGCGAAGCGGTCGACGCCGACGGACTGATCGAATTCTGTAGTGAACGTATCCCACGTTACATGGTGCCGAAAGTCATTGAATTTTCCGACGGTCTGCCGAAAACTCCGAGCGGTAAGGTCGATTATCCGGCGCTGCGGAGGCGCGAAGGCGTCTAGGATTCGTGATGACGGAGCAAACAGCCGAATTGATCGCGCGCTATTTTGCATCCTCGAACGGCGAGCTCTGCATCAGCGGCATGTCTGTAAGCTCGATCGTGGCGCGCCACGGAACGCCGCTTTTCATCTACGACGGCTCCGTCATCGAGCGTAAATTGTCGCTGCTTAAACAGACGCTGCCTCCGCGCTGGTCGATCTATTATTCAGTCAAAGCCAACCCAAGCCGCGAAGTTTTAAAATTCTTCGTCGGCCGCGAGCACGGCCTCGAAATCGCGTCGGCCGGAGAATTTCAGCGCGCAATCGACGCCGGATGCGCTCCGCGGAATGTTTTGTTCGCCGGGCCGGGCAAGCGCGAAGCCGAGCTTGAGGCGGTTCTGCAGCAGGGAATCGGCGAGATCCACGCCGAGTCGATCGCCGAAATCGACCGCCTCAGTGAAATCAGCGGCCGTCTGGGCGTAAAAGCGAACGTCGCGGTGCGCGTCAACCCAACCGCGGAAGCGCAGGGCGGCGCGATGCTGATGGGAGGAAAGCCGGCGCCTTTCGGCATCGATGAGGAGAATCTCGATGAAGCCGTCGCCCGAATCCTCACACGGCCGAGGCTTCACTTTCGCGGCATTCACCTCTTTACGGGCACGCAAATTCTCGATTGCGCCGCTCTGGTGCGGCAATACCGCAAGGCCTTAGAGATTGCACGCCGGCTCGCCGGCAGGCTCGGACGGCCCTTGGATACCGTCGATTTCGGCGGCGGGCTCGGCGTCCGCTATTTTGTAGGCGAGAGGGAGCTGGACATGAACCGGCTGCGTACGGCACTGGCAGAGTTGATGAGCGATATCGAGGGCGATCCGCTTTTTACGGGGACCCGTTTTATCGTGGAGCCGGGCCGCTACCTCGTCGCCGAAGCCGGCGTTTACGTTGCGCGAGTCAACGACGTGAAGGTTTCCCGCGGTAAAAAGTTTGTCATCCTGGACGGCGGTATGAACCATCACCTTGCAGCTTCGGGGAACCTCGGCCAGGTCATCAAGCGAAATTTTCCGCTCGCGGTCGTGAACAAGCTGAAGCAAAAGCCGAGCGAAGTCGTCGATGTCGTCGGACCTCTGTGCACGCCGCTCGATGTTCTCGGCCGCGAGGTCGAGCTGCCGCCGGTTGCGATCGGCGACCTCGTCGGTATCTTCCAGTCCGGCGCATACGCGCGTAGCGCCAGCCCGCTCGGATTTTTGAGCCATCCGGCGCCGGAGGAGGTGTTTGTTGACAACATGGAGCCGCCTGATTCGCCGGCGCGCAATGTCGGTCATTTCCGAGTGTCTCGAGCGGAATGAATAGGTGGATTCTTTCATTCTTCCAAAAGAGCCGCGACTCTGCTGGAATTCCTTTTTCTCCGATGGCGTAACGCGCAGCCCTTTCAATCAATTTGGCAATAGACCGGCCCATTATCTGTTTTGGGCGAGAAATGCGATTTATCACGGTTTGGCTGCCCTCGCTGTCAAGCCGGGCGATCAAATTCTTGTTCCTGCATTTCATTGCGCGACTCTCGTAGATGCAATTTTACAGTATGGAGCTGAAGTTCAATTCTATGATATCAATGCCGATCTAACGCCGAATTTCAGCCACATCGAAGATCGCATTCGGGAGAAGACGAAAGCGATATTGGCGATTCATTATTGTGGCTTCCCTCAGCCGATTGAAGAGTTCCGGACGTTGTGCCGTAAACGGAACATTTATCTGATCGAAGATTGTGCTCATGTCCTGCCTGGTATGTCGGACGGAAACCTCCTGGGGAGTTTTGGGGATATAGGTGTTTTCAGCTTGCGTAAATTTTTTCCCATTTACGATGGAGGGTTGTTAATTATTAACAATCCTGATTTGAAGTTGAATATTGTTTTGGAAACAACCAACCCTTTTCTCTCACTTAAAATTCTGAAAAACACGCTCGAGCGATCGTTTGCCAACCGTCAATGGAGTCGAGCCGTTGCTTTAGCCTCCGTGTTCCTGAAGATTTTCGGTAATCTAAGCACGACTGCACGCGATGCCCGCAACTTGAACAGCTACGATCTCAGTTTCGATCTCCATGCAGTCAATCGCGGAATGTCATGGATATCTAAGAAAATCGTGGAGCACACTTATCTGCCAACGCTCATTGCGCGTCGGAGGCATAACTACCAGAAATTATCCGACGCCATCGAGAATCTACCCGGCGTCACCGCGCTGTACGCTAAACTCCCAGAAAATATTACCCCATGGGAGTTTCCGTTGTTGAGCGAGAGAAAAAACCTACATCTACCGTTGCGCGCACGCGGTATACCAGCGACTACATGGGGAGGGGTGATTCATCCGACTCTTCGTCTTGAGTCGTACCCGGGCGCACAATTCTTATACGATCATCTGGTATTTTTGCCGATACATCAAAGCCTTGAAGAGCAGGACATTTCCAATTTAACGAGCGGCTTACGCCAAATCGTAACTTCGTAAAGAGCTTTGATGCCAAAAGTTCTAATGATCGCATTTCACTATCCGCCTTTTGAAGGGGGTAGTGGAGTCCACCGGACGCTGAAGTTTTCAAGATATTTGCCCGAGAACGGCTGGCAGCCGATTGTCTTAACTGCCAACCCCCGGGCCTACCCGAAAACAGGTGTGCAGCAACTTGCCGAAATACCGCAGAACGTTGTTGTGCGCCGTGCGTTTGCTTGCGACACTGCACGCCATTTATCTGTCGGAGGACGGTATCTTCGTAGCATGGCTTTGCCCGATCAGTGGGTAAGTTGGTGGTGCGGCGCGGTAATCAGCGGATTGAGCCTAATTAAACGGTACAAACCAAGTGTTATATGGTCTACCTATCCAATCGCAACGGCTCATCTAATCGGCTTGACCTTGAAGCGTTTGACCGGTCTACCTTGGATTGCCGATTTTCGAGATTCAATGACCGAAGATCATTATCCACGAGACGTTTGGACACGCCGCACCTATCTATGGATCGAGCGTCGAGCGGTAAAGCACGCAGCTCGTTTCGTTTTCACCGCTTCTTCCACCCGTCAGATGTACCTTACCCGATATCCGGCGCTGAAGTCTGAAAATTGTATTCTAATTCCGAATGGCTTCGACGATGATGATTTTGACGGCATCAATTCCGAGCCGAGTGCTAGTTGTCACGCGCGTCCCGTTCGACTTCTGCACGCCGGATTAATTTACACAGACGATAGAGATCCTCGCGCGTTCTTTCGGGCGATTGCTCGATTGAAGAAAGAGGGACGCGTTAACGCAAGAGAACTTATCGTTGATCTTCGGGCAAGCGGCTCAGAGGCCTATTATGGCAAACTGCTTGCCGAACTAAATATCGACGATATTGTGCGATTGTTGCCGCCTCTGCCATATCGCGAAGCGCTTAACGACTGTGCCGATGCGGATGCTTTGATAATTTTGCAAGCGGGCTCTTGCGATCATCAAATTCCCGCCAAAGCGTATGAATATCTGAGATTACGAAAGCCTATTTTAGCATTGACTACTAGCGCGGGCGATACGAGTGCCCTGTTAGTCCAGGTTGGCGGTGCCACCATTATTGATCTAGCGGATGAAGATGAAATTTACAGACGACTTCCCTCGTTTATCGATGCTGTTCGAGCCAAGAGACATGAACTGCCGGATCCAGCAATGGTAAAACGCTTTTCTCGAAAACATCAGACCCTAGAACTGTCAAATTGCCTACATCAAATGGCGCCAGAAAGTTAAGCTCACGACCATGCGTGACATCATACTATTAGGCATTGTCACCATCGCAGCTTTGGCGGGAATTATGCGTCCGTCCATCGGGTTGCTCGCATATGTTTTTCTCGGAGTCTTTGCCCCCCAAAGCTTTACATGGGGCTTTGCTCGCACGATGCCATTTTCACAGATGGTAGCCGCCAGCACACTCGTTGGAACGTTCATCTCCTCGGAACGAAAGGCATTTCCATTACATCGAGAATTGTTTTTGCTGATTTTGTTCTGGGGCTTCATGGGAATTTCGACGATGTTCGCGCTTTATCCGGACACAGCCTTAGAGAAGTATGTGTACGTTTCAAAAATTTTTTTAATGATTATTCTCACCATCGTTCTGATTAATACAAGCGAAAAGCTTCATCTGCTCGTAAGCGTTATTGGCCTTTCCTTGGGATTTTACGGACTAAAGGGCGGCATATTTGCCGTGGCGACCGGCGGCGGCATGATCGTCTACGGGCCGGAGAATAGTTTCCTTTACGCGAATAATTCGATCGGCCTCGCGCTCGCGATGAATATTCCGATTTTGATTTATTTGTTGAAAAATGCCCAGGCGCAATGGCTGCGTCTTTCAATTAAAGCCATGTTGTTGTTTTCGTATCCGGCAATCATTTGCACCTATTCACGAGGCGCTTGGATTGGGATGCTTGCCGCGACGGCTCTTAGCGTGCTCAAAAGCAAAAACAAATTTCTCATGGTCGGCGTAGTCGGCGCATTGACGATGGTACTTGTAAGCGTTGCGCCTATGATTGCTCCCCAACATTTGGTGCAACGATATGACGATCTGGTCAATTATGAGCAGGAAACGTCGGCTCAAAGCCGATTTTGGAATTGGGAGTTTTGCCGACGTGTTGGATTTGCCCGTCCGTTGGTCGGCGGCGGATTCGATTATTATACGCTGGAAAGTTACGACAAATTTTATCCGGAGTTTCAGGACAGGTGGCCAGGAAAGGTGTGGTCATGCCATAGCACGTGGCTGACGATATTTGGTGAGCAGGGAATGCCGGGTTCAATCATCTGGTTGTCGCTGTTGCTCTGCTGCTTCAGGTCACTAACGCGTCTTCGGTCAGAGAATTATGCCGGGAAAGAGCACGTCGTAGATTTTGTCGACATGACCAAGAGCGCTTTAGTCGTTTACTTAGTTGTCGGTACATTCATCGACGCAGCTTACTTCGATTTACTCTACTATTTCATCGCCTTTATTGTGATAGTCAAAGGACTAAGACGACGAGAGGAGATAAAGCCCTTTGTGATTGGAAGTAAGAACATTGTGCCGCACGCCACGAGAATCCCGAACTTCTCACAAGCCTGACCAGAATGAGGATACTTTTCCTCAGCCATCGTCTTCCCTATCCACCGGATCATGGCGCGAAAATTCGAGCCTATTATTTTATTCGCCATCTTAGTGAAAAACATTCCGTTACAGTAGCAAGCCTCGCAGAGTCCGAGGAAGAACTTCGCCAAGCGTCAGGATTACGCGATGCATGCGATGATCTGATCGTCGAAATTCTTCCGCCACGGAATCGTTGGCTACAGGCGTTGAAAGCTTTTCCAACTTCAGTTCCGGCGTCCGTCGCGTATTTTTGGTCCGATAATCTACAAAGGCGCATTGATGAAAGGCTTCACACGGTCAAATTCGACGCCATATTTGTTTTCTGCGCGTTTGCGGCACAGTATGTGCGTCGACCGCATCCTGCTTGGAAAGTATTGGACTATTGCGACATCGACTCTGCCAAGTGGATGGAATATTCGAAGTATAAAGCCTTTCCTTTATCGTTGGGCTATGCGCTTGAGGCCGCCAAGCTGCGCCGATACGAGCGTGGAGTCGCTCAGCAGTTCGACCAATCTGCAGTAATCAGCCCAGCAGAGCTTGAAGAATTCAAGGCACTCGATGTCCATGTGCCTTGCAGCGTCATTCATAACGGTGTTGACGCAAGTTATTTTCGTCAGAATCAAAAGAAACCGGGATCGAAGGTTATCGTTTTCCTAGGCCGAATGGACTATTTCCCGAATGTCGATGGAATAAATTTCTTTGCTAAGGAGATATTTCCTTTAATTCGTAACAAAAGGCCCGGCGCGGCGCTCCGGATCGTAGGCTCAAATCCGGTGAAATCGGTTCAAGAGCTTGCAAAAGGCCCGAACGTGTCAGTGACTGGATATGTGGCGGATGTGCGGCAAGCGATGTCCGATGCGGCAGTATCGATAGCTCCTTTGAGAATTGCTCGTGGAACTCAGAATAAGATTCTTGAGTCCATGGCAATGGGTATTCCTGTAGTCGCGACCTCTAAGGCGGCTAAAGGTCTGGGAGTCAACGCACAAGCGCGGCTGCTAATTGCGGATGATCGACAGACTTTCGCCGATCAAGTCATTTCTGTTTTAGACGACGACGATCTGGGCATGAGACTGTCAGCCGGCGGTAGAGAATATGTTGAGGCCGAACTCAGCTGGTCAAATGCCCTACTGCGTCTCGATGACCTTTTGGCGAAAGCCGGTATCACACATGAGAAATGCTCTTCGCCACCTCACCCCTGGTAATCTTGAACATGAGCTTTCAAAGATCTATTGCACGCTCAAATTCGATGGTGTTGAGGGGGAGCTGGGTGGCGGTGGCGGCGGCGTACCAGATGTGCTCGACGGAGCAACGCCCCAAACCGGATCGTCATTAAAACCCGCCGTCAGCTGAGACCAATTTGTTGCTCCTATCATTCTATTGTATGCCGCCGTCGCCCCTGTCACGTTTAATTGAACGGCATAGGAAATCGCAGGCTGAAGATTTCCCCAGTAACTTGTTGCGTCTGGGAAATTACCGCCGCGTAGGCTGTTACCCGTGCCTGTGCATAGGCTGCATGCGCCGTTCGGATTTGTAGACGATTTGAGAGCGTTGTAAGCTTCGCCAAAATTGTTGTACCAAGGTCCGCTGCCGGTATCCCAATTGGAAGATGCCGATGAGGCGACTGGGAACACATACTGGGCTGCATCGGCAAAATAAAATTCGGTAGCACCGCTTCCTCCGAGGCGACCTATAATGCTTTGCGCTTTCCATGCAAACAAAGCGTCCAATTTGGCTTTGTTTGCGGTTGTAATATTTAAGTTTATCGCGCTGCCGAAGCCAAACGAGAAGGTCAAAAAGTCTTCCATCCACGTGGCATTGTAGTAAGGACTATTAGGATCATTGTAGTTGCTATAAGGCTTCGCCCATCCTTGCGGGTTATTTGGCTGGGCGACATATTTTGCGTGGTAGTAGGCTATATTGTTGGCCCAACTGTTCAAAAGCTCTGTCTGTAAAGCATCTCCGTCGGGCGTGATTGCCGCGGCTTGAACCAAAGTACGCAATGCCCATGCAGCACCGCGCGTAGTTAGTGCACCAACATCTGTGCGCAAGACACCTTGACTAAATTGCCGGTTGGTATCTGTGTTCTGCAGATAAATCATCGTTGAAACGAATTGGGTTTCTTCAAGGAAGTAAAAGCGCCCGAGCAGAAGGTAGGCCATGTATCCCAAAGAAGGATGATGCGGCGTATCCCAACCGGCGCCGCTGGTGCCACTAGCGGTCGGAGTAAATGTATTGGTGCTGCTTGTGCCCAGCCCGGCGGGCTCGTTATCACCGATCAAAAGATTTGGATAACTGGAAAATTTGGGCGGTTGATTTGTCGTCTCGTCTCGAAAATGAATGTCGAAGCCGCCGGCGGCGTACGCGTTGACGGTAACCGACGCTAAAGCGCGTGAGTCGCCCTGGCTTGTTAAATAAGCAACGTCCCATTCCGGCAGAGGACCGATGAATGGAGCATATCCCGCTGAGCCCATCCCCACGTATCGCACGTTAGCTTCCGTCAGCGGTGTGTATGTTTGCTTGATGCGCGACCATAATGCTGAGTTGCTTGCTGTGGTGCCTCGGTAAGTTGGAACCATCTTTGTGGCCTGGAGATAAGCAACATCATGTTTTGGAGTGACCGCAGGATTAGTGCCGAGCCAATGGCTGAAAGTCGAACCACTCCCAAGCACTGCGCGGGTGTGATGTCCGAGCGTGAGGGTGCCGCTGTATCGTTGTGAACCGCCGAGAGTGAAGGTGACGGTTGCGGGTCCCTTCCCGCTGGGGTTCGTCACATTCAATGTAGAGTTTTCCACCCACGGCAGAACTTCGACGGAACCGTCTGACCACAGGCGTACCTCGAACCATGCGGACAAAAGAGGATCCGAGCCGATTCTGGAATAGTAGATCCAACTCGACATCTTAGGACCGCTGACCCATGTCCGCACTCGGCCAGGAGTCATTCTTCCGTTGCTGAGAGTACTGGTTACGCCGATCAGATCCGTAAGATTCACGGTTCCAACCGAACCGAATTGGATAGACGCAGTAATACCCGTGTTCGCGAGATCTGCTTCTGTGAGAGCTGTGCCTGACTGTGGTGCGGCGACAGTGAGGTTGACGGCGAGAGGAGTATTCGCTGTTAAGGAAGCTCGTCCTGAGAGTATTGCAAATCTCGCACTTCCATCCGGCCAGGTATTTTTAATCGTGGCCTGAAAATCTGTTACGTTAGCGGAAATCGTCGACCCGCCGGGCACATCGCCTTGCTTAAACACATGGCCGACTGCAAAGGGTTTGATCCCTGAGCTCGTCGAGGTGAGAGTCAAAGAAGGTAGTCCGGATGGAGGCGTTGACGTGCGAGCCTGGGTTGTCGCACTTACAGCATTTGTTTGAGACGACAGATTTCCCGCGGCGTCGGCGGCAGCCACGGTGTAGGAATATTGCGTTGATGCAGAAAGGCCGGTGTCTTGATACGATGTATTTGTAGCGATGCCAATTTGTACGCCGCCACGGTAAACTCGATAGCCAGTGACACCAACATTATCCGTCGATGCATTCCACGAAAGATCGATCTGGGAAGACGATATCGCCGTTACACTTAGCCCGGACGGAGTGGTTGGAGGAGTAGTGTCCGGCGGCGGCGGAGTCGTTGTACCACCGCCTCCGGACGTTCGCATGAACATGACGTTGCCGGTGTATGAATTTGCAATAACAACTCCGCCGAGCTCGGGCACATACTGGACTGAGTTCTGAATACCATTTTGCCGATCGCTTGGGAGCGTTCCAGTTACACTCGGCGCGTCTACAAACCAGGTTGCAGCATCAACGCGATACATCCTAATGCCGGAACCCGAATTGTAAAATACTAAAAATTTATCATTTGTCTCATCGTAAACAATCCCTGGGTAGCCTGATAACGTCAATGGGCCGGAGCCCAAACCACCGAAGCTTGCGGAAATAAGATTGCCGTTCAGATCCCTTACCCGTGGAGCAACCGTAGCTCCATAGCTGCCGACCACCAGCATGCGATTACGTCCTGGGTCAATGGCTGCCGCTGCATAGTTACCTGCTTCGTTGTTTGCACTCACTCTTGACCATGAATTGGTGCTTTGCGTCCATTTCCACCAGCCCGCTCCGTAACGGTTATAATAGATATCTTCTGTTGTCGGATGTTTGACGACTAATGCTGCGGTAAAGTCACCTCCGCCGCTATATCGCGCGATGAACTCCGGCGCGTCCCACGTATTTGTCGAGACGTTGAAGCTGAAAGAATAGCCTGCATCGCCGGTATACGCCCATCCGGATGGCGGATTGGGCAGGCCCGATAGCAGCATGCCTGGGCTGGGCATGACCAACATTCTGTTACGAGCATTTATGAATTGTGACGCATAGTACGTGTGAGTCGGCGACGGCTTCAAGTCCAGGTAGAATTGCGAATTGTTGATGACTTGGCTGTCGGCGGACGGCGCACTAATTTGAACCCATTGGGGATTTTCCGTGTTCAACTGCAGAGCGTCGACTTCATTTCCTGCGTAATCGCCATGTCCACCTGCAGCACCGATGAGATAAACGCTCCCCTGCCGTTTTAGGGTCGCCCCATTCCATGCAACTATCTTTGAGGAAGGACCAGTGACACCCAAGGGCCGCGGATTCGGCTCAACGCTTGAGAGGGCAGTGTTGGGAATGGAATACCACTGCCAGAACGGTAAATTATTCACCCAGGTCGGAACAGTCGCCGCTGATGCGAGCGTGGTAGTGCTAAGGAGAAATAGAATAATAAAGCCGAGCTTTAGAACATATCTGCGCATAGATGCCTCGCCATTCTGTCGATGTAAGAAAATTTCGATCAGGTCGTTACCAACTCCCCACGACCGGCAAATCACCCTGTTGCCCGAAATTGTAGCACAGATCAACGACGCAGCCTTCGAATACGCCGTTGCCGTTGAGGTCCAGCAGCCAGTCGCCGGTGCTCGGTCGGAAGACGCCGATGTTGTCCGTGCCGCTGCCGTCCCAGTCGCCGACGACGGGAAGGTCGCCGGCCTGACCGAAGGAAGAGACGCAGAAGTCGCCGGAGCAGCGTTTCCCCATTTTGATGTCGCCGTTCAGATCGAGAATCCACTGACCGGTGGTCGGACGAAAGACGCCGATTTTCGTTTTCCCCGTTCCCGACCAATCACCGACGACGGGAATATCGCCCGCAAGGCCGAAACTCTTTTTGCAAAGATCGGTTCGCTTGCATTTATCGAGGGTTTCGTTGCCATTGAGGTCGAAGTACCAGCTGTGTGTGCTTGGACGAAAGATGCCGATGCGCTTTTGGCCGGTGCCGGTCCAATCGCCGACGACAGGTTTATCGCCTGCTTGGCCGAACACGAACGCGCAGGTGCTGAGCTCGCAGCCGTCGAGCGCGGAGTTGCCGTTGGCATCGACATACCACGTAGCCGTTCTCCTATCGAAAACTCCCGGCAGACTCTGCAGGCCGCCGTTCCACGGACCGACGATAGGCACGTCGCCTTGATCTCCGAAATTCGACAGACAAGAATCGGTATTGCAACCGTCCCAGGCGCCGTTGCCGTTATCGAGGAACCACTCGCCGGTGCTGGGGCGGAAGACGCCGATCATCGCCGGAGTATTGGCGGTGAAATTCGCTGTCACAGAAATGCTTGCACCGAGAGTTACGGTGCAGCTGCCGACGCCGCTGCAACCGCCGCCGCTCCAACCCAAAAAGGTCGCGCCTGCATCGGGCACCGGCGTCAAAGTGACGCTTGTGCCGCTTGTAGACGACATAGAGCAACTGGAGCCGCAGTCGATCCCCGCAGGCGTGCTGCTTACTTTTCCTTTGCCATGCTTCGACACGACGAGGCTGACGCTTTGTGCAGCGAACGTCGCGGTCGCGGTTTTATTGCTGTTCATGGATACGGCGCAGGTTCCGGTTCCCGTGCACGCGCCACTCCAACCGGTAAAAGTGGATCCTGTCGCCGGCGTCGCCGTCAAAGTTACAGAGGCGCCGTTAGAATAGGCTTCCGAACAATCCGTGCCGCAGCTAATGCCTGACGGCGCGCTCGTAACCGAGCCGTTACCCGTCCCTGCAGTCGTAACCGTTTTTACTACATTGACTGAAAGCGTGAAAGTCTGGAGCTGAAAGGTCGCGGTGCACGATTTGCTGACGGTGAGAGTGACCGATCCATCCGAGCAATCGGAGTCGCCGCTCCAACCGGTGAATGTCGATCCGGAAGCAGCCGTGGCCGTGAGGGCTACGACCTTGCCTGTTGTAAAGCTGCCGTTACAGGTCGTTCCACAGTTTACGCCCGATGGCGCGCTTGTTACCGTTCCGCTCCCGTTTCCAGACTTTGTAATGGAGAGGCCGACCGTGCCCGGTGCCGACTGTGCGGTCCCGCAGGCGGCATTCGAATACGAAGAATCGCCCGCGACATTGTAAGCTCTGACTCGATAGCAATATTGAGTACCCGCGACTACCGTCGTATCAGTGTAAGATGTGATGTTCGGGCCGACCGTAATTACCTGAGCGAAAGTGCCCGAGCTGCCCGTTGCCCTTTCAACCTTAAAACCGTCTTCATTTGTCGAATTATCGGCCCAGGTGAGGGTCAACTGAGCCGCTGACGCGACGGTAGACCACATCAGGATGATAAAGCCGAGCGCGAAAGGCATTATTTTCAAACGCATAATTACCTCAAGGAGAGAACGCTTCCACACGGGCGGTATTTGCAATAAGTCATTTTCCTGGATAGCGAATTTAGTTTACCGACCTCGGGTGAATACCCCTGTAAGCAAGCATTAAGCCAAGACCTAAGCTCTTGGTTCTGCTGTGTTTGTTAGTCCCTTATTTACGGGTGAAAATGACAAAAATTGTGATTACTCTTTCGTGTTACATGAATCGGGTTTCCTGTTACTAATGTGAAGGGAAAAAACTACAGTTTTTGGCAGTTCTCCTACAAAAACCGTGTTTTTTTGTTCAGAATGGAGTTTGAACGATGATTATAGCGACATTACTGACAGTTAGTGCGATTGCCGCTGCCACTTGGGCTTTCCAGGCTTTTTCACTCTCTAATCCTGTCAAAATTCTTCTCGTGGGCGTGATTCTCATACTTATTGCTACATGGACTAAAAGGTTGATGAGAAACAAACCGAAGGCTTAAACGGGCCAAGCTTAATTAAACCCAGGATTGTCATGATCGATATTGATCAGCTGTGGAAAATGCCGCCTGACTCCATTGAGGCTCGCCAGGACGAAGTGCATGTTTGGAGGGTATTTTTAAACAATGCTCCCGAATGGGTACAAAGTCTCAGCCAGGCTCTTTCCGAGGAGGAGCGGCAGCGGGCGAAGCGGCTTAGCCTCCACCGTGAAAGGCAGGACTTTATCGCGACAAGAGCCCTTCTTCGGATTCTTGTGGGCAGATATCTGAACCGAAGTCCCGACGGCATTTGCTTCAACTATGGAACGAATGGCAAGCCCTATCTGGCCGTCCGGGACGGTCACGCACTGCGCTTCAACTTGTCGCATTCAGAAGGAATCGCTCTTTTCGCGGTCACTCTTGGTCGTGAGGTGGGAATCGATATTGAAAGTATCCGAGATGTTCGCGTTCCGGAGGTCGTCGCCGAGCTGTTCTTTTCTCAGCGAGAAAGAGCTTTGCTCAAATCGCTGCCCGAGGAAATCCGATCAAAGGCGTTTTTCACGTGCTGGACGCGCAAGGAGGCATACCTCAAGGGGCGTGGCCACGGATTGACGGTCATGCGTAATAGCTTCAGTGTTTCGGTAGCGCCAGACGCATCAGCGGCGCTTCTCGAAGTGACGACAGAGCCCGATGAAGTCTCGCGGTGGTCCCTACTCGACCTGAATCCGGATTCTCGTTACGCCGCAGCACTCGCCGTCGAAGGCAAGGACCTGAAAATTCGATGTTGGCAATTGACGGGGAACATGCAGGAACTTCCCGTGCGCACAACGGGCAAAACCATTGGAAGAAATACGCCGTTGAACGTGCCAATCGTCAGGGCTCGATAGCCGGCACGTGTGTTGAGTCTCAGCGAAACCGTTACAGTAGTGTAAGCGTTTGCATCCCAACGTTGACTCGAAAATTTAAGGAGGACGCATGTATCTCGTGACCGGAGGCGCAGGATTTATTGGATCGCACGTGGTGGAGAGACTTGCCGTAATGGGGGAGCGGGTCCGTGTCTTGGATAACCTCAGCTTTGGAAAGCTCGCGAATCTCGCAGCCTGTGAAAATAAATTTGAATTCGTCAGCGGTGATATCCTTGACCCGGCAGCCGTTGCAACGGCCATGCAGGGAGTCGATGTTGTATTGCATCAGGCCGCTCTCCGATCCGTGCCCTTTTCCGTCGAAAACCCGGGACTGGTGAATCGCGTAAATGTGGAGGGCATGTTGAACATACTGACTGCGGCGCGTGATGCCGGAGTCAAGCGCGTTGTTTATGCGTCTTCATCGTCGGTCTACGGCGGTCGTCCGAGTGTGGCGCCGAAATCGGAGGCCGATCAGACCAATCCAATATCCCCATACGCCGTCTCGAAGCTTGCCGGTGAATATTACGCCAAGGTGTTTACAGACCTGTACGGTTTGGAGACTGTTGGACTTCGGTACTTCAACGTCTACGGGCCGCGTCAAGATCCCAATTCTCAATACGCAGCCGTCATCCCGCGGTTCATTAATTGGGCGTTTCAGGGACAGCCGCTTGAAGTGCATGGCGACGGACTGCAGTCGAGAGACTTTACCTATATCGACAATGTTGTAGCGGCGAATCTGCAGGCCGCGCATTCGCAGCTAGGAGTCGGCGGTGTTTTCAATGTGGGGCAGGGCAAATCGCACACACTTCTCGAGGTCATAGATTTCATTGAGGAGATGGTCGGTACAAAGCTGCGGTTGCTTCACACCGAGGCCAGGTCCGGCGACGTTCGTTATACGCAAGCGGATATATCCGAGGCTCAGCGCTGTCTCGGCTACGATCCCCAAGTATCCTTCGAAGACGGCTTAGCCGAGACCTTGCGATATTTTGGCCGCCAAATTGCATGGACCTTCAACGCTCGCGTTTAAATCCTGATAAAGTGCACGAATAAATCGAAATGGGACAAAAGGAGACCAACATGGGTCAAATTCAGCCATTAACAGTGTCGAAATCCGGAAGGGCGGCAGAGCTTAAAAAGAAAATTCAAAACCGCACTGCCAAGGTAGGCGTTATCGGTTTAGGCTACGTCGGCCTTCCCCTCGGCGTCGAAATGGCCAAAGAGGGGTTTCAGGTCACCGGCATAGATATAGATCGCCGCAAAGTGGACTGCGTCAATTCCGGCAACTCGCATATCCTCGACGTGCCGAATGAAACGCTTCAGTCGTTAGTGAACGATAAGCGTTTCAAAGCGACACAGTCGCTTGCAGCGGTGGAAAAGCTCGACACCGTGAGCGTCTGTGTGCCGACGCCTCTGCGCAAAACCAAAGAGCCCGATCTCTCCTACGTCATCGCGGCGGCCGAAGCGATCCACAACCATCTACAATCGGGGCAGTTGGTGATCTTCGAAAGCACCACTTACCCCGGCACGACTCGCGAACTCGTGCTGCCGATTTTGGAAAAGTCCGGTTTGGAAGTCGGGACCGATTTCTTTCTCGCCTTTTCTCCTGAACGCGTCGACCCGGGAAACCCGCAGTACAACACCCGGAATATTCCGAAAGTCATCGGAGGCATGACGCCTCACTGTGTCGAGCTGGCGGCGCTCTTATACGGCCAATTCGTAGAAAAAGTGGTGCCCGTGTCGACGCCTGAATGCGCCGAGATGGTCAAGCTTTTGGAAAATACTTTCCGCAGCGTGAACATCGCTCTCGCCAATGAGATGGCGCTCATGTGTCACAAGTTCAACGTCAATGTTTGGGAAGTCATCGAAGCGGCGAAGACGAAGCCGTTCGGCTTCATGCCTTTCTATCCCGGGCCCGGACTCGGCGGTCACTGCATCCCCGTGGATCCTTATTATTTGACCTGGAAAGCGAGAATGAACGGAGGCGACCCGCGGCTGATAGAGCTCGCCGCACACATCAACGATCAAATGCCGACCTTTGCCATCAGTCGCGTCGCCGATGCGCTGAACGACCGTCAACGAAGCTTGAAAGGTTCGAAAATATTGGCATTGGGGATGGCCTACAAACGCGATACGAGCGACGTGCGCGAGTCGCCGGCCATCGAAGTCGTAAAAGGCTTGAGCGAAAAAGGGGCATTAGTGGAATACTCGGACCCGTATGTGGCCTCGCTCGAGCTGAACGGAAAGACGCTGCAATCGGTCGCTTTAAAGCCCGAGGTGCTCCGCGCGGCCGACTGCGTCGTTCTGCTGACAGATCATTCCGGGTTCGATTATCAGATGATCGCTACCCACAGTCAGGTGATTGTCGACACGCGCAACGCGATGAAGGCATTTCCTGGTCCGAATGTCTTAAGACTTTAAATGCGGTCAGCCGAGGAAAATTAGAAAAAACCGGACGGAAAGGACCGGCCGAGACCCTTCGGCGTGACTTATTTAACCGTCGCGGTTCGATGACCGCATGTGCCCAACGAAATATCAGGCAGTAATCCCGAATTGGCAGCCGGCGCCGATATCGGTCGAAGCTTCGACCGAGGAAGTTCACTTATGGCTGGCGTCAATTGACATAGCGGCGGCAGATGTCGAGCTGCTCCATGGAATCCTTACAAATGACGAACGGGAGCGCGCCGCGCGCTTCCATTTCGAGCGCGACCGGAATCGTTTCATTGCAGGACGCGGGCTGCTGAGAATTTTGCTAGGAGGTTATCTTCGGAAACCACCTGCGGATATCTCCTTTACCTATAACCCGAACGGAAAACCGTTTGTCAGGGGGCTTGAAGATCATTTCGATTTCAACCTGTCACATTCGGGCGGTCTAGCCCTTTACGCATTTACTTTAGGACATCGGATCGGCGTCGATGTGGAATGTCTGGATCGTGAGCTGGAGGTTGAATCCCTCGCTTCGCGATTTTTTTCCGTCCAGGAAGTTGCGGCGCTCATGGCTTTGCCGCCGCACCACAGGCGCAAAGCATTCTTCGATTGCTGGACTCGAAAGGAAGCGTACATCAAAGCGCGAGGGGAAGGATTGTCTTTCGGCCTAAAGGATTTTAGCGTTTCCGTCGCGCCTTCGGATCCGCCGGCGCTTCTGAATGTTAGTCAGGAACCTAAAGAGGCCGAGCGCTGGCGGTATTTGCCTATCGACGCAGGACCATCTTATGCCGCGGCGGCTGCCGTTGAGGGCAAGATGAATCCGCGGACTCGATATTGGCGGTTTCGACAAGAAATTTTGAACAAAAATCTAAATGGCGTCCCTGCATGACTTCTCCCGGTAATGCCGAATGAAACGATAGGTTGTTAACAAATAATCGATACTTTCGAAAAAAATAGGGTACAAAGGCCAAATATTTTTAAAACGTAAAAATAAGTCTTTTTGCGTATAAAAACGAGTGGTTTGGAGCGTTGGGACCAGGGTCTCAGCGCTCTTTTCGTTTCAATACGGGCAATTTTACCCGGTCATACTTGACAGGCAATATCGACTTGCGTATACACATCAGCTTTCGGCGCATTCGTGGACCTCAAAATCATGGAATCGACGTATCTCAACGGATCAACTCTTTTGTCGAATTCGAACTCGGCGGCGGGTATTCTTGACGCCATCCCGTGCGCTGTCGTGGTCTGGAATCGCGAGCATGCTGCAATGGTCGTTAACCGCCGCGCTCGCGAGATGTTCGGCTTTGAAGCCGGCGAGCTCGAGGCCAACCCGTCGCTGTGGATGAGCCACATTCATACGGAAGACAGGGATCTCTTCAGCGCCGCGTGGAATAAGCTGGTGTCCGGCGAAAAGAGGATAGCCTGCGATTACCGTTTCGTCCGAGGTGAAAAAGAGTTTTGGATCCGTGACGTCTCGGTGTGTCGGGACGCAGGCGACGCCGCGCGCGAAGGAATCACCAGCGTGTATGTGGATGTGTCCGATCTGCGCCGCGAGCGGCGCAGGGATCGCGACGAGAAGCGTTTCGAGCAAATGGGCGACATCATCGACAGCATGGTTCACGGCGTCAAAAACGACCTTCAAATCATCAGCTCGGGATTCGATCTGATGTGCTTGACCACCGGAACGGAAGTCTCCGATTACCAGTCCCTGCTTGAAAGCATCCAGCGAATCAGCCGGACCATTCTGGATCTGCGCGAGTTTTTCTCGTCTCCCGAACCGAAGCTTTCGCGCGCCAGCCCGAAGGCGATCCTCGACGAATTAGTGCGTGACACGCAGACTAAACTCAGACGACAAAATATCGATCTGCGCGTGCGCTGCCAGGGCGCGATGCCTCTGTTGCGTCTCGATTGGAACGAGTTTCGAAAGGTACTGGGTCAGGTTATCGAATTCGCGGGTTTTCTCCTTCCCGGCGGCGGCCAGCTCGACCTCAAGATTGCGGTCCAGGAGGTCGACGGCAAGCATCAGATCGCATTGCAAATTGGTTGCGCGTCGGCGACGTCGCTGGCGGTTAAAGAAAACGACGTCTTTCGGCCCTTTCTCAAGGTCAACGGTAAGCAGGCCGGTCTCGGTATCGCGCTTGCCCGGCAGATACTCGGCCGCCACAACGGCGACATCTCGTTTCAGAAGCCCGATCCGCGGAGAGGCTTGTTCACCATCTCGTTACAGGCGGACTAGACGGACGGATATCTGACGATCGCCATGGATGACGTGCAAAAAACGTTGAAGCCGGTTCAGGCGGTCAACGTCAAGCGAAAAAAAACCGACGAAATCGACGGTGAGAAGCCCGCCGCAGGACCGGTCCCGACGATCCTTGTCGTTGACGACGAGGAGATCATTCGGCAACAGCTCGAACGGCTGTACGTAGCCGGCGGTTTCAAGGTGGCGGCTTGCGCTTCCGGCGAAGAAGCGCTGAAGCGCCTTGAGGCGGAAGATATCGATCTGATCATTACGGATATCCGACTGCCGGGCATGACGGGAATCGAGCTCACGAAGTGCGTGCATGAGCTTTATGCGGACGTTCCCGTCATCGTAATCACCGGCTACGGCGATATCGGCACCGCCGTCGAGGTTCTGAAACTCGGCGCCAGCGATTATATCGTCAAGCCCTTCACCGCCGCGACGATCCAGGAGTCGACGCGGGTCGTCCTTGAAAAAGCGCAGATCTTTACCGAGATTCGCCATCTCCGTCGCATCCTGAAGGACCGGTGCGAGTTCGGCGGCATGCTCAGCAAAACGCCTGAGATGCACCGCGTCTTTGAAATCATCCGCATGGTCTCGGACACCGACATGACCGTGCTCGTTGAAGGCGAGACGGGAACAGGCAAGGAGCTGGTCGCGAGCGCGATACATTATCAAAGCAGGCGCGGCCAGGCGCCGCTCGTCACTATCAACTGCGCCGGCGTTCCGGAGTCGCTGCTCGAAAGCGAGCTGTTCGGCTATGAGCGCGGCGCCTTCACCGGCGCCGATCAGGCGCGGCCGGGAAAAATCGAACTCGCGCACACCGGCACGCTTTTTCTCGACGAGATCGAGAGCATCTCGCTCTCCATGCAGGCCAAATTGCTGCGCGTGTTGGAAGATCAGAAGGTTATGCGTCTCGGCGGGAGCAAGAAAATTCAGGTCGATATGCGCGTTATCGCCGCGACCAACGTCCCGCTCAAAGACCTCGTCGCGAGCGGCCACATGCGCACGGACTTCTATTACCGCATCAACGTAATACCGATCCATCTGGTTCCGCTGCGCAACCGCCGGAAAGATATCGAGCTCCTGGTGCTCGATTTCATCCGTCATCACCCGCTCGCGCTGAGGAAAAGAATTTCCGGCGTGAGTCCGGCGGCGATGAGCCGGTTAATGCAGTATCCGTGGCCGGGAAATATCCGCGAGCTGCAAAACGTCCTCGAGCGCGCAATCGTCATGACGAGCCGCCGGATCATCGACAAAATTGAATTGCCGGAACAGTCGGCGCCGCAGTCCGCGTTCGAGGACCGCACTATGTTCGCCGACGTTTCGCTGCGCGACTGGATGCGCGAACAGGAGAAGCAGTACCTCGCCCGCCAGTTGAAGGCCTTCGGCGGGAAAATCGGACCGACGGCGCGGCATAGCGGCGTGGACGTAAAAACGCTCTACCGCAAAATGCGCGAGCACAATTTGGACAAGAAAGATTTCCAGGCCAAGGTCACCCCGCAGCCAGCCGCCGACAACGCTCCTCTTAGTTCCTGGTCGACCTCTCTCGATAACCCGCCGCGCGATTCTTAACCTCATCGACCCGCTTCGATCCTTTCCCGATTTCTTTCCCTCTTCAGCCCCGTTGTGACTGTTGCAGCTCAATATGCGGAGCTGCGCGATTCCGTTCCCATCGAATAAAGCTTGCCCGCTCGCGGTATTAGGAAAGTAAATTCAGAGTCGGTTCCTGTGAGAGCGGGGAGTGCGGCCGTCGTCTCTCCCCTCATTTTCTGCTAAATGACATTTGATGGTCGGGGAGTTGCGGCAGATTACACTCGCTGACGGGCGGCGGCTCGCGTTCTGCGAATACGGCGTGCCGCACGGCAAGCCGATTTTTTACTTTCACGGCTGGCCGGGCTCCAGGCTGGAGGCTACTCTCGCCGAGCCGACGGCGCGGCGCTTCAACGCGCGTCTCATCGGCATCGACCGTCCTGGTATGGGCGGTTCGGACTTCAAGGCCAACCGCGCGCTTCTCGATTGGCCGCTCGATGTCGGCGAACTCGCCGACGCTCTAGGCTTCGATCGTTTCGCCGTCGCCGGCGTGTCCGGCGGCGGACCCTATGCGCTCGCGTGCGCCCGGCGCATCCCGGAGCGGCTCACCGCGGTCGCCGTCGTCTGCGGCTTGGGTCCCGTGGAATCGCCGTCGGTCTGCGCCGCCATGTCGCCGCTCGCGCGGCGGACTTTCTATCTCTGCCGCACCGCGCCGTGGCTCCTGCGCATTGTGTTCGCGCGCACCGCGTGGAAACTCAAGCGCGACTTCAAATGGTACTTGAAGCACGTCTCGGACGCGCTGCCGCAGGCCGACCGGCAGGCGCTGCTCGGCTCCGACTTCAAAGATATCCTCGTCGCCAGCACACTCGAAGCCGTGCGCTCCGGGACGCGCGGTACTGCCTGGGAAGGCCGGATATATGCGTCGCCGTGGGCTTTCCGCCTCGAAGACATTTCCAAAGAAGTCCACCTGTGGCACGGCGAGGAGGACGCGACGGTGCCCGCATCGATGGGAAGGCACGTCGCGGAGACTCTTTTTCGATGCCGGCCGCGCTTCTATCCCAAGGAAGGCCATTTTTCGCTGATAACCAACCACATGGCCGAGTTCTTCGAGGTTTTGACCGCATAGTCGCTTCCCCGCTTGCAACGGGCGCCTTGTCTTCGATAGATACTTCGGTGCGTCACTCGTCACCGCAAACAGCACGCGAGGCATGAAATGAATGTGGATCTTACCAAGCGGGCGGCTTATACCGACAAGACGCCGTACGAGATTTGGCAGCAGACCGAAGGCGTGCCGATCTATCGCGGCCTCGCCATCGATGATTTGCGGACCGTTGAGCTTAAGCCGTGGTCGCGCAAGGGAGTCCTCGGCGCTTTTATCAATCTCATCGGCGCGGGTCGCGCCTGCGATTCCTATGCTGTAGAAATTCCCGCAAAGTCTCAGACGAAACCCGAGCACTATCTCTTCGAAGAGCTCATCTACGTCGTCAAAGGCCGCGGCGCGACGACCGTGTGGAACGAGAGCGGCCGGAAGCAGACGTTCGAATGGCAGGAGGGGAGCATGTTCTCGCCGCCGCTCAATACCTGGCGGCAGCATTTCAATGTGCAGGGCGACGAGCCGGCGCGTTTTGTCGCGCTCACCGACGCGCCGGTCATGATCAATCGCTTCCGCAACCTCGATTTTATCTTCAACAACGCCTTCGGCTTTACGGATCGCTTCAACGGCGAGGAAGGATATTTCAACGGCAAAGGCAAAGCGATCGAAGAGCATCGCACCTGGGATTCCAACTTCATCGCCGACGTGCCGGGCTTTCGCCTGATGGACCACAGCAAGCGCGGGCAGGGCGCGCGCGGCATCCTGCTTCATTTCTCCGCCAACACGATCAGCGCGCATATCGAGGAGTATCCCGTCGGCACGTATCCGCGCGCGCACTGGCACGGACCAGGGGCGCACATCCTGATTCTTTCGGGCGAGGGCTATTCGCTCTTGTGGGAGCCCGGCAAGCCGCGCACGCGCATCGACTGGCGGCCGGGGAGCTATTTCGTGCCGCCGGCAAAATGGTTTCACCAGCACTTTAATTCCGGCAAAGAGCCCGCGCGCTATCTCGCGCTCAAGCCCTGGGGCTTTACCTATCAGGTCGAAGACCTGGTGAAGACGCTCGAGGTCGAGTCGGCCGGCGGAACGCAGATCGACTATAAGGATCAGGACCCGGAGATCCACGCGACGTTCATCGCCGAGTGCGCGAAGCGCGGCGTCGAGGTGCGGCTGAAATTTTAGTGCAGCGCGAGGAGATAAGATGAACGTACAGATGGGTGGCGCCGAGGCCAAGGCGTACGTCGATGAAATTTATCGCAAGGTCGCTCAGCGCTGGCAGGAGCGCGTAACGACCTCGCGTTTCATGACCGCGCTCGCCGCCGGCAAGCTGCCGAAGGAAGCGTTCCGCATCTTCTACAAGAACTGGGGCGCGTACACGATCGAGATCAACACTCTGGAAGCCGCCTCTTATCACAAGCACATCCATTTTTTTCGCAAGCATCGCGACTTGATGGCGGCGATGGCGGAGAAGCTCGCCGACGAATTGATCCATCCCAAGCCGCCGGGCCACATTCACGTCGTGGTCGAGACCGGAAAGGCGCTCGGGATCGGCGAGGACGAGATTTTCGTCACGCCGATGCTCGCCGAGTTCCGCGCCAAGATCGACTGGTTCCGCGCGGTCGTGTGGGAAGGGACAGTGGCGGAATTTTATTCCGCCGGCGCGACCGAAGAAGTCTTCGGTCACTGGGCCGGCGAAGTCTACACGGCGCTCACGAAACATTACGGCCTCACGCCCGCTGAGGCGGTCTACTTTTCGCTCCACGAGGAGGCCGACACGCGCGAGCACGAAGGCGTCATGGGCCACGGAAGCTTCCGCCGAATGGTGCTGCAGCGCCTATTGGAAGAGGGCGCGGAGGTGCGGCCCGGCTACACGCTGGAATATTGCGCGCTCACATCCATCGATCTCCACGGAGCGATCCTCGAGGCGTCGCTCAATGAGGCCGCGCGCAAATGAAGCTTCGCGCGCTATTTGTTTTCGCAGCCGTGCTGTTGATCGGCGCGCCCGGCGCCGCGCGCGCCGACGAGCGGGTGGTCGCGGCTTATGACGGTTTTGCCGGCTTTCAGGGGCCGATCTGGGCGACGCGCGAGCTCGGCCTCTTCAAGAAGCACGGGCTCAACGGCGAGCTGGTCTTGATCACCGGCGCCGCCCGCGGCATGGCCGCGCTCGTCTCTTCGAGCATCGATTTCGCTATGGGCTCGGGCACGGCGTCGCTGCCGATCCGCCTCCGCGGCGGCGACGTCGTTATCATCGGCGGCGCACTCAATAAATTCCCCTTCAGCTTCATCGCGCAGAAAGAAATTCGCAAACCCGCGGATCTGGTCGGCAAGAAGATCGGCATCCTGAACTTCGGCGGCTCGACCGACCTCGCCGTCGCGCTCGCCCTCAAGGAATGGAACCTGCCGCGCTCGTCGATGACGATCTTCGCCGCCGGCGGCGCGCCCGAGCGGCTCGCCGGATTATCTTCGCGCGTGCTCGACGCGACCGTGCTGTCGCCGCCCGAGACGATCGCGGCGGCGCGCATGGGCATGACCGTGCTCGCTAATCTCAGCGATCTGAAGGCGAGTTTTCCCCAAACCGTCATGACGACGCGCCGCTCGTTCCTGGAAAAAAACCGCGACACGGTGAAACGCTTCGTGCGCGCTTACAGCGAGGCGGTCCACATCTTCAAGACCGACAAGGCGAAGGGTATGGCGGTGTATACCAAATGGCTCAAGCAGCCCGACGCGAAAATCATCGAGGCGACGTACGATTATTTCGCGCCGCGGTTCTCGTTCCCGCCGCGCATCGACCGCGACGGCATTCGCAACGCTCTCGAGCTCGTCGGCGACCGCGATCGGGAGGCGAAGGGCGACATCAATATCGAGCAGTTCCTTGACGAAAGCCTCCTCGACGAGCTGGAACGCGAAGGATTTTTCAAAAAGCTGCGCTGACCGGAGAAAAGCGATGACTCTCGACGAACTCAATCGCGAGCTGGCGGCGCTCCACCTGGTGGGCTTCTGGAGCGGCAACGTCACCGGCTTCGAGCAGGACATCGAGCCTAAGAGCGCGTTCGAGCCGCATCTCTGGAAATGGCAGCACATTCATGAAGGGCTGCTCAAAGCGCGCGAGCTCGTGAGCCTCGAGATGTCGGAGCGCCGCACCGTCCGGCTCGCGAATCCGGTCGGCGCGGGGTGGGCGACGCCGACCGTGCACATGTCGGTGCAGCTCGTGCGCCCCGCCGAGATCGCCAAGGCGCATCGCCATTCGCTGACGGCGCTGCGCTTCGTCGTTCGCGGCGGCGGCGCGCACACGACGGTCGAGGGCGAGCGCTTCGTCATGTCGCCGGGCGATCTCATTCTCACGCCCAACTGGACCTGGCACGATCACTACAACGGCAGCGCCGAGGATATCGTCTGGCTCGACGGCCACGACGGGCCGCTGGTGAAAGCGCTCGAAGTCATTCGCGTCGAGATGTTCGGCCGCAAGCAGCAGCCGGTCGAGGCGCCGCCGGACCTCGCGATTCACCGCTACGGCCGCGCGCGGCCCTATGAAAAGAACGTCAACTTTCCCGATCCGCCGTTCAAATATCCGTGGGAGGAAACCTATCGCGCGCTGGCCGCGCTGGCCGCTACGAAAGGCGATCCTTACGACGGCGTGCTGCTGCGCTATGCGAACCCGCGCAACGGCGGGCCGACGTTCCGCACGATCGGCTGCGAGATCCAGATGCTGCGGTCGCGCGAAAAAACCAAACAGCACCGCCACTCGAGCCACACGATCTACCACGCTTTTCGCGGGGCGGGCCGCACCGAGGTCGGCGATCGGGTGCTCGAGTGGAGCGCGGGCGACTGCTTCAGCGTGCCGTCATGGCAGTGGCACGGCCACGAGAACGCTTCGGCCGACGAGGCGATTCTTTTTTCGATCAACGACCGTCCGCTAAAAGAAGCGCTCGGCTTCTATTGGGAAGAGCCTCGGTCTGAATAAAAACGGAGCCAGGAGAAGTATGAAAATCAAAGTCCGGCAGCTGCGTCGATGTGCATCGATCTTGCCGTTCGCGATCTTTTTCGCCGCCTCGGCGTGGGGACAGCCAGCGGGCCTTATCGAGGCCGCCAAAAAAGAGGGCAAGGTCGTCTGGTATACGTCGCTCAACATCAACGACAGCAACGCGCTGCTCGCCCGCTTCGAGCAAAAATATCCCGGTATCAAAAGCGAGCTGCTCCGCGCGGGATCGGAGCAGCTGTTAAACCGTGTGCTCACCGAAGACACCGCCGGTCGAAGCGCGATGGACGTCGTCAACCTAACGACGATCAACGCGCTCAAGCGGCGCGGGCTGCTGCAAGCGCACCGCTCGCCCGAGTTCGCGGCTTTTCCCAACCAGTTTAAAGACCCGGACGGCTACTGGGCGACGCTCTACAACATCTATTACGTCCTCGGATACAACACGAAAATGGTTTCGCCGAAGGACGCGCCGAAGAATTGGGACGATTTTGTCAATCCTAAGTGGAAAGGCAAAATCGGCATGGACCAGGAAGAGTACGAGTGGTACGCCGGCACGATCAAGGCCTGGGGAAAAGAAAAGGCGCTGAAGTTTCACAACGCCCTGGCGCAGCAGCAGATCCATTGGAATCGCGGCCACACCATGGTCGCGCAGCTGATGGCCGCGGGCGAGTTTCCGCTCGGCATCATCTACGCCCACCGCACCGAGTCGATGAAAAAAGCGGGCGCGCCGATCGACTGGGCGAAGACGGCGGATCCGGTGTTTGTCACGATATCGCCGGTCGCCGTGGCGGCCAAGGCGCACAACCCGAACGCGGCCCGCCTGCTGATGGATTTCATTCTATCGAAGGAAGGGCAGACGGTCCTGCGCGGCGCGAATCGCATCTCCGGCCGGCTCGACATCGAGCCGCTGGTGCCGGACATGAATCCCGCAAAACTCAAGCTCTTCGCCATCGACTCCGGCGTCGCGGAGGAGCTCAACCGCTATAGCAAAGAATTTCGGGAGATTTATTTTAAAAACTAATCCCCGATGATCTTTCGGAACAGCGCGCTCACGTTGTTGTACTTCGCGCCGCCCCATTCCATCGGCGAGACGACGTGCAGCTCGGTCCCGGGCTCGGTCGCCCACTTCACGTCGCGCCGCGAGGTCCAGTAGAACTGGTTGTGTGCCATGATCTCCTGAGCCTCCTTCGAAAGATGATAATCGGCGAGCAGGGCGGCGGCATAGGGATGCGGCGCGCGCGCCGCGATGGCGACGCTGCTAGGCGGCTTTACGGCCGTGGGATTCATGAAAACAAAATTGACCGGCGCGCCTTTCGTCTTGAACTGGCTCGCGCTGTGCACGTATCCGTCGATCAGCAGGTCGTGCTCGCCGGCCGCCACGAGCTGCGTGATGAGCGAATGGCCGCGCTTGAATTGTAATCCCTGCTCCGTCACGAGCCGCTTGAAAAAAGCGGTCGCCTTGCTCTCGCCTATCAAATCGATCATTGCGGCGAGCCAATCATATTCTTCTCTGTCCATCACGAGCCTTCCCTTCCATCTGGGCTGCAGAAGGTCGTCGTAAGACTTGGGCACCTCGGCGGGCTTGACGTTGTTCGTGTTGTAGAGAAGCGTGTATCCCGTCGCATAATAGCCCGACAGGTAACCTTCCGCGTCGAAATAGCCCTTGCGCAAAAAGTCCCTCATGGGGCTGCGATATCTCGCGATGACTTTACTGCTCATCAGGTCCGGGATCAGCGTCCCCCGGATCGAAATCAGGTCGACGTTGAAGACTCCCGCGCGGTATTCGGTGGTGACTCTGCTGACGACCGCCGGTCCGCCCAATCTTGCATAGCGCACGTCGAGAAATGGATAATTTTTATTGAAACCCTTGATGAGCTCCTGAATGTCGCTCGCGCCCGAAGAGCCGAAATACTGGACGACGCCCTCTTTCCGGGCGCCGTCTACGAGAATTTTGGTGCGCTCCTCGGCCGATTTGCGGTTGATTTCGCTCAGCACGCTCTCGACGTCGCCGCGTGCCTGATAGGGCACGGCGAGCGCGGCGATGGCGATGAGAAGCAGCTTGAACATTCCCGCGCCGATCTTCATAGCAGCGTCTCCTGCGATCTCTCTCGCGACGTTTATTTGCCGCGCGCTTGGTCGATCATTTTCACAACTTGATCGACCGTCCGGACGCGGCCCATGCGCGGAAACATCAGGTCCATGAGCGTGTCGTGGGCGCGCTGGTCGTGGATCGTGGCGCACGCGTCGCGAGCGATAATCAGGTTGTAGTCCAGATCGCGGGCGGAGAAAATCGTCGCCGCGAGGCCGACGTCCGTCGAGCCGCCCGAGACGATCAATGTATCGATCTGCGCCGCACGCAGCGCGAGATCGAGATAGGTCTGGTGAAAAGCGCTCCAGCGGTATTTGAGAATGTAATAATCGTCGGGCCGGGGGTCGAGCTCCGGGATCACGTCCGATCCGGTGCCCCCGTGTACGGCGACCGACTTCTCTTTTCCCGGACCGCCATCGGACCAGGGCTTGAGGTCGATTCTGGTATCGGTCAGCAGTGGGACCGACGTCGCGCCGTCGGCGCGGTGGTTGCCTTTGGCGAAGAAGATCGGGATGCCGGCCTGCCGTCCCGCCTTCATCAGGCGCACCGCGCCTTCGACCATCGGCTTCTTGCGCGCCCGGTTAGCCTCGCTCGCCTGATGGTAGTAGCCGTTCAGAATGTCGAAAAAAAGGATGCCGGTTTTTTTAAGCTCGATCTGATCTGGATTCATCGTTTTCCCTTTCGTGATTGACTGCGCGAGTATGGCGCATTTCACTCGCGTTGAGCAATGGGACGGCCGTGGAAATAGATTGCAATGCGCGAAATCTATGAGTGCGTTTGATTGACAAGGTCCAAGGAAACGAAATATAGAAAAAAAATTGTAATACGCGCATCGATCATAGGCTCACATGGAATCGCAAGCCGTAGACGCAGTTCTTCAAGGCCTCAAGCAATCGGGCGTGGACTTTATTTCGCTGCTGCCGGATTCGGACTTTTCCGGGCTGCAGAAGAAGGTCACGGGCGATCCGAGCTTCAGCTACTGTGCCGTGAGCAACGAGGCGATCGGCGTCGGCGTCTGCGCGGGCGCGTGGCTCAGCGGCAAGCGGCCCGCGCTGCTCGTGCCCACGTCGGGTCTTCTCGTTGCCGCTTGGCCGCTCACGAGTCTTTGCATGGCGTGGGGGCTACCGCTGCTTTTGCTCATCCCTTTTCGTGGCGACATCGGCGACGCGTTCTGGCTCATGGGACCGTATAAAGACACCACCGAGCCGCTGCTCGGTGTGCTTCACATCCCGCACGTCGTCGTGAGCAAGACGGAAGAAGTTACAAAGGCGATCGTCGACGCGCAAGGATCGACGATCAGCTGGCAGCGCCCCGTGGCCGTACTGCTCACCGGAGAGACGATCAAATGAAGCGCTTCGATTGCTTCAAGTCGCTCGCCGCGATGCTCGGTCCGGACGACATCGTCGTCGCGAACGTTGGGCCGATCTCGCGGGAATGGAACGCGTTGAGGCCGAGCGAAGCGAATCTGCTCCAGGTGAACCTCGGCCTTTGCGCCGCTGTCGGGCTCGGCATCGCGATCACGCTGCCGCACCGCCGCGTCGTCATTTTGGACGGCGACGGCAATCTGCTGCTCAATCTCGCGAGCCTCGCGGACATGGCCAACCAGGGGCTCAAAAACGTGCTCCACATCGTGCTGGATAACGAGACGTATGAGGGCGGCGGCGGGCTGCCCTCGGCGACCGCCGGCAAAGCCGATCTCGCGCTTATCGCGAAAGGCGCCGGAATCGAAAATGCGCGCGTCGTCACGGTGCTCGACGATTTCGCGCAGGCCGCGGGCGACGCGCTGCGGAGTTCCGGGCACCGCTTCATCGTGGCAAAGGTGGACAAAGGCACCGTGGAGAAACTACCCACGCTAACGCTCGACGGCAAGGAGGGCAAATACCGCTTCGCCCGCTACATCGAGCGCACGGAAGGAAAACAGATTCTGCGGCCGAGGTACACGCATATCTAGTAAAAGGAGATTTCGTGGAGATAGAAAAAGCACGCATCGTCGTTGACGGCCTGAAAGAGGCCGGAATCAATTTCACGGTCGGACTTCCCGACTCGCAGTTTCATGAGGTGTACGAGCAGATTCTTCAGGACCCCTCGTTGAAGTACGTGGGAGCGGGCAACGAAGCCGAAGGCGCCTCGATCGCGATGGGGGCGTGGTTCGGCGGCAAGAAGCCCGCGCTGATCATCGCGACCTCTGGCCTGCTGGTCGCGACTTTCTCGCTGGCACGGCTGCATCTCAAGGAGGTGCCGCTGCTGGTTCTCATCCCTTACCGCGGCGACCTCGGCGACCCGCGCTGGATGGGCATTTACAAACAATTCGTCGAGCCCATGCTCAACTCGATGGACATCCCATATAAAATCGTCAGCCGGAAGGATGAAATCAAACAGACGATCGCGGATTGTCAGATTTGCGCCGAGGCTTGGCTCAAGCCGGTGGCGGTCCTGGTTACGGGGGAGGCTTTATGGTAAACCGCGCCGACTTGATCAGCATATTTGGCGAGATGGTTAACGATGAAATGCTGGTCGTGACGCCGATCGGCTCCACGACGCCACTTTGGGAGCGCACGGGGCGCGGTCCGACGAGCCTCACGTCCGTCAGCCTCGGAATGTGCACGCCGACCGCGCTCGGTCTCGCCCTCGCTCTGCCGCACAGGAAAGTGATCGCGCTCGACTCCGACGGCAACCTGATCCTGAACCTCTGCAGTCTCGGCACGGTCGGCAACGAGAGGCCGAAGAATCTCACGATCATCGTGTTCGACAACGGCAACTATTTATCCGGCGGGCCGGGCAAGGGGAAGCCCGGCATGCCGACGGCGACCGCCGGCAACATGGATCTCGCGGCCGTCGGCCGCGGCTGCGGCATCGAGAAGGCGAGCATCGTCAGGACCGAAGCGGAATTTAAAGTGGCCGCGGAGAAGGCGCTCAAAGAGGACGGACCTTCGATGATTGTGGCCAAAATCGACCCCGTCGACGTGCGGCAGACGAAAAATTTCCGCGAAGATCGCGGACCCGGGCAGGACACGCGAGAAAACAAATATTCGTTCGCGCGGCATATCGAGCGGCTGGAGAACATCAAGATACTGAAGAGGGGAGGCGGATAGCCGTGACGCCAGCTCATGTAAGAAAAGCGATCGGGCTTTGTCTTTTCGTCTGCGCGGCGTGGGCGGCGCCTTCGAGCGCGGCTCCCTGGCGCACCGGCGTGCCGAGCCCGTCGGCGAGCTATTTTCCCGCCATCGTCGCTTTGAAAATGGGATTCTTCGCCGACGAGGGCGTGCCGGCGGAATACATCACGATGAAGCCGTCGATCATGCCGGCGGCCATGTTGAACGGGGAAATCCAGGGCACGACTGCGACAGGCACCGCGGCGAGCGCCAACCTGAAAGGCCTGCCGTTCAAGATCGTCATTTTCTTTTCCACCAAGCTCATGGATTCGCTCGTGACGAAGCCGCAAATCAAGAGCGTGGCCGAGCTGCGCGGGAAGATCGTCGGCGTCGACACCTTCGGCGCCAGCACCGATGTGATCACGCGCCTAGTATTTCAGAAGTACGGACTCGATCCCGCGCGCGACGTCAAGATCCTCGCCACCGGCGACGAGTCGATCCGCTTGGAGCAGTTGAAGCTCGGACAGATCGACGCCGCGATGCTCGGGCCGCAGGGCGTGGTCGCCGCCAAGCGCGCCGGGCTGCGCTCGCTGGTCGACGTTGCCGATGAAATCGAGCTGCCGTTCGTCGGCATGGCGACGACCACGAGGATCATCGAACAGCAGCGCGGCGAGCTCAAGAAGGTCCTGCGCGCCAACGTGCGCGGCATCCGCTATTCCATCGATCCCAAGCGGCGCGATTCCGTCGTCACGATCATGAAGAACTGGCTCAAGCTCGATCAGGAGACCGCCGAGTACACCTACGGCATTTACCTCAAGGGAGCTTCCAAAGACGGCACGCTCAGCCGCGCCGGCATGGAGGCGCTGCTGGCCGAGCGCAAGCGGCAGACGAAAGTGACGGAGGAAGTCCCGCTCGACAGGGTTTTCGACTTCAGTCTGGTCGAGGAAATAAACCGCGAGCTGAAATAGGAAGAGAATTGGTCGGGGCGACTGGATTTGAACCCGGTCGGAAAGAAAAAGTCTAAACGTCCTTAAGACTCGTAAGTTGCTTGATTCATCGGAATTTCTGAACGGCATCTCGGCGTCTCGGAACGGCCCGGGAAAAATCCTCTCACTAAAAACCAAACGGTTTGGGTTTGCCTACATTACTTTCGCTACGCGAATGCTGCTTGTAGAAATGAATCTTCGCGTAAGCGGGTAGCTGACAGCTCGACCTACGGTTTTTCTAACATGAATTCTCGATTGGAAATCTACGACTGGATTGTCGTTGTGATTCTTCTCCTAGCCTTTGCGGTCAGGCTCAACTATTTCCTAATCACGAAAGATCAGCCGCTCTGGTGGGACGAAGCGGAATACATGGTGAAAGCGAAATCGCTCGCTTTCGGCACGCCGGAGACCGGCTGGTACAAATCGCGGCCGGTGCTTTTACCTTTTTTCGCCGCCGGCCTTTTCAAGCTCGGTATCGGCGAAGCCGCAGTGCGCTTTTTATGGGTCGTGCTCTCAACGGCGTCCCTGATTCTTCTCTATCGCACCGGCGCGCTTCTTGTGAGTAAGCGTATCGGAGTTTACGCCGTTGCTCTGGGGTCGGCTTTTTATATCGATCTTTTTTATTCGATGCGCTTGCTGGTCGATGTGCCGCAGGTCTTCTTCGTCGTCCTCGCCGCATACTTGTTCGTCAGAGCCGTGTATCGAAACTCGACCTACAGCGCGTGGGCGTTGCTGCCGGTCATCTTTCTAGGAACGGCGATGCGCTTTACAGTCGGAATATTTTTTCTGGTGGCAGCAGCTTTTCTGGTCGTCATTGAAAGAGACGCGCTATGGAAAGATAAACGTTGGTTCGTATCCTTAATCCTCGGCGTCGCCGTTTTTCTTCCCTTTTTGATCTACTACGGGGCCGCCTACGGCAGCCCATTCTTTCCCTTCGTGTCACAAGACGTGCTTAGGACCGCGGGAAAAGCCGTGGTCGGTCCCGGCCACATTCTCATCGATTACCTGCTATTCTTTCCTAACTATACGAACATCTTCGTGACGCTGGTATTTCTCGCTGGCTTTGCGCTGGCTGTCGCTGTGCTCGTCCGACACGTCGGCGATCTCGCCACCGACAGAACCATCCAGAGCGATCTGCTTTTGCTCCTTTGGACAATCGTGCCGTTCCTTTTTTTCAGTCTGGTGGTCGACCATTTCGAAGATCGTTACATCGCGATGATCTTCCCCGCAGTCTTTCTCTTGACCGGCCTAGCGCTCGATGCAGGTTATGAATATCTCAAGCGCTTCAATGTTCCGGCAGCCGTTGCCGCGGTCACGTTATTTTTGATTTATGCCGCCGTGTCGATGGCGCTGCACTCGGATGTCGTCATCGCCGACAAACTCGACTCCTTTGCCGCGGTTCAGGACGCCGGGCTCTGGATCAAGGCGCATTCGCGGCCCGAGGATTCCGTCATAACCTCGAGCGTGCCCCAAAATACGTATTATTCGGAGCGCGCTTCCTACGCGATACCGAAGCAGCCGGAGGATTTCGATCGCATAGTGGCGCAGCAGAAGCCTAAGTATTTGGTGCTTTCGCTATGGGAGCAATCTCCGCCGTGGGTGTACGGCTGGCCCGCGGCGAATCCGGGGACAGTCAATGCCGTCGCGGTGTTCTTTTTCGACGAGGAGCGGAAGCGGCCGGCCGCAATAATCTATAGCTTAACCAACCGTTAGCTCTTCCAGTACGTACTTTCATAAACTTTGCAGCACAAATCTTCATTTCTCGTTAGAAAGTACATCCCGGAACGACCCGCAAAACTCCCTAAAAGAAGTGGATTGGAAAGAAAAGAGAAGTGGTCGGGGCGACTGGATTTGAACCAGCGACTTCACGGTCCCGAACCGTGCGCTCTACCAAGCTGAGCCACGCCCCGATCGCATTAATCTTACACGTGCCGAAGCAATAATCAATCGGCGGCGGAACGATTATTCGCCCACCGCGCTGCGCATTTTTTTGATCGTCACGGCGTAGTCCGGCGTCTTGAAGATGCCGGAGCCCGAGACGATCACTTCCGCGCCGGCTTTCGTCACGATATCGACGTTGTCGGCCTTGATCCCGCCGTCGGCCTCGATCAAAACCGGCAGCTTGCGCGCCGCGACGAGCTTGCGCGCCTGCTCGATCTTCGGCAGCACGTCGGCGATGAACGCCTGGCCGGCGAAGCCGGGAAACACCGTCATCATGAGGATCATGTCGACATGATCCAGCAGCGGCTCGACTTTCTCCAGCGGCACGTCGGGATTGACGGCGATCGAGGCCTTCGCGCCGAGGCCGCGGATTCGCTGTAAAGTTTTCGCAGGGTCGGGGCAGGTGTCGGGATGGACCGAGACCCAATTCGCGCCGGCTTTGATGAACTCCGGAGCATACTTGTCCGGATCGCTGATCATCAAGTGCACGTCGAGCGGCACGCGCGCCGCCTTGCGCACCGCTTCGACCACGAACGGACCGATCGTAAGGTTCGGGACGAAATGGCCGTCCATAATATCGACGTGGAGCCAATCCGCGCCGGCATCCTCGACCTTGCGGATCTCCTCGCCGAGGCAGGTGAAGTCGGCCGACAGTATCGAAGGGGCGATTTTCATCTCAGGCCTTTCTCATGCGCGCGGCAAAAAAACCGTCGCTATCGTCGCGGTGGGGCAGCGCCATAAAATACTTTCCGCGCGTCATCTTTTCCGCGCCTGCGGGCAGGAGTTCCTCCGCGTCTTCCAAAGTATATTCTTTATGGCGGCGGAGGAAATCCTCTACCACCTCCTCGTTTTCCTCGCGCGTCAGCGTACACGTGGAATAGACCAATGTGCCGCCGGGTTTCAAGTACGCCGACACGCGCTCGAGAATTTTCTTCTGTAGCTGGCTGAGCCGCCGTATGTCGGCCTCCGACTTTAGCCACTTCGCCTCCGGATGCGAGCGCAGCGTTCCCAGACCCGTGCACGGCAGATCGGCGAGAATCCGATCGTACGGCGCGGCGAGAGCTTCGGACAGGTCGACAGCGGCGTCGGCGACGACCGGGCGAATCGACGCGATTCCGAGCCGCGCGATATTTTCGCGCAGCCGCTCGATGCCGCGCGCTGAAATATCGGTCGCGACGACCTCTCCTTTGTCGCCCATTAGCTCGGCGACGTGCGTCGCCTTGCCGCCCGGCGCCGCGCTTGCGTCCCATACGCGCTCGCCCGGCTGCGGATCGAGCAGCTGCGCAACGAGCTGTGAAGCCTCGCCCTGCACGAAAAACAGTCCCTCCGTGAAACCGGATAGCTTCTGGATAGACGCGCCGCCGCGGATTCGAATCGCCTGCGGCGCGTGCGTCGCCGCTTCGGCTTCGATGCCCGCCTGCGTAAATTTTCCGATCAATTCGTCGCGCGTGATTTTCAGCCGGTTGGCTCGCACGACCAGCGGCGGCTCTTTGTTATCGGCGTTGAGCAAGGCTTCGATGTCGCCGCCGCCGAAATAATCCAGCCACTTATTCACCAGCCACTCGGGATGGGACCACGTGACGCTGAGCCGACGCGCCTGATGGCCGTCAAGTCGTAAATTCGCCAGCCGGTCTTTGTCGCGCAGCGAGCTCCGCGCGATGGCGTTGACGAGGCCGGCGGCGGCGCGCCCGCCGTAGCGCTTCGCGAGCTCGACGGCCTCGTTGACCGCGGCGTACGCCGGGACACGGTCGAGGAACATAATTTGATACATCGTCAGGCGGAGGACATTTCTGAGATAGACGTCCATGTCCTCCAGCGGCTGGCGCGTCAGAAGACCGAGCGTCCAATCGATCCGGCCGCGCCAGCGGAGCGTGCCGTAGACGATCTCGGTCGCCAGCGCGCGGTCGGCGGCGGAAAGGTCGCTCGCCTGGAGCGCGCGGTCGAGCAAGATGTCGGCGAACGCCCGCCGCGTCTCGACCGCGTGCAGAATGTCCGCGGCCATCGCCCGGCTGGATTTAGGCGGCGCCGAGGCGCGCGCCCTTTTCGATGCGGCTGCCATTCAGGAATTCCGCGGCGCTGACGCGCTTGCGATTTTCGAGCTGCACTTCGTCGAGGGCAAGCGCGCCGTTGCCGGTCGCGACCCATAAATCCGAGCGACTCGCGCGCACGACTTCTCCCGGCGCGCCGCTTTCGCCCTCGACGACGCGTGCGCGATGGATTTTAAGCAGCGTCCCTTGGAATTGCGTGTAGGCCGAGGGCCACGGCGTGAAGCCGCGCACGCGGCGCTCGATGGCGGCCGCAGGCAGGCTCCAATCGATCTTGCCGTCTTCTTTTTTGATCATCGGCGCGTAAGTCGCCGACGCTTCGTCCTGCGACTTCGGCGCGACCGTTCCGTCGGCGATGGCCGCGAGCGTCTCGAGCAGCAAATCCGCACCGATGGGCGCGAGCTTCTCCTGCAGCGACGCCGTCGTTTCGTCCGCGCTTACTGCGATCTCGCGCTGAAGAAGAATCGACCCGGCGTCCATCTTCTCGACCAGCTGCATGGTCGTGACGCCGCTTTTTTCCTCGCCGTTGACGACGGCCCAGGCGACCGGCGCCGCGCCGCGGTACTTCGGCAAAAGCGAGTAATGGACATTGAGGCACCCGTGCGGCGCGAGCTCGAGAATTTGCCGCGGCAGGATGCGGCCGTAAGCGACGACGACGATGATGTCCGGCGACCAGGCGGTCAGCGCGGTCAAAAAGGCCGGGTCGCGAATTTTTTCCGGCGCGAGAACAGGCGCGCCGTGCTTTTCGGCGACGCTTCGCACGGGGGAGGGCGCGGGCTTTTGACCGCGTCCTACCGGGCGGTCCGGCTGCGTCACAATGCCGGCAACCGTGTGCGGCGAATGCACCAGCCGTTCGAGCGAAAGCGCGGCGACGCGCGGCGTGCCCATGAAGACGATACGCATCGGAGTTGAGAGAGAAGCTTGGCGATGCCGGCGTCTGGCCGGCTAGATCATGACCCGCGGATTTTCCGGCGGCGGCTTGTCGCCGCGGAGCATTTTTTTCAGCCGGCGCGAGTAGAGGTCGCGCTTCAAACGGCTCACGCGATCGAGGATGAGCTTGCCGTTCAGGTGATCGATCTCGTGCTGCAGCGCGACGGCGAGCAGCCCTTCGGCGTCGATTTTAAGCTCTTTTTCTTTTTCATCGAGCGCCTTGAGCTCGACGCGCGCGGCGCGTTTGATCTCGACCGTGAAATCGACGACGCTGAGACAGCCTTCTTCCCAAAGCAGCTCGCCCTCGCTCCCGGAGATTTCGGGGTTGATCAGCTTCAGCAGGTTCTTGCCGGGGTTGTCGTGGTCGATATCGAGCACGATGATGCGGCGCGAGACACCGACTTGCGGCGCGGCGAGGCCGACGCCGGGCGCGGCATACATGGTCTCGACCATATCCTCGATCAGGCGCACCGTCTCGGAGGTGACGCTCGTCACCGGCTTTGCTACCTGCTTCAGTATGGGATCGGGATACTTTAGGATTTCCAGCAGCGCCATAACTAATCTTTATTCATAACATACTGTAAGGATCTACATCAATGTGAAGGCGCCAGCGGCTCGTGCGCGGCACCCGCGCCTGCGCCGCGGCGGCGAGCGCAAGCAGCGCCGGGCCCTTTTTTCCCTTGAGGAGAATCTGCCAGCGAAAGCGCCCGCGTAGCTTCATGATCGGCGCGGGCGCAGGGCCGAGAACTTCTATTTGAGAATCGCCGGCGCTACGACTGCCTTGAGCGCGGAGCCAGTCGCCCAGGAGCTTCGCCTGTTTTTCGACAGCCGGCGCCTGAGCGCCTTCGAGCCGCAGGTGAACCAGGCGGCTGAACGGCGGATAATTGAGCGCGCGGCGAAACTCGAGCTCCTCGGCGAAAAATGCCGGATAATCGTGCGCCGGCACATGGCGCAGCGCGTAATGCTGGGGATCATAGGACTGAATGATGACGCGTCCGGGCTCTTCGCCGCGTCCGGCGCGGCCGGCGACCTGACTCAGCAGCTGGAATGTGCGCTCGCCGGCGCGGAAATCCGGCAGGTTCAACGATAAATCGGCGAGCACGGCGCCGACCAGCGTCACGCCGTAGACGTCGTGGCCCTTGGTGATCATCTGCGTGCCGACGAGGACGTCGATCTCGCCGCGCTGCCATTGCCGGATGAGCTTTTCCTGTGAGCCGCGCTTGACCGTCGTGTCCCGATCCATACGCGCGATGCGCGCGTCGGGAAGAAGCTCGGCGAGCTCATGCTCGAGCTGTTCGGTTCCGAAGCCGACCGGGAGGAAAGCCGGGTGGCCGCAATGCGGGCAGGCTTCGGGAGCGGCCTGGCGCCAGCCGCAGTGGTGGCACAGGACGATGCGCTCGCTTTTATGAAATGTCAGCGTCACGCTGCAATGCGCGCAGCGGAGTACAAAGCCGCAGAGACGGCACTGGAGAAAATTCGCGAAACCGCGCCGGTTCAAAAAAACCAGGCTTTGCCGCCCGCGCGCGAGGTTATCGCGCAACGCCTGTGCAAGAATGGGCGAGAGAAGCCGCGGTTTATCGCTGCTGGTCGGCCAGACTTCCCGCAGATCGAGCGTCTCGACGGCCGGCAGCGAGCGGCGCTCCACACGCTTTTTCAGCTCCAAAAGCGCGTAACGGCCGGCGCGGCAGTTCTCGTAGCTTTCGACGGCCGGCGTCGCCGAGCCCAGCACGACTGGGCACCCGACCAGTTTGGCACGCACGACCGCGACGTCGCGCGCGTTGTAGCGAAGTCCCTCGTCCTGCTTATAAGAGGAGTCGTGCTCTTCGTCGACGACAATAAGGCCGAGCTCCGGCAGCGGCGCGAAGATCGCTGACCGCGCGCCGACGACCACATCGACTTCGCCGCGGACGATGCGCCACCATTCCTCCCAGCGCTCGCCGGCGGTGAGCGCGCTGTGGATGACGCCGACCTTGCCGGGAAAGCGCGCCTGCAGGCGATCGAGCAGCTGAGGCGTCAGGGATATCTCCGGAACCAGGATCAGGCTGCGCTTGCCGGCCGAGCGCGCCCGCTCCATCGCGCGGAGATAGACTTCCGTTTTGCCGCTGCCGGTGACGCCGTATAGGAGGAACGGCCTGAAGCCCGCGGCGACAACACCCGCTTCGATCGCTTCGTAAGCCGTCTGCTGCTCGGCGGTGAGTGAAAGCGCGTTCGGCGGCGCCACATTCTCGGCGTCGCTTACCGGCTTCTTTCTTTGCCGGCGCGTTCGCTCGCGAATTTCCACGGCCCCGATACGCGCGAGGGCATCGAGCGCCGGATAGAAGCCGCGCGGAAATTTCTTCGCCAGCGATTTGAGGCCGATGGCCGTCTTACTACGGCCGAGCTCGTCGAGGATCCTTCGTTCCAGGCCGTCGACCGCGAACTCGCCTTCGCTCGCCGAAACCACCCGGCGGCTTTCGCCGCGCAGGTGGGCGGGCATCATGGCCGCTAAAACCTCGCCGATCGGGCTCAAGTAATATTTGGCAATCCACTGCCCGAGGCGGAGCAGCGCCTCGTCCATGACCGGCTGCCCATCCGGCGCCTCGATAATCGGCTTGACGCGCTCGATTCGGCTCGCGGCAACCAGTTCTGCGACGACTCCGGTCACGCGACGGCGTCCGACAGGGACGACGACGCGCATTCCGGGCGTCAAGTCGAGCTCGGGAGGGATTTGGTAGGTAAGCGGCTCTTTCAAGGGCGACGGGATGATGACCTCGGCAAAGGCCCGGCCCTTGTGCATTTTCGGTCTATTACCTGCTCAAAACCGGAAAAGCAATCACGGCTTGGAGCGGCTATTTCCGTAACCGAAATGACAAAAATTGTACGTTTTCCGGTTTTATGCAGCCAAGCCTAGCGGGTCGCTCGGGGAAAACCCTTGGAAAGACTCGTTTACTTCGGCGGTATCCCCTGTGCATACTTCTTGCTTTACCCGAAACCTACAATTATCGCATGACGTCGAAGCAATACTTTATTGAGCATAATTATACCTAATTAAAGAATTGAGTTTTAACGTGATCGCAGGTTTCCACAATGGCAGCCCAAAACGGAATTATCGACGGATAGATGGATGGAACAAAATAATCTGCGAAGGATTCGGGAATCCAAGATGCTGAGTAAAGCGGAGCTTGCGCGGTTGGCCGGAATATCTCCGTTGACCATTGACCGCATTGAAAAAGGGATGAGCTGCCGTCTGGCTACGAAACGAAAGATTCTCCAGGCGCTGGGCGTCAAGCTCACACATAAAAACCGGGTGTTCACTCAATAGCTATGGCCATTACAGACTTGTTGAAAAGCGTGGATTTCTCCTCCGTCAACCCGTTTCGGCGGAACCAAGGCTACGTTGCTCTCGATATCGGTTCGAGCTCGATCAAAATGGTCGAGGTCGAGGCCGATAAGAGCGGCTACCGTCTGCTGAACATGGGTATTCAGCCGATCCCGGCGATGGCGATCCAGAACAATATGGTCGCCGATCAAGAGGCCGTGGTGAAAGCGATTCAAAACCTCGTCAAGAATCACGGCGTGCGCTCAAAGCAGGTGGTTGCGTCGGTCCCCGGTCGCGTTGCGATCATCAAGAAAATCCAGCTGCCGGCGCAAGGCGAGCAGGAGCTCGACGCGAACGTCGAATTCCAGGCGAGCCAGCTGATTCCTGACGCGCTCGAGAACGTCAACCTCGATTACCAGGCGCTCGACTACGTTGAAAACAGCGACAAGATCGACGTCGTGCTGGTCGCGGTGAAAAAAGACATCATCAACAGCTACGCGGAGGCGATCAAGGATGCCGAGCTCGTTCCCGCCATCGTCGACGTCGATTACTTTGCGATGGAGAATATGTTCGAGATCAACTACGAGCTCGAGACGAGCGGTATCGTCGGGCTCATCCACGTGGGCGCGCGCTACACGAGCATCAACGTTCTGAAGCACGGCGTATCGACGTTCACCGGCGACCTGCCGGTCGGCGGCGAATCGTTCACCGAGGCGCTGGTCCACGCTCTGCAGCTCTCTTACGATCAGGCGGAAGCGCTCAAAGTCGGCGGGCGATCCGACGCGAAAAAACAGGCCGAGGTCGAAAACTTGCTCAAGCCGACGGCCGAATATCTCGCGGCCGAGATCAGCCGGACCTTGAGCCTCTACCGCCACATGGCCGACGAGGGCGGCATCCAAAAGATTTATCTCAGCGGCGGCGGCGCGAGGACGCCCGGACTCGCGAGCATTATCGGCGAAAAACTCGGAGTCGAAGTGGAGCTCACGGACCCCTTCCGCGGCTTCAGCATCGCGCGCGGCATCGACCCGGACGCCTTGGCCGACTCCGCGTCGGCGCTCGCCGTCGGCGCCGGACTCGCCATCAGGAGGCCAGGAGACAAATGATCCGCATCAACCTGCTCTCGACACGTGAGATCGAAGCCGAGCTCGGCCGCCGCCAGGACATCGTGGTCGCGGTGCTCGGGATCGGCGGAGTACTCGCGGTATGCGTCGCGGTGCTTTTGTATCAGGTGTTCCGCACGACGATGCTCCAGCGCGAGCTGTCGGGCCTTCGCGCCGAGATCGCCTCGATCGAAGACAGCGCGAAGGAAGTCGCTCAGCTGCAGGCGACGATCGCCTCGCTCAAGCAAAAAGTCGGTGTCATCGAAAGCCTGAGCAAGAAGAAAGTCGGCCCCGTGCGCGTCATGGAGAGTCTCTCCGCCTCCGCCCCCGAAAGACTGTGGGTCACGGAATTCAAGGAAAATAGCGGCAACCTGACTCTCAACGGAATGGCCGTCGACAACCAGACGGTCGCTGATTTCATGAAAGCGCTCCAGGGGACGCAGTATTTCAGAGACGTCGAGCTCGTCGAGGCGGCGCAAATGCAGCAGGATAAGCTTGCGCTGAAAAAGTTCGCCGTGCGCTCGCGGCTGCTCTATCAGCCGCAGCCCGAGCAACAGGCGAAAGCCGCGCCGCAGCCGGCGTCGGCGGATGCAAAGGCGGCAAAGCCATGAAAGACTTAATTGAGCGGCTTTTCTCGCTGCCGCGGCAGCAGAAGCTCGGCATTCTGGCCGGCATTATCGTGCTCCTGCTGGTCTTCGACTACCTGTTCGTCTACGACCGGCTCGCGGTGCAGATCTCCGAACTCGAACAGAGCGTCGGTACGGCGCGCAGCGATCGCGACAAAAAGAAAGCGCTCGTGGCCGACCTGCCGAAGCTTCGGCTCATGAAGGTCGAATACGAGGCCAGGCTGAAGGAGGCCGTCGCCGAGCTTCCCGATCAGAAAGAAATTCCGGATCTGCTGACGAACATCTCGAACAAAGCGCGTGAATCCGGCCTCGACATCTTGTTGTTCCGTCCGAAGCCGGAAAACCCGCAAGACTTTTACTCCGAGATCCCCGTCGATGTGACGGTGCGCGGCGGATTTCACAACCTCGTCGCTTTCTTCGATCAGGTCGGCCGTCTCAACCGCCTCGTCAACATCAACAACATTGAAATGAAAAACATGAAACCCAGCAACGATGACGCGGTCGTCGACACTACAGCGCTCGTGACGACCTTCCGTTTCCTCTCCGAGGCGGAGCGCGCCAAGGTCGCCGCGGACAAAGCGGCCAAAGAAAAGGCGAAGAAATAACCATGAAGCTCTGGACGACCGCTTTAACCCTCGTTGCCGGCCTGGCCTTCGCGAGCGCAGGGTTTTCGGAAGAAGCTTTGCCGTCGCAGAAGACGAAAGAGGCCGTGGACAAGTTCAACCAGACGCCTTCGGCGATGGGTCAAAAGCTCGACGACCTGAAGGCGGCGATTCGCGACAAGCTCGGTCAAGGGTCCGCCCAGCCCGTATCGACGGGCGCCGATCCGTTCGCGGCGCCGGCAAAAACGCAGCGCCCGGATACGCCGCAATACTCTCCCGTGGGAAAACGCGATCCGTTCCAAGCGCCGATGAAATCCCAGGCGAAGCGGCGTCCGCGCGAGAACCTCTCGCCGCTGGAGCGGTATGAGATCGGCCAACTGAGTCTCGTCGGCGTCGTATGGGACATCAAGGATCCGCGCGCGATGGTCGAGGATTCCGCCGGTCTCGGCTATGTCGTGCGGGTCGGGACGCCGATAGGGCCGAACGAAGGCAAAATCAAACAGATCAAGCCTGCCGAGGTCGTGATCGAGGAGAGCTTCATCGACTTCTACGGGGCGAGGAAAAACCGCGACGTCAGCATGAGGATCGTCTCGGAGTAGCGGATAAAAGGCTCAAGGAGTTTCCCTATGAATTTTTTACCGATCCGACAATATTCCCGGCGCAGCGCGCTTGTACCGGCGTTGACGACGCTCGCGCTGCTCGGCGGTTTGAGCTGCGCGCCGGCCGTTCGCGAAGAGCCGACGGCGCCGCCGCCCGACTCGCGCGCGGTGCGGGCAGCCGAGGAGGCCCGGCGCGAGCAGGCCGCTCAAACTTTATCGATCAAAGAATCGCCGCTCCAGGATCAGGCTTTCAGAGTTCAGGACCTTTCGATCGGCGAAGAGCGCGGACAGACGACGTTGAAGGTCCGGTTTTCCGAGCCGGTCAACCAGTACCGTCATTTCTCCCTTACGCAGCCCGCCCGCATCGTGCTCGATGTCTTCGGACCCGCGACCGCGATGCCGGACGTCGATACTTTTCGCGCGGATACGAACTGGTTGAGCGTTGTGAGGCTGACTTCGGGCCCGGGCAACCTCCGCCTCGTGATGGAAGTCGCTGCGGCTGAAACCCCGGCCTATGCAATCGAGCCAGACGGCACCGGTCTGAAGCTCGTAGTCGGCCCATTGAACGCGCAAGCCTCGCCTAAAAAGGATCTCCGTCTGGTGCAGAACGGCCGGCGCGTCGATTCCCCGGCTGCGCAGGCTGCTGTGGCGGCCGCAGCGCCGGCGCCGACCGCCAACTCCGATACGAGAGCGGCTACGGCGGCGATCAAAGGACCGAAGGTTTACACGGGGCAAAAAATCTCGCTCGATTTTAAGGATGCCGACATCAAAAACGTTTTCCGTCTGCTCGCCGAGGTGAGCGGTCTGAATATCGTCGTTACCGACGAGGTCAGGAAGCGGGTCACGGTCCGCCTGGTCGACGTGCCGTGGGACCAGGCCATGGATCTGCTCATCGATACGAACGGTCTCGGCAAGGAGCAAATGGGCAACATCGTGCGGATTTCGACGGCAGGCCAGATGAAGTCGGAGCGCGACGCCCTGCTCGCGGCGCAGAAGGCGCAGGAGAGCCTCGAGCCGCTTCAGACCGCCTATCTGAACATCAATTACGCCAAGGTCAAGGAACTTGTCGATAAGATCAAGCCGGTCTTGAGCCCGCGCGGCGTCGTCCTGCCGGACGACCGCAGCAACACCATCCTCGTGCGCGACATCAGACGCGGCGTCGAAGATGCGAACGAGATCGCGAGCCGCTTGGATACGCGCACGCCGCAGGTGTTGATTGAATCGAACATTATCGAAACCACGCCGAGCTTCGCGCGCGCGCTCGGCATGGATTTAGGCTTCACCAAGGGCGGCGCGACGATCGACAGCTCGAATCCGGCCGGAGCTCCGTTCCAGCCCTCGACCGCCACCGGCGCGATCGGACTTGCTCTCTCGATCGTGCAGCAGCGCTTCGGCGGCTTCAGGGACATCAACCTTAAGCTCACGGCCGCCGAAACCGCAGGCAAGGTCCGGGTGCTCTCGCGTCCGTCGGTGGTGACGCTCAACAACGTCGCCTCGACGATTCAAAGCCTCCAGATCGTGCGCGTGGCTCTGCCAACCGGCACGACCAATATCGCAAGCGGCACCGGCGCCGCGGCGGGCGCGGCGGTCGCGACCGAGAAGATCCCGGTCGGCATTGTCTTGACGGTGACGCCTCAGGTGTCGAGCGACGGCTTCGTTCTGTTGAACGTCAACGTCAAATCCAGCACGCTCGGCACGAAGTCGGAAGGCGCGCAGGTGCCTGACGAGCTCAGCCGCGAAGCGCTCGCCAACGTGCTGTTGCGCGACGGCGAGACGCTCGTGCTCGGCGGCATTATGCGCGAGAACAAAAGCTTCAACGAAAGCGGCGTTCCCTGGCTGAAAGACGTTCCTTTCTTCGGCTGGCTCTTCAAGACCCAGACGACCAAGGACGAATTCAGCGAACTCATGGTCTTCATCACACCGCGCATCGTTTCGGCCGGCTCGGTCAACCTGCCGGCGGCCGAAGAGCTCTGGCGCAATCGGCTGCGGCAAACCGACGGCGCTTAACTCCAGAGTTTCGCCATACTTAGTGTTCCACGACTCCGGCGCGAGCCTCCTCGCGCCGGAGCTGTTTTCGGCCCGGCGGTGGCACCTCCGGGACGAATGGAGTAATATAAGGCCCATGCTGCGATATTTTACCGCGGGGGAATCGCACGGGCCGTGCCTCACGGCGATCGTCGACGGCGTGCCCGCGGGCTTTCCGATCGATCTCGCCGGGATCAATCACGATCTCTGGCGGCGCCAGCAGGGCTACGGCCGCGGCGGCAGGATGCTGATCGAGAAGGACGAGGCGACGATCCGCTCCGGCATACGCTGGGGCGAGACGCTCGGCTCGCCGGTCGCGCTCGGCATCGAGAACCGCGACTGGAAGAATTGGACCAAAAAGATGTCGGCGGCGCCCGAGGACCGCGACGAGACGATCGCCGTCACCAAGCCGCGCCCCGGCCACGCGGACTTAAACGGCATCCTCAAATACGATCATTCCGACATCCGCAACATCCTCGAGCGCGCCAGCGCGCGCGACACCGTGACGCGCACCGCGGTCGGATCGTTCAGCAAGCAGCTGCTGGCGCCTTTCGGCGTCAAGATCATGGGCTATATCCGTTCCCTCGGCGGCATCGAGGCGGAGACCGACGGACTTACGTACGAAGAGACCTACGCGCGCGCGGAGGAATCGCCGGTCCGCGTCGCCGACCCGCGCGCCGAGGCGCGCATGATCGAGCTGATCGAAGACTGCAAGAAGAAGGGCGATACGCTGGGCGGCGTCTTCGAAGTCGTCGCGCTCGGCGTTCCGCCGGGGCTCGGCTCGCACACCCAATGGGACTTGAAGCTCGACGGCCGTCTCGCGCGCGCGCTCATGAGCATCCAGGCGATGAAGGGCGTGGAGATCGGGCTCGGCTTCGAGATGGCGCGGCGGCGCGGCTCGCAGGTGCACGACGAGATTTTCTTCGACCCGCAGAAAATGGTCAGCGAAGGCACGCCCCGGATCGTTCCCACGGGATTTTACCGCGGCAGCAACAACTCCGGCGGCACCGAGGGCGGCATGACCAACGGCGCGCCCGTCGTCGCGCGGGTGGCGATGAAGCCGATCTCCACATTGATGAGCCCGCTGCACTCCGTCGATATGCGCTCCAAGGCGCCCGCCGACGCTTCGGTCGAGCGCTCCGACGTCTGCGCCGCGCCGGCCGCGGCGGTCGTGGGCGAATCGGTCGTGGCGTTCGAGCTCGCCGCGGCGTTCCTGGAAAAATTCGGCGGCGACTCGCTGCGCGAGATCAAGCGCAATTACGAAGGCTACCTCGAGCAGATCAAGCGCTTCTGAGCTGTTTGTGCCCGCGGGCGCCCCAAAAAACATCGCGCTCACCGGCTTCATGGCGGTCGGCAAGACGGACGTCGGCCGAAAAGTCGCGCGCCGCCTCGGCTGGCGCTTCGTCGACGTCGACCGCGCGATCGAGCGCGACGAAGGCCGCAAGGTCCAGGAGATTTTTCACCGCGACGGCGAAGCGCGCTTTCGCCTGCTGGAGAAACAAAAGCTTAAGGAAATTCTCGCGCGCGAGCGCCAAGTGATCGCGACCGGCGGCGGCGCGGTAATGGACGAGGAGAACCTCGCCTTGTTGAAAGAAAAAGCCTTGCTCGTCTGCCTGACGGCGAAGCCCGAAACGATTCTCGGGCGCGTCCGCGGCGGCAAGCGGCCGCTGCTCGACGTCGCCGACCGCGAGACGCGCGTGCGCGAGCTCATGAGCCGGCGCGCGCCGGTCTACGCGCAGGCTCACGCCACCATAGACACGGAAAATCTCTCCATCGAGCAGGTCGTGGAGGAAGTTCTCCGAGCCGTTCAATGACGCCGTCCATACGCACGATCGATGTCGATCTCGCCGACCGATCCTATGCGATTTGCGTCGGCGAGAAGAATCTGGCGGAGCTGGGTCCGGCGATGCGGCGCTCGGGCCTCGGCAACAAGGCCGCGATCGTCACCGACGGCAATATCGCGGGATTGTATTTGAAGCCGGTCGAGGCTTCGTTGCGGCAGGCCGGCTTCGAGACCTCGGTGATTTTTCTGCCGGCCGGCGAGGAGCACAAGAACCTCGACGCCGTTGCGGCGATCTACGACCGGCTCGTCGCCGCCCGATTCGAGCGCGGCTCGACGCTCGTCGCGCTGGGCGGCGGCGTCGTCGGCGACGTGACCGGCTTCGCCGCGGCGAGTTACCTGCGCGGCATCTCGTATGTCCAGGTGCCGACGACGCTCCTCGCGCAGGTCGATTCCAGCGTCGGCGGGAAAACCGGCGTCAACCACAAGGAAGGAAAAAATCTCATCGGCGCCTTCCACCAGCCGCGGCTGGTCTGGATCGACGTCGCCGTGCTGCGCTCGCTGCCGAAGCGTGAAGTCGTCGCGGGCTTAGCCGAAGTGATCAAGTACGGCGTCATCGCCGACGCCGCGCTTTTCCGCCGCCTCGAAGAGAAGCTCGACGACATTCTCAAGCTCGACAGCGCGATGCTGACGGAGGTCGTCGCCGCGTCGTGCGCGATCAAGGCCGACGTCGTCGCGAAGGACGAGCGCGAAAGCGATCTCCGCGCGGTGTTGAATTTCGGCCATACGGTCGGCCACGCGCTCGAGGCGCTCACCGGCTACGAGACGTTTCTCCACGGCGAGGCGGTCGCGATCGGTATGGTCCAGGCCGCGGCGATCTCGGTCGCCGAAGGCGCCTGTGACCGGGAAAGCTTCGAGCGCATCCGCCGTCTCGTCGTCCGCGCCGGGCTGCCGGCGGAGATTCCGGCCGACGTGAGCCCGGCGGAGCTCGTCAAGCATATGGAAGTCGATAAAAAATCCGCCGGCGGAAAGATCAAATTCATCCTCTGCAAAGGCATCGGCGCGACGCGCTTCCACGCGCTGGCGCCGGGCGAGATCGTCGCCCGGCTCGAGGAGTCGCGATAAGATGGAGCGCGCGCGCAGCTCCGAGCTCATCGACACCGCCGAGTCGCTACGCCGTCGCGGCCGCGTGGATGATGCGCTGGAAGCGGTCGAGCAGGTGCTCGCCGCCGCGCCGGAGCACCGGCGCGCGTTGCTGCTGAAGAGCCGCCTGCTCTATCAGAACGGCGCGCTCGGACGCGCGCTCGACGTCGCGCGGGCGCTCGAGCCCATGCTCGGCGGCGAAGCGGCCGAGCTCACGGCTGCGCTCATGCGCCTCGATCAGGCGGGACGCAGGCCGCCGGCGCCGTTCGCGACCGAGAGCATGGCGCGGCTGCTGGCGCAGCAGGGGTATTTTCTCGAGGCGATCGAGGTCTACAGGCAGATTTATGAAGCGTCCGCGAATCCGGGAGTGCGCGATGAGATCGTCCGCTTGACGGGCGTCGTCGAGCGTGACGGCTCGCGCGACGCCGGCGAAGAGCGCGTCCGCCAGGAGCTGGAGGTCGCCGCGCGCTGGCTCGAACGGCATCCGAAAGGATCGTGATGGCGAAGAAAAGAAAAATTCTCGTGCTCCATGGGCCCAACCTCAACATGCTCGGGCGGCGCGAGCCGAAGATTTACGGCCGCCTCACACTCGATCAGATCAACCGCAAAATCGCGGCGCTCGCCGCCGAGCTCGGCGTCGAAATCGAAGCGCGTCAGTCGAACGTCGAGGGCGAGCTCGTCGGCTGGATCCAGGAGGCGCCGAAAGCGTTCGGCGCGCTGATTCTGAACGCCGGGGCGTACACGCATTCGAGCATCGCGATACGCGACGCTCTTACCGCCGCCGGCATTCCGGCGGTCGAAGTGCACATTTCGAATATTTACAAACGCGAAGAGTTCCGCAAGCGCTCGATCATTGCCGAGGCGGTGGTCGGCCAGATTACGGGATTCGGAGTGGACAGCTATCTGCTTGGTTTGCGGGCCGCTGTGGCGGCGCTTTAGGAACTACTGCAGGAAAAGATTTCCCGTCTCTAAGTTTTTCTGCTTCATCTCTTCGATCACCTGCTCGCGCTGCTTGGTCAGCTCCGTCATGCGGTTTCGCAATTCGCTCAGCTCCTGCTCGCGCGATGTGTAGCCGGGCGGCGGCGGGGTCACGGTCGGCGGCACGTTCCCCGGCGGGATTTCCGTGATCGCCGGAGGCTGGCCGACGAAAGGCGACGGACTTTCAAGCCGCACCGGTCCGCCGTCGGCGCCTCCCGGATTTTGCTGCGCATCGCGTAGGCGCGCGTTCAAGTCGTCGGTGCGCCGGCGGATTCCGTCGTCGTTAGTGATCACCGAAGGCTCGGGTGACGCGTTGCCGCGGGCCGCCGTGAAATAGTTGTTCTGCGCCGCCTTTAACTCGTCAGTAAGAAGCTGAACTCTTTTGCGGTAATCGGATTCTTCTTGATTCTTTTCATCTCCCGGAGGTGGAACGTTTTCGGTCGACGGTTTGCCGGTCGCCGCCGGTGCGGGCGTGGGCGCGCTCGGGCTCACGTCATCCCCCGAGGACCGCTCGCGCAGATCGAGACCGCGGGACCGGCCCTCTTCGCCCTGGAGGATTGTCTGCACCTGATCGCGCGGCAGCGCGACCTCGCCGCCGAGACCGTAGATTTTGATCGTATTCCCTTCCTCGCGGTACGATTGCGTGGTGATGCGCCGCCCGTTCTTCAGCACGACGGTGTACTGCGCGAAGGCGAGCGCCGGTAAAAGCACCAAAGCTACGGTGATCAATATTATGCGTAAATGACTATTCATAGCCGCCCGATTATACACGAACGGCGACATACCGGCAAACTTACTGAAGCAGATCGTCAAGAAAAAAGGAGAGAAACGCGCGCGTTTCAGCTCGACCGCTCGGCCTGGCCGTGCATGCTCTTGATCCAATGGAACAGTTTGGCGCGATAGAGGTAAGCAGCGAACAATAAGGCCGCTGAGACGACCAAAAGGACAACCGTGGTGCCGTAGGCCTGCTCGCGCACGCTGGCGCCCTGGACGGTCAGCAGGTAGGTTCCCGGCGCGCGCCCGATGATCGAGATGATCAGGAACGTCCGCAGCCGCATGCGGCTCAAGCCGAGAAGATAGCAAAGCATATCTTTGGGGAATCCCGGGATGAGGAACATCAAGAACGTGATCGTCACGCCGGCGTTGCTGTCGGTGAGAAAGTCGAATTTATTGACCACGTCTTTCTTCAGCAGGCGCTCGACAAACGGCCGGCCGAGGATGCTCGCGAGTTCGAATGCTATCCAGGAGCCGAGCGCAAGGCCGATGTTCGACAGGATGAATCCGTAGACTTTTCCGTAGGCGAAGCCCCCCACGATGCCCGTGAGCTCGCCGGGAATCGGCGAGACTACCACCTGGAGCGCCTGCAGCAGGACGAATACGGCGGACGAGTACGGGCCGAAAGAGGTGAGAAACTCGGTGATGCGCTCCCTTTGCGCCTGCTGGGCTTGGAGGTCCTCGAGCTCCTCCCACCGCGGACCGAAGACATTGAACGGCTGCGGTCCGTACCTGCTCATGACGAAAATGAGCGCGACGAGAGCGGCGAGAATCGCCCCGCGTATCAGCAGCCGGTGTCGCTTCGATCTCATTTTCTACGTTGAATTTAGCAGTAATTTGGGCGCGTGACGAGCATGGCCGCCCGCGCGATTCCGTCGTCTATATGCCAGTCGGATGCTAAAAGCGAGAGAAGGGTGGGCACAAAAAAGCCGGGCGGGGAAGACCCCGCCCGGCTGTGTTGGCAAGTATCGAGAGCGAGAACGCCTACTCGGCGCCCTTCTTGCCCTCGGTCTTCTTCTTCTCGTCGGACTTCTTCTCGTCGCCTTTCTTGCCCTCGCTCTTTTTCTTCTCGTCGCCCTTCTTCTCTTCCTTCTTCTCTTGGGCAAACGCCGGAGCAGAGATCGCAGGAGAAAGGGCCAAGGCGGACCCGATCATGGCCGCCACGAGCCACAGAAATACACGGCTTTTCATATATTATCCCTCCTTTCCACACCCCGCCGTCCCGTAGATTTGCCCGGCTCTCGTAATCAGCCGACCGGGGATAGCCGGCCGAGCCAGGACAGATTGGCGCGACTTTTAATAAAATAGCGTTAAATTGTCAAGAGATGTCATGCCTTCGGCGCTCGAGAACGCCGGCTCGCCGCCGTCATCGCATGGTAAATGAGAAAGCGCATTACGCCGGGAAAAACTCCTTTGAGGTAGCAGATCAATGCGAGCGAGCGCGGCATGACGATGCGGAACTTTCTTTTTGCGATCGCGCGCATTACCGCGCGCGAGACGTCGGTAGATTCGAGCACCATGAATTCCGGCGGTTCCGGCGCGCGCGCGTCGAAGCTGCGGCGAAAATTGGTCCTGACAGGCCCCGGGCAGATCACGGCCACGTGGACGCCGTGCGGCTTGAGCTCATGATAGAGGCTCTCGGAGAGGCCGATCTGGGCGAATTTGGTCGCGCAATAGGGGCCTATTTCCGGGGTCCCCATGATGCCCGAAATCGACGAGATGTTGACGATGGCGCCCGAGCGCCGCGCGATCATCGACGGCAACGCTTCCTTGGTACAATAGACGGTGCCGAGATAGTTCGTGCGCAACATCGATTCGACCGTCTCGATTGGAGTCTCGGCCAGCGGCAGGTAGTCGCCGAAGCCCGCGTTGTTGACGAGGATGTCGACGCGCCCGAATTTAGCGAGCGCATCCTGGACCATGCGCTTGACGGCCGCCGGGTCGCTCACGTCGCATTCGACCACCTCCGAGGCGCCGCCGTAGCGCTTGAGCGCCGCGGCGGTCTCATCCAGGCGCGCGCGCGAGCGGCTCGACGCGACGACGGTCGCGCCCTGCGCGGCCAGATCGAGCGCGACCTGCCGCCCGATGCCGCTTGACGCGCCGGTGACGAGCGCGATGGAATTTTTGAAGTCGATCGGAGCCATGCCAACCATCATAGACGGCGAACGGAGTTTTGGCCACTAACCGCGGTGGCTGGTTGGCTGGGGATGTGGCCCTTAGTCGTCACCCCCGCGAAAGGGAGTCCAGGGTTGTAAGAATATCCGAAACAGCGCATCGAGTTTGCCCGGACCGGGGCTTCATCGAGGCTGCGGTTATCGCACTTAGCGAAAAGAAATTAAAAAGCCTGGACTCCCGCTTTCGTGGGACTCACGCGAGGAGGTTCGTGTGACATACGTGCGGCAGGCAGTGGAGCGGCCGCCTGGCTTGCAGGAGCGGTTTTAACCGCCCTAAAACCGCGCTTACGAAACAATATCCCGCAGCGCTTCGGGCAGCGTCGGATAACGGAAGCGATAGCCGCGCCGCTCCGCTTCCGACGGGACGGCGCGCTGGCCCGTGAGCAGGACGTCAGCCATCTCGCCGAAGGCGAGGCGCAGCACGAATGCAGGCACCGGCGCCCAGCTCGGGCGGCCCAGCGCTTTGCCGAGCGCCGCGCAAAATTCCTTCATGCGCACCGGCTCCGGCGCGGTCGCGTTCACGGCGCCGCCGGCGCCGGGCGCGAGCAGATGCTCGATCAGACCGACTTCGTCTTCGAGGTGAATCCAAGGCATCCATTGCCGGCCCGAGCCGAGCGGCCCGCCGATGAACAACTTGAACGGCGGGATCATCTTCGCGAGCGCGCCGCCGCCTTTTCCGAGCACGATGCCGGTGCGAAGCCGCACGACGGCGACGCCGTGCGCCTCGGCGCGGAGCGCCTCCGCCTCCCACTCGCGGCAGAGCCGGGAAAGGAAATCCATTCCCGGCGGCTCCGCCTCACTGATCTCTTCATCGCCGCGCGGGCCGTAATAGCCGACCGCCGAGGCGTTGAGTAAAAGCCTGGGCTTTTGTTGCGCATCGGCGATCGCCTGCACGACGGTCCTTGTTGTATCGATCCGGCTTGAGCGCAGCCGCGCTTTTTGCGCCCGCGTCCAGCGTTTTCCGGCGATCGGCTCGCCCGCAAGATTGACGACCGCATCGGCGCCGTTGACCGCCGCTACCAGCGCAGGGCGAGGGCGCGGCTCCGCATCGGGCTGCCATACGACGGTCTCCGATCGGTCCAGCGCTTTCGCCGACGCGCGTGTGAGCAGCACGACGGCATGACCCCGGCTCTGTAGATTTCTGATGAGCGCGGCCCCGATGAAGCCGGTGCCGCCTGCAACGACGATTTTCATTTAGCTGTGCAGTAAACGTCCGCCTTTAACAGCCGTCTAATCGTGATAGAATATCAGGGCAGCGCGCGACTCTTACCCCATACACCTCCGACATGAGCCGTAGCAACGGAAAACCTCATCCCCGAAAAGTCGTCGTCACCGGCATCGGGGTGGTGAGTCCGAACGGCATCGGCGCCGAAGCGTTCTGGCGCGCGACGCGAAACGGCGAGAGCGGCATCGCGACGATCGGTTCGTTCGATCCCTCGGCGCTCGCCTGCCGCGTGGCCGGCGAAATCAAAAACTTTCATCCCGAGCACTATCTTTCGCCCAAGGATTTGAAGCGCACGGGGCGCGCCGTGCCGCTCGCGATCGCCGCGGCGCAGGAAGCCTTGCAGTCGGCTGGTCTCGAAGCGCCGATGACGCTCGAAGAGAAGCGCTCCTGGGGCGTGATCCTCGGCAGCGGCGGCGGCACGCCGGACTTCACCGAGGAGCAATACCGGCTTTATTTCAGCGATCAGCTCAGAAGGGCGAGCGCCTACAACGTCTCGAGCTCGACCATCGGCACGCTGTCGAGCGAGATCTCGCTCCATTTCGATTTTCGCGGGCCGAGCCACATCGTCTCGACCGGCTGCACGAGCTCGACCGACGCGATCGGCTACGCCTTCAATCTAATCCGCTTCGGTCAGGCCGACCGGCTCGTCACCGGCGGCGTCGACTCGACGATCACGCCTGGGATCATGCACGGATTCTCGATCATGCGGGTGATCTCGACCGCGCGCAACGAATCTCCGGAGCAGGCCTCGCGGCCTTTCGACCGCGGGCGCGACGGCTTCGTCCTCGGCGAAGGCGCCTGGATGCTCGTCCTCGAAGAGGAGGAGCGGGCGCGCTCGCGGGGCGCGCCGATTTACGCCGAGCTTCTGGGCTACGCCTCGACCTGCGACGCGTACCACATGGTGCGCCTCGACCCGAGCGGCGAGGAGCCGGCGCGCGCGATGGCGCTCGCTCTCGAAGACGGCGGCGTCGCCCAGGACGAGGTCGGCTACATCGCGCTCCACGGCACCTCCACGGTCTTGAACGACAAGACTGAGACGCTCGCGGTCAAGCGCTGCTTCGGACAGCGCGCGTACGACATCCCGATGAGCTCGATCAAATCGATGATCGGCCATCCGCAGGGAGCGTCGGGCGCGGCGGGCGTCGTTGCCGCCATTTTCGCGCTCCGCGACCGCTTTCTGCCGCCGACGATCAATTACGAGGAGCCCGATCCCGAGTGCGACTTGAACTATGTGCCCAACCGCGGCATCGCCGCCGACGCCGCAGTCGCGCTGTGCAACTGTATCGCCTTCGGCTCGAAAAACTCGGCGCTAGTCGTCCGTCGCCGCGACTAGCCATGCGCCACAGCGAAGAAAAAGAGCTGATGGACTCGCCGGGCGCTTCGCCGCGTCTGCTCGAAGGCGATCTCGGCAACTTGCGCGCGCTCAACCGGGTCCTCGGCGCGAAGCGCGGCATCTTCAAGTTTCTCAGCTCGACCGTCGAGCAGAACCGGATGAGAGAATTCTCCCTGCTGGACGTCGGCACGGGCAGCGCGGATATTCCGATCGCGATCGTCGAATGGGCGAGAAAACGGGGGCTCGCGGCGCGCATCGTCGCGCTCGAGCCGCATCCGGTGACCGCCGCCGTGGCGCGGCGGCGTGTTGCGTATTACCCGGAGATCGCCATCGTGCGCGCCGACGGCTTTACGCCGCCGTTCAAGCCCGGCGCTTTCGACTTCGTTCTCGCGTCCCAGATGCTGCACCACTTCTCCGAGGACGAGATCACGGCGCTGCTCCGCGCGTGGGCCAATACCGCGCGGCGCGCGCTGCTGGTGAGCGATCTGGTCCGCCACCCGCTCGCCTATTTGGGCATCAAACTGATCACGATTCTTTTCACCACGAATGTGATGACGCGCGTCGACGCGCCGCTTTCAGTGCGCCGCGCCTATACCGTGGAGGAATGGCGCAAGCTCTTTCGCCGCGCTGGCGTCGGTCCGGCGGAGGTCCTGGCGCTGTTCCCGTTCCGCGTGTTTGCGCGCCTGTGGCTCGGCCGTGAACCGCTTTGACGCCGCGATCGTCGGGGCCGGCCCGGCCGGCTCGGCGGCGGCGATCTGCCTCGCGCGCCGCGGCTATGCGGTCGCGCTGATCGACAAGGCGGTCTTCCCGCGCGACAAGCTCTGTGGCGATTTTTTAAATCCCGCCGGCTGGAACCTTTTCGGCCGGCTCGGCATCCGCGACGCGCTGCTCGCCTCCGATCATCAAAAAGTAACCGCGTTCCGCGTCTCGACCGCGTCGGCCGAAGCTTTGATTCCGTTCACGCGGGTCTTCGGCGTCGGCATGCGCCGGCGCGCTTTCGACGATTTGCTGGTCAAACAAGCGGTCGCCGAAGGCGCACTGCTGTATGAAGGCGTGAAGCCTTCCGCCCTCGAGCGCGAGAGCGGCTGCTGGAAACTGCGCGGCGAGAACGGCTCGGGTGAGCGGGAGTTTTTTGCGCGCCTCGTGATCGGCGCCGACGGCCGGAATTCATGGACCGCGCAGCGTCTCGGCGCGATCACGGCGCAAAGCAGGCCGGGGCGCTTCGTCGGCTTTCAGTTGAATCTCACCGGCTGCCGGGTGCCCGCCGGCGAGATCCAGATTCACGCTTTTCCCGGCGGCTACGCCGGGGTTATGGCGCTCGGCGGCGGCGCGGCGAATCTATCGTTCGCCATCGATAGGACGATCGCGCGCGAACAACCGATCGACGCGATCGTCGCAAATCATTTTTCGAAGAATCTTCATCTCCACGAGACCGTCGCGCCTTCCACAATCGCCGCAGTGAGGTCGATCTATCCGCTCGACTTCGCGCCGCGCCGCCGCTACGGCGATGGCTTTCTGCTCGCGGGCGACGCGGCCCGCGTGACCGAGCCGGTCACGGGCGAAGGCGTCTATTTCGCGCTCAGAAGCGGCGAGCTGGCCGCGGCGGCGGCCGACGCGGCGCTCACGCGCGGCGATGTCTCGGCGCGTCAGCTCGCGGCATACGACGCGGCCTGCCGCGGCGCCCTCGCGCGCCGCCAGGCCGTCAACCGGCTGATCCGCGCCCTCATCCTGCGCCCGTATCTCATGGCGCCGCTGATGCGGCTCAAGACGAAAAACAATTTTCCCATCAACCGGCTCGTCGACGAAGTCTGCCGCGCCGAGCCGTAGGCGCGCTATTCTTTCGCTGCGGCGACGTCGAAGGTAATCTCGACCTCGTCCTTCACGCGCACGGTCCCGCCGAAAATCGATACCGGCGTTATCTTGTAATCGGTTTGCAGCAGCGGGAAGCGCCCGCGCGCCCGCAGCCTGCCGTTCTCGACGGCTACATCGGCGGTAAAGGATACTTCCCGCGTAACGCCGTGGAGCGTCAACTCGCCGGCGATCCGCGCCTGATAGCTTCCGTCGGCATTCGCGCGCGCCTCGACGCGCGTGCTCCGGAAGGCGATCTCGGGGAACTTTTCCGTCTCCAAGACCTGGCCGCGCATCGTCGCCTCGATATCGCGGCGGTCGCCGTCGCTGATCTTGTCGACGACGCCGAGCGACGCCGCGCGGATCGCGAGGCGCAGCGATGCGCCGCCGCGTTCGTCGACGGTGGCGGCGCCGTCGAAGTCGCGCGCGGCGATCGTGTGGTCGTGCGCGAAGGCGGAGAAAAATCCCGCCGCGTAGGCGCGCACGACGATGCGGCTTTCCGCCGGATCGATCTTATAGCGGCCGGGAGCGGGCGGCTCCGCGGCTTCGAGCGGCGCCGATAAAATCAAGGAAGTCAAAGACAGAGCGAGGATCGCGGCGGTTACTCGCATGAGAAGATTCTGAACCACTTGCCCCTTGTTTCAATAGCGTCAAAGCGAATAGAATTGTGAAAGTTTTCACGGAGACGCATGCGCGATGGCCGATAAGTTCACGCCGGAAGAAAACACGGCGCTGGCGCCTTTTTTCACCAATCTCGACGCCGACGTCTTCGGCCTCAAGCTGCCGCAGGAGGTCGCCGGCGCGCTCTTCTCGCGCTACAGCCGCTCGACCAAGAGCCTGCGCCGGACGTTTTACGACGAATTCCTCGGCGATCCCGAGCTCGCGCTGAAAGACCTGCTCGGCGGCGCGTTGCCGTCCGGCGACAGCAGCGCCGCGCTCGCCAAGGCGCGCGCCTTCTACGACCGCGTTCTGGTCGGCTACGGCGACGATTCCGTGGCGCAATTGGGCGGCGCGCACCTCGCCTGCGAGAACATCTCCAACATCGCGGCGAATATTCTCGAAGACGCGCGCATCGGCATCGCGCCGCTGGAAAAGTCCACGCGCTACGTGCGCTTCGACCAGAAAGACCGGGCGGGGAATTATCTCTTCTATCGCGAGCCGAAGATCATGGCCTCGCGCTGGCGCGACGAATATCTCGCGGTCATGAATCTGCTCTTCGAGACCTATTCGCGGCAGATCGATCCGATGATCGAATTCGTCAAGCGCTCGATGCCGATCGACGAGATCGAGCTGCGCCATCCCGAGACCGGCGCGGCGGTGAGCTACCGCGAGGCGCAAAACGACGAGAAGCTGAAGAAATGGGCCGAGGGCGCGTACCGCTCGACGATCCGCACGCAGGCGTGCGACATTCTGCGCGGCTATCTGCCGGCGGCGACTCTGACCAACGTCGGCTTTTTCGGCGTTGGCCAGGCTTTCGAGTATCTGCTGACGAAACTTTACTCAAGCGAATTGACCGAGATGCAGGAGCTCGCGCGCTCGATGCACCGCGAGCTGAATCAATTGATTCCGTCGTTCGTCAAGCGGGCGAAGCGGAGCGAATACTTGTCCGAGACCTACGGCGCGACGCGCGCCGTCGCGGAGCGCATCGCGGGAACGAAGCCATCGGCCGCCGCCGAGCCGGTGGCGATCGTCTCGTACGATGAGCGCGGCGAAGAGAAGGCGCTGGCGGCGATTCTCTACCCGCACGCGCGCCGGCCGCTCGCCGAGCTGGAAAAGCTCGCGGCGAAATTATCGCGCGAAGAACGCGAGCGCGTCTTTGCCGAATATTTCGGCCGCCGACGCCACCGGCGCGACAAGCCCGGGCGCGCGCTCGAGCGCGTCTATTACACTTTCGACGTCGTAGGCAATCTCGGGCTTTACCGCGACCTTCACCGCCACCGCATTCTGACGCAGGAGCGCCAGGACTTCACGACCGCGCACGGCTACGACACGCCGGCGGAGATCGTCGAGGCCGGCTTCAAGGCGGATTTCGACCGCGCGATGGAGAAGGCCGCGGGGCTCACCGAAGCGATGCGCGCGGACATGCCGCTCGAAAGCCAGTACGCCGTGCCGTTCGCGTACAAGATCCGCTGGACCATGACGATGAACCTGCGCGAGGCGGTGCATATCGGCGAGCTGCGCACGATGCCCCAGGGCCATCCCGACTACCGCTTCATCGTCCAGGAGATGTGGCGGAAGATCGGGGAAGTGCATCCCGCGCTCGCGCGCGCGGCCAAGTTCATCGACTGGAAGGAATACCGCCTCGGCCGGCTTCAGTCCGAGATGCGGACGGAGTATAAGAAGTCGGCCCTGGAGTAACCATGAAAATCGCCGCCGCCGTACTGCTCGCCGTCGTCCTCGCCGCGCCCGCGTGCGCGCAGGGGCAGCCGGTGCGGCTGCGGTCGGCTTATTCGACGATCGCCATCGGCCAGTCGCTCATCTGGGTCGCGAAAGAGGCGGGCATCTTTAAAGAAAACGGCATCGACCTCCAGCTGCTTTTCATCGGCGGCTCGACGACGGTCACGCAGGCGGTGGTCGCCGCCGACGTGCCGATCGTCATCATGTCCGGCGCGACGGCGATCAACGCGACGCTCTCCGGCTCCGACCTCGTGATCCTCGGCAGCACGAAGAAAGATCCGGCGCAGGTCTTTCTCGCCGTCGCCAAGGACATCAAGACGCCCGCGCAGCTAAAGGGCAAAAAGCTCGGCGTGAGCCGCCTGGGCTCCTCGTCGGACTTCCTGCTCAAATATCTGCTCAAAAAGCTCGGCCTCGACGCCGCGCGCGACGTGACGATCGTGCAGGTCGGCTCCTCGCCGGTGCGCATGTCGGCGCTCGCCAACGGCGCCATCGACGGCACCGCGCTCTCTTTCGAAGAGATGCTGGTGGCGAAGAAAACCGGCTTCCCGATCCTCCTCGATCTCAGCACCTACGGCATCGAGGGGCTGAACAGCGACATCATCACGACGCGGCGCTACGCGCGCGAGTCGCGCGACATCGCGATGCGCTATGTCCGCAGCATGGTCAAAGGCGTGAGTTTCTTCGTCAAGAACAAGAAGTTCAGCATGGACGTGATCGCGAAATACACGCGCAGCAACGATGTGGAAAAGATCGACGCCGGATACGAGTACAACGCGAAGATATTTTTGCGCAAGCCCTATCCCGCCATGGGCGGCGTCGCGCTCGCGCTGGAAGAGATCGGCGAGCGCAACCCGGCGGCGCGAACCGCGCGCCCCGAGCAGTTCGTCGACAACTCGTTTGTCAAAGAGCTGGACGAGAGCGGCTACATCGACGCGCTCAGTAAATAGGAGCAGCCATGCGCACGCGCCTCGCGTTAATTGCGCTTTTGTTTCTTGCCGCCGCGCCGGCATGGGCGCAGACGCAGTCGATCCGGCTTCGCTCCGCTTACTCGACGATCGGCATCGGCCATTCGCTCGTCTGGGTCGCCAAAGAATCCGGCGCGTTCATGGAAAACGGCCTCGATGTCCAGCTCCTCTTCATCGGCAGCTCGACGATGCTGACGCAGGCGATGCTCGCGGGCGACGTGCCGATCGCGGTCATGGCCGGCGGCGCGGCGATCAGCGCGTCGCTCTCGGGGTCGGACCTGGTGATGCTCGCGAGCGCGAAGAAAGATCCGTCGCAGGCCTATATGGTGGTCTCGAAAAATATCACCAGCGCCGCGCAGCTCAAGGGCAAAAAGCTCGGCGTGAGCCGCTTGGGCTCGGCGTCGGATTTTTTGCTCAAGTACATTCTCAAAAAACTCGGACTCACGCCGGCCGACGTGACGATCGTGCAGGTGGGCAATTCGCCGCTGCGCATGGCAGCGCTCGCCAACGGCGCGATCGACGGCGCCGCGCTCTCCTATGAAGAGATGATCGTCGGGAAAAGGATGGGCTTGTCGGTTCTGCTGGACGTGAGCGCTCTCGGCATCGAAGGACTGACCAGCGATGTCGTCACGACGCGGCGCTACGCGCGCGAGTCGCGCGAGGTCGCGCTGAGATATATCAAGAGCCTCGCGCGGGGCTTGAGCTTTTATCTCAAGAACAAGAAATTCACGATGGACGTGATCGCGAAATACACTCGCAGCAACGACATAGAAAAGATCGAAGCCGGCTACGAGCATTACACGAGAATACTTTTGCGCAAGCCCTATCCCGCAGTAGGCGGCGTGCAGATGGCGCTCGAAGAGCTCGGCGAGCGCAGTCCGGCCGCGAAAAGCGCGCGTCCCGAGCAGTTCGTCGATCTCTCGTTCGTGAAAGAGCTCGACGACAGCGGCTATTTCGAAAACCTCTATAAATAGGAGCAGCCATGCGGACGATCGCGCTTCTCGCGTGCCATCTCGCGCTCTGCTGCGCCGCGGCGGCGCACGCCGCCTCGCCGGCGCCGAAGGCGATCATCACCTTCGGCGGCTTGAACGAGCGCACCGGCGTGCTCTTCGTCGCCAAAGACGCCGGCCTCTTCGCCAAATACGGTCTCGACGCGCAGGTGGTGCACGTGCGCAGCGGCCCGGTCGGCATGTCGGCGCTCGCCTCCGGCGAGACGCAGTTCCACGCCGGCTCGGCGACCGGTGCGTCGATCGGCGCGATGGCGGGCGGCCTCGACCTCGTCTTCATCGCCGGGCTCATCAACAAGCTCGACGGCACCTTCGTCGTCAATCCGTCGATCCGCGCGCCTGCGGACTTGAAGGGCAAGCGCGTCGGCGTGCAGAGCATCGGCGGCGGCGTGTGGATGTTCACGCTGCTCGCCTTCGAAAAGTGGGGCCTCAACGTCGAGCGCGACAAGATCCAGCTCCGCGTCATCGGCGATCAATCCGTGCTCGCGCAGGCGCTCGCGACCGGCGCGGTCGACGGCGCGTATCTCGGCTACACCTTCGGCGCGCAGATGGAGAAGCAGGGCTTTCCCATCCTCGGCGACCTCGGCAAGATGAACATTCCGTTCCAGGGCCTCGGCCTCATGGCGAAGCGCGCGATGCTCGACCGCAACTTCGAAACCGCCGAGAAGGCGGTGCGCGCGTCGATCGACGCGATTCGCTTCATCAACAATCCCGAGAATAAATCCGCGGTGGTGCGGAGCCTCGCGCGCAGCCTCCGCCTCGACAAGCTCGAAGACGCCGAGGCCGGCTACGAGATGATGCGCACGCTCTACGACAAGCGCGTCTATCCCGACGTCGAGGGGCTGCGCAACGTCATCCGCATCCTCGGCCGGTCGAGCGAGCAGGTCAGGCGCCTGAAGGCCGAGGACCTCGTTGACGACCGCGTCGTGCGTAAGCTAGAGAAGGAAGGTCTTTTCTGACGGGAGGTGAGCCATGGCCGTCGATACCAGCGTAAAGCCGCAGACGATCCAGCTGAAAACGCAGCTGGTGAAGAAGGGGCGCAGCCGCATTCTGCTCTCAGAGACCGACAACAGCACGTTTCGCATCCACTGCTACGCGACCGGCACGGGCGAGAACGCGCTGCACGCGCATTTGAACGAGGACCACACTTTCGTCGTCTTGAAGGGCGTCGCGACGTTCACCGGCATCGACGAGAAGCCGTTCACGGTCGCGAAGAACAACGCCGTCGTGCTGCCGAAGGGCTGCTTCTACCAGTTCGCCAACTACGGCGACGAGCCGCTCGTGATGATCCGCTTCGGCGCGCACGCGGAGAAGTTCGATCACCGCATCAATCCCAAGGGCGAGCAGATCGGCGGCCGCGCCGCCGAAGGCTACGGCGATCCCGAGCTAATCGAGAACGCCTTCTTCGAATAACGCCGACTCCGTTCCGAGTATCGCGGTTTCCTTGAAACTCGAAACGATTCTTTATCGGAGGTTCCCATGCCCGCGCAATTCGGCTCCGACCTGATCGTCGATCTGTTGAAAGTCCTGGGCGTCGACTACGTCGCGCTCAATCCCGGCTCGAGTTTTCGCGGCATTCACGACTCGCTCGTGAACTACAGCGGCGGCAAGCCGGAGATGGTGCTGTGCTGCCACGAGGAGATCGCGGTCTCGCTCGCGCACGGCTACGCCAAGGCCGCGGGCAAGCCGATGGCGGCGATCGTGCACGACGTCGTCGGCCTCCAGCACGCCTCGATGGCGATCTACAACGCCTGGTGCGACCGCGCGCCGATCCTCGTGATGGGCGGCACCGGCCCGATGAACAGCGCCAAGCGCCGGCCGTGGATCGACTGGATCCACACCGCGCTCGTGCAGGGCAACCTCGTGCGCGATTTCGTCAAATGGGACGATCAGCCGGTCGGCGTCGAGGCGATCCCGTCCTCGATGCTGCGCGGCTATCGGCTCGCGACGAGCGACCCGAAAGGCCCGGTTTATCTCTGCTTCGACGTGAGCGATCAGGAGGCGAAGCTGGCGAAAGAAATACCGCTGCCCGACCCGGCGCGCTACCGCGCTCCCGCGCCGCTCCAGGCGGACGCCGATGCGATCAAAGAAGCCGCACGCTTGCTCGCCGCGGCCGAGCATCCGGTGATCTTGGCCGATTATGTCGGCAGAAATAATCAGGCCGTGCTTTCGCTCGTTGAGCTGGCCGAGACTTTAGGCGCGCCGGTCGTCGACCTCGGCGCGCGGCTCAATTTCCCCAATACGCACCCGCTCAACCTCACCGGCAAGAACCGCGAGCTGATCGCCAACGCCGACGTGATTCTCGGCCTCGACGTGATGGACCTCTACGGCGCGCTCACGCGCAGCGATCCCGCGACGCACGCGGCCGCGCCGGCGACCAAGCCGGGCTGCAAGGTCATTCACGCGACGCTCGCCGACCTGTCGACGCGCGGCTGGACGAGCGACTTCCAGGAGCTCGCCGCGGTCGATCTGCCGATCACGGCGAACACAGCCGTCTTTATCCCGGCGCTGACGGAAGAAATTCGCCGCCAGGGAAAATTCTCCAAGACCGCCGTCGAAGAGCGGCAGAAAGCGCTCGCCGCGCAGCACGGCGAGATCCGCGCGCGCTGGCAGGCGGACTTGAAGAAGCGCTGGGACGAGAAGCCGATCTCGCCGCCGCGCCTCGCGTACGAAATTTGGGAAGCGATCAAGCACGAGAAATGGCTGCTCGCGGCCGGCGGATTTAGAAGCTGGCCGAACCGGTTGTGGGATTTCGACAAGCCGGGGCTCTATCTCGGCGGCTACGGCGGCGGCGGGCTCGGCTACGCGCCGGGCGCTTCCATCGGCGCGGCGCTCACGCATCGCGGCGACGGCACGATCTGCATCAACCTCCAGCGCGACGGCGACATGCTCTACACGACGAGCGCGCTCTGGACGGCGGCGAATACGCGCGTGCCGCTGCTCACGATCATGACCAACAATCGCGTTTACTATAACGACGTCGAGCACCAGGAGAAGGTCGCGATCGCGCGCGGCCGGCCGCCGGAAAATAAATTGATCGGCATGCAGATGGAGAATCCGTCGGTCGACTTCGCCGCGCTGGCGCGCTCGTTCGGCGTCGCCGGCGAGGGGCCGATCACCGAGCCGGAGCAGATCCGCCCGGCGATCGAGCGCGCCATCAAGCTGATCAAGAACGAGCGCCGCCCGGCGCTCATCGACGTCATCATCCAGATGATCTAGCGCGCCCACCGCTCGTTGACAGGCCGCGGCGAAAGTGAATAGTCTTCTTCCGTTCGCACTCCGCGATCGGAAGGAGGCTTTATGAAAGTCATCGACGCCGACGGCCACATCGTCGAGAAAGAGCGCGACATCCGCGCCTATCTGCCGCGGCCTTACTGCGACCGCTCGGGCGCGCTGCTGCCCGGCGACGGCCTCGACACCAGCATGGGCGGTCTCGTCGGCGGGCGCGAGCACGTCGACATCCCGACGCGCCTCAAAGACATGGACACCGAGGGCATCGACACGTCAGTCTTGTTTCCGACCGGCAGTTTTTCCGTCACGCGCTTCATGGAGCGCGACTACGCGGTCGCGTACGCGCGCGCCTACAACGATTTCATCGCGGACATCTGCAAAGAGAGCCCGCGGCTCAAAGGCATCGCGCTGCTGCCGCTCCAGGACCTCGACGCTTCGGTCGAGGAGCTGGAGCGCGCGGTCACGAAGCTCGGCCTCGCCTCGGTCGCGGTCGCGACCCAGGGGATGAAAGAGCATCTCGGCAGCCAGCGCTTCTGGCCGCTGTACGACGAGATCCAGCGGCTCAACGTGCCGCTCTGCGTCCACAACCGGCGCGCCGCGCCCGCCGGCGACGACCGCTACGAGAGCTTCATCCACATGCACACGATCGGCCGGCCGGTCGAGACCTTCATCCAGTTCGTCGGCCTCATGTACGGCGGCGTCGCCGAGCGCTTTCCGCGGTTGCGCATCGGCTTCCTCGAGTGCGGCGTCGGCTGGGTGCCCTATTGGCTCGAGCGCATGGACGAGGAGTGGGAGAAGCGCGGCAAGGTCGAGGCGCCGCTTTGCAAGAAAAAGCCCAGCGAATACGTCAAGCACGGCAACTGGTTCTTCGCGACCGAGCCGGAAGAGGAGATGCTGCCGTACGTGATCGAGCGCATCGGCGAGGACAAAATCCTCTTCGCGTCCGATTATCCGCACTGGGACGGCATGTTCCCCAAAGTCACAGCGACGATCCGCGGGCGCAAGGACCTTTCCGACAGCGCCAAGGAGAAAATTCTCGGCGGCAACGCCGCGCGCTTTTACGGCTGGGAGCGCGGATGAGACTCGCCGGCGCGTGCCTCGCGGCGCTGCTGGCATTTTCCTTTGCGGCGCCGGCGAACGCGGCGGAGCAGCCGCGCAAGCTCCGCATGGCGTTCACGTCGCTGTCGGGCTCGATGGCGCCGCCGTGGCTCGCGCGCGAAGGCGGCTATTTCGCCAAGCAGGGGCTCGACGTCGAGGTCATCGCGATGCCGAGCGGCGTCGAGGGCATGAACGCGCTGCTCGCGGGCGAAGTGCAGTTTCTCCACATCGCCGGCGGCACCACGGTGAGCGCGGCGGTCGGCGGCGGCGACGTGCTGATTCTGGCGACGACGATCAACACTTTCGTGCAGAGTTTGGTCGTCCGGCCCGAGATCGAGCGCGCCGAGCAGCTCCGCGGCAAGGCGATCGGCATCAGCCGCTTCGGCACTTCGATCGACACCGGCGCGCGCGTCGCGCTGCGCCACTTCGGCCTCGTCCCGGAGAAAGACGTGGCGATCGTGCAGGTCGGCGCGGTCGAGTCGATCGTCGCCGCGATGCAGGGCAACCGCGTGCAGGGCGGGATTCTGTCTTATCCGACGATCAACCGCGCGCAGAAGTTAGGCAACCGCGTGCTGCTCGACATCGCGGCGCTGGGGATTCCCTACGCCTCGACGGGCATCACAACGACCGGCAAGCTGCTGCGCAGCGATCCCGACCTCGCGCGCCGCTACGTGACGGCGCTCGTCGAGGCGATTGCGCGCATGAAGCAGGACAAGCCGTTCGCGATGGCCGTCATGCGCAAATATTTGCGCATCAGCGATCCCGAGCTGCTGAGCGAAGCCTACGACGTTTACGTGCAGAAATATCTGCAATCCGTTCCTCTGCCGACTCCCGAAGCTGTGAAGGCGGTGCTGGAGGAGCTCGCCCCGCGCAACCCCAAGGCGCAGAGCGAGGACCCGAAAAAGTTTTACGACGATACGATCGTGCGCCGGCTCGAAGCGAGCGGCTTCATCGGCCGGCTGTACGGGAAATAAGCGTTGCTTTCGTCAGCTTGGACGAAATTAAAAGTCTCGTAAGTCATGTATTATTGGGATCCTAACGCGAAAATTATTGCTTGGCTGCTCGCTATGTCGGTTTTCGCTTTCATGGCGGCTTACTGGGTGATTAATTGGCTTCTGAAGCTGCTCAGGAAGAATAAAGAATCAAAGATTCGAGACACGAGGTAACCCATGCATATTATCGACGCCGACGGGCATGTAGAGGAAAATCCGATTACCTTCAGCGACGCCTACTTCGATCCGAAATGGCGCGCCGACCGTCCGTCCATCATCGGCATGGACGGCCTCGCCTACTGGATGATCGAGGAGAAGCTCTATCCGCGGCGCGTCGGCCGCGGCTGCCACAATCTCGGCACGCCGGTGAGCTACAACGGCAAGCCGACGCGCCACGCTGCGCGCAAGCCCGACAGCCTGGAAAGCATGGAGCTGAGCGACTTGAGCGCGCGCTTGAAGATCATGACCGAGGAAGAGCTCGAGGTGCAGGTGCTCTACCCGACGCTGTTTCTCGCGTATCCGCTGAGCTCGAATCCGGGCCTCGTGACCGCCATGTGCGCCTCTTACAACCGCTGGCTCGGCGACCGGCTCGGAAAGCACGAGCGGCTCAAATGGGTCGGCGTCGTCAATCTCGACGACATCCCCGCTTCGACCGCGCAGGCGCGCGAATGCAAAAAGATGGGCGCGGTCGGCATGATGGTGCTCGGCACGGCGGGCGACGATCTGCTCGACAACCCGCGGCTGCTGCCTTTTTATGAAGCCGTCGCCGCGGAAGACCTCGCTCTCGCGGTCCACGTCGGCTGGGCCGCGCCGGCGATCAACAATCTCTTCACGCACATTTATCCGTCCGGCGTCATCGCGTTCCTCATGCCGGTGCTGATGGGCTTCGTCTCGCTCATGAGCGGCGGCGTGCTCGACCGCTTTCCCAATTTACGCGTGGTATTTTTGGAAGCCGGCTGCCAGTGGATTCACTTCATCGTCGACCGCCTCGACCACCGCTTCCAGCATTCCGCGAAAAATCTTTCGCAGGTCGTCTCCGACACCGCGCCGATCCAGAAGCTGCCGGCGATGGAATATGTCCGGCGCGGCAATCTTTATTTCAGCGCCGAGGTGGAGGACAAGCTTTTGCCGCAGGTGCTCGACCTCATCGGCGAGAAGCAGATCGTCTTCGGCTCCGACATGCCGCACGGCGACCGCGAGCGCTTCGCCGCGCGCGAGCTGTTGAAGCGGGAGGATGTCGGCGAATCCGCCAAGAGCGCAATCCTGGAGAAAAATCCGCTCGCGCTCTATCGCTTGTAGAAATAGATCGTGTGCGTATGGAGGATGGTCCGGTCGGGGAACTTCTCCGTCCGCGCGGGCGTCCAGCCCTCGACGCCGAAATCGTGGCACACGACGCGCGTGCCCGGCTTCAGCGCTTCGAGTTTCGGCTTTAGCTTGTAGTTGAACTCCGGCAGCATGTAGATCGTCACCACCGTCGCTTCCGAGATGTCCGCCGCGAGCGCGTCCTGCTCGCGGAATTCCGCTATATCCGCCACGCCTTCGGTGCGCGCGCGGCTCCGCGCCTTGTCGATGAGATCGCCGTCGATCTCGATGCCGACCGCGCGCACGCCGTATTTCTTCGCCGCCGCGATCACGATGCGCCCGTCGCCGCTGCCGACGTCATAGACCACGTCGCCCGGCTTGACGTCGGCGAGCTCGAGCATGCGATTGACCACTTCGGGCGGCGTGGGAACGAACGGCACTTCGCCGGCGGTGTAGCCGGGGAGGTTGCACGCCCACAAAGCCGAGACGAACAGTGCGGCAGTGACATACGAAAACGTTGAGTTTCGCGTTTCGGGTTTCGAGTTTCGAGGACGGAGGTAGTGATTCACTTATATTTTGTGCCTTTTACGCCGGATTTACACAGATAGTGCATGAGTCCACCGATTAATCGTCTAGCATGCCCTACGCGGAACGCACAAATGCTTGACACCTCACGTTCGTCCGCCTATTTAAGGTAGGTTCCAAGAGGGGGGCGCCATGGCCATCTGGGATGACATTTTAACGCCGCGGGATAAAGAAGTCTTCGCGAAATCGGGCTACGGCAAGCGCGCGGGCTTCGGCACGCGGCCGGCGGTGCTGATCATCGACATGAACTACAACTTCGTCGGCGACAAGCCGGAGCCGATTCTCAAATCGATCGAGCGCTTCCGCAACAGCTGCGGCGAGGAAGGCTGGGAAAGCGTCTACCGCATCCGCGACCTGCTCGGGTCGGCGCGCAAGAAGCACCTGCCGACTTTTTACACGACCGGACACGAAGGCGGCAGCGCGGTCGCGTACGGCCGCTGGCACGGCAAGAACAGCCGCGGCAACGAGGACCTCGGCAGCCAGTGGAAGCAGGGAAACGAGATCGTCGCCGAGATTGCGCCGCAGACGGGCGACGTCCTCGTGCGCAAGCAGAAGCCCAGCGCCTTTTTCGGCACGGCGCTGATGAGCATGCTGAACGAGGTCAAAGCCGACACCATGCTCGTAACCGGCTGCACGACCGGCGGCTGCGTGCGCGCGAGCGTGCTCGACGCGTTCTCCTACAACTTCAAAGTCGCGGTCGTCGAGGAGTGCGTCTTCGACCGCGGGCAGGCGTCGCACAAGATCAATCTCTTCGACATGAACATGAAATACGCGGACGTGGTGTCGCTGCGGGAGACGATCGACTACATCGAGCGGCTGCCTCCCGATCTCTATGCCCCCGGTCTATAGCGCGTGAAGGTTCCGTTCGCGGGCCCGTCAAAAATATGAGAAAATGTGCGCTCGGCAATTAACCCGACGGCCCACAGCGGGGATTGACGCGCGCAGCGCTATGCGGCATTTTGCTCAAGATTTTTCACCGGTAAACGAATGAGCAGCCTCGCCGGCCGTGCCGTTTTCGGCTTCATACTCACGCTGATTTTCACCTCCGCCGCGTTTCCGCAGACGCGGCCGCTCCGGAAAGTTCGCGTCGGCGTCACGTCCGTGACCGTCGGCAACATCATCACCTACGTTGCGCGCGACGCGAAGCTGTTCGAGCGAAAAGGACTCGACGCCGAGATCGTTCAGATGCAGGGCTCCGCCGCCGCCGCCAAGGCGATGACCGCCGGGCACATCGACTTCGCGCCGATCGCGACGCCGACGGCAATCGAGGCGGATTTGGCGGGCGCCGATCTCACGATCCTCGCGCATACTCTGGAGAGCGTCACGCACGCGCTGATGGCGCGCCCCGAGATCCGGCGCCCCGAAGATCTCAGAGGAAAGAAGATCGCGATCTCGAGCTTCGGCTCGCTGACGGATTTTCTGGTGCGCCACATCCTGCGCCAGAAGGGACTCAACCCGGAGCGCGACGTGACGCTGGTGCAGATCGGCGGCGACGCCGAGCGGCTGACCGCATTGAGCCGCGGCGCCGTCGACGCGGCGGCGCTATCGTTCCCGGGATACGCGAAGGCGCAGAAGCTCGGCTATTCGATGGTGTGGGATTCGTCGAAAGAGATCCGCTATCCCGGCATCGAGATCGTCACGCGGCGCGCGACGATCCAGCGCGACCGCGACTTCGTCATGAATTACATCAAAGCGCACCTCGCGGGCATCGCGCTGTTCAAGACCAATCCGACCTTCGGCCGGCGCGAGATCAAAAGAACGCTGAAGGTCGACGACGAAGGGCTTGTCAGCGACGCCTACCTGCTGTTCGCTAAATTATTCATTCCCGCGCCCTATCCCAATATTCCCGGTATGCGCACGAGCTTCGAATACGTCGCGCAGACCCATCCCGAAATCTGGCGTCACAAGCCGGAAGAGTACGTCGATTCGAGCTTCGTCGAGGAGCTCGACAAGAGCGGCTTCATCAAAGGCATGTACCAGAGACCCTGAGGCGATTCTCTTTTCGCTCTCCGATTGACAGCCGCCGCGGGCGGAGACTATACCCGCACATAGCCATCGTTCGGGAGGTGCGCAATGAACCGCCCCGTGCTCCCGCTGCTTCTCGCCGCATGTTTGCTCGCGCCCGCCGGCGCGCTCGCGCAAGGGAAAAATTTGCGCAAGATTCATGTCGGCGTGCCCTCCGTCAGCATGGGCAACATGATCATTTTTTTCTCCAAGGAGGCGAAGCTCTTCGAGAAGCACGGCCTCGACGCCGACGTCGTCGTCATGCAGGGATCCGGCATCGCCTCGCGCGCGCTCATCGCCGGCAGCGTCGTGATTTCCTCCGTCGCGACCCCGTCGGTCATGAACGCCGTGCTCGCCGGCTCGGACATGGTGATTCTCGCGCATACGATGCCCGGCGTGGTGCAGTCGCTGATGGTGCGGCCCGACATCAAGCGCCCCGAAGACCTGAAAGGCAAAACGATCGGCGTGACGACGTTCGGCTCGCTGACGGATTTTCTCGTCCGCTATCTCGCGAAGAAAAAAGGACTCAACCCGGATAAAGACTTCGCCCTGCTCCAGATCGGCGCCGACAACGAGCGCCTGATCGCATTGAAGCAGGGGAAAATTCAGGCGGCGACGCTTTCGCATCCGGCGTTCATCCTCGCCGCGCGCGCGGGCTTCACGACGCTGTGGGATTTCTTCAAGGAGGTGGACTATCCCTGGAGCGAGATCGCCTCGACCCGATCGCTGATCGCCAAAGACCGCGACCTCGTCATGCGCTACATGCGCGCCCACATCGAGGGGATCGCGCTGTTCAAAAAAGATCCGGAGCTCGGAAAAAGAGTGATCAAGAAAACGCTCCGCGTGGACGACGATTCGCTCGCGCAGGAATCGTGGGAGCTGTTCGCGAAATACCGGATCGCCGCGCCCTATCCGAACGTCAAAGGCATGAAGACGAGCTACGATTACGTCGCCCTCACGCGCCCCGACGTCTGGAGCCACAAGCCGGAGGAGTTCGTCGATGCGAGCTTCGTCGAGGAATTGGACAAGAGCGGCTTTATCAAGAAGCTGTACGAGAAGTAGACTTATCGGGGCCGCAACGTAATCGCCAGCGCCTTGCCCTCGGCGCGCTCCAGCTTCAAGTCCAGCCAGCGCGCGACCGTCGGCGCGACGTCGATCAGGCGCGCCTGCTTGATCTTTCCCGGCGCGATCGCCGGACCATAAATCAAAAGCGACGCGAGCATCTCCGGCCGCTCGGGATCGTAGCCGTGCGTCCCCGCCTGAAACGACGGCGCGAAATGCGCGCCGCGGTAGCCGCCGGCCATCTCGTAGCCTTCGGCAGCTTCGAGCGCGAGGAATGCCGCCGGGTCGCCGCCCTTGGCGCGGATTTCCTCCTGGCGGTAGACGCGGCGGATGCCGCTGTCCGGCTTGTGCTGCAGCGGCGGAAAAATCTCCAGCAGCGTTTTGCGCGTCGCCGCGTCGGCGGGATCTTTCACATAAACGTACGCGAATGCGGCCGTGGCCAGAATCGAGGCTTTCCAATCGCTCATGCGGCTCTGATCGTACGTGACGAGGTTTTTATCCAGCAGCAGCGTGCCGGGCCGCACGCGCCGCGAGATGCGCGCAAAGCCGTGATCGGAGAGAACGACGAGCGCCGTTTCGCTCCATGTGCCGGCATCCTTGGCGGCGGCGATGATGCGCGCAAGCTGCCGGTCGACGACCTCGATCGCCGCCTTCGCTTTGTCGCTGAACGGGCCGCCCTCGTGCTCCTCGTGATCGACGCGCGGCAGGTGCAGCATGAGCAGGTTCGGCTTCACCGTCTCGATCGCATGCACCGCGATGTCGGTCAGCGCCTCGTCCTGCAGCGCCGGCGGCGTAAAGTTTTCGTTAAACGCCGGGAAGCGCGCGGCCACGGCGTCGAGCAGTCCGGGCGTCGCCAGCGCGCGGACGAGCTTGACGTCATCCTCGCTGCCGGCGCGCCAGTACTCGGGCACGACGGCGGCGGCGCGCGCGCCGACCGTCGTCGGCCACCAGATGAGCGCGGCGGTGAGGCCGCGCAAGCGCGCAGCGTCCCAGAGCGTCGGCGCGCGGATATCCTCCGCGTACCAGCGCCAGCCCTGCTGATTTTTTCCCAGTGGATCGAAGGCGCCGTTGGATACGATACCGTGAACGCCGGGATTGACGCCGGTGGCGATCGATGCGTGCGCGGGATAGGTGACGGTGGGAAACACCGAGCGCGCGCCGTCGCTCCAGGCGCCGTTTTTCACGATTTCGCGCAGCGTCGGAATGGCAAGGCCGTGCACGTCCGGCGCGACATAGGTCGCAGGCATCAGGCCGTCGATCGAGACGATAATGACGCGGCGGACCGGCTGCGCGCGGTCCGCGGCTTCGGAGACGGCCGCGGCGCAGAGAAAGAGCGCGGCGAGAAATATCGCGCGCAGGCGATGCATCGAGCTTGGACGAGGTGTCGGCGGACGGATCAATCGAGGTCGATGTCTTTGATCGGCTTTGTGATCGGCTCTTCCTGAGCCTTCTTGAGCAATTCCTGAAATTTGCGGTCGAGGACTTTGCCCTTGTTCTTCTCCGCCTCGGCGATCTGCTGGTATTTTTCGTCGCGTCGCGCCGCTTCGTCTTTGACGAGCTGCACGGCATCTTTGAGATGCGCGACCGGAGGCGGTTTCGCCGGCAGCTTGTGCTCCAAGACGGCCGCGAGCGCGGGATCGATCGTCAGCGTCGATCCGCAGCAGGGACATAGGACCTGAATCGTTGCAGTGTTATCGGCCATAATGCCTCCCCAATTATCCGCGCAGCTCGATCTGCTCGCCGTCGGGGCCGTAAAAGACCACGCGGCGCCAGCCGCGCTCGCGCGGCTCGCGCGCGGGGGTGTCGTGCGGCGCGCGCGCCATCTCGACGCCGTCTTTCTGCAATCGCGCGACGGCGTCGTCGAAATTTTCCGCTTCCAGACAGAAATGGAAGCCCTTCATCGGCTCGGCCCGGTGTGTGAGCTCCAGGACGGTATCGCCGAGCTTCAGATAGGCGATCTGCATGCCGCCGCCGGCGGCGTGCTGAAAGTATTTTTTGAAGCCGAAGCGCGCCTCGTAGAACGCGACCGAGCGGTCGAGGTCGCTCACGTGGATCGCGACGTGGTCTATTCTCCGGAACATCTACACTCCTGAACGCAGTTGAAGCATATGCCCTTGCTTCGCCTTATTGCAAGCGACGCGTCTTGCCGCAACAGCGACACAGCCGTAAGATGATCGCGCGATGCCGATCTACCGGTTGACCAAAGAACTTCTTTTTCCGCCGGCGGAAAACGCCGAGCCCGATGGGCTGCTCGCGGTCGGCGGCGATCTATCGAGCGACCGGCTGCTGCTCGCCTATCAATCGGGAATTTTTCCCTGGTACGGCGAGGGGCTGCCGATTCTCTGGTGGTCGCCCGATCCGCGCCTCGTGCTCGCGCCGCGCGATTTTCACGTCTCGCGCCGGCTCGCGCAGACGATCAGGCAAGGGCGCTTCAAGATCACCTTCGACGTCGCGTTTTCCGCCGTCATTTCCGCCTGCGCGACGGTGCCGCGCCGCGGACAGGACGGCACCTGGATCGTTCCCGCGATGCGGCGCGCGTATGTCCGCCTGCACCAGCTCGGCTACGCGCATTCGGTCGAGAGCTGGCTCGACGGCAATCTCGTCGGCGGGATTTACGGCGTGTCGCTCGGCAAATGCTTTTTCGGCGAGTCGATGTTCTCGTACGAAAGCAACGCGTCGAAGACGGCGATCGCGGCGCTGGTTGAGCGCCTGAAGCAATGGGACTTCCGCCTGCTCGACGCGCAGGTGACGACGCGGCATATGTTGAGTCTCGGGGCGAAAGAGATTTCGCGGAAAGTCTTTCTCAAACAGCTCGACGCGGCGCTCGAGCTGCCGACCATCCGCGGCAGCTGGAACGTGGAAAGCGGCTGAAAATCTGCTATGCTCGGCGGCTGAAACCGATCACCGGAGGGATTGAATGGCCAAGGTCAAAGAAGCGTTCAAGATGAAGTATCAGGGCAACAAGAACGCGCAGATCGTCGAAGTCGCGTTCGCGGCCGGCGAAGAGGTCCAGGTTTTAAGAGAATTTAAGAACGACGCCTGCCTGGTAAAGAAGGACAACCAGGTCTTCAACGTGCCGAAGAAATATATCGGCTAATCCTCGGTTCGCTCGGAATCTCAGATCTCATATTGCAAATCTCAGATCCGAGCGAGGACCGTCGGATCATGTACAAATTGCCGATTCGTTTCTGACGCCGGCTCGATTTTTCTTATTTAAAATCTGCGATTTGAGATTTGCCATCACGAAGTGCTGGAACACTTTCCCGCCAGATGCGCCTCGAAATCCCCGCGGAATAGCCGGACCGCGCTCTCGATCGGCGGGCCGGGCATATTGATCAAGCTGCAAAACCCCTTGCCTTTGTTGAAGGCGATCACTTTGCCGAACTGCTCCAGCATCGCCGCCTGTCCCTGGCCCTGCTGAATTTTTCTCAGTAGCATGGCGAGCGTGTTGGTCTCCATGCGGCAGGCGGGGCACTGGCCGCACGATTCCTTGGCGAAAAACTCCGCGATGCGCAAAGCCTCCTCGACGATGCATTGATCCTCGGTGACGATGCCGATGACGCCGCAGCCGATCGACGAGCCGGCCGCGCGCACCGAGTTGTGGTCGAGCGCGACGTCGAGCTGGTCGCCGGATAAAAACGCCGACGACGGGCCGCCGGGCAGCACCGCTTTGATCTTCTTTCCATCGCGCGTGCCGCCGCCGCAGCTTTCGATCAAATGGCGCAGCGGCGTGCCGAACGGCAGCTCGTAGACGCCCGGCCGCTTCACCTCGTCGTTCAGCGAAAAGACCATCGTGCCGGCGCTCTCGGCGGTGCCGATGCCGCGGTACCATGCGGCGCCGCGCAGGATGATCGGCGCGACGTTCGCGAGCGTCTCGACGTTGTTGACGGCGGTCGGCTTTGCGTTCAGTCCGGCGGTCGCCGGAAACGGCGGTTTCTGCCGCGGCAGGGGCCTTTTGCCCTCGATGACTTCGATGACCGCGCTGTCTTCGCCCGCGACGTAATCGTGCGGCGCGGGAAAGAATTCGATCTCGAGGCTGAAATCCTTGCCGCCGATGCGCTCGCCGACATAGCCCAATTTCTTCGCGTCCGCGACCGCTTCTTCCATCGCCCGGATCGCGTCTTTATAGTCCGCGTTGATGTAGAGATAGGCTTTGGATGCGCCGACGGCGTAGGCGGCGAGAATCACGCCTTCGAGGATCAAATGCGGCACGTTCTCCATCAGCAAGCGGTCTTTCTTGCTGCCGGGCTCGTCCTCGCCGCCGTTTAAGATAACGTAGCGCGGCGTCTCGCGCGTATCCGCCGTGAAGGTCCATTTCTTGCCGGTGGGAAAGCCCGCGCCGCCGCGGCCGCGGAGGCCCGAGGCGTCGATCTCCTGCAGGACGTCGCGCGGCGACATCCGCTTGAGCGCTTTGTCGAGCGCTTGATAGCCGCCGCGCGCGCGGTACGCGTCGAGCGTTTCTTTGCCGTCGACGACGCCGCGCGGAAAGAGAATACCTTCCATCTTCTAGAAGACTCCGGTGTCGAGCAGCTGGTAGATGAGATCTTTCAGCGAAGCGTCGATGGTGTCGAGCCGCTTCACGTCCGGGCCGCCGGCCATGTGCTCGGCGATTTCGCCGACGTCGTCTTTCTTGACACCCGCGTACCAGGTCTTCTCGGGGTAAAGCACGACGTTCGGCCCTTCCTGGCAGGCGCCGAAGCACATGTAGGGCTTCACTTCCCAGTCCGCGTCGAGGCCTTTATCGCTCGCCCGCTGCTGCAGCTCCTTCATGATCTCTTCGGAGCCGCGGTTCTTGCAGTCGACGTTTTGGCAAACCAGACAAATCCGCTTCACTCAAGTCTCCTTTTGCGCCGGGCGCGAGGCTAATTCATCTGCAGCACCCAGTCCTTCTCCTTGAAGATATCGTTCAGCTTCGCCTCGTCCGCCGCGCCCGGCAGCGTCTCTGCGATGTGCTTGCGGTACGCCTCTTCGGAGAGCAGCTCGCCGGTGATGCTGTAGGGCTTGCCGGCGAAATCGCCGATCGAGCGGTTGAACTTGAGATCCGGCGCGTAGATCTTCGGCTCCCCCTCGGGAACAAACCGGTTCAGCGCGTCGATCAGGCTGCGGCTTTCGGCCATGTAGTGATCGCGCGATTCCTGGTTGAGCTTCTCCTTGTCGGCGGGGCCGGCGGCTTCGTGCTCGTCGTAACGGCCCTTCAAGCCCCAGACATACGCCCACTGCGCCGATGAGGAATTGTCGGTGCCGAAGAGGTCGTAGGCGGTCGAGAGCCACTTGTTGAAATATTTCTGGATGATCGGAATCGGTATCTTGTTCGCGCGCACGATGCGCGTGAGGCCGGTATTGCCCGTGAACATATGGAAGAATTCTTCCTTCAGCATCGCCGTCACGCTTTGCGCGAGCGGCGCGAAAGCGGAATGGCTCAACATCGTAAGCTGAAACTTGCCGTCGCGGTCGACGAACTGGGTGTAGGTAAAAAAGTCGAGCCAGTTGTTGACCGGCGCGTTGAACGAGCCCAACAGGCGGTCGCCCTCGAACGCGCGCCGCTCCAGCATTTTCTGCGCCTCGAGCTTCCCCGAGTCGCCGAAATATTTTACCAAGAGATAGCACATTTGCCAGCCGTGGCGCATCTCCTCGCTGTTGACGCGGATCAAGGATTGGCGATCGTAGTCCGTCGGGGCGTTGTCGAGCAGATTTTTCTGCTGCTCGACCGAGGCGAACTCGGTATCGCCCTGATAGACGATCAGGTTCAGCAGGGCGTCGCGAATCGACTGATTCGGCGCCTGCTCGGGCCGCTCCCACTTGCGCTGGCCTCTGAAGTCGCCGAACTCGATCTCCGGGCTGTGGATGTCGGCGAGCTTGGTCTCGAATTTATAGTCGCCCAAAAGCGACGGGTCGTACCCGATGTCTTTCTGCCATTGTCTGAAATAATCAACCCAGTCGTCAAAAGTCGATATTTTCGCCATGCCGGTCTCCCTTTCTCTTCGCCACAATTATTCGAACGAGCGTTCGTTAATTAACTATGGCAACCATTTAAGGGAAAGTCAAGACCGTTAGCTATAGAGCTCCAGCAGCTCGACCATGCCGAGCTCGCGCATGCGATCGAACAGATATTTCTTGATCTCGCCGACGGTGTCCATCCGGAGAACGATGTCGGCAGTCGCCTTGGCTTCTCTGTAAGTTACTGTACGGACTACCTTTTTTACCACCGGTATAAAGAGCGAGCCCATGCTGAACTCCTCCAGGCCCATGCCGAGCAGGAGCAGGGTGCACAGCGGGTCGCCGGCCATCTCACCGCACATGCCGACCCTTTTACCCTGTTTTTTGGCCCCCTCGATGACATCGACCAAGGCCGAGAGGACGGCCGGATGAAGCGGTTCGTAGAGCCCGGCCACCTTATGGTTGCCCCGGTCCACCGCCAGAATGTATTGGATCAGGTCGTTGGTGCCGATGCTGAGAAAGTCGACCTCGCGCACGATGCGCGATACTTGGTGGACGACCGAAGGCACCTCGACCATAATCCCGAGCTCCATCTGCCGGTCGAAAGGCGTGCGCTCGCGCTCGAGCTCGTCCCTGACCTCGGCGAGGATCTCCTTGACCTGCAGGATCTCTTCGAGGCTCGTGACCATCGGGATCAACAGCCGCACGAAGCCGTACGCGCCGGCGCGCAGGATCGCCCGGAGCTGGGTTTTGAAAATCTCCGGCATCTCCAGCGATATGCGGATCGAGCGCCAGCCGAGAAACGGGTTCTGCTCGGCGGTCCCGCGCCGCACGTACGCGGGATACTTATCCGCGCCGATGTCGAGCGTGCGGATCGTCACCGGTTTGCCGCCGAAGCCCTCCACGACGCGCCGGTAGATCGTAAACTGCTCCTCCTCGCTCGGAAAGTCGCGGTGCGCGAGAAACTGGATCTCCGTGCGGTAAAGGCCGATACCTTGCGCGCCGTGAAGCTGCGCGAAGGCGATATCGCTCAGCATGCCGACGTTCGCGTGCAGCAGGACGCGATGGCTGTCGCGCGTCTCGGCGGGAAGATCTCTGAGCTCGCCCAGCTCTTTGTTGAGCGCCAGATACTCGCGCTCGAGCCGGTCGTATTCGCGCACGACCTCCTGGCTGGGATTGATGTAGACGACGCCCGAATTCCCGTCGACGATGAGCGAATCGCCCTCGCGCACGTTCTCCAGCAGTCCTTCGACGGCGACGACGCTCGGTATCTCGAACGACTTGGCGAGAATCGACGCGTGCGACGTGACGCTGCCGGTCGCGAGCACGATGCCGCGGAAGTGATCGCCCTCGATCATACTCAAGTCCGCCGGCAGGAGGTCTTCGGCGACGAGGATGGAGTTCGGCGGCAGGATGAGCTTCTGTTCGCTCAAACCCGAGAGATTCTCGAGCAGCCGCTGGGCGACGTCTTTCACGTCCGCGCCGCGCTCGCGGAGATATTCGTCCTCGATGCGGTTGAAGGAATGCAGGTGCTCCAGAAAAACGCTGCTGACGGCATACTCGGCGATCGAGCGCTCCTTGCGGATGCGGTTTTCGATCTGATCGATCAGCACCGGGTCGCCGATAATGAGGCGGTGCGCCTCGAAGACGGCGCCTTCCTCTTTGGAGACGAGCGCGCTCATGCGCTGCTTAATGTTTTGCAGCTGCTCGATGCCGCGCTCGACGGCGGCGCGGAAGCGCTCGATCTCGCGCTTGGGATTGCGCGCGCGCTCTTTTTTGACCGAGTTGAGATCGATGCGCGGCTTCATGAGGAACGCCTTGCCGCGGCCGAAGCCCGGCGCGACCGAGAGGCCGTTCAGCCGCCCGCGCCATTTCTGCGCCGCGCCGCGCACGGCGCCCTCGCGCCGGCGCCCTTCGTACGAGCGGATTTTCTTCAGCGCGTCGCCGAGCTGCTTCTGGTATTCCTTGCGCTCGCGTTCCTTGTTCTTCAGCGTGTCGGCCAGGCGCGCCTGAATGACGATGCCCGAGACCTGCGCCGAGATCGCGCGCAGCAGCCGGATCTCGTCGCGCGAGAACTCGCGCCGGCGCGAGGTCTGGACGACGAGCACGCCGAGCGGCAGCCGCCGCTCGATCAGCGGTACACCGAGAAAGGAATGGAAACGCTCTTCGCCGGTCTCCGGGAAATATTTATAACGGGGGTGCGCCTGGGCGTCGACGACCATGACCGGGCTCATCTTCTCGATGACGAGCCCCGTGAGGCCCTCGCCGACGGCCATCGAGACCTTGCCGATCGATTCCTCGTCGAGGCCCGTCGTCGCCCACAGGGTCAGGCGGTTTTTCTTGGGCTCGAGGATGTAGAGCGAGCAGACCTCGGTCTCCATCCGCTCGGCGACGATGTCGACAAGCCGGTTAAGCGTGTCCCGAACATCGTGCGAATGGCTGATAAGGGCGCTGATGTCCTCGAGGATCACCAGGCCGGGGTACGCCTCGCGCTGTTTGGGCTTCGCCTTCGCCATGACAAACCAGCATTGTAAGCGGATTCACCGGAGAAATACAATTGTGCGGAAAATCCCCGCGTTGGCGCGCGCTTAGACGCGCGCGCGGCGGCCGGTGAACGCGGGCCGGGTCGTCTGATGTAAAAATCGGCCGGGAATCTTCGCGCCGCAGGTGCAGCGCTCGCCGACGAGCTTGTAGTCGAGGATCTCGTGCCAAGAGCGGCGGATGACCGCCGCGCCGCATTCGGCACAATAGGTGGTCTGTCCTTCGTCGTCGAAGACATTGCCGACGTAGCAATACTTGACGCCGAGCGAGAGCGCGATCTCTCGCGCGCGCTTCAGCGTCGAGGCCGGCGTGCGCGGCTTGTCGGTCATTTTGAAATCGGGATGGAACGCCGTGAAATGAAGCGGGACCTCGTCGCCCAAATTTTCCAGCACCCAGGCGCAGAGCTTTTTCGTCTCTTCGGGCTCGTCGTTCTCGCCGGGGATCATCAGATTGGTGATCTCGAACCAGATATCCGTCTCGCGCTTCAGCCACTTGAGCGTATCGAGCACGGGCTCGAGATGCGAGAAGGTGAGCTTGTGATAAAAGCGCTCCGTGAAGGCCTTCAGATCGACATTCGCCGCGTCGATGTAGCGATAGACGTCGCGGCGCGCTTCGGGCGTGATGTAACCGGCGGTCACCATGACGCTTTTGAGCCCGCGCTGGCGCGCCAGCCGCGAGACGTCGATCGCGAACTCGCCCCAGATGACCGGATCGTTGTACGTAAAGGCGATGCTCGGGACCTTGCGGCGCAGCGCCAGCTCGACGATCTCCTCCGGCGTCGCGGCGACGCTGCCGGCTTCGTCGAGCTTCGCCTTGCTGATGCTCCAATTCTGACAGAAGCGGCAGCCGAGATTGCATCCCGCCGTGCCGAAACTCAAAATGCCGGTGCCGGGGAGAAAATGATTCAGCGGCTTTTTCTCGACCGGATCGATCGCGAAGCCGGTCGGCCGGCCGTAGCCCAGAGAATAGAGCTTGCCGCCGACGTTGCGCCGGATATAGCAGAAGCCCGCCTGGTCTTCGCCGATGCGGCAGTAGCGCGGGCAGAGCGTGCAAAGAATTCTGCCGTCGGGCTCGCTCTCCCACCAGAGCGCTTCGTGCATGAGAAAATCATCCCGCCTTTGCGCGGCTTACGCAAGCCTCACCGGTATGGTATAAATTTACCCTATGCCATCGGTTTCCGGGCTTCGCGGTATGCGCCACGTCGCGCTCCGCGTGCGCGATCTCGGCCGCTCGAAGGCTTTTTACCGCGAGAATTTCGGCATGGAGGTCGTCTGGGAGCCCGATCCCGCGAACGTCTACCTTTCTTCGGGGAGCGACAATCTCGCGCTGCATGCGACGGGCGGCGAAAGCGCGCCGGCGGAGCGGCAGCAGCTCGATCATTTGGGTTTTGTCGTCGACAGCATTGAGCGCGTGCGCGAGCTGGAAGGCGAGTTTCGCGCGCGCGGCGTCAAAATCGTCCAGCCGTTCAAAGTCCACCGCGACGGCAGCGCGTCGTTTTATCTCGCCGATCCCGACGGCATCGTGATTCAAATGCTTTACGAGCCCCATATCAGTCCACGAGAATAGGAATTTATGAAAATCAGCAATGTCATTTTTTCAGCGGCCATGGCGGCCGCGGTTTTTGTCTACGCGCCGTCGTCCGAGGCGGCGGCCTCGGCGAAGAAAGCCAAGCCCGCGCCGAAGCCGGCGGCGCAGAAGGCGGCCGAGAAGAAGATTCCTCCCGCGCAATCCGTCGAGGTGCCGTTTCGCGTCTTCATGCTGAAGAACGGCCTCAAAGTCATTATCTCCGAAGACCATGCCGCGCCGACTTACTCGCTCAACGTCACCTACAACGTCGGCTCGCGCGACGAGCCGCCGGGAAAGACCGGCTTCGCCCATCTCTTCGAGCACATGATGTTCCAGGGATCGGAGAACGTCGGCAAAGGCGAGCATTTCATCGTGATCTCGAACAACGGCGGGAGGATGAACGGGACGACCAACGCCGACCGCACCAATTATTTCGAGACGCTGCCGAAGAATCAGCTCGAGCTCGCGCTTTTTCTCGAAGCCGACCGCATGCGCTCGCTCAACGTTACCGAGGAGAATTTCGAGAACCAGCGGCGCACCGTAAAGGAGGAGCGGCGGCAGAGCTACGACAACCGCGCGTACGGCAAGACCGGCGAGGTGTTGCTCGACCTGGCGTACGACAGGTTTCCCTACAAGCACTCGACGATCGGCTCGATGGAAGACCTCGACAAGGCGACGGTCGAAGACGCGCGCAAGTTCTTCGCCACGTATTACGCGCCCAACAACGCCGTGCTCGCGCTCGTCGGCGATTTCAACACCGAGGAGGCGCTCGCGCTGATCAAAAAATATTTCGAGGACATTCCCGCGCACGCGCCGCCGCCGCCGGTCGACGCGACCGAGCCGGTGCAGAAAGCCGAGCGGCGCAAGACGATCGAAGACCCGTTCGCGCAGACGCCGCGCATCGACATCGTCTTTAAAATTCCACCCGGCAACACTCCGGATTGGTACGCGCTCGACGTGCTGGGCGACGTCTTGACCTCCGGAGATTCCTCGCGGCTTTACCAGCTAATGGTAAAGGAGAAGGAAGTCGCGGTCGGCGTCTCCGCCGGGCCGGACGAGCGGCGCGGTCCGGCGCTGTTTTACATCAGCGTCTCGGTCCGTCCCGGCACGGATTTGGCGGAGGTCGAGAAGCTCGTTTACGGCGAGCTGGAGCGCGTCAAAACGGGAAAAATCGCCGCGTGGGAGCTGGAAAAAGTCCGCATGCAGTCGCGGCGCCAGCGCGCGCAGGGCCTCTACAGCACGCAGTCGCGCGCGAATCAGCTCGGCCATTACGCCGTCTATTTCAACGATCCGTCGCTCGTCAATACCGTGCAGGCGAAAATCGAGCGCGTCGGCGCCGCCGATCTCCAGCGCGTCGCGCGGCTGTATCTAAAGCCGAGCAATCGCACGGTGCTGACGACGCTGCCGAAATCCGCGGCGGGAGCGACAAGCAAGTGACTATGATCAAACGATGCTTTAATTTGTTTGCGGCCGCGATCATTATCTTCAGCGCGCCGGCGCGGCTGCTCGCTCAGGAAGCCGCGGCGACGCCTCTCAGCAAGGTCGAGAAAAAAAACCGCGCGCCGGTTTCGAAGGAAGTGCTCGAGGTCAAGCTGCAACGGCCGATCGAGCGCAAGCTCTCGAACGGCATGACGGTGCTGATCCTCGAGGACCACCGCTTTCCCGCGGTCGTTACGGAATTTCACGTGCGCGGCGCGGGCGCGCTTTTCGAGCCCGAAAAACAGCGCGGCCTCGCGAGCGTGACGGCGGAGATGCTCCGCGAAGGGACGAAGACGCGCACGAGCAGGCAGATCGCGGAGCAGATGGATCGGCTCGGCGCTTCGCTGTGGGCATCGTCGGGCTTCGGCTCGGTCGAGACCGCCGTCGGCGCGTCCGGCCTCAGAGATAATTTCGACGCCTGGTTCGGCATCGCGGTCGACGTTCTGCTGCATCCGACGTTTCCGGAGCTCGAGCTCAACCGGATGAAGCAGCGCATCAAGGTGCAGCTCCGGCAGCAGCGCTCATCGTCCGGCTTTCTCGCCGACGAGCGCTTTGCGCGGGCGGTTTTCGGCAGCCACCCGGCGGCGATCGTCTCGGCGACGGCTGAATCCGTCGACGCGATTACGCCCGCGGCGCTCGCCGCGTGGCATCGCGAGCGCTTCGACCCGGCGAAGACGATTCTCGGCATCTCCGGCGACGTCTACGCCGCCGAGCTCATGCCGAAGCTCGAAAAGTGGCTCGCGCCGTGGCCGCGCCGCGGCATCGATACGGCTTTGCCGGCGAATCCGGCGCCGGTCGCGAGCCGCAGGATATTCGTCGTCGACCGCCCCGATTCCGTCCAAACGACGGTCACGATGGGCAACATCGCGATCGACCGCCGGAGCGACGATTACGTGCCGATGGTCGTGATGAATCAGATTCTCGGCGGCGGCTCGGCGGCGCGGCTGTTCCTCAATTTGCGCGAAGAGAAAGGCTACACCTACGGCGTCTACAGCGGCTTCAGCGCCGGCGAATATCCCGGCCCATGGCGCGCCGGCGGAAATATGCGCACGGAGGTGACCGAGGGCGCGTTCAAGGAGTTCTTCCACGAGTTCCGGCGCATTCGCGACGAGAAGACGCCCGCCGCCGAGCTCGATGACGCGAAGCGCTCGGTCGTGGCGAACTTCGCGCTCGCGCTCGAGCAGCCGGCGCGCGTGCTCGGCTTCGCGGTCGCCCGCAAAATCTACGGCCTGCCGGACGATTACTGGGACACCTATCCCGCGAAAGTGATGGCGGTGACGGCTGACGACGTCGAGCGCGTCGCGCGCAAATATCTGGATCCCGCGACGGCGCAGATCGTCGCGGTCGGCGACGCGCGGCAGATCAAGCCCGTCCTCGAGCAGTACGGGGCGGTCGAAGTCTACGATAATCTCGGCAACGTCGTCGCGCCGCCCATGCCGGTCAAAGCGGCGCCGTAGTCAGGGCCGCCACGATCTCTTCGGCCGCCGTCTCGCCGCTGTGAACGCAATCGGCGATCCCGACGCCGTAATAAGCGTTTCCCGCAAGCCGCAGCGCGGGGCAGGTCTTCAATGCTTCCTCGATCCGCCGCATCGATGCGAGGTGGCCGACGGGATACGCCGGCATCGCGCGCGGATGACGATGCACGCGCGTAAATATCGGCCGGCCGTCGATGCCTAACAGCTCTCTCAGCTCCTTTTTCACGCTCGCCTCCATGGCGGCATCGTCCTCCTCGAAAAGCTCCGGCTGCAGAGCGCCGCCGACGAACGCGCGCAGCAGAAGCGAGCGCGCCGGCGCGCGGCCGGCGTATTTCACGCTGCTGAACGTGCACGCGAGGATCTTCCGTTTCTCGACGGCGGGGACGATCATCCCGAAGCCGCCGAGATCGCGCGGGACATCCGCGTCTCGATACGCGAGCGTCACCGTTGCCGCAGATGTATAGGGAATGGCGTTAAGCTCGCGCGCAATTGCGGGCGCAGCCGGGCCGATCGAAGCGGCGGCGGCGTATGCCGGCGTGGCCAGAATGACGCCGTCTACGTCGGCGCTGCCGCCGTCGGCGGCTATCGTCCAATTTTTTTTCTCCGCATCCCAGGAGACCGCCGTCACTCGCGTGCCCGTGCGCACGCATCCTTCCGGCAGTCGCGCCGCGATCGCGTCCACCAGCTCCTGCATGCCGCCGGCGAGCGCGAGGAAAAGGCTCCAGCGCGCGCCGCTCTCGGCCGGCTGGGCGGGGCTCTGGCGTTTTTCGCGCAGCATTCCCTTGATGACGCTGCCGCGCGCTTGCTCCATCTCCAAAAAGCGCGGCATCGTCGCGGCCAGGCTCAATTTTTCCGGATCGGCGGCGTAGATGCCGCCGATTAAGGGCTGGACCACGCGCTCCAAAGCCTCGCGGCCGAACCGCCGCGTTACGAAAGACGCGAGGCTCTCGTCTTCTCGAGCCGCGGCGCGCGGCGTGAAATATTCCGCCGCGATCCTGAGCTTTCCGCCGAGCGAAAAAAGCGGCGTCGTCATAAAAGGCAGGAAGCGCGTCGGCGCCATCAGCAAAAAGCCTTCCGGGAGCGGCACGGCGCGTCCGTTCCGCACGACGAGGACCGTTTGCCGCGAGGGATTGGTCGAGATCAGCCGTTCGCGCAGCCCGAGGCGCTCGCAGAGCGCCAGCGCCCAAGGCTTGGCGGAAATGAACGAGTCCGGACCGGCCTCGACGAGGAAGCCCTCGACGCGCTCGGTGCCGATCGCGCCGCCGAGGCGCTCGCGCGCTTCGATGAGGAGAATTTCGAGCGCGAGATTTTTCTCACGCGCGATTTCGGTCAACCGGTGCGCCGCGGCGAGGCCGGCGATGCCGCCGCCGACGACGGCGATACGTTGGACTCGCATTTCGTCCACGGATCAGCAGGACCGCTCGCCGGCGATCAGGAATTGCTTCTCCACCACGTCGGCGATCATGCGGATGAACAGCGGATGGTCGTTGGGCGCGACCGCGCGATAAAACGCGATGCCGGTTTTCATCGCGATCGCTTTCGCCTCGATATCGAGATCGTAGAGCACCTCGACGTGATCGGCGACGAAGCCGATGGGCGCGACGATGACGTCTTGCGCGCCCTCGCGCGCGGCTTCGCGCAGCGCGGGACCGATATCGGGCTCGAGCCACGGCTCGCGCGGGTCGCCGCTCCGGCTCTGGTACGCGAGCGACCAGCGCGCGTGCCCGAGACCTTCGGCGACCAGCCGGCAGCTCGCTTCGAGCTCGGCGACGTACGGCGAGCGCGCGGCCATCGCCGTAGGAATGCTGTGCGCGGTGAAAATGAGCGCGGCGTCGCGGCGCCGCTCCGGCGCGATCTTTTCCAGCTCGTCTTCGATCTGATCGACCCAGGTCTCGATGAAAAGCGGGTGGTCGTGCCAGCCGGAACAGAAATCGACGGCGGGCGCGTTGCCGAGACCCGCGCGCGCGTCGGCGATGTTTTTTTGATAGCGCTCCCAGCTCGCCTCGGTGTGGTGCGACGAAAGAATGAAGCCAAGCGCGCGCACGACGCCTTCGGCCGACATCGTCGCGAGGCTCTCGAGGAAGAAGGGAGCCGAGTGGCGGAAGCCGACATAAACCGGAACTTCCAGGCCGAGCTGCTTCAGCACTTCGGCGAGGGCGTGCGCCTGCAGCCGGGTGATGTCGGGAAGCGGCGAGCGGCCGCCCAGCGCTTCGTAGTGGTGCGCGACTTCCTCGATGCGTGCGCGCGGGACGGGGCGCCCGGCCAGGACGCGCTCGAGAAACGGCCGGATTTCGTTCTCGTCGCCGGGGCCGCCGAAGGCGAGCAAAAGCACGGCGTCGTATGGATGTGACGCGCTCATCGCGCGCTCAGCTCATGTACCGCTTTCACCATCGCGGTGACGTTGTCGACCGGCGTCTCCGGAAAAACGCCGTGGCCGAGGTTGAAAATATGTCCGGGCCTGCCGCCGGCGCGGTTGAGAATCTCTTCCACGCGCGAGCGAATCTCCTTCGGCTTCGCGAGCAGGACGGCGGGATCCAAATTTCCCTGAATGCCGACGTCGTGGCCGACCGCTGCCCACGCCTCATCGAGATGAACGCGCCAGTCGACGCCGATCGCGTCGCCGCCCGCCTCGCGCACGAGCTTGAGCATTCCCGCTGTGCCGGTGCTGAAATGGATCACGGGCGTTCCCGGCGTTATGGCGGCGATCGCCGCGCGCGTGTAGGGCAGAACGTATCGTTGATAATCGGCGGGCGACAGGCAGCCGGCCCAGCTGTCGAAGATTTGCACGGCCTCGGCGCCGGCGGCGATCTGCGCGTTCAAATACTTCGCGATCACGGTCGCGAGCCGCTCCATCAGCGCCTTCCACGCGCCGGGATCGGAGTAGATGAGCTTCTTGGTCTTGAGATAATTCCGCGAGCCGCCGCCCTCGACGATGTAGGAGGCGAGCGTAAACGGCGCGCCGGCGAAGCCGATGAGCGGCACCTTGCCGTCGAGCGCCGCGCGCGCCTTGCGCACGGTCTCGAATACGAAAGACAACTCGGTTTGCGGCTCGAAGTCGTTCAACTCCTCGACGTCGGTGCGGCTGCGGATCTGCGCGCGGATGACCGGCCCGTCGTCCTTCGAATATTCCAGGCCGAGCCCCATCGGCTCCAGCACCAGCAGGATGTCGGCGAATAGTATCGCCGCGTCGACGCCGAGCTTCTGGACCGGCGCGACCGTGATCTCCGCCGCGAGATCGGAACGCTTGCAGAGATCGAGGAAGGAATACTCCGCGCGGAGCTTGCGGTACTCCTCCATGTAGCGGCCGGCCTGGCGCATGAGCCATACCGGCGTATAAGGAGTTTTCTCGCGGCGGCACGCGGCGAGAAAAGGATGAGGTTCGGCCATCGGCACAGCCTAGCGGCAATCGCCCGATAAAATCAACGCGAGCGGCGGCGCGCGCCGGCGGCGCCGATCGCCCCGGCGCCGTATTTCCCGCGCAACCGATCGATGCCGCGGTATAAATTTTCCAGCGCGCGCTCGCGTCCGGCATCGAACAGCGACTCCTGCCAGCCCGAGCGCACGAACGCGCTCGCGCTCACGCCGAGCAGGCGCACCGGCCGTCCGGGCGCGACGTGTTTTTTTAACAGCGCGTCGGCGACGCCGAAGATCTCCCGGTCGACGCAGGTTGGAGTTTCGATCGTGAGCGAGCGCGTCAGCGTTTTGAAATCGCTGTAGCGGATTTTCACGGCGATGCAGCGCGCAAAAACACCGTCGGTTCTAAGCCGCCGTCCGACTTCTTCGACGAGTCCCCACAGGACCTCTTCCATCTCGCCGATTTGCTTTACCGGCTTGTCCAATGTCGTCTCGCTGCCGATCGAATGATCGTGGCGCCGCGCTTCGCCGCGCGCGTCGAAGTCGAAATACTGATCGCGCAGCTTGGGCGCGGCGAGTAAGTCGCCGATCGTTTTGACGCCGCGCGCGAACAGCGTCTCGCGCGTCTTCGGCCCGACGCCGGGAACCAGCGAGACCGACAGCGGCGCGAGAAAATTTTCCTCCGAGCCGGGAAAAACGTGAATCAGCCCCTGCGGCTTCGCCAGCGTCGCGGCGATTTTCGCGATCACGCGGCTCGACGCCAGGCCGCCGGAAGCGGGCAGATCGAGGTCGCGGCGGATGCGCGCGATGATGCGCTCGGCGGTCGCGATCGGCGCGCCGAAAAGCTTCTCGGTGCCGGTGAGATCGATCAGCGCCTCGTCGATCGACAGCGCGCGCACCGCGGGCGAGAATTGTTCCAGGATCGCGAATACCTTGTCGGAATATTCGCTGTAAAGAGCGTGGCGGTTCGGGAGAAAAATTCCGTGCGGGCAGAGCCGCTGCGCCTGAAATCCGGGCATCGCCGAGCGCACGCCGAATTTTCGCGCCTCATAGGATGCCGAGGTGACGACGCCGCGGCCGCTCCTGCCGCCGACGATGACCGCCTTGCCTTTGAGGTCGGGATTCATCGCCTGCTCGACCGAGGCGTAGAAGGCGTCCATGTCGATGTGAAAGTAGGAGCGCATTTGTCTACCTACGACCGAACTCCGGCCGGCGCGAGCCGCGCACGGCCGAGAAAAAGACCGAAAGAAACGTGAAGAAGTTTACCAGATGGACGGTGTGATTATAGGAGTGCATGAAAACATCCGGCGTCGCGCTCCAGCTTTGCGGCGATTCGATCTGGCTCGGCGTGAGACCGCCCGCGCGCAGGAAATAGGTGAAGAGCGTGGCCGAGAGGGCGACGCCCATCGCGCCGCCGGTGCGCGCGGTCGTCGCGACCATGCCCGACGCGCCGCCGACCTTGTCCGTAGGGACCGAGCCCAGGATAGCGCTCTGGTTGGGCGAATTGAAGATCGCCCAGCCCAGGCCCGAGAGCGCGAGCGGGAGCATGATGCGCCATGCGGGCGAATCGAGCCAGAGCGTCGCCATCAGGAATTGCGCGAAGACGATGATCGCCGAGCCGACGGTGCAGAGCAGCCGAGAGCCGAGGCGGTCCGACATCCAGCCGGCGAGCGGCGCGAGCAGGATGATCACGACCGAATTCGAAATGATGATCCAGCCCATATGACTCGGCGAGTAGCCCATGATGTTCTGGAGATAGAACGGCAGGATGAAGCTGATCGCCGACTGCGTCGAGGTGATGAAAAAGAGGCTCAGTATCGCCGCGCTGAAAAGCCGGATGCGGAAGAGCGAGAAATCGATGATGGGCGTGCGCGAGCGCAGCTCGGTCATCACGAGCAGCGCGACCGCCGTGAGCGATACCGCGAGGAGTGACAAAAACAGCGGATGATGCCAGCCGAGTCCCGGCAGGCGGTCGATCGCGTAGATAAACGAGCTGTTGGCGAGCAGCAGGAGCAAAGCGCCGGGGACATCGATCGAAACCGCGCCTTTGCGCTCGCGCGTCTCCTCCATGATCGTCCACGCGAGATAGGCGCCCCACAGGCCGACCGGCAGATTGATGTAAAAAATCCAGCGCCAGCCGACGGTGTCGATGAGAAAGCCGCCGAGCGTCGGCCCGGTGAGGAATCCCGTGTGAAAGGCCATTGAGATGAAGCCCAACGCTTTGCCGCGCTCGCTCGAGGGGAAGGCGAGCGAGGCGATCGCGCGGCCGTTCGCGACGATCATCGCGCCGCCGATCGCCTGGAGCGCGCGGAAGGCGATCAGCTGCGCCGGCGAGCGCGAGAGGCCGCAAAAGGCCGACGCGAGGATGAAAATCAAAAATCCGCCGGCGTAAATCGTCCGGCGCCCGATGAGATCGCCCAGGCGGCCGACGGTAATGACGAAGCCGACGAGTGCGATGTCGTAGATGAGGACGGTCCACTGGATCGTCGTGAGCGTGGTGTGAAAGCTTTCGGTGAGCGTCGGCAGCGCGACGAGCAGCGCGCGGTTGTCGAGGCCGACGATAAATTGCCCGATGCAGACGTTGACGAGGATGAGCCGCAGCCGCGCGCGCTCCGCCGCCGTCGGCTGCATCGCGCCGGCGATTTCTCTCGTTGAATTCGCCACGAGCTTCTAGTCCTAGCGCATATGGCGAAAAAACTCACGGGTTGCGAGTGAGGTCTCAGCCTTGGGAAATAAAAAACGCGGATCTCGCAAGCGAAATCCGCGTTTTTGAGCGAAATGGTATGGCAGCAGTTAGTGCAGCACAGCGTCGGCGCCGCCGTTCCCCCGGGCCGCCGCCTGGCCGGATTTGCGAAAGACGATCTCGCCGCCTTCGGCGTCGACCGCGACGCGATCGCCCTCGCCGAAGTCGCCGTTGAGAATCCGCAGCGCCAGCGGGTCCTGAATCATGCGCTGGATCGTGCGCTTGAGCGGCCGCGCGCCGTAGACCGGGTCGTAGCCTCTTTCGGCGAGCAGCGCTTTCGCCCCCTCTGTCACCTCGATCGAGATCTTCCGATCCGCGAGCAGGCGCTCGAGGCGCTTGAGCTGGATCTCGACGATATGCTTGATCTCATCGCGCCCGAGCGGATTGAAGATCACGATCTCGTCGATGCGGTTCAGGAACTCGGGCTTGAACGCCTGCTGGAGCGCCGCGGTGACGCGCCGCTCCACCTCCTTGCGGTCGGTGACTTCGGTAATGAACTGGCTCCCCAGGTTCGAAGTCATGATGATCACGGTGTTTTTGAAATCCACCGTGCGCCCCTGGCCGTCGGTGAGCCGTCCGTCCTCGAGGATCTGCAGCAGCACGTTGAAAACGTCGGGATGGGCCTTCTCGATCTCGTCGAACAGGATGACCGAGTAGGGCCGGCGGCGCACCGCTTCCGTGAGATAGCCGCCCTCCTCGTAGCCGACGTATCCGGGAGGCGCGCCGATCAGGCGCGCGACCGAGTGCTTCTCCATGAACTCCGACATGTCGACGCGGACCATCGCCTGCTCGTCGTCGAAGAGAAACTCCGCGAGCGCGCGTGCGAGCTCGGTCTTGCCGACACCCGTCGGGCCCAGAAAGATAAACGAGCCGATCGGCCGGTTCGGGTCCTGGAGGCCGGCGCGGGCGCGGCGCACCGCGTTCGCGACCGCCTGGATCGCGGGATCCTGGCCGACGACGCGCTGCTGCAGACGGTCTTCCATGTGAAGCAGCTTCTGCACCTCGCCCTCGAGCATCTTCGACACGGGAATGCCCGTCCACTTGCTGATCACTTCGGCGATATCTTCGGCGTCGACCTCTTCCTTCAGCATCTTGCGCTTTTTTTGCAACTCCTCGAGCTTCTGGTTCTCCGCATCGAGCTCTTTCGTCAGCTGCGTGAGCACGCCGTAGCGCAGCTCGGCGGCGCGGTTCAAATCGCCCTTGCGCTGCGCTTGCTGCTCCTCGACTTTGGTCGTCTCGGTTTTTTCCTTTAAAGCACGGATGCGCTGAATGACGTCTTTTTCCTGCTTCCAGTGCGCCTTGAGCTCGTCGGACTGCGCGCGCAGCTCGGCGATTTCTTTGTCGACGCGGTCGAGCCGCTCGCGCGAGGACCGGTCGCTCTCGCGCTTGAGCGCCTGGCGCTCGATCTCGAGCTGCATGACCCGCCGCTCGATCTCGTCGATCTCGGTCGGCATGCTGTCGATCTCGATTCTGAGGCGCGCGGCGGATTCGTCGATCAGGTCGATCGCCTTGTCGGGCAGGAAGCGGTCCGTGATATAGCGGTGCGACAGCGTCGCGGCTGCGACGATCGCGCCGTCGGTGATGCGCACGCCGTGATGAACTTCGTAGCGCTCCTTAAGGCCCCGCAGGATCGCGATCGTGTCCTCGACCGAGGGCTCCTGCACCAGGACGGGCTGGAAGCGCCGCTCCAGCGCAGGATCTTTCTCGATCCGCTTGCGGTATTCGTCGAGTGTCGTGGCGCCGATGCACCGCAGCTCGCCGCGCGCGAGCGCGGGCTTGAGCATGTTCGAGGCGTCCATCGCGCCTTCCGCCGCGCCCGCGCCGACGAGCGTGTGCAGCTCGTCGATGAATAGAATGATCTGGCCGTTCGACTCGGTGACCTCTTTGAGCACGGCCTTCAGCCGCTCTTCGAACTCGCCGCGATATTTCGCGCCGGCGACCAGCGCGCCCATATCGAGCGCGACGATGCGTTTGTCTTTGAGCGTCTCCGGCACGTCGCCGTTGACCATGCGCAGCGCGAGGCCTTCGACGATGGCGGTCTTGCCGACGCCCGGCTCGCCGATCAGCACCGGATTATTCTTGGTCCGGCGCGACAGCACCTGAATGACGCGGCGGATCTCTTCGTCGCGGCCGATGACGGGATCGAGCTTGCCCTTGCGCGCGAGGTCGGTTAGGTCGCGGCTGTATTTTTGCAGCGCCTGATATTTCTCTTCGGGGTTCTGATCGGTGACGCGCTGCGCGCCGCGGATATCCACGAGCGCCGCTAAAATTTTGTCTTTGGTGATGCCGAATTCGCGGAAGATTCTGCCGGTCTCGCCGTCGTCGGCGCCCATGGCCATTAATAGATGTTCGACGGAGACGTATTCGTCCTTCAGCCCCTCGGCCTCCCGCTCGGCGGTCTCGATAAGCTTCTTCAGCCGCGGCGTGATGTAGGCCTGGCCGCCGGCTCCTGTAACCTGCGGAATGCGATCGAGCGCTTTCTCGACACGCTCCAGGACCGCCGTCGGCTGCACGCCGAGCTTCTGCAGCAAAGCGAGGGCGATGCCCTCCTTTTGGCCGAGTAAGGCCATCAACAGATGCTCGACATCGACCGCCTGGTGATTGCGGCGCTCGGCGAGACCCTGCGCGCTTTGCAAGGCTTCGGCGGACTTAACGGTTAATTTGTCGAGTCGCATGAAATCCCCCTATGAATGCGAGGAATTTAACCACGACCCAGGGGGGCGTCAAGGAATGACGAGCTACGATCCGACGGAAATTGCGTGATAATGGGGATTTACTTTGAGGCTTTTTCCGGCTCGAACGGCTGCAGGATGCTGCCGGAATCCTCGACGGTCGGCGCGGAGCCATTGGTCTGGGGCGGACGATGGCCGTTTTCCGCCGCCGGCTGAACAGCTGCGGCCGACTCGATGTATGGCGACAAGAGAACGATGCCCTTGCCTTTGGTAATGTTGAATTCGTATTCCGTCGGTACCACGGCCGTGCCGCGCATCTTCTTGATCCAAAGTGTGCGTACGAAGCGGTCGCTTTGGCGGAACATACGGAGCGACAAGACGCCGGCGGCGAGGAACTCCTCGACGCTGCTGGACTCGTCCTCGGTCCGGCCCGAGCTCAGCATATTGGTCGTTTGAAGCTGTGTCTGGAGCAGCCGGATTAAGAGCCGGGCCTGCTCCTCGGACCGGCCGCTCGGGGTATCGGCCTTGATGAGCGGCCCGACGGGGTCGATGGCGAGACGCTTCGCCTCCATGCGCGTGATGTGGCTCGCCAGGTCGGTGACGATCCTTTGGACGTCGACCTCGCGCTCCTTGACCGGCCCCGCGCGGGTGCTGAAGTATGGCGCTGCGTCCAGGATGACGAGGTTTTTATCCTGGACGAATGACTGTAAATCCCAGCCGAGGGATGCGGCGGAATCGAGCAGATCGGTGGGGCGCTCATCCACGGTGACGTACACGGCCTTTTCGCCGCTCGTCAGGCCTTTCAGCAAAAATTGCAAGCAGGCGGTGGTCTTACCGGTACCGGCGTCGCCGGTTACGACGTAGGATTTGCCGGGAAGAAACCCATTTTGGATCAACGGGTCGAGTCCTTCGACGCCGGTCCCGACCCGTTTGTTTTTCTCTCCCTTTTCGGTCTTTTCCGACATAGAACAGCATTTTCATCATACACTAAGCCGACTATGAAAGCACTCGGTTGCTTGGCCTCAGTGTTTCGCGTAAGAAAGCCTCATGCTGGCCCGTTTCAGGAAAAATATCGAAGCAATGTCGGGCTACGTTCCCGGCGAGCAGCCCCAGGGGGGCGCCTATATAAAGCTCAACACGAACGAAAATCCATACCCGCCGTCGCCCCGCGTCGTGGCGGCAGTGAAAAAGGCCGCTGGCAGCGCGCTCCGTTTGTACCCCGAGCCGATGGGACGCGACGTGCGCGCTTTGGCGGCATCGATCTACGGTCTCGCGCCGAACAACGTGCTGGTCGGCAACGGCTCGGACGAGCTCCTGTCGATCATCGTCCGCGCGTTCGTCGGCGCCGGCGACCGGGTGCTGTACCCGGAGCCGACTTACACGCTTTACGATACGCTGGTGGCCATTCAGGAAGGCGTCAAAGCGGCGCTGCCGTACGCGGCCGATTTCTCCTTGCCGGAGCAATTTTTCACCGAAAAAGCCGCGCTTACCTTCGTCTGCAATCCCAATTCGCCGTCGGGCACGCTGCTGCCGGTGAGCGACATCGAGCGCCTCGCGCGCTCTTCCGGTGGCGCGGTCGTCGTCGACGAGGCGTACATAGACTTCTCCGATGCGAACGCGACGGCGATTCCTCTGCTGAAGGAATTTCCCAACCTGATCGTCCTCAGGACTTTTTCGAAATCCTTCTCGCTCGCCGGCGTGCGCGTCGGCCTCGCGCTGGCGCCCGAAGAAATAATCGCCGGTCTCGTCAAGATCAAAGATTCGTACAACGTGAATCGTCTGAGCCAGATCGCCGCCGCCGCCGCGCTAGGGGATCTCCCGTGGATGGAGCGGAGCGTCGGCCGCATCCAGCGGAGCCGTAAAAGATTAATCGGCGGGCTTAAAAAGCTCGGCTTTCACGTTTATCCGTCGCAGGCGAATTTCGTGCTCGCGCGTCGGCAGGGGCAGAATCTCCGCGGACTTTACGAGGAGCTCAAGCGCCGCAAAATCCTGGTGCGCTATTTCGATCAACCCGGGCTGGAAGACTGCCTGCGCATCACAGTGGGCGCGCCGGCGGAGGTGCGGGCGTTGCTCGACCGGCTCGCGGCGATTATAAAGGGCTAAGGAGCGTCGCCATGAAATCGATTCAAGTCACCGAGCTCGACCACATCGTTCTTAACGTCAAAGACATCAACCGTGCGCTCGCGTTTTACGGCGACGTTCTCGGACTTAAAATCGAGCGGCTCGACGAGTTCCGCGCCGGAAAGATCGGCTTCCCCTCGGTGCGCATCAACTCGGATACGATCATCGATCTCTTTCCCGCGAAAGAAGCGGCGGCGCGGCCGGGCAATCTCAACCACTTCTGTCTCGTCGTCGGCAAAGACGATTTCTCCGGAATCGTCGATTACTTGAACGGTCACGGTGTGAAGATTTTGAACGGCCCGATCTCGCGCTGGGGCGCGCGCGGGCGCGCGACCTCGGTGTACTTCAACGATCCCGACCAAAACGAGATCGAGATTCGCTGCTACTGACCGCCGATGTCTTCCCTGCTGATCCAGAACATCGGCGCGCTCGTCACCGGCGACATCGACAAGCCGCTCGCGTCCGCGGATTCGATCTACGTCGAAGACGGCGTCATCCGCGCCGTCGGCAAGAATTTGTCGCAGCGGGCGGACAGCGTCATCGACGCGCAGGGTATCACGGCGATTCCGGGTTTGGTCGATTCGCACTCGCACCCGTCGATCGGCGAATACACCCCGGCGCAGAATTCGCTCTCATGGATCACCAATTATATGCATGGCGGCGTTACGGCGCTCATCTCCGCAGGCGAGCTGCATATCCCCGGACTGCCGCTGCCGCCGGACGCGCGCACGGCGCTCTCGCTCGCGCTCGTGACCAAGCGCTGCTACGACAACCTGCGCCCGTCGGGCGTGAAAGTCTTCGCCGGCACGCTGCTGCTCGTTCCCGGTCTCAGCGAGAAGGATTTCGACGAAATCGCCGCCGCCGGCATCCGCCTGGTCAAATTCATTTTCTACGATTACAGCCTGCTGCCGAACGGCGAGGCCGAGCGCTACGTCCGCTGGGCGCACGCGCGCGGCATCAAGGTGAAGATTCACTCCGGTGGAGTCTCGCGTTCGGGCGTGAGCCAGATCGCCGGCTGGGAGATCGTCAGCCGCATCAAGCCGGATATCATCGGCCACATCACCGGCGGGCCGATCCCGATGGCCGAAGCGGAGATGATCCGCATCGTCGCGGAGACGGATCACTACGTGGAGTCCTGCAGCTCCGGCAATTATCGCATGGCGCTCGTTCTCGCGCGCGCCGTGAAGCAGCATAACGCCTATCGCCGCGTGCTCATCGGCACCGACACGCCGGGCGGCACCGGCATCATCCCGCGCGGCATCCTGCGCGAGGTCTCCTACCTCTCGTCGGTCGGTGAAATTCCGCCGGAGAAAGTACTGTGCATGGCGACGGGCAACGTCGGCCGCGCGCACGGACTCGACATCGGATTCATCCAGGAGGGGCGGCCGGCGGATATCGTGTTGCTGCACAAGATCACGGGCTCGGTGGCCGAAGACGCGCTCGACTGCTTCGCCAAGGGCGATCTGCCCGGCATCTCGACGGTGATTATCGACGGCGAGGTCCGCGTCGCCGGCCGCAGCCAGCAGACGCCGCCGCCCGAGCGCGCCGCGACGCACAAATAGGCGCGTGACGCGGGTTCTGGCCGCGGACGATGGACCTGTGCTTAATTCATTTTGGAGTCGGACGTCCGTGGCCGTCGACCCGCGCCCCTCGCCTCGAAAAAAAGAAAAAGAACGGGAGCATAGAAATAGCATGAACGCATCCATGGAATTCGGCGCGGGGCTTTTTCCGACCGAGCCGCTGCCCAAAATGATTCAGCTCGCCAAGCTCTCCGAAGAGCTGGGCTATAGCCATGTTTGGATCGGCGACTCGCATCTCATCTGGCGCGAGGCCTACGTCAACATGGCGGCGGCTGCGCTGAACACGAAAAAAGTAAAGCTCGGCACTGGCGTGACCAATCCGCTGACGCGTCATCCGTCGGTCGTGGCGAGCGCTTACGCGACGCTGGAGGAGCTGGCGCCCGGACGCTTCATTGTCGGCATCGGCCTCGGCGACAGCTCGGTCGAGACGATGGGAATGAAGCCCGCGAAGCTCGATTTTTTCGAGCGGACGATGCGCGAGATGCGCGAGCTGATCGCGGGCAAAGAAGTCCAGCTTCCGACCGGTAAGATTCACCTCAAGCATCCGGCTAAAAAGGGAATGCCGATCTACATCGCGGCGAGCGGCCCGAAGATGCTCGAGCTGTCCGGCAAGATCGCCGACGGCATCATCGTGCTGGTTGGTGTCGCCGACGAGTACCTCGCGCAGGCAAAGGCGAAAATCGAGGCCGGCGCGAAAGCGGCGGGAAGAAAGCTGAGCGACATCCATCTCGTCCTCTGGGTGCCGTCCGCGGTGTCGGACAAGGCGCCCGCGAAGGACGCGGTCAAGGCGCACGTCGCGCGCGTCGTCGCGCACCCGCAGCCGTACGTGCTGGATGAAAAGGAGCAAAAGGTCCTGGCGGAGATCAGGAAGACCTACGACTACTACCGACACATGGAGCAGGAGGCGAACCATGCGGAAGTGATTCCCGACTGGCTCGTCGATAAATTCGCGATCGCCGGAACCGTCGCCGAGTGCCGCGCGCAGGTCGAGCGGATCAAGAAGAGCGGCATCATCCAGCAGATCGCAATCATCCCCTACAGCCCGCCCGGCGGCAGCAGGGAGGAGACGCTACGAGGATTTGCGCGGGCGGCTCTTTAACTCTTCGGGTTTGGTCTTGTCCGGATACGGACAGAGATGGTTGATCACGCACATGGGACAGCGCGGCTTCTTGGCGATGCAGACGCGCCGGCCGTGATATTGCAGCAAATGGCAGAAGCGGATCTGCTTCTCCTTGGGCACGATCGGCGTTAGATCGAATTCGATCTTGTCGGGATTGCTGTTCTTGGTAAAGCCGAGCCGCTGCGAGAGGCGCATGACGTGCGTGTCGACGCCGATGGCGGGAATGCCGAAGGCGTTGCCGAGCACGATGTTCCCCGTCTTGCGTCCGACGCCCGGTAGGGTGACTAGCTCGTCGAGCGTCTTCGGCACCTCGCCGTGAAAATTTTTCACCAATTCCTGGCAGCAGCTCTGGATGCGGCCGGTCTTGATCCCGGCGAAATTGATCCGCTTCACGAATTCGAAGATTTCCTGGCGCGGCGCGTCGGCGTAGTCCCTCGCGGTCTTGTATTTGGCGAACAGCGCCGGCGTGATCTGGTTCACGAGGGTGTCGTGCGACTGCGCGGCGAGGATGAGCGCGACGAGCAGCTCGAGCGGATTGGTGTAATCGAGCGCGAGTTTCGCGTCGGCATGCTCCTTATCTAGGAGCTCGTAAATCTTCACGAGACGATCCCGCGTGGCCGCGGGATGCGTGGCGTTTTTGACCGCTTTCGCCATTTTGCTTTTCCGGGGAATCATGTTAGCAGATTATAGAGCGAGGGAGGAATAGACGAATGGATTTGAAAGACCTGCGCCGCTTGCCGATGCCGAAGCTCCGCGATGTCGCCAAAGCCGAGACCGATCTTCAAGGGGTCGGCGGCATGGAAAAGGAAGAGCTGATCAAGGCGATCGCCAAGGCCAAAGATATTCCCTACGACGTGACCGGTAAGGATGTAAACGCGATCCATTCGATCAAGCACGATATCCGCGAGCTCAAGAAAGAAAAAAGCGGGCTGCTGACTTCTTCGCGCGACGCGAAGAAACTTAAAAAAGTGCAGCGAAAGATCAGGCGGCTCAAGCGCCTCACGCGCCACTTGGCGCACGAAGCGAAGAGCGCTCAGGCGGCGCCCGCCGCCGAAGCCGCGCCCGCGGCTGCGTCGGCTGCCGCGCCGGCCGCCCCAGCTCCGGAGACGCCGCCGGCCACTTAGACAGATGAAAAAGCCGTCCGGTTTCAAAGGCCGCGGCTCCGCCGACAATCCGAAAAACCGGTTCGAGAAAGTCGAGCGGGTCGCCGAGCCCGAAGCCGACGAGACCTCCTCGCCGGCGACACAGTTCCTCCCCGACGCTTCGAAATCGATTATCGCGTACAACGACAGCCCGGATGTCGGCTTCGATGCGAGCATCAATCCCTACCGCGGCTGCGAACACGGCTGCATCTACTGCTACGCGCGCCCGACGCACGAATATCTCGGCTTCTCCGCGGGCCTCGATTTCGAGACCCGCATCATGGTCAAGCGCGACGCGCCGCAGCTTCTCCGGAAAGAGCTGTCCAGCCCGCGCTGGAAGCCGCAGGTGCTGGCATTCAGCGGCGTGACCGACTGTTATCAGCCGATCGAGAAAAAGCTCCAGCTCACGCGGCAATGCCTCGAAGTGCTGGTCGAATTCCGCAATCCGGTCATCATCATCACAAAGAACCACCTCGTTACGCGCGACATGGACATCTTGTCGGAGCTCGCGCGCTACGATTGCGCGGCCGTGTTCGTCTCGATCACGACCTTGGACGAAAAGCTCTCGGGTCTCATGGAGCCGCGCGCGTCTCGGCCGGCGCGGCGTCTGGCCGCGATCGGCGCGCTCGCGCGTGCCGGGATTCCGGTCGGTTACCTGCAAGCGCCGATGATCCCGGGCCTCACCGATTCCGAAGCGCCGGCGATCGCGACCGCCGCCGCGGCGGCAGGTGCGCGCTATGCCGGTTACGTGCCGCTTAGGCTGCCGCACGCAGTGAAAGAACTTTTCGAGGATTGGCTCGAGCGAAACTACCCCGAGCGGAAGGAGAAGGTGCTCAACCGCATTCGGGCGATCCGCGGCGGCAACTTGAACGACCCGAATTTTCACAGCCGCATGAACGGTCAGGGGATTTACGCCGAGCAGATGGCGGAGCTGTTTCGGCTCGCGTGCAAGAAAGCGGGATTCAAGGACCGCTCGCCGCAGCTAAGCACGAGTCATTTCCGCAGGCCGCGAGAGCAGTTGAAGCTTTTCGCGTAACCGAACCGTAACGCTAAGCTCTTGACAAGCCTGGGCTTCCAGCTTACTTGTACGAGCATTTTGAAGCGTTTGCCAAACCGGGCGTCTAACTTTGCAGAGGAGGTGAGAACCCATGAAAAGCATCCTGAGATTTCTGCTCGTTCCTGTCGTCACGCTCTCGTTCGCCGGCGCGGTTTCGGCCCAGACCGGACCGACGGGCGGCACGGGGCCGTCGAAGTCAACGCCGCCGGCGACTAAGTCGGATACGACGAAGTCGACCAAGTCGACTGCGAGTAAGCCGCAGCGCGCGCGCGGCGAGCTGACCGCGGCGGACGCGAAAGCCGGCACGGCGAAGGTGAAGACCAAGGACAAGGAATTGAGCCTGAGCACCGACAGCCAGGAGGTGAAAGACTCGCTGGCGAAAATGAAAGTCGGCGACTCGGTCCGCGTCGCCTACACCGACAGCGACGGCAAGCTGATGTTGAAGTCGATCGCGAAATCGAAGCTGCCGACCACCAAGTCGGGCTCGTCGAGCTCGTCGACATCGAAGTCGACCGACACAAAGCCCGCGACGAAGTAACTCGCGGCTCGGTATCGGAGGCGCCCGGGAGCTCGGGCGCCTCTTTTTTTCTGCTTTCCCGTCCTCAACATTCTTGATACGTAAAGAGCGCACCACATGCGCTCTCTTCATCGTCCCTGGTTCATCGCGGCGCTCGCCTTTCTGATCCTCGGCTTCGGCCGCGGCCTAACATCCTCTTTTGGTGTCTTTTACGTCGCGCTCCTCGATAGCTTCGGCTGGAGCCGCGCGGTCACCGCCGGCGTCTTCTCCGCCGTACAGATCGTCGACGCGATCGTCTCCCCGGTGGTCGGCCATCTCCTCGACCGCTTCGGACCAAAAAAAGTCGCCGCGACCGGATGCGCCTTGCTCGCCGCGGGGCTGTTTCTCAGCAGTCGAATTACGAGCCTCTGGGAGTTTTACCTTTACTTCGGCCTCGTGTGCGCGCTGGGATTCAGCTTCGTCGGCATGGTGCCGCACGTCGTGCTGATCTCGCAATGGTTCACGACCAAGCGCGCGTCCGCTCTCGGGGCGGTCTACGCCGGCACGGGGGTCGGTATTCTTCTGCTCGCGCCTTCGATCGAATGGCTCATTTCCAATACCGGCTGGCAGCACGCGCTCGAGATCCTGTCGCTCATCATCGCCGTCGTGCTGCTGCCGATCGTGTGGCTATTCTACGCCACCGGGCCGCACATGCATCACCGCGGCGAGGAGAACGTCGCGGGCAACGACTGGACGGCGAAGCTCGCGCTCAAGAGCATGCAATTCTGGCTGATTTTTCTCGCGCGTGTCTTCGCCGCCGGCGGCACGACGGTCATCGTGACGCATCAGGTCGCGCACGTGGTCGACATCGGCTACAGCCGGCTCTACGCGGCGACGATTTTCGGCTTCATGGGCATGACCAGCACTGCCGGCCGCGCGGTTTTCGGCTACATCGCCGATCGCACGTCCAAGCAGACGGCCTATACTATGAACATCCTGACGACGGTCGTCGGCGTTGCGGCGCTGGTCCTGGCGTCCGATCCTTCGAAGCCGTGGCTGCTCTATGTTTACGTGATCTGCTTCGGCATCGGCTTCGGCTCGCGCGCGGTGATCTTCTCGGCGCTCTCCGCCGATATTTTTTCCGGCAAAGGCTTCGGCGCGATCTTCGGCTTCTCCGTCGTCAGCGTCGGCATCGGCGGCGCATGGGGCTCTTGGCTGGGCGGATTCTTCTACGACGTGAGCGGCAGCTATCTCGTCTCGTTCACGTTATCGACGGTCGTCCTGCTGCTCTCCGACGTCTGCATCTGGCTTGTGACCGCGCCGTGGGTGGCGCGCTACGATCAAAGATTATGGGCAAAAGACGTTTCAAGTTTCTAGTTTCAGGCTTCACGTAAAAATGAAACTCGAATCCAGAAACTTTAAACCTGAAACTATTCCGCCGGTCTCACCCGGCAGAGATATGACCGGTGCGGCAGCGAGCCGCTGACAGGATCGGACAATTCGGTGCCGACGAGCAGACCGGGGTTGGCGCCGTCGTCGGCGAGCGGATCGTAGCCCGGCTTGTCGAGCTCTTTGCACTCCTGCCACCAGCCGTGCTGGCAGCAGACGACGCCGGGCAGGATGCGTTCGGTCACGTTCGCCTTCACGCGCACGCCGCCTTTCGGGCTTTCCACGATGATCCAGCTTTTATTTTTCACGCCGTACGCCGCGGCCGTGTCGGGATGGATATCCGCCGTCGGGTCGGGTGAGACTTTTCTCAGCGAGGGCAATCCGCGGTGCTGGCTGTGGATGAAGGTCGTGAACTTCGCGTTGGTTAGAATCAGCGGAAAGTCTTTCGCGATCTCCGGCTTGCTCACGGGGCTCATCGCCGGCTCGACGTAGTCGGGCAGCGGCGGGTAGCCGTTGGCGGCGAAGCGGTGCGAATAGATTTCGACCTTTCCGGTCGGCGTGGCGAAGCCGCGCGCCGCGCCGCCGTCTTTTTTCTCGGCATATTTCTCGTAGCGCGTCGGTATATCGACCGTGATGCCTCCCGGCGCGTTCTTCAGCTGCTCGAGCGTGACGCCGCTCGGCGCCAGCTCGTAGGCATAGCCCGCGTCGATGTCGCCGCCCCAGAATTTATCGCCGATGCCGAGGCGCTTGGCGAGCTCGAAGATGATCCAGGTGTCCGATCTCCGCTCACCCAGCGGCGGCACGACCTCGGGCCGGTATTGAATATGCAGCTTGCCTCTGCGCCGGTGCTCGAAACCGTTCCACAGCGTCGCCATTTCGAGGAACGAAGCCGCCGGCAGCACGTAGTCGCAAAGTTCCGCCGTGGGGGTCATGAAAAGCTCGGCGGCGACGCCGAATTCCAGCGCGCAGAACGCTCTGCGTCCGAGGCGCGGGTCCGCTCCAGAGATGAGAGTATTCGAGCCGAAGTTGAGCAGCGCCTTGACGGGATAGGGCCGGCTTTCGAGGATCGCGTTATAGATGTCGTAGGAAGCGCAATTTCCCGGGCTCGCCGGCGGACCGAGCGGCTTGCGCTCTCGGCCGACGCGCTGCGCGGCCATCTCCTTCGGCAGAAATTCCCTGCCTTCGACGCCGTTCATCTTCGGCTTCGGGAAAACCACGTTGCCGCCGGCCCGATCGATGTCGCCGATCAACGCGTAGAGCGACGAGATCGCGCGGCTCGTCTGCGTGGCATTGGTGTGCTGGCCGACGCCGTTCCACATGTACATGCTGACCGGCCGGCTGTGCGCGAGAATTTGCGCCGCCTTCCACGCCTTTTCCGCGGGTACGCGCGTGATCGCCGCCGAACGGTCCGGGCTGAATCGCGCCGCAATGCGCGCGAGCGCCGAGAGCGCGGTCTCGCACGGGATCTCGCCGTCGGCGCCGCGAATCACCTTCTCGCCGAAGAGCATCGGCCGCGCGCGCTCCGATTCGGCGCCCGAGGCGGGATCGTAGATGACGGCTTTGTCGCCGATCTCATCCCACGTGACGTAGCGCTCGCGCGAGCCGGCGCGCGATAAATCGGCTTCGGTTAGCGCCGCGCCGGTGTCGCGCCGGAGTAAAAAAGATCCGTTGCTCCACCGGCGGAGAAACTCCGCGTCGTACCAGCCTTCCTCCAAAACTGCGTGAATCAGCGCCAGCGCGAGCGCGCCGTCGCTGCCGGGCCGGACCTGGAGATGAACGTCCGCCTGACTCGCGATGCCGATGCGCCGCGGATCGACCGCGACGAGCTTCATGCCGCGCCCGCGCGCCTCGACCAGGTCGTGCGCCATGATGAGCGAGGTGGAGCTCGGGTTGTGCCCCCAGAGGAGAAACGCCTTGCTGTGCTCGAGATCGGGCATCGGTAGCGGCATGCCGAAGGTAAAGCTGAAGCCCGTGTCGCGATGCCAGTTGCAGACGTGCGTGGTCGAAACCCAGTTGGGGCTGCCGAAGCCGTAGAGCAGCCGTCCGAGCCAGCGCTCGGCGTCGCCGACCGACGTGCCGCTCTTGGTCCCCTTCGCGAGAGCGATGGCGCGGGCGCCGTAACGATCGCGGATTTCGAGCAGCTTCGCGGCGATCTCGTCGAGCGCCTGATCCCAGCTGACGCGTTGCCAGCCGGGATCGGCGTCGCCTTTCGGGCGCGTACGCTTGAGCGGATAGTCGAGGCGATCGGGGTGATAGAGCTGCTCCGGCGCGGCCTTGCCTTTGATGCACATGACGCCGCCGTGCGGATGGTCTGGATCGGGGTCGAGGCGCGTCACACGGCCGTCATCGACGGTCGCGATTGTCGCGCACCGCGCCGTGCAGAGCGCGCAGAAGCCGCGAACCGTGTAGGAGTTTTGCGCCGCCGCTTCCACAGCCAAAACATACTGCAACTGTGCTCAAGGAACAAGCTGGAGTTATGGAGTGCCGGGAGTACTGGTTACCCGGAATCCTTCAAGGACACTCCAATCTTAAGTTGAGTGCCCGGCGCGAAGTTGTTAAATTAAATTCGAGGTTCGCCGCATGGACGCTCGGCTCCGAGAGGGTATTGGTCTGTTCAACGACGGGCATTACTTTGCCGCGCACGAGGCCTGGGAGGATTTTTTCCAGCGCGCCGAGGAAACGCATAAGCCGTTCATCGAGGCGCTGATCCAGCTGGCCGCCGCGTTTCGTATGCGCGTCGATTTCGGCGAGGTCAAAGGTCCGGTGCGCGCGACGCGCCAGGCGCTTATCCGCCTGGAAAATTACCGACCGGCTTATCTCGGAGTAAAAGTCACGCCGCTGATGGAGGCGGTCGAGCAGTGGGCCGAGGCGTCCGAAAAGGACCGCGGCGCCGCTCCGAAGTTGCCGAAGATTTCCGTGCAGCGCTTCGGCTTGTTTTGAATCATGTCTCAACTGATGGAAAAAATTCAGCCGCTTCTCGCCGGCTCTTGGACGGGAGAAAAAAGGATTTCCGGCCTCAAGAGCGGCGCGCGAGGCTATCTTCTGTCGCTCGTCGCCGAGAAGCGGAGCGCGCCGACTCTCGCCGTCGCGGCGACGACGCGCGAGGCCGAGCAGCTCTACCGCGATCTCGGTTTTTTCCTGGGCGAGACAGAGTCATCACCGCTCGAGAAGCGGCTGCACCTGCTGGCCTCGTGGGAGATTCTGCCGCTGGAAAATCTCTCGCCGCACCCGGACAGCATCGCCTCGCGGCTGGAAGGCCTTTACCACCTGATCGAAGGCAGTGCGCCGATCATCGTCTCCACGCCGGCGGCGCTGATGCAGCGGGTTATCCCCAAGGAGGCGCTGCAACGCTCTTACCGGTATCACGCCGTCGGCGAGGAGAACGCGCGGGAGGGCTTGATCGAGCACCTGGTCGGCTGGGGCTTCCAGAATGTTCCCCTGGTCGAGGAACGCGGCGACTTCAGCGTGCGCGGCGCGATCGTCGACGTCTTTCCGCCGGCGTACGGTCTGCCGCTGCGGCTCGAATTCGACGGCGACCGGCTGGAATCGATCCGCGAGTTCGATCCGTCGACGCAGCGGTCGAAGAGAACGCTGCAGGACTTTTTGCTCCTGCCGATGAAGGAATTCTCCCTCAAGCGCGACGACATCGAGGCGATCGCGCGCGCGATCGACAAGCGCGCCGCCGATCTGGAGCTGGGGCGGAAGGAAAAAAATCCGGTGCTCGAGGCGCTGCGCGAAGGGATTCCGTTCGCCGGCATGGAGTTTCTCGTGCCGTTTTTTTATCCAGCGCTCGCGACCGTCTTCGACTATCTGCCGCCGCAGGCGCTGCTCTGGATCGACGAGCCCGGGCACGTGAAGTCCGAAGCCGAGCGCTTCGAGCATCTCGTCGGCGAGATGGCGGCGCGCGCCCAGGAGCAGCGTCGCGTCGCGCCTTCGCCGGAAACCCTGTACCTCAAAACATCCGAGTGGCAGCGCGATATTGAGCGCTTCGGCCGCGTCGCGACCGAGGCGCTGGAGACCGAGCCCGTGCCCGGCGCCGCGGCGAATACGATCGTCGTGCACTCTTACGATAACTCCGATCTCCACGGCGAGAGCGCGGCGGCGCAGAAGGAGCCGTCGTTCGCGCCGATCGCCGCGCGCTTCAAGCAATGGCAGGGCGAAAGTATCTACATCGTCGCGCCGACACGCAGCGAGGCGAACCGGCTGAACGAATTGCTGGCGCATTACGAGCTTCACTTTGCGACGCCGCGCGCCGGCTTCCCGCTGAAAAGCGCCGGGGATAAGCCCACGCAGACGATTCTGGTCGGCAACCTCACGCAGGGATTTCGCCTGCCGGACGATCGCCTCAACGTCGTGACGGCGGATGAGATCTTCGGCACGCGCAAAGTTCAGACATTCGGCGCGAAGCGCAGCGCTGCCGGCCATTTCATCACGAGCCTCAGCGAGCTCAAGCAGGACGACACGATCGTCCACCTCGATCACGGCATCGGCATCTATCGCGGACTTAAGTTCCTGAAAGTCGGCGGCACCGAGGGCGAGTATCTGCACCTGGAGTACGAAGGCGGCGACCGGCTGTATCTGCCGGTCGATCGCATCAACCTGGTGCAGAAATATATCGGCGGCGAAGACGGGCGCCCGGCGCTCGACAAGCTCGGCGGCGCGACCTGGGAGAAGGTCAAGGCGAAGACGCGCAAATCGGTCATGGAGATGGCGCACGAGCTGGTGCAGATCTACGCCGCACGCGAAGTCCATGAAGGACAGGCGCTCGCGCCGCCCGAGCACGTCTATCAGGAATTCGAAGCGTCGTTCGAGTTCGAAGAGACGCCGGACCAGGAAAAGGCGATCCAGGATGCGCTTAAGGACCTGAGCGCGAGAAAGCCCATGGACCGGCTGATCTGCGGCGACGTCGGCTACGGCAAGACGGAGGTCGCGCTGCGCGCGGCGTTCGTCGCCGTCATGAGCGGCAAGCAGGTTGCCGTTCTCGCGCCGACGACAATTCTGGTCGAGCAGCACCTCGAGACGTTCCGCCGCCGCTTCCGCAACTATCCGGTAAGGATCGAGACGCTGTCGCGCTTCAGCACGTCGAAGGAAAACCGTCAGGTCGTGCAGGACATCACCAAGGGCGTCGTCGATATCGTCATCGGCACGCATCGCCTGCTGCAAAAGGATATCGTCTTCCGCGATCTCGGCCTTGTCGTCATCGATGAGGAGCATCGCTTCGGCGTCGCGCAGAAGGAGCGGCTGAGAAAGCTCCGTGCGACCGCGCACGTGATGAGCCTCACCGCGACGCCGATCCCGCGGACGCTGCACATGGCGCTCGTCGGCATCCGCGATTTGAGCGTGATCGAGACGCCGCCGCTCGACCGCCTCGCCGTGCGCACGTCGGTTATCCGCTACGACGAAGGCGTCATCCGCGAGGCCGTGCTGCGCGAGATCGAGCGCGGCGGGCAGGTTTTCTTCCTGCACAACCGCGTCGAGACAATCGAGCGTATGGCGCGGCGCATCGGCGAGCTCGTGCCCGAGGCGAAGGTGGAGCTGGCGCACGGCCAGATGCAGCCGCGCGAGCTGGAGAAGGTCATGACCGATTTCGCCGAGAACCGCGCGCAGGTGCTGGTGTGCTCGGCGATCATCGAGTCGGGCCTCGATTTTCCAAACGCCAACACGATCATCATCAACCGCGCCGACCGCTTCGGGCTGGCGCAGCTCTACCAGTTGCGGGGGCGCGTCGGGCGCTCGGCGCGGCGCGCCTACGCCTACCTTATGATCCCCGGAGAGACGCTGATCACGCGCGATGCCGAGCGGCGGCTGCGCGCGCTCCAACAGGTGGATGAGCTCGGCGGCGGCTTCAAGCTCGCCGTGGAGGACCTGGAGATTCGTGGCGCGGGCAACCTGCTCGGCCGCGAGCAGTCGGGCCAGATCGCCGCCGTCGGCTTCGAACTCTATACCGAGATGATGCAGAAGGCGGTGAGCGAGCTGAAAGGCCAGCCGGTCAGGCCGGAGGTCGAGCCCGAGATCCGCCTCGCCATTCCGGCGTATTTCCCGGACGAGTACGTTCCCGACGCGAACCAGCGGCTGCTGTTTTATAAGCGGCTCGCGAGCCTGCGCGACGAGCCGGAGCTGGCGGAGATCAAAGCAGAGATGCGCGACCGCTTCGGCGCGTTTTCCGAGCCCGTGGAAAACCTTTTCCGCGTCATGGACCTGAGAAGGATTCTAAAAGAATATCTCGTCGAGCAGATCACCTACAACGACGGCCGGGTATCGCTCTTGTTTCATCGCGAATCGCCGGTCAACGTCGAGCGACTGGTCGCGCTCGTCGGCAAGAACGGCAAGTTCCGGCTCTCGCCGGAGGGCCGATTGTCTTTTAGCCCCACGAGCGAAGCGTGGGAGCAAGTCATCCCGGAAGTGATTGAATTTTTGCGCTCGATCCAGCAATCGCCGGAGCGACCCGCCGTAAACGTCTCATTCGGCGCATCCAGCGCGTAAGCTCAAGTCTTGACCTTCCGCTTCGCGAGCGCGCGCTCCCAAGTTTTGTCAGGCTGGTTGTTAAAGATGAGCGAGGTCTCGGCCGGGATGGCAAACCAAGCGCCGGATTCGATCTCAGTTTCGAGCTGGCCCGGTCCCCACCCCGCGTAGCCGAAAATGAAAAGTTTTTGCCGCGGCCCCTTGCCTGCGGCGATCGTGCGCAGGATATCATCGTCGGACGTGACGCCCAGCCCGTTTCCGATGAAGCGGGTATTTTTAGTCGCGTAATCGTTGCTGTGCAGGATAAAAAGCTTCTCGACCTCGACAGGCCCGCCGTAATAAATCGTGACGTTGCCCTTTGCGGACGTCGCCTCGCTGCCGAGTCCTTTCAGTAGGTCCGAAAGCGGCCCTTCGGCTACCGGCCGGTTGATGACCAGGCCGAGAGCGCCGTCTTCCCCGTGGCCGATCATGTAGATCACGGCCTCTTTGAAGCGCGGATCGCCCATCGTCGGCGCCGCGACGAGAAACCATCCGACGAGGTGGCGTTGGTCCTCAGCGGCGAACAACGGCCCGGCGGCGATGATCGTCAATACGAGAAAAATGCCTGCGCGCCGGACAGGTTGCATGCGTCCTGTATAGCAGGGGGCCCGCGGCCCGTCTACGCGGCGCTTACTGTTGACCGCTTCGGCGGTGAATGGCAGAATGAGGTCCTCCAAACAGATAAGGGGGAGAGCGTTATATGGCCGCAATATTGCCGCCCATTGTCATGATCCTGATCATCGCGCTGATCTTTTACTTTGCCAAGCGCAGCGCTGACAAGGAAGATTAGCTTTCTTTTCGAGTCGGCCTGTGATAGCTAGTCGATTCTCAAGCATAAATTCCGGAAGTATGGCTCGCCTATGCTGACGCAACGGTTTTCCTGCGCGGTTTTCGTTCTTCTCCTGACGGTTGCCGGTCCGATCGCCACCATCGCTCGCGGCGGTGTGGTCGACCAGGTCCTCGTCGTCATCGACGGCGAGCCTTACACGCTCAGCGACTTTAAAACGTACGCCAAGCGGCAGATGAACCGCGACTTTCCCGCCGGAGATCTGAACGACTTGGGTAAGGAGGATCAGCAGGTCGTCGAGCAGTTCATCACCGATAAGATGCTCGCCGGCGAAGTCAAACAGGCCGGCATTAAAGTCGGGGACGAAGACATCGACAGCTACATCAACGATGTCAAGGAAAAAAACCGAATCGACGAACCGCAGCTTAAAAAGGCGCTCGCCGCGGAGGGCGTCACGTGGGAGAAATATCGCTCCTCGATTCGCGCGGAAATCGAGAAGAGCGAGATCATTGACGCGCAGGTGAGAAAGCGCGTCAACATCACGCCCGAAGATGTCGAGCGCTACTACAACCTCAATCAAAAGAAATACGTCTCCGACCAGCGAGTGCGGTTGCGCCATATCCTGTTGACCATTCCCGAAGGCGCCGATAAGGCGAAGGAAAAATCCGTTGCCGACCGAGCCGCCGAAGTGCGCCGGAGAATTCTCGCGGGCGAAGACTTCGCCAAGCTCGCGGAGACCTATTCCGAGGGCGCGGGGGCGAGCGAAGGCGGCGACATCGGATGGGTCACCAAGGGTAGCTTATTGAAAGAAATCGACCAGGCCGCGTTCGGCAAGCTGAATGTCGGCGAGATCAGCGAACCGTTGCGAACCAGCGCCGGAATTCATCTGATCAAGCTTGAAGCGCGCGAGGGCGGCAAGCAGCTGGCATTCGCCGATGTGAAGGACAAAGTGCGCGAGGAAGTCCTCGCCAAGGCCATGGACGAGCGCTTCAAGAAGTGGCTCCGAAGCGATCTGCGAAGGAAGCACCGCGTCGACGTCAAGCTCGCGGGCGTCGTCTTCCGTCCGGAAGACACGAAGGAAGGGACGATGGATGCGCTCGTCGCTTCCGGCCGTCGGATCGAAGAGTCGAACTGGTATGATTTTTTGAATCCGTTCAAGAAGACGCCGACCGAAGACGTCGATGAGAGAGGAAAGCCGAGCCCCCGTGCGGGCCAGAACGTCGTCAGCCTCTTCGGCACGCCGCTTTTCCGCACCGAATCTGCGGACGATCAGGATACCGTCAACGAAGTGTTGGCGCCTATCGAGAATCCCAACGCGCCGGCGGAAAAACCGCAGGAACAGCGCGGCTTCTGGAGCAAGCTCAACCCATTCTCGAAATAGCCGCGGCCGTTATCCCGAGCTTCGCGTGCCGCCGGCGCGGCTCTCGCGATCTCAATGCCATCCCATAAAACGGATAAACCCCTTATCGCTGTGACGATCGGCGATCCGGCCGGCATCGGGCCGGAGGTCGTCTTGAAGGCGCTGGCGCAGCCGGCGGTTCGCCGCGCATGCCGCCCGGTCGTCTTCGGCGATCTCGGCGTGCTTGAGCGCACACGAAAAAAAATCGGCTCGCATGTCCGTCTGACTTCATGGGAGCCGGGAAGATCATGGCCGGACGGCGTCCCCGTCCGATCGCTATCCGCGCTTTCGCCTGCGCAAGCGAAGCCTGGGGTACCTTCGCGCGCCTGCGGCGCGGCGGTTTATCGCTATGTCACCGAGGCGGCGCGCGCCGCGCTTGCCGGGTCGGTCGACGCGATCGCCACGGCGCCGCTCAATAAAAAAGTCCTTCACATGGCCGGGCATCGGTATCCCGGCCATACCGAGCTGCTAACGGAAATCGCCGGCGTTCCGGAAAGCCGGATGATGCTGCTCGGCGGCAGGCTGAAAGTGGTCCTGGTCACGGTGCATCTTCCATTGATGCGCGTCTCGCAACAACTCGACAGGAAAAAAATCCGGGTCACGATCGAGCTCACGGATCGCGCGCTAAAGCGCTATTTCGCCTGCCGCAGGCCGCGCATAGCCGTCGCCGCGCTGAACCCGCACGCCGGTGAGGAAGAGATTTTCGGCCGTGAGGAGAGACGCATTATTCTCCCCGCGGTAGCGGACGCGAAGCATCGCGGCGTCGCGGCATTCGGTCCCTTTCCCGCCGATAGCCTGTTTTATCTGGCCGCGCAGGGCGACTACGATGCCGTCGTCTGCATGTTTCACGATCAGGGGCTGATTCCGCTGAAACTTCATCATTTTATCGGCGGCGTGGCATTGACGTTGGGGCTTCCGTTCGTTAGGACTTCTGTGGACCACGGGACGGCATACGACATCGCCGGCAAGAATCGCGCGGACGCAACGAGCATGACGGAAGCGATCCTGCTGGCGGCGCGTCTCGCGCACATGACCAAACGTCGGAGGAGATGATGAACCCGGCGATCTTTCGCGAATACGACATACGCGGCCTGGCGGAGAAGGATTTCGATGCCGATTTCGCGCATCTGTTGGGCAAAGTCCACGGCACGGCGGTTTACGCCAAGGGCGGCCGGCGCGTCACCGTCGGGCGCGACTGCCGCGCGACCTCCGATCCCTACGCCGAAGCCGTCATCAAGGGACTCATCTCCGCCGGTCTCCACGTCTACGACGTCGGTGTGTGCCCGACGCCGCTGCTCTACTTCTCGCTTTTTCATCTCGACGTCGACGGCGGCGTGATGATCACGGCGAGCCACAACCCCGCCGAGTACAACGGCTTCAAAGTGTGCATGGGGAAAGAAACGCTCCACGGCGCGCAGATTCAAGACCTGCGCGAGCGCATGCAGCGCAATCAGTTCAAGGAAAATCCCGGCGGCAAGCGCGAGAGCTACGCGATTATTCCTCCGTATCACGAACATCTCCGGCGCGATGTGCCGTCGCTCGCGCGCCCGCTCAAAGTCGTGCTCGACGCCGGCAGCGGCGTCGCCGGGCCGGTCGCGCCGCCGGTTTTTCGCCATCTCGGCTGCGAGGTCTGGGAGATCGCCTGCGAGATGGACGGCAGGTTTCCAATCCATCATCCCGACCCGACGATTCCGGAAAACCTCGAGCTCCTGATCGACAAGGTCAAAGAAGTCAAAGCCGACGTCGGTATAGCTTATGACGGCGACGCAGACCGCATCGGCGCCGTCGACGAAAAAGGCAACATTCTGTGGGGCGACGAGCTGTTGATTCTCTTCGAGCGCGACATCCTGAAGAACCGGCCTGGCGCGACGATCATCTCGGAAGTGAAATGCTCGCAGCGACTGTTCGACGACATCGAAAAGCACGGCGGCAAGCCGATCATGTGGAAGGCGGGCCACTCGCTGCTCAAGGCAAAGATGAAGGAGACCAAAGCGGTTCTCGCCGGCGAGATGAGCGGCCACATGTTCTTCGCCGACCGCTACTTCGGCTACGACGACGCGATTTACGCGTCGCTGCGCCTCGTCGAATTGCTCGCGCGCTCGAACAAGCCGCTCTCGCAGCTCCTTGCCGACGTGCCGAAGAGCGTCAGCACGCCGGAGATTCGCGTCGATTGCCCCGACGACAAAAAGTTCAAGATCGCGGAGAAAGCGACCGCGTATTTCCGGCAGCGCTACCCCGTAATCGACGTCGACGGCGTGCGCGTGAAGTTTCCGGAGGGCTGGGGCCTTATCCGCGCCTCCAACACGCAGCCAGCGCTCGTTCTCCGCTTCGAAGCTTCGAGCGAGACAAAGCTTGCGGAGTACCGCGGCATCGTGGAGTCCGCGCTGCGCGACCTCCAGCGCTCCTAGATGGCCGGCAAGATCGTCATCCGAGGCGCGCGCCAGCACAATTTAAAAAACATCGATCTCGAAATTCCCCGCGACCGCCTGGTCGTGATTACCGGCGTTTCCGGCTCCGGTAAGTCCTCGCTCGCTTTCAACACCATCTACGCCGAGAGTCAGCGGCGCTACGTCGAGTCGATGTCCGCGTACGCGCGGCAGTTTCTGGAGCGCATGGAGCGGCCCGACGTCGACGCCATCGAGGGACTCTCGCCCGCGATCGCGATCGAGCAGAAGGGCGCGAGCCGCAGCCCGCGCTCGACCGTCGGCACGCTGACGGAGATTTACGATTTTCTAAGACTCCTGTTCGCCCGCGTCGGCAAGCCGCATTGCTGGAAATGCGGCGCGGAGATCGCCGCCGTGACAATCGAGGAGATCGTCGACCGCCTCATGACGCTGCCGGCCCGGAGCCAGCTGCTGGTGCTAGCCCCGGTCGCGGTTGAGTCGAGCGATCTCGAGGCCGAGCTCGACCGTCTCGCGCGCGCCGGCTTCGCCCGCGTGCGCATCGACGGCGAAATTCACGACCTGGGAGAACCGTCTGCGGCGAAAAAGAAAGCCGAGAGCCTCGAGCTGGTGGTCGACCGGTTGACCGTGCGGCCCGGCATCGAGAAGCGGCTCGCCGATTCGCTGGAGATCGCGTCGCATTACGGCAAGGAGGCCGTCAAGGCCGCCGTGGTTTATCCCGACGGCGGGCATGAAGACCTTGTCTTCAGCCGCAAATCCGTCTGCTTGAAATGCGGCGTATCCTATCCCGAGATCACGCCGCAGTTTTTTTCTTTCAACAGCCCCGAGGGCGCGTGTCCCGCTTGCGGCGGCCTCGGCCGGCTCGTTGACGATAAGAAAAAGGACGAGGAAGACGACGAGACGGAGGTAAGCTACATACCTCTTTGTCAGGTTTGTAAAGGCTCGCGCCTGCGCACAGAGGCGCTTTACGTTCTCATCGCGGGGAAAAACATCGCCGAGGTTGCCGCGCTGCCGATCGACGCGGCGCTCGATTTCTTCTCCGACCTCGATCTCTCCTCGCGCGAGCGCGGCATCGCCGACCGTATTCTGCGCGAAATCGTCGAGCGCATGAAATTTCTCGTCCGCGTCGGGGTGGAGTACTTGAGCCTCGACCGCGCCGCCGTCACGCTCTCGGGCGGCGAGAGCCAGCGCGTGCGCCTCGCGACGGAGATCGGCTCGGGGCTGGTGGGTGTGCTCTATGTGCTGGACGAGCCGAGCGTCGGGCTGCATCCGCGCGACAACGAGAGGCTGCTGGCGCTGCTGCGCGAGTTACAGCAAAGCGGAAGTTCGGTTTTAGTCGTCGAACATGACCGCGAGGCGATCCTCGCGGCCGATCACGTGGTCGACATGGGGCCGGGCGCTGGCACGGCCGGCGGCGAGGTGGTGGCGCAGGGCGCGCCGAATGAAATCGCCGCCAGCCCCGCATCCCTCACGGGCCGCTATCTCTCCGGCGATCTGCAAATACCGCTTCCCGAGCGGCGGAGAAAAGGCAGCGGCCGTTGGCTCGGGGTCACAGGCGCGCGCGCGCATAATTTAAAAAGCATCGACGTCGAAATTCCTCTCGGAACGCTCACCTGCGTGACCGGCGTGTCCGGCTCCGGTAAGAGCAGTCTCGTGATCGACACGATCTACCGCGTGCTCGCGCGCACGTTGCACGGCTCAGAGCTCGAGCCCGGGCCGCACGACGAGCTTTCGGGCGCCCGATTCTTCGACAACGTTATCAGCATCGATCAGAATCCGATCGGCCGCACGCCGCGCTCGAACCCGGCGACGTACACCGATTTGTTTCCCAACATTCGCGACCTCTTCGCGCAGCTCCCGGAGGCGCGCATGCGCGGCTTCGGGCCGGGACGCTTCTCGTTCAACGCCAAGGGCGGCCGCTGCGAAGCCTGCCAGGGCGAGGGCATGGTGCGCATCGAGATGCATTTCCTGCCCGACGTCTATGTCCCGTGCGCGGTCTGCCGCGGCCGTCGCTATAACCGCGAGACGCTGGAGATCTTATACAAGGGCAGGAGCATCGCCGACGTGCTCGACTTGACGGTCAACGAGGCGCTGGAATTCTTGAGCAGCTTTCCGGCGATACGGCGTAAGCTCGAGACGCTGCGAGACGTCGGCATGGGGTATGTGCGCCTCGGCCAGCCAGCGACGACGCTGTCGGGCGGCGAGGCGCAGCGCGTGAAACTCGCGCGTGAACTGAGCAAGCGCTCGACGGGGTCGACGCTGTATATTCTCGATGAACCGACCACCGGGCTTCATTTCGACGACATTCGCAAGCTGCTCGATGTCTTGAACCGCCTGGCCGACGCGGGCAACACCATCCTCGTCATCGAGCACAATCTGGACGTGATCAAGGCCTCCGACTTCGTGCTCGATTTGGGTCCGGAAGGGGGCGTAGCGGGCGGACAAGTCGTCGCGTCGGGTACGCCGGAGCAGGTCGCCGAGGTCGAGAGTTCATATACCGGCAGGTATTTAAAGCCATTCCTGCAATCGCGTTAGTGTCGATTCAACCCTGGAAATTCCTTTGCCGTCGTTAAGTTAGGCGTACTTGATTAAAAAAAGGTCCTTGGATATAGTTAATTAAGACCTACAAGGTCTACAATGCTTAAGCTTCCGATTTACTTGGATAATCATTCCACGACCCCGGTCGATCCGCGGGTCTTGGACGCCATGCTGCCGTATTTTAATGAGAAATTCGGCAACGCGGCGAGCCGGAACCACGCCTTCGGCTGGGAGGCGGAAGCGGCGGTCGATCAGGCGCGCGCGGAGATCGCCCGCCTGATCCATGCGTCGGCGCGCGAGATCGTTTTCACGAGCGGTGCTACTGAGTCGAATAACCTGGCCATCAAAGGCGCGGCAGAGGCTTACAAAGATCGGGGCGATCATATCGTGACCTGCGTAACCGAGCATCATGCCGTGCTCGACAGCTGTAAGTCCCTGGAGCGGCACGGTTTCAAAGTAACCTATTTGCCGGTTGATCGCGCCGGGCACCTGAGTCTCGAACGGCTGGAGACCGCCCTGACGGACAAGACAATCCTTATCTCGCTGATGGCGGCGAACAACGAGATCGGCACCCTGCATCCGCTGAAAGAGATCGGCCGCATGGCAAGGAAGCGGAATATCGTTTTTCATTCCGACGCGGCGCAGGCGGTCGGCAAGATTCCACTCGACGTGGAGGAGGCGGGCATCGATCTGCTGTCGATATCGGCGCACAAGATGTACGGACCCAAAGGCATCGGGGCGCTTTACGTCCGCTCGAAGGCGCCAAAGGTCAACTTGAAACCGATCATCGACGGCGGCGGTCACGAGCGCGGGCTGCGATCCGGTACGCTGAACGTTCCCGGGATCGTCGGCTTCGGCAAGGCGTGCGAGATCGCGCGCGAGGAAATGATGCCAGAGGCGCAACAAATGATTAAATTGAGAGAGAGGCTTAAAGACGGGCTTCTCGGGCGCCTCGACGAGGTTTGCGTGAATGGCGGCGGCGAGCGTCTGCCGGGCAACATGAATCTGAGCTTCGCATACATCGAAGGCGAATCGCTCATGATGGCGCTGAAAGACATCGCGCTTTCGACCGGATCGGCATGCACGACGGCGAGCCTGGAGCCTTCGCACGTGCTACGCGCGCTCGGTCTAGACGAAAACCTGATCCACGCGTCGATACGTTTCGGCCTCGGACGCTTCAATACCGAGGAGGAGATCGACTATACGGTCGGGCGCGTGGCCGAAGAAGTAACGCGTCTGCGGAAACTCTCGCCGCTCTACGCCGCCGCGCAGCGCGCCGGCAGGGCGAGCGCCGAGACGGTCTCGTAATTGGAGGCATTATGGTCGGGGTCAGCATAACGGAAAACGCCGCCGCCAAGATCAAGCAGCTTCTGGCGGCGGACGATCAAAAACAAAAAGAAGGGCTGCGGCTCAAGGTAGTCGGCGGCGGCTGCTCGGGATTGCAATACAAGATGGATCTCGACAGTTCCCGGCCCGGCGACAAGGTCTTCGAGAAGGACGGCGCGAAAATTCTCGTCGACATGAAGAGCCTGCTTTATTTGAACGGCACCGAGCTCGACTACAAGGAAGAGCTGATGCAATCGGGGTTCGTGTTCCAGAACCCGAACGTAAAGCGGGCGTGCGGCTGCGGCACTTCGTTTTCGGTATAGGGGAGAGGAATGGCTAAGCCAGCGACCAGCGCAGAGATTCTCGCCGACCGCGAGTACAAGTACGGCTTTATCACCGATATCGAAGCCGAGACGGTCCCGCCCGGCCTGAACGAAGATATTATCCGCGTGATCTCGGCGAAGAAGAACGAGCCCGAATGGCTGCTCGACTGGCGCCTCAAGGCCTATCGCTATTGGGAGAAGCTGGAGAAGTCGCAGGCGGAGCCCAAGTGGGCGAACATCCACTATCCGCCGATCGATTATCAGAAAATCATCTATTACTCGGCGCCGAAGTCGAAGAACAAGCCGAAGAGTCTCGAAGAGGTCGACCCCGAGCTTTTAGAGACCTACGAGAAGCTCGGCATTCCGCTGCGCGAGCGCGAGCGGCTCGCCGGCGTCGCCGTGGACGCGGTGTTCGACAGCGTCTCGGTCGCGACCACGTTCAAGGAAAAGCTCGGCGAGCTGGGCATCATTTTCTGTTCGTTCTCCGAGGCCGTGCATAATCATCCGGAGCTCGTGCGAAAATATCTCGGTTCCGTCGTTCCCTACACCGACAATTTCTTCGCCGCGCTCAACTCGGCGGTCTTCACCGACGGCTCGTTCTGCTACATCCCGAAAGGCGTGCGCTGCCCGATGGAGCTCTCGACTTACTTCCGCATCAACGCCGCGGAGACCGGACAGTTCGAGCGCACGCTGATCATCGCCGACGAGAAGAGCTACGTCAGCTATCTCGAAGGCTGCACGGCGCCGATGCGCGACGAAAACCAGCTTCACGCGGCGGTCGTCGAGCTGATCGCGCACGACAATGCGCAGATCAAATATTCCACGGTGCAGAACTGGTATCCCGGCGACAAGCAAGGCAAGGGCGGCATTTACAACTTCGTCACTAAGCGCGGCAAGTGCGCCGGCGTGAACTCGAAGATCTCCTGGACGCAGGTCGAGACCGGCTCGGCGATCACCTGGAAGTACCCGAGCTGCATCCTACAGGGCGACAACTCCGTGGGCGAGTTCTATTCCGTCGCGCTCACGAACAATTATCAGCAGGCCGACACCGGCACCAAGATGATCCACATGGGAAAGAACACCAAGAGCACGATCATCTCGAAGGGCATCTCCGCCGGCCACGGTCAGAATACTTATCGAGGCTTGGTTAAGATTATGAAGGGCGCGACAGGGTCGAGGAATTATTCGCAGTGCGATTCGCTGCTGATCGGCGACAAGTGCGGCGCGCACACGTTCCCGTATCAAGAAGTCATGAATGCGACCTCCAAGGTCGAGCACGAGGCCTCGACGTCCAAGATCAGCGAGGACCAGCTATTTTACGCGCGGCAGCGCGGGATCTCGAGCGAGGATGCGGTGACGATGATCGTGAGCGGCTTCTGCAAGCAGGTCTTCCGCGAGCTGCCGATGGAGTTCGCCGTCGAGGCGCAGAAGCTTCTCGGGGTCAATCTGGAGGGCAGCGTCGGATAACGCCATGGATCCCGTCGTTTACTTCGATAATAACGCAACCACACGCGTCGCGCCCGAGGTCTTCGCGGCAATGGAGCCGTATCTGACGGAATTCTACGGTAATCCGTCGAGCATCCACCGCTTCGGCAGCGACGTCGGCCGCAAGCTTCAGGAAGCGCGCGCCCAGGTCGCATCGCTGCTCGGCGCCGCCGACCCCGTCGAGATCGTTTTTACGAGCTGCGGCACCGAGGGTGACAACGCCGCGATCCGCTCGGTATTGGCGGCGCGCCCGGAAAAGCGCCACATCGTCACGACGAAGGTCGAGCATCCGGCGGTCATGGGTCTCTGTCAGCACTTGGAGAAAAAAGGCTATCGCGTGACCTGGCTCGGCGTCGACGGCGACGGCATGCTCGATGTGGACGAGTTAAAAGCAGCGCTCGGCGACGATACGGCGCTGGTCACGATCATGTGGGCGAACAACGAGACCGGCGTGGTCTTCCCGGTCGCCGACATCGCCGAGATCGTCAAGGCAAAGGGCATCCCTTTTCACGTCGACGCCGTTCAGGCGGCGGGAAAAGCCGCCCTGGGATTAAAAAAGCTTCCCGTCGACGTGCTGACGATTTCGGCGCATAAGTTCCACGGCCCCAAAGGGGTCGGAGCTTTGTACGTCAAGCGCGGCGTTACGTTCCACCCGTTTCTGGTCGGCGGCCACCAGGAGCGCGGCCGGCGCGCCGGGACGGAGAACGTCGCCGGGATCATCGGTATGGGCAAGGCGGCGGAGATGGCCTTGCAGACGATGGTCAAGGATGAGCCGCGCGTGCACGCGCTGAGAGATCGGTTGGAGAAGTCCCTCCTTGAGTCCTGCGCCGGGAGTAGGGTGAACGGAGCCCGCGATAAGCGGCTCGGGAATACCCTCAACATGAGTTTCAAGTTCCTCGAGGGCGAGGCGATCTTGGTTCTGCTCGATCAGGAAGGCATCTGCGCGTCGACCGGCTCGGCATGCACGGCCGGCTCCTCCGAGCCCTCCCATGTGCTCCGAGCGATGGGCGTGCCGCCCGACTGGCTCCAAGGGGCCGTCAGGTTCAGCCTGAGCCGCTATACGACCGCCGAAGAAGTCGATTTTGTCAACCGAATCGTGCCCTCGATCGTCGAAAGGCTAAGCGGCCTTTCTTCCTTAGGAAAACTCGGAAAACAGGATTCCGCCAAGACTGTGGCGGGATAATCCCAACCTCTCGTCTTTCACCCGGGCTTATCCCAGCCCGTATTCCTGCTTTCGGACCTCCATCAGGGGGACTGGCCGAGGAAAAAATCGTGGTTAAATTGATTCTCTCCATCGGGTGCGGCATGAATATTCGCTTTCGCGCGAACGTCAATACAGCACGCATGCCTCACCCGATAGAGAGGTGAATTATGGCAAATCAAAATGGATTCAATGTGGAGGATCGTGTCGCGTCGCTGTTTCAGCCCGATACGCTGCTTCCCGAACAATATTTGGAGACATATCGCCGGAAGTCCTACATGGAACCGGAGACGCGGCTGATGCTTGCCGTGCTCGAAGACGCCGTCGCGTGCTATCAAAAGTACGTGCAGGCGAAGGATGAGCGGGGCATGGAGCTTTTCCGCGACGCCGAGGCCTGGATGATGCAGGAAGATCACGCATGGCTGTTCTCGTTCGACAACATCTGCGAGTCCTTCGGCATCAATCCGGAATATATGCGTGAAGGTCTCGTCCGCTGGAAGCGGGCCGCCCTGGAAAAGGACTCGACGGCGAAAGTCTACGACATCGACCGGCGTAAAGCGGGAAATGAAAGCCGCAAGCGCCGCAATGCGGAAGAGCGCCTGCTGAAAGCCGCGGCCGACTGAGCTTACCACGCGCGCGAAAAAGGCGGCCGGGCCGAGTGGCCCGCCGCCTTTTTTGTTTCTTTCCTTGCCGCTCGGGCGGAAATAAGTGTATAAAAAACTTCCCTCCAGCAATGCCCTCGCCGAGAGAAAAGAAGCTTAGAAGGCTGAAGAAGCCTCCGAAGCGCGGACCGGTTACGGTCGCGTTCGATGGGTTTAGATACCGCGTTGGCGAGTATTGCCTGCGGGGATTCGTCAATGTGCTGCCTCGGCTGCCCGCCCGCGCGCTCTCGATGCTGACGGGCGCGACGAGCCGGGCGACATTCGGAATGTTATGGCGCTATCGAAGCCGGATGGAGCGCAACCTCGAGCTCGCCATGGGAAGCGAGTTTCCCACGCGCTCGGAGCGCATGAACGTGCTCAGGCGGGCGTGGCGTAACTTCGCGCAATGCCTGGTCGAGACGGTTTTTTTCATGCACCTGCCGCGTCCGCGGCTCGTCTCGCTCGTCGCCATCGACGGCGAGGAGCATTTGAAGCGCGCTCTCGCCAAAGGTAAAGGCGTTATCGCGCTGAGCGCGCACCTAGGCAACTTTACGACCATCGGCCCGCGGCTCGCAGCGAGCGGATATGCCTTCACCGCAATCGTCAAACAGCCGCGCGATCGCCGCTTCGCCGATATGATGGACCGGTATCGGGCCGACGCCGGTGTCGCGACGGTCTCGGCCAAGCCTCGCCGCGACGCCGCACGCGGCGTGCTCAAGGCGCTAAGGGCCAACCACGTCGTCCTTGTGATTGCGGATGAGTTCAAGTCCGGCGGCGTGCCGGTGGAATTTTTCGGTCTCGATTCTCCCGCGCCGCGCGGGCCGGCGACGCTCGCTCTTCGCACCGGCGCCGCTGTCGTGCCGATGTATATGACGCGCGACGCCGCCGACCGGCTCACGCTGCATGTCGATCCTGAGATCGAGCTGATCGAGACCGGGGACATGGAAGCCGACGTCGCGGCCAATACGGCCGTTTTCACGCGCCATCTGGAGCGGATCATCCGCCGCCATCCCGAGCAGTGGAACTGGCTAGGTTTCAAGCGCGCCGACAGCCGGCCGCGAAAAAACGCCGAGCCGGCGCAGGGTGTGGAAGAACCGAACGCCTGAGGCGTGAGCCGCGGCGTTGCACGCATTTCGGCGCTCCATTATAGTGTAAATTCATGATACAGCGGCGCAAAACACGGCCCGTCCGGGTCGGCAAGGTCGTGGTCGGCGGCGACGCCCCGATCACCGTCCAGTCCATGACCAAGACCGACACGCGCGACGTGCGCGCCACGCGCGACCAGATCTGGGCGCTCGAGGCGGCCGGCTGCGACATCGTGCGCGTCGCCGTCCCGGTGCGCGAAGCGGCCGAGAAGCTCGGCGAGATCAAAAGCCGCATCCGCATTCCGCTCGTCGCCGACATACATTTCAACTACAAGCTCGCGCTCATCGCACTTCAGCAAGGCGTCGACGGCCTCCGTCTCAATCCGGGCAACATAGGCGAGCGCTGGTGCGTCGAAGAAGTCGTGAAGCTCGCCGCCGAGCGCAAAATCCCGATCCGCATCGGCGTCAACGCCGGCTCCCTCGAAAAAGACCTGTTGAAGAAATATAACGGTCCGACCGCCGAAGGCATGGTCGAAAGCGCGCTGCGCCACATCCACATTCTCGAAGATCTGAACTATCCGGAAATTAAAATTTCGCTCAAGGCCTCCGATCCTCTCATGATGATCGAGGCATACCGCATGCTCGCCGGAAAGGTCGATTACCCGCTTCATCTGGGAGTCACCGAGGCGGGGACGCCGGGAATCGGCACGATCAAATCCGCCGTCGGCATCGGCACGCTGCTCGCCGAGGGCATCGGAGACACTATCCGCGTCTCGCTGTCTGCCGATCCGGTCGAGGAGGTGCGCGTCGGGCTGGAGATTCTGAAAGCGCTCGGGCTGCGCAAGCACGGCATGACCTTCGTCGCGTGCCCTTCGTGCGGACGCGCCGACGTCGATCTCATCGCGCTCGCGAAGAAAGTCGAAGAGCGCATGGCGCCTTACGCGAACAAAGACATTCACATCGCAGTCATGGGTTGCGAAGTGAACGGCCCCGGCGAGGCGCGCGCCGCCGAGCTGGGAGTCGCCGGCGGCAAGGGGATCGGCCTCATCTTCAAAAAGGGTGAAGTCATCCGCAAAGTTCCCGAGGTTCAGATCGTCGATGCGCTGATGGAAGAGGTCGAGAAGCTCGTGGCTGAGAAGGAGGCGACGACGGCGGCTTCTCCCGATTGATCCCGTCCGCCTGAAACTCACCGTGCGCTGGAGCCGAACCCTTATCCCTACGCTCAAGGAGGACCCCGCCGACGCCGAGGTCGTGAGCCACAAGCTCCTCGTCCGCGCCGGCATGATCCGCCAGCTGACCCGCGGCATTTACGACTACCTCCCGCTCGCGCTGAGATCGCTGAAAAAAATCGAGACCATCGTGCGCGAGGAGATGGACCGCGCCGGCGCGCAGGAGCTGCTGTTGCCGATCGCCTCGCCCGCCGAGCTGTGGCAGGAGAGCGGCCGCTGGGACGTCTACGGCAAGGAGCTGCTGCGGTTCAAGGACCGCCACGAGCGTGACTTCTGTCTCGGACCGACGCACGAAGAGGTCATCACCGATCTCGTCCGCCGCGCCGTGCGCTCCTACCGCGAGCTGCCCTTCAACCTGTACCAGATCCAGACCAAATTTCGCGACGAGGTGCGTCCGCGCTTCGGGCTTATGCGCGGGCGCGAGTTCATCATGAAAGACGCCTACAGTTTTCACACGACCGTGGAGGACTGCCGGCGCGAATACCACAATATGTTCGACACCTACCGGCGCATCTTCACGCGCATGGGGCTTAAGTTCCGTCCGGTCGAGGCCGATACAGGCGCGATCGGCGGCAGCCTGTCACATGAGTTCCAGGTCCTGGCGGAATCCGGCGAGGACGCGATCGCGAGCTGCGATCATTGCGATTACGCGGCGAACATCCAAAAGGCCGAGGTCAAAGTGCGGCCGCACTCCGGCCGCGACGTCAAGGAAACGACCGCCGCACACAAAAAAGTCGCGACGCCTGGGAAAAAGACCGTAGCGGAAGTCGCGGAGTTTTTGTCGCTGCCGCCGGAGCGCTTCATCAAGACGATGGTCTACAAGGCCGACGGCGAGCTCGTGGCGGTTTTGGTCCGGGGCGATCATGAGATCAATGAAGTCAAGATGAAAGACGCGCTCCATGCCGACGAGGTCGCGCTCGCGAGCGAGGCCGAAGTGGAAAAAGCGACTCGGGTGCCGACCGGCTTTTTGGGGCCGATCGGGCTCAAGCTGCGCACGATCGCCGATCATGCGATCCAGGGCGTGCGCGGCGCCGTCACGGGCGCGAACGAGACGGACGCGCACTTCGTCGACGTCGATCAGGAGCGCGACTTCACGCCCGCGGCATTCGCCGATCTGCGCGCGGCGGTTGCCGGCGACGCCTGCCCGCGCTGCGAAGCAGGCAAGCTGGAGATTCATCGCGGCATCGAAGTCGGGCAGGTGTTCTATCTCGGAACCAAATACAGCGCCAAGATGGGCGCTACTTATCTCGATCCGGAAGGGCGCGAGCAGCCGATCGAAATGGGTTGCTACGGCATCGGCGTCTCGCGGCTCCTCGCCGCGGCGATCGAGCAGAATCACGACGCGAACGGCATCATCTGGCCGTTCGCGATCGCGCCCTTCGAGGTGATACTATTGCCCATCAACTATCTCGACGAAAGAATCCGCGCCGCCGCCGATCGCCTGTACGAAGAGCTGCGCGCGCGCAAGGTCGATGTGCTGCTCGACGACCGCGACGAGCGGCCGGGCGTCAAATTCAAGGACGCCGATCTGATCGGCGTTCCGCTGCGCATCACGATCGGCGCCAAGGGGCTCGACAAGGGCTGCGTCGAGGTGCGACGCCGCCGGGACGGTTCGGTCGAAGAGATTCCCGTCGACCAGGCGGCTGACAGAATACGGGATGCCGTCGCCGGCGCGCTGATCGCTGCCGCGTGAGGTTGTCATGGCCTCGAATCTCCAGCTGGTCCGTCCGCCGCTCTCGATGCGCGAGCGGCTGATCGTCGCCCTCGACGTCGACGACCTCGCCGCGGCTAAAGCGGCGATCAAGTTGCTCGCGGGTCAGGTAGGCATGTTCAAGGTCGGGAAGCAGCTCTTCACGCACGCCGGACCCCAGGCGGTGACGCTCATCCACGATCTCGGCGGCGAGGTCTTTCTCGATCTCAAATTCCACGACATTCCGACGACCGTCGCGAAAGCGGCGATCGCCGCGACCCGGCTCGGCGTCAAGATGTTCAACGTGCACGCTTCGGGAAGTCTCGAGATGATGCGGCTCACGGTGCGCGAAGTGAACCGGGTCTGCCGCCAGGAATCGCTCCGGCGGCCGATTCTGCTCGCCGTTACGGTTCTTACGAGCTTGAACGAAACCGACTTGAAGCATCTCGGCATCACCGGCGAGGTCGGCGATCAGGTCGTGCGGCTCGCGCGCCTGAGCCAGGATGCCGGGATGGACGGCGTCGTTGCGGCGCCGCATGAAGTCGCGGAGATTCGTGCCACCTGCGGGCGCGGCTTCATGATCGTCACGCCGGGCATCCGGCCGGAAAAGACGAGCCATGACGATCAGAAGCGCGTGATGACGCCGGCCGAGGCGGTGCGTGCCGGCGTCGACTACATCGTCGTCGGCCGGCCGATCATGGAGGCGAAAGAGCCCGCGCGCGCGGCGCGCGAGATCATCGACGAGATGGAGCACAGCGGCGCGAAAATCATCGTTTAAGGGGCATTTTTATGGCGGCATTCACCCTACATCTCGCGTTCAATCCGGCGGCCAACACCAAGGCGCTGTTCGACGGCTCGGTCGGCGTGAAAAACGCGGAGCTCAAGCTCGAGTCGCAGTTCGCCGAGGGCTTGGACAACGTCGGCGCGCGCCATCGGAAGATCATCGCCGGCGAGTTCGACGGCGGCGAGCTTTCGATCTCGTCGTTTATTCTCGCGCGCCAGCGCGGCATGAAGCTGCGCGCGCTGCCGGTTTTTCTCTCGCGGAAATTCCGCCACCGCTGCATGTATTTCTCCGCCGCCTCGCCGCTGAAAGATCCCTCCGAGCTTTCCGGCAAGAAGATCACCGTCCATCGGTATAACGCGACCACGCCGGTATGGCTCAAGGGCATTTTGCAAAACGAGTACGGCGTCAAGCCGGCGAGCGTCGAATGGATCGTCGCCGAGCCGGATATCGCTGAGGAATCGCTGCGGCCGCCGCCGCCGGAGATCCGCGTGCGCCTCGTCTCCGAGCCGCACACGCGCGAGCACGCCGTAGAATTGGTCGAGCGCGGCGAGATCGACGCGGCACTCGAGCCCTACGACACACTTGCGACAAACCCGAAGCTCCGCCGCATGTTTCCCGACCACCGCCGCGCTGAGGAGGATTTCTTCCGCCGCAACGCCGTCTTCCCGATCAACCATTTGTTCGTGTTGAAAGAAGAAGTCGCCGCGCGCCATCCGGGAGTGGTCGAAGACATCCTCGACGCCTTCAAGCGCGCCGAAGCCGCCGCCGACCGCTACCGCGGCGACAAGCAAAAAGAGGAAGCGGCGTGGGAGCGCAAAGTCATGGGCGGCCCTTTCGAATACAGCCTCAACCGCGGCCCCGCGCGCAAATCGCTGGAGACGCTCTTCACGTATCAAATTCAGCAGGGGATTTCGGACAAGAAGCCGGCGCTGGAGAGTCTGTTCTTTCCCGAGGTGCTGACGGTCTAGTCAGCGGGTCTTCAAACCGTAAAAATGATTCACCGGGCCGTGGCCGGCGCCGATCGAATAGCTTTTTTCGATCGCGCGCGTGAGGTAGCGCTTCGCGCGCCGCACCGCCTCCGCGGGCGTCGCTCCTTTCGCTAAATGCGCCGCGATCGCCGCGGCGAAGGTGCAGCCGGTGCCGTGCGTGTTGCGCGTGCGGAAGCGGGGCGCGCTGAACTCGCGAAAATTTTTTCCGTCGTAAAACAGATCCGTCGCCGGTCCCTTGCGGTGGCCGCCTTTGATCACGACCGTTTTCGCGCCTAGCGCGACAATTCGTCGCGCCGCTTCTTTGAAATCCTCCGGCCGCTTCAGAGAGATTCCCGTCAATTCTTCCGCCTCGGGGATGTTCGGTGTGACGACCGTCGCGAGCGGAATCAGCTTCTTCTTCAGTGCCGCCATCGCATCCTTGCGCAGCAGGAGGTCGCCGGATTTCGCGACCATCACCGGATCGACGACGAGGTTGCGCAGTCGCCGGGCGTGAATTCTCGCCGCGACGATTTTCACGATCGCCGCATCGAGCAGCATGCCGGTCTTTACCGCATCGGCGCCGATGTCTTCGACGACGGCGTCGATCTGCGCGGCGACGATCGCCGGCGGCAGCTGCAATATCTTCCGCACGGCTTTGGTATTCTGCGCCGTGATCGCGGCGATCGCGCTGGTCCCGTAGACGCCGTTCGCCGCGAACGTCTTCAAATCCGCTTGGATGCCCGCGCCGGCGCCGGAATCCGAGCCGGCGATCGTGAGCGCTGTGGGAATTTTTCGCATGCGCCGCTACATGCTGCCGATGAGCACGACCGGCCCCGTTGCTTTGGGCACGCCGCCCGTCGGCTCCAGCGTCACGGCGAATTTTTCGAAAGGCTGCGATTCCGGCAGTTTCGGCAGACGGAAGACGACGCGGCCTTGCTCGTTTACCGTAAAAACGCCGGCCGGAACGGCCTCGGACCCGGCGAGCCCCCAGAGCTCGTAGGCTTTTTCTGCGGGCGTTTGCGGGAGGCCGATGGTCAGCAGAATGCCCTTGCGCGCGATGGGGTCCCACAAAAGCTGCGCCTTGCCCCCCGAGGTCGGCGGCACACCGGTCAGATTGACGACGCGGACCTGGGGATTCGAAAGGAAATCCATCACCTCTTTGGTCTGCGCCTTCTCGGATTCGACGACGCCGAGTCTGCTTTGCGCATCCTCGAGTTTTTTACGCGTATCGATCAGCTGCCACGACAAAACGAGCACGAGGCCCGCTGCGGCGAGCGCGCCGATACCGACCGGCCACGACCAGCGAAAGCGCGGCCGCTCGCGGACCGGCGCGTCGGTCTGTGCGCCGATGTGCCGCATAAGCTCGGTCTTGACGTGCGGCGGCGGCTTGGCCGGCGCGAGCGACGCAGCGGCTTGCGCGAGCGCCTCGCGGCTGTTGCGTAGGATTCCCTCGCACTCCGCGCATCCCGACGCGACGTGCGCCTCGAATTGCTGCAGCTCCTCGCCGTCGAGCGCTCCGAGCGCGTAGATTTCCGCGCGTTCAAGCCATTCTTCGTGGTTCATAAAAGCTTCAAATCGTCTCTTTGCCCACGAGCTCGCGCAGGCGGTGGAGCGCCGCGCGCATGCGCGTCTTCACCGTGCCGAGCGGCTCGTTCGTGCGCGCCGCGATCTCCGTCTGGCTCATGCCGTCGAAGTACGCCATCTCGAGCACTTGCCGCTGATTGTCCGGCAGCCGCGCCAGCGCGCTATTGACCATGATCCGCGCCTCGGACGCCGCCGCGCCGCTCTCGACTGGCGCGTCGTAAGACTGCCCCGACTGGCGCTCCATCGACACGAAGCTCTTCCATCTTCTACGTATGGAGCGCAGCTTGTCGATTGCACGGCTGCGGGTCATCATGACGAGCCATGCCTCCGGAGTGCCGCGTTCCGGGCTGTAGCTCGGCGCGTCGCGCCACGCCTGTAAAAAAACCTCCTGAAGCAGATCTTCGGCCGCGGCGCGCTCGCGCAGCATGCGCAGCGCGAAGGTAAATACGAGCGGCGCATACGCATCGTAAAAACGGCCGAAAGCGCCGCGGTCGCCGCCGGCGAGTTGCCGGATGAGTTCTCTAGCTTCATCGGCGGCCAATGCGCTCATGCGCCTCCACCTATCACGAAGGCGCAGCGACTGCCACCGGAGTGTCTGTAATAAGTCATCGGCGGTGAAACTCTAACGCGAGCGGCGTATGTAGAATACCACCCTTAAGTCATACGATCCGGAAACCAAAACGGATTTCCGCCGCGCGATAAAATTTCCTTGCTGTTATGCGCCAATCCGAAGCGCAAGACCGATTCGTAGACCGTGACAAAGGGGACGAGACGATGCGATTCGGCAACACTATCGGTTCGGCGGCGGTTCTGCTGCTTGCATTGGCGCCGCAGCTCGGCGCGGAAAGCGGCGCAACAATCAACATCCAGACTTTTCAATTCCAGCCCAAGCAGGTCGAAGTGAAGGCGGGCGCGACGGTTACCTGGATCAGCCAGGACGACGTCCGTCACACCGTGACGTCCGGCGCGCCCGACAACAAGGACGGGCGCTTTGACGCGTCTCTGTCGGGCAAGGGCGCGAAGTTCAGCTTCACGTTTTCACAGCCGGGCACGTACACATTTTTCTGCGACCGCCATCAACACATGCGCGGCGAGATTACGGTGAAATAAACATTCCGTTGGCGCTTAAAAACACAAAGCGAAAGGAGAATTCGATGGAGACGAAATCACATAAACTGACCGGAGCGGTAGCGCTGGGCTTCCTGCTCACGACGGCGTGCGCCCCGATGGCTTCCAAGGCGGAGGCCGAATCGGATCACAAGACGATAATGCAGAGCAGCGGCAAGGCCGCCGATCTGCGCAGCGGCTTGAATATTCTTTTTGCCGAGCACGTGTCGCTCGCCGCGAGCGCGACCGGCGCGGCGCTCGGCGGGCGCGACGCCGAATTCAAAGCGGCGGCGGGCGCGCTCGACGCCAACTCGGTGGCGATCTCAAAAGCGGTCGGCTCGGTCTACGGCGCGGACGCCGAAGCAGCGTTCCTGCCGCTGTGGCGAAAGCACATCGGCTTCGTAGTCGATTACACCGTCGGCATTGCGACCAAGGATAAAGCCAAGCAGACCAAGGCGGTGAACGAGCTCGTCGGCTACACCGACGACCTCGGCGCGTTCTTGAGCTCGGCGAATCCCAATCTGCCGAAGGCGACGGTCGCCGAGCTTGTCAAAGGGCACATCCTGACGCTAAAAGACGTGATCGACGCGCAAGCGGTGAAAGATTACAACAAGACCTACATGCTGCTCAGGACCGCCACCGGTCATATGCACATGATCGCCGATCCGCTCGCGGACGCGATCGTGAAGCAATTCCCTGACCGCTACGCAGGCATGTAGCTGTGAATAGCGGTGGCAATGCGGCCGGGGCTCGCGCCCCGGCCGCATTTTCAAAGAGGGACGTATGGGCGGCTTTTTAGGCACGGGCGCTTCCTTCGGTTCCGATTTGAATCTCGTGCTCCAGCTTTCGATGGCCTCTGCGCTCGGCGTCGGCATGGCACTGGCGCGGCGGAAGCATTATCGCGCCCACGCCGTCTGCCAGAGCGCGGTCGTGCTGCTGAACGTGGCGCTTATCGCTCGCATCATGCTGCCGGCATTTCGTGACGGTGTGTTGCCCGGGCTGCCGGTCGAAGTGGCAAAGCCGTATTATTCGATCGCGACGCTGCACGCTGCCGCCGGCGGCGCGGCGCAGCTCCTCGGCATCTATATCGTTATTGCCGCCGGCACGAAGCTCCTTCCGGAGCGCCTGCGACTCAGCAACTACAGGCGCTGGATGCGCGCGGAACTCGCGTTGTGGTGGATCGTCGTTGGCTTCGGCGTCGCGACGTATTACATTTGGCTCTAAATCTTCTTCCATGGAGGGGACAGAATGAATCGTAAAACTGCCATAAAAACAATTGTTCTATCGCTGGCCCTTTTTTTCACCGGTGGCTGCGCGTCGAATTCCGCCGCGCAGTCGGCGGGCGGGCAATCCGGCGCGTCGCTTTACAAACGGCTGGGCGGCTACGACGCCATCGCGGCGGTGAGCGACGATTTCATCGCGCGCCTCGCAACGGATAAGCAGCTCTCGCGGTTTCTCGTCGGCGTGAGCGCCGATTCGCAGAAGCGGCTGCGCCAGCTCGTCGTCGACCAGTTCTGCCAGGCGACCGGCGGGCCGTGCCTCTACATCGGCCGGCCGATGAAGACCGTCCATGCCGGCCTCGGCATCACCGAGAGTGACTGGCAGCTTACGGTCAAGCACCTCGTCGCCTCGCTCGATAAGTTCAAAGTGCCGGACAAAGAGAAACAGGAATTTCTCGCGCTCGCATCGAGCCTGAAGCCCGACATTGTCGAGAAATAGAGCGAAAGGATTTGCCATGGACGAGAAAACCGTGGCCCGGTATTACGCGGCGTGGAATTCCCTCGACACCGACGCGCCGGCGCCCTTCTATGCGAAGGACGCCGGCCTCGTCTTCTTCGACGTTCTGCCGATGCAATACAGCGGCTGGGCCGAATACAAGGCCGGCGTGCAGAAGCTCTTCTTCGACCAAATCTCCGCCGGCAGCCTGATTCCGAATAACGACCTGAAGATCACCCGGCGCGGCGCCGTCGCGTGGATGACGCTGACGTTTCATCTCTCGTTCACCGAAAAATCCGGCGCGAAGGTCGACCTCGACTGCCGCCACACCGCGATCTGGGAGAAGCGCGGCGCCGACTGGCTGATCGTGCACGAGCACATCTCGACGCCTGTGCCGATTTAATCTTCCGACCCTTGCTCCGCGCCTTCATGCGCTTTAGGATGATTCCTTTGAGCCCAGGAGGCGAATCATGGAGTCCATTCCGAATGAAGTCATCGCCGCGGCGAACGCGAAGAGCCGCCGGCTGAGGGAACTCGTCCGCGCGCCCGAGATTCTCGTGATGCCTGGCGCGTACGACGTGCTGAGCGCGCGGCTGTTCGAGCAGATGGGATTTCCGGCAATCCAGGGGACGAGCGGCGGCATCGCCGCGTCGGTCGGCTACGCCGACGGCGAGGTTCTGAGCCGCGAAGGCTTCCTCGACATCACCGGCGACATCGCCGCGGCGGTCTCATTGCCTGTGAATGCCGACGCGGAGCGCGGCTACGGTGACGTCGCCGCTACGGTGCGCGGCCTGGTTGCGCGGGGCGCGGCGGGCATGAACCTTGAAGACGGCGCCGGCGGCAAGGGCGGCGTCGGCCGCGGCCTCGTCGACCTCGGCGCGCAGCTCGAAAGCATCGCCGCCGTCATGGAGGCGAAGCGGGCGCTCGGGAGCGAATTCTTCCTGAACGCGCGCGTCGATGCCTTCATGGTCATGAAAGACGATCCGAAGAAAGCGCTCGACGAGGCGATCCGCCGCGGCAACGCCTACGCGGAAGCCGGCGGCGACTGCATCTTTTTCTTGCAAGTCCCCGCGCGCGACACGATCGCGCGGCTGGTGAAAGAGATTCATGCGCCCGTCAGCATCCTCGCGGGGCCGGAAAGCCCGAGCGTAGCCGAGCTGCAGGAAATAGGCCTTGCGCGCGTCAGCTACGGCTCTGCGTTTCTTAAAGCGGCGATCGGCGCCACCAAGAAGCTCGCGCAGGAGATTCGCGAGCGCGGCACGGTGACCGCGCTGAAAGAAGGCCTCACGACGCCGGAAGTCGCGGCGCTGGTGCGGAAGGCAAAATGAGCGGCAGCGGAACCGTCGTTTCGATCCATCTTGCCGGGGCCGGCGGCGCGCCGGTGAGGCAAGTGCCGGAAGCCCGCGCGGTCGCGGGAAAAGGTCTGGAAGGGGATCGTTACTTCTCGGGTCACGGCACCTACTCCAAGCCCAAGTACGATCCCGGCGCCGAGGCGACGCTGATCGAGAGCGAGGCGCTCGAAGCGCTGAAGCGCGACTACGGCATCGAGCTCGCGCCCGGCGCGAGCCGGCGCAACATCATGACGCGCGGCGTGTCGCTCAACCATCTCGTCGGGCGCGAGTTCGCGATCGGCGCCGTTCGGTTTCGCGGCATCCGCCTCTGTGAGCCGTGCGCGTATCTGCAAAAACTCACCGAGCCGGGGGTCATGCGCGGCCTCGTCCATCGCGGCGGCTTGAACGCCGAAATCCTCGCCGACGGTGTGATCCGCGCCGGCGACGCGATCGAAGTGAAATAATCTTTCAGGAGGCGTCTATGAAGCTTTACTATCATCCCAATTCGCCCAACTGCGTCGACGTGCTCGCCACGGCCAACCAGTTAGGCATCGCGCTCGACATCGAGCTCGTCGATCTCATGAAAGGCGCGCAAAGGCAGCTCGAATACCTCAATATCAATGCCAACGGGCGCGTGCCGGCGCTCGTCGACGGCGATTTCAAGCTCTCCGAATCGAACGCCATCATGCAGTATATCGCTTCGCAGAAAGCGAACTCGCTCTGGCCGGACGATCTTCGGGCGCGCGCCGACATCACGCGCTGGCAGTTCTGGCAGGCGTCGCAGTGGAACCGCGGCGCGGGCATGCTCGTCTGGGAGAATTTGATCAAAAAGTTCCTCAATCTCGGCGCGCCCGACCCCGCGAAGATCAAAGAAGGCACGGAATTATTTAACGCATCGGCCGCCGTGCTCGACAGCCACTTGCAAGGTCGGAAATTCATCGTCGGAGATAATCTCACGCTCGCGGATTTCTCCGTCGCAGCGATGCTGGTCTATGCCGGGCCGGGACGTTATCCGCTCGAGAATTATTCCAACATCCGCGCATGGTATGCGCGGATCGCGGCGCTCGACGCCTGGAAGAAGGCGCTGCCGCCGATGCCGTCGTGACATCGATGGCGCGGGACGATTACTTCGCGGACTATATTATAGATCAGCTGGGCGATCTGCCCGATATCGATTGCCGCGCAATGTTCGGCGGCCATGGGATTTATCAGGAAGAGATTTTCTTCGGGATTGTCGCCAAGGGCCATCTCTATTTTAAAACCAACGCGCACTCCGCCGCGCTTTATCGGAGGAGCCGAATGAAGCCGTTTCGCCCGAACGCGAAGCAAACGCTAAAAAATTATTACGAAGTTCCCGTTGAGGTTCTCGAAGATCGCGACCAGCTCGCCGAATGGGCGAGGCGAGCGATTGCTGTCGCGCGCGAGAGCTCATACCGCCGTCGATAGCGTGTTGGCAGTCGCCTCGGCGACTTTCTCTCCGTTGCCGTTCAAGTACTCGCGCAGGTAGCGCGCCGTGTGTGAGCGCTTGCCGTCCCGGATTACATCGAGCGGCGTGCCGCACGCGACGAGCTCGCCGCCGTTCTCGCCGCCCTCGGGCCCGAGGTCGACGAGGTAGTCGGCCTCCTTGATGATCTCGAGGTTGTGCTCGATCGTGAGCACGGTGTTGCCCATGTCGACGAGGCGGTGCAGGATCTGGATCAGCTTCTCGACATCGGCGAAATGCAGGCCGGTGGTCGGCTCGTCGAGCACATAGAGCGTCTTACCGCGCGATTCCTTGCCCAACTCGTAGGCGAGCTTGATGCGCTGCGCTTCGCCGCCCGAGAGTGTGTTGCTCGCCTGGCCGAGTGTGATGTACCCCATGCCGATGTCGTTCAAGATCTGAAGCGGACGCATCACCTTGGGCAGGGCGCGGAAAAACTCCACCGCCTCCTCGACCGTCATCGCAAGCACATCGCCCATGCTCTTGTCGTTGTAGCGGATCGCCAGCGTCTCCTCGTTGAAGCGCTGGCCGCCGCACGCGTCGCAGTCGAGGAAGACGTCTGGTAGGAAACTCATCTCCTTGCGGATTTTTCCCTGGCCCGCGCAGACCTCGCAGCGCCCGCCCGAGACATTGAACGAGAAGCGATTCGGAGCGTAGCCGCGGAGCCGCGCTTCCGGCGTGAGCGCGAAGACGCGCCGGATCTCGTCGAGGAAACCGACGTACGAGGCGGGAATCGAGCGCGGCGTCTTGCCGATCGGGCTCTGGTCGACCTCGACGATGCGCTCGACGGCCTGCCAGCCGGTAATGTCCTTGTGCGCGCCCGGGCGTCCGGCGAATTGGCCGAGCTTCTGCTTGAGCCCCTTATAGAGGACTTCCTTCACCAGCGTGCTCTTGCCCGAGCCGGAGATGCCGGTCACGCAGCTCCAGGCGCCGAGCGGCAGCTTGACGTCGATATTTTTTAGATTGTGCTCCTTCGCGCCGCGGATCGTGAGCCATGTCGAGCCGGCGAACAGGCGCGGCGGCCAGATTCTTTTTTTCGGCGTGTTGAGGAACACGCCGGTGAGCGAAGCGGGATTCTGCCGGATCTCGTCCGGCGTGCCGATCGCGACGAGATTGCCGCCGCGGACGCCGGCGCCGGGGCCTAGATCGACAATCAGGTCGGCCGCCTCGATCGTCGCCTCGTCGTGCTCGACGACGAGCACGCTGTTGCCGGCCCGCTCGAGTTTTTTGAGCGTCTCCAGCAGCATGCCGTTGTCGCGCGGATGGAGTCCGATCGTCGGCTCGTCGAGAACGTAACAAACGCCGCGGAGGTTCGAACCCAACTGCGCCGCGAGCCGGATCCGCTGCGCCTCGCCGCCGGACAGAGTGTCGGCGCGGCGATCGAGCGTGAGATAGGGCAGCCCGACCTCGGCGAGAAAATCCAACCGCTGGCGGATCTCGCGCAAAACTTTTTCCGTAATCGCGCGGTCGCGCGCCGCGCCGGCGCCGTTGCCATTCAGCTCGAATTTGGCGAAATGTCGTCGCGCGTCGTCGACCGAGAGCTCCGTCACTTCGCCGATCGCGCGTCCGTTCACCTTGACGGCCTGTGCGCGGCGGTTAAGCCGCCTGCCGCCGCAGCCGGCGCACGCCGATTCGGCCATGAACTGTTCCAGCCAACCCGCGAGGCCGTTCTCCGCGCCCTCGCGCAATTCCTTGAAATAGGGCACCAGGCCGACGAAGCCGTTGCCGTCGCCGTGGACGATCATCTCGCGCTTTTTCTTGCTGAGACGCGAGAACGGCGCGTCGAGGCTGACGCGCGACTTTTTGAGCTCGCGCAGCAGATCTTCCTGCCGCCGCTTCAGCTCCCCCGCGCTGATGAAAGCATTGTCCGACCACGCGGACAGAATATCCTCGAGCGAGCGGCGCGGGTCGCCGACGATCAGCTCGGGCACGAACTCCATGTTGAAGCCCATGCCGTTGCAGTCCGCGCACGCGCCCTGGCGGCTGTTGAAGGAAAACAGCCGCGGATCGAGCGGCTCGTAGCCGACGCCGCAGTGCAGGCAGAAGAGCCGCTGATTGTAGACGTGCTCGCCGGAGCGCGTAATGAGGTGGACGACGCCGTTGCCGAGTCTCAGTCCCTGCTCGACCATCGCCTCGACTTCGCGCCCGCCGGCCTTCGCCTGTCCGATGACGATGTCGACATCGTGCTCCCGGTAGCGCTCGAGACCGCTGACGAGCTTGGGCGACCGCAGATCGATCACGCGGCCGTCGATGCGCGCGCGCTTGTACCCGAGCTTCAGCGCGCCCGTGATGACTTCTTTATGAAAGCCTTTGCGGCCCCGAACGATCGGGCTCAGCACCGCGACTTCCTTGCCGCGGTGGACGCGCGAGATGCGGTCGAGAATCTGGCTCTTCGTCAGCGAGCGGATCGGCCGGTCGCACTGCACGCAGTGCTGCTCGCCCAGCTTGGAGTAGAGAAGGCGCAAGTAGTGATATATTTCCGTTACCGTCGCGACGGTCGATTTTCTGCCGCCCTGGCTCATGCGCTGCTCGATCGCCACCGTCGGCGGGATGCCGGTCAATAGATCGACATTCGGCCGGTCCATGATGTTCAAGAACTGCCGCGCATAGGCCGACAGGCTGTCGATGTAGCGCCGCTGCCCCTCGGCGTAGATGATGTCGAAGGCGAGCGAGGATTTTCCCGAGCCGCTGAGGCCGGTGATGACGACGAAGCGGTCGCGCGGGATGTCGACGTTGATGTTTTTGAGATTATGCTCCTTCGCGCCGACGACGCGGATCGCGCCGTCACCGCCGTACGAGTCTGCGGCCTCGGCCGCGAGCGGAAGCTTTTCGAACTCGGACGCGTAGGGCGAGGCGCCGCCGCGCTTGAGATAGGGCTTCAAATATCTGCCGGTATGCGAGCGCTCGCACTGCGCGATCTCTTCCGGCGTGCCGGTCGCGACGATCTCGCCGCCCGCGACGCCGCCTTCGGGGCCGAGATCGATGATGTGATCCGCGCACTTGATCACTTCCATATTGTGCTCGATCACGACGACCGAATGGCCCTGATCGGTCAATTCGCCGAGCGCGCGCAGCAGCTTCTCGATGTCGTGGAAATGCAGGCCGGTCGTCGGCTCGTCGAAGATGAACAGTGTGCCCGATTTCCGCGCGCGCGCCATGTGCGCCGCGAGCTTCAGGCGCTGCGACTCGCCGCCCGAGAGCGTCGTGAGCGGCTGCCCCAGGCGCACGTAGTCGAGTCCGACGTCGCGCAGCGGCCTCAGCCCGTACTCGACCTCGGTTGTGTCTTTGAAAAACTCGATCGCTTCGGTCACCGTCATGTTGAGCACGTCGTGAATCGTGCGGCCGCGGTAGGTGACTTCGAGTATCTCCTGACGGAAGCGGCTCCCCTGGCATTCGGGACAGGAGGTGTAAACGTCGGAGAGAAACTGCATCTCGACTTTTTCGTATCCTTCGCCGCGGCAGGTCTCGCAGCGCCCGCCCTCGACGTTGAACGAAAACGTCGACGGCGTGTAGCCGCGGAGCTTCGAGAGATCGGCGTTGGCAAAGAGCTTGCGGATCGGGTCGAAGACCTTCATGTAGGTCGCCGGGTTCGCGCGCGGCGTCGTGCCGACCGGCGATTGGTCGACGAGAATCACCTCGGAGATTTTCTCCACGCCCTCTACGCGCTCGCAGTGCGTGACCGGCGCGCCGGAAGATTCCTTGAGCTTCCGCAGGTTGCGGCAAATGACCTCGTCGACCAGGCTCGATTTGCCCGAGCCGGAGACGCCGGTGATGCAAACGAAAAGCCCGAGCGGGATGTCGACATCGACTTTTTTCAAATTATTCGCCGCCGCGCCGAAGATGCGGATCCGGCGCTGGGAAATCGGCTTCCGCCGCCGCGACGGGAAGGGAATCGTCCGGCGCTCCGCGAGGTACGCGGCTGTCAGCGACTCGCGGTCGGCCAGCAGATTCCGGTACGGGCCGGCGTAGACGACGCGGCCGCCCTGCTCGCCGGCCTTGGGACCCAAGTCGATGATGTAGTCGCTCTCTTTGATGATCTCGGGATCGTGTTCGACCACCACGACGGTGTTGTTGTTGGCGCGCAGATCGCGCAGGATCTCGACCAGACGCCGGCTGTCGCGCGGATGGAGGCCGATCGACGGCTCGTCGAGCACGTAAAGCGTGTTGACGAGCGACGAGCCGATCGCGGTCGTGAGATCGACGCGCTCGAGCTCGCCGCCGGAAAGCGTGCGCGACTGGCGGTCGAGCGTGAGATATTCGAGGCCGACGCCCATCAAATAATTCAGCCGGCGGCGGATCTCGTCGAGGATCATGCGCGCGACCGGATCGCTCTGCGTGTTGAGATGGAGATTCTCGAAAAAACGGTGGGCCTCGCCGACGCTCATCGAGTTGATCTCGAAGATATTCTTGCCGTCGATGCGGAAGTTGAGAGCGTCGGGCTTCAGGCGCGAGCCGCGGCACTCCGGGCAGAGGAGATAGGCGCGGTAGCGCGCGAGAAACACGCGCACGTGCATGCGGTAGCTCTTCCGCTCCAGGCGCTGGAACCAGCCGCGGATGCCCTTGTACTGGCCGTCGCCTTCGATAACGAGCTGTTTTTGTTTGTCGCTTAATTCGCCGTACGGTTTTTTCGCGGGAATGCGCTTGCGCTCGCAGAAATCCAGCAGGCGCGTCATGCGCCGCTGCTTGGTGCGCCAGGGCTTGATCGCGCCGTCGGCGAGCGACTTCGACGGATCGGGAATGATGAGGTCGAGATCGATGTCGATGACGCGGCCGAAGCCGCGACAGGTCTCGCACGCGCCGAGCGGGCTGTTGAACGAAAACAGGTTGGGCGTCGGATCCCGGTAGCTCAGATCGCAGTGCGCGCAGTGAAAGTGGCTGCTGAAGGGCTCGACGCGCCAGCTCTCGTCGGGATAATAGAGCCTGACCCGGCCTTTGCCGTACTGCAGCGCCTGCTCGATGGAGCCGGTGATACGCTTGCGCTGCTGGGCGCGGTAGATCAGCCGATCCGCGATAACTTCGATCTTTTCCGTTCCCTCCGGCAGCTCGGCAATTTCTTCGATATCGTGGATGCTCGTTCCGTCGAGCAGCCGGTGAAAGCCGGCGCCCTGCATTCCCGCTTTGATCTCCGTCCACGGCAGCGACGCGATCGCGAGCGGGAACGTGACGATGAGCGGCGCGCCGTCGGCGATCGCAGCGAGCTTCTTGAAAATGCTCTGCGCGCTGTCGCGCTCGACGAGCCGGTCGCAGCCGGAGCAATAGAGCGCGGCGACCTTGGCGAACAAGAGCTTGAAGTGGTCGTGCAGCTCCGTCATCGTGCCGACGGTCGAGCGGGAGGTCTTGACCGGCCGGCGCTGATCGATCGCGATCGTCGGCGGAATGCCTTCGATGCTGTCGACGTCGGGCTTGTCCATGCGGTCGAGGAACTGCCGCGCGTAGGCTGAGAAGCTCTCGACGTAGCGCCGCTGCCCTTCGGCGTAGAGGATGTCGAAGGCGAGGGTGGATTTACCCGAGCCGCTGACGCCCGTGACCACCGTTAGCGCGTTCAGCGGAATATCGATGTCGATATTCTTGAGGTTGTTCTGCTTCGCGCCGCGGATATGGATGGCATTCATACGCGATCTAAGTCAGCCGGTATCGTTCGACGAGTATGCGGCGGAAGCGCGAGCCGTAGATCAAATCGAACGTCTCGCCCTTGTCGGGAAACAGCTCCAGGGCTGTCGTCTTGGCATGGGCGACGACCTCTCGCGCCTCGTCGAGGGTCAGTTCGGCCTGCCGGAGGAGCGCGGCGGTCAAATCCATCGCAAATCGGAGCCGTCTTAGCTTAATTTCCTCGGCGGCTACGGCTTCGCTATCTTGCTTCATGGAACAACCTTCTATTTTTATCACAGGGCAACCCCCAGTCAAGCGAAAACCGGTTGCATTCGATTGCACCGCGCGCTTTGATATCCGGAGATGCGCGTCGCGGAAATTTTTCACTCGATCCAGGGCGAGGGGCGGCTGGCCGGCATTCCGTCGGTTTTTATCCGCACCTCCGGCTGCAACCTGCGCTGCGTCTGGTGCGATACGCCGTACACGTCCTGGGAGCCGGAAGGGGAGGAAAAAACGCTCGATGACATTATCGCCGAAGCGAAGCGTTATCCTTCGCGCCACGCCGTCGTCACCGGCGGCGAGCCGCTGATCGCGCCGGAAATCGAGGATTTGACCGAGCGTCTAAAATCGGAGAATTTTCATATCACCATCGAGACCGCGGGGACGGTGTTCAAACCGGTGCGTTGCGACCTCATGTCGCTGAGCCCCAAGCTCGCGAACTCGACGCCCTGGAAGCGCGACAGCGGCCGCTTCGCCTGGATGCACCAGCAGCGCCGGCTCGATTTCCCGGCGCTCGCCGAATTCATCGAACATTACGATTTTCAGCTCAAGTTCGTCGCCGACGGTGAGGACGATTTCGCCGAGATCGAGGAGATCATGGAAAAGCTCGGAGGGATCGACCGCGCGCGGGTGCTTGTCATGCCGCAGGGACAGACGCGCGAGGAGCTGCACGCGCGCGCGCCGTGGATCGTCGAACTATGCAAGACGCACGGCTTTACCTACTGCCCGCGCTTGCAGATCGACATTTGGGGGAACCGGCGCGGAACCTAGCCGGTCCGCTCCCGCTTACTCGGGCTTTGAAAGCTCAAGGCGGTTGCCGCCGGGATCGATCACGTAAACGGAATAGCCCTTGCCATTGTCGTGCGCGCGGATGTCGTGCACCTTGAGGCCCTTGCCTTCCAGCTCGCGGGCCAGTTCGTTCGGATCGTCCGGCCCTTCGATGTCGAACGTGTGGTGCGGCACGCGCGGCGCACGCTTTTCGGCGGCGTTGAACAATCCCAATCCCGTATCGCCGGCGCCGAGGCGCACCACGTCGACGCCGGAGACCATGTGCGTCTTTTTAACCTCGAGACCGAGCCCTTCGTGGTAAAAGCGCTTCATTGCCTCGAAATCTTCGGCGTGAAAATTCCACGAGCGCATGCGCAGTATCTTCATGGCACCCTCCTCGGCATGGTTAAAGCACAGCCGCAAAACAAAATATACAGGCCGCGGTCCTGCTTGACGCGGCTTTTGCGCTGCCATAAGAGAGTCCTCAGTCTCGAAGGCACGGCCACGAAAAGGAGCGGCGCATGAAGACTCGGGAACTTTCACGCAGGCGATTCTTGCAGGGAACGGGTGCGTTGATTGTGAGCTTCAGCCTGTTCCCGCCCCGAGCGAATTTATTCGCCCAGAACACTCCGGCCTCCGGCGACAACGATCCACAATACCTCGACTCCTGGCTCGCGATCGCGCCCGACGGAACGGTCACCTTCTACACCAGCAAGGTCGAGATCGGCACCGGCACGATCACCGCGCTCGCGCAGATCGTCGCCGAGGAGCTCGATGTCCCGTTGGATCGCGTGAAAATGGCTTCTGGCGATACCGCGAATACGATCGAGCAGGGCTCGACCGTCGGCAGCCGAACGATCGAGCGCGCCGGCCCGCAGATCCGCCAAGCGAGCGCCGCGGCGCGCCGCGAGCTTTTGAAACTGGCTTCCGCGCGTTTGAAAACGCCGGTCGAGAAGCTCGTCGTTAACGACGGCGTCGTCAGCGTCGCCGGCGATGCCGGCAAGAAGGTCGCTTACGGCGAGCTGATCGGCGGCAAGCGCTTCGACGTGAAAATCTCCGCGACCGGTACCGGCTGGGACATGAAGGTCGCCCCGGACGCGAAAGCGAAAGACCCGAAAGACTACAAGATCGTCGGCAAGCCGCTGAAGCGCTTCGACGTGCCGAAGAAGCTCGTCGGGGAAGAGGCGTACATTCACGACTTGCGCATTCCCGGCATGCTGCACGGCCGCGTCGTGCGCCCGCCGGTGGTCAACAGCGAGCCGGCCAAGATCGACGATAGCGCGGCGCGCGACATTTCGGGTTTCGTCAAGGTCGTGCGCGAGGGGAATTTCGTCGGCGTGGTCGCGAAGACCGAGTGGGCGGCGATCAAGGCCGCCGACGCGCTCAAGGTCGTCTGGACGCCGCCGAAAACGAAACTGCCCGTCGGAAACGAGCTTTACACGTACTTGAAGACGAGCAAGTCCGTCCGGACGCAGAAGGTGGTCGAGAAGGGCGATATCGGCAAGGCCTTCAGCGAAGCGAAAAAAACCTACCAGGCGAGCTTCCGCTGGCCGTTTCAGATGCACGGCATGATCGGCCCGTCCTGCGCGATCGCGGACGTGAAGGGCGATAGGGCGACGATCTGGTCGGGGCCGCAGGGTCCGTTCCGCACGCGCACGATGATCGCCGCGCTGCTCAAGATCCCCGAGCAGAATGTGCGCGTCATCTATCATGAAGCGTCGGGTTCCTACGGGCGCATGAGCACCGACGACGGCGCCGAGGACGCCGCGCTGCTCTCGCGCTCGGCCGGCGCGCCCGTGCGCGTTCAGTGGTCGCGCCGCGACGAGCACGGCTGGGAGCCGAAAGGACCCGCTCAGCTCGAAGAAGTCAAAGCGGCTGTCGATGGAGACGGCAAGATCGTCGCGTGGGATTTTGTCGACTACGATCAGCCGTGGACCGCTTCGGGCTCCACTCCGCTGCTCGCATCGCTCCAAGTCGGCTTGAAGCCGAACAATCCGGGCGGCGTCAACGGCACCCAGAGCGGCGGCGAGGTTTACCAGGTGCCGAACCAAAAAATCATCATCGAGTACGTCAACTGGCATTTTCCGGAGCCGATCCCGCTGCGCACGAGCAATCTGCGCGCCCCCGGCTCGACCGCGCGCTGCTTCGCGAGCGAAGGCCTCTTAGACGACATCGCCGCCGACGTGAAGGTCGATCCCGTAGACTACCGGCTGCGCCACATCTCCGAGCCGCGCGGCATTGATTGCCTTAAGGCGGCGGCGGAAAAGTTCGGCTGGCAAAAGCGGCCGTCGCCCGCGCCGGCCCAGAGCGGCAGCGTCGCGCGCGGCCGCGGCGTCGCCCTGACGCGCCATTCCGACGTCTGGGTCGTGGTCATCGCCGACGTGGAAGTAGAAAAGTCGACGGGCAAGGTCGCCGTCAAGCGCGTCGTCTGCGGGCACGACTGCGGCCTCATGATCAATCCCGACGGCGTCGCAAATCAGGTCGAAGGCAATGTTATCCAGGGCGTGAGCCGCGCGCTGCTTGAAGAAGTCACCTTCGACGCGACCGGCGTCACGAGCCTCGATTGGCAGAGCTATCCGATCCTCAGATTTCCCGACGTTCCCGCGGTCGATCTCGTGCTGATCAACCGGCCTGAGATGCAGGCGCTCGGCGCCGGTGAACCGTCGACGGTCCCCGTCACGGCGGCGATCGGCAACGCAATCTTCGACGCGACCGGCGCGCGCCTCCGCGAAGCGCCGTTCACGCCGCAGCGCGTGCTCGCAGCCTTAAAAGAAAGAGCAGCTCAGAAAAGCTAAGCGGGTGAGTTTAGGATAGACGCATTCTCTCGGCTCGCCAGCGCTTCCTGCCTTCTCCCGAGCCACCAGCCGTTCACCAGCCAGGCGGCGGACAGCGGCACCGCCGCGAACGCGATCGCCGTCAATCCCATTCCCAGGAAACCGAAGAGCGCGTACGACCACGCGCCGACCTGATCGCCGGTGCGATAGACGGCGGTGTCGATGAAATTCTTGGTTTTGTATTTGTCCTCGCGCGGCACGACGGTGAAGAGCACCTCGCGCGTCGGCCGCGCGAAGGCGAAATTGCCCGCGCGACGGAGCACCTGGAAGGCGACGAGGATCGCGAGCGTCGGCGCGACGGCGAGCGCGCCGAAGCCGACCGCGGTGAGCGCCGGCACAAGCGTGAGCGTCAGCGCGACGCCCAGGGCGCGCAGCGTGCGCTCGGTCAGAAAAATCTGGCTCGCGAGCGTGAGGACGTTCACGATCAAGTCGATGCGCGCGAAAAACGCCGTGCGCGACGCGCGGTCGGCGAAGCTATCGCGGATGATCGCGGCCTGCTCGAAGTAGAGAAACGTCGAGGTGATCGAGTAGAGCAGCATGTAAACGGCGATGCCGAGAAGATAGGGCGACTTGAACGCGTGGGCGATGCCCGCGAGCGTGCCGCCGCCGATGACGTTTTTCTCGCCGCGCGCCGCCGGATCGCGCGTAAGCGCTTCCGAAAGCCGCGAAAGCCGGCGCACGCTGAAGACCGCGACCTCCAATAGAAGCGCGGACGCGAGCAGTAGATACACCGGCGCCATGTACTGCGCGAGCGCGGCGGTGAGGCTCGACCCCATGATGCCGCCGAGCGTCGCGCCCGCGGAGATGAAGCCGAACAGGCGCTTTCCCTGCTCGGCGTTGAAGAGGTCGACCATCAGCGCCCAGAAAATCGAGACGACGAAGAGATTGAAAATCGACGTCCACACGAAAAAGACGCGGCCTACCCAGATCGACTGCTCGGCGCCCGCGCCTCTGAGAAACAGGAAGAAGAGAACGAGATTCGCCATGAAAAATCGATACGTGATGGAGATGAAGCGATTGCGCGGCAGCTTCGCGACGAGCGCGGCGAACGGCGGGTTTACCGCCAGCATGCCGAGCAGCGTCGCGGTAAAAAGCCAGGGAAGATTTTCGATCCCGCCTGCGACGCCGATCTCATCGCGGATCGGCCGGATAACGTAATAGGACGCAAAGACGGCGAGGATATAGATCCACGACCACGCGAGCGCCGCGATCTCCTCAGGCCGAGCGTCGACGATGCGGCGGAAAAGACGATATCCCGCGCCACCGCCGGCATCGGCAGGCTGCGTGTGCGAATCCATCCGCAGCGTCTAAACTCCGTCGATGAAATTTTCCATGCGCCGCCGCATGGCGGCGTCGGGCAGCCGCCCGTGCGCGGCTCCGATATTGTCGCGCACGTACTCGGCCTTGGCCATGCCGGGCACGGCGCAGGTGACGGCGGGATGCGATACGATGTACTTGAGAAAAAACTGCGCCCACGTCTTGCAGTCGAATTCCGCGGCCCACTCGGGCAGCTGCTTTCCTTGCACCGCGTTGAAGAGCCGGCCGCGGCCGAAGGGCAGGTTGATCATCACCGCCATGCTGCGTTCGGCGGCGAGCGGCAGGATGCGCTCGCCGGCCGTCCGGTTGTCGAGCGCGTAATCGACCTGGATGAAGTCGAGTTTCTCGGCCTTCATCGTGCGCTCGAAATCGGCGTACTGGTTCGGGAATGAAGTCGTGATGCCGATATAGCGGATACGGCCCACGCGGCGCAGATCGCGCAGCGTGGCGAGATGCGTATGGGTGTCGCGCAAGTTGTGCACGGCGATGAGATCGATCTTCGGCGTGCGCAATCTTTTAAAGGATGCCTCGATCTGCTTGACGCCGGCTTCCTTGCCGCTAATGCTGACTTTGGTGGCGAGGAAAAGCCCGTCGCGGACTTTAAGCTCCGACACGAGCTCGCCGACGATCGCCTCCGCCGTGCCGTAAGTCGGCGAGCTGTCGATCACCGTAGCGCCGACCGCTTTAAACTCGCGCAGCGTATCGCGGAGCGGCGCACGCTCCGCGTCGGTCGTAATCGACTCCCAGCGGCGTGCCGTGCCGAGCCCGATGGCGGGCAGGCTCTCGCCGCTCGATGGAATCTTCTTTTGAATCAAGCCTGAGGACTGCGCGCGCAGATCGATCGCAGGCAGCAGCAGCGAAGCGCCGGTCGCCATGCCGGCTTTAAGGAGTTCTCGTCGCGTTAAGCGCATGAGCATTACTGAAGCGTCTTCAGCTTCTCGCGCATGTCGTTGGCGGTCATCTGCGCGCCGTAGAGCGGTCCTGTCTGTTCGAAGAGCTTCGAGCGTTGGAGCGAGCCGACGATCACCGGCTCGAACCCCGCCTCGCGCACGAGGGCCGAGACGACCTTCAGCGCCTCCTGATCGTCGCCGGCGATTGGGATCGCGAACAGCGGGGAATGATTCGCCATCTCCTTGAGCCTGCCGGTGCCTAAAATATTGAAGGCGCGCACGACGCGCGCGCCGGGGAATAATTTCGCCGTCGTTAGCCCGACGCCGTTCTCGCGCGCGGGTTTGGCGATCTCGCCATCGCGCGCGATGACCGCGTTGCCCGCGTCGACCATGATCTTGCCGGCGAACTCCTTGCCGTACTCTTTCGCGATCTGCGGATAGGCGCCGTACGGCACAGCCATCAAGACGACATCGCCGAAAGCGAGCGCGTCGCGGACCGTGCCCGCGCGCGCTAGCTGGCCGAGGCGGTCGACCAGCGGCTTCAGCTCTTCGGGATGACGCGACGAGAACAGCACCGGGTGGCCGGCTTTGATCCAGAAGCCGCCTACCGTACTGCCGATATTGCCCGAGCCGATCGTCGCAATCTTAATAGTGGACGTTTGAGCGAAAGCTGCGCCGGAGATCGGTAGAAGTGCCGTCAAAGCGGCAATGCCGGCGGTGTAAACGAACAGCCGACAGCGATCAAGGAAGTTGCGGTGCGCCATGGCGAGCTCCTCTGTGAGGCGAAAAGATTTCGGCCGCCGGCGCGCGAGAGATTCAGTCTCTCCGCATCGCGTGCGTGCCGATGATCTTGATGCCTTCGGATTTTTCTATGTAGCGGACGAAGCGATACTTGGATTCCTTGCCGTCCATATTCGTCGACAGCCGTTTCCCGGCCGCCTCGACCTTCGCGACGATGTAGGTCGGTCCCTCACGGCCGAGCGCCGCGCGCGCGTGCTCTTCGAACTCGGCAGTGCTTCTCGTCTCGTAGCTATGGACGATGCCCGCGGCTTTGGCCATCGCCGCAAGGTCGGTGACTCCGGCGGTGGCGGTCGGCAGGCCGCCGGTGGCCATGTAGCATTGATTGTCGAAAACAACGACGAGGAGGTTCTTGGGTTTTTTATTCGCCAGGGTCGTCATGTTGCCTAAATAGAGCAGCACGCTGCCGTCCGACTCCAGGGCGACGACGCGCCGGTGCGGGAGCACGAGCGCAAGGCCCAGGCTGAGCGGCGCGCACATTCCCATGTTGATTTGATAAAGGTTCGAGTCCTTCGGTCTGACCGAGTGCCATTCGCCCGCGACCCAGCCGAGCGCGGTAACGACCAGATCCTCGTCCTTCAACAGCGGAGCCAGTATTTTCAGACAGTCCAGTCGCGTCATCGTTTCACTCATCACGGAGAATTTCGCCCGACAATAGGACAGCCACCGGATGCTGCCAAAGCGCCGCCGACAGTTGCGCGCCGGTAATCGCCTCTTTGGTTTCGTCGGGCTTGCGCGCGCTGACATAGGGGATCTGCAGCGTGTCGAGCAGCGGCTCGGTGGTGAATTTGTAAGTGATGAAGCGCCAGTTGGCGCGGTCGCCGACCGCGCCGCGATGCGCGATCAGCACCAGGATCGGAATGCCGTAGGACACCGTCAGCGAGGCGAGCGGCCAGGTGGCGACCAGGAGGCCGGAGTCCGCGATGATCAGCGCGGGCTTGCCGCCGCCGAGCCAGGCGCCGGCGCATGCGGCGACTCCCTCGCCCTCGTTAGTTACGGCGACGGTGGTAAACGACGGATCTTCGACGACGAGCTTTTGCGCGTCATGGATCTGATCGTCCGGCAGGTAGGCGACGAAATTGATGCCGGCTTCTTTCAACGCTTCGTGAACGATCGTGGCGTATTCGGCCTTCATGCGGGGTTCCTGTTGCTAAGATTGTTGCGTGTACGTTTCTTGGACGGGATTAACATAGACTATCTTGCCGGACAAGCTAGCCGGTTTGGTTAGTATACGGGTATGCACCGAGAAATGTTACTGTCCCAGTTTTTTCCTGTAAATGGTCGGAAACTTATAATTGGATGGGAAGCCTGGGAAGAAGTTCTGCACATTCTCAGCATTGATGCGCGAACCTTCGGCATACTTCCATTGAGATGATCCCGCATCAAGTATGCCCAACTGATAATTTAGACTTTCGACTCGCTCTGCACCTGCAACACCGATAAAGTAGGTACTATTGCGAATCTCCTGCCGCCGCCTTCTAAAAATTCTGGCTGGCGGGGAAAGTAAAATGACTCTACTCTCATGTTAATTTGAACGATCTTTCGGGTTACTTCCTTGAGAGCGGCACGTGCCGAATCTTCTCCCCCATCATACGAATGACATTGGGATGCGTAAACTTCAGCACAGTATCAAAATCGCCGCGGTAGAAAGCTTGGATGAATGTTCGTGTATCTTCCTGAACCTGTTCGGCATCTGTTTTACCATGCAATTTAGCAGAGACGATTAGTTGCCCTAGTAGGATAAAAATAACGAAGGAGAGGCGTTCCGCTGTGTTCATCAGTTTCGCGATGTCTAATTTACGTGGCTCCAGGCGTGGTACGAGCTGCGCACGAGCGGGCCGGATTCGACGTGGCGGAAGCCGAGCTTCTGGCCTTCGACCTTCAGCGCCGCGAACTCGTCGGGCGTGACGTAGCGCTCGACCTTCAATTGATGTTCTGACGGTTGGAGGTATTGCCCGAGCGTCACGATGTCGCAGCCGGCGGCGCGCAGATCGCGCAGCGTCTCGAGCACTTCGTCCGACGTTTCACCGACGCCCAGCATCAAACCGGATTTGGTGAGCACCTCGCCGCGCAGGTCTTTGGCGGCCGACAAAACATCCAGCGAGCGGCGGTACACGGAGCCCGGCCGGACTTTTTTGTAGAGTCGCGGTACCGTCTCGACGTTATGGTTCAGAATGTCGATGCCTGAGCCGACGACGGTCGCGATCGCGCCGCGATCGCCTTTGAAGTCGGGGATCAGAACTTCTACGCGGATGCCGGGGTTGAGCTTTTTGATCCAGAAGACGGTCTGGGCGAAATGCGCCGAGCCGCCGTCGGGGAGATCGTCGCGGTCGACCGAAGTCACGACGATATGGTCGAGGCCCAGGTCTTTGACGCTGAGGCCGACGTTGCGCGGCTCTTCGGGATCGAGCCCGACGGGCTTGCCCTTGCCGATCGCGCAGAAGCGGCAGCCGCGGGTGCAGATATCGCCGAGAATCAAAAACGTCGCGGTGTTGTGGCCCCAGCACTCGCCGATGTTGGGGCAGCGCGCCTCCTCGCAAACGGAATGGAGCCTGCGCTCCCTTAGAATCCGCTTGAGGCGGAGGTAATTGGCGCTGCCGGGAGGCTTGACCTTGATCCAGTCTGGATGTCGCCTTGGCATAACTTGGTTTCCGAATAACCGAAGCGCCGCGCGAAGCGGCGGAGAAAAACCTTTTTCACTTCCTCGATCGGCACCTTTCTGCCGAGCTCTTTTTGCATCGACGTCACCTGTGACCACGAAAGTCCGCAGGGGACGATGCGGCGGAAGTAATTCAGATCGGTGCTAACGTTGAGAGCCAGGCCGTGATACGTAACGCCGCGCCGGACGGCGACGCCGATCGCCGCGATTTTTTTGTCGCCGATCCAGATGCCCGTCCACGGCGGACGCCGCACCGCGGCGATGCCGAAATGCGCGAGCGTGCGGATCGCCGCCGCTTCGAGATAGCGCAGATAGCGATGCACATCCTTTCGGAGCTTCGATTTCAGATCGACGATGGGATAGACGACGAGCTGGCCGGGTCCGTGATAAGTGACGTCGCCGCCGCGGCTCGTGCGAACGACGGGAACTTCACCGGCCGCGAAAGCGTTGCCTTCGTCGCCGCCGCGTCCGAGCGTGATCACGTGCGGGTGCTCGACAAACAGGAGAACGTCGGGAAGATTCTCGCGCTGCTTTGACGCGAGCAGATTTTCTTGAACAGCTAGCGCCGTGTTATAATCGAGTGTACCGAGGTCTTGAAAGAGGAGAGTGCCCATCGAAGCTTCGACGCTCCGGCTTCAGTTATTCGACTCCCAACTTAAAACCTGAAACCCGAAACCTTCTTCATGGCAGCGGCGTGCGTTTTTTCTGGACGAAGGTATCCGTCGGATAGCCGTAGAATACTTCCGCGGCTTCCATCAAAGTCTCGGACAGCGTGGGATGCGGATGCACCGACTCGGCCATGTCGCGCGCCGTCGCGCCCATTTCCATCGCGAGGACGCCTTCGCCGATCAGCTCGCCGGCGTTCACGCCGACGATGCCGACGCCGAGAATGCGCTCGCTTTCGGCATCGATCACGAACTTGGTGAGGCCGTCGGGCCGGTCGAGCGTGATCGCGCGTCCGGACGCCGCCCACGGGAAGCGCGCGACCTGAACCGCGATGCCTTTTTGCTTTGCCTCAGCTTCGGTGAGGCCGCACCACGCGACTTCTGGGTCGGTGAAGACGACGGCGGGAATGACGACGTTCTCCGACGTGCTGTATTCGCCCAGGATCGACTCGACCGCGATGCGTCCCTCTTTCATCGCTTTGTGCGCCAGCAGCGCGCCGCCTGCGACGTCGCCGATCGCGTAGATCGCCGGGTCGCCGGTCTGCATCTGCGCGTTGACCTTGACGAATCCCTTCTCGTCCAGCGCCGCCTTGGTGTTTTCCAGGCCCAGGTCTTTGCAGTTGGGCACGCGGCCGACGCATACGAGAACGCGGTCGTACGATTCTTCTTTTGCTTTTCCTTCGACTGTGAATGTTACCTTGATCTGCTTGCCGCTCGTCGCCATCTTGGCGACTTTGGTGTTCAGGCGGATCTCTTTGAACGCTTTCTCGGCGTAGCGCATGACCGGCCGCGCAAGGTCGGAATCGACGCCGGTCAAGATGTTCGGCAGCGCTTCGGTGACAACGACCGTGCTGCCGAGCGTCGCGTAAACCGTGCCGAGCTCCATGCCGATGTAGCCCGCGCCGACGACGAGGAGATTTTTGGGAATCTCCTCCAGCTCCAGCGCCTCGGTGGATGTCATGACGCGCTTGTTGCCGAGGTCGAAGGCGGCGGGGAGCGCCGCGCGGCTGCCGACGGCGATGATCGCCTGGTCGTAGTTGACGAACTTCTGTCCCTTCGAGGTCTCGACGCGCAGCGTGCGCGAATCCTCGAAGTAGCCGCGTCCCTGCATCACTTCGACGCCGCGGCGCTCGGCCAGGCCGGCGAGGCCTTGCGTGAGTTTCGCGATGACCGAATTCTTCCAGCCGCGGAGCTTATCGAGATCGATCTTCGGCTTCGAGAAGGCGACGCCGCGCTCCGTCGAGTGCTCCATGTCGCGCATCGAATGCGTCGCGTGCAGCAGCGCCTTCGAAGGAATGCAGCCGGCGTTGAGGCACACGCCGCCGAGCCGCTTCTCGCGCTCGACCAGAATGACTTTCTTGCCCTTGTCGGCGGCGTAAAACGCCGCGGCGTAGCCGCCGGGCCCGGCGCCCACCACTACGATATCGGTTTTAATCGGTTCCATGTCTCAGTCTTTGAGGAGATCTTCGGGAAAGTTCTCCAGCACGCCGACCAGCTCGCCGATGAAACGCACGGCGTCCGCGCCGTCCACCACGCGATGATCGTAGGACAGAGCGAGCGGCAGGATCGGACGCGCCTCGATCTTTCCATCTTTGACCGCGGCCTTCAAGGACGAGCGGCCGATGCCGAGGATCGCGACCTCCGGCTTGTTGATGATCGGCGTGAAGTGGCCGCCGCCGATGCCGCCCTGGTTCGAAATCGTGAAGCTCCCGCCCTGGAGCTCGTCGAGCGAGACCTTGCGCTTGCGCGTGCGCTCGACGAGCGCGTTCAGCTCCTGCGACAGATCGGCGAGGGTCTTCTTGTCGACGTCGCGCAGCACCGGCACGATCAGCCCGGCCTCGGTGTCGACTGCGACGCCGATATGAAAATAGTTCTTGTACACGACCTCGCCGGTCGCCTCGTCGAGGCTGGAATTGAAAATGGGATATTTCTTCAGCGCGGCGACAACGGCTTTGAGCACGAACGGCGTGAGAGTCAGGTGCTTGCCCTTTTTCGCGAGCTCCGGGCCGTATTGCTTGCGGAGATTGGTCACGTTTGTAATGTCGATGTCCTCGAACTGCGTCACGTGCGGGATCGTGTGCCACGACTCGTACATGCGCTGGCCGATCGTGCGGCGCACGGAAGTGATCGGCTTTTTCTCGACCGGCCCCCAGCGCGAGAAGTCGATCGCCTGCGGCGCGTGCTTCTCCTCCGCGACCGCAGTGGGAGCGGCTGCGGGGGCGCCGTCCGCGGGCCGCTGCTGCAGCGCCGCGATGTAGCTCCGCAGGTCGGCGATGGTAATGCGTCCGCCGCGCTCGCTGCCTTTGACGCGAGTGAGATCGATGCCGAGCTCGCCGGCGATCTTCCGCACCGACGGCGCCGCCGGCGGCGGCGCGCCGGCCGCCGATTGATAGCGATACTCGCCGGCGGCTTGCGGCGCGGCCCGCGCCGGCTCGGGAGCAGCCGCCGGCCGCACGCTCTTCGCTTGCGCGGCGGGCTGCGGCTTGGCTTCCGGCGCGGGTGCGGTCGCTGCGGCGCCGGATTCGGAAAGCGTGATCAGCGGCTGGCCGACGCTGACTTCGTCGCCGGGCTTGACGTGAATGCGCGATACTTCGCCGGAGACGGGCGAGGGGATCGGGCCGACGGCTTTCTCCGTCTCGAGCTCGAGGATGACCTGATCTTTTTCGATTCGGTCGCCCGGGGCGACCAGAATGTTGGCGACTGTGGCCGATTCCACGCCCTCGGCCAGCCGGGGCACTCTTACGTCCATGATTCGCTGTCTCGCCGGTTAGAAGAAGAAAGGTGAGGCCTTGTCCGGGTCCACGCCCAGGTCGCGGATCGCCCGCTCCACCACGTCGCGGCCGATCGCGCCCTTTTCACACAGCGCATACAGCACGCCCAAAACCGTCATTTCCGCGTCGACGCCGAAATATCGGCGGAGACGCGGCCGCGTATCGCTCCGGCCGAAGCCGTCGGTGCCGAGCGACAATAATCCGCCGGGCACCCATGGCGCGATCTGGTCGGGAACGATCTTCATATAGTCGGATACCGCGACGAAGGCGCCGCGCTCGTTTTCGAGCAGCTTCTCGACATACGACTTTTTCGGCGTATCTTTTGGGTGCAGCATGTTCCAGCGCTGCGTCTGCAACGCGTCGCCGCGCAGCAGCTTGTAGCTGGTCGCGCTCCAGACATCCGCCGATACGTCGTATTTTTCCGCCAGGATTTCCTGAGCGCGCAGCGCTTCCCGGAGAATCGGGCCGCTGCCGAGGATGTGCGCTTTGTGCTTCGCTTTCGCCTTTCCCTCGCGGAATTTATACAGCCCCTTGAGAATACCTTCTTCCGATCCCTCCGGCATCGCCGGCATCGCGTAGTTCTCGTTGTACAGGGTCAAGTAGTAGAATATTTCTTCGCCCTTCTGATACATGCGGCGGATACCGTCGCGGATGATGACGGCGATCTCATAGGCGAAAGCGGGATCGTACGTGAGCAGCGTCGGCACGGCGCTCGCGAGGATGTGGCTATGGCCGTCCTGGTGCTGCAAGCCTTCGCCGTTCAGCGTGGTACGGCCGGCGGTCGCGCCGAGCAAAAAACCCTTCGCCTTGCTGTCGGCGGCGGCCCAGATAAGGTCGCCGACGCGCTGGAAGCCGAACATGGAATAAAAAATGTAGAACGGCAGCATCGTCAGGTTGAGGTTCGAATAGCTCGTGCCGGCGGCGATGAACGAGCAGAGCGAGCCCGCCTCGGTGATGCCTTCCTCCAAAATCTGCCCGTCCTTGGCTTCCTGATAATAGAGCAGCGTCTCGCGATCGACCGGCTCGTAGAGCTGGCCTTTCGGAGAATAGATGCCGACCTGGCGGAACAGCGCATCCATGCCGAACGTGCGCGCCTCGTCGGGAATGATCGGAACGACGCGCTTGCCGACGGTTGGATGGCGCAGGAGCTTGGCCAGGAGGCGCACGAACGACATCGTCGTCGACGCCTCCAGCGTTCCCGAATCTTTGAGCAGCTCTTCGAAGAAATCCGGCTGCGGCACTTCGACCGACTCGGCCTTGGTGCGCCGCTTGGGCACAAAGCCGCCCAGCGCCTTGCGCCTCTCTAGCAGGTACTTCGTCTCCTTGCTGTCCTGCGGCGGGCGATAGAAGGGCGTCTCGACGACCTCTTCGTCCTTCAGCGGAATGTCGAAGCGGCTGCGGAACTCGCGCAGCTCCTTCTCGTTCATCTGCTTCTGCTGGTGCGTGATGTTGCGCCCCTCGCCCGCCTCGCCCATGCCGTAACCTTTGACGGTCTTGGCGAGAATGACGGTCGGCGAGCCCGTGTGCTCGACGGCCGCTTTGTACGCGGCATAGACCTTCTGCGGGTCGTGGCCGCCGCGCAGCAGCTTGCGGATCTGGTCGTCGGTCATGTCGTTGACGAGCTCGAGCAGCTGCGGATATTTGCCGAAGAAGTGCCGGCGGGTGTAGCTGCCGGGCTCGACGGAGTACTTCTGATAGTCGCCGTCGACCGCCTCTTCCATACGCTGGATCAACAGATCGCGATGCGGGCTGCGCAGCAGCCGGTCCCAGTCCGAGCCCCAGATGACCTTGGTGACGTTCCAGCCGGCGCCGCGAAATATGGCCTCCAACTCCTGGATGATCTTGCCGTTGCCGCGCACCGGCCCGTCGAGGCGCTGGAGGTTGCAGTTGACGACGAAGATCAAATTATCGAGGTTCTCGCGCGAGGCGAGGCTCAGCGAGCCGGTCGACTCGGGCTCGTCCATCTCGCCGTCGCCGCAAAAGCACCAGACGCGCGGCTCCTGGTCGGCGAGAAACCCGCGCGCCTTCATGTAGCGGAGAAAGCGCGCCTGATAGATCGCCGAGATCGGCGCTATGCCCATCGAGACGGTCGGAAACTGCCAGAAGTCGGGCATGAGATAAGGATGCGGATAGGAAGGGAGGCCGGGAATTTCCGCCAGCTCCTGGCGGAAATGGTGCAGACGCTTGGCGTCGATGCGCCATTCTACATAGGCGCGCGAATAATTGCCGGGCGATGCGTGGCCCTGAAAGTAGACCAGGTCGCCCAGCTTGCCGTTGTCCCCGCCGCGAAAGAAATGGTTGAAGCCTACGTCGTAGAGAGTCGCCGATGAAGCAAACGTCGAGATGTGGCCGCCGATGCCGTGGTGGATGCGGTTCGCCTTCACCACCATCGCCATCGCGTTCCAGCGCACGTAGCTCTTGATGCGGCGCTCGATCTCGCGGTCGCCTGGGTAGGGAGTCTCTTTTTCCGGGGCAATCGTGTTGATATACGGCGTGTTGACGATCGGCGGCACCTTGACGCCGGACTCGCGCAGCCGCTCGATCAGCCGCTCGACCAGGAGCGGCGCCTCGGAGGTCTTATTCTTCAGGACATATTCGAGCAGATACTCGACGGAATCGAGCCATTTCTCGGTATCGTTGTGATTATTGTTGTCTTCTGGACGCGCGGTTTCGCCGCGATTATAATCGGTGCGGGTTACGTCGGATTCTTTTTTCTCAGCCTGCATTGTAAAGCCTCTTAGAGAACGGCTGCCGGACGGACGTGTCGAAACCTAACCTATATATTTCGCTTTGTCGAATCAATTATTTCATAGCAGGAAAAGCGTGAAATACCTAGACCGAAGCTGGGCGGAGCCGGCGCTGAATCTGGCCTGCGACGAGGCATTGCTGCTCGAAGCGGAGGCGGACGGCGCAGAGACGCTGAGATTCTGGGAGCCCCGTTCGCCTTTCGTCGTTCTGGGTCACGCGAGCCCAATCGAGGATGAGATTTCCGTCGGCGCGTGCCGCTCGGCAGGCGTTCCGGTGCTGCGGCGGCCTTCCGGGGGCGCCGCCGTTCTCCAGGCACCGGGCTGCCTGAATTATACGGTCATACTGGACATCGCCGCGCGGGGGCTGAGCGAGGTCGCGGCGGCGAACGCTTATATTATGGAACGGTCGCGCCGCGCGGTGGAGCCGCTCGTCGGCGCGCCGGTGAGCATCGAAGGGTTTACCGACCTGACACTCGACAGCCGGAAGTTCTCCGGCAATGCGCAGTACCGGAAAAAACGCGCGCTGCTGTTTCACGGCAGCTTTCTCCTCGATTCCGACATCTCGCTAATCGAGAAGCTGCTACTCGCGCCGCCGCGCCAGCCCGGTTATCGGAGGCGGCGGTCGCACGACGCCTTCTTGACAAATATCCATATTCCCGCGACTGCGGTGAAAGCCGCGCTGCGCGAGGCGTGGAATGCCGGCGAGGAACTAACCGTGCCGCCGATTGAAAAAATGGAAGCGCTAGTCCGCGAGCGCTACGCGCGCGACGATTGGACGCTTCGTTTTTAGCATCGGCGCTCGTTTGACAGCGCTTCGCTCCCACCGGTACATTCGCGGCCAATTATGACCGACGCCCGCCTGCCGCTTTTCGTGCGCAAGGATCTCGACGGCTTTTTCGGCTTGATGATCGACAACCTGATCCAGCTGATCCTGATCGTGAGCCTCTGCCGCGAGCTGATCCATCTGCCCGACGCGTACATCTTCGGCCGCATTCTCCCGGGCGCGGCGATCTCGATTCTCGTCGGCAATTTCTTCTATGCTTGGCAGGGGCGCCGGGTCGCGCGCGAGACCGGGCGCGACGACGTGACGGCGCTGCCTTACGGCATCAACACCGTGAGCCTCTTCGCCTACATCTTCTTCATCATGCTGCCGATCTACCTCGAAACGAAGGACCCCGTATGGGCGTGGCAGGTCGGCCTCGTCGCGTGCCTCCTGAACGGGCTCATCGAAGTCGTCGGCGCCTTCGTCGCCGAGTGGGTGCGCCGCATGACGCCGCGCGCGGCGCTGCTCTCCGCGCTCGCGGGCATCGCGATCACCTTCATCTCGATGGACTTCAGCTTCCGCATCTTCGACAAGCCGCTGATCGCGCTGCTGCCGCTGGCGCTGATCCTGCTGTCTTACTTCGCGCACCAGCGATTTCCATTGGGCTTGCCCGGCGGTCTCGTGGCGATTCTCTGCGGCACGGCGCTCGCGTGGGGATTGGGAGGAATGTCCGGAAAGCCGGCCGCGACTTTCGCGCTCAGCCCGCCGGTCTTCACCGGCGGCGCGCTCTGGCAGGCGCTTTCGAGCCCGGAGTTTCTCAAATACATGTCGGTGATCTTTCCGATGGGGATCTTCAATGTCGTCGGCTCGCTGCAAAACATCGAGAGCGCCGACGCGGCGGGCGACCGCTACAAAACATTTCCGTCGCTCATGGCGAACGGCATCGGCTCGGTCGCCGCGGCGCTCTTCGGCAGCGCCTTTCCGACAACGATCTATATCGGCCATCCGGGCTGGAAGCGCCTGGGCGCGCGCTCCGGCTATTCGGCGCTGAACGGCATCTTCATCGCCTTTATCTGCCTCACGGGGACAATCCAGACCGTGCTGGATTTTATTCCGCTCGAAGCTGGGATCGGCATCCTCCTTTATATCGGCATCATCATAACGGCGCAGGCGTTTCAGGAGACGCCGAAAGAGCACGCGCTCGCCGTCGCGCTGGGACTTTTTCCCGCGCTCGCGGCGTGGGGGTTGCTGATGGTCGAGACGGGTCTGCGTGCGGCGGGAAAAACGCTCTATCAGGCGGGCTTGGGCGCGTTCGCCGGCAGCCTCGCGATCCACGGCATGATCTCGCTCGAGCGCGGCTTCATCTTCACCTCGATGATCCTGGCCGCGATCGGCGTTTTTCTCCTCGAGCGGCAGTTCCTCCGCGCCGCGTGGTGGTCGCTCGCCGCGGCGGTCTTTTCCGCGATCGGCATCATCCATGCGTACGAGCTCACGCCCGGCGGCATCGTGAGCCGCTTCGGCTTTTTCGCCGCGCCGGAATTCGTCGCGGCTTATCTCATGCTATGCGTGCTGTTTGTCGCGGTGGGATGGTGGGAAAAAAATAAGAGCCGTTCGACAGGCTCAGGCGAACGGAGTAACCGTCCTAAACGCGGTTAATTTTTTTCGTTCGTGTTTGTCCTGAGCAAAGTCGAAGGATCGAAGCACTCCTAGAATTCTCCCTTGTAAAATCCCCGCTGACCGCGCGCCTCTTCGACGCCGACTTCCAGCGTCTTCAATTTCGCTCCGGGAAAGCGCCGGCGCACGCGGACGCGAATCTTGCCGGCGATGTATTCCGCCAGCAGCTCGGTGCTCGTGTTCGCGATCGGCAACAGCAGCGCGTCCTGCTTGGGCAGCACGATGCGCTGGTTGCGATAGCCGACGGTCACATGCTCGTCGGCGCGGTGCACCGTGAGCGCCGGGCAGTCCTTTTGAATCAGCGTGCGATGATCGAGCTCGTCGCAGATCTGTTTGACGACGGGCTTGAAGGAGATGAAGTCGAGCACGACGCCGGCGCGGTCGATCTCGCCCTCGACCGCCACGTATACCTGATAATTGTGCCCGTGGAGCGCCTCGCGCTTGCCGTTGGCGAATACGAGAAAGTGCGCCGAGGCGAAGTTGAAATAATCCTTCTCGACCTCGATCGTGAAGCGCCGCGGCATGCCGAAACGGTATCGAAGATGACGGATTTAGGCAAGCGAAGCGGCCGCGCGCGGCCGCCATTTCACCGTGTGGCCGCGCTTGTCACACTCCGCCGAATCGGGCGCGATTATTGCTTTGGATTACAAACGGCTTGCGCTATACTGCGGCCGTTTTTGTATGAAGCTGTTTTACCGGGTTCTCTTTATCTGGACGGCGCTCGCCGCTCCCTTATTCGCTCAGTCGGTCATCGACCCGAATCTTACCGTCGAAACGGTCGTCACGGGCTTGAGCAATCCGACGACGATGGCGTTCATCGGCGATAATGATTTTCTCGTGCTGGAAAAAAACACGGGCAAGGTGAAGCGCGTGACTGCTGGGGTCGTGCAGGCGACGGTCTTGGACCTGAACGTCGACAACGATTCCGAGCACGGTCTCTTGGGAATAGCGCTGCACCCGCAGTTCGACACGAACGGCTTTGTTTACCTCTACTATACGGAGGCAAGTCAAAACCAGGACACTACCGGCTCCGCCACAGCGAATCTTGTCCGCAAATTTCACTGGAACGGTAGCGCTCTGACTTCGGCTCAGGTCGACCCGATTCTCAGTCTCCCTGTCGACCCAGGCCCGAATCACAACGGCGGCATTATTCTCTTTGGCCCCGACCAGAAGCTTTACGTGATCAACGGCGATCTCAACCGGAACGGAAAGATGCAGAACTTCCCAGACGGCGGCGATCCCGATATGACGTCCGGTATTTATCGCTTGAACGAGGATGGAACGGCGGCGGCGGGCAATCCGTTCACAGGTACGATGGCTAAGTACTACGCCTACGGCGTCCGCAACTCCTTCGGCATGGCGTTCGACCCTGTGACGAATAAGCTGTGGGATACGGAAAACGGTGCGAACAGCTACGATGAGATCAACTTGGTCGAGCCCGGATTCAACAGCGGCTGGGAATCGATCATGGGCCCCGATAGCCGCGACCCTCAGAATGCGAACCAGGATTTGTATGTCGCGCCGGGCTCCCACTATGCCGACCCGTTATTTTCGTGGCTCAACACCGTCGGGCCGACGGCGATCGTTTTTCTGAATTCCACTCAACTTGGCGCTCAGTACCAAAACGATGTCTTTGTCGGAGACATCAACAACGGGAATCTGTATCATTTCGTGCCCAATGCCAATCGCGATGGTTTCGTCTTGGCTGGCTCCTTAGCGGATAAAGTCGCCGACAACTCGGCGGAATTCAACGCCGTCTTTTTCGGCGAAAATTTCGGCGGCATCACCGATCTGAAGGTCGGACCGGACGGGAATCTGTACGTTTCATCTTTCTTCAACGGAGTGGTGTACCGCATCATGCCGGCGAATCCGCCGCTCACGCTGCATACGACGACACTGCCGGACGCCGTAGTCGGAGTGCCGTACGACGAAGCTCTCGGTATCAGCGGCGGTGCCGATCCGTACACGATCCAAGCGATCAAAGGCGCGCTTCCCGAAGGCATTGGACCAAACGGCACGAATCTAACCGGCACGCCGACGGTCGCGAAGAAATTCAAATTTACGCTGCAAGTGAGAGACGACACCGGCGCAGCCATCAGCCAGCAGTTCGCTATCCAGGTATTCAAGGCGCTGGAGGTCTCGACACAGTCGCTGAAGAACGGCAAGGTAGGAAAAAATTACAAAGCGAGTTTGAAAGCGACCGGCGGCAAGGCGCCTTATACGTGGGTTCTGAAAAGTGGCAGCACGTTGCCGGCGAATTTGCAGTTAAGCCCGTCCGGTCAGATAAGCGGCGCGCCGGCCGGACCATCCAGCGGGAATGTCACATTCCAGGTGACAGACGGTCTCGGCGTGACGACGGAGAGAACGCTTTTGCTGACGATCGGCAACTGATCGCCTTTCCGCAGTCGTCCCATATCCTACGAAGCATCACGCTTTTCGCGTTTCCTTTCGCCAATATTTTTGTATACTTCAACGCCCGCGCATGAAGACCTTCATCTTCTTCGCCGCATGGCTCCTCCGGGCGACGATCTGCTTCGCCGCGCCGTCGGTCGTCGATCCGACTCTTCAGGTCAAAGAAATCGTATCGGGCCTGAACTTTCCCACCACGATGGCGTTCATCGGCGCAAACGACCTGCTCGTGCTGGAGAAAACCGGCAACGTCATGCGGGTCCTCGACGGCGTTCTCCAGCCCGAGCCGGTCTTGGACCTAGCCGTCGACAACGAGGGCGAGCACGGCCTTTTGGGAATCGCGCTTCACCCGGACTTCGAGAATAATCACTTCGTTTATTTATTTTATAGCGAGAGTCCCGCGACGCCGAATGACGCCACCGCCAACAAAATTTACAAATACACATGGCAAGGCGGCGCGCTGGTAAACCCTGTCTTGATATTAAGTCAGCCCTACGACTCCACCGACCATGTCAGCGGGATTCTTCTTTTCGGCCCCGACGGCAAGCTCTACGTCGTCCTGGGCGACCAGAACCACAACGGCCAGCTCCAGAACTTTCCCAACGGCGCGCCCGACGACACGTCGGTCATTCTCCGCCTGAACGACGACGGCTCGACTCCGCCCGACAATCCGTTCGCCGCTCAGGGCGGCGCGCTGGCGCGGTACTACGCTTACGGCATTCGCAATTCGTTCGGTATAGCGTTCGATCCGCTGACCGGCAACTTATGGGATACCGAAAATGGCGTGAGGGAATACGACGAAGTGAATCTCGTCTTGCCGGGATTCAACAGCGGCTGGGAATCGATCATGGGACCGGACAGCAGGAATCTGCACAACGCCGGCACGGATCTGTTCGCTATTCCCGGCTCGCACTACGCCGACCCGAAATTTTCCTGGAAGGCGACGGTCGCGCCGACCGCCATCGCCTTTCTCGATTCGACGGCGCTCGGCGCGCAGTATCGAAACGATGTCTTCGTCGGCAGCTTCAATTCCGGCGCGCTGTATCGTTTCGAGCCGAACGCCGCGCGCGACGGATTTCTTTTGTCCGGAAAACTCGCCGACGCCGTGGGCGACAAAGATAACGAGCTCGCGCCGGTAATTTTCGGCAACGGTTTCGCCAGTGTCACGGATGTCAAAGTCGGTCCCGACGGGCTGCTCTACATCCTGGATTTCTTGGGCGGGACTATTTACCGCATCGACGTCGCGGTTTCGTTCGGTGTCGCGGCGCTGCCGAACGCCGAAGTCGGCACGTCCTACGATGCCGACTTACATGTCGCCGGCGGATCAGAGCCTTACGCCGTTTCGATTGCGACGGGTATGGTGCCGCCGGGCATCGCTCCGGCCGGCACGCATTTAACCGGCACGCCGACGACGGCGAAGAAATTTGCTTTCTCGCTCCTGGTGACGGACGCCGACGGCGGCTCTTCCATGAGACCATTCAGCATCCAGGTGCTGAAGCCCGTCACGATCTCCACGACGTCGCTGAAGAGCGGGAAAGCAGGGAAGAGTTACAAGGCCGCGCTAAAGGCGGCCGGCGGCAAAGCGCCGCTAACGTGGTCGGTCTCGTCGGGGAGCTTGCCGACTTGGGCGAGCCTCGATCCAGTGGCGGGTGCGATAACCGGCGACGCAGTACCAGGCGTGACGAATTTTACCGTACAGGTGACCGATTCGCTCGGCGGCGCAGATACACAGGACTTAACCCTGACGGTCGCGAACTAGCCGGCTAAACTCCTTTTCCCACCGCTTCGCCGATCGATTTCAACCCGTCGCGCTCGATCAGATTCAGCAGGCCGCGGTTGATGCGCTTGACGGCTCCCGGTCCTTCGTAGACAAAGCCGGTCAAAATCTGCACGGCGCTCGCGCCGGCTCTGATTTTCTCGTACGCATCCTCGGCGGTGAAGATGCCGCCCGCGCCGATGATCGGCAGCGCGCCGCCGGTGGCGCGATAGACGTGGCGGATGAAATCCGTCGCGCGCGCCTTCAGCGGCTTGCCGCTGAGCCCGCCCGGCTGATCGACGGGCTTGCTCAGGTTTTCGCGCAGCACGGCGCTCGCGTTGGTCGCGACGATGCCGGCGATGCGCTCCGCTTTGGCGACCGCGACGACTTCGTTCGCCTGGGCGAAGTCCATGTCGGGATCGATCTTCACGAACACCGGCTTCTCGGGAATGTGCGAAGCCGCCGCGAGCTCGCGGTTCTTCGCCTGGATGGTCGCGAGTAGGTTGGCCAGGTGTCCTTTCTGCTGCAGGTCGCGCAGCTCTGGGGTATTCGGCGAGCTCACGTTAAGCGTGAAGTAATCCCCGTAGGGAAAAAGCGTCTCGAACGTGAAGAGGTAATCCGCCGCGGCATCTTTGGTCGCGACGATCTTGGTCCGGCCGATGTTGACGCCGAGCGGAATCCTCAGCGGCCGCTCGGAGCGCAGTGCCTTGAGCTTCACGCCGATCGCCTCGGCGCCTTCGTTGTTGAAGCCGAGACGGTTGATGAGCGCCTGGTCTTCCGGCAGGCGAAAGAGGCGGGGCTTCGGCTGCCCCGGCTGCGCCTGGGCGGTGACCGCGCCGATCTCGATGAAGCCGAAGCCGAAGCCCGGCCAGGTGCGGATCGCGACGCCGTTCTTGTCGAAGCCCGCGGCGAGCCCGACGGGGTTTTTAAGCTTCAGCGGACCGACGCTCGTCTCCAGCCGCCCGTCCTCGACGGTGTAAAGATTTGCCAGCGCGCGCTCGAGAAACGCCATGCGCGAGAGCATCGCGAGCGTCTGCTCGTGGGTTTTTTCCGCGTCGCCGCGGAACAGCAGGGGACGGAGAACGGATTTATACAGCATCGGTTCGGTCGGCATTGGCATCAGTGGTAGAGCTCCTTCAACAGACCGCTCTTTTCGAGCGTGTCGAGAAAATGAAAATCGATGAACTGCTCCGGCTTGGCCGTCTTTGCCGCCGGCATCGTCGCCGCCAGATCGTCGAGCGCGTTTTTCATACCGGGCATGTTGATGTAGGGCGCCTTCTCCAGGACTTTGCCGACGTAAAGATCGTAAGCCTTCGCAAGCACCGCGGGGTCGTCGATCTTGGTGTACTTCGCGAGCGATTTGTAAGTGAACTCGCGGTCGCTGCGCGCCCGCGCGATGCCGCGCACGTAGGCGCGCATGAAGCGATTGATCGTGTCGGGGCGGTTACGGATGATGCCGCCCTGCACGACGAGCGACGGATTGGGGAAGGGCAGGTCCATGTCCGTGATGCTCACGATCTCCTTGAAGCCCATTTTCTCGACGGCGAAGAGCGTCGGCGGCGACACGAGCCCAGCCTCGATCGCGCCGCCCTGGAGCCCGCCCATGATCGAGCTCATGGCGCCCATCTGCACGATCGTGACGTCTTTTTGCGGATCGAGCCCGTATTTTTTCAGCGCGAAGCGGGCCGAGATGTCGGTGCTCGAGCCGAAGCGCGAGATGCCGATTTTCTTGCCCTTCAGCCCCTCGACGCCTTTGATGTCGGGACGAGCGTAGATCGAGAAAATCATCTTATTCGTCGTGTTGCCGATGATCTTAATGTCGGCGCCTTGGAGCGCGGCGGCCATCGCGCTGCTACCGTTCATCGCGCCGATCTCGACCTCCCCGGCGACGGTCACCTGAGCGAGCTGGCTGCCGCTCGGGATCAGGATCGTCTGGTCGTCGAGCCCCTCCTTGGCGAAGAGTCCAGCGTCGTGCCCGACCCAGATGCCGATGTACGATCCGCTGATCGAGCTGTAGCCGATACGGATGCGCTCGGCGCCGAGCGCCGGCGCGGCGGCGAGCAGAATCAGCAGCGACGATAACGCGATTTTCCGGAGCATGGCGGCTCCTCCTGTGCGCTTTAGTGCAGCGGCGAAAACGGCGCCGGGATCATCAGGCAATTTTCCTGCTTGAGCATGTATTCCTTGGTCTCCGGCGGCCAGCCGGGAATCTTGAACGATTCGGCGCGCAGCCGCTCGCGCTCGCCCGCGTCCTTGTAGGCCCACATGTGGATGTATTGATTGAGCGAGCCGGAGATCGTGTGCCACGCGCCGGCGAGCGGCGAAAGCTTCACCCGCTCGGGGATGATCTTCCCGAAGCGCTCGAGCACCGTCGGCATCGTCCCCGGCTTGTACGTGTAGGTGCGGATCTCGTAGACGTCGCCGAGCCGGCGCGGCTCCATTGCCGGCGAGAACGGCGCCGGCTGGAGCAGCTTGCTTTCTTGGAAGAGAATGAACTCCTGGGTCTTCGGCGGCCATTGGCCGGTCTTGCGCGCCTCGGCGCTGATGCGCTCGCGCGCCTCGTAGCTCTCGTACGGCCACATGTGCACGACCTGGTTGAGCGTGCCGATCTCCGAGTGCCAGATGCCGCCGAGCGCCGAGATCTTGGTCCGCGCCGCGAGGCCCGCCTCAAAGGCTTTCATGAACGACGGCGTCGCGCCCGGCCGCAATAGATACGTTCGCATCTCTACGATCATACGTCCTCCAATCTTTTCGCTTTCAACCCGAACTCGAAACTATGTGTTCGTTCGTTCCACCTTCATATACACCCCCGGCGGCACAAGGCGAAAGACGTGCACGGGCTCGGAAACGTTTTTCAGCCGGTGCTCGCCGGCGTCTTCGAGCACGAAGCGATCGCGGATGCGCGCCGCGGTCTCGGGACCGATCATCACCTCGCCGCCTTTGGTGAGGCCGGCGATGCGCGCGGCGAGATTCGTCGTCGGCCCGGAGGCGGTGAAGGTCCAGCGGCCGGCGCCCGCGGCGTCGATCTTGGTCGCTCCGACGAGCGCCGCGCCGCTGTTGATGCCGACGTGGATCTGCACGGCGGGATAGATGCCGACGAACTCCTGATTGAGGCTCGTCACTTTCGCCAGGAGCTCGAACGCCGTCGCGGCGGCGTTCTCGGCGTGGCGCGCCGGGCCGACGTCGCTCTGGAAGATCACCATCAGCCCGTCGCCCGCGGTCTCGTTCACGTCGCCGTGGTGCGCGCGGATGATTTCGAGAAAGCTCGAGAAATAATCCTGGATCATGCGGTTGAGCCGCTGCGTGGGCAGCTGCTCCGAAAGCCGCGTGTAGCCTTCCACGTCGAGAAAGATGACCGAGACGTCGGCCTCGCGCTTCTCCAGCTCGCGCGCGTCGGGATTTTTCTCCAGCAGCTTGGTCACGGCCTCGGGGACGAACTTGATCAATTCGCCTTTGACCTGCTCCAGCAGCTCGACCTTGCGCATCGATTCTTTCAGGCTGTCGAGCGCACCGGCAAGCTCGACGTTGCGTTTCTCCAAATCGGCGTGAACGGTTTCGAGCCGCGCGGCCATGTCGTTGATCGCGCCGCCCAGCTCGCCGATCTCGTCGCGGCTGTGCGTGGGCACGCGCGCGCTGAAGTCGCCGCCACCGATGCGGCGCGCGGCCGCCGCGACCAGCGCGATCGGCCGCAGCACCATGCGGCCCAGGAAAAGCATCAGCGCGACCGCGACGCCGAGGATCGTCAAGCCCGCGACGGCGACCTCGCGGTTGCGCGCCGCGGCGAGCTCGGCGTCGAGCTTTTCGAGGCCGAGGCTCACGCGCACGACGCCGCGCACCTTATGGTCGCTGCCGTGGCATTCCTGGCACGGCTTACGGTTCTCCAGCGGGCGGAAGAGCGTCAGCTCCCGCGCGTTGCCGACCGGTGCGTAATTTTCCTGCGGGGTCAGGGTCTCGACGGCGCGGTTGAACATCGGATCGTTGATGGTTTTGCCCGGCGCGTGATCCATCTTTTTGATGCGGTCCATGACGTCGAGGTCGAGCGCTTCGGTCTTCGCGACTTCCATGAGCGTCGTGAGATCGCTGAACGCCTCGACGCCGTTCCGGCGGTAGACGTCGATCACGCGCACGTCCTTCAGCTCGGTTTTAAGGTCCTGGATGAGGCGCCGGATGATGTCGGGGCGCCCCTGGAGCATGCCGTTTTCGATGCTGCGCTGGATCGTCGCGGTGAGCAGCCGGGCGGTCTCCCGGTTGTCGGCGACGAGCGCCTGGGTGCTGCGCCGGATGTTGACGATTACGAGGATGCCGAAGCCGAGAACCAGGATCGCCAGCGTCAGCGCGATGACCTTCAGCCGAAGGTGCTCCCGGAAGCGCCGCATCGTTTGTCTTTCCCATACATTCGCCGGCAATTGCAACCGCCGATTTCCGGCGCTACTTTTTAATCAGAATGGAATTCAAGGAGTTCGGCGCGACTGGCGTCAAGGTGCCCGACATCGGCCTCGGCACATGGCAGTATCGCGGCGGCGACGCGCCGATCAAAAAGGCGGTCGAGCTCGGCGCGTGCCTCATCGATACCGCCGAGATGTACGGCACCGAAGAGGCTGTCGGCGCGGCGATCAGAGGCATGCGCGACAAAGTTTTCATCGCGACGAAAGTCTCGGGCAATCATCTCCGCTACGAGCAGGTGATCGCCGCGGCGGAAGGAAGCCTTAGGCGCCTCGGCATCGAGACGATCGATCTCTATCAAGTCCACTGGCCCGATCCGGCCGTGCCGATCGCCGAGACGATGGGCGCGATGGAGAAGCTCGTCGACGAAGGCAAGGTGCGCTTCATCGGCGTGAGCAACTTCTATTTGAAAAATTTGCAGGAAGCCGAAGCGGCGATGAAGCGGCACACAATCGCCGCCAATCAGGTCAAGTACAGCCTCATGCAGCGCGGCATCGAGGAGGATACGCTCGCCTATTGCCAGAAAAACCGCATCACCGTGATCGCCTACAGCCCGCTCGCGCGCGGCGCGCTCTCGACGCGCACGCTCCTGAAGAACCGCCGCACGCTCGCCGCGCTCCAGCAGATCGCGTCCGAGACCGGCAAGACGATGACGCAGGTCGCGCTCAACTGGTGCATCGCCAAACCCGGCGTGATCGCGATTCCAAAAACAGATAAAGTCGAGCGCGTCGTCGAGATGTGCGGCGCGTCGGGCTGGAAGCTCTCGCCATCCCAGACGGTCGCACTGGAGAAAGCGTTTCCGGTATCTGTGTAAAGCTCTCGCGGGAATCCGTCTCAACTGATGCGGTAAACCTCTACTACGCTCGCTCGAATTCTACGCGCGGCTTCTCGTAACCGGACGCATCGGCTTTTCGACAGACTCCCGCTCGGCTTCGGCTTCTCTCCACCCTTACGAAGCGGGGAGATTAAGAGGGGGGGAAAACCAGCCGCGCGATCTCGTCGTGGCGTGCGAACCACACGCCGGAAAAACCTGTCATGTAGCGCAGAATCTCCGCCAGCATCGCCGACATCATCGGCCGGCCGCCGAAGTGCGCGTGCACCGTGAGATTGATCACGGCCGGCGACTCGCCGCGGTAGAGGAAATCGAACGTGTCTTTGTACACCTGGTAGAAATCGCGCGGGCTCCCGCGCAGCACGCGATTGTCGGTGAAGTCGCTGTGCGCGATCGCGACCAGCGGCCCTTTGGGAGTTTGCAGCACGTACGGCAGATCGGCGTCGTTGTAGTCGCCGTGCCAGATGAAGCCTTCGGCGGCGACGAATTCCGCCGTGTCTTCGGTCGGCGCGGCGACCGGGCTGAACCAGCCCGCCGGTTTCGCGCCGGTGATATTTTGTAGAATGCGCCCGCAGCGGCGGATCACGTCGCGCTCTTCGTTCGGCTCCAGATAGGGAAGGATCAGGTCCTGGGTGTATGAATGGCAGGCGAGCTCGTGGCCTTTCTCGTGCAGCGCTTTCGTCGCTTCGGGAAAATCCTCCGCGGCTTTGCCGCTGACGCAAACCGTGCCGCGCACGGCGAAGTCGTCGAGCACGCGCATGATGCGCCAGATGCCGGTCTTCCCGCCGTAGCGGGCCCACGAGATGCCGAGCAGATCGCGCGTGCCCGGCTTGAGCGCGGTCGTCATCGGCGAGTAGGGCGGCGCCTTGCCTTCGGAGAAGCTCTCGAACATCACCGTGACGAGCACGGCGATGCGCGCGCCGTTGGGCAGAGATGGAAATTTTTCTGCGGCGCTCACTTTGCGCTCAGCTCGGTTCGCCACAGTTCGGCAATGCGTTCCAATTCTTCCCCTGACAGACGCATGTTCGCCGCCGCCGCGTTCTCGCGCACCTGGTGCGGGTTGCGCCCGCCGGGAATCACGGTCGAGACCGCCGGATGCGCGAAGCAGAAGGCGATTGCGGCCTGCGCGAGCGACCGCCCGGGCTTCGCGAGGAAGCGCAGCTTCTCGACTTTTTCCAGCTGTTTTTTAAATGCATCACCGGCGAAATTCCGCGCGCGCACGTCCTCGCCCTGAAAGCGCTGCTGGTCTTCCGGCTTGAGCTTGCCGGTCAAGAGGCTGCGCCGGAGCGGCACGCGCACGACGATGCCGACGCTCGCTTTCTCAGCCGCGGAAAAAACCTTCTCGCCCGCCAATTGGTCCAGCAGATTGTATTCGAGCTGGACCGTCTCGGCCTTGCCGCCTTCGATCGCGGCCAGCGCCTCTTCGACGCTGTTGATCGAGACGCCGTAGTGGCGGATCTTGCCTTCTTTTTTTCTTTTGTCGAGCAGCTCCCAGATTTCGCCTTTGCGCATCGCGTCGACGGTTGGGTTGTGCAGCTGGTAGAGGTCGATCGCGTCGGTCTGCAAGCGCTGAAGGCTCTCGTGCAGGACGCGGTCGATGTAGTCGACGGCGAAATTGCGCTTGCCTTTGTCCGGGCCGACCATGACGTTGCCGCCCTTGGTCGCGAGGATGACTTTATCGCGGTTTCCTTTGAGCGCCTTGCCGAGCAGCGTCTCGGAATAGCCCGCGCCGTAGGCGTCGGAGGTGTCGATGAAGTTGATTCCCAATTCCAGCGCGGTGTCGATCGCCGCGAGCGATTCCTCGTCCTTCATCGGCCCGAAGTGGCCCGCGTGCACCATAGTGCCGAGCCCTATGACGCTGACTCTATATCCGGTTTTGCCGAGCGTGCGGTATTCCATGGCTCCTCCGAATCAACTTTTTCTTTTCCTGGAATTCGGCGATAATTGCAACCCGGTTAAATTCTCTTTCATGAGCTACGTAGAACGAAGTCTCGACAGAGGTGAGCGCATCATTTACCGCACCAAGCAACACTCGGTAGTTTTTTTCTGGCCATTGTTGTTCATCCCTTTTGCCGCCTCAGCTTTTTTCACCGGCCGCAACGATGTTGGTGAGATTTTGCTGGGATTGCCCGTTGCTCTGGAAATTTTCGGTTTTTTCCAGCGGTACTTTTCGGACTTTGCCGTAACAAATCGAAGGGTCGTCGGCAAATCTTTTGGTTATAGCGTCTTCCATCGCCCCGCGGTGATGCTAGTCGAACTGCGCGCAGTTGAGTTCAAGCCCGGCGTTTTGAACGTTCTATTCGACTATGGAAGAGTCATTGCCGTTGATATCCGCGGAGAACGACACGAATTCTATAACGTCCCCGGCGAGTTCTACCGCCAGATCCAAACACGCGTCGCGCGCATAGAAAGAATCCTACAGTGACGCTTCGTCCGCCGCGCCGGGGACGGCCGCCGTGCGCGGCTCGAGCCGGCGGTGAAGAAATCCGCCCGCTGCCGCGAACGAAATAAACAGCAGCCCCGCGGCGGCGAACGAGACCTGAAAGCCGTAGGTCTCCGCGAGCCAGCCCATCATCATCGGTATCACGAGCGGGCAGATGATCCAGCCGAGGCCGCTCACGGCCATCGCCATCGTGCGGTCGCCGGCGTGGCTGAACTCCGTCGCCTCGACCTGGTAAAGGAGATCCATGAAGCTGCCGGCGCAGCCGGTGACGACGATCGCGACGCCGATGGCCGCGGCGTTCTGCATGCTGCCGGTGACGATCAGCGATAATCCCATGCCGGCCATGCCGAGCGCGTAAATCTGCGTCCGGCGCGGCATCGTTATGAGGCCGGCGAGCGCGAAGCCGATCAGGATCGGCCCGACGGTGCGGAGCGCCGAGAGCGCGCCGATCCATTGATCGCGGTAGCCGGCGAACGCGAGGTAGAGCGGGTACATCGACTGGCTCATCACCGAGGGCAGCGAGGCGGCGAAGGAGACCGAAACCACCAGCCAGATATGGCGCTGGGCGAGAAAGCGGCCGATGCCGCCGGCGACGTGTACGAGTTTGCGCCCGTGCGGCTTCGGCTCGGTGTGCGGAAAAAGAAAAGTTAAAAGGAGACACGCCGCCGACAGCGCGATGATCGCCGTGAAAGCCTGCGCGAAGCCCATCAAGCCCAGGATGACGCCGCCGAGCGTCAATCCCGCGAAGCCGCCGGCGTAATTCCACGCGGAGAGACGGCCGAGCTTTTTGCCGTGGTGCGCGCCGGGAAGCTGACTGACGAGCGATTGGATCGAGATCCAGAACGTGCTGCGCGAGCAGAAAGCCAGCGACTGGGCGATGGCGATCAATAGATAGCGGTCCGCGGCGAGCAGCGTCGCTCCGGCGAGTCCCATCATGAGAAAGCAGCCGCGCAGCGTGCGGCGCTCGCCGAAGCGGTCCGAGAACGCGCTGCCGCCGAAGCGGACGACGAGCTCGATTAGCACCGGCAGCGAGACGAGACTGCTGATCGTGACGATCGAATAGCCGAGCGAGAGGCCGTAAAGCGGCACCAGCACTTGGAGCGCTCCCATGCAGACATTCCAGAGAAAGCCGCTGGCGTAGAGGGCGATGACCCGCGCGACCGCGCCGCCGATGCTCATGAATATTTTAGTTCGACGCCGTCGATCCGTCGGCAGCGTTGAGGAGATAGGCCTGGATGAATTTATCGAGGTCGCCATCGAGCACGCGGTCGGCGTCGCCCATCTCGACGCCGGTGCGGTGGTCTTTCACCATGCGGTAAGGGGCGAGCACGTAGGAGCGAATCTGGCTGCCCCAGGCGATGTCCTTTTTCGTCTTGTGGTAGGCTTCCTTCTTTTCTTTCTGCTTCTCGAGCTCCAGCTCGTAGAGGCGTGAGCGCAGAATCTTCATCGCCATCGCCTTGTTCTTGTGCTGCGAGCGCTCGTTCTGGCAGGCGACGACGATATTGGTCGGAAGATGCGTGATGCGGACGGCCGAGTCGGTCTTGTTGACATGCTGTCCGCCGGCGCCGCTCGACCGGTACGTATCGATGCGGAGGTCCGCTTCGTTGATATCTATTGTGATAGTGTCGTCGACCTCGGGATAGACAAATACCGACGCGAACGACGTATGGCGGCGCGAGTTCGCGTCGAACGGCGAGATGCGCACGAGCCGGTGGATGCCGGCCTCCGCTTTTAAATAACCGTATGCGTACTGCCCTTCGATGGTGAATGTGACGCTCTTCACGCCCGCTTCCTCGCCGGGCTGGTATTCCATGATTTCGTGGCGGTAGCCCCTGCGGTCGGCCCAGCGGAGATACATGCGCAGCAAAATCTCCGCCCAGTCCTGCGCCTCGGTGCCGCCTGCGCCGGGATGGAGCTCGACGATCGCGTTGCGCGCGTCGTCGGGGTCGCCGAGCATCTGCTTGAGCTCGACCTCGGCCAATTCCTCGGCGACTTTGCCGACCTTGGCCGCTGCTTCGCTCAGCGCCTCCTCGCTCTTCTCGTCTTTCGAGAGGTCGAGAAAGAAGCGCGCCTCTTCGAGCTCGGCCCGGTGCTTCTCCCACGAATCGAGGACGTTCTTGATGCCGGCCTGCTCTTTGAGGATCGTCTGCGCCTTATCGGCGTCGTTCCAGAAATCAGGCTTGGAGGTGAGCTGGTTCAGCTCTTCTAGGCGCTTCTTCTTGGCGTCGAAGTCAAAGACGCCTCCGGAGCTGGTCGAGCCGCTCCTCGAGGCCGGTGAGCTGGGCTTGGGTTTCTTCGAACATAACAGGATTCCTTAAGTCGAGTTATTATAGCAGCGCAGCGCGGCGCTTTCCACAAACGGCGCGGGCGATTTTTCTTTCCAGCGCGCGCATGATCCGCGCGTCCTTCGGCGAGCGCTCGTGGTCGTAGCCCAATAGATGCACGACGCCGTGGATTAAAAGCCGGTCGATCTCCTGCGCCAGCGTCCATCCGCCGGCCCGCGCCTGCTCGCGCGCTTTGTCGATCGAGATTACGACGTCCCCGAGCAGCATCGGGCCGCCGTTCGCGGCGCGCTCGGCCGGGAAGGAGAGGACGTCGGTTGCCTTGGCCTTGCGGCGGTATTTCTTATTGAGCTTGGCAATGGCGGTGTCGCCGACGAGCGCCAGGCTCAGCTCGCTCTCCGATTCGTCGAGAAAGTCGAGAATCTTTTCCGCCGTCCGCTTGATGCGCCGGAGCGGGAGCTTCCGCCCGCGCGCGCGGCTCACAATGTCGACGGGCATGAACGGATCAGTTGCCGGCGCCGTCGGGATTCTCGGCGCGCTCGTACGCCGAGATGATCTCCTGCACTAGACGGTGGCGTGCGACGTCGCGTTCGGTGAAGGTGACGAAGCGGATGCCCTCGACGTGCGTGAGAATGCGCCAGGCTTCTTTGAGGCCGGAGGGCTTTCCGGCCGGGAGATCGATCTGCGTCACGTCGCCGGTGATGACCGCCTTCGACCCGTAGCCGAGGCGCGTGAGAAACATCTTCATCTGCTCCGGCGTCGTATTCTGCGCCTCGTCGAGAATGACGAAAGAATCGTTCAGCGTGCGGCCGCGCATGAAGGCGAGCGGCGCGACCTCGATCGTGCCGCGCTCGACGAGCTTGCGCGCGCGGTCGAAGTCGACCATGTCATGCAGCGCGTCGTAGAGCGGGCGCAGGTAAGGATTCACTTTCTCCGCGAGGTCGCCGGGGAGAAAACCGAGCTTTTCGCCCGCCTCGACCGCCGGGCGCGTCAGAATGATGCGCACGTAGTTGTTCTTCATCAGCTCGGCGACCGCCATCGCCATCGCGAGATACGTCTTGCCGGTGCCGGCGGGCCCGATGCCGAAGACGATGTCGTGGCGCCGGATCGCGTCGATATAGGCTTTCTGCGCGACGCTTTTCGGTGTGATCGTGCGCTTGTGCGACGAGATGTAGATGGTGTCGAGAAAGATATCCTGCAGGTTCGCGCGCCGGTCGCCGCTCAAAATCCGCACGGCATAGTCGACATCGCTGCCGTAGACCGGATAATTTTTTTCGAGCAGGCCGTAGAGCTGCTTCAGGACTTTGCCTGCGAGCTCGGCTTCGACGTGATCGCCCTCGACTTCGATGCTCGTGCCGCGCACCTGGAGCTTCACGCCGAGGCTCCGCTGGATGATTTTAAGATGCTCGTCGTGCTGGCCGAGCAGATCGCGGAAGTGGTGCGGGTCAGGAAAATCGATGCGCGGATTTTCTTCTTCGGCGGGCTTGCGCCCGGTCTCTTCCTTCACTCGTTTTCTCCCATGAGCTGGAGCACGATCTCGCGCATGCGCGGGCGGTTGTCGAAATCGAGCAGGACGATCTGCTGCCAGGTGCCGAGCAATAAACTGCCGCCGTCGATCGGCACCTGGAGCGACGGCCCGACCAGCGACGCGCGCAGGTGCGAGTAGCCGTTGTCGTCGCCCCAGCGGTCGTCGTGATGATAGCGGCGGTCGGAAGGGATGAGCTTTTCCAGCAGCTCCTTCAAATCCTGGAGCGCGCCGGATTCGTATTCGATGGTCGTAAGCGAGGCGGTCGAGCCCGAGACGAAGAGCGTCGCGAGGCCGCGCTGAATTCTATGGCGTCCGAGCGCGTCTTTGACTTTGGGCGTAATATCGATGATGTCGCAGTGACCTTGGGTCTTTTCGCGGATCGTGGCGGTGTGGATCTGCATCAAAGATTGCAGGCTCTCTAAGTAGCCTTCACTATTTCCCTAACTTTGTCTAGGGCCTGATCGACCCTGGACGGGTCCTTGCCGCCGGCCTGGGCGAAGTCGGGCCGGCCGCCCCCGCCGCCGCCGACGATCGGCGCGACCTGCTTGACGATGTTGCCCGCGTGGAAGCGCGACGTTAAATCTTTGCTAACCGAGGCGACCATCGAGACATTGGTGTCGCCGGCGCTCACAAGGAAGACGACGCCGGAGCCGAGCTTGTCTTTCACCTGGTCCGCCAGCTCGCGAAGCTGGTTGGCGTCGAGCTTGTCGACCTTCGAGACCACGATCGAGGCGCCGTCGACCTGCTGCTTTTTCGCGAGCAGCTCCGGCAATTGATTTTTGCCGTGCTGGCCGCGCAGCGACTCGATCTCGCGCTCCAAGTCGCGCTGCTGCTGGAGCAATCGCTTCACGCGCTCGACCGCGTCGTCGGGGCCCGCGCGCAGCATCGCGCCGATCTCTTTCAGCCGCTGCTCGTAAGTGCGCATCAGGTCGAGCGCGCCCTCGCCGGTGACCGCTTCGACGCGCCGGACGCCGGCGGCGACGCCGCCTTCGGTCTGGAGCTTGAAGACGCCGATCTCGCCGGAGCGGTGGACGTGCGTGCCGCCGCAGAGCTCGGTGGAGAAGTCGCCGATCTTGACCACGCGCACGACGTCGCCGTACTTGTCGCCGAAAAAAGCGAGCGCGCCTCTTTTCACCGCCTCGTCGTAGCTCGTCTCTTCGATCTTCACGTCGGCGTCGACGCGGATGCGCTCGTTCACGCGCTGCTCGATGTCGGCGAGCTTTTCGTCGCCGATCGAGCCGGTATGGCTGAAGTCGAAGCGCAGCCGGTCCGGCGCGACGAGCGAGCCGGCCTGGTGCACGTGCTGTCCCAGCTCCTCGCGCAGCACCGAATGAAGAATGTGCGTCGCCGAATGGTTGAGCGCGGTGCGCCGGCGATAATTAGCATCAACGGCCAGGCCGACTTTATCGCCGACCTGGACGCGTCCCTTGACGACTTTGCCGCGGTGGATGACGAGCTGCGGCGTCGGCCGCTGCGTGTCCGCGATTTCGATTAAATCGCCGCGCGCGGTGCGGACCGTGCCGCGGTCGCCGAGTTGCCCGCCCGATTCACCGTAGAAGGGCGTCTCGGCGGTGATCAGCTCCACCTCCATGCCTTCGCCGGCTTCGGGCCTGCCTTCGCCGCCGGCGAAAATGGCGAGGACTTCCGACTCGCCTTCGAGGCGGTCGTAGCCGACGAAGCGGACCGGCCGGTCGAGGGCGATCTTGGTCTCTCCCTGCCCGACCTCGCGCGCCTCGCGCGCGCGCGTCCGCTGCTCTTCCATCAACCGCTCGAAGCCGCCGACGTCGACGAGAATCCCTTCGTTGCGGAGAATGTCTTCGGTGAGATCGAGCGGAAAACCATAGGTGTCGTAGAGCTTGAAGGCGACGTCGCCGGAAAGCATCTGGCGCTTGCCGCGCTTGAGCTCGGCGACCGCTTCTTCCAGGAGGCCGAGGCCTTTCTCCAGCGTTTCGGCGAACCGCTCCTCTTCGATGCGGATTACCTCGGCGATGCGCTGCTCGTTCTGGCGCAGCTCGGGATAGGCGTCGCCCATGATTTCGACGACGGTATGCGACACCTTGTGCAGAAACGGCTCGGTGAGCCCGAGAATGCGGCCGTGGCGCGCCGCGCGGCGGAGCAGGCGGCGCAGGACGTAGCCGCGCCCCTCGTTTGACGGCGTCACGCCGTCGGCGATGAGAAAACTCACCGCGCGGCTGTGATCGGCGATCACGCGGAAGGATATGTCCGTAGTCTCGTCGACGCCGTATTTTTTACCCGCGAGCTTCTCGGCCGTCGCGATCAGGCCGCGCATCGTGTCGATGTCGTAGTTCGACAGCACGCCCTGGAGCACGGCGGTGATGCGCTCGAAGCCCATGCCGGTGTCGACGTGCTTGGCCGGCAGGTCTTCGAGCGAGCGGTCGTCTTTGCGGTTGTATTGAATGAAGACGAGGTTCCACAGCTCGATATACCGCGCGCAGTCGCCGTTGACGCGGCAAGTATGACCCGCGACATCTTTCATGTCGCAGGCGGCCGGGCCGCGATCTAAATGAATCTCGCTGCACGGCCCGCACGGGCCGGTCTCGCCCATCTCCCAGAAATTATCCTTCTCGCCGAAGCGGAGCACGCGCTCTTTCGGCAGTCCGCTGATCTGAAGCCAGAGGCGCTCGGCCTCGTCGTCGTTCTTGTAGACGGTGGCCCAGAGCTTGTCGACCGGCAGTTCCCAGACTTTCGTCAGCAGTTCCCAGGCCCACTCGATCGCTTCTTTTTTGTAGTAATCGCCGAACGACCAGTTGCCGAGCATCTCGAAAAACGTGTGGTGATAGGTGTCGCGGCCGACCGCTTCGAGGTCGTTGTGCTTGCCGCTGATGCGAATGCACTTCTGCGCGTCGGCGACGCGCTTGGACTGCGGCTTCTCCACGCCGAGGAAAATGTTCTTGAACTGCACCATCCCGGCGTTGGTGAAGAGCAGCGTCGGATCCTTCTCCGGCACGAGCGGCGCGCTGCGCACGATCGTGTGCCCCTTGTTGGCGAAGAAATCGAGAAAAGATTTTCTTACTTCGTTTCCGGTCATCATCTTCTCAGTCGTCTCCCACAGGCTGCCGTAGCACTTCCGCGATCACCGCATCGCGGTAGCCGCGGCGCCGGAGATAGGCGACGGCGCGCCGCGCGGTCTTCAAGTCTTTTAAGTCCTGGCCGCGAAAGCGGCGCTCCAGGATCGCACGGGCGCGCGCGTTGTCCCGCTCGCGGTCGAAGCTATCTTTCAGAACTTCGGCGATGACGGTCTTCGCGACGCCCTTGAAGCGCAGCTCGCGCTCGACCCGGAGCGGGCCGTAATTGCGATTCTCTATTCTATCGCGCGCAAAACTCCGGGCAAAGGCCTCGTCGTCGACGAGCTTCAAGCCGCGGAGCTTTTCGAGAGCGGCTTCGATCTCCTGCGGAGCAAAACCCGCGCGCGCAAGCCGCGCGCGCAACTCCGCTTCGCTGCGGGGACGATAAGCGAGAAACCTGAGCGCGCGGTTGTAAACTTCCTCGGCGCCGCCGCTTCGCAATTTTGAATTTTGAATTTTAAATTTTGAATTACGGAATCCGGAATTCATCATTCAACATTCAAAATTCAACATTTCTTTACCTGCCCTTGGCCTTCTCTTTCTTATCCGCCATCGCCGCCGGCGCCGATTCCGGCGCTCCCGCGCGCTTGACGCCCGCCTTGTCGAGGATCTTTTCGCGGATGTCCTTCGCGATATCCGGATGAGCCTTTAAAAATTCCTTGGCGCTGTCGCGTCCCTGGCCGATGCGGTCGCCGTTGAACGAGTACCACGCGCCGCTTTTCTCGACGATCCCCATGTCGCTGCCGATGTCCGCCAGCTCGCCTTCGAGCGAGATGCCGGTGCCGTAGAGGATGTCGAACTCCGCTTCTTTGAACGGCGGCGCCATCTTGTTCTTGACGACCTTGACGCGCGTGCGCCCGCCGACGACCGCGTCCGCTTCCTTGAGCGCGCCGATGCGCCGGATGTCCATGCGCACCGAGGCGTAGAATTTGAGCGCGTTGCCGCCGGTCGTCGTCTCGGGATTGCCGAACATAACGCCGATCTTCATGCGGATTTGATTGATGAAGATGACGACGGTCTGCGAGCGCGAGATCGTTGCGGTGAGCTTGCGCAGCGCCTGCGACATGAGCCGCGCCTGGAGGCCCATGTGCGCGTCGCCCATCTCGCCCTCGATCTCCGCCTTCGGCACGAGCGCCGCGACCGAATCGACGACGAGCACGTCGACCGCTCCGCTGCGCACGAGCGTCTCGGCGATCTCCAGCGCCTGCTCGCCGTGGTCGGGCTGCGAGATCAGGAGATCGTCGGTCTTGACGCCCAATTTTTTCGCGTAGCCCAGATCGAGCGCGTGCTCGGCGTCGATATAGGCGCCGATGCCGCCGGCCTTCTGCGCCTCGGCGACGATATGCAGCGCGAGCGTGGTCTTGCCGGAAGACTCCGGGCCGTAGATCTCGATCACGCGCCCGCGCGGCACGCCGCCGATGCCGAGCGCGAGGTCGAGTCCGAGCGAGCCGGTCGAGACGATCGAGACGTCCTTGATCAGCCCGCCTTCGCCCAGCTTCATGATCGCGCCCTTGCCGAACTGTTTCTCGATCTGGCTGACGGCGAGATCGATCGCCTTTTCACGATTGGAATCCATGCACTCCTCCCTGATTAATTCGCCCGCAGCGGAAAAGTTTTCAACGCCGTGTACACCGCGCCATCGCGCCTGAGCGTGCTCTGGAACAAAACCGCCTCGTCGACCGCGAATCTCCCGAAGTCGCGGCCGCGCCAGTCGTCGACGACGCGCCCGAGCGCATCGCCGCCGCGCGCGCCCTCGCGCCAGCGTCCGATCGTGAGATGCGGTCTGAAGTCGCGCTTTTCGCGCGGAAACCCGAGCGGCTCGAGCGCCTGTTCCGTTGCGTCGGCGAGCGCGGGCAGCGCGCCGCCCTCGAGTCCGGCCCATAAAACCCTGGGCCTCCTTATATCAGGAAACGCTCCTAAACCTCTACACGAAACATCGAAGCGCGGCAGCGGCGCGACGGCGACCTGCGCGGCCGTTTCGACATCGTCGATTCTGCTGTCTTCGACGTGGCCCAAAAACTTCAGCGTCAGGTGCAGGCTCTCGCGCCTGATCCAGCGGATATCCTTTAGCAGTGGCGCGAGCCGGTCCTGGGCGCGGCAGATCCGCTCGGCGACTTCGGGTGATATTTTGACAGCGACGAAGAGGCGCGCCACGGCTACTGCAACGCCGTCCTTAGCCAATTGAGCGCCGCCTGCGCGCCGCCGTGGATCACACGGTCGCGGTCGCCTGAAAATTTGAATAGCCGCGCCTCGCTGCCGCCGCGCTGCGCGAGTCCGATCCAAACCGTGCCGACGGGCTTTGCCTCGCTGCCGCCACCGGGACCGGCAACGCCCGTGGTGCTGAGGGCGACATCCGCCGCGCCGGCGCGGAGCGCGCCTTCGGCCATCTCAATGGCCGTCTCGCAGCTCACGGCGCCGTGCGCGTCGAGCGTCGCCTGCTTCACGCCGAGGAAGCGAACCTTCGATTCGTTCGAATAGCTGACCACCGAGGTCGTGAAATAATCGGAGCTGCCCGCAATCCGGGTGATGCGCGCGGCGATCGCGCCGCCGGTGCAGGATTCGGCGAGCGCGAGCTTCCAGCCTTTTTGGCGCAGCAGTTTTCCGACGACCTCTTCGAGCGTTACGTCGCCTTCGGCGTAGACGTGTGCGCCGAGAATCTGCCTGATTTGTCCCGTCAGCTCGTCGAACTTTCCGTCAAGATGCTCGCCGCGGACGGTCAGCTTCAATGTCAGGTCGGGATAATGGGCGCGAAAGGAAAAGCGGCCTTCAGGCGGTAAGGAAACGCCCTTCACCAGATCGTCGAGCTTCGACTCCGTCAGGCCGTTGATCTTGAACGTCGCGACCGAGATTTTGCCTGCGCCGCTCGCGGCGGCGACCCAGGGGAGCACGGTCTCCTTCATCATCGCCTGCATCTCGCGCGGAACGCCGGAAAGCCAGATAAGCGCTTTCCCGTCCCGCTCGACGCGAAAGCCGGGGGCGCTCCCGACGGGATTGGGCACAATCGCCGCTCCTTCGGGGAAAATCGCCTGCTTGAGATTGTTCTCGGTCCAGGGGAAGCCGCGCGCCTCGAAGCGGCGTTTAAGCGCTTCGGCGACAGCCTGGTCCGTTCTGAGGGGGCGGCCGAAGTATTCCGCCACGACCGCTGTCGTGAGGTCGTCGGCTGTCGGCCCGAGGCCGCCGGTGCCGATGACGAGATCGCCACGGCTAAGCGCATGATCGAGCGCCCACAGCAGTCGCTCTTTCGTGTCGCCGACCTTGAGGACCGCGACGACGTCCAGCCCCATCGAGAATAGGGACTCCGCGATATAGGCGGAGTTCGTATCGACGACCTTACCGGTCGTGAGCTCATCGCCGGTGCTTAAAATCGCTACCTTGTGGATCATAACAAACCCCACGCCAGCGCTAAACGGACCATCACGAGACTATAAACGCCGGCAACGAGATCGTCCAGGACGACGCCGAAGCCGCCGCGCAACCGCTCCGCGGGTCTGGCGGGGTAGGGTTTAATGATATCGAAAAATCGGAAAAGAATGAAAGCGGCAAGTATCGCGGAGACGCTTTGCGGCGCGGCGAAATTCGCGACCATGAATCCCGCGATCTCGTCGATCACGATGCGGGAAGAATCCTTCTCGCCGAAGATATCCTCGGCCTTGTCGGCCGACCAGAAGGCAACCGCGATGACGGCGGCCAGCGTCAGCAGCGCGAGCGGCAGCGAGTCGCCGGCTAGGCCATTGAGCAGCAGCGAGAGAGGGATGCCGACGAGCGTCCCGGCCGTGCCCGGCGCCCCGGGGATGTACCCGGCGCCCGCGCCCGTCGCCAAAAATAGAATGAATTGCCGCAGGTTAGGTCAGCGGTGTGGCGGCCAGTTGCGTTAAGAAGAGCTGTTTGCGCGATTCGAACAGCTTGAGCAGCGCCGGCTCGAGTAGGACTTCGGCGGGCGAATCGAACTTGAGCGGATCGACATATTCGTTGTCCTGCCGGATCTCGAAGTGGAGATGCGGGCCGGTGCTGAGGCCGGTTTTGCCGACGAAGCCGATGATTTGCCCCTTCAAGACCTTGATGCCGCTTCGGATGCCGTTGGCGAACCTTTGCAGATGCGCGTAGCGCGACGAGTAATGAGAATCGTGCTCGACATCGACCAACTGGCCGTAGCCGCCTTTTTGCCAGCCGGCGAAGACGATCATGCCATCGGCGACAGCTCGCACCGGTGTGCCCAGCTTGGCCGCGAAATCGACGCCGTGATGCGCCCGGTCCGTGCCCAGGATCGGATGCACGCGGCCGTCGGAGAAGGTCGAGGAGATTTCTATGAAATCGAGCGGGAAGCGGAGGAATGCGCGCGCCAGCGTGTGGCCGGTGAGATCGTAATACGCCCCTTTGCCCTTTTCCTTCTCGAAATACATCGCGAAATAGCGCCGGCCGGAGTTGATCAGCTCGGCGGCTAAAATGCGAAACGTAGGCCTCGCCTTGTCGCCGGGGCGGGAGCGCTGCTCGTAGACGACCTTGAAGGTGTCGCCCTTTTGAATCTCCTTTTCGAAGTCGACCTCCCAGGAAAACAGCTCCGCGAGCTGCGAGAGCAGCGGCGCGTTCAGCCCGGCGCGCTGGCTGTCCTGGATCAGCGTCGTCTCGACCATGCCGCCGGCGGTCTTGATCTCGACCTCGTACGGCTTTTCTCTTTGGCTGAAGACGATACCACGAGTGCCCTTTTCCCACGTGAGAATCGAGTCGGTGTTTTGCTCGACCTCGATTGCCTTCAACTGCTCTTTGCCGGTCCGCGGCTGAGTAAGGTACAGGTGAACTTCTTTGCCCGGGCGGAAAGCCGAGAGCGGGAGATGCTTTTGGATAGACTGCAACCAGGTCTTGCGGTCCTGAAGGGATACGCCGTAGCGGACGAGGACCTCGCTGAGGCTGTCGCCGGACTGAATCTTATAAGTGACTCTTTTGAGCGCGCGGAGGCCTTGCGGCAAGCCAAAATCCGTCTCCACCGGCGGCAGAGCGGTCGAGCTTACTTTGACCGAGGAGTTGAAATGGGGTGGGAATTCTTCCGCGCCTTCTACGGGTTGCCCAGCTCTACTGGAAACCGGGATGAACGCCAGCACGCCGATGAGAGTGCCAGTCGCAGCGATGAGTTTGAAAGCCATGATGCAGCTGAGCGCGTTTGGACGCGGTGATTCTACATTCGTCTCTTTCAGTCTTCGTGCAAAATTGTGCTCTTCATAACCCGATTTGACATCTCTTGTCAACTCAGGGAATGCCCGATTGTACGGATATTAGACCGGGTACAGGACGAAGCGCCGGAAAAGGATTTCCGCCAGGAAAATTAGGGCTGCCGCTAGGATCAAGTACGCGTGCAGCGCTCGAACTGTTGGGGGGCCTTTTTGCCCCGGCGCCTCGGCCTCGACGGAAGGATTGATCGAACCGCCGGTCGTGCGGGCGATCCGCTCGAGGAGAGCGACGTTGATATCGCCGGTCGGCGCCTCGGCCGTTATCTCAGGCATCCGCGTATAGCCTAAAATTGGATAGCCGATTGTCCGGCCGGGCCGCTCTTCTTGTACTTCGACGCGGTAACCCCCCGCGGCGGCAAACGGCAGCTCTGCCTGATAGTGGCCGGCCGCGATGCGTTTAAGCACGCCGTCGCCTTTAGCTCCCTGCGGTCCGGCGTACGAATAGCGAAACGGCTTGCCGTCGGAGTCCGGGCTGTAAAGATAAAAATCCAGGATCACCTGGTCGCCGGCCCGATCAATCCGCGCCTCGTGCGGCGGCAGCGTTTCGCGCCCGGGCTTCGACCAGTCGATAACGCGTCCCCAGAACCGCTCGAGTCCGCTCCACCCGATCCAATCCCGGGACCAGCGGCCAGCCTGATCCATCGTCAACACCACAACTTTGCCTTTACCATAATACCAGGATGCCAGAAGGGGCGATGACTTGCCCTTGTTCAGCGCCACGAGGTCGACGCGGGCGCCGGGCTTCGCCTCCGCCTCGACAAAGCCCCGGACCCTGGGAAAGGCCTGAGCGGCGAGCGGCGCGAGAATTTCCGAATTACTGCCCGGTATGGGCGTGAACTCCTGCACCAGCGGTTTCCCTCCGGTTGGAGTCGGCGGTTGCTGGCCTTCGAACCTGAACACGGGAAAATCGTTGAGGTCTTTCGGGATGTGGAAAATGCCGCCGCCATAAATACCGATGCGCTTGACCAGGGCTTCATCCACCCCGCGGCCGACGCCGACGGCGGAAACAATGATCTTCGCTTCGTTGCGCATTCGCGCCGCAAGATCGGTGTATTCGCTCGGCCGGCCGCCGACGAGGTCGGCGTCGGTGATGAGGATAGCGTATTTCGAATCCGCCGGCTGGCGTTCAAGCCGTGCCATCGCATCGCGCAAGGCCGCAAGAATGTCCGTGTTGCCTTTCGGCGTTATACGGTCGATCTGCGATGCGAAGCTCGGACGCAACTGCGCCACCGTGTCCATCTGAACGGCGGGAAACGGGGCGGTATCGAAGCCGATCACGCCGATAACGTCGTTGTCGGCGAGTTGCGATATGACCCGTTTGGCGATCTCTTTGGCGTACAGGATGCGGTTTTCCTTATATGGGTTGACCGTCGGGTCCATGCTGCTGGACTTGTCGATCACCAGCAGGACCGCGCGCGTTTTCTCCGGCTGCGGCTCATTTTCTTTGGGCTCGATGAAATCGACCGGCAGCGTCGCGGCGAGCGGGGTTTGTTTATATCCCGGCGTCAACGCCGTGTCGTCGCCCAACACGACGAGGCCGTTTCCTGCGCTCGCGTGCCGCTCTAGTGCGGTTAAGTAGCCGGCGGAGAGATGGTCTTTGCCGATGTTATTGAGAACGACGATGCCGTATCCGGTGGGCGCCGGCGCCGAGGCGCCGGGCGGGATGGAAGTTACGTCGAAGCCGCGCCGCTTGAGCAGCTCTTCGACATACCGCTCTTCGCCCGGCCGGCCGTTAATGATCAAAACCTTGTCTTTCGCTTGTACGCTGACCCAGGCGACAGCGCGGTTGTCTTCGGACAGCAGATCCTCGCCGGCTCGGCTCGGGGTAAAGTCGGCCTCGAAGGCCTCCAGCGCGCCGTCGCCCACGGCGGCTTGATAGCTGATAAGCTGGCTGCCCGGCGGAAAGCTCAAGGCCTGAGTTTTTACGGGCCGGCCGTCGCGCTTGAGCGTGAGATTGCCGTCGACTTCACTCCGACCACCGTTTTCTATCGATACTGTAACGGTGACGACATCGCCTTTGACGGCTTCGGCGGGCGCGATGACTTTTTTAACCGCGACATTCGCCACCGGCATGCGTGCCGGCGGCAATATCGGGTAGACCTTGATGCCTGCATCGGCGAGGGCCGGCAGCAGCCGCTCGGCGGAGCCTTCGTTTTCCCGACCGTCGGTGAAGAGGAAGACGCTCCGCTCCGCCGGCGGGAGATCTCCCAAAGCTGAAAACAGACTTTCGAGGTTCGTCCGTTCGGGTCGCAGATTAGCAGCCGGCGTTTGCAGTTCGTGCTTCCAATTAGTGGTTTCCACCGGCGCGCCGCCAAAGATGAACACGCGATCGCCGGCCGACGGAACGCGTTCCTGCCGGGCCATCCAGCGCCGCATCTCAATCGGGACGCTCCGCGATACATCGAAGGCGAAGATGCGCTCGGTGTGTTTTGCCGCCGTCGGCGCGACGACACGCGGGTCGGCGAGCGCCGTGACGACCAACAGGAGGATGAGGGATCGCCAGGCGATCGCGACCGCGGGCAGCCTCCTGTAGCGCATCCAAAAGAGCGGTAGCAGCGCGAACAGCCAAAGCCATCGCGGCTCCGTGAACTCGAAGCCGGCTCCTATCATGGCGCCCTCCTCGCCGGTCGCGGATTGATGATCCATTCGACCAGCAGCAGCGCCAGCGCGGCGGCCAAAAAGTAGGGCCAGAGCGGCGTCGCGAATGAGCGCTCGCCGTTGGCTTCAAAAGGGTCGCTGACGCGAACCGGCGTCGCTTGACGCAGGTCGGATTCAGCGGTGTTGTCGAAGTTTATCGCGACGTAGCGCGTCGCTCCGTCGGCGATTTGGTAAATGCCTTGTTGGACGACGGCCGCAGTCGTCTCTCGCTCCAGCTTCTCGCCGTCGGGTCCGAGCAGCGCGGCTCCCGGGCGGAGCATATGATTCAGCGGCGCGCCGGTCGCGATCGCCTGCGGCTGCGACGCGCCGAGCCACTGCAGCGCGTTCAGCATGAAAATCGACATCGGCAGGTTGCGCCGGCCGAGAAACGGCAAGGGGTCGAAGCCAAGCGCGACGTACCGGCGGTTATTTCGTTCGACTGCGATCGCGAGCGCGCCTCCGGCGCCGTCGATCACCGACTGGCTGCTGAAGCCCGGCTTGAGCGGCCGCGCGTAAGGTGGGCGAAAGAGACTGAAATTGATGTAGCGCGTGAGCGGATGGGACTCGCGCCAGCCCGTCACAAGCGGGTCGGCAGCGTTCCCCGCGACATCGACGAGCGGATTTTGCGCCGGCGGCAGAATAAAAAGCGCCGGCGTCTCCGGCAGCGCTGCAGGAGCGGAATATTGGAATATCTCGACCGCATGGGATTCCAAACTCGCCTTGCGGTAAGCCTCCGGCGCGACGATTTGCAGCTCCACGCCGGGAATTGCGCGCAGCGAATCGAGTCCGCCGGGACGCGGTGAGACCGCCAGGACCTTGATCGCGCCCGACGGCGGCGCGACGGCGAATCGGCGGTTGTCGAGCGGCAGGGGGTCTGCGGCGGCGATCTCGGCTTCATAATAAGGATGCGACGGGACGTTTTCGAACGAGACGGCCAGAGTCTTTCCGGGCGCGAGCGTATACGCGCGTGTCGCGAGGATTTTCCCGCCGGCCTTGAGGTTCAGCAGAAATTTTTCCTCGGCATGCGAGAAGCTGCGCACCTCGAGCCGGGCATCCAGCCGTTCCGTGCCGAGCCCCGCCCGCTCCAACTGAAACGAGGTCAATGCGAGGTTGTTTTGCCGCCGGCCGACCGTAATCACGCGCAGCACTGTGCTGTTTCCTTGGGCGGAATGGTCGGTGACGAAATAGAGCCGCTCGTAGCCGTGTTCGCGCGCCAGACGCGAGAGCTCGGCGCCGTGGTCGGTCGCAGATTCACCGACGTCGAGCGGCGTCTGGGCGGCGGCGCGCTGCATCGCTTCATCCGGCCGCAGCGCGGCCTCGCCGATGCGCGCGATGCGCGGCGCGAGCGTGTACAAGTCGACGCGCGCTCCCGCGGGAAGTTCACGAAGAATTTTGCCCGATTCGTCGAGCGCCGTCTGGAACCGGCTGCGTCCGTTCTCCATGGCCTGCATGCTCGCCGAGTTGTCGAGCACCAGGGCGACCTTCGTTGCGCGCGAGGTGAGGGTCGGCTCGGCGAGCGCGAGCAGGAGCAGCGTCATCAGCAGCAGGTGCAAAAAAAAGATCGGCGGAACGCGCGAGCGGCCGGCGCTCGGACGCGCGGCGAGACCGCGCAGCAAAAGCAGAGTCGAAAACGCGACGCGGCGCGGCCGTCGCCGGATGAGATGCGGAATCAGAAGCAGCGGCAACAGCAGCAGGGAATAAAGCGCCGCGGGATTGAAAAATTCCATGTTTATTTAAACAGACCCATGGCCGGCAGCGCTTTAAGAATGAAATCGCTCAATTCTTCGTCGCTCATATAACGGGAGTAGTGAATGCCGTTCTGGTGGCAATAGCTCCTAAGCTCGCGGTTATGCCGCTCCAAGCGCTCGCCGTACGCGCGCCGGGTCGCGGCGTCCCAGCGGAGGTTGAGCTCCTCCGGCTTCTCGCTGTCGGCGAGCCGGAGCTCGCCAGCAAACGGCGGTTCGACCTCGGCGCGGCTCAAAACCTGGACGGCAGCGATGTCGAGATTGAAAGCGCGCAGCAGGTTGAGCGCATGCCGGTAGGATTCGGGCGGTACGAGGAAATCCGAGACGAGGATCGCCTTGCCGGGGCGTCGGATAGTTCCCAGATGCCTGCCCAGCGACTCACCGAGCTCCGATTCGCCGCCCGGCGCCAGCACCGCGGTGAAATCGATGAGATCCAGGATGCGGCTGCGCCCGCGATAGAAAGGCGAGGCGGCGCCGCCATCGCCCAAGCCATGGAGCCGGACGTGGTCGTGATTGGCGAGGATGACATAACTCAGCGCCAGCGCGACGTTGCACGCCGGGGTGAATTTCTCGCGGCGCGAAGGAAAAGCCATCGACGCGCTCGTGTCGATGAAGACGTAGGCGAAGAGATCGACTTCCTCATGAAACAGCCGCACATACAGCCGGTCGCTGCGCGCGAAGATTCCCCAGTCGACGTAGCGCAAGTCGTCGCCCGGCGAGTAGCGGCGGTAGTCGGCGAATTCGAGGCTCATGCCGCGGCGCGGCGACGCGTACGCGCCCGGGCGATTGCTCAAGACCTCTTTGCGCGTGCGCAGCCGGAGAACTTCCAGACGATTGAGAAAATCCGCGGAGAAGGGCGGCGGCAGCATCGGCGCTTCACTTGAAGGTGATTCTGAGCACGCGGTCGTCCTCGGCGGCGGGCCGGCCGCGGCCGTCGCGATTGCTCGTGAGGACATATAACGCGCCGTCGGGTCCTTCGACGATGTCGCGGAGGCGGCCGAAGCGGCCTCTGAAATAAGTGTCGAATGCGGCCACTTTCCGCGGATCCTTCGCATCGAAGACGACGCGGTAGAGCGCCTCCCCGCGCAGGCCGGTAAACAGGAACGAGCCGGCCCACGGGCCGCGCGTCGCAAAAGCCGCTCCGCCGGGCGCCCAGGTGTTGTTCGCGCCGCTCTCGATTACCGGAGGCAGCATCCCGTCCTTCGCCTGGCCGCCGTAGATCACGGGCCAGCCGTAATTTTTTCCCGGCTCGATGAAATTCACTTCGTCGTGGCAGCACGACGGCGAGCCGCTCGGCCCGTGCTCGGTCGCGTAGAACCGGCCGGTCTTCGGCTGCCAGGCAAAACCCTCGGGGTTTCGGTGGCCGTAGGAGTAGACGGGCGATTTTGGAAATGGGTTGTCGGTAGGAAAACTTCCGTCGGCGTTGAGTCGCAGAATCTTGCCGTTGAGCGACGATAAAATCTGCGCCGAGCGCTCGCCGACCGCGTCGCCCACGCTCCAGTAGAGCTTGCCGTCGGGGCCAAACTTGACGCGCCCGCCGTCGTGGAACTGCGCGCCGACGGCATTGTCGACGAGCACGCGGTCCAAAACGCCTTTGCCTTTCTCGTCGCGCAGCCGCACCAGCCGGTTCTTCATGCCTCCGCCCGCGTCGCGGTAAGTATACGCGGCGTAGACATAATGATTTTTCTCGAACGCCGGGTCGAGCGCCAGGCCGAGCAGGCCGGACTCGCCCGTTTCGATCACTTCGAGCCGCATCCACGGCTCCGGCGCGAGCGCGTCTTTTTCGATGACGCGGATGCGCCCGGGCCGTTCGCTCAAGAAAACGCGGCCGTCCGGCGCGAACGCGATCGCCCACGGCGTTTGCAGGCCGCGCGCGAACGTCTGGACGTTAGGCTCGGCCGCGTGCGTGATGCCGGCGAAGCCGGCGGTTAGCAGAAAGAAGACGATAGTCCGCAGATTCGGCATAGGCATCACTCGCGCGGAACGCTTTCGATAATCGAGGCGATGATCGCGTCGGCGCCGACGCTTTCAGCCTCGGCCTGGAAATTCATGATGATGCGGTGGCGCAGCGCCGGATAAACCACCGCCGCGATGTCTTCGTGGCTGACGTGCACGCGTCCCTCTACGAGCGCGTTGCCCTTGGCGCCGAGAATGATCGACTGCGCGCCGCGCGGGCTCGACCCGTACCGCACGTAACTTCTGACCGGCGCGATCGCGCCGTTTTTTTTCTCGCTGTTCGGCTGCGTCGCGTGGACGAGACGGACGACGTACTGCTCCAGCGGGGGAGCGATGAGAACCTGTCGCAGCAAGAGCTGCATGCGCGCGATGGTCGCGGGCGCGCCTTCGGCGAGCACCGCTCCGGCGTCCGGCTGTCCGGCTCTTGTCGTGCGGTGGAGAATTTCCGTCAGCTCCTCCGGCGTCGGCTGCTGCACCAGGAGCTTGAAGAAAAAGCGGTCGAGCTGCGCCTCCGGCAATGGATAGGTGCCTTCCAGCTCGATCGGATTCTGCGTCGCCAGCATCATGAAGGGCGCTTCCATTGGATAGGTCACGCCGAAAGCGGTGATCTGGCGCTCTTCCATCGCTTCGAGGACGGCCGACTGTGTCTTTGGCGTCGCGCGGTTGATCTCGTCGGCCAGGACGAGATGCGCGAAGATCGGTCCCTGCTTGAACTGGAAATCGCGCCTGCCGTCGGTTTCCGAGAGCACCTGCGTGCCGATGATATCCGCCGGCATGAGATCGGGCGTGAACTGCACGCGCTTGAACGAAAGCCCCAGAGCGCGGCTGAGCGACTTGACGAGCAGCGTTTTGCCGAGGCCGGGCGCGCCTTCGAGCAGCACGTGACCGCCGGCGAAAAACGCGATCAGCACTTTGCGGACGATATTCGCGTGGCCGACGATGACTTCTTTGATCTCCGCCTCGATGCGGCAGAAGATTTCTTTGAATTCGGATGGGTCCATCGCTACCGTATGAGGCCGCGGTATTCAAGCGGCAGCATCTGCTTTTCGGCGGCGGCCTGAGGCTCGTCGGGACGCGCGAGCGGGGCGTTCGCGCTTGGGACGGCGTCCGGCGATTTCTTTCCTCGCGCCTCGCGGCTGCCGCTGGCAACGCCGCCTGCTTCCTCGGGAAGCTGAACGATCACGTAGCGAAGATCTTTTTCGTTCAGCTCGCCCGAGACTTTCTCTCCCGGCGCCGCGAAACGCGCCGGAGATTTATCGCCGGACCCACCGGATTGCTTTGCGCCGTCTCCGGGCTGGTTTTTCGCGCCGGTCGTAGATTTGATGTCGCCGCCTTCGGCCTCGCGCTTCTTTTCTTCCGCGGTTTGGTTTTCTTCGTTCGTCTCGCCGGGTTTTACTCGTGAGCCGTCTTTAATCGAGGAATCGGACAGCTGCGAAGTTTTGTCCCCCTGCGCGGCGAATTGCGGCTCGCTCTTTTTCTGCTGCGAGCGATCGAGTGTCTTGCCGGCGGATTTCCCTTCTTTAGGTTCTCCTGGACCGTAGCCGCCGCGGTTATCGGGCTGCCGGGTCGCGCCGCTCCCGTCGCCCTTACCGGAGCCCGCGCCGCTGCCGTCGCCTTTGCCCTGCGTCAGCCAGGGGAGGCTCAAGGGATTCCTTGTCTCCCGCATCTTTTTTTTGATCGCTTCGGCGGCGTCATGCAGAGGGGCGGTATCGGCGCCCCGGTTTTGTTCGATCACGATGCGATCTTCGAGCTTGTTCAGAGCGTCGTCTACGATCGCCTGTTTATCTTCCGCGGAGAGAGACTGCCGCTGCAGTTTTTGCGCGGCGCCTGAAATGTCGGCGGCGAGGTCCGCGAATCGCGGCTCCTGCGCGAGCCGCTTCGCCGCCGCGGCGACCTTTTCGCCGGGACCGGGAAAGAATACCGGCAGCCACTCGAAAGCGAGCTGAAAGACGATCACGGCGGCGAGCGCCGCGATCAGTGAATTGAAGATCGACCGCTCGCCGGAAAACGGAAAGTCCCGTCTGAAGTCGATGCGCCGCGCCAGCGCGGCGGCTTCCGTTCTCAGCCGAGCAATGAATTCCGCCGGACCGGCGTCGCCGATCGTTGCCAGCGTGACGAAGCGCTCCTCGCCGTGCGATTTCTCATCGGCCAGCCGCGCCGCGGCGAGCCCCGACGGCTCGCGCCGGCGAAACCGCGCCGCTGTGAGGGCGGCCGCGGCGATCAGAAACGCCGCTGCCGTAATCATTACGGCATCGGGTCCGAGCCACGCGAACCGGTAGAGAAAATAGACGATGTACCAGGCGGCGAGGAGCGGCGGGATAAAAAACAACGCCGAGCGCCACAGCGTCTGCGCCGCGAGACGCCGGCGGAGCGAGCCCATGAGTTCCTCGGGCGCCGCGGGAACGCTCATCCCACGAATATAGCACGGCGGGACTGTCAGAAAAGCGAATCAGCCGGCGCGGCGCTTGAGCGGACGCTTATCTCCGGCCTGCTTCGCCGGCGGTTTGTCGCCGCCGCCAAGGTAGGTTTTTACGCCGGCGTTGTGCTCCGCGAGCTCGACGGAGAAAAGATGCGATCCGTCGTTCTTCGAGACGAAGAAAAGGTACGGCACCGCCGCGGGCGCGAGCGCAGCTTTGAGCGCCGGGAGTCCGGGATTGCAGATCGGTCCCGGCGGCAGGCCCTTGATCCGGTAGGTATTGTAGGCGCTCGGATTTTTAAGATCCTTATGCGTGATGATCTTCGGCGCACCCTCCATGCCGTAGACCGCCGTCGGGTCGCTCTGGAGCGGCAAACCGATCTTCAACCTGTTGTAGAATACCGCCGAGACGAGCGGCCGCTCGTTCGCGTTGCCGGTCTCTTTTTCGATCATCGATGCCAGCGTCAGGAGCTCGTGCGGCGTGAGTTGAGACTTGGACTGCGCCAGCAGCGGATCGACCGCGCCGTGAAACTGCTCGACCATCGCGGACACCACCTCGGTCTCCGTCATGCCTTCGGGAAAGTAATACGTGTCGGGAAAAAGATAGCCTTCGACGCCTTTGTCGGCGAGGCCGAGGTTCGCGAGCAGCTCGGGATTGGCGGCGGCGGCGGTGAATTTTTCCCGGTCGCCGACCTTCGCGTCCGCGAGCAGCGCCGCGATCTCCCGGACGTTAAGACCTTCGGGGACGGTGACGCGATGAAACAGCCCGAGCCCGGGGATCATCCGCTTCATGACGGCGGCGGGCGCCATCGGCAGATCGAAGCGGTAGACGCCCGAATGGATTTTTTTGTCGAGGCGCCAGAGCCGCGCCCATAACGAAAAAGCTTTTTCGTGCGGGATCGCTCCCCGGTCGCTCAGTTTCCGCACGACGGAAGCGAACGGCTCGCCGCGCTCGACTTTGACGGTTACGGTCTCCGCCTTGTGCAGCGGCGGGAAAAAAAGCGCGTTGACGGCGAGACCGCTGAACAGAAGCGCGGAAACCAGGAGCGCCAGGAGGGTGACAAAAAAATATTTCAGGGATCCCCCTGGCGCGAACGCGGGCGGGTCAGTTCTCCGTCAGATTGGTCTTCATCCAGCCCTCGATCTGTTTGAACCAGCCCGCGAAGGGATCCTCGCCGGGCTCGGGCGCGAAATAGGCCTTGCGCATGTAATCGAGGGCGCCGGAGTAATATTCGAACTTTTTCGAGAGTTCCTGGAAGAGGATGAATCCCGTTCGATAGAGCGACAGATCGAGCTCGGAGACGGTCCAATAAGAGCGCTGCCCCTGCTCGAGGTAGTATTCGAGGTAGCCGCATTTTTCCACGTGCGTGCGGAAAACGCCGCTCATGAACAGCGTGTAGTCGCCGAGATACTTGCGCAGCTCGCGTTCCTGGATGACGCTGTTTTCGACCGCCGGGTCGCTCGTCTCGTTGAGCATATCGACGACGCTGTCGAGCTTTTTGCCCGCCTGCGAGCGGATGCGATAGAGGTTGTTGGTGCTGGCGAAATCGGTGAGAACGTCGGCGACGTAGCGCGCGACGGTCGCGTCGTTGATGCCGAGCTGCCAGAAGCTCCGGCGCGTCATCTCGTGAAAGAAGTGGTTTAAACGCTCGTTAGAGACTTTGCTTTCCTTCATCAGCGTTTTTCCCCTCATTCGTACTCTATGATACCAAACAGGCCGAGTTTTGGGAAGAATTCTTTCCTCCATTCCCACTCGCGCAGCGCGACGGTATAATGAAGGACCGCTTTGACTAGGTCGATTCGAGGAGGAACGCGCATGGGAAGGGATCTTAAGGAAGCTTTCTTCCGTCTGGACGGCGCCTGGGCGTCGTTCGAATTGATGTCGATCCGCAAGCGCGATGATTATTTAAAGCCGTTTCGCGTGCTCAAGTGTAAAATCGACGATCAGGTCGATTTCCAGGCGGTCGACGAGTCGCGCAGCTCCACGGAGGCGTCCGTCTTGATCGAGATCTTCGGCGAGGAGGAATTGGTCGCGGCCACCGGCCGCGGGCCGGTGCACGCCGTCGATAACGCGATGCGGAAAGTTTTGGAGCGGCATTACCCGCAGCTCTCCGAGGTGCGGCTCGAAGAATTCGACGTCCGCCTGCTGAATACCGGCGAAGTTCCCGAAGACGACGAGCCGGGCTTTGCCGCTCCCGTGCGCGTGCTCGGCATCTTTACCGACGGCAGGGAGCGCTGGGGCACCGTCGGCGTCGCCGAGGATATTCTTCAGGCGAGCGTCGAGTGCATTATCGACGGGCTGGAATGGAAGCTCCGCGGCGAGCACAAACATTGATGTTGTCGCGGGCTGAACGCGTCTCATCGGGCCGACGCGATGGGCCTGCGGTACGCTCGTCCGATGATTACGCTCGATGAGACAGTGTCGACGCATCGGCCCTGCGAGTCGCATCCAGCCGCGCGCGGTACATACCGTTCGACAAACGTTGTAGTTCTGTTGTTTGCCGCGCTGCTGATCACCGGCTGCCCCATGGATGAAAAATTCATCTTTTTCCCGAGCGCGGAAATCGAATCGACGCCGAAAAATTTCGGCGTCGATTACGCAGACGTCTACTTTACAACCGCCGACGGCGTGAAGCTCAACGGCTGGCTCGCGCTCAAGCCCGGCGCGCAGACGACGCTGCTCTGGTTTCACGGCAACGGCGGCAACATCAGCCACCGCGCGCGCGGATTAAAGCCGCTGCGCGATAGGCTCGACGCGAACGTCTTCATGATCGACTATCGCGGCTACGGACGCAGCGAGGGGTCGGCTTCCGAGAAAGGAACCTACGAAGACGCCGAAGCGGCGTTGAGTTATTTAACCGGCCGCAGCGATATCGATTCGAAACGGATCGTTTTCTTCGGCCAATCGTTGGGCTCGGCGGTGGCAGCCGATCTGGCGGGCCGGCACGATTGTCTGGCGATCATTCTCGAAGCGCCGTTCGCGTCGATTCCGGCGATGGCGAAGGCGATCTATCCGTGGCTGCCCGTCGGCGCGCTGATCAGGACGCGCTACGACGTGATCGAGAAAGTGAAGAAGATCAAAGCGCCGCTGCTCGTCGTGCACGGCGATAAAGACGACATCGTGCCGTTCGAGCAGGGAAGGCGCGTGTTCGACGCGGCGACCGGCCCGAAAGAATTTCACGCGCTCGGCGGCGCGCATCACAACGATACGTTCGAAGTGGGCGGCGACGCGTATTTCCAAGTCATGAGAGATTTTATCGAGAGAGCGGGTAATAGCAGAAAGTAAGAATTCGGCTGCGTCGCGGCCCGAGATGACGGGTAGCGCGGCCATCAAGCGGCGACACTGATCTCTACGATATCCGGCGATGGGATGGGAAGCTTTTGCGATTTCCGGACTTCGATGATTCCTTCGATAGCCTCTTGTATGTTCTTGAGTGCTTCATCGCGCGTCTTGCCCTGAGAAACATAGCCGACCTTGCCGAGCAATTTCGCAGCTACGCATAAAACATTCGCTGCCCCGATCGATTTAATTTCCCACCGCTTTAAATTTCTGCACCCTGCGGCCGCCGACGGTCTCGCCGACGAAGAGGTCGCCCCTGGAGTTCATCGTGATCGTATGGAGGAACGTGAACTCGCCGGCCATGTGGCCGAGCGTGCCGAAACCCGCCTGGCTCTGGCCGCTCGCGCGGTCGAGCGTCCAGATGACCTCGTTCACGCCGTCGGCGACGTACATCGTCTTCTGCGCCGGGTCGCGCGATAGATGGATCCACCACGGCGAGCCGTTACCGGGCAAATCGGCGCGGCGGCGCTTGATGAAGATGTTCTTCTTGAAATTGCCCGCTTTGTCGAATACCTGGATGCGCTTGCCGTCGCGGTCGCAGACGTACAAAAGGCCGTCGTTGCTGAGCACGACGCAGTGCACGATGCCGAGAAAAACGCCGCCGGCGTTCGCCTCGGCCTGCTCCTTCGTCGCCTGACGGCCGAACTGCCGAACGTATTTGCCCTCGCGGTCGAAGACGACGACGCGCCGGTTGCCGTAGCCGTCGGCGATGTAAACGTCGCCGTTCGCCGGATCGACCGCGAAGCTTGCCGGCCGGTTGAGCAGCGTATGGCTCGCGTTCAACGCGGCGGCTTTCTGGCTGCCGTCTTCGGTATCGAATTTACCCTTCGCGCCGATTTGCAGCAGCAGCTTGCCGTCGCGCGAATACTTCTGCGCGATGGCGTCGGCGTTGCCGCCGATCCAGATATTTCCCTCGGGGTCGAAATAGCAGTCGTGAATGCCGCTCGGGACGATCTTCGGATCGCCCCATGAATTGACGACGTTGCCGTCGGGGTCGAACTCGATGACGGGCGGCGCGGGCCGGCCGACCTCTTTTTCCGCCGGCGTGAGGTTCGTCGCGTCGGCGGTCCGGCTAACGATGAAAACGTGGTCGTTTTTGTCGACGCAGGTGCCGCCGACGTTGCCGGTTACCCAATCGTTGGGCAGCGGCTTGGGCCAGAAGGGGTCCACTTTAAATTGGCTCGACTGCGGCGCGGCCTGACCGCGAAGCAGATCGCTTTCGTGGGGAAAAGGAAGTCCCATCGCCAACGCGAAGGCGCCGGCGGCCGCGAAAAAGCGGATTGACCTATTCACAATGTTCTCCTTTCCGGCCGAATTTGCGGCTCAGGTATACAACGAGCAGGCGCGATTCGCCAGATGGAAATGAAGGTGGCAAAGCTCGCGTGAGCTAGACTTCGCACCCGCATTTGGCCTATATAAATTGGGTTCTCGCCGGAGGAAATCCCATGGCCCAAGCGCACTCGGCTTTTGTCCAATCGCTCGACAAAGCGGTCGCTACTTGCAGCGCCAATCTCAAGTGGGCGGCCTACTCCAAAGACCATCTGGCGATCAGCGGCGCCCGCGCGCTGATCCAGAATTGGAGCACGTTCACGCGCCATAGCCGGCGCTGCTGGGCTTACGTCGTCGGCAACTGCCCGCACGTCGAGGTCCGGAAGTTCATCGTCACGGAAAATCTCTACGAGGAGGAAGCGCTCGAGGGCCATTCGCATTTCGAGCTGCTCGTGCGCATGGGAATCGCCGTCGGCCTGACGCGCGAGCAGATCGAGCACGCCAAGCCGCTGCCCACGACCGTCGTGGCGCTGCACGCCTGGGAGGCGCTGACGAAAAACCGCACCTGGTACGAAGGGCTCGCGGCGAAGGCGGTGCTCGAGCGCACCAACGACCGAAACTGCGGCAATTTTTCCGCGCTCGAAGCCGAGCGCTGGATGCGCCAGCTGAAGCTCACGCCGCACGAGGCCGAGTTCTGGCTGCTGCACGATTCCGTCGATCAGGTCCACGGCGGCGGCTCGTTCGAGCTGCTGGAGAAATACCTCAAGACCGATACTGAGAAGGAGGCCGCAATCCGCGCGGCGGAAGAATCGATGATGGTCTGGAAGGTCTACCTCGACGGCATCTGCGACTCCGTGGCGGGCAGCAATCCGACGATGGAGCTGAGGTATGGCACGGCCTGAGCCGAAGGCGAAGGATTTAAAAGCCTTCGACGAGGAGCTCAAAGCCCTCCACATGACGGGGCAGTGGGCGTACGAGGATCTGCTCGTACGCGCCGTCGGCGGGCCCAAGCCCAAAGGCGATCCCTACATCTGGCCGTGGGAGATGGTCTATCAAAAGCTGCTCGAGGCGTGCGAAGCGATGCCCGAGAGCGAGACCGCGCGGCGCAGCCTGCTGTTCGAAAATCCCGGCCTCACCAATCACGGCACGACGCACACGCTGCTCATGGGCATCCAGATGATCAAGCCCGGCGAGCATGCCTGGGCGCATCGCCACACGATGGCGGCGATCCGCTTCATCATCCAGGGCGACGGCGACGTCTTCACGACGGTCGACGGCGAGATGTGCCCGATGGAGAATTACGACCTCATCCTCACGCCCAAGTGGACCTGGCACGATCACCGGAACGCGACCGGCAACAGCACGATCTGGCTCGACGCGCTCGACGTGCCGCTGATCCTCGCGCTCAACCAGCCGTTCTACGAGCCGTATCCCGGCAATCAGCTCCAGCCGCTAAAGGAAGAGAACCAGGCGTTTCAAATCCGCGCCGGCGCGCTGCGTCCGGCATGGGAGCGGCGCAAGTCGGTCGATTTGCCTTTTCGCTACCGCTGGAAGGAGACCGAGGCGGCGCTGAAGGCGCACGCGGGGAGCGCGGGCAGCCCGTACGACGGCGTCGCGCTCGAATACGTCAATCCCGTCGCCGGGACTTCCACGCTGCCGACGCTCGGCTGCTGGATCCAGATGCTCCGCGCCGGCGAGCGCACCAAGAAACACCGCCACACCTCCAGCGCGATGTATTTCGTCGTGCGCGGCGAAGGCAAGAGCGTCGTCGGCGATACGACGCTCGAATGGAAGCGCCACGACTCGTTTGTCGTGCCCAACTGGGCGTGGCACGAGCACGCGAATAATTCCAAGTCCGACGACGCGATCCTTTTCTGCGTCAACGACATTCCGATTCTTAACGCCTTCGGCCTCTACCGCGAGGAGCCGGAGAACTCTCTCGGCTCCGCTGCCGCGCCGCAGGTCCCGCCGGTGCGCGCCAAAGCCTGATTCCCATGCCCGATCTACGCGAGTGGCTCCAGCAGGTCGACCGTATGGGCGAGCTGGAAAAGATCGACGGCGTCGATTGGGATTTGGAGCTCGCGACGATCGCCGAGCTCGCCAACGAAAAATTCGCCGCGCACGAGCGCGCGCGCCCGGCGCTGCTCTTCGACAAGATTAAAGGCTATCCCGAAGGCCGCCGCGTCGCGGCGAACCTCGTCTCGTCGGTCGGCCGCCTCTCGCTCACGCTCGGGATGGACCCCGCGCTCGGCGATTTCGATTTCATCCAGCAGTGGCGCCGCCGCGCGAAAGATATTAAAGCGATCGATCCCGAGACCGTCAAAGACGGCTCGCTGTTCGAGACCGCGATCCGCGGCGCCGACATCGATCTGCTGCAATTTCCCGTGCCGCGCTGGCACGAGCTCGACGGCGGCCGCTACATCGGCACCGACGACCTCGTCGTGACGCGCGACCCCGACGACGGCTGGGTCAACGTCGGAACGTATCGCGTGATGGTCTACGCGAAAGACCGCATCGGCCTGCACATGTCGCCGGGCAAGCACGGGCGCGTGCACCGCGACAAATATTTCGCCGGCGGCAAGCCCTGCCCGGTCGCGATCTCGTTCGGCCACCACCCGATTTATTTTCTCGTCGCGTCGACCGACGCGCCGTACGGCGTGAGTGAATACGCCTATGCCGGCGGCATTCTCGGCAAGCCGGTCGACCTCGTCGCCGGGCCGCTGACCGGCCTGCCGCTGCCGGCCGATTCCGAGCTCGCCATCGAAGGCGAGGTGATTCCCGGCGAGACCACGGTCGAGGGGCCGTTCGGGGAGTGGACGGGATATTACGCGAGCAGCCAGAACGAGCCGGTGATCCGCGTGAACGCCGTCTATCACCGGCGCGATCCGATCCTCTGCGGCTTTCCGCTGCTCAGGCCGTCGAGCGGCGACAATCTGCATTCGTGTCTCATGCGCGCGGGCTTTCTCTGGAACGCGCTCGACGACGCGGGGGTGCCCGACGTCAAAGCCGTCTGGGTGCATCCGGCGGCGGGCAGATTCATGACCGTGCTCGCGATCCGCCAACGTTATCCCGGCCACGCGCGCCAGGCCGCGGTGATCGCGAGCCAGTGCCGCGCCGGCGCGTACCTCGGCCGCTACGTCGTCGTGGTCGACGACGATGTCGACATCACGAAGTCCGACGAAGTCATCTGGGCGCTCGGCACGCGCAGCGATCCGTCGCGCTCGATCGAGATCATCGACCGCTGCTGGAGCGGGCCGCTCGACCCCGCGATCCCGCGCGAGGAGAAAGGCTTCAGCTCGCGCGCGCTGATCGACGCGACGCGCCCGTACGAGTGGCGCGACAAGTTCCCGCTCGTCTCCGGCGCGAGCGCGGCGCTGAAAGAAAAAGTCAGCAAGAAGTGGTCGAAGCTTTTGGACGAGCGCGTCCGTAATAAACGTCCATGAAAATAAATTTCATCGCCGCGCTGTTTTTTTCGCTGCTCTCAGTCGCCGATGCCGGCGCGCAGCAATTGACCAAAGTCCCGATCAGCTACTCCAGCAGCGGCATCACTTCGATCGAATTTTTCATCGCCAAGGAGAAAGGCTACTTCAAGGAAGAAGGCCTGGAGCCGCAGCTGATCCAGATGTCCGCCAACGCCGCGATCGCCGCCGGCATCACCGGCGAGCTCGCGGGGTTAAGCTCGATCGGCAGCGCGATCCGCGCCGTGCAGCGCGGCGCGCCGCTCACCGCCGTTTCCGTCAGCCTGCGCCGCCCGCTCTTCTGGCTCATCGCCCGCCCCGAGATCAAGACGATCAAGGATGTCAAAGGCAAGATCATGGGCATCGTCACGATCGGCGGCAGCCAGCATACCGCCGCGCGCAAGCTGCTCGCCTATCACGGCCTCGACCCGGACAAGGACATCAGCTTCATCCAGGCGGGCGAGGAGGCGCGCCAGCTCCAGGCTCTCGTGACGAACGCGATCCAGGTCTCGGCGATCAGCCCGCCGTGGGTGCTGATCGGCCGCGACAAATTCAAGATGAACATTCTCGACAGCTCGATCGACAAGTTCGCATCCATCCAGAACGGCCTCACCGTCAATAACAAGCTGCTCGCGGAGAATCCGGCGCTGGTGAAGAAGATGCTCCGCGCCAAGGCGCGCGCCGCGCGCTACTTCGCCGAGCATGAGCGCGAGATGAGCGAGCTGCTGGCGAAGATGTGGAATACCGACGTGCCCACCGCGCTGGAATCGTACCGCATGTCGAAGCCGGCGTTCACCGTGAGCGGCATTCCGTCCGACGAGGAGATCAAGGAATATCTCGCGCTCGACGCGCAGATTTTGAAATTGCCCGAGCCGCTGCCGGCGTCGAAGGTCTTCGACTTTTCATTGCTGCGTGAAGTAAATAAAGAACTGGGAATTAAATAACAGTGTTGAGTTTTGAGTGTTGAATGCAATACAAATGCTAGAGCAGTCGGACGCGATCTTTAATTCACAACTCAAAATTCGAAACTCATAACTTTTTTTGGGGGAAACATGGCCAAAAGTGCGGCGAAGATGAGGCGGATCGGGCGCGGCTACGCCGATCTGCGCGACCATATCGAGGCTCTGGAGCGCGCCGGCCTGCTCGTGCGCGTCAATCGACTCATCAACAAGGACACGGAGATGCACCCGCTGGTGCGCTGGCAGTACCGCGGCGGGCTGCCGGAAAAAGACTGGCGCGGCTTCCTCTTCGAGAACGTGACCGGCGTCAAAGGGAAGCACTACGACATTCCGGTCGCGGTCGGCGTCATGGCGGGCTCGAAATACATCGTCGCGGTCGGGCTCGACTGCGACGCCGACGGGATCGCCGACAAATGGCAGAAGGCGTTCCGCGCGCCGGTCGAGCCGATCATGGTGAAAAGCGGCCCGGTCCAGCAAATCGTATATACCGGCGCCGACGTGAAGCGCAGCGGCGGCCTCGACCAATTTCCCGTGCCGATCTCGACGCCCGGCTTCGACGGCGCGCCGTTCTTCACCGCCGGCCACTGGATCACCAAAGACCCCGACACCGGCGTCCGCAACGTCGGCAATTACCGCGGCCACTTGAAGGCGAAGGACCGCGTCGGCATCTTCCCCGGCCCGGGGCAGCACGTGCTCGCGCACTGGCAGAAATGCAAGGCGAAAGGCATTCCATTGCAGGCCGCCGTCGTCGTCGGCCCGCCGCCGGTCGTCTCCTATGCCGCGGTGCAGAAGGTGCCGTACGGCGTCGACGAGATCGCCGTCGCCGGCGGCCTCGTCGACGAGCCGATCCGGCTGGTCAAATGCAAGACCGTCGACATCGAAGTCCCGGCCGACGCCGAGATCGTCATCGAAGGCATCCTGCCGACCGATACGGTCGAGCCCGAGGGGCCGTTCGGCGAATCCCACGGCTACATGCACCCGCGCATGATGAACCCGTTCATGCAGGTGACCGCGATCACGCGGAAGAAAAATCCGATCCTGGTCTCGTGGACGAGCCAGGTGACGCCGAGCGAATCGAGCATCATCAAGCGCGTCGGCTACGAGCCGTTGTTCCTGAAACATCTCAAAGGCGAGCTCGGCATCAAGAGCGTGACCAAGGTCGCGCTGCACGAGCCGCTGACGAACCTGCGGAAGCTCATCGTCGTACAGCTCAAAAAACCGACCGAAGCCGAGACTTGGCGCGCGCTCATGGGCGCGGCGACATTCCATCCCGGCGTCGGCAAGTACATCATCGCGGTCGACGACGACATCGACCCGTGGGACATGGACATGGTCATGTGGGCGCTGAGCTACCGCTCGATGCCCGCCGACGACGTGCAGATCCTGAAGAGCCGCGAGCGCGGCCACGGCCCGCCGTTCTCGCGCGACGATGAGCCGGTCGAGACCCGCCAGGCGGACGAGTCCGCGATGCTGATCAACGCGATCCTGCGCGACAAGTTCCCGCCGGTCTCGCTGCCGAAGAAGGAATACATGGAGAACGCGCGCAAGATCTGGGAGGAGCTGGGCCTGCCGCGGCTCGCGCCCAAGAATCCCTGGTACGGCTACGAATTGGGCGACTGGGACGACGAGCTGGAGCAGGAGGCGCGCAACGCGATGAAAGGCGATTATCTGATCAACGGGGAGAAGTTAAAGGGGCAACGGAAAAAGATTTAGTTTCAGGTTCGGAGAGATTCTTCGCTGCGCTCAGAATGAGAGAACGAAACCGTTTTTGTGTCACATCCTGAACGAAGTGAAGGATCTCTCCGAGATCGTTTTCGGTAGGGGCGGTTCGCGAACCGCCCCTACATTCTTTCGACCATGAAAGCCGCCGAACTTGCGCCGCTGAAAAAAGATTTCGTCACCGCCCTGCGCATCATCGCGCGCGAGGGGCTTTCCGACGCGTTCGCGCACCTGAGCGCGCGCGTCGGCGATAACAAGATGCTCTTCATGCCGCGGAAGAGTCCCGCGCTCGTGAAGAAACAGGAACTCTTCCTCGTCGATTTCGACAAGGCCGTGCCGCAGTCGGCCGTGCACCAGGCCGTCTACAAGGCGCGGCGCGACGCCGGCGCGGTGTTTCACTTCCACTCGGAGCACGTGATCCTGCTCACCGTCGTGGGCGAGACCGTGCGGCCGATGCACAACTACAGCGCGATCTTCCACGAGGGCGTGCCGGTCTTCGAGGGCGCGGGGCAGGTCGAGACGCCCGAGCGCGCCGCGGGCATCGCGAAGCTGCTGGGTAATGCCAAGGCGATCCTGCTGCGCGGCCACGGCGCCGTCGTCGTCGGCAAAACGATCCGCGAAGCCGCGATCCTCGCGCTCTATCTCGAAGAATCCGCGCGCCTCCAGGCCGAGGCGATGAAGCTCGGCAAGCCGATTTTCCTCGACCCCGCCGCCGCCGAAAAAGTCGCCCGTCAGACTTTCAAGCCGAAATCGACCGAGAGAGCGTGGGAGCACTATTCGGCGGCGGTGAAGAATTAACTGGTGCGAAGAATGTGAAAAGCAGACGCGACGCTGAAGTTAAAAACCTACGGTTTCAGCGCGATGATCTTACCGTTCTCTTCGATGTAGATCGGTGTGCCGTGCATGCGGGCGGTTTTATGCGCGACTTTCGCGGCGCGCCGGAGCGCGCGGCCGACGGCTCTGACTCTCTCTTCCGGATCGTCGCGCAGCTTTTTCTGTTTGCTTCTGTTCATGTTTGTTTCTGAATCAATCGCGGCTTAGCACCGGAGTTATCATACACCATCCAGGAATCGGCTAAAACCCGGTATGTTTCGGTGAAGTTTCTCCAACTACGTTTAAACCGTCTGAGTACGTCTGCGCGCGGAACGTTGTGCCCGCCGAGTTTGACGCGAGCGGCGATGCGCCGGAGCGCTAGACGGGGCGAAGAGATGCGAAGATAGACGATCTCGATGTGATATCCGTCCGTCCAGCGCTTCAATCGCGCGAGTAGTTGCGGCCCGCGAGCGTGCTCTCGAACGCGAAGTCCTCGCGCTCCGATGCCAAGCGATCCAACTCGCCCAGGAATGTCCGCCCCGCTACGATCGCAGCAAGCTCAGGTCGGAGCGACAAACCGCTGGCGATCCGATCGGCGTTGACGAAGTGAACGACGCCGACGTCTTTAAAAAGATATTCTTGCGCGAAGGTCGTTTTGCCGGCGCCGTTCGGACCGGCGATGATGATGCAGAGCGGAGATCTCGCCGTGGGTTTCCCCACTTGCACTACTTCACCGCCCCGACGGTGAATCCCGCGATAAATCTATCCACGATCAGGTTGTAGAGGATCGCGACGGGGACGCCGGCGATGAAGCAGCCGGCCATGAGCGAGCCCCAGAAGTAGACGTCGCCGTGGACGAGGAAGGTCGGCACGCCGATGCCGACGGTGAAGTTGTGCGCGGAGGCGATAAACGTCACCGCGTAGACGAACTCCTGGAGCACGAGCGTGAAGCTGAAGATCGCGACCGTGAGAATGCCGGAGGACGAGATCGGCACGACGACCTTGAAGAACGCCGCGAGCCGGCTGTAGCCGTCGACCATCGCCGCCTCTTCGACGTCTTTCGGGATCGCCTTGAAAAATCCCATCATGAGCCAGGTCGAGAACGGCACGGTGAACGAAGGGTAGACGAGCACGAGCGACCACAGCGAGTCGTCGAGGTGGAGATTTACGATCACGCGCGAGAGCGGGATGAAGAGCAGCGTCGGCGGCACGAGGTAGGTGAGAAAGATGCCGATGCCGAGCTTCTCGCCGAAGCCGCCGGTGAGCCGCGCGAGCGCGTAGCCCGCCGGCACCGCGAGAGCGAGCGTGATCGCGACGACCATGGCGCCGACGAACGCGGTGTTGAGCAGCCACTGAGCGTAGAGCGTGTCGGTGAAGAGACGGTGGACGTGCTCGAGCGTCGGCGGATCGTAGAAGAGAAATGGATTGTGCTGGAGGTTGTAGAGATCGCCGGTGGTCTTGAACGCCGTGATCAGCATCCACGCGAACGGGAAGGCGAGGAAAAACGTGATCACGCCGAGAATCGTCCAGCGGGCGGCGCGCGCGCCGAGCTGTTTGCCGCGCTCGCTCACTTCAGATCACCTCCGTGCGCCGCGCGATGCGCAGAAACGCGAGCGCGACCGCGAGCAAGAGCGGAAATAAAAACAGCGCGATTGCCGCGCCCTCGGCGAGGTCGCCGCCGGCGATGCCGGTGTAAAACGCGAGGCTCGCGAGCACCTGCGTCGTGTCGTACGGACCGCCGCGCGTGAGATTGTAGATGATGATCATGTCCGTAAACGTGAAGATGAGGCCGAACAGCAGAGCGATCAGGCTGATCGGCAGGATCAGCGGCAGCGTGACCTGAAAGAAGCCGCGCCAGAAGCCCGCGCCGTCGACCGCGGCGGCGTCGTGGATGTCCTGCGGGATCGAGCCGTGGCCGGCGAGCAGGATCACCGTCGCGAGCGGCAGCTGGCGCCAGACGTGCACGGCGATCACCGCACCCATCGCGAGGTGCGGCACCCCGAGCCACATGAACCCGGCGCCGTGGATCAGCCCCGCCATGCGCAGACTCCAGTTGATCACGCTGTAGGTCGAATCGAAGATCCACAGCCAGGCGATCGTGCCGATCGAGATCGGCGCGACCCACGGCAGCAAAATGAAAAAGCGCACGAGCTTCTTGCCGCGGAAGTCGCGCTTCAGCGCGAGCGCGAGCGTGTGGCTCAGCACGATGATGATCGCCTGCGAGATCAGCGCGAACACGAGCGTGTTCTTGAGCGCGGTCTGGAACTTCGGCGTGCCGATGATGCCGGCGAAGTTCCGCAGCCCGACGTAGTCCATCGTGTCGCCGCCGGTCGTCGTGTTGCTGAGGCTGTAGTAGAGCGCCATCAGAAACGGAAAGCCGACCAGCAGCACGATGTAGAGCACCGCCGGGCCGATGAAGAACGCGCCGAGCCATTTCGGGCTGTCGAGAAACGCGCCGGTGGCGCGCGCCCGGGCCGCCGTGGTCGTCTTGGCGATCGCTTCCATCGTTACAACTGGCGCGCCGGCGCGCGCAGCTCGGTCTTGGCGTCGAAAAATTTCAATTCTTTTTGCTCCACGGCGAAATCGTAGGTCTTCTCCGCGTCGATCGGGACCGCCACCGTCGACGGCAGGCGCGCGATGACTTTCTGATCTCCGAATGCGCCGCCGAGCGTGCCGTAGAGGAGCCGGTCGGCGCCGAGATTCTCGACGCGAGTGACCTTGAACGAAAATCCCGTCGACGCGCCGCCGTTCTGCACGCCCTTTGGGAGAAAATGCTCGGGACGGAAGCCGAGAATGTATTCCTCGCGGCGCACGAGGTTCATCGGCGGTGAGCCGACGAAGTGCGCGACGAAGGTATCGGCCGGCTCGTGATAGATCTCGTGCGGCGCGCCGATCTGGCGCACGACGCCCGCGCGCATGACCACGATGCGGTCGCCCAGCCCCATCGCCTCGACCTGGTCGTGCGTCACATAAATTGTCGTCGTGCCGATGCGGCGCTGGAACTGCTGGAGCTCGTCGCGCGCCGAGGCGCGGAGCTGCGCGTCGAGGTTCGAGAGCGGCTCGTCGAGCAGGAAGACGTCCGGCTCGCGCACGACGGCGCGCGCGAGCGCGACGCGCTGGCGCTCGCCGCCGGAGAGCTCGCGCGGCTTGCGCTCGAGCAGGTGGCCGATGCCGAAGAGTCCGGCGGCCCATTCGACCTTCTGCTTGAGCGCGGCGCGGGCGACATGCTGCGCCTTCAGCGGAAAGGCGATGTTGTTGAAGACGCTCATGTGCGGATAGAGCGCATAGCTCTGGAAGACCATCGCGATCTTGCGCGCGCGAGGCGGCAGGTCGTTCACGATCTCGCCGCCGATCAAAAGATCCCCCGCGGTCGGCTTCTCGAAGCCTGCGATCATGCGGAGGAGCGTCGTCTTGCCGCAGCCCGACGGGCCGAGCAGCACGAGAAACTCGCCGTCGCGGGTCGCGAGATCGACGCCGTTCACCGCGGGGACGTGCCCGTAAAACTTCTTGATCCCGCGCGCTTCTACCGTCGCCATAAAAATTTCATCGCCTCATAAAAAAGGAGGCTCCGGGTGGAGCCCCCCTGTGGAACTTCTGCGAAACTGTCCGCGCGGCCGAGTTCCGCGCGCGCTACATCAATTTGCGCTCGCGCCATTTATCCCAGATGCGCTTCGATTCCGCCGCCGCCTCTTTCACCGCATCCTCGGGGCTGAGCACGCCCTGCGCGGCCTTGGCGAACATCACGGGGATGATGAATTTCTGGTAGATCTCGTCGATCGCCGCGTTCGCATAGCCCGGATAGCCGATGTTGGTCGCCCAGTCGAGCACGTCGGACAGCACGAGATACTTGTCCGCGGGCTTCGCCTTGGGATCGTTGGTAAGGAGCTGCTTCAGGTCGGGCACGGTTTTCTGGAAGCAGGGGAAGTCGTAGAATTCGCCGGCGAGAAAGGCCTGGCGGAAATTGCCGATGTAGTCGACGATGAATTTCTTGGCGCCCGGAATGTTTTCGGCGAACTTCCAGATCGTGTAGACGCCCATCACATGCTCGAGCCCGATGCGCCGCACGGGCCCCGCCGCCGCCTTGGCGAGCGCGATTTTTTCCGTGAACGCCGGGTTGTCCTTCTCGCCCGTGCGCGTGATCGAGATCGCGTTCAGCGCGAGCGAGATCGTGCCCGCGAGCATCGCGCGGTTGTTCGACGACGGTTCCCAGGTGAACACCTCCGGCGTCATCGTCTCCTGAAACAGCGCCTTGACGAATTTAACCGCCTCGATCGTATTCTTGGAATTGAGCGTCAGGTTGCCGTTGGCATCCTGCTCGTGCGCGCCGTGCGAGTACATGATCGTGCGCACGGCCATCGAGGTGTCGAGCTCCTGCGCGAGGCCGAGGCCGACGGGAATGTTGTGCTTCTGCTTGATCTTGCGCCCGCCGTCGAGAATTTTTTCCCAGCTGTCCGGCATCACGCCGACCTCGTCCCACAGGTCCTTGCGATAATTGACCGGGTCGGGCGTGAACGACGGCGAGAAGCCGAAATACTTTTTCGTCTTGGGGTTGTAGGTGCTCTTGATCGCTAGGTCGATCGGCTTGCCGTACTTCTTCTCGCACTCGGCGTAGACGTCCTTCATGTCGACGAGCTGGTCTTCGTAGGCCGGCGGCGGCCATTCGAAAAGGATCAGGTCGTGGCCCTTCTTGGCCGAGGCCTCCGCCGCCGCGCGCGCGGGCAGGCCGGCGACGCCGATGTTGTCGACGGTCACCTCGGTGTCGTTCTTCGCGCCCCATTCTTTGACGTAGGTCTCGTTGAACCACTTGTCGAAGGCCGGGACGAAGTGAACCCACTGAAGAATCTTGAGCGTCTTCTTCGCCGCCGCGCCGTAGACTTTGCGCGGCAGCGGCAGGGTCGCGCCGAGACCGGCGCCGACTGCGCCCGCGGCGGTCGCTTTAATGAAATCGCGTCGCGTCCAACCTTTTTTCGCCACGGCGGCCTCCTTTGGCATCCCGGCAGAATCGCCGGCTAATCGGATCAGCAGGTTGCGGCAGGTCCGTCCTCCATATACCCGATGGGTCGGATTCCTTCAAGATCGTTTTGCGCCGCGCGCGAATCGTGCATCGCGCGCCGCCGCCGCATCATTCGCTTTGCGCGAGTTTCGCCGCGAGCCACTTCGCCGTGCGCAGCAGGCGCGCGTCGGCCTCGCGCTGGCCGACGAGCTGGACGCCGATCGGCAATCCATTCTCGGCCTGAAGCAACGGCAGGCTGATCGCCGGCATACCGCAATAGGTCCACAGCGTGCAGAACGATGGATCGCCGGTGGTATCCAGGCCTCTCGGCGCCGCGCCGGGCGCGGCGGGCGTGAGAATCGCGTCGTAGCGCTGCTCGAATAATTCGGCGAAGCTTTCGCTCAGCGGCCCGATGCGGGAGAGCGCGCGCTGGTAATCGACCGCGCGGACTTCGCGTCCGCGCTCGATCTGCCGGCGCAGACCTTCGGAGAGCATGTCGCGGCCCTTGTCGTACTCGCGCTCGAGGTTTGCCGCCATCTCGGCTTCCATGATCGCGCGTTGCCAGCTCCACGCCTCGGCCGCGGAAGGAAACAGCTCGACCTCCTCGACGCGGTCGCCGAGCGCTTCGATCAGCTCGCCGAAGCCCGCGCGCGTGTCGTCGTCGGCGCGCTCCCATATGGGCGTCTTGACGAACGCGAGCATCGGCGGCAGCGGCGGCTCGGCCGCGGCCGCCGCGCTGAAAGGAATCCGCGCGCGCGGACGCGTGTCGGGATCGCGTTCGTCGTAGCCGGCGAGCTCTTCGGCGAGCAGCGCGATGTCGTCGATCGTGCGCGCGAAAAGTCCGACATGGTCGAGCGTGCGCGAGGTTTGCAGCATGCCGCTCCGCGGGATCAAGCCGTGCGTCGGCTTGAAGCCGACGATGCCGCAAAACGCCGCGGGCCGGATCGTCGAGCCGTTCGTCTGGCTGCCGACGGCGAGCGGAACCATGCCGGCGGCGACCGCCGCCGCCGAGCCGCTCGACGAACCGCCCGGCGTGTGATCGGGATGATGCGGGTTGCGCGTCTTCCCCGGCGTGAGAAAGGCGAATTCGGTCGTGACGGTTTTTCCCAGGATCAGCGCACCGGCCGCGCGCAGCCGCGCCACGACGGCGGAGTCGCGCGACGGCGTGCGCCCGGCATAAAGCGGCGAGCCGCGCTCGGTCGGCATGTCGGCGGTGTCGAAGATATCTTTGACGGCGACCGGCACGCCGTGCAGCGGTCCGATCGCACGACCCGACAAGCGCAGCTCGTCCGCCGCCCGCGCCTGCGCCAGCGCGTAGTCGGGGTCGAGAAATTCCCAGGCCTGGATCTGCTCGTCGGTCTCGGCGATGCGATCGAGGCATGCCGCAACGAGCTGCTCGGACGTGACGGCCCCTTCGCGAATCAGCCGCGCCGCCTCGGCGGCTGAAAGCCGATGGAGGTCTTCGAGTGCCATCGCGGCAGTTTTAGCACAAATTCGTGAGTAGTGAGTAGTCAGGCGTTAGTAGTGTAAGGACGGTTCGCGAACCGCCCCTACGAAGGAATGATTAAATGCGGGCTGAAATTATTTCCCGTACAAAAATTCCGGCAGCCAAAGCGTCATGCCCGGCCAGATATACATGAAGGCAAGGCAGAGGCAGACGATCAGCATGTACGGCATCATGCCGGCGAAGATCTGGTTGAGCGTCACCCACTTAGGCGCGACGCCCTTCAAATAAAACGCCGACATCGCGACCGGCGGCGAGAGGAACGCCGCCTGGAGATTCACCGCCACCATGGTGCCGAAGAGGATCGGGTCGATCTGGAAATGGCCGAGCAGCGGGATGAAGATCGGGCAGAAGATGACGATGATCTCGGTCCATTCGAGCGGCCAGCCGAGGAGAAAGATGATCACCTGCGCGATGAACATGAAGCCCAGCGGCGAGAGATTCATCGAGAGCACCCAGCGCTCGATCAGCGACTGCCCGCCGTGAAGCGCAAAGACGGCGGAGAAAAGCGCCGAGCCGACGAACAGCCAGCAGACCATCGCGGTCGTCTTCGCCGTCAGGAAGGTCGCCTCCTTGATGTTTTGTCTCAACTCCGGCGAGGTGCGGAGATGGATCAGCCCGGGGCCGAGCGTGCCGGCGAAGGTCGCGCCGAGCGAGCCCGAGACGATCAACTCGACGAAGTCCGCGTGCGCCCAGCCGAGCAGAACGCCGATGATCGCGCCGCCGAGACTCCACCAGAGCACTTCCTTCAGATAGCGCGCCATAACGGCGAGATAGAGCGCGCCGAGCGCGCCGACCGCCGCCGATTCGGTCGCGGTGCAGATGCCGAAGAGGATGACGGCGAGGACGACGATGGTGAGCACGCCGAGCGGCACGACCGAGGCGCAGAGCTCTTTCAGAATCTCGAACTGCTCGGCGTCCATGCGCCAGAAATAATAGAGCAGCGACAACGCCGAGAGGGCCGCTAGTCCCCAGAACCACTGGAAGAAGTGCGCCGGTATCTCGCCGACGCCTTCCACCCGCGCCTGCGTCTCGCTGCTGAGCTCCTCGGGCTTCGCTTCGGCGGCGCTCGGCTCAGCGGCCGTCGCCTCTTCGGTGGCGGCGCCGAGCTCTTCCGGCTGCTGCTCGACGGGCGCGGCCTCGGCCACGGGCGCCTGGGGCGCCGCGACGGGGGCGGCCGCCGCGGTGATCGGCGGCGGCGCGGAGGCGACCTGCGCGCTGGGCGCCGCGTTATAGATGACCACATACCACCAGCCGGCACCGAACGTGCCGACGGTGAGCAGTACCGGCACGGACAGCGCGACGATATCCTGCAGGATCAGGCCGTAGCTTGCCGCGCCTTTCGCGAGCGCCGGGCGGAACGCCGCCGCGATAAGGCCGGGGACGATACTGCGCGATTTGCCGCGCTCGAGGCGCCTTAGCCATTCGGGAACGCTGACGCGGTATTGATCGTCGGCGAGCTTCGGCGCGATCTTCGGATTCCAGATCGCCCACGCGAGAATGTAGACAAGATAGAGTGCGGTCAAGAAAAAGCCCGGCAGCATCGCCGCGGCGTAGAGCTTCACGATCGACTGGCCGGCGACGGCGGCATAGACGATGATCATGACCGACGGCGGGATCAGAATGCCGAGCGTGCCGCCGGCGGTGATGACGCCCGAGGCGAGCTTGACGTCATAGCCGGCCTTGAGCATCGGCCGGAACGAGATGACGCCCATGAGGACGACGACCGCGCCGACGATGCCCGAGGCGATGCCCCAGAACGCCGAGACGAGCATCGTCGTTATGGCGAGCGAGGCAGGCACGCGGCGGAACGCGAGCTGGACGGCGTGGAACATGCGGTCCACGAGCGCCGCGCGCTCCATGATGTAGCCCATAAAGACGAACAGCGGAATCGAGAGCAGGGTATCGTTCGTCATCACGCCGTACGTGCGCTGGACGACGAGATCGAAGATGTGGTTCTGCCACCAGTGCTGGTCCGGCGCCCAGAAGGCGATGTAGCCGAAGATCATGCCGAGGCCCATGAGCGTGAACGCGGTCGGGAAGCCCATCATGATCGCGATCACGATGAGCCCGAGCATGGTGAGACCGAGTGCCGGATCGCTCATGGCTTCTTCTCTTGATCCTTGTCTTCTTTGATCGCCATTTCGTGGACCACGCCTTCTTCCATGACGCTTCTGTGGCGCGCGGCCTCGTCGATCGCCTTGGCGCCCTCCATCGCGACGCGCCGCGACTCTTCGTCGACGTACGCGCTATGCGAGAGCTGGGTGTCGATGACGTCGATCTCCTCGACGTCTTCCAGGCGCGCCGGCCACTGGCCCGTGCGGATGCATTCGATACAGCGGGCGATCTCGGCGATCCCTTGGATCAACACGAAAATGCCGGCGATGGGAATGACGGTCTTGAAATGATAAACCGGCGGCCCTTCGGCGGTGATATTGGAATGCTCGGCGATGCGCCACGAGTCGGCGGCGTAGCCGTAGCCGGCGTAGATCAGACCGACGATGCCGGGCAGAAAAAACAGTAAATAGAGCAGCAGGTCCAGCGCCGCCTGCGCGCGCGGCTTGAGATAGATGTACACGAAGTCCGCGCGCACGTGGCCCGCGAGCGCGAGCGTGTAGGCGCCGCACATCATGAACAGCGTGCCGTAGAGCATGTTGTTGAAGTCGAAGATCCAGGCGGTCGGCGCGTTGAGGATATAGCGCTTGAAGACCTCGACCGAGACGACGAAGGTGAGCGCGACGATCAGCCACGCGAACGCCTTGCCCGTCCAGTAACTGATCTCGTCGATGGTGCGATAAATGCTCTGCATCGCGATATCCGAAAAAAAAGCCGGCCACCCGCTACATAGCGGATGGCCGGCTCGAGTCGATGGCGAAGGGCATGGGGCTATCCCTTTTTCTCCGCCTTCGCCGCCGGCGCGTCGGGTTTCCCAGCCGGCGCAGGCTTGGCCCCCGGTTTCTTGGCGAAGTAATGATTGTAGGCCAGGCGGCGGTCGACGTACGTATCGAGATCCCATTTGACGGCGCGTTCGGCGAAACGGCGCTGCGAGTCGGCGATCTCCTTGAAGAGCGGATTCGCCGCCGAATATTTCTTCTCGACATCGTCGAAGACGTCGAGCTGCTTTTGCAGCACGGAAACGGGCGTCTTGTAAAAGCGCACCTTATCCTTGGTCTGCAGTTCGACGTAGTCTTTCGAATACCGGTCGATCGCTTTCCACGACATGTCGGCGGACGCCGCGTCGACCGCGTAGGCGATAATCGACCGCATCTTCTCGGGCAGCGAATCGAACTTCGTCTTATTGAACAGGATCTCGAATTGCTCGGCGTTCTGATGAAAGCTTTGCAGCATGCAGATCTTGGAGACGTCCTGGAAACCCAGCGCGCGATCGGAGGAGGCGTTGTTGAACTCCGCCGCGTCGATCAGGCCGCGGTCGAGCGCAGGCACGATCTCGGAGCCGGGCAGGGCGTTGACCGCGGCGCCCATGCCCTGAAAGAGATCGATCGAGATGCCGACGGTGCGGAACTTCATGCCTTTGAAATCGTCGGGCTTGGTGATCACCTTCTTATACCACCCGAGCGGCTGCGTCGGCATCGGACCGTAAGGAAAGGAGACGACGTTGGCGCCGATCGCTTTATGGATCTTGTCTAGCAGCTCCTTGCCGCCGCCGTACTTGTGCCAGGATAGGATCATGTTGGCGTCCATGCCGTACGCCGGACTCGATCCCCAGAGCGCGAGCGCGTTGTTCTTGCCGTAATGGTAGGAGAGGACGCCGTGGCCGCCGTCGAGCGTGCCCTTCGAGACCGCGTCGAGCAGGCCGAAGGCGGGCACGACGGCGCCGGAGGGCAGGACGTCGATCTTGAGATCGCCGCCGGTCATGTCGTTGACCTTCTTGGCGTAGTCGAGGGCGAACTCGTGGAAGATATCCTTCTGCGGCCACGTGCTCTGCCAGCGCATCGTGATCGGCCCCTGGGCCTTGACGACCGCCGGGAAGCCGAGCACGGCGGCGCCGCCCGCGGCCATCGCCGCCTTTAGCACGCTGCGCCGGGAAAGCTTCGAGCTTCCTTGGTCTGCGACCTTCGTCTGAGTGGCCATAAACCCTCCTTTTTTGTTTACGGCGGAACGAATGTGACCAACGCTTATATATAACTTACTTATTCGCGTCAATGAGATATTCAAGCAGTCGCAGGTGGGATTGTCCGCATACGTTTGGGTCGTCCGCGTTTAGTTACGGTGGATATACTATTAAAGTGAATCAGCGTGTTGTAATAAAATTTATATCACATGCCCATTAGCTGGATCGAAATGTTGCTCAGGATGGGCGCGAGCGTATTTCTTGGCGCCGCCATCGGTTACGAACGCGAGCGTATCGGTCGCGCGGCCGGTCTTCGTACTCACTTACTGGTGTCGCTCGCGTCCGCAACTTTTATGCTGGTCTCGACGCAATTCGTTTACTATCAGCATTACACCAAGGAAGATCTCGTCGCCGTGGATACCTCTCGTATCGCGGCGAGCGTCGTGACCGGTGTCGGCTTCCTCGGCGCCGGAGCGATCTTGAGGACCGGCCTCAGCATCCAAGGCCTAACGACGGCCGCAAGCCTATGGCTGGTTTCGGCGGTTGGGTTGGCGGCCGGGGCAGGAATGTTCGCCGAAGCCGTTACAGCGACCATCGTCACGCTTTTTAGTCTCGTGATACTGCGCCGACTCGAAGCAAAAACCAAAGGACCCGCGCAGTAAAAGTTTTGCTCACCGTGCGTTAACCATTCTCCCCGACCTGAATATTGCTATTTGACCGCCGGGTTGCCCTCGGATAGGCTTCTTGCACCATGACTCCGGGCGCCCTCGTCGACGAGCTTCGAACAATCGTCGGCCGGCAGTTCGTCCTGATCGAAAAAGAAGACGTCGTCGTGTACGAGCAGGACGGCTCGATCCTCCAGGCGATGCCGGAGATCGTCGTGGTTCCGGCCGACTCCACTGAAGTCTCGGCGGTCGTGCGCGCGGCGGCAAAGGCCGGCGTGCCGATCGTTCCGCGCGGCTCGGGCACCGGCCTCGCGGGCGGCGCGGTGCCGGCCGAAGGCGGCGTCGTGCTCTCGCTCGCGCGCCTCGACCGCATCCTCGAAATCGATCTCAAAAACCGCGTCGCCGTCGTCGAGCCCGGCGTCATCAATCTCGAAATCACGAAGGCGATCGCGAAAGACGGATTTTTCTACGCGCCGGATCCGAGCAGCCAGGCGGCGTGCTCGGTCGGCGGCAACATCGCGAATAATTCCGGCGGGCCGCACACGCTCGCCTACGGCGTCACTGTCAATCACATACTCGGCGTCGAGGTCGTGCTCGCCGACGGCGAGATCGCCTGGCTCGGCGGCCGCGTGCCGGACACGCCGGGATACGACCTCACGGGCGTTTTCGTCGGCTCCGAAGGCACGATGGGCATCGTCACCAAGGCGGTCGTCCGTCTCATGCGCGGACGCGAGACCGTGCGCACGCTGCTCGCCGTCTTCGAAAAGCCGGAGGCGGCGACGCGCACCGTCGTCGACATCACCGCAGCCGGCATTATTCCCGCGGCGCTCGAGATGATGGACCAGGCGACGATTCAGGCGGTCGAGAAGGGCGCGCCGTGCGGCTATCCGACGGACGCCGCCGCGGTGCTCCTCGCCGAGATCGAAGGCGTGCGCGAGCACGGCGAGCGCGCGATGGCGCTGATCCAGTCGATCTGCCGGCAGAACGGCGCCCGCGAGGTGCGGCTCGCGCAGGACGACGCCGAGCGCCAGCTCCTATGGAAAGGGCGCAAGGGCGCCTTCGGCGCGCTCGGGCTCATCGCGCCCAACTACTATGTCCAGGACGGCGTCGTGCCGCGCGGCAAACTGCCGGAGATCATGGCGCGCGTCGCCGAGATCGCCGCGCGCTACGGGCTCATCATCGCCAACGTCTTTCACGCCGGCGACGGCAACCTGCATCCGAATATTCTCTTCGACATGCGCAAGCCCGGCGAGCTCGACCAAGTCATCAAGGCGGGCGAGGAAATTTTAAAAGCGTGCGTCGCCGTCGGCGGCAGCATCACCGGCGAGCACGGCATCGGGCTCGAAAAGAAAGCGTATATCGGGCTCCTCTTCAACGAGCACGATCTGGAGGCGATGGCGCGCGTGCGCCGCGCCTTCGACGGCACGGGCCGCTTCAATCCGGGAAAGCTGTTCCCGACGCCGATGGGCTGCGGCGAGGTGCGATTAAGTCCCGGGAAAATTCCGCAGGGACTATGGATATGAAAACGTTTCAGGTTTCAAGTCCGGACCTGAAACCAGAAACTTGAAACCGAACATTTTAGCGTGGAACACAAGGACAACATAATCGAAGAAGCCGGCCCGCGTCTGCCGTCTTTGGACGTGCCCGAGCTTTACCAGTGCGTTCACTGCGGGCTCTGCCTGAACGCCTGTCCGACGTACCGCGCGCTGCGCATAGAGTCGGAGTCGCCGCGCGGGCGCATTCATCTCGTGCGCGCCGCCGCCGAAGGGCGCGTCGAATTGAACGAGGGCTTCGCCGACCATCTGAATCTCTGTCTTATGTGCCGCGCATGCGAGAGCGCCTGCCCTTCGGGCGTCAAATACGGGCGCATCGCCGAGGCGGCGCGCGCCGCGATCGGCCCGCCGGGCTCGAAGCTCGCGCGCACGGTCGCGAATCTCGCATTTACACAGCTCCTGCCGTTCCCCTCGCGCCTGAGACTCGCCGCGCGGCTGCTGCGCTTTTATCAGCGGAGCGGCGCGGCGCGGATTGCCGGCAAAATTCTACCCAAGCGCCTGCGCGAGATGAGCGCGATGCTGCCCGCGGTGCCTAATCGTTTCTTTGTCCCTGAGGTCGAAGTCTTTCCTGCCATCGGCGCGCGCCGCGCGCGCGTCGGCATGCTCGGCGGCTGCGTGATGAGCGTGCTTTTCTCCGAGATCGACGCGGCGACGCTGAGAGTGCTGAGAAAAAACGGCTGCGAGGTCGTGCTACCGAAAAGGCAGGTGTGCTGCGGCGCTCTGAACGTCCACAACGGCGAGACGGCGGCGGCGAAGGAGATGGCGCGGCGCAACATCGACGCTTTTCTCGCCTTCGATCTCGACGCGATCGTCGTCAACGCCGCCGGCTGCGGCGCCGCGATGAAGGAATACGGCCATCTGCTCCGCGACGATCCCGCTTACGCCGAAAAAGCGCGGCGCTTCGCCCGCCTCGTGCGCGACGCGAGCGAATTTCTATTCGAAATCGAAATCCTCCCGCCGTCGAACGCCGTGGATATGACCGTGACCTATCAAGACCCTTGCCATCTCGCGCACGGCCAGAAGGTCCGGAGCCAGCCGCGCGCGCTGCTGCAAAAGATTCCCGGCATCCGGCTGGTCGAGATGAACACGCCCGACCGCTGCTGCGGCAGCGCGGGCATCTACAACATCACCCACGCGGCGATGTCACAGGCGCTGCTCGAGGAAAAAATGGTCTCCGTCGCCGCCACCGGCGCAGCCGCGGTGGTCGCGCCCAATCCCGGCTGCATGTTGCAGCTACGCTACGGCGCGAAACGGTTCGGCCCGCCGATAGAGGTCTATCATCTCATGGACCTTCTCGACCGCGCGTACGGCGCTGCATGAAAATTTCCCCCGATGCGCTCGCGGCGGCGCTCGCCCGCGAGACCGGTCCCGACGCGGTCAGCGCCGACCCGGCGCTCGTCGACCGCCATTCCGTCGACCGTCAAGTGCCGAAAGTTCTCTGTCAAGTTTTTGCTGCGGAGGAAGTCGGCGCGGTCCTGCGCGTTTGCGCCGAAGCCGGCGCGGCGGTCCTCCCATGGGGCGGCGGCACGCTCATGAGTCTCGGAAATATTCCGAAGCGAGTGGATGTCGTTCTCAAACTGGACAGGCTCGCGCGCCTCGTCGAGCACGACGACGCCAATCTCACCGCGACCGCCGAAGCCGGTATTACCGCTGCGGCCTTCCGGAACCTGCTGGCCGAGCGGCGCCAGTTCCTGCCCGTCGATCCGTCGCGGCCGACCGAGGCCACGCTCGGCGGCATCGCCGCGGCGAATATCAACGGTCCGCGCCGGCCGCTTTACGGCGGTATGCGCGATCTCGTAATCGGCATGAAAATGGTTCTCGCGACCGGCGAGCAGGTCAAAGCCGGCGGTAAGGTGGTGAAGAACGTCGCCGGGTACGACCTCGCGAAGCTCTTCATCGGATCGCTCGGCACGCTCGGCGTCATTACCGAGCTGACCTTCCGGGTCTCGCCGCTTCCCGAAGTCGCCGCGTCGTTCGTCGCGACCGGCGCTCCGCAGCGCTGCCTCGACTTCGCCAAAGCGATTTCCAACTCGGCGCTGCTGCCGTCCGCGCTCGTCATTGCCGGACCTGAAAACAACGGCGATGCTTCCCGTGCCGTCGCTTGGATCGAAGGCTTCGAGGAAGCGGTCGCGCGGCATCTCCGCGATCTGACCGCGGCCGCCGAGCGCGCCGGCCTCGACCCAGGCGTTCTCCGGGACGCGCCGCATGACTCGTTGTGGCAGGAGCTTGGCGGTTTCGGCTGGGGGAGCAATGGCATTCTTTGCCGATTGACCGTGCCCATAGAGACAATCGAAACACTAGTGCCGCAGCTTACTTCTGAGAGCGCGCCGGGCAGGCGCGCTCAATACGTCTGTCATTATGGAACCGGCGTGGTCTGGGCGCTGATGGAGCCCACTACCGCCGGCCTCGAGCTCTATGGTGAGCTTGCAGCTGTGGTGCGGCAGTACCGGGGGCATTCGATTATCGTTTCTGCGCCCGCGGCTCTGAAGCAAAACCTTGACGTCTGGGGAGAGCCGCCGACGACTTTAGCGCTGATGCGCAGGATCAAGCAGCAATTCGATCCGGACGGCATTCTCAGCCCCGGCCGCTTCGTCAACCGCCTTTAAGAAGCTCTTTTTGCCGGAAACAAGGGTGGGTCGGGGGTAACAAAAAAGGGGTCTTTTTGTGCCTTGACGGAGGTTTTGCGCCAGTGTAAGTGATGCTATTTTAAAAGCGGGGTAGGGTAGTGGAAGAGGGCCTCAAAATGGACCAGGAAGAATTTATGACCACTAGAGAGGTCGCCCAGTACTTGCGGGTCGACGAGTACACCATCTACCGCCTCGTCTCACAGAAGAAGATTCCGGCCTTTAAAATCGGCAACCAGTGGCGCTTCAAGCGCAGCATGCTGGAACACTGGCTAAAGACCAAGATGAACATCCCCATCGGCCACTGATTCTTCCCGCCGCGCAGATCGTCGCGAAAATCTTTCCGCCATCGACGGCTCGCACCCGAGCGTTACCGTAAAAGTCGACCCATGCCCGAGAGCGCTCTCGGCCCGGATCATGGCGCCGAGCAGAGCCGCAAGCCGCTGCGCGACGTAAAGGCCCATCCCGAGTCCGCCGTACTGCCGAGTGCTCGACGAATCGCTCTGATGAAAACGATCGAAAATGCGCGAGAGATCCTCCGGCGCCATGCCGATGCCGGTATCCGTGACGGCAAATTCGACATACTGTTTTTCAGCGGACATCCCGGCCGGCGGCGCAACCATCCGGGCTGCGACCTTCACCGAGCCGCGCGCCGTGAACTTGATGGCGTTATCGATGACATTGCGCAAAATATGTTTTATCTTCTCGCCGTCGGTTCTAACCACAGGCAGATTTTCCGGATAACTCCAGACGAGCTCGATTTCTTTGCCGCGGGGAATGTCGTGGTAGGCTTTGAGATCGTCGAGCAGTCCGCTGAGCGAGATCTCCTGGCAGCGGCTGGCGTTTCTACCGGCATTGAGGCTCGTGATCTCCAACAGGTCCGCGATCATCGCGAGGTGCGCCCTCGCATGGCAATCGATCTTGGCGATGGCGTCGGCCTGGATCGGGTCGAGCTCGCCGAGCATTCGCTCTTTGAGCAGTCGCGTGTAGCCGACGATCACGTTGAGCGGCGTGCGAAGCTCGTGCGAGACCATCCCCAGGAACTGGTCTTTCACACGGTTCGCTCGATCGAGCGACTCTTCCCGCCGCTTGATCTCATCGACGAGCGCCGTCTTTTCTTCGGCGTGGCGCGCTTCGCGGCGGCCGAGGGCTGTTCGTTCATTGATGTTTTGTTGCATGTCTTCGCTCCGTGCCAAATAGATGTAGAGGAGGGCGATCGTCACCGGGCCGAGCGTTCGGACGAAAGCGAGCGGCGCGAAAGCCTCTCCCGACGCAAGCAATAGCGCGGCGTGGACCGCCAAGTATCCGCCGAGTACCGCAGAGGACGGCCGCACGCGGCAAATTCTTTTCCGAATCGCGCGTGCGACGGTTTTCCACGGCCGCGGCGGCGCCGTCGTCGTAGAGCCGAAGAGCGCTTCCACGTTGTCGCTCCTACTCGGAGACGACAGCGGCGGCTTCGCTCTTGCCGTTGCTCTCGGACGCCGCCTGCAGTTCAGGCTTGGCGACCATCGCGAGAATATTCTGCTTGCTGAAGCGCCAGCGGTGGCCGATGCGATTTCCCGGTATCACGCCTTCTTCCGCGAGACGGTAAACTGTCCGCTTATGCACCTTTAAAAGCTCCGCCGCTTCGCTTGCGGTCAATATCTCATCCATAACGCCTCCCTGTTATCTGACATGCAATGCCGTGCTTTGGGTTTCGCGAAACAGCACAGATCGTGCCACGGAGTTCGCGCGCATGCCGTGCTCAAGAAGCGCTGTGTTTTCAGGTAGTTTCGTTATGCTCCGATTGAAATCGAATGCGGCGGCGGGATGATTGGTGACAAATTTGTCGTTCTTTGGTCATCTTCGTTACAGGTGCGCAGAGCGACGGGCCGCGCGGCAGGCTGGGACGTCGATCATCCGTCTGGCTCGCGGTTGCCGGCGAGCTTGAGCGCGAGGCAGCTGCCGGCGACAAGCGTCGCGGCGAGGCAGAAGAGCCCGCCGGTGAAATCGCCGGTCGCCTGTTTGACGTAGCCGACGACGAAAGGCCCGACAAAGCCGCCGACGTTGCCGATCGAGTTGATGAGCGCGATGCCTCCCGCGGCGGCTGTGCCGCTCAGGAACTCCGTCGGCAGGCTCCAAAAAGGCCCAAGCGTGCTCCAGATGCCGAGCGCGGCGAGACAGAGCGCGAGAAACGCGAGCGGCGGGCTGTGACGTTGCAGCAAAGCGCTGAGGATGAGCCCGATGCTGCCCGCGAGCGCCGGCATGGCCACGTGCCGGCGGCGCTCGCCCGTCTTGTCGGAATGATTGCCGATCAACACCATCGCGATCGCGGCGATCAAATACGGCACGGCAGAGACGATGCCGACCATCAGATTCGTCATGCCGGAGAAATTCTTGACGATCTGCGGCAGCCAGAAAACGACCCCGTAAAAACTGATGATGATGGAAAAATAGAGCAGGCACAGCCGCCAAACTTTACGGTCGACGAGGGCGGTCGCGAGAGTATGGCTGTGGCGCAGGCGCTTTTCCTCCTGCTCGGCCCGCATGGTCGCCCCGAGCCACGCGCGCTCTTCCGGCGCGAGCCACCGCGCCTGCTCCGGCCGGTCGGTGAGATAGGCGAGTGTGACGAAACCCAAGATCACGGCGGGGATGCCTTCGATCACGAACAGCCATTGCCATCCGGCGAGCGTTCCGACGCCGCCAAGATTCATCAGCACGCCGGAGAGCGGGCCGCCGATGACGCCGGAGAGCGCCGTCGATGTTAGGAACAGCGCGACTGCGCGTGCGCGCTCCTTGGCCGGCACCCAGTGGGTAAGATAGAGGATCGTGCCCGGAAAAAATCCCGCTTCGGCCGCGCCGAGGAGAAAGCGCAGGAGGTAAAACATCTCCGGTGTCTTGACGAACATCATGCACGAGGAAATCGCGCCCCAGGAGATCATGATGCGCGCGATCCAGAGACGCGCGCCGACGCGCTCCATAATCAGGTTGCTCGGAATCTCGAACAGCACGTAACCAACGAAGAACATGCTGGCGCCGAGGCCGTAGACCGCGTCGCTGAAGCCGAGGTCGGCCTTCATCTCGAGCGCCGCGTAGCCGACATTGATGCGGTCGATGTAGTTGACGATGTAGCAGATGAAGAGAAAAGGGATGAGGCGCCGCACGACTTTGCGCATGACGCGCTCGGGCTCGATCGCAGGCATTTTTTCTCCGTTCACAAAACTTGCCGCAGACTAAACCGAAATCGCCGCGTCGTCCAGGGCGGTTAGCTTGACAACCGAAAAGGCGAAGGTTATTGACTCGCAGGTAGCATGGCGGGCGAGCTGGAGCTTCCCTTTTCCGAGATGCGCTACGACATCACGATGCCTTTCTTCGAAGGGCGCGTGAAAATCGACGGCGTAAAGTTGAAGCCGACGAAGACCTCGTCGATGGTCTTCGCCGACTATCCGCAGCTTCGCGAGGGCGATTTCGGCGTCTGCGATCTCAACCTCGGCTATTTTCTTCCCGCGATCGACGCCGGTTGGGAGCTGATCGGCCTGCCGGTCTTCTCGAAGCGCAAGCCGGTCTATCCGTTTATCTTTTGCCGCGCCGACGCCGGCATCCAGAAACCGAAAGACCTCGAAGGCAGGACGATCGGCACGCGGCAATACCGCACCGCGATCAGCGTCTGGGTGCGCGGGCTGCTGCAGCATCGCCACGGCGTCGACATCTCGAAGATCGCCTGGTCGGCCCAGGTGAAAGAAGTATTTCCGAATTACGACAAAACGACGCGCATCGACTACGTCGACAGCAAAAAAAGCGCCGCCGACCGCCTGCTCGACGGCGAGGTCGACGCCCTCGTAACCGATATTTCCGACGCGAAGCTGCTCGAAGTCCTGGAGAGCAGTCCAAAGGTGAAGCGGCTTTTTCCCGATTACATGGAAGAAGATGAAAAGCTTTACCGCGAGATCGGCATTTACACGCCCGTGCACATCATCGTGATCAGCAAGAAGCTCGACCGCGCCCATCCCGAGCTCGCCGGCAAACTCTATGCGGCCTTCGAGCGGGCGAAACAGACCGCCTATGACGACATTCTCAGCGACCGCGGCGGTTTTTCGGTGATTTACCTGCGCGAGCGCGCGAAGGAGCAGTTCGCGCGCTGGGGCGATCCGTGGAAATACGGCATCCGCTCCAACCGCAGCACGATCGACGCGCTCGTGTCGTACAATCACGAGCAGGGCATGACGCGCGCGCGGCTCGCCGACAAAGATATCTTCGCCGCGTCGACCTTGGACACTTGAGCTATCCTTAAGGAGAGATTGCGATGCTTCCCAAAGAGCAGAACGAGCTGCTGACGCGAATCGGCCCGGGCACGCCGATGGGCGAGGTCATGCGCCGGTATTGGCTGCCGGCGTTATTGTCCGAAGAGATTCCCGAACCCGACTCGCCGCCCGCGCGCGTGCGCCTGCTCGGCGAGGAGCTGGTCGCTTTCCGCGACACCAACGGCCGCATCGGGCTCGTGGGCGAGCACTGCGCGCACCGCGGCACGTCGCTTTTCTACGGCCGCAACGAAGAGTGCGGGCTCCGCTGCATCTATCACGGCTGGAAGTTCGACATCGAAGGCAATGTGCTCGATACGCCGGCCGAGCCGCCCGACAGCGACTTCAAAACCAAAGTGAAGCACACGGCGTATCCGACGCACGAGGCGGCGGGCATCATCTACGCCTATCTCGGCCCGCGCCAGAAGATTCCGCTGTTTCCGAATTACGAATGGAATCAGGTGCCGCTGAACTATACTTACGTCACCAAGTGCCTGATGGAGTGCAGCTACCTCCAGGGCCTGGAGGGCGAGTGCGATTCCTCGCATCTATCTTTGCTGCATCAGACTTTCGTCGATGGTCCGGCGCGCGCGATATGGCGGCTCGATTCCGCGCCCGCCTACGAGACCGAAGAGACCGATTTCGGCGTGCGCTTGATCGCGACCCGAAAAGCGGGCCCGGGACGGCAGTACATCCGCTTTTCGAGCTTCGTGATGCCGGTATTAGGCGGCGTGCCGGCGGGACGTCCGCCCGACGAGCTCGACGGCTTCGAAGTCCATATGTATGTGCCGTACGACGACACGCACTCGTGGCGCTACGACTTCGGTTTTCGCCGCACGCGCGCCGTCGAGCCGCAGGAAGTGCACCGGCGAAAGCAGATCGGCCCCGATTACCGGCGCATCCGCAACGCGGCGAATAATTATCTCCAGGACCGCGAGATGCAAAAGAAAGTCAATTTCACGGGCATCGAGGATTTTCTCAACCACGACGCGTGCGCGACCGAGAGCATGGGGCCGATCTACGACCGGAGCAAGGAGCATCTCGGGTCGAGCGACAAGGCGGTCATCGCCGTGAGAAAATATCTCTTGAACGCCGTCAAAGCGCTGCAGGACGGCAAGGAGCCGCCGCACATTCTGCGCGATCCGGCGAAGAACCACTTTCCGCATATCGACTGCTTCGCGCATCTTTTGCCGGCGGAGGCGCGCTGGCGCGAGCGCTTCGATTTTCTGACGGCGACGGCGCAGAAAGAAAATCCCGCGGCATACGCGCCGGCGGAAAAAAAGGCATTGCAGGCGGGGGAGAAATGAAAAGAAAGCCGCAACGGGTAACGGCCAAACAGGGCACAGCGAAACAGACGGACGAAGAGTTGAGAATCGCCGCCAAGATCCTGGAATGGGAGATCGGCGACATCTGGGGCCACGTCGGCGTGCGTATGCCGGACGGCGAGGGGATTGCCGTGCAGATGTTCCGCCGTGCCGAGGACGGAGGCGACAAAGACTGGCTCGTGCGCTTCGATTACTCGCTCAAAAAGCTTTCCGGCGTCGGCACCCCGCCGCGCGAATCGACGATTTACACGGAGGTCTTCAAGGCGCGTCCGGACGTCAACGCCATCGTGCATTCGCACGCGCCGGCTTGCATCGCGCTCGGCCTCGCCGACAAGCAGCTCGCCTGCGTGCACATGCAGTCGTTCCGCTTCGGCGCCGGCGTGCCCGTTTACCCGCGGCCGATCTATATTCTCGACGACGCCGAAGGCGCCGAGCTCGCCCGCGCGCTCGACGGCGCGTCGGCGGTGATGATCAAAGGTCACGGCATCGTCACGGTCGGCAAGACGATCGACGAGGCGTCGATGACGGCGCTCTACATGGAGCGCACCGCGAAGATCCAGGCGATGGCGCACCTCCTGGGCTTTCAGGGGCCGACCGAAGACTTCGTCGAAGAACTCACCGCGAGCAAGGACAAGCTCTTCGCCAACGTCAACCGCATGAAGAGCGTTCACTCCGCCGAGTGGCGCTATTACTCCGAAAAGATCAAGAAGAACGAAAAGTGGACGCGCGGATGGTCGTAAACCCGTAGCGCGCCGCCCTATGACGCGAACCGCATCGTTTTCACATTATTCAAATGTCGGGGCGGTTCGCGAACCGCCCTTACGCTGCGCAATAATCTTTGCGATCGGTGTCGTTGCTTTCCTGTTCTTTGTCTCGATCGAATCCCTTCACGCCGCCGAGCCCGCCGATTTCGGTAAAGTCGTCGCCGCTTCCAAGCAAGAAGGCAAAGTCGTCGTCGCGATTCCGCCGAGCGCCGACCTGCGCAAGCAGATGGACGCGGCGTTCAAGGCCAAATTCGGCGTCGATATCGAGCTCGTCACCGCGCCGGGGCCGCAGAACGCGAGCCGCATCGCGTCGGAGCAGAAGGCCGGCGTTCAATATTTCGACGCGCTGATCGTCGGCACGGGGACGGCGTTGTCGCTCGCGCACGGCGGCATGCTCGAGTCGATCGAGCCCAACATGGTCCTCGCCGAAGTGAAGGATCCGAAGAACTGGTGGGGCGGACACATCTGGGAAGATAATTTGAAAACGAAGCGCTTCCTCTATTCCTTTATCGCAGAGGTCGGCACCGGCGGGCTGTGGTACAACTCGACGCTCGCCAAGCCCGAGGAGCTGCGCTCACTCGACGATTTCTTGAATCCCAAGTGGAAGGGCAGAATCGGCCTCAGCGACCCGCGCGTGCCCGGCTCCGGACAGTCGCTGTGGTCGCTCTGCTGGGAGCTCAAGGGCGAGGATTTTCTGAGAAAGCTGGTGCAGCAGAATCTCTTCGTCAGCCGCGATCTCAGGCAGATCGCCGACGCGCTCGCGAAGTCGAAGCTCGCGCTCACGATGGGCGCGGGCCATTCGCAGTACGAGCCGTTCATCAACTCGGGACTGCCCGTCAAGCAGCTGCCGACGCCGAAAGAGGGGCTGCCGGCGAGCAACGGCTACGGCATCGTCGGCATCGTCAAAAATCCGCCGCACCCGAACGGCGCGAAGCTCTTTCTCAACTGGCTGCTCAGCCGCGAAGGTCAGGAATTTTACGGCAAGGTCATGAAGTCATCCACGCGCCGCCTCGACGTCGATACGAAATGGCTCGCCGAATTCGGCACGCAGGCGGCGAAAGATACGCTGACGCTCGACGAGTATAACCGCCTGCGCAACCATCTCGAAGATAAATACACCAAGGTCCGGCTGCCGGCGGCGGAGTTCGCCGAGCAGATACTCAAATAGGAGGCCGCATGCGGCTATTCTTTACGCTCGTCTTCGCGATCGGCGTCTTTTTTCCCGCCGCCGATCTCTGCGCGCAGAGCGACTGGAAGAAAGACTGGGAGCGCACGCTTCAGGAGGCGAAAAAAGAGGGCAAGATCGTCGTCGGCATCCCGGCGCGCGCCGAGCTGCGGAAGGAACTCGATCTCGTCTTCAAGCCCAAGTTCGGCGTCGACATGGAACTTCTCCCCGCGCGCGGGCCGCAGAACGCGAGCCGCATTGCCGCCGAATTCAAAGCCGGCGTGAAATATTTCGACGTCTTCATGGGCGGCTCGGGCACGTACGAGTCGATGGCCGAAGACGGCATGGCCGATCCCATGCCAGCCAACTGGATTCTGCCCGAAGTGAAAGAAGAGAAATACTGGTGGGCCGGCCACGTCTGGGAAGACAACCTGAAGACCAAGCGGTTTTTGTATTCGTTCATCGCCGACGCCGGCACCGGCGGCTTCTGGCACAACACGTCCCTCGTCAAGCCGGAGGAGATCCGCTCGCTCGACGACTTTCTCAACCCCAAATGGAAAGGGAAGCTCGGCCTCCTCGACCCGCGGACCCCCGGCTCAGGGCAGTCGATCTGGTCGTTCATGTGGGACCTGAAAGGCGAGGGTTTCCTGCGCAAGCTCGTGCAGCAGGACCTCTTCGTCAGCCGCGATCAGCGCCAGCTTGCCGACGCGCTCGCGAAGGGCAAGCTCGCGATCGCCCTGGGCGTGAGCTTCTACACGCTCGAGGGCTTCATCGTCGCGAGCCTGCCCATCAAGGAGCTGCCCAAGTTAAAGGAAGGCGCCCCGTCGAGCAACGGCTCCGGCGTCATCGGCATCGTCAAAGGGCCGCCGCATCCGAACGCGGCGCGGCTCTTCGTCAATTGGCTCCTATCCAAAGAAGGACAGGAGCTTTATGTCAAGGTGATGCATCAATCAACGCGCCGCATCGACGTGGACACCAAATGGCTCCAAGCCGAGGGGGTGCAAGCCGCGAAAGACGTGCTCACGGTGGAGGAGTATAACCGTGTGCGGAATCACCTGGAGGATAAATACACGAAAGTCCGGCTGCCGTCGGCGCAGTTCGCCGAGCAGATATTAAAATAATCGCGGCGCCGGACGCTGCATTGCTATACCGGACGGGAGTTCGCCGCGAGCTCTCGCCCGCGCATTTTGCCGTTAACCCGATCGACCCAGCGGTTTCTCTTCTCTTCCGGCTGCCCAAGCCAGCTGAGCGGATAGACGTCGGCGGAGCCGCACATATCGCAGCGTCCGTACGGCGCCGTATCCAGCACCTCTTCGCATGAGTAGCACACGTAGGCTGTCGAGAGTTTCATCTTTTCCTCCCTTGTAAGTTACGCCCGCGCCACCTGTAAGTTGGATGCTTCGTATTCTACCTATATTCGATTTTTGATAAAGTTTAAGGGGGTCATGTTTTGCTGTATATTCTGTGACCCTTGGTCATTTTCTCGTGAGTCATCAGCAACTTGCGCGTATATCGAACCGTGCATTTCGCTGCTTTGTCACCGCCGACCAAATCGCGCCACGATCGACGCGCCGCGCATTCGCTGGGCTATTTATCCATCCGCCAGTCGAAACGGAATAGGGTATTATCCTGATTTGCGTTACAAAATCGCCTGAAGAAAAAATGGCGCGTGTTAGTATCTCCGGGTGAGCCGCCGTAGTATCGCGTAAAGCGACGAGCGCTTTCCAAGCCAGCGCCGTATCCGTGCGAGTAAATGAAACGGCTTCGGATTGCGTCGACGAAAGCCGGCTGGAAAAGTACAACCGCCTTGAACGATTTGCTGAATTTCCGTTTTCTGCACCCGGTAATTCTCACGCGTAGCCGATCGCCTGGCTGAGCTTCACGTGAATGCGGCGCACGCGCTCGACCTGCCCTTTCGCGGGAAAGCGCTCGTAGAATCCTTCCGAGCGGAAGTCGCGCACGAGCTCTTTCCACGGCTGCATCAGCACGGCGAAGACCCGCGGGTCGCGCTTCTCGTCCCAGGCCTGGAAAATCTTTCGATTACGAATGATATCGCCGAAGACTCGGATCAGCGCCTTCAGGGTCACGTCGCGCGTGAACATATAGCGCTCGTTGTCGCCCCAGACCGCATGCATGGTATCGCGCACGGCTTTGAAGTAGTCGCGCACGAGCGGGTAGACGTAATCGGAGCGGAACTGGAACTGGTTTTCGAAAAGCTTTCGGTTCCGCAGCACGATCTTGTAAATCTCGTTGAAGAGCTCGGACTGCAGGATCCATTTCTCCTGCCGGCTGCGGCCGCCCAGTCGGTTGATGCGGTAGCGCAGCGGCGAGTCGTTCTCCTCGTAGAGAAGGTTCACGACTTTGGCGGCGAGCTTTTTCTCCGGCGTCTCCCAGGAGACGCGCTCGTAGAGGTCGACGAGATGCGACTTGTTGATGCGGGTGTGAGTCGAATTGATGATGACGAACATCTCGGTGGCGAAGTCGGCGCTCTTGCCGTCGAACATCACGCACGGCACGTCGACTTCCTTGGCGACGTCGGGGTGCTTCTCGGCGAAAAAGTGCAGCGCCGCGAGGCGGTGCTGGCCGTCGATAATTAAAAATTTCCCCTTCGGCTCGCTGAGGAAACCAACGCTATAGGAGCCGTCCTGCCGCCGGAATCCCAGCGTCTCGTCGGAAAAGAGCAGGATAGTGCCTGGGATGAGCGGCTGGCTAACGGCGGTCTCGTAGAAGTTCACGATCTGGCGGATCTTCCGCCGGTTCAAGACGCGCTGGAAGGATTTCTCGCTATGCTCGATGCCGGAGATAAAGCGCGCGACCTCGTCGTCGCCCGCGTCGTCGGGCGCGATCTCCTCGCCTTCGAAATAATAGCGGCTGGTAAAGCGCACCCGGTCGAGCAGCTCCGTCGCCTTGACCGCGGCGAAGTAAAACGTGCCCTCTTTCTGGACGATACGGGTTGCGAGCATGCAGGGTGCCTCCTAACCCTTTTAGTATAACCCAGGAGACCGGGAGGATGCTAATGACAGTTAAATAGGATCGATGTCGGGAATAGAGATAAGGAATACCGCTCCGCCGGCTCCATCGACGAGCGATATGTCGCCGTGGTGAGCGGTGAGGAGCGACTTTACGATTCCCAGTCCCAGGCCGGTGCCGCCGTCTTCGCGGTGAGTGGTGAAGAAGGGCATAAATATTTTGTCTGCGTTGGCCTTGGAGATGCCGCGGCCGTTGTCGGTTACAGTTATAAGACAATTGCCGCCGCCGCGGCGAGAATCGATGGTGACGTGGTCCGCTCCGCTCTGGCGGCTGTTATCCAACAGATTAACGAAGACAGTCTCCAGGACTTCCGGCGCAATCCGCGCTTTCATGCGCAAGTCCTGCGGCGTAACCGTAATCGTAAGGGCGAATTCCCTATAACGCTCCGTTAGCCGAACGAGCAGCGAGGCAATATCGGCGGTTTCCGCGCCAGCTTCAAGAACGTCCGCCCGCGCCAATTCCAAGAGCCGGTCGACGAGCCGCTGCAGCCGGTTGGCGTCGTGTGCGACATTGGCTAAAAAGCGGTCGCGCTTCTCCGGCGGCATCTCGGCGATATGTTCCTGGAGCAGCTCCACTGCGCCGCGGATGCCGGCCAGTGGAGTTTTGAATTCATGCGAGACCTGAGTGGCGAAATTGCGGATGTAATCGGAGCGATGCTCCAGGGCTCGCGCCATGTCGGCGAAGCTTTGAGACAGCAGATCGAGCTCTTCCGTCACCGGCGATTTGATCGGCTCGAGCGCCACCTTCTCCCCGCCCGCGATGCCGCGGGTCTGTCGAATCAGCGCGTGGATGGGACGAGCGATCGTGTAGGAGGTGAAAAACGCCAGCCCGACGGCGAGCAAGACTAAACCCGCGCCGACAAGCGCGACGGTTTCCCGCTCGCTGTATAAATGCTCGAGAATGCTTCTCGGGGTGCGGGAGAGCAGCACCACGCCCATCAGCCGATCGTTGTTCACGATCGGGAAAGCGACAAAAACCCGAATGCCGGTCCCGCGGCTGATCGACGCGAGCGGCGGCACCGGATGCTTCAGCAGCCGCGCGCGAATCGCGCTTGCGTATCGGCCGGCGAGCGCCCGTCGAACTTCGTCCAGATTGGCCAGCGAAAGCCCGAGGTCTTCGCGTCCAGCCACAACGACGCCCCGGTAGTCGAGGATCCGGATGCCGGATAAAACCGTGCGCTGCGCGTCTTCGAGTACCGGCGTCATACGGACGCCGGCCTCCAGTCCAGCGGTGTCGGCCTGGCCTTCGACGGCGATGGCGCCTTCCGGGCGCGGTAAAATTGTGTGCGAAGACAAATTGAGTTGCGGTGTTACCGGAAGATAGCGTTCGTCGCCCGGCGCGGCGGCGCTCACGGGAATACCATATTTCTCCGAAGCTGCGCGCGATTGAAGCACGCGATTGATCTCTTGTTTGTAAACGGAAGCGATGAAAGCCGCTTGCGATATCAGCTCCAGCTCGGTTTGTTGTACCAGCTCGTTTTCGTAAATGCGGAAAAATACTATGCCGCCCAGCGGCAGGAGCACTAAAACGAAGTTCACGGCGAGAAGAATCGAGCGGAGCTTGAAATGCGAGCGTGTGCGTTTGTCTACGACTGACATGAGCCCAGCTTGTAGCCGACGCCGTGCACGGTTTCGATGACGGACTTTCCGCCCGCCTCGGCGTATTTGCTCCTAATCCTTCGGATGTGGCTGTCGATCGTGCGGTCGCTGACCGTGATGTGGTTTCGATACGCGCCGTCGATAAGCTCGTCGCGGCTGTGCACGTGCTCGGGGCGCCGCAACAGAGTTTTGACGAGCGCGAACTCGACGGCGGTCAGCGGCACCGGCTTCGACCTCCAAAAAGCCGTGTGGGCGTCAATGTTCAGCTTGAGCAAGCCATGCTGCAACGCCTCGGGCTCGCTCGCGGCGGGGCGCTGCCCCGCTCGCTTCAAAATCGCCTGTACGCGGGCCACCAACTCCCGCGGGCTGAACGGTTTCGTGACGTAATCGTCACCGCCGATTTCGAACCCGACGACCCGATCCACTTCGTCGGACCGAGAGGAGAGAAACAGTATCGACACGTCGGATGTCTTGCGGATGCGCCGGCAGACTTCGAGACCGTCGAGCTCGGGCATCGTGATGTCGAGGATCACCAGATCCGGCTTCGCCGCGTGAAGCTGGCGAAGCGCCGCTTCGCCGTCGGCCGCTTCCACGACGTCGAGACCGGCTTTCTCCAGCGCGAACTGCACGACTTCCCGAATGTGAGGATCATCATCAACGACCAGTATCCTCTTGCCCATAAATTCGACTGTCTAGGATAATGTCTCCGGGTGTAAAAAGCCAATGTAGCCTCTCAAACGGACGCGAGGCGCGCCTTGCCGCCGAATTTTTCCGACCAGCGGATGCGGCCGGTCATCTGCATCACGACGAAAAGCGTCACCACCGAGCCGATGGTGATCGACAATCCCGTAAATCCTTTGAAAAAAAACGCGTAGGAGAAGAGCACCAAATAGACGAGCTGCGCGAGCCCCGCCTCGAGGGCGGCGAAGCGGATGCCGACGACGAGCCTCAAGTAGCTTACCACCAGGCCGATAGACACGAGCGAGCAGACGATAAATGCCAGATGGATCGAGATGTGATCCACCAGATACGCGAGCAGCAGGTGAAAAGCGAAAAAGGCGCAGGCGAGAAAGAAGTAATTCATCGGATGCAAATCGATCCCGCGCAGCGTCGTGATGATGAACATCAAGAAAAAGAAAAAGAACAAGGAGACCGGAGCAAAATAGCTGATCTGTCCCGCCAGCGGCCCCGGCTGGAGCTTCTGCGGCAGGACCATGCCGATCTGAAAGCCGGAGAGGAGATTGCGAAACGTCCAGGTAAGCTCCCAGCCGGTGCTCGTCGGCGTTTTTTTAGAGGGCGACAGCGTGTTTTCGGGGAAATCGATGTCGCCGAAATTGGTTTTCATCCGAAGCTCGAAATTTTTTACCTGCGTGACGTCGTCGCCGAATACATAACGCCAGCTGTCCAGGCCCTGAGAGCGGTAGCGAACGGCTAAAACGGCCGTCTTGCCGGCCGCGATCTTGGCGGTGGCCACGATTGTGGCGTTTTTGTTTTCCGTCTTAACCGGCTCGCCGTCGACGGTAAAGACCAGGTCGTCGTAGATCGCCTGCGTGGTCGGAAAATAGAAAGTGCAGGTGACGAGGTCTCCCTTGCTCGTATTACGGAAGACGTATTCGCCGGCGAAGCCGACCTTGTAGGTGCTGTACCAGAGCAGGCCCTTCTGGCGATGTTCGAGATCGAGATCAACGTTGATACGACTCATCTCGAGCGGAATCGCTACGGTCGTCTCGTCTTTGACGGTCCGCACTACTCTCTTGCGGTTTTCGTAGTTTGCCTCCTGGCGATACGTGACTTCCGTCGCCAAGGCCGCCGGCGGCTTCTGAACGTGCGGTGCGCCCCAAATCGAGGTCACCTGGTTTTTCAGGGTGGAGTCGTGCGAATAGGTTCGGTTGAAGATCGTCGTGCCGAGAATCGCCCAGGCAATCGTTGTGCAGAGGAAAATGAAAACCAAAGCTACGATGTGCGCCCTCATGGATCCGTCCTCCTTTTCGGGAGGACTCTAAATCATGTGAGTGCGCTCCTGATGACGCTCGCGTGCCATTCGCGAGGCTTTTTCGTGCAGAATTTATGCAGGACGACCGCTACCGGCTCAAGCGCGGGAGAAAAAATCATCCACTGCGCGGCCGATCGCAGCCGCGCTAGAGCGTTCGCCGGGGGACTTTTAAGAAATCGAAGGGCTACGCCGGTTTCATTTTTCTACAGGCGGGGCAGACATAGACGAAGCTGACCAGCAGCATGATCCCGGCGAGCCCGACGAGCATGTAAATCCAGTTCGCCATCCCCATGCCGGCGATCTGCTCGACCATATTCACATGGAAGAGCGCCATGATGCCCCAGTTGAGCGCGCCGATGATCGCAATTAATCCCACGACCTTGCACACTGTGCAGGCGTTTTTCAGCATACCGTCCTCCTCTCTTTTCCGACAAAAAAAGCCCGGCTGGGCGACTAGTCCGGGCTTAAGTAAAACGACTCGACGATGCGACCGGATCCGCGTCGATCCAGCCTATGTTGGGTTGGGGAGATTGTAAGAGAGATCAGCCCGAAAGGTCAAGAAAAAAAGCGAATCATCCCCGGATGCTGAACTGCCCGCCCAAGGAGCGCGCGCCCAGGGCGGCGAGGACGACGATGCCGATGATGAGCGTCGCGACGACGGTGGCGCGCTCGAGCTCCGCGCCGGCGGCGTAATCGAGCATTAAGAGCGAGAGCGGCCGCGTCTGGCCGGTCGCGAGCAGCACGACGGTGCTGATGTTGCGCGCGGCGGAGATGAATTCGATCAGGCCGACGACGATCAGGCAGGGAAGAATCAGCGGCAGGACGATGCGGCGATACGTCGTGAACCACGACGCGCCCGACACCATCGAAGCTTCTTCCAGCTCGTTGCTGAGCTGCATGAGAAAGCTCTTCATCACCTGCACGCAGACCGGCAGCCCGCTGATCGCCATCGCCAGTACGAGCGCGCCCATTGTGCCGTAGATCGGCACGAATTTATGAATAAGCAAAAACGTCCACAACAGCGCCATGCCGAGCAGGATGCCCGGGATCGCCCAGGGAAGCCAGCAGAGGAAATCGAGCAGCGCGCGTAATTTGAAGCGCGATTTCACGATGACGTAAGCGACCAGCGAGCTCAGGAGAACGCCGATGCCGGCGCTCGAGAAGCCGAGAATGAGGGTATTTTTCAGCGAGCGGAGGAGGATCGGGTCCGAGAGAACGCCGCGCCAGTTGTCGAGCGTGAAGGGGTCTTTGATCGTGAAGAAGCCGAAGAGCTTCATAAAGGTCCCGAGCAGCAGAAACGTCGTCGGCAGCACCGTGAGGCTCAGCGTGATCAAGAGCACGAGCGCCAGCGCGGGATATTTCCACGCGCCGAGGGCGATCGGCCGCGTGCTGAAACTCTTTCCCGTAACGACCACGTACGACCGCCGGCCGATGTAGAGCCGCTGGAATGCGACCAGCGAGAGCAGGATCAGGAGAAAAAAGGCGCCGAGCGCCGTTGCCGGCGGAAACTGCGGCGGCTCGTGCGTCACGAAGCTGTGGATCTTGGTCGAGAAGACATGCAGCCCGATCGGCACGCCGAGGACGAGCTCGATCTCGAACGCTTCGAGGGAGCGGATGAGGCCGAGGATCATCGTCACGAGCAGAACGGGCATCATTACCGGCACGATGATGCGCAGCAGGGTGCCGAAGGTGCCCGCGCCGGCGACGCGCGAGGATTCTTCCAGCGAGGCGTCGAGATTCCGAAACGCCGGCGTCAGCAGCATGACCTTGAGCGATATGCCCGTCGTCGCGAGATGCACCCAGACGATGCCCCAGTAGGAGTAGATGTCGAAGGGCGGCCCGGTGACGAACGGCAGCTTCATGATGAGCTGGTTCAGGATTCCGTACTTCGGGTCGAGCAGCAGAATCCAGCCGAGCGTGACGGGCAGGGCCGGAAGAAAGAAGGACAGCCAGAACATGAATTCCAGCATGCCCTTCATCGGGATATCGGTGCGCGCGAGCAGCCAGGCGAGGAAAACCCCGGCGACCATGCCGATCAGCTGGCGCGTGATCGCGAGCGAAAAGCTGTTGTAGATCGCGTCGACGATGCCGGCGCTGGAAAACGCCTGGCGCCAGCCGTCGAGACTGTAGACGACCGCGCCGCCGGGCTTGCCGATCTGAAAGCTGTTGAGCAGCAAGAGAACGAGCGGGGTCAGGACGAGAAAGGCGATGACGCCGAGCAGCAGAGTCAACAGCAGGGCCTGCACGTCGAGGCGAAGCGACGCGCGCGGAAAAACGCCGGCCTGATTTGCCGATTCAGCGCCGTTCATCGTTGGATCAAGCGCATCATGTCACAACGGACTTCGCGCGGCAAATCAGGCGCTCGCCCGCACCGGCGGCATCTCGCACGGTACGCCGGTCCGTTTCATCTCGTCCTCGTAGTGCTTGCGGATGTACGGGTCTTCGTCCTCGTAGTTGATCAGCGTGCCGCCGTCTTTGACGGAAATATAGACGCCGTCCTCGCTGCGCTTGTCGGCGATCTTGAAGCCGATCGGATGGAGACGGCTGCCGTAGCGCACGGCGAGATGGCGCGCGGAGTTGGGCCCGGTGTTGAAGTGCTGGTGGAACCAGCCGCCCGGCGGGCAGTAGACGCTGCCCTCTTTCCACTTGACCTCGACGACCTCGCCGGCGCGGCCGGCTTCGAATGGCCGCGTGCCCAGCTCTTTCGACCAGAGGAGCACATAGCCCGAAGATTGCAGGCCCAAGAGAATCGCGCCCGGGCCGTGATAATGCGCCTTGTGATAACGGCCGGCGGGCCACTGCGCCAGATGGCCGATGAGACTGTTGCCGGACAGCTCGAACTGCGTGATGCGCACGCCCGCGCCCTTCACTTCGCGGTTGTCGAGGGAGGCGGACTGAATGTCCATGATGAAGTTCGTCTCCCAGATGTGCTGCATGCCGGTCTCGTAGCGCTTCGTGCCGACGTTGAAGAATCCCTCCGCGCCCGAGTAGCGGTCGCCGAAATTGTACGGGCAATTGAAGAGGAATTCCTCGTTGTGGACGATGTCGAAGAGCAGCGGCGCGTTGGTCACGGCTAAAAATTTTACCGGCTCGCGCCCGCCGTTCACCATGCGGTGCGAGGTATTCATAGGCGGCGCGAACAGGCTCCACGGCCCCCACTCGAACGATTGCTTGCGCCCCCCGTCGTGCCAGACCTCGGTCGCGCCGTGGCCGCTCAGAATCACGGTCACCTTCTCGTAAAAATGCTTCTCGGGCTTAAGCGCGCCGCCGGGAGGAATTTCCGCGACGTACATGCCGGTGACGCCTTCCATGCCGTAGAGATTGATAAACGACGCGTTGCCGCCGATCTTCTCCCACGGCTTCATCGCGATGTTGCGCACGTCCTCGACGCCGTAGCCGTCGACGACGGGGATGCCCTGGCGCCTCATCCATTGAAAATAGGCGGTCTTTTCGAACGCCGCCATTAAATCTTTGACGCGATCGTTTGCAGCCATCCGGCATTCGCTCCTTTATTTAAGAATGGTCTCCGCGAATTTCCTCGACGGCTCGCGGATACTGGCGCATTTGTCTTCGAGATGATTTCTTAATCGGTCGTAGTCCTTGAAGCTCATCGTATCCTTCGCCGCCTCGGCGCTGTGCTTGGCGAGCCACCTGGTATCGACGTCGAGGCGCCGCGTCGCCTGCAGCATCACCTTGGTATAGAACTCCTGGCCTTCCTTAGACAAGAGCCAGTTGACGAATACTTTCGTCGCCGCAGGATGCGGCGGATTCTTGACCACGCCGACCGTGCCGTACGCGTTGCTCGCGGGCAGCCCCTCGCGCGGCTCAGGCAGTTCTTTCACCGGCAGGCCTTCCTTGATGAACGGCTCGAGCTGCGCGTAGCCGATGCCGAGCGTGAGCGCGAGCTTGCCCTTGGCGAGCGCGTCGCCGATCTGCCGCAGATTGCGGCTCACGAACAGCTCCTGACGCGCGAGTTTTTTGAGGTACTCCTCGCCCTTGATGTCCCAAAGAAACGACCAGAGCGATAGGCCGGAGCCCGGCACGCGCGGGTCGCTGAAGCCGATCCGGCTCTTCCATCGCGGATCGAGGAGATCGTCGAACGAGCGGACTTCGTCCGCTTTGACGAGACTGGTGTTGTGCCACAGCCCTTCGGTCCCTTTGATCGCGATGAAGGAATAAAAAAGCCGTGTCGCGCTGACGTTGTCCATCCAGAGATGGCCGCCCCACCAGTATTTCACGTCCTTCACTTCCGGCAGGATCATGTAGGAATCGATAGGCTCGAACGCGCCCGAATGGATCAGCGGCAAGCCGGTGCACGAGCCGAAGATCAGCGCGTCGAAGTAGCGCACGCCGGCCCTCGACTCCGAGACGATGCGGTTGGCGATGTCCGGGCCCACGGCTGAGAATGTCTCGATCTCGATGCCGAAGCGCGACTTGAACAGCGGCTCGATCTGCTTGCGCAATTCCGCGTTCGGCGGCAGGCCGAGGACGAGCTTGCCTTCTTTGCGCGCGTCGGCCAGCGCGGCGTCCCAGGACGACTTGGATTCAGCAGCAAGGCCGAGACCGGCGTGCATGAGGCAGACGAGCAGCCCGACGCAACCAAAAAGTTTTAACTGTTCGATTTTCACGAAACGAAAGGATCGAGCGCGAATCACTTGCGAGGCGTTATTATCCGCATGGCTTAATGATTTGCAACCGGCCTTTGGTGCTTCATGTAAATTTCCCGCTTCTCTTTCGCCGATTCGAGCATCGCAAGGCATACTTCCAATGTCGCTTCGCCCCAGCGGCCGTCATGGAAGACCGGACGATTTTGCGTGATCGCCTGGTAGAGTTCGTCGACTTCCGCCTCGCGCCCGCGCTTGCCGCCCGGGAGCGCGACTTCTCTCCTGCCTTCCTCGCCGTAGACGATCAGGCCGTCGGGCGACTGGCGGATATCGCCTTTATCGCAGCTCACGAGCGTGAAGCCGAAGAACGGCTGATGGCGCTCGCCCTGCCAGTCGTGGCTGAACTCGCCTTCGCGCCGGCCGCCGTAGCGCATCTGCTCCTTCAGCATCTCCTCTTCCTGCGCGCTCGAAATGCCGCTCAGACGCTTTCGCACGTTCGCATTGGTCTCGGGCGCGCGCGGCTGGCCGCCCTCGCCGACCCAGCCGAAAAGCTCGGCGGTGTCGAAGAAGCCGTAGCCGCTGTAGACGAGCGTCGCGGCGGCGCCGTCCTCGAATTCCAGATAGCAGACGTAGCTGCCTTCGTGCCCGCGCGCCGCGTCCCAGACGCCGGTGGTCGCGCGCACGCTCTTGACCATGCCGCCGCCGATGAGCCGCACGACGTCGACGTGGTGCGGGCCTTGATTGAGCACGACGCCGTGGCTCATCGCGAGCTCGTGCCTCATGCGCGGGCGGTACATGAACTCATTGTAGTTCCACGTGTGGATCATGCGGAGCTTTCCAAGCTCGCCGCTGGCGACGATCTCGCGGATTTTCCGGATCGGCGGATCGAAGCTGTGCGTGTGGCCGCAGAGGAGTTTGACGCCATGCTTCTCCGCCGCGGCGTTCATCGCCTCGCATTCGTCCAGCGTCATCGCCATCGGCTTCTCGACGATCACGTGCTTGCCGCGCTCGGCGGCGGCGATCGCGTGCTTGGCGTGCAGGTCGTTCGGCGTCGCGATGTAGACGAAATCGACGTTCGGGCTGTCGCACATCGCCTCGAAACTCGTGAAGACCTCGGCGCCGTATTCGTTATGGAATTTATCGAGCGCGTCGCGGCGCGTGTCGGCCGCGGCGGCGACCTTCACATAGGGCAGCTTCGAAACGGGCGGCAGGATCTGCGTGCTCGCGACCCCGAGCCCCGCCATGCCCATCCTGAGCGGGGTCACAGGCGCGCCTTGGCCTCTTCCTCGGCCTTTTTCGTGTGCTGTTTGATGTCGGTCGAGCCGGGGATCAGGTCGGAGATGACCTGCATGTGCGGAAAGCGGTTCGCGCGCGGATCGCGCACGACGTGCGGCGGCTCGCGTCCTTCCTGGATATCTTTGATCGCTTTCTCCATGAGCTTTCGTGCGGCGATGATCGGCTTATCGGAGGTGATCACGTGCTCGTTCGTCCGATCCTGGACCGGCCCCTGGCTCGACGTCGCGAACAGATCGTGCGCCTGAAAGCCGTAGCCCATGCCGGAGAAGGTCTTCGTCTTCATCTCTTCGCGGTCCTGGTTGAAACGGTTGGCGCGGTTGCGGACCAATTTGTAGTCCGGGCCGACCTCGGAGCGCGCGCGGTGGATCATGCCCTTGTCGAGCGCCGCTTCGCGGCTGTAGACGAACGTATATTTCCAGTGATGTTCGTCGTCGATCGGCACGTGCCAGTTGACCGAGTAGCCTTCGCCACCGGTCTGCCCGGGAAAGGCGCTCAGATTCGGCATGATGAAGTAGGTGACGCGCAGGTACACGTTGCCGCCCGGCTGGTTGCGCGTCGTATAAATGCGCACGCCGAAGTCGGTGCGCTCGACGTCGATCGTCGGCGCGAGATCGCGTCCAACGAGGTTGTAATGCGAGTCCTCCGTGTTGCGCACGCCGGTGTAGCGGCCCTGCGGCGTTTCGTAGAAGCGGTGGAGGAACGACAGGTGCACGGGATCGATATTGCCTTCGTTCGCCTGGAGATAGTTGCACTCGTGATAAATTTTATTCGAGTAGCGCCGCTCGGCGGGGGCGATAAGAAAATCGTACTGGGGCAAAAGCGGCGGCTCGCCGGGGCCCATATATGTGAAGATGATGCCGCCGGACTCCTCGCACGGATAAGCCAAATGGCGGATGCTGTCGCGGTGCTCGCCGCAGTTCGGCTCGCCGGGCTGCTCGAGACAGCGCCCTTTAATGTCGTAGAGCCACCCGTGATAAAGGCAACGGAGCCCGCCGTTCTCGACACGGCCGTAGCTCAAGTCGGTGCCGCGGTGCGAGCAGTGGATCCCCAACAGGCCGGGGCGCCCGTGATCGTCGCGAAAGAGCGCCAGCTCTTCGCCGAGAATTTTTACGGGCAGCGGCGCGCCTCCCTGCGGCAGCTCTTCGGCGAGCGCGACCGGCTGCCAGTAGCGGCGGAGCAGCTCGCCCGCCGGCGTCCCCTTGCCGGTGCGCGTCAACAAATCGTTTTCTTCTTGCGTGATCATGGCAACGCCCCTCTCGATTATTTCAAAATCTTCGACGCGAGCGCGATCGCCGGATTGCGCAGTTTTTGTACGGAAGATTCGAGATGCGTCTCCAATCGATAATAATCGTCGACGGTCATGACATCCTTGCAGCCTTCGATGCCGTACTCCGTCAGCCATTTCGTGTCGACGTCGAAGCGCCGGCTTCCCTGAATCATCGCTTTGCCGTAAAGCTCCTGGCCCTCTTTGCCGAGGAACCAAGTGACGAAAACTTTGGTCGCGTTCGGGTGCGGGGGATTTTTGACCACCGTCAGCACGCCGCTGCCGTTATTCGCCTGGCCGCCTTCCTTGAGCTCGCCGATCGGGCTCACCGGCAGACCGGCCTTTAAAAAGCCCTCGTAGGTGTAATGGCTGAGGCCGATCGTAAAGGCAAGTTTCCCTTTCGCCAGTGCCTCGGCGAGTTGCCGCTGGTTTTGCGTGACCAGCAGATCGTGCTGCGCGAGCTTTTTCAAATAATCTTCGCCTTTAATCTTCCATAGAAACGTCCAGGTGTTCTGGCCCGAGCCGGGGTTGCGTGGATCGAGAAAGCCGATCCGTCCCTTCCACTTGGCGTTGAGCAGATCGTCGTACGAGCGCAGCTCGTTCTTCCCGACCAGCGACGTATTGTACCAAAACGTTTCGCTCGTGTAGCACTGAAACGCGTAAGCGTATTTCTTCGTGCTGACGTTGTCCTCCCAGATATGGCCGCCCCACCAGTTCTTCGGATCGCGCACCTCGGGCGCGATCATATACGGTTGCAGCTCGTCGGCGGCGCCTTCGGCGACGAGCGAGAGCGGCGTCGCGCCGCCGGAGATGAAGAGATCGAAGTAGCGCACGCCCGCCTTGTGCTCGCTGATGATGCGATTCGCGTTCTCCGGCCCGCGGCTCGGCGAGAGCTCCAGCGGAATTTTAAATTTCGCGGGGAAGGTCGACTCCAGCGCCTTGCGCAATTCGACGCTCGCGGGAATGCCGACGACGAGCGTGCCTTCTTTTCGCGCGGCGGCGAGTGTCTTTTCCCATTCGGATTGGGCGAACGCGGGCGCGGTGAAAAGCAATATTCCGAGCGAAAACGTTATGAATGAAGCGAATCTATTCATTTCGGAAAATCTCGGAGCTTTTCGACAGGCTCACGGCGAACGGATTGAGGTACTAATTTCCTTTCCGTCCGTGCCAAGCCTGTCGAAGCACGTTCTCCTTATCCTTTCGGGAACGGCACGATACCCGAAAATTTCTTCACTACCGCCTCGCGCAGCTCGCGGCTGGTGCGCGAGACTTTGGGAAATTTATCGCGCCACTCGAACGGCCGCACGGCGTAAAAAACCGCGCGGCTGTTGGTGTGGTCGCGGTTTTCGCGCTTCGACGGCGGCATGCGCGGATCGAGCGGCGTCGACCAGCAGCCGTCGATGAGATCGATATTGGTCGCCGGGTCGACGCGCGTCATCATCGCCCACATGACTTCCTTGATGTTGCTGGGATCGATGTCCTCGTCGACGACCACGACGTAGCGGCCGTTGCGCGCCGAGGACGAGCAGGCGAGCGCGGCGAGGCCCGCCTGCTTGGCGTGGCCGGCGTAGCGCTGCTTGATGGCGACGACGCAGAGATACGACGTGTGATTGTAAACGCCGACGATGTCCTGGATGCCGGCGCTTTCGAGTTGATCCCAGAGAATTCCCGCCGTCGGGTTGGCGTCGATCTTGACCGCGCCGGGCCAGAGCGGCGCCTCGTCTTCGAGGATCGGGTCGTTGCGGTGATAGATCGCTTTCACCTTGATCACCGGCTGCTGCTCGCCGGTGCCGATCGTGCCGCCGGAATAATATCCCGGCCATTCGCCGAACGGACCTTCGGCGCGCGACTCCATTTTCGGCGGCGGGACTTCGCCTTCGAGGGCGATCTCCGAGCTCGCCGGAATCGGCAGGCCGGTATGCGGTCCGCGGATGATGTCGACGGGCGCGCCGATGAGTCCGCCCGCGTGATCGATTTCCGATTGGCCCCAGGCGATCTTCGTATGCGACAGCGCGAACACCATCGGGTGCTGGCCGAAGGTGACGACGACGGGGCAGCTCTTCCCCTGCTCCCAGTATTTCATGCAGACAAGCCGGCCGTGCTGGCCCGGGCTCATCCATAGGCCGAGCAAATTTTTCTCGTGCAGCTGCATGCGATACGTGCCCATGTTGATGAAGCCGCCCTCGATGTCGGCGTTGATCAGGCAGTCGCCGGTGCCGATGTAGCGGCCGCCGTCCTGCTCGTGAAAGCGGAGCGCCGGGAACTTCAAGAGATCGACCCGGTCGCCTTCCATCACGTTTTCCATCAGCGGCGAAGTCTTCACCTCGCGCGGCGGGATCGGCTTGGTCGATTTGATCTTGCGCGCGATGGCGCGAACCAATTCGAGCTTGCTCATCTCGGTCGAGAGGCCGAACGAGAGCGCGACGCGCTTGTAGGCGGCGTACGGCAGGCTGAGCACTCGGTGGCCGGCCGGATAGCCTTTGATTTTGTCGAAGATGAGCATCGGCGGCTGCGGTACGAGCTCGGCGGTCGATTCGACGAGCGCGCCGATCTCGCCGTCCCAGTCGGCGCCGTCGATCTGTTTCCAATCGCTGACTTTTTTCGCCGCTTCGACGAAAGATCTGAGATCGTGGTATGCGAGCTGTTCCATTTTTTCTCCTTAATTATTCCTGGACGATGGAGACCGCTTCCTTGATGCCGTTGCGCGCGATCTCCGCGAGATATTCTTTGTGGACTTCCGGCGGCTCCATGTCGAGCGGCAGCATGTCATGGAGCGTGGGGCGATAGCGGTCCTGGCTGTACTTCGGGCTCCGGCCGCGCATGGCGAAGTGGCGCATCGGCGTCGGCCCGGTGTTGAAGTGGCCGTGATACATGAGGTCGCCCGGCGAGTAGATCGAGCCGGGCCGGATCTCGAAGCGCGTGCGCTCTTTGTCCTCCTCGCGCCAGACCATCGCATAGCCCGTTCCCTGCGTGACGCAGACGATCGCGCCGGGCCCGTGGCGGTGGAAGAGGCTGCGGCTGCCGGTCGGAAATTCCTGGATATGGCAGCCGTAGACCGTTCCGGCGATGCCGAAGCGCATGATCTTCACGCCCTTGCCTTTCATCGGATATTCATCGAGCGGGAATGTATTCACGTCGGGAACCAGGTTCGTCTCCCAGCTCCTTGTCGTGAGGCGCTCGTTCTTGCGAAAGAAATCCGGATCGTTGTCGAAGCGGTCGCTGAACTCGAACGGATTGCGGAAAATGAAATCCTCGTTGTGAAACAGATTCAGTAAATGCGGCAGGTTGGTGCCGGCGAGAAATTTGACCGGCTCGTTCGACACGTTGAAATGCTGATACGAGACGTTGAGCGGGATGGCGAAGATCGCGCCGGCGCCCCACTCGAACGTCCGCTTCCGCTTTTCATCGTGCCACACCGTTGTTGCGCCGCGGCCCGCGACGATGTAAATCAGCGTTTCGTAGAGATGCCGCTGCGGCAGCGTCTGGCTGCCCGCGGGTATCTCGCAGACATACGCGTCGGTTTCCTGCTGGCCGCCCATGTTGAGGTAGCAGCCGAGGGCGCCCATACGCTTCCACGGCTTCACTTCGAGATCCTTCAAATCTTCGACGAAATAGCCTTTCACGACGGGAATCGCCTCGCGCTCGAGGAAAGTGTCGTACGGCGACGGACCCAGGTCGATGCGGTCGCGATGCGGTAGCTTCATGCGAAAAAACCTCCACGTCGCTCTGTATCACAGTCTTCTCGCGTCAGAAAGTTCCCGCGCCCGGCGGCTCTTTTATTCGCCGCGATGTCAAGCTATACATACGGATCGCGGCGGAGGTGATCCCATGCTGACAGCTGAAGAAAACGAGATGTTTACGCGCGTCGGACCCGGGACGCCCGCGGGCGAGCTGCTGCGCCGGTACTGGCATCCGATCGCGATCGCCTCGGATATTACCGAGGAGAAGCCGGTCAAGTTCGTGCGCATCCTCGGCGAAGATTTGGTCCTGTTTAAGGACAAGCAGGGACGCGTCGGTCTTTTGGAGGACCGCTGCTCGCATCGCGGGGCGTCGCTTTCTTATGGCCGCGTCGAGGAGCGCGGTATTTCCTGCTGCTATCACGGCTGGCTCTACGACACGAAAGGCAATTGTCTCGAATGTCCGGCGGAGCCGAAGGGCAGCAACTTCCATTTAACCGTTAAACAGAAAGCCTATCCGGCGCAGGAGTTCGCCGGGCTTTATTGGGCCTATATGGGCCCGCAGCCCGCGCCGGTGATCTCGAAATACGATGTCTGGGCGCGGACCGACGGCTGGCATTGGATTCGCGCGCTGCCGACGCTAGACTGCAACTGGCTTCAGGCGATGGAGAATTCGGTCGACACGACGCACCTGCATATTCTGCATCAGGAGCTCGTGACGAACGGCTTCACCGTGCGCGGCACGACGCGCGGCACGATCGACGACCTGGAAAAGTATGAGTTTTACCAGGTGCCCTACGGCATCATGAAGCGGCGCTGTTTTACCGATGGGACGATGGAGGAGCATCCCATCATCTTCCCCAATCTGCTGCGCCAGGCGAACCGCACACAGATCCGCGTGCCGATCGATGACGAGCACACCTGGGTGGTTTATCTCCACTTCGTTCCGTTCAGCGAGGGCCCCAAGCCCACGAACGGCGACGCGGTGCCGGTCGACTACCGGAAACCGTTCAAGGTGCCGGCGAACGGGGCTCATCCCGTCGCCAGGTATACTATGACAGAGGTCGATGGGCAGGATTTCATGGCGTGGGAGACGCAGGGCCCGATCGCCAACCGCGCGCGCGAGCGCCTAGCGACTTCCGATCACGGCGTCGTCATGCTGCGCGACATGCTCCGCAACGAGATCGAAAAAGTCCGCCGCGGCGAGGATCCGCTGAACGTCATGCGCGACCCCGATCATCCGATCATCGACACCGCGCTCGAAGCCTCGCTCCGCGCCGAGAAGGCCGGCTCCGTTACGTATCACATCCCTAGACACGCGTGACGTCGGCGTTAAAGCAGGTTCATGGATTACGATCTAATCGTTATCGGCGGCGGCACCGCGGGCACTAACGCCGCCAAAGCCGCAGTGAAGCTGGGCACCCGCACGGCGATTGTCGAAGAGGAGAGCTTCGCCGGCACCTGCCTCGCCCGCGGTTGAATCCCCAAAAAGGTGCTCGTGAGCACCGTCGAGCTTTACTGGCGCGCGCGCAACGCCGGCCGGTTGGGTCTCAAGGGAACCGAGCATATCGCTTTCGACTGGGCCGCAGTCATCGAGCGCAAGGACCGCCTCGTCGCCAGTTGGTCGGAGGGAAAAGAGCGCGGCCTCGAAAAATTGGGCATATCGGTGATCCGCGGCGAAGCCAAGTTCACCGGTCCGCAGGAAATCGCCGTCGACGGCAAAAAACTCTCGGGCAACAAATTCGTTATCGCCACCGGCTCGAAGCCCTCGCGGCCCGGAATCCCCGGCGCCGAGCGCGGGATCACGAGCGATGAGCTGATCCATTTAAAGCAGCAGCCGAAGCAGCTCGTCGTCATCGGCGGCGGTTTCATCGGCCTGGAATTCGGCTTTGCGCTCGCGCGCGCCGGCAGCAAAGTGACTATTCTTCAGGCGGGTTCCGAGATCGCGCCCGCGCTCGACGACGATATCCGCAAATCGCTCCTCGAAATCGCCAAGGCGGCGGGGATAGAAATCGTGACCGACGCCAAAGTGAAGCGAATCGGCGACGATAAAAGCGTCGAAGCCGAAGTAGCCGGCCGGTCTCAGCGTTTTGCCGCCGATCAGGTGCTGCTTGCGACCGGCCGGCCGTCGAATGCGCCGGCGCTCGAACCGCAAAAAGCCGACATCGAGCTCGACCGCAGCGCCGTGAAGGTTAACGAACATCTGCAGTCGGTCAGCAATGGCAACGTCTACGCCGCCGGCGACGCGGCGGGGCAGCACCAGCATACGCCGGTCGCGTGGTACGAAGGCGTGCTGGCGGCAGAAAACGCCGTGAAGGGCAATCACCGCAAAGTCGATTTCACGGTTTTTCCAACCGCGGTTTTCACCATCCCGGCGATCGGCCAGGTGGGACTCACGGAAAAGCAGGCGCGCGCGACGGGCGCCGCCGTCAAAGCGGGTAGGATGCCGTTCAGCTCCAATCCCGCCGCCGGCGTGCGCGAGGAGGCCGAAGGCCTCGTCAAGATTATCTACGACGAGAAAAGCGACCGCTTGCTCGGCGTACACGTGATCGGCGCCGAGGCCGAGGATATCATCCAGATCGCTTCGACGGCGATTCTCGGCGGCGTCACGCGCTCGACTCTCGCGTCCGCGCATTACGTTTTCCCCACGCTCGGCGGCGCCATCTTCGACGCGATGTCCGCCGGCTAGATTTATCCACAGTCCTGATCCCTTCCTCCGGTAATTTTATTGGTCCAAAGCAGGGAATGACCCGAGGCGGGCACCCTTGGCGTTTTAAACCATCGCGCTATTCAAAAATAGTTAGCCAAGAAAACATCCGAAAGGAGAGCGCGATGTACTCCGAGAGTTATGTATTGAAAAAGGGCGCGTTTCCGGCCGAGGCCGGTGAAGCGACCGCCGAGCTTTATCCGAAGATATCCGCCGAGGAGTGGGAAGTTTGGAAATATTTTCTGCCGGTGAGATCGCACGCGCTCGACCGCTCGGCCGTGCACAACCTGGTGCACATGTTTTCTCCGGCTACCAGCGGCGGCATTCCCTACACGATCGCGAGAGAGATTTACCGCGCCAGCGAGCGCTTCGATAAGATCGAAGTGTGGCGGGCGCACGATGTCGAAAAAGATCCGATAGCGGTCGGCATCGACAGCGGCGAACGCTACATGATCGCGCGCTGGGGAATGGCGAAGCTGATTCCCTTCGAGGCTCTGAAACACCGCCGGCACATGGCGATCCTGTGGAAGAACGCCGTGAGCTGGGGCGCGCTCGCAGGGACGGCGCTCGCGATCGTTGCCTGGGGCTTCCTGTTTTAAAGACCGGCAAACCGTGTCCTAGGACACGGTTCTAGGACACGGTTTGCAGAAACTCGATCAGCTTTTTTTCTCCCGCGGAGAATTTCTTCGCGCGATGAAAGATCAGTTGCGCCTCGGGATGCGGAAACATCCGCTCGACGCTTAGCGAGCGGAAGCGGCTCGTATCCTCCGGATCGATGCAGATGTTGTGGATGACGCCGACGCCGATCTGATTCGCCACATAACGCTTGATCTCGCCGCAGGTTGCGGCCTCCATCCCGATCCTGAGCGTTAAGCGCTCTTTCCGGAACGCGCCGTCGATCACCTTGCGCGTCGTCATCGACGGCTGCAGCAGCACGAGCGGATGCTCGGCCAGCTCCCGCATCGAGAGGCGCCGCTTAAACGCCAGCGGGTGGTTGTGCATGACGATCACTCGGAGCTTCGGGGCGACGAGCGGCAGCTTCTCGAGGTCGGGCAGAAGCTGCTCGAAAATGCCCATCGCGAGGTCCGCTTCTCCCGAATAGACCGTCGACGGCGCGTCGCGGTGGCTGCGCGCGAGGATCGTGAGCCGGATCGACGGGTAGGCGGCGCGAAAGCGCGCGATCGCCGGCAGGTAAAAATTTCTGAGACATGCGGGCGCGATCAGCGAGATCTTCCCCGAGAATTCTCCCGTATCGGCGACCGTCCGCTCGACTGCGTCGCGGACCGAGTCGAGGATCTTCTGCGCGTCCTGGTAAAGCGTCTCGCCTTTCGCCGTCAACGCCAGCCTTTTTCCCGCCCGCTCGAAGACCTTGATGCCGAGCTCGCGCTCGAGCATCTTGATCTGAAGCGACACCGCCGACGAGGTAAGAAACGATCGCTTCGCGGCCTCCTTAACCGTGCCGTATTGCGCGATCAGACACACGCTTTTCAGTTGGCGCAATTCCATAAAGAAAAACTTGAGCTACGGTTAAATAGTTCAAGATTGACACGATTTCAAGTTCGGCCTATGGTGCTGGGGTTAGCCCACGGATGATTTTTCTATGATGGATTTGCGTCAGTTTTTAGACGTCCTCGAGCGCGAGGGCGAGCTCAAGCAAATAAGCGCGCCGGTCGATCCGAAGCACGAGCTCGGAGCGATCTGCAAAATTTTGAACGAGCGCCCCGGCAGCCCGGCGGTGCTGTTCGAGAACGTCAAAGGCTCGAAAATTCCGGTCGTCGGACAACTGCTGTTCGGCGAAAAGCGCGTCGCGATGGCCCTCGGCTTGACGCCGGAGAACGTTTTCGAAGAGACGGTGAAGCGCGCCGACAACGCGATCGCGCCGCGCCTCGTGTCCAAAGGCGCGTGCCAGGAGGTCGTGATGGAAGGGACCGAGGTCGACCTGACCAAGCTCCCGATCTGCACGAACAATCCCGGCGACGGCGCCGCGTACATCACCGCCGGCCACGTCATCATCAAAGATCCCGAGTACGGCATGAACATGGGGATCTATCGGATGATGTTCAACAACAAGAACGAGGTGAACCTCCGCCTCACTCCCGGGCACGACGGCCACGACATGTTCCGCAACGCGGAAAAGCGCGGCCAGAAAACGTTTGAGGTCGCGGTTTGCATCGGCGTGCCGCCGGCCGTCTACGTCGCCTCCCAGTTCGAGCCGCGCATCGGCGTGTACGAGCTCGCGATCGCCGGCGGCCTCGTCGGCGAAGCCGTGGAGGTGGTCAAGTGCCGCACCGTCGATATCGAAGTGCCGGCGCTCGCCGAGATCGTTCTCGAAGGCGAGATGACGATCCCGGCGAAGACCGGCAACGAGGGGCCGTTCGGCGAGTTCTGCGGCTACACGACGCAGATGGTGCCGAACGAGCGCGTCATGACGATCAAGGCGATCACGCACCGGAAAAATCCGATTTATCACAATATCTGGCTCGGCAAGCCGCCGCACGAGCATTTGTATATCGACGCGCTCACCTACGGCGTCGCCGCCTATCAGGAGCTCAAGCCGGCGTATCCGGTCTTGAAAAAAGCCTACGCGCCGCCGTGGGGCGTCTCGATCGTGCTTGTGCTCCAGGTGGAAAAGCGCCTGATCCGCCCCGGCCTGATGAATAATCTCCTTGCATCGTCGCTGTACACGCGCAGCGGCAAGTGGAAGCACGTCATCGTCGTCGACGAGGACGTGAACGTCTACGATCCGAACGAGATTCTCTGGGCCATGACGACGCGCTTTCAGCCGGCGACGGACATGTTCGTGATCCCGCGCTCGATCACGAGCAGCCTCGAGCCTTCCGCCACCAAAGACGGCGTCACGTCGAAAATGATGGCCGACTGCACGATCAAGGAAGGATTTCGCGGCCAGGTCGCCGAGCCGACCGAGGAGATGCGCGCGGAGGTGCTCAGGCGCTGGAAAGAATACGGCCTTAGCTGATTGCGAAGATCGATTCATGAAGACAAGCAGCGCGAGAAAATTAAAACAGGTTTCGCTCGCGGACATTCCGCGCGTCGGCCCCGGCACGCCGGCCGGCGAATGGCTGAGAAAATATTGGTTCGTCGTCAGCGCGGCGGAAGAGCTCTACGATATTCCGAAGGCCGTTAAAGTTTTGGGCGAAGAGCTCGTATTGTTCCGCGATCTGAACGGCCGTCTCGGTCTCGTCGGTCTTCACTGCCCGCACCGCGGCACGTCGCTCGAATACGGCGATATCGAAGACCGCGGCATTCGCTGCCCGTACCACGGCTGGCTCTTCGACGTGAGCGGCCAATGCCTCGAGCAGCCGGCCGAGCCGAAGGACAGCATTTTCTGCCAAAAAGTGAAGCACCTCTCGTATCCGGTACAGGAGCTTGGCGGCCTCATCTTCGCCTATCTGGGCCCGCAGCCGGCGCCGCCGCTGCCGCGCTACTCGTGCCTCGTCGACCGCGGCGGCATGCGGCAGATCGAGCCGGTGCGCACCAACGACTACAATTGGTTCAACTTCTTCGAGAACTCCGCCGATCCGTGTCACATCTGCATTCTCCACCGCCATACGGGCTATGGCGAGCAGGCGTGGGGCGATCAGTTCTTCAGCTACACCGATATGCCGGATTTCCAATTCGTCGAGACCGACTACGGAATGAAGGGCGTCATGACCAAGCCCGGCCCCACGCCCGGGACGGAGTTCGTCGATACGATGAGTCTCGCGCTGCCGAGCATCATTCAAGTCGGCGATACGGAATTCGTTCACGCGAAGGTTGACGCGGTGAAGCTTATGACCGAAGGCTCGCAGTGCGAGCACGTGCTGTTCCTCACCCCCAACGACGACGAGCACTTCACGATCTACACGGTGAACTACTACACCGGCTCCGACCCGCAATTTTTCGAGAAGCTGAAGGCGATGCGCGCGGCCGAGGTGCCGAAGCAGGAAGTCAAAGCCTACGACAGCCGGAAGTACATGCCCTTCAAAGGCAACGTGCGCCAGGAAGACATCATGAGCCAGTCGACGCAGGGGCTTCTCGGCGAGCGCGAGGAGCGCCTCGCGACTTCCGACAAGGGCGTCATCATGTTTCGCCGCATCGTTCGCGAGGCGATCGCCGCGGCGCAGAAGGGCGAACGGCCCAAAGGCGTGGTGCCGCAAGAAAAAGCGTCGGAGGTCGTTTATTTCGATTCGTTCACCGGCGTGCGCAAGGCGCGATAGGAGGATCGTATGGTCAAAGGCGTCCTGATCCCGCTCATCACACCGTTCGACGAAAAACAACGAGTCGACGAGGGCGTGATGCGCCAACTCGTCGATTTCTACGTCAAGACGGCGGTGCAGGGATTATTCGTGCTCGGCTCATCCGGCCAAGGGCCGGCGATGTCGCTGCCGGAGCGTAAGCGCGCGGCGGAAGTCGCGCTCAGCGAAGCGCGCGGGCGGCTCCCCGTCATCGTTCACGTCGGCACGGCCGACGGCGAGAGCACGGCCGAGCTTGCGCGCCACGCGGCCGAGAAGGGCGCCTCCGCCGTCGGCGTTGTGCCGCCGTACTATTATTCCGATCACAGCGAGTACGAGATCATTGCCCACTACAAACAGGTCGCGCAGGCCGTCAGCCTGCCGATCTATATCTATGAGAACCCGAAGTACTCCGGCATCTCCGTGCCGCCGGAGTTCGCCAAGCGGATGAAGGAGCAGATCCCGACGATTCGCGGCATCAAGGTCGCCTACGGGGCGGGCGCGCTGCTCGAATACGTGCGGCTCTTTCCGTCCGACGTCTCGGTCTTTACCGGCAACGCCGATCTTTTCGGCCTCGTGCCGTTCGGCGTCGCCGGCATGATCAATCCGCCGACGAGCTTCCTGCCGGAATTATCCGTGAGCCTCTGGCGCGCGCTCGATGAAAAAAGATTCGAGCAGGCGATCGGTCTGCAGCAGCGCGTCAACACGGCGGCGCGGCTCGTCGCCGCGGCGCTGCGCAAGTATGGGCGCACCGCGCTCGGCGAAGTGTTTCGCATGCGCGGATTCGCCGTCAAGCGCTTTCCGAAATGGGAGACGCAGCCGATGCCCAAAGAGGCGCGCGACCAGTTGTTTAAAGAGCTCAAAGAAGCGGGCGTGCTGCCCGAGGCGTAAACAGGGCAACGCTGTCGGCGGCACGTTAACATGGAAGCGGAACTCGCCAAGCGGCTCGTCGCGGGCTTGAGCGACGCAGGCGTCAATTTCGTGAGCTACCTACCCGAGACGCGCCTCAGCCAGATATTGCCGCTGATGCGAAGCGATTCATCCTTCCAGCTCGCGCCCGTCTCCAGCGAGCAGGAGGCGGTGACGATCGCGGCCGGCGCGACGCTCGGCGGCAAGCAGGCGGCGTGCTACATCGAGAGCACCGGCATCTACGTTTCGTGCTATTCGCTCGTCACCGTCGGGAAGCAGCTCGGCGTGCCGCTGCTGCTCGTCGTCGGATTTCTCGGCGGCTTCCAGGACCAGCGGAACAGCTTTCTTTATTCGACGATCGGCGCCTACGCTCGTCCGGTGCTCGAGGCGCTCGCGATTCCCCACGCAGTGATCGAGAATGGCGACGGTCTGGAGACGAAGATCAAGAACGCCGTGCGCGCCGCCAACGCGCTGCGCGGGCCGTCGGCGCTGCTGTTCGCGGGGGACTTCTCGCTATGACGCGCGGCGAATGCCTGAAGATGCTCGCGCCGCTCATGACCGATCACCTGGTCGTGACGTCGCAGAGCGGGCAGCGCATCGAATGGAGCCATTTCTCGGAGCACGACGGCAACCTGCTCCTCGGCCAGATGGGCTGCGCGCTGGGCGTCGGCGCAGGGCTCTCGCTCGCGCTGCCGCACCGCAAAGTGGTCGTTCTGGAGTCCGACGGCAGCGTGCTTCTCTCGCTCTTCAATCTGCCGACGCTCGCGCGCCTGAATCCGGCCGATCTCGCCGTCTATGTTTTCGACAACGGCGTCTACAGCGGCAGCCGCATCAGCGAGCCGACGGCGACCGGCGGGCGCGCGAATCTCGAAGCGCTCGCGAAAGCCGCCGGTATCCGCAACGCGATGACGATCCGCAGCGCCCGCGCGTTTAAAAAGGACGGCGTCGCCTGGCTCAACAAGAAAGGTTTGCGCTTCGTCGTCTGCAAGGTGGAAGAGAGTCTGCTGCACCGCGAGATTCCGCGGCCGACAATCGATCTTGCGGAAAACAAATACAAGTTCGTCAGATATCTCGAGCGCACGGAAGGAAAGCCGATAACATTCGTCGGACGCGGCTAATTGGCCAAGGAGGTCGCATGCGGTTGAGAAGCTCGACACTTCAAATCTTATTTGCAGGATTGTGGCTTGTGATCCTTTTTGCCGCGCCGGCCGGCGCGCAGGACTTCTACAAGGACAAAACGCTGCGCATCGTCGTCGGCTACTCCGCCGGCGGCTCGTTCGATCTCTACAGCCGTATGATCGGCCGCCATATGAGCAAGCACCTCGCCGGCAACCCGACGATCATCGTCGAAAACATGACCGGCGCCGGCGGCATTATCGCCGCGAATTTTCTCTACAATCAGGCGAAGCCCGACGGTCTGACGATCGGCGCATGGGCCGCGCCGCTGATCCTCCAGCAGATCATGGGCAACGAGGCGGTGAAGTTCGACGGACGCAAGTTCAGCTACCTGGGCGTGCCGAGTCCATACGACACGCTCTGCACCTTCAACGCGCAGAGCGGCGTGAAAACGGCCGACGACTGGTTCGCGGCGAAGCGCCCGATGAAGATCGCATCGATCGGCCCCGGCACCAGCACCTCGGACGTGCCGAAGCTTCTCAAGGAAGCGCTCAATCTGCCCCTTCAGGTAGTCGAAGGTTACAAGGGAGGCGCCGACGCGCGGCTCGCCGTCGAATCGGGCGAGGTGGACGGCTACTGCGGCTCGTGGCAGACGGTAAAAACCGTCTGGCGCCCCGCGTTCGAGAGCGGGAAAATACACTCTGTGCTGCTCGTTACGTTGAAGCAAAATCCCGAATTGAAAAACGTCCCGCTCGCGATCAAATACGCCAAGACCGACGAGGCCAAGCTGCTGCTTAAAATCGCCGATAACGCGCACGTCGCGCAGTTCCCGTACTCGCTGCCGCCGGGCGTGCCGGCCGAGCGCGTGAAGCAGCTGCAGAACGCGTTCATCCAGACGCTCAAGGATCCCGATCTCCTCGTCGAGGCGAAAAAATCCGATCTCGATATCGACCCGATCGACGGCCCAACCATTGCCAAGACCTTCGCCAGCTTGTACGACATCGATCCGGGCACCAGCGCGAAGCTGAAGGCGATCCTGGCGCCGAAGAAGTGACGGTCGGGCACTGCGGGGTGCCCGACCGTCATTCCCGCATGTTTGCATGCGGGACATAAGGCGGGTACGGCACGCCGTGCCCTACGGACGAAATCTCAATGCCGAACGTTCGCGACTGTCATACTGAGCGCAGCGAAGCATCTCTCCGGAGACATTCTTCAGCCTTGCTTCAGGATGACAAGCAGCCGCATGATGCTGTTTTATGTAGGGGCACGGCGGGCCGTGCCCTCTGATTAATATTTCTTCGATGAAATTCTTTTTCCGTATCTTCGCGGTGGTCCTCCTCCTCGCCGTATTCTTTCCCGCGCGCGCGGACGCCGAGCCGATCCGCGTCGCGTACAGCTCGATCAGCGGCGCGATGGGGCCGCTCTGGGCGGCGAGCGACTTCGGGCTCTTTAAGCGCCACGGCCTCGACGTGCAGCTTCTCTACATCGGCGGCGGCTCGGTCGTGACGCAGGCGCTGCTCGGCGGCGACGTCCAGTTCGTGCGCCTCGGCGCGAGCGCGGTGATGCAGGCGTCGATGCGCGGCGCCGATCTCAAGATGATCGCGAACACGATCAACCGACTCGTCTTCACGCTGATGGTGAAGCCCGAGATCAAATCGCCCGCCGACTTAAAAGGGCGAAAGATCGGCGTCACGCGCCTCGGCGGGTCGACGGATTTCGCGCTCGACCTCGCGCTCAAGAAATTTAATTTAAAGCGCGGCGCCGACGTCGCCGTGCTCCAGACCGGCGGTATGCCGCAGCTACTCGGCGCGATCACCGCCGGCAGCGTCGACGCCGGCGTGATCTCGCCGCCGACGAATCTCGCGGCGGCGAAAATGGGTTTGAAAGAAATGATCGACTTCGCCGACCTGCCGCTGCTCTATCCCAACTCGCCGGTCGCGACGACGCAAAGCTTTCTCGACAAGAACCGCGGGGTGGCGCTGCGCTTTCTCCGCGGCTATATCGAAGGCATCCAGCGGATCAAGGGCGACCGCGACGGCGCGATGAAGCTCTTTGCGAAATACACCAAAGTCCAGGACCCCGAGATTCTCGCCGAGCTCTACCGCATCTACGGCGTCAAGCATCTGGAATCGATTCCCACGGTCAAGCCCGAGGCGGTCGAAGAGGTGTTGCGCTCGGAGATGAAGGGCGCCAACGCCAAGGCCGGCGACTTCATCGACAACAGCCTCATCGCCGAGCTCGAGCGCGACGGAATTTTTCAGAAAGCGCGTTAAGGAGAACGAAATGGCTTACACGGATTTACGCGACTGGCTCAAGCAGGTCGACGGCTTCGGCGAATTGAAAACCGTCGAGGGCGCCGACTGGGATCTCGAGATCGGCGCGATCACCGAGATGGCGCGCAAGGAATCGAAAGTCCCGCCGTGCATCGTCTTCGACGAAATCAAAGATTACCCGAAAGGCCGCCGCCTCGCGGTCGGCCTGCTGAATTCGATGAAGCGCGTCGCGCTCACGACCGACATGCCGGTCGATCTCCCGCCGATGGATTTCGTGCGCGCGTGGCGGCAGCGCATCAAGGACATGCAGCCGATTCCGCCGCACGCGGTCAAAGACGCGCCGTTCATGGAGAACGTGCTCGATGAGAAGGACCTCGACGTGCTCGCGTTTCCGACGCCGCGCTATAACGTAGGCGACGGCGGCCGCTACATCGGCACCGCGCACCTGACGATCACGCAGGACCCGCAGGAGGGCTGGGTCAATATCGGCACGTATCGCATCATGATTCAGGACGGGAAAAATCTCGGCCTCTACATGTCGCCTGGGCGCCACGGCCGCATCCAGATGGAGAAGTTCTTCGCCGAGAACCGGCCGTTCCCGGTCGCGGTTGCGATCGGCTACGACCCGCTGATCTTCATGGCTTCGGCGTTCGAGGTGCCGTACGGACTTTCCGAATACGATTTCGCCGGCGGCATACGCCGCGCGCCGATCGACGTCGTGCGCCTGGAGCGCAGCGGCCTGCCCGTGCCCGCGAGCGCCGAGATGATCATCGAGGGCGAATGTCTGCCGAACGAGCGCCGCGAAGAGGGGCCGTTCGGCGAATGGACAGGATATTACGCGAGCTCGTCGCGGACGGAGCCGGTCATCAAGATCCGGCGCATCTATCATCGCAACGACCCGATCATGACCGGAGCGCCGCCGAGCCGGCCGCCGACGGAGGCGACGTTCTACAAAAGTTTCTGGCGCTCGGCGATGATCTGGGAGGAATTGGAGCGCGCGGGCGTGCCCGACATTCAAGGTGTCTGGTGCCCGCCGGAGGGGAACACGCGTCTCTGGACGGTCGTGTCGATCAAGCAGCGCTACCCCGGCCACGCGCGTCAGGCGGGCGTGCTCGCCTCGCAGGTGCACGCGGCGGCGTATCTCGGCCGCTTCACGATCGTCGTCGACGAGGACATCGACCCGAGCGATATGAAGGACGTGCTCTGGGCGATGACGACGCGCTGCGACCCGATCGAGGACATCGAGATCCTGCGCCGCTGTCTCAGCAGCCCGCTCGATCCGATTCTGCCCAAGAGCCGCAAGGACAAGGCGGCGAGCTTCAACTCGCGCGCCATCATCGACGCCTGCCGGCCGTACGATTGGATCAAGGACTTCCCGCCGTCGGTCAAGGTGCCGGAGGATTTGGCCAAGAAGGTGAAGGAGAAATGGGGCAAGAAGGTGCTGTCGTAAGATTAAGAAGGGCACGGCACGCCGTGTCGTACATAAGAGGCTAATTCTTCCACCCGGAGCCGTCGCTAAGGATGATAACGAATCTCACAAATTCCGATGTAGGGGCACGGCTTGCCGTGCCTCCGAGGTAATTGAATGAATATTGTTCGACGCGCAGCGGTTCTCATCCTCCTTCTTTTCGCTCTCACGCCCAATGCGCACGCGAAGAAAATCTACATCGCGATCTCCAATCCCGACATGTCGTTTCTCTCGGGCGGCGTGGCGCAATCACAAGGCTATTTCAAAGACGAAGGCCTCGACGTCGAGCTCGTGCAGATCACGGCCAACGTCTCGATCGCCGCGCTCGCGGCGGGCAACATCGATTATAATCTTATTTTGCAATCCATCGTGACCGGCAACCTGCGCGGGCTGCCGATGAAGGTCGCGGCGATCCTGATCGAGCGGCCGAACCACGTCTTCGTCGTCGACAAATCGATTCAGAAGTTCACCGATCTCAAGGGCAAGAAGGCCGCGATCAGCTCCTACGGCTCGCTCACCGACATCCTCGCGCGGCTGACCGCCGCGCACTACGGCCTCGATCCCAAGAGCGATATCGGCTTCACCGCCGCCGGCTCGAGCTCCGGCCGCCTCGCGCAGCTCCAGTCCGGGGTCGTGCAGGCGGCGCTCGTCACGCCGCCGGGCGACGCGATCGCCGAGAAGATGGGATTCAAGCGGCTGCTCGAAGTCGGCACGCTGTTTCCGTTTCCGGTGAACGGCGTCGGCCTCCACGAAAATAAATTGAAGAACGAGCGCGACGAGGTGAAGAAAGTCCTCCGCGCGCTCTACCGCGCAAACCAGTTCATTCTCGACAATCCCAAGGGCGCGATCAAAGACCTCGCCGCCTGGGGGCGATCGACGCCCGCCGCCGCCGAGGAGGCGTACAAGGCGAACGGCAAGAACTACAGCCGGAATTTAATCGTCCCGCGCGCGACGCTCGAAAAGGTTCTGGAGAGCACGCGCTGGAACGTCGAGACGAAGAAGAAGGTCGGCGTCGACGACGTTTTCGATTTCGGCATTATGCGGGAGATTTTAAAAGAGATGGGCAAGAAGGTCGAGTGAGAGACGGCGTATGGCCGACGCGAAGTACTGGGATGACCGCGCCGCGAGGTTCGGTCATACCGGCTGGGCCGATCCGGTGATCTATGCTTTCGACCAGGCCGCCCGGCTCGCGGCGATTGAGCGCGTCGTCGCCTCCGCGACCGTCGGACGCGAGATTGCGTTGGATTTCGGCGCCGGATCCGGCGACTTCAGCCGCTTGCTCGCCAAATATTTCACGAAAGTATTCGCCTTCGATATTTCCCCGGTCGTCACCGCCCACGCGCGATTAAAGTTCGGCGGCATCGTTAATATCGAATTTCGCCACGGCGAGAGCGTGAAGAATCTCGCGGTCGAGGACGGGTCCATCGATCTCATCCTGTCCGTTACGGTCCTCGGTCATATTCTCGACGATGGCGAATGCCGCGATACTCTGAATCTCTTTCGCCGAAAGATCGATGCCAAAGGCATCCTCGTTATCTTGGAAGCTACTCCGGTCGCCGAGCGCGATGGCGGCGGTTACCAGCGCTTTCGGACGCGCGAGAGGCTGCGCCAGCTGTTCGCTGAGGCCGGGTTCACGCTGCAGAAACAATACGGTTTTTATAATCCCGACGAAGCGGCCTCTCAAAGTTACAATCGATACGTGAGAGATTTGCGCGTCCGGCTGCTGCGGAAGCTGAAATTCGGAAAGCTCGCGCACGCGGTGCTCCGAAACACAGCCGCGAAAATCCTGGCCGCCGGGAACGATTGCTTCCGGGACGCCGGACCTGCGGATCCGATGAGCCTGATGATTTTTTCGCCGAACGTCGAGTGCTAAAGGGGGGCGCTGTAATGAAGACAGCAATCCGAATATTGAAGTCGCATTTTCTATGGCTCGCGCTCGCGATATTTGCGCTGAACGCGTGCACCGCTTACGTGACCCCGCAGTCGGATGAAGACGGGTCGCTCAAGGAAATGCGCCGGAAATCGCTATAGACTTCGCGGCCCGCCCATTTCAATGCGCGCTTGCTTTCTTAACCTCAGAGGATTCCGGTCCGGGTTTATAACTCAACAATTCGAACGAGGCGGTCTCTTGCAGCCCGTATTGTGCATCGCCGACGAGGTCTTTCATCTCTAGCTTGAAATCGAACTTGACGATGCTGCGCGTCTGCGGCGAATAGAAATAAACTTCCGTCCCATAGTAATTGAGGATGCCCGCGAATGTAACCATTTTACGCTCGATGCGATAGGCCTCGAACGTCCCGCCAGGCGTAACAACGGTTTCGATCCCCGTTACCGTGCTATGCGCATCGCGCCATCGGTGAGTTATGAATTGCGCTCCATCCCATTCTTTGCCTATCCATAACGGAAAATTGAAATAGCGTGCCTTATCTTCGATAATTTTGGGTGTCGGCAAGGCTGCGTAAAGCCAAGTGGCAGAGCCGAGGGGTCTTTTATCGCCATCGACTCGCCTTCTTTGGTAATTGCCGTTGCGGATTCGAAGCTCGATGTCGCCATAGTCCATATCTGATCGGTATCCGCCCGAGGCCATGTTGTGAACGACCCGATACGTCCACGTGCCGCCTTGCTTGTTGAAATCCGGCGCTTCGACGACGGCTGCGCCGGGCGGCGGGCTTTGGTTCGACGAAGCGGCGCACGCGCTCAGGACACACGCGCAAAGAAGCGCGCAAAAAAGCCTAGAGGTCAGACTGCGTGAACGCTCCACGGCCACGCAATATACGAAATAGACGGTAGCCTTTGCAAGCGCGGTCATAAGCGATGCGCGGCGGCCATCCGCATTTGCTTCCCCACGCGAATTGACATACAAATTTTCCGTCCGACAACGAAAGAAGGAGTTTTCATGCGTTCACTCGCGCTGCTCGCCAGCGATTCGTCGCATCTGCCGCTGCTCACGGTTTTCAAGGAATCGGGGGTGACGAGGAAGTACGGCTTCGAGATCGACCTTGAAATCGTCGGCGGCTCGCGCGCGCCGACGATGAAGCATCGAACCAAGCTCATTTATGCCGGCGAGATCGATTTCGTCTCGGGATTGCACCACGAGACGTATCGCGAGCGCGCCAAGGGACATAAGCGGCTCGTGTATCTCGCGCAGACGCAGAATCGCTGGGACGACCGGCTCGTCGGACCGGTGGAGCTCAAGAGCGTCGACGAGCTCCGCGGCAAACGCATCGTCTGCCATTCGACGGCGCCGTGCGTCACGGGAAATTTGAAGGCGATTCTGCGGCAGCTCGGCTTCAAGGAAGAGGAGATCCGGGTCGAGGCGATCGAGAGCATGAGCGGCAACCTGACGCGCTACGCCGACGACGTGGTCGCGGGCAACGCCGCCGCCGCGCTGGTCGACATGCCGTTCGATCTCTATGCCGAGAAGAAAGGTCTCAAGATCATTCCGCTGCCGGAGCGGCCGGTGATCCACAACACGACGATCCTCACGACGACGGATTACATCCGCGAGAACCGCGAGACGGTGATTCTATTCTTGAAGGCGATCATCGACGCGATTCATTTCTTCAAGACAGAGCCCGACGCGGTGGCGGACATCCTGCAAAAGAATCTCTCCAAGCGGTACACGCTCGACGACCGCGCCTATTTCGTCCATCTGCAGCGCGAGTGGGCGAAGCTCTTGCTCGCGAAGCCCTATCCGCTGCCCGCGGCGATTCAGAACGTCTTCGAGCTCGACGCCGCGCACGATCCCAACATGGGCAACATCTCGCCGATGGAGCCGTGGGACCTGCACTATCTGCGCGAGATCGACGACAGCGGATTCATCGATCAGCTCTACGCGAGCTGACCAAAGAAGGGCACGGCGCGCCGTGCCCTGTCCGAATCAGTATTCGTCGAAAATCCGCTGGATGTCGTCGGCGTCGCGCGTCTTCGTAAGCGCGAGCATCAGCAGGATGCGCGCCTTCTGCGCGTTCAAGTTGTCGCCGGCGATGAACGGCTCGCCGGGGCGCATGCGCCTCAGACGGTCGTGGCCGCCACGGTTCGCGTACACGACCGGAATGCGCGCCGCGGCGCGGTGCAGCGCTTCCTTCATGCCCGGAGCGGGAGCGCCGGTCGGAGAAACGGCGATCACGAGGCCTTCGGAGCGCGCGTGCTCGACGGCCGCGTCGATCAGGATGCCGTCGTTGCCGGCGGCGGTATAAAGGATGTCGACACGCGGCAGCTGCGCGACGCCGCCGACGTCGAATTCGGAGCCGGTTGTGTGGCGTCGAAGCGGGCGGCGGTAAAACGTGACGCGTCCGAGGTCGACGAAGCCGAGCGCGCCGATATCGGGCGACGTGTAGGTCTGCACGCGATAGCTCATGCGCTTGGTGACGTCGCGCCCGCAGTTGATCTCGTCGTTGACGACCGTCATGACGCCCATGCCGCGCGCGGCGGGGCTCGCCGCGACGCGCACCGCGTCGAGAAAATTTTTCGGGCTGTCGGAGCTGATGGTCGTGAACTGCCGCTGCGCGGCGGTGAGCGCGACGGGCTTTTCCGTCTTCACCGTCAGGTGCAGAAAATAGGCGGTCTCCTCCAGCGTGTTGGACCCGTGCGTCACGACGAAGCCGGCGATCTCGGGGTCGTTCGCGAGCTCGTTGATGCGCCGCGCGATCAGCAGCCAGCGGTCGGGCGTGATGTCGGAGCTGCCGACGCGGCAGACCTCTTCGATGTCGATGCGCGCCGTAATTTTAAGGTCCGGGATCACCTCGGCGACTTCGCCGGCATGGAGCCGCCCCGACGGCGTGTTGGCGATCGTGCCGCCGGTCGCGACGATTTTGACCAATGGAAGTTGAGCCATACGCGATGCCTTTCAGGCGGCGGCAAGCCGCGTTATTTGCTCTTCGGCAGAAAGCGCGTGTCGACGAGGTTCTCGGGCTTCAGCTCGCGCACGCGCGGATTTCGCGCGGCGAGCTGGTCCAACACCGTGCGCACCGCCGCGGGCGACGGCGCGGGAATGTCCTGGAGAAAGTTTTTCGTCAACGTCTCGTAGTATTCGGCGATGTCCTGGCGGTCGGCGATGCCGCTCGACTTGGCGATCTGATCGAACGCCGCCTGCCGGTTGGTTTTGAAGTAGTGGATCGACTCGATGTAGGCGCGCATAAAAGTCGCGAGCGCCTCGGGCCGCTTGTCGATCATCGACTGCGGCGCGTAAAGCACGCCCTGCGGGTATTCGGCGTCGATCTGCGAGAGATCCGCGAGCACCTTCAGGCCGAGCTTCTTCGCGCGCGGCGCGAGCGCGAGCGAAAGGATCGCGCCCTGCACCTTCCGCGTGGAGAGCGCGGCGAGCCGCTCGGTGGAATTGCCCACCTGGAGGATCGTCACGTCCTTCATCGGCTCGAGGCCCCACGACTTTAGCGCCATGCGCGTGATGAAATCCGAGCCGTCGCCGAACTGGCTGATCGCGACCGCCTTGCCGCGGAGATCCTCGGGGCGCGCGATATCGGGGGGCGTGATGAAGCTGTAGACGAATTTATTGATCAGCGCCGAGAGGATCTTTAGCGGAAACCCCGCGAGCTGCGCGTTGACGACCTCGACGGCGGAGCCGCGGCCGAGCTGGAGCTCGCCCGCGACGATCGCCTGCACGATCGTCGAGCCGCCGGCGATGCGGATAATCTCGAGATCGAGACCGTGTTTTTTGAAAATTCCGGCCTGTTGTCCAATCAGGTGCACTTCCTCACCGGAACCGGATCCGCTGTAGGCGAGCCGCAGCTTCTCGGCCGGCGCCGGGGCGGCGCAGGCCAGGAAAAATATTATCGAAAATGCCGCGGCGGTTTTGCGCACGATCGATCCTTCTATTTCACGAACCCCGAATCCTTCATCTCCTTCAAGAACCGAGTGTCGATGAGATCTTCGGGCTTGAGCTCGCGCACCTTCGGGTTCTTGCCGCCGAGATCGTCGAGCACCGTCTTCATTCCGGCGACGGTCGGCATCGGGTAATTGAGGAGAAAATTCCTCGTGAGCACGTTGTGGTATTCCTCGATGTCGGCCTTGTCTGTCAGGCCGCTGCTCTTCTCGATCACTGCGTACGCCGCCGGCTTGTTCGTCTTGAACTCGCGGATCGCCTCGACGTAGGCCTTCATAAAATTACGGATGAGATCGGGCCGCTTCTCGATCAGTGTCGAAGTGACGTATAGCACGCCCTGCGGGTATTCCGCATCGACCTGCGAGAGATCGGCAAGCACGCGCAGGCCCATCTTCTTCGCGCGCGGCGTCTGCGACAGCGAGAGGATCGAGCCGTGCACTTTGCCGCTGGCGACCGCCGCCAGGCGCTCCGGCGAGTTGCCGATCTGGAGAATCGTCACGTCCTTCGCCGGGTCGAGGCCCCAGGACTTGAGCGCCATGCGCGTGATGAAATCCGAGCCCGAGCCGAAGCGCGAGATCGCGACATTCTTGCCCTTCAAGTCCGCGGGCTTCGTGATCGACGGCGGGGTCACGAAGCTATAGACGAATTTGTTGATCAGCGCGGCGATCATCTTCAGATGAAAGCCGGCGACGTTGGCGCTCACCACCTCGTTCGGCGAGCCGCGGCCGAACTGGATCTCGCCGGAGACCATGCCCTGCACGACCGTCGAGCCGCCGGGGATGTAGACGATCTCGACGTCGAGACCGTATTTCTTGAAAAGTCCGACCTGCTTCGCGAGATGATGCACCTCTTCGCCCGAGCCGACGCCGCTGTAGCCCAAGATCACGCGCTCGAGCGCGTCGGCGCGCGCGGCGCTTAAGATCAGCGCGGCAAGCATAAATAGAAAACAAAATTTGCGCATGAATGCCTTTCTTTCGGAGCCCTTGGACAACCTCAGGGCGAACGGATTTTTACTGTCTGTGAATTTTCCGTTCGTGCCCGTCGAAGCACTCCGCGTCTTATCGAGTTTCAGAAGAGACCGCCCCGATGTTCCGATTTCTCTCCTAGCGACGGTATTTCACCGGCGGCATGTTGAACGGAACGCCTTCTTTGACGAGCTCTTCCTGGAACATCTGGCGCACTTTCGGGTCTTCATCCTCGAGCTCGATCAGGTGGCCGCCGCCTTTCGTGCTCTCGAAGAGGCGGTCGTAGTCCATGACCTGATATTTCTGTCCGAACGGCTTGAACGCGAGCATCTTGAGCGGCTCTTTCGCCGTGTTGAAATGCTGGTGAAACCACATGTGCGGCGGCGAGAACATGCTGAACTCGCCCCAGTCGTAGCGCTCCAGCGGCGTACCTTCGAGCCACATGAGCGAGTAGCCTTTGCCTTCGATCACGAGGATGTCGGCGCCGAGGCCGTGGCGGTGCGCCTTCTTGTACGCGCCCACCGGCGAGCGCGTGATGTGCGCCGAGATGATGTTGTCGCAGAACTCCAGCTCGACGTTGGTCGCGCCCGGGCCTTTGCGGGTCCAGTCGTGGAAGTTGAGCTTCTCGATATCGGCGATGAAGCTCGTGTCCCATACGCGGCGCGCGTCGACCGCGACGCCCTTGCCGCTGAAATAGTCCTCCTCGCCGTGGTAGCGGTCGAGGAACTGATACGAATTGTTAAAGACGAAATCGTAGTTGTGGTAGATGTTGAAAACCATCGGCATGTTGGTGTAGCCGATGTAGCGCACGGTCTCGCCGCCCTGGCCGTTGAAGTGCTGATGCCAGGCGTTCAGCGGGACCGAGAACATCGAGCGCTCCTGCCACTCGAAGGTCTGTTTCTTGCCGCCTTCGAGCCACACGGTGGTCGCGCCGCGGCCCTTGAGCACGTAGATCATCTCCTCGAACATCTGCTTCTGCGGCTTGAGGCTCTGGCCCGGGGGGATCTCGCAGACGTACGCCGCCGAGTTGGGCGGCTCCTTCGGATGTCCGAGGATGATGTAGTGCGCGAGCCCGCCGCGGCGGCGCCACGGGGCGACTTCGAGCTTGCGGATATCGCCGACGACGAAATTTTTCGTCACCGGCAGCTCTTCCCAGTCGAGGAACTGATCGAACGAGGTCTTGCCTTCGTAGGGTTTGGGTTCGAACGCTCTTTCCTGTTGCATTTTTCCTCCGGTGTTTTAATCGAGAATGCCGTCGTGAAATAAATGGCGCGCCTTGAAGCCGAGCATGCGCTCCGCCTTTGCGGTCGCGTAGCCGGAAGCGTTGCCTTCCAGGCGTGCGTCGATATTTTTCGCCTGCGGCAAAAAGCGGCGCACGAGCTCGGCGGTCGGCTCGTCCACGATCGTCGTCGGCGCGCAGATATTAAAAGCTTCGTGGCCGGAAAAATCCGCTTCGAGCGCGCAGCAGCACGCCGCCGCGGCGTCGCGCACGTCGACATAACTCCACAGCGCGCCGCCGCCGCGGATGACGGGATTTTTCCTGCGCTCGGCGAGCACGCGCGCGTTCTCCGGGGCATAAATGCCCGAGAAGCGCAGACTCGCGATACGGATTGGCGTCTTCCGAACGAAAGCGTCGCACATGTGCTCGCCGACGAGCTTGGATAAGCCGTAGGGATCGTGCGGGCGGCGCGGATGTTTCTCGTCGATCGGCACATACTCCGGCGCGGCGGCGGCCGCAGGATAATAGAAGCCGTACACTGCGAGACTCGAGCCGCAGACCGCTTTCTTTACGCCCACTTCCGCCGCCGTCGCCAGAACGTTGTAGATCATCGCCGTGTTGTGATTGAAGCGCTCGGCGTCGCCGGCCACGTCCGGCGTTTTCCATGTCCCGGTCGCGGCGTCGTAGCCGCTCTCGGTGTAAGCGAAGCGCCGGCGCGCGAGGTGGACGACCGCTCCGGCGCCGGCGAAAATTTTTCTCAGCTTCCCGACGTCGGTTAAATCCGCGGCGATAAACTCGCACTTCGTTTCGGCCGGCTTCTCGACGTCCACCGCGGCGACCTCGATGCCGTGCGCGCGCAGTTTTTCAATGACATAGCGGCCGAGCCGGCCGGCGCCGCCGGTGACGATCGTTTTCATCGGCGCTAGCGCTTGCGGAAAAAGCCGCTCTGCTCAATTTCCTTGAGCAGCGTGTTGTCGATGAAGTCGGAGGCCTTGGCGTCGCGCGCCTCGCGCGCGTCGATCGTCTTCAAAATGCGCTCGACGCCTTCGGGCCGGACATAAGAAACCGGATCGCCCGTGTGGCGGACGCCGAACACCTGGTACAATTCGCCCAGGGTCTCGGGATCGGTCACGCGCGTATAGCGCGACAGCACCTTCATGCTGAAGTCGCGGTCGCTTCTGAGCCGCTGGACTCCCGCGCTGAAGCCGCGGAGAAATCTGAGCGCGGTATCGCGGTTGGATCGGATGTAGCTTCGCCGCGCCGACATCGGCGTGTTGGGAAAGACGATGCCCATCTGTCCGACGTCGGCGAGCTCGTAGAGACCTGTTTTCTTGGCGCGAAAGTTACTCGGCGGCGAGAGCACCGAGGCGTCGAGCGCGCCGGTGCCGACGCCGGCGAGGCTCTCCGGCATGCCGCCGGTCTGCACGACCGTCAACTCGCGCCGCGCTATGCCCCAGCGCTCCAGCGCGAAATCGAGCGCGAGATCGGTCGAGCCGCCCAGGCGAGTGACGCCGACCTTTTTGCCTTTCAAGTCCGCGGGATTCCTGAGCTCCGGGCGCGACATGATCGAGAAGACCATCGCGTTGCCGGTGTTGGCGATGAGCACGAGATCGGCGCCGCGGAGCGACGCGTTCACGACGGGCACGGAAGGGCCGTAGGCGAACTGGACATCGCCGCCGAGCATCGACTGGATGAGCAGCGAGCCGCCGCCGATATAAAGGAGCTGCGTCTCCAGTCCTTCGCGCTTGAAGTAGTCGCCGTCCTGCGCGACCCAGAGCGGCGCCATCGCGCCGCTGATCGCGCTGTAAGCGACGTGAAGCGGCGCGGCCGCAACGGGCGCGCAAAGAAAAAAGAAAAGAAAAATCGCCGGCGAGAGCGCGCGCTTCACGAGTTTCCCTTCGCGCGAATGCCGGTAAACGAATCGATCTCGACCACGCCGCCTTCCGCGGCGCCCTTCGGTGCGCGCCCGTCGGCGACGGCGCGCACGCCTTCGAGAATCAGCTTGCGCAGCATGATGACGCCCTTGTCGGAGGTTGCAAGCTGTTCTTTGCGCGCGCCGAGGAGCGGCTGCGTCGCCTGGCACGCGATGTCTTCGCGCCGGACGCTGCCGCGAAAGGGCGCGAAGGGCCGCGCGTCGTACGGTTTTCTTTCCTCCCGCGCTGTCAGCTCGCGCGACGGCGCAAGCTTTTTAAAAAATTCGCGGTCCGGGCCCGTATAGTAATTGACCGTGAAAAGCGTGAAATGCTCGTCGTCGTTCGGCGTGAGAAACATAAAGTGGCGGTTGTGCGACCCTGCTTTAAGCGCGTCGCGCGGCTGCTTGAAATGCGTGAATTCCGTGTCGCCGATCTGCAGGATGCTCGGCAGCGCGAAGCTCTTCTCGTCGACGTACTCGGTATCCGGCGTCGGGCCGGGCTTGCGCGAGACGACTTTCATGCCGTAGCTCATCTCGACCGCGTCGAAGTAGGGAATGTTTTTGAAATCGAAAAACCAGCTGCGCCACGTCCCGTCGCTCGGGTCGCTGCGATGGAGGATCGAGAAGTGCACCGGATCGGCGCCGTTCTCGATGAAGTTGAACCAGTTGTAATCGTAAGCGCGCGTCGGTTCGAGCGAGCGCTGCCCCGCCTGATCGATGAGCGCGAAATACTTCGGCAGCGGCGGCGGTTCGTCGGCGTCGGGTCCGAGATAGGCGAAGAAAAGTCCGCCCTGCTCGCGCACCGGGTAGCCGCGATGTTTCACCTTGCGCGCGAAGCGATCGTCCGGTTCCGCCGGCTGTTCCAGACATTGCCCGGAGACATCGAACAGCCAGCCGTGATACGGGCAGCGGATGCCGTTCGGCTCGATTTCGCCGTATTCGAGCGAGGTGCCGCGGTGAGGGCAATGAAGGCCGATCAGGCCGACTTGGCCCCGGCCGTCGCGGAATAACACGAGTTCTTCGCCGAGAACTTTGCGCGCGAGCGGAATATCCTTAAGGTCGTCGGCGCTCGCGACCGCGAGCCAATAGCGGCGAAACCACTCGCCGGCGGGTGTGCCGCGGCCAACGCGCGCGAGATCGGCGAGCGTGATTTTTTCTTTCTGCCTTACCATTGCCTGCAATGAGAATAGGCAGGCGCGCACATCATGTCAATTTCAAACTATTTAGCGACGGATCGAGTTTTACTTGACGATGCTGCAGCGCCTAGCGCAGATATTTTTCCCAGACATGCTGCGCTTCGAAGCGGAGAATTTCGCGAGCGCGCGAGGAATCGACGCCGCTCCAGTTGCCGCGGAGGTCCGCGCGCGCCTTTTTCACGCCGGGAAAATAGCGGCGCAAGAGCTCGTCGGTCGGCTCGGCGAGGGTGCTCGTCGGCGCCGCGACGATGAGCGCCTGGTGCCCGTGCGGCGGCGCTTCCAGCGCGAGGCGGCATGCGGCGGCGGCGTCGCGCGAATCGATGTAGCTCCAGAAGCGCCCGAGCTTGACGCCGGGATCTTGGAAGCGCTCGGCGAAGCCGCGGAAGTCCGGCTCGAAATTGACGCCGGGAAACCGCAGGCTGAAGACCGCCAGGTCGTGAACGCGGACGAAGGCATCGGCCGTCGCCTCGGCGACGACTTTGGAGAGACCGTACGGGTCTTGCGGCCGGCACGGATGATTCTCGTCCAGCGGCAGATAATCCGGGGCGAACGGTTTGCGCGCGTAGAGAAAACCAAACGCCGCGGTGCTGGACGCGAGCACGACGCGGCGCACGCCGTTGGCCGCCGCGGCGTGGAGCACGTTGTAGCTCGCGGCGACATTGTTCGAGAAAGTCTCCGGGTCCGAAACGATGCCGGGCGCTTGATACGCGCCTAAATGGATTACGCCGGCGGCGCCGCCAAAAGCGGCGGCGACTTCTTCGGCGCGCGTGAGATCGACGATCGCCGATGCGCATATTTCTTGCCTCGGCGCGGCGCGATCGACGCTCAGGACCTCGAAGCCGTCCGCTAGCAGCTCGCGAATGACTTCGCGGCCGAGCATGCCGCTGCCGCCGGTGACGACGATCTTCGTCATGGTTACTCCAGCTTGAGCGTATTCGCCGCGAAAAGCTCTTCGACCGGCAGCGTTCTCTCCACGAGCCCCTGCTCGTGGGGATAGGTCATTAAAGTCTCGACGATGTGGCGATTTCTCGCGAGACCGTAGGCCCACGGATCGGGGCCGAGGATGTTTTCCTGGTCCGCGACCGGCTCGCGGAACCATGCGAGGCTGATTTTGTACGCGGAGACGTCGTTCAATTTCTGGTAGACGATTTCCTTCGCGCGCTGAAACGCCTTGAACAGGGACGTCACCGTGCCGTCGATCAAAGGATGCGTCCGGTCATAGTCGCCGCAGGCGATCGTCAGAAGCCGTTGCATGGAGATTTGCCGCCTTTCGGGAGCTTATTTCGAGGTCGGACCATAACAAATTCACGATCTCATAAAACAAAGGAGCCGGCGAACGCGATCACACCAAACGGCGCAATTCGCGCCTGCGGTCGCAAAGAAATTGGAAAAAGGCTTTCGCCGCCTGCGAGAGCGGCCGAGCCGCTCGTTGCACGATGCGGTGATCGATCTCCAGATTGAAGTCGGGCGCCTTGAGCACCGCGATCTGTCGGAGCGCCACTTCGTTTTCGATCCAGCGCCGGCCGATCGCGGTGATGCCGAGTCCCTCGGCTACCGCAACCTTGATCGATTCATGGCCCGACACTTCCATCGCGAGTTTTATTTCAAGCCCGTGCTTCTTGAAAAAGTTGCGCACCAGGTCGGTGCCGGACGAATCCGGCTCGCGCATGACGAACGGCTCCGCGGCGAGCTCTTCGAGGCTTACCCGGCGCCGCCGCGCCAGCGGATGGCGCGGCGGCGCCGCGATGATCATCTCGGAGGTGGCGTACGACTCGGCCAACAGGCCGTCAACCCGCGGATTGCGGCTGAACATGCCGAGCTCGATCGCGTCCTCTTGCAGCAGCCGCTCGATGCTCGTCGCCGGCCCGTAGTTCATATAAATGTCGAGTTTGGGATACATCGTCTTGAACATGCTGAGCGCCTTCGGCAGAAGATAGGTCCCGGCCAGTCCGGCGCCGCCGATCGCGAGGCGCCCGCGTCCAAGCTCCAGCACCGAGTGGACGTCGTGGCGCGCGGAGTCGATGCTCGCGATGATGCGCTGCGCATGCTCTTTCAGCATCACGCCGGCCTCCGTCAGCTCGACGCGCCGGCCGCGCCGCTCGAAGAGCCTCGTGCCGCACCAGTCTTCGAGGCCGCGGACATGGAGCGAGACCGACGGCTGGCTTAAGTGCAGCGATTCGGCGGCGCGGGAGAAATTCTTCAGCCGCGCGCACTCGAGAAAGACTTGTAACCGGTACGTGTCCATAATCCAGAATATAAGATAATCGACGAATGTATTAAAGATCCTTATAGGAAAATTGAAAAACTATATTGGACAAGCGCGCGGCCAAGCGGTAAACGGTTTCTTTTACCACCGGATATGCACAGTAGCCAACGGAGGCACAACGAACCATGATGGTTATCGATTTGGATTCTCATTCGCGGCCGCGGCGCGAGGACTATGTTATCGCGCCGCAATACGAGCACTTACGGCCGCGCTCTTTCACCGATTCGCGCGGCAACGTGCGCCGTATTTTTAACAATAAAATCATCAGCGTGCTCACTGCCGGCGAGCGCGAGGTTTCAAACCGCGAAGGCAAATCCGCCTGGCACGCGGCGGAGTACGACGCCGATGTGCGCTACCAGCAGGTGAAGGACGCCGGCATCGACTATCAGTTCGTCTCCGCCGGGACGGTGGGAATGTTCAATTACATCGACCCCGACCCGGGCTCGGCTTTCATCCGCGCGTCGAATAATTTTATTTACGAAAAGTTCATGAAGCGGTATCCCAAGACGTTCACCGGCGCACCGCAGCTGCCGCTTCAGGATACGCGCGCGGCGATGAAGGAGCTCGAGCGCTGCGTCAAGGATCTCGGCATGCTCACGTTTTTGATGCCGACGAACTGGAACGGCATCGACCTCGCCGATCCGCACTGGTGGAATCTTTACGACTACGCGCGCGACCTCGGCGTGCGCGGCGTCATCATCCATATAGGCAGCTTCGCCGGCCCGTTCGTCGGCAAGGAGCGCCTGTCGGTGCTCGGCTCCGACGGCACCGCCGGCCGCCGCATCCTCTCGCAGCCCTTCGAGTACTGCACCAACATCGTCAACCTCATTTTCGGCGGGCTGCTCGATTCATTTCCCGAGCTCAACTTCGCCTTCCTGGAGGCGGGCGCCGAGTTCGCCGTCAATTTGAAGCACCGCATCTCCGAGAACGTTGAACAGATCGGATATTTGCAGGATATGCTCACCAATCCGATCGATAAGTATTTCGACCGCTTTTACTTCGTGGTCGACGATTTGCTGCTGGAAGACGACGGCAAGCGCCTGGCTCGGGTCATTGAAGAGCTCGGCGATGACCGTCTGTTCTTCGGCTCGGACTACCCGCACGACGACGGGCATCTCGACACGGCGGCGCGCGTCCAGTCGCTCGACGGCATATCGGCGGAGACCAAGCAGAAAATCCTCGCCGGTAACGTGCTCAAGTACATGGGCGGCAAACTCGCGCTTCTCTGATCGCCGGCGCTGGAGAGTTTATGGAAGCACAGGTATTCGACGATTTGCGCCAGTACATCGCGGCGGCGAAGCAGATGAGCGCCTGGAAGGAGATCACCGGCGCCGATTGGAATCTCGAGATCGGCGCGCTGATCGAAGCGACGGCGGAATTGATTGCGCAGCCGCCGCTGTTGATATTCGATGAGATCAAAGACTACCCGCGCGGCTATCGCATCGTGAGTCTGCCTTACGCCGATTTCCGGCGCGTGGCGCTGGCGCTCGGTCTGCCTTACGACAAAAGCAAGCTCGAGCTCGTGCGGCTCGCGTCGAAAAAAATCCGCTCGGCCAAGCCGCTCCCGCCGATGGAGGTCGGCCGCGCGCCAGTCATGGAAAACATCATGACCGGAAAGGACGTCAATATCCTGAAATTCCCCGTCCTCAGGAGTCACGAGACAGACGGCGGACGCTACATCGGCACCGGCGACGTCATCATCAACTCCGATCCCGACAGCCACTACGTCAATATGGGCACCTACCGCATGCAGGTGCACGCGCCCGATCTGCTCGGCCTGTGGATCAGCCCCGGGCAACAGGGACGCCAGATCTGCATGAAGTACTGGGAAAAGGGCCAGAGCTGTCCGATCGTCGCGACCTTCGGGCAGGACCCGCTCACGTTCATGGCGTCGATGACGAAATTTCCCTGGCAGACTTCCGAGCTCGACGTGCTCGGCGGGCTCCGCGGCAAGCCGCTGGAAGTTTTTCGCGGTCCGGTCACGGGGCTGCCGATTCCCGCGCACGCGGAGATCGCCATCGAAGGCTTCGTGCCGCCGCCGCGCGAAGAGGCGCGCGACGAAGGGCCGTTCGGCGAGTGGACGGGATATTATTCCGGTGGCACGGTCGGCACCGGCGAGCCGCAGCCGGTGGTGAAAGTCAAAGCGATCTATCATCGCAACGATCCGATCCTCGACGACGAGGCCCCGCTGTGGCCGGGCGCGGTGCGCTTCGATTTGAATCTCCGCGCCGGCCTGTTGTGGGACCAGCTCGAGAGCGCGGGCATTCAGGACGTCGTCGGCGTGTACGCGCACTCGAATTATCTCTATGTCGTCGCCATCCGGCAGCGCTATGCCGGCCATGCCCGCCAGGCCGCCCACGCGGTGATCGCCTGCTCGGCCGCCGCGCGCCACGGCCGCTATGTGGTCGTGGTCGACGAGGACATCGATCCGACGAATTTGAAAGAAGTGCTCTGGGCGATGATGACGCGCGTCGATCCGGCGACCGACATCGAGACAATCGAAGGCTGCTGGTCGACGCCGCTCGATCCGCGGATGCCGCCGGAAAAAAGGGCGGCGCGCGACCACAGCAACAGCCGCGCCATCTTTTACGCCGTGCGGCCGTTCGCCTGGCGCGAGAAGTTTCCAAAGGTCTCGCGCACCGGGCGCGAGCTGTTCGATCAGGTCGTGAAAAAATACAGCGACATCCTGCCGTTCCCCCCGCGTTGATCATCGAACGGCGTTCATGATAAAGGAAGAATTCATCGACGAATTAAAATGGCTTTAAAAAGCGCCTCACTGCTTCTTGCGGCGCTGGCGCTCGCTCTCCTGTGCGCGCGCTCCGCGGCCGCGGAGCGCATCCGCATCGCCTACAGCGCGATCAGCGGCGTTCAACTGCCCCTCTGGATCGCGAAAGAAAGCGGATCCTTCAAGCGTCAGGGGCTCGATGTCGACTTTCTCTATATCGGCGGCGGCTCGGTCGTCGTGCAGGCCATGCTCGGCGGCGAGGTGCAGCTTGCGCGGGCTTCGGCTCCCGGCATCGTCCAGGCTGCGCTCCACGGCGCCGACCTGGTCATGATCGCGAATACCGTCAATACGCTCGTCTACTCGGTCATGACGCGTCCCGACGTGAAAAGCCCGGAGGATCTCCGCGGCAAGACGCTCGGCGTGACGCGCCTCGGCGGCGGCACGGATTATGTCGTGACCCTGCTGCTCAAGAAATGGAATTTTCAGCGCGGCCGCGACGTGAAAGTCTTTCAGACCGGCGGCATGCCGCAGCTCTTGAGCGCCGTGCAGACCGGCGTCGTCGCCGCGGGCGTCATCTCGCCGCCGAGCAACCTTCAGGGACTGAAGCTCGGCCTGAAGGAGCTGGTCGACGTTTCCGACCTGGGCCTCAATTTCGTCAACTCGCCGCTCAACGCAACGCGCTCGTACATCAAAAATAATCGCGCCGTCGTGCTGCGCACGCTGCGCGCGTATGTCGAAGGCATCCGCCAGGTGCGCAGCGACAAGGCCGCGGCGCTGAAAGTGCTCGCGAAATACGCGCGCATCGAGGATCCGGAGATTCTCGAGGAAGTCTACAAAATCTACGGCGTTAAACATCTCGAAAGAATTCCCTACGTCAATCCCGCCGGCCTCGAAGAGATCCTCGCGTCGCTGGGCAAGGAGGCGGCCGGCGCCAAGCCTGCGGACTTCATCGACAACAGCCTCGTGCGCGAGCTCGAGCAGGAAGGATATTTCCACGCGGACGCCAAGCGCGTCCCATAAAATTTTATGGCTTACTATCGCAATCTTCAGGAATACATTGCGGCCCTCGAGCGGGCCGGCCTTCTCTATCGCGTCACGCGGCCGATCAACAAAGACACCGAGATGCATCCGCTCGTCCGCTGGCAATTCCGCGGCCTCGACGAAGAGCAACGGCGCGCTTTTCTCTTCGAGAATATTCATGACGCGAAAGGCAGGAAATACGATATCCCGGTCTTGATCGGCGGCCTCGCCGGCTCGCAGCAAATTTACGCGCTCGGCCTCAACTGCAAAGAGGAAGAGGTCGAGGCGATCTGGTCGCGCGCGCTCGACAAGCCGCTGCCGCCGGCGCTCGCCGGCCGCGGCTCGGTCCAGGAAGTCGTCTACCAGGGCGACGATCTCACGCGCGTCGGCGGCCTCTACAAGCTGCCGGTGCCGATCTCGACGCCCGGCTTCGACAACGCGCCGTATTTCACCGCCGGCTGCTGGATCACCAAAGATCCCGAGACCGGCGTGCGCAACATGGGCGTTTACCGCGCGCAGGTGAAGGGCGCGACGAAGACCGGCGTCATGTGGGGCAGCCTCAAGCACAGCGCCATGCATTGGGAGAAATGCAACAAGAAAGGCGTGCCGCTCGAAGCCGCGATCGTCGTCGGCGGCCCGCCGTCGATCACCTATGCCGCCGTGCAGCCGGTGCCGGTCGGCGTCGACGAGGTGGCGCTCGCCGGCGCGCTCGGCGGCGAGCCGCTCGAAGTCGTCAAGTGCAAGACCGTCGACCTCGACGTGCCGGCCGAGGCCGACATCGTGATCGAAGGGCGATTTAGAACCGATTACCTCGAGCCCGACGGCCCGTTCGGCGAGGCGCACGGCTATGTCGATCCCGGCGATTTGAACGCGCTCTTCGAGGTGACGGCGATTACGCACCGGAAAAATCCCGTGTACGTTTCGATGCTGAGCCAGCTGACGCCGAGCGAGTCGAGCAAGATAAAGCAGGCGGCGTACGAGACGCTGGCGCTCAAGCATCTGCAGAAAACCGTCGGCCCGGCGGTGCTGCGCGTCGCGCTCTACGAGGACCTGCTCAATCGCCAGGTGGCGGTCGTGCAGATGGACAAGGCGAAGCCGGAAGTGAAGTGGAAAGCGCTGGAGGCGCTGCTGCCCTCGCGCATCATCCACAAGATCATCGTCGCGGTCGACCGCGACATCGATCCGCACGATCCGATGTCGCTCTTCTGGGCGATCGCCAACCGCTCGCAGCCGCATCGCGACATGCGCATCGTGCCCAACCGGCCGCTGCCGTGGAACCCGATCCGCTACGTCGCCGACGGCGAGCATTACGACGTGACCGATTCGACCCTGCTGATCGACGCGACGCTCAAGGCCGATTTTCCGCCGGTCGCGCTGCCCGCGCGCGAATATATGGAAGCGGCGCGAAAAATCTGGGACGAGCTCGGCCTGCCGAAGCTCACGCCGCGGCCGCCGTGGCACGGCTACTCGCTCGGCCTCTGGTCCGAAGAGCTCGTCCAACAGGCGAACAACGCGGTCGCCGGCGAGCATGAGCGCAACGCCGAATATAGCCGCGCGCGCGGGTTCAACGTGCCGAAAGGAACCGATTTCGTTGAGCAGAAAAAGAAATATCTCGCGAAAGAACTGGACGAATTCCTCAAGCGGCCGGACAAGTCCGGCAAGCGTTAAATGTGTATCCGATATGATCGCTTTGAAGTATTTCGCACTCGCATGTGTTCTTTTAGCAACCGCCGCAGCCGCAGACGCGCAGAGTCTAAAGCTCAGCTATTCCTCCGATAGCCCCGGCGCTTTGCCCGTCTGGATCGGCAAAGAGAGCGGTCTTTACGCCAAAAACGGTCTCGACGTCCAGCTCGTCCGCGTCACCGGCAACGTCGCGGTGATGGCGGTCGTCGCCAACGAGGTGAACATCGCGTTCATGGGTGGAACCGCCGCGATCACGAGCAACCTCGCCGGCTCCGACGCCGTTATGGTCGCGGCAGGCGAGATCGCGACCGATTATTCCTTGATCGTCAATCCGAAGATCAAATCTCCCGAGCAGCTCAAAGGCACGGTCGTCGGCATCGCGAGCGTCGTAGGTTCGGCGACTACGGCGACGCTTTACGGCTTGCAGAAATTCGGTCTCGGCCGCAACGACGTGACGTTGATGGTCGTCGGCGGCACGCCGGAGCGCCTCGCGGCGCTCCGCACCGGGCGCATCCAGGCGACGCTGTTGAGCCCGCCGACGAGCTTCGCCGCGGAGCGCGAAGGCTTTACCATCCTCACCGACGTTACCATGCCGCTGCCGTACAACAGCGTCGTCTCGACGCGGAAGTTCGCGAAGCAGAATCCCGATATTATGCGGCGCTTCATCAAGGCGCATCTCGAGGCCGTGCACATGCTCAAGACCGACCGTGAGGCGGGAATCCGAACGCTGGCGAAATATCTCCGGCAGACGAAAGAGCGCGAGCTCTTGGAGAAGAGCTACAACATATCGACGGCCGAGAACATCCTGCCGCGCAAGCAATATCCGACGAACGCGGGCATCAAGGCCGTGCTCGATTCCCTGGTGAAGATCTACCCGCGCGCGGCGACGGCCAAGCCGGAGGAATTCACCGAGCTGCAGTATCTCAAGGAATTCGACGAGAGCGGTTTCATCGACGCGCTGTACAAAAAATAACGACAACGATGAAAATCTTCTTTTCCGCCGCGCTGATCATCGTCTCGCTCGCCGCAGTCGCACGCGCCGAGACCGTCAAGCTTTCTATTTCCAACGTCGAGGGGTCGTTTCTCTTCGGCGCGGTGGCGGAGCGCAAAGGTTTTTTTCAGCAGGAAGGATTGCAGCCCGAGCTCATCCGCATCGCCGGCAACGTCATGGTTCCGGCGCTGGCGAACGGCGACATCGATTATACCTTGATGTTCGGCTCGGTGGTGCGCGCGACGCTCAGCGGCTTTCCGTTCAAGGTGGCCGCGAGCTTTGTCGACGCGCCGACCGGCACGCTGGTCGGCAAAGCCGGCATGACGCCGCAGAACTTGAAGGGCAAAAGCATCGCCGTGAGCTCCTTCGGCGCCAACGCCTACGTGACGGCGGTGCTCACGGTTCAGCATCTCGGCCTCAATCCGAGCGACGTGAAGTTCGTTGCCGCGGGCGGGGACGCCGGCCGGCTCGCCGCGCTGCAGAACGGCCTCGTCGACGCCGCGTTGCTCAATCCCGCGGCGGCGGCGCGCGCCGAGCGTGGCGGCCTCCGGCTGATCGCGCGCTCCTACGAGCTGTTCACGTTTCCCTACGCCGGCCTCGGCGCGACGAATAAGAAGTTCGCCGAGAAGCCGGCAGAGGCGAAGCGCGTGCTGAAGGCGCTGATGCGCGGCAGCCGGTTCATGCGCGAGCAGCGCGACGAGACCATCCAGATCCTCAGCGATTGGGCGCGCATCGACCGGCAGAGCGCGGCGGATTACTACGACGCGGCGTGGAAAAGCTCGAGCCCGGACGGAACCATTCCCGAAAAAGGCCTGCGGCTCGTCATCGACGACGCCAAGAGCGCGCTCAAGATCGACCGCGACGTCGCGAACGCCGAAGTCGCGGATTTCTCGCTCGTCAAAGAGGCTCAGCGCGAATTGAAACTCAAACCCCGATGATGAACGGTTTTACTCCAGAGGACCCGGTCATGCTTCCGCGCGGAGCGACGATGTGAGCGTCGCGGTCGGAAAGAGCGTGCCGCGCATCGACGGCCGCGAAAAAGTCACGGGCCGCGCCGTGTACGCGAGCGATTTGAAGCTCCCGAACATGGCGCACGGCAAAATCCTGCGCAGCTCCTACGCGCACGCCAAGGTGGTCCGCATCGACGCGCGCCGCGCCGAGGCGCTGCCGGGCGTCTTCGCCGTGCTCACGCGCGAGAACCTCATGTCCGGCGCGCCGTTCTACGGTACCTATATCAAGGACCAGCCGATCGTCGCGCTGGACAAGGTGCGCTACATCGGCGACGTCGTCGCCGCGGTCGCGGCGAGCGACGAACGGATTGCCGACCAAGCGCTCGCCGCGATCGAGGTCGAGTATGAAGAGCTGCCGGCGCTGCTGGACGTCGACGCGGCGCTCGCGCAAGGCGCGGCGATGATCCATGACGAGAATCCCGCGCGCAAGGATCCCCGCTACGGCTACGGCGCGAGCGTCGTGCGCCACGACGCGACGAACATCTTCTATCATTTCCATTACGAGCGCGGCGACGTCGAGCGCGGCTTGAAGGAATCCGACCGCGTCTTCACCGAGACCTATTATCTCGCCGGCGCGCAGCATTATCCGATGGAGTCGCACGTCTCCGTCGCCGACGACCGGGGCGAGGAGATTACCGTCTGGAGCGGGACGCAGACGCCGTTTCCGCTGCGCCAGGAGATCGCGCGGATGTTCGGGCTGCCGCAAAGCCGCGTGCGCGTGATCGTGCCTTACGTGGGCGGCGGCTACGGCGCCAAGAGCGGCGTCAAGTACGAGGCGCTCACGGTCGCGCTGTCGCGCCTCGCGCAGCGGCCGGTGCGGCTGCGCGTGACCGCGGAAGAGACGTTCAAGACGCTCTCCGATCCGAGCGCGAAGGTGACGATCACGACGGGCGTCAAGAACGACGGCACGTTCGTCGCGCGCCGCTGCGAGGTGTATTTCGACGGCGGCGCCTACGCCAATTCCGGCCCGACCGTCACCGAGCGCGCCGGGTACCGCGCGCACGGTCCGTACCGGATTCCCCATGTGAAGACCGACGCTTACTGCGTCTACACGAATAAAGTTCCCGGCGGCGCGTTCCGCGGCTTCGGCGGGCCGCAGGTTTCGTTCGCCTATGAATCGCAGGCCGACACGATCGCGCGCGCGCTCAGTATCGATGCCGTCGAGCTGAGGCTCAAGAATCTCCTCGACAGGGGCGACCTCTATACGGCCGGCAATATTCCGATCGATTGCGATTTGAAAACCGAATTGAAGAGCGTCGCCGGCGCGATCGGCTGGGGAGAAAAATCTGCACCGCTGCAAAAGCCGGGAGTTCGGCGCGGCAAGGGCATCGCCTGCGCGGTCAAGGACGGCGGCGGCGTCAACAAAGAAGCGAACGCGATGGTGCAGATTCTCATCGACGGCAGCGGGCTTTTGTTCCTCGGTTCGGTCGAGATGGGCCAGGGCGTGCGCACCGCGCTCATGCAGGTCGTCGCCGAGGAGCTTTCGCTGCCGCCGGCGAAGATCCAAGTCGCGCCGCTCGACTCCGCTTCCACGCCTTTCGACCGCGGCACCCACGCGAGCAGCGCGATCACGGTGATGGGCCAGGCGGTCCAGGCGGCGGCGCGCGATGCGCGCGCGCAGCTGCTCGCGCTCGCCGCGGAACTCTTCGAGGCGCCGGCGGAACGAATGAAACTCGCCGACGGGCGCGTGTCATGCGGCGGCAAAGAGGCTTCGTTCGCGGAGATTCTGCGGCGCCACTTCGGCGATCTCGAAGGCGAGATCACGGGGCGCGGGCGCTACAAGGTCGAGCGCCGCGACGACGCCCCGCTCGGCTATCCCGCAACGTTTTGGGAGAACGGCCTCGCCGCCGCGGAGGTCGAGGTCGACGAAACCGGCGCGGTGAAGCTTCTGAATTATGTGTCGCTCACCGACGCGGGCAAGATGATCAATCCCGGCCATTGTCTCGGCCAGGAGGAAGGATCGGTGCTCTTCGGGATCGGCCACGCGCTGCATGAAGAGCTTGTCTACAGCGCCGGCCAACTCGTCAACCCGACCGTCATGGATTATCATCTGCCGCGCTTTCGCGATCTGCCGGGGAAGTTTCACTCGATCATCGTCGAAGAGGGCGGCGGCACGGGACCGTTCGGTGCCAAGGGCATCGGCGAGGGCGGTACGCTCGCCGCCGCCGCGGCGATCTGCAACGCGGTCTACGACGCAACCGGGGTGCGTGTGTATCACGTGCCGCTTACGAGCCAGCGCGTCTGGAACGCGCTGGCGGAAAAATCCGGCAAACGAGGAGAATAACCATGGCTGGAATGACGCTCGATCTCGCCGAAGAATGCGTGGGCCGCATCAAAGAGAAGGCGCGCGAGATGAAACTCGAGATGTTCATCGCGGTCGTGGACGAGATGGGAAAGCTCGTGGCGTACGCGCGCATGGGCGAGGCGGGCGGCGGATTCGGCGAGAAGATCGCGATCGCCAAGGCGAAGACGGCGGTGGCGTACAAGCGCGACACGAAGCAGACGATGGAGCGCTACGCGAATTATCCCGGCAATTACTTTATCGTCGGCATGTCGGGCCTCTATCCCGACGAGTTCTGGGCGGGCCCAGGCGGCGTGCCGATCCTGATCGACGGCAAGCTCGTCGGCGGCGCCGGCGTCTCGGGCTCGACCCCGGAAAACGACCACAAGTGCGTCACCGAGGCGATCGCGGAAATCGGCAAAAAATAAATTCGGAGGCGCTCATTTGGCTCTTATCTTGAATCGCGAAGAAGTCATGTCGGTGCTCACGATGAGGGACACCATCGATGCGGTCGAGCAGGCGTTTCGCGACCTCGCCGAAGGCAAAGCGGACATGCCGGTGCGGCCGACGATCCGCGTCCCCGACCCGCCGGGCGTGATCAACGTCATGCCGGCTTATCTGGCGACGATGGGCGCGCTCGGCATGAAGCTCGTGTCGGGGTATCCGCAAAACCCGAGCAAATTCGACATGCCGACGATCCAGGCGACGATTCTCTACAGCGACTGCCGCACCGGCAGGCTGCTCGCGATCATGGAAGGCGGTTATATCACCGCCGTGCGCACGGGCGCCGCGAGCGGCGTCGCGACCAAATATATGGCGCGAAAAGAGAGCGCCTCGGTCGGAATACTGGGATCCGGCATTCAGGCCGTCACACAGCTCGAAGCGGTCTGCGCGGTGCGGAAAATAAAATCGGTCAAAGTCTACAGCCCGACAGCGGCGCATCGCGAAGATTTCGCGAAGCGGATGGCCTCGAGGCTCGGCGTCGATGTCGCCCCCGTTGACGCGGCGGAAAAAGCGGTGCGCGGGCTCGATATCGTGATCGCCGCGTCGTCGTCGAAGCAGCCGATACTCAAGGGCGAGTGGCTCGCGCCCGGCGCGCATGTCAACGGCATCGGCTCGCACACCACCGACGCGCGCGAGCTCGACGAAGCCGCGGTGAAAAGATCCCGCGTCATCGTCGATTCCATGGAAGCGGCGCTGCGCGAGGCGGGCGATCTGCTGATGCCGATGGCCGACGGCGCCATCGGCAAGGAGCACATTGTCGGCGAGCTGGGCGAGGTCGTGCTCGGAAGAAAAGCCGGCCGCGAGGGCGCCGACGAGATCACGCTGTTCAAGTCGCAGGGTCTCGCGATCGAGGACGTCTGCACCGCCAAAGTCGTGTACGAGCGCGCCAAAGCGCAAGGAAAAGGAACGGAGCTGTCGTTATGAGCAAAGCCGAAGAAAAACGAAACGCTGTTAAAACGGCCGCCGCGCCGGCGCCTGGCGGCCACTACTCGCAGGCGATCGCCGCCGGCGGGCGGGTCTACGTGTCCGGCTCCGGCCCGTTCGATCCGCATACGCACAAGATCGTCGGCGCCGACATCGGCGCGCAGACGCGGCAAACATTGAAAAACATTGGCGCGATTCTGGAAGCCGCGGGCGCTTCGCTGAAGGACGTCGTGAAAGTGACGGTGTATCTCCGCAACATGGGAGATTTCGACGCCATGGACAAGGCCTACAAGGAATTCTTTCCCGTGGATCCGCCCGCGCGCACGACCGTCGAAGTGGGCCTCTACGGCGCCGAGCGGCTATTGGCCGTCGATGCCGAGGCAGTAAAACCCTAATCAAAGGCGTGACGCGAAAGGACGTGTGTGAGAAAATTTTTTTTCTATCTCGTACTTATCAGTCTATGGTTCGCGACCGGCACGGCCACAGCGCAGACGCAGCTGCGCTACGTTCCCGTGGGAATCCCGACGGTCAGCATATCCTCGGGGAGCTTTATCATCGCCAAGGAAGCCGGATTCTACAAGGAAGAGGGATTGAACGTCGATCTCGTCGTCATGCGCGGCGCCCCCGCCGTCCAGGCGTTGATCGGCGGCACGGTGCCGTTTGCCAGCTCTGGCGGCGCGGGACTGCTGCCGATCATTCGCGGCGCGCCGCTGCGCGTTATCTTTACCACCTACGTGCGGCCAATGTTCTGGCTTTATTCCAAGCCCGAGATCAAGAGTATCGAGGAACTGAAAGGCAAGAAGGTCGGTGTCTCGAGCATCGGCAGCGGACCCGATTCGCTGCTGCGCATCCTGCTCAAAAAATACAATCTCGACGGCGGCCGAGATGTCGCGATCCTCGCGACGGGTCCCGGCCCGGCGCGCTATTTCGCGCTGAAAGCGGGCGCCACGGACGCCGCGGTGCTCAACGAGCAGGCGGCGCAGCTCGCGCAGGAGTCGGGCTTTCGTCAGTTGTTTTCGTTCACGAAGGGCGACGACTTCGTCGAGGTGCAGGGAAGCATCGTGCTGAATGATTCGCTTATGGAGTCGGATCCGGCTTTTGTCCAAAAATTCACCCGCGCCACGCTGAAGGGGCTGCTCTACCTGCGCGATAACCGCGCCGGCAGCGTGGCGATTCACGCGCGCGTGTTGAAGGTCGACACGGCAACGGCCAACAGGCTCTACGACCTCGCGCGGCCCGGCACGACCAGTGACGGCACGGTCAGCGAAGAGGTGCAGAAAAAATCGATCGATCAGATCGTCGAGCGGACCGAGCTCAAGGAGTCGCCGCCGGCAAAAAAAGTCTTCGACTTCAGCCTCACGCGAAAGATCTACAAGGAGTTGCAGGCGTCGGGCTGGAAACCCAAATAAAGGAGCAATCATGGAAGCTGCGCTGGCGGAAAAAATCGTCGGCAGCCTCAAGGCGGCAGGGGTCAATTTAATTACGTTCGTCCCCGAGACGCGCTTGAGCGAGATGCTGCCGCTGATTGAAAAGGACGAATTCTTCAAGCTCGTGCCGGTGTCGAGCGAAGCCGAGGGCGTCTCGATCGCCGCCGGCGCCGCATTGGGCGGCAAGGTCTGCGCCGCTTATATGGAAGGCCCCGGCATCTGGGTTTCGTCGTACAACATCGTCACCGTTGGCGTGCGCTACGGCGTGCCGATGCTGCTGATTGTCGGCTACGTCGGCAGCATGGCGGACAAGCGGAACACGTTTCTCTATGTGGAATACGGCATCAAGATGGTCGCGCAGCTGGAATCGATGGGCATCGAATACCAGATTCTTCGCGACGGCGACGGTCTCGAGACGAAGATCGCCGACGCGGTGCGGATGATGAACGCGCTCAAGAAGCCGGTGGCTCTGCTCTTCACCGGGGAGTTTACCATATGATTCGCTACGACTGTTTCGAATGGCTGGCGCCGCAGATGAAAGACGAGCTGGTCGTGACGTCGCTCAGCGGTCAGCGCGTCGAATGGGGCCATCTCTCGCACCGAGACGCCGATCTGACGCTCGGCTCGATGGGCAACGCGCTCGCCGTCGGCATGGGGCTGGCGATCGCGCTGCCGCACCGCAAGGTCTTCGTCTTCGAATCCGACGGCAGCCTGCTGCTCTCGCTTTTCAATCTGCCGACGCTCGCAAATCTCAATCCGCCGAACCTCGCGGTCTTCGTCTTCGACAACCAGAAATACAGCGGCACGCGCATCAGCTGGCCGACGGCGACCGCCGGCAAGACCGATCTCGCCGCCATCGCCAAGGGCGCTGGCGTCGAGCATTCCGTGCTGATTCGAGAGTTCGAAGAATTCAAGCGCGAGGCGACGGGCGCGCTTAAGGAGAGCGGACTCCGCTTCGTCGTCTGCAAGATCGAGGAAAGCCTGGTGCACCGCAAGATCGTGCGCTCCAATGTCGATTTATTAGAGACGAAATATAAATTCGTCCGGTACTTGGAGCGCACCGAGGGCAAGCCGATATTCGCCGGGCGGGGGTGAATCCAGGTATTAAATAAACTAATGAATAAATAGATAATCAATATTGGACAACTATGGCTTTCACTACTAGGTTAAGACTGCTTTTTAATGCCGATGGAAACCGCGCGCACACGTGGAAGGAAGAAGGGGGAAATGCCAACAGAGCAAAAAGAACAGCAGCAAGACCCGTCGCCGATCATCTGGACCCATTGCCCGAAGTGCGGCGACACCTGGACCGTCAAAGACATGCTGATACCGGGAAAGTGCCGCATTTGCGGCGGCAAGCCGAAGAGTCAGGAAGTCGTGTTCTAATCCGTCCCGCCCGACCGGCGAGACACTCCACATTCCCGCACCGTCTCATTATCCGTTCCGCGCGGCTTCTATGGCTGCGCTTGGGCGTGAAACTCGCAGCGCCTTCAGTGAAATCGGCGAGCCGGCGTTAACCGTGCGATTTCGTCGATGTTGCACGAAAAGCCATAAAGGCCTAGAAAAGTCTTCATGAAAATCATCGGTACGGCAGCTCCGCGCGTCGACGGCATCGACAAGGTAACCGGCCGGGCGAAGTATACCGGCGATATGATCGTCCCGGGCATGGTCGAGGGAAAGTTCCTGCGCAGCCCCTACGCCCATGCGCGGATCAAAAACATCGACATCTCCGCCGCGGAGAACCTCCCGGGTGTGGTCGCGGTGCTGATCGGCAAGGACATCGACTATATCGATCCCTATATCGGCCGGGGCAAGCGCAAGGACCGGCCGATCATGGCGATCGACCGGGTGATCTATGCCGGCGAGCCCGTTGCCGCCGTCGCCGCTATCGATATCCGCGCTGCCCAAGCGGCGATCGACGCGATCAAAGTCGATTACGAGGAATTGCCGGCGGTCACGACCGTACAGGAGGCGATGGCCGACGGCGCGCCGCAGCTGCATGCCTTCGCGCCGAAGAACATCTGCTTTCAGGATTCGCTAGTCAAAGGCGACGTCAAGGCCGGCTTCGCCGAGGCCGACGACGTCGTGGAAGACACCTTCGAGTTTCCCATGGTCTACCACTACTCGATGGAGCCGCACACGACTATCGCCGAAGAGGATGAGGACGGCATTACGATCTGGTCTTCGAACAGTCATCCGTTCGGCGTTCGCCAGGAGATCGCCGACGTCTTCCAGCTGCCGCTCTCGCGCGTGCGCGTGTTGGTTCCATTCGTCGGCGGCGCCTATGGCAGCAAGTCAGGGTGTAAGATCGAGCCGCTCGTGGTCGCGCTGGCGCGCAAGGCCGGGCGGCCCGTGCGCGTGAAAACCAGCGTCGCCGAGGCGATGATGACCTGCCGGCGCCATTCGGCCATCTGCAAGGTAAAGACGGGCTTCAAAAAGGACGGCACGCTGACGGCGAAGGAGGCCGAGATCTATCTCAACACCGGCGCCGTCGCCGAGACCGGCCCGACCGTTACCGGACGCACGCTCATCCGCATTCTCGGTCCGTACCGGATTCCCAACCTCAAAATCACCTCTTCTTGCATCTACACGAATACCGTCTCGGCGGCTTCTTTCCGCTCGATCGGCGGCCCGCAGACCGCTTGGGCCACCGAGTCGCAGCTCGACATCATCGCGCTGAAGCTCGGCATGGACCCGATGGAGCTGAGACGAAAAAATCTTCTCCGCAAAGGCGAGGAGCTGAGGCCGAAAGGCAACCCGATCGACGCCGATCTTTTCAAAGGGCTCGACGCTGTCGCGAAGGCGATCGGCTGGGACGGCGCCACGACGCGCGACGGCGCCGGACGCGGCATCGCCTTCGGCGTCACCGATCCCGGTGCGCCGCTCGCCTCGACCTCGACCGTCCACGTCCTCGCCGACGGCAGCGTCGTGCTGCTCATCGGCACCGTGGAACTGGGGCAGGGTTCGAAGACGGTGATGAGCCAGATTGTCGCCGAAGAGCTCTCCGTGCCGCTCGACCGCGTCACAGTGCGGCCGATCGATACCGATTTCACGCCTTTCGACCGCTCGACGGGATCGAGCCGCTCGACGACCGTCATGGGCAAGGCGGTGATGCTCGCCGCGCAGGACGCGCGCCTCCAGCTCGTCGAGCTCGCGGCCGAGCATTTCGAGGCGCCGCCGGAAGCTATCACGCTGAACGACGGCCGCGCGAAGGCCGGCGGCAGGGACATTTCCTACGCCGATATGATCCGCAAACATTTCGCCATGCAGGGCGGCGAGCTGATCGGCACCGGCTACGCGCACAGCGGTATGGCGCCGGAGCCGTCCAATCCGCTCTTCTGGGAGGTCGGCATCGGCGCCGTCGAGGCGCGCGTCGACCGGGAAACTGGAGAAATCTCCGTCGATAAGTACATCAGCGGCGCCGACGTCGGAAAGGCGCTCAACCGGCCGTTGTGCGAGGGTCAGGACGAGGGCTCCGTCATGATGGGCATCGGCCACACCTTCTACGAGTCGGTCACGTACGAAGGCGGCCAGATCGTCAACGACAGCATGCTCGAATACCAGGTGCCCAATTTCACGGATCTGCCGCCGACGTTCGAAGCGATTTTGATCGAGGACGGCAATGGGCCCGGACCGTACGGGGCCAAAGGCATGGGCGAAGGAGGCATCATCCCCGTCGCGCCGGCCGTCGCCAATGCCATTGCCTGGAGCACCGGCGCGCGCATCAAGGAATTGCCGCTGACGCCGGAGCGCGTGTGGAGAGCGATTAAGAAATCATCTTGACCGTTCTACGGGGAGGACGCCCCATGAGCCTTTCGCACCGCAATCTTTTACTTTTTCTCGCCGGCATGGCGCTGCTGTGGCCGCGATTCGCCGCCGCCGACGTCGAAGAGACTTTGGCTCAGCTCAACCGCAAGCCGGCAGCGGAGCGCGAGAGCGTGCTCGTCGAGAACGCGAAGAAAGAAGGCGCGCTGACGCTCTATACCGCGACCAATAACCGCGACACGCAGGACATCATCAACGGCTTCACCAAGCGCTACCCCGGCGTCAAGGTGAGCTTCCTGAGCCTCGGCGGCCCCGGCGTCCTCAACAAGGTGACGACCGAATACCGGGCGAACGTCTACAACGTCGACGTCGCGGTCCTCACCGGCAACAACGCGCTCGAATTGATCGACCGCAAAATGCTCGTGCGCTACAAGAGCCCGATGGTGCCGTTCGTGCGCAAGGGCTTCATTGATGACGAGGGACTCTGGCCGGGCGTGTACGCCATCGGCTATACGTTGATCTACAACAACAAGCGCGTCACGCCGCAGGACGCGCCGAAGCAGTACGAGGACCTTCTAAAGCCGCGCTGGAAGAAAAACCTGCTGATGGACGCCGAGGCGCACGACCTGCTCGCCGGGCTGATCGACATCTGGGGCGAAAAGAAGGCGCAGAGTTTTCTCCAGGAGCTCGTGCAAAGGCAGGAAGTCACGTTCGCGCGGCAGTCGCATACGTTCATGACGCAGCTCGTTGCCGCCGGCGAGCACGATGTCATCATCGACGGCTATGCGCACAACGCGGTCAAGATGAAGTCCGAGGGCGCGCCGATCAATTTCGTTTTTCCCAATCCCACGATCGTGCGCACGCCCTCGGTCATCGGCATCGCCGCCCACGCGCCGCATCCCTACGCCGCGGCGCTGTTCGAGGATTATCATCTGTCGAAAGAGGCGAGCGAGATCATGGTGAACCAGCAGGGGCGTTGGGCGCCGCGGAAGGACGTCAAGTGGACGGTCGAGCCGGACACGAACGTGCACGTCGTTTCGATGTTCACTTGGGGGCGCAAGAACCGCGACCTCGCCGCGTTCTTCAATAAGCTGACGGGCCGCTGATCGACACCAGCGATTTAAAGGAGGTCTCTCGGGGATGAAAGAAGAAAAAGCCAAACTGATCGTCCAGGGAATGAAGGAGGCCGGCGTCGACTTCGCCGTCGGCGTTCCCGACGCGCAGTTCATCGAAGTCTACAAAATGCTGGAGCGGAGCGAATCCGGCATCCGCTACGTCGGCGCGGCGAACGAGGCGGAGGCCGCGGGCATCTGTATGGGGGCGTGGGCCGGCGGCAAAAAGCCCGCGCTCGTGATCGCGACCTCGGGGCTGCTGGTCGCGACCTATCACATCGCGCGCATCAATCTGCTGCACGAGATCCCTCTGCTCATCTTGATTCCCTACCGCGGCGACTTGGGCGATCCGCGCTGGCTCGGCATGTATCAGAAGACCACTGAGCCGGCGCTGAAGGCGATGGACGTGCCCTATCGCGTCGTGCGCCGCAGCGAAGACGTCGTGCGCACGATCAAGGAATGCCACGAGAGCGCGCGCGCATGGCTTCGCTCGGCTGCGGTTTTGTTCACGGAGGAGGCCTTATGGTAAGCCGCTACGCATTATTGAAAAAATTAGCCGGCGTCGTCGCCGACGACACGCTGGTCGTCGCCTGCATTGGCAACACGACGGCGTTCTGGGGACAGCTCAAAGAGCGCGAAGCGAATCTGTTTCATGTAACGCTCGGCATGTGCACGCCGGTCGCGCACGGCCTCGCGCTGGCGCTGCCGAAGCGGAAAGTCGTCGCGCTCGACGCCGACGGCAACCTGCTGCTGAACCTAGGCTCGCTCGGCACCGTCGCCAACGAGGCGGCGAAAAATCTTACGATCATCGTCTTCGACAACGGGAATTATCTCGGCAGCCACAAAAAAGAGCCCGGGATGCGAACGGCGACGGGAGGCAAGATGAACCTCGCCAAAGTCGCCGAGGCGAGCGGCATCGACAGCGCCTGCATGGTCGACGACGCCGAGGCTTTCGAGCAGAAGGTCAAAGCGGCGCTCGGGTCGAATGGCCCGCACGTGATCGTGGCGAAAATCGCGGCGCTCGACGATGACCGGCCGGAGAAGTCGCGCCGCATTCCCGACCCGCGGCAGAACAAGTACGAGTTCGCGAAGTATATCGAGCGCACCGAAGGGGTCGCGATCCTGGGCGGCGGCCTGGGAAATTTCGGCTGATAGCGGGCAAGCCCGAAAGGACGGTTATGAAGCAACGAAACGCGCGCGTTTCGCTGGCGGCGCTTTTTTTCTCGCTGGTTCTCGCTGCCGGCGCGCAGGCGGCCGAGCGCGCCAAGATGGTCTTCGGCTATTCGACGATCGGCGCCATGGCGGCCGGCTCCTGGATGGCGAAGGAGATCGGCGCGTTCGAGCGCAACGGCATCGACGCCGAGCTGATTTATATCTCGTCGGGTCCCGTCGTCATACAGGCGCTCCTCGGCGGCGATCTCCAAGCCGGCCTCGCCGCGACCAACGCAACGATCGCCGCCGTGCTGCGCGGCGCGCAGCTCGTCTCGGTCATGAGCACGGCCAATCGGCCGTATCACCGGCTGTTTGTGCAGCCGGAGATCAATAGGCTCGAAGATCTGCGCGGTAAGGTGCTGGGCGTCACGCGTTTCGGCGCCGTGACCGACAATTTGACGCGCATCCTGCTTAAAAAACACGGCTTGGAGAACGCCGTCAGCCTTCGCCAGCTCGGCGGCACCATGGAGGTCAGCGCGGCGTTCCAGCACAAGCAGATCGCCGGCGCGGTCACCTCGACGCTGCGCGTCGATTCGCAGACCAAGCCCAAGCTGCTGCTCAAGCTCGAAGACATGGGCATCCAGTATTCCATGGACGTCATCGTCGTGTCGCGCGACTACCTGAAGCGCAATGCCGCCACCGTCGAAGCGATGACGCGCGCCTACGCCGAGGGTGTCGCCGCGATGCACCGCGACAAGCCGACATCGCTGCGCGCGATCGCGCGATTCGCGCGGCTTAAAGATCCCAAGCTCATCGAAGACATTTATCAGGATTCGATCGTTTACCTGGAAAAGGTGCCGCGGCTCACGCCCGAAGCTACGACGCCGATTCTCGAATCCATGGGCCAAAAAGACATTCCGATGGAGACGTTCGCCGATAATTCCATCGTCGACCGGCTCGTCCGCGAAAAGTTTATCGAAAAGCTGTACCAGAAATAAGCGGGTCGTTCATCGCATGAAATTACGCGCCACCGTCATGGGTAAAAGCGGCATGGTCGTCTGCAGCCAGCCGCGCGCGACGCTCGCCGGCGTGGAGATTCTTCGGCGCGGCGGCAACGCCGTCGAGGCGGCGATCGCAACCGCCGCGGTTCTCGGCGTGGTCGAGCCGATGTCGATCGGTCTCGGCGGCGACGCGTTCGCGCTCGTCGGCATGGCGGGCGGCGCGAAGCCGGCGGCGCTCGACGCGAGCGGCCGCTCGCCTTATGCCGCGAGGCCGGGATTTTACCGCGGCAAGGGATTCGAGAAGATGCCGGAGTCCGGCATCCACTCGGTCACCGTGCCAGGCGCGGTGGCCGGCTGGGACGCGCTGCTGAAGGCGCACGGCACGATGAAATTGTCCGACGTGCTCGCGCCGGCGATCGAATGCGCCGACGAAGGATTTCCCGTCGGCGCGCTCACCGCCGACCATTGGCAGAAGTCCGAGGGCAAGCTATCGAAGAATCCCGCGGCCGCGGCGAACTATCTGAAGGACGGCCGCGCGCCGAAAGCCGGCGAGCTCTTTCGCCAGCCCGACCTCGCGCGCACGCTGAAAAAGATCGCCGCCGAAGGCGCCGACGCTTTTTATCGCGGCGAGATCGCGGAAAAGATCGTGCGTGCATCCGACGCACTCGGCGGCACGCTAACACTGAGAGATTTCGCCGATTGCCGCGCCGATTGGATCGAGCCGGCGACGGCGAACTACCGCGGCTACGATATCTACGAGTTGCCGCCGGCGACGCAGGGCATCGTCGCGCTGACAATGCTGAAGCTCGCCGAGCCGTTCGAGCTCCGCGCGCTCGAGCACAACGGCGCCGACTATCTTCATTTGTTGATTGAAGCGAAAAAGCTCGCCTTCGCCGATCGCGACCGCTACGTCGCCGATCGCGACTTCATGCGCGTGCCGTGGCAGGCGCTGATCGCCGAGCGTCGGCTTGCCGCGATGCGGGAAACCATCGAGCGCGAGAGCGCGCGCGCCGAGGCGGCGGCGATTCCGGTCATGGGCGACACCGAATACCTCGCCGTCGTCGATCCGCAAGGGAACTGGTGCTCGTTCATCCAGAGCCTGTTTACGAACTTCGGCTCGGGCGTAGTTGCCGAAGGCACCGGCATCGCGCTGCACAACCGCGGCCAGCTCTTCTCGCTCGAGGAGAATCATGCGAACTGCGTCGCGCCGCACAAGCGGCCGCTGCACACGCTCGCGCCGTCGCTCGTCTATAAAGACGGCGCGCCGTGGGCGGCCGTCGGCCTCAAGGGCGGGCACGTGCAGCCGCAGGTGCAGGCGCAGATATTGTTGAATATGATCGAGTTCGGCATGACGCCGCAGGCAGCGATCGACGCGCCGCGCTTCAATCACATCATCGGCCTCGAGGTTGCGCTGGAGCCGGATTTTCCGCGCGAGACGGTCGCGGCGCTCGAAGCGAAAGGACACAAGGTCGTCGGCGGCACGGTCGAGAGCTTCGGGGGCGCGCACGCGATCGCGCGCGACCAGGCGACCGGCGCGCTCTTAGGCGGCAGCGATCCGCGCAAGGAAGGCTGCGCGCTGGGATTTTAACATTCGGGGTAAATAACATGGAATTCCGCTACGGCCTCATCAGCTCCGACTCCCACGGACAACTCGATAAAGACGCGTTTACGAACCGCATGTCGCGCGCGCAGTGGGGCGACCGCATCCCGCGCGTTATCGAGACGCGCGAGGAAAAATATGCTTTTCCCGTCGAGCGCTGGATCGTCGACGGCGAGGTCCAGAGCGGCAACGTGTGCAACTGCCCGACCGCGATGCCGGAGCGCGGCTATTATCCGCAGAGATGGGAAGAGGTGCCGCGCGAGGTCTACGATCCGGCGGCGCGGGCGCGCGCGCTCGACCGCGACCGCATCGACGCCGAAGTGCTGTTCCCTAACGGCCCCGGCGGGACTTATTATCAGGGCGGCGAGGCGTTCGAGCTCGCCTGCGTGCGCGCCTACAACGACGCGCTGGCGGAGTTCCGCCGCGCGAGCCGGCGCTTCATTCCGCTCGCGATCACGCCCTTCCTGAGCCCGATCGAAACGATCGTGGCCGAGACGCGGCGCGCCATCGCCGCCGGCCACGGCGGCATCAACATGCTCGCCGACCCGAGCCACGCCGTCAAAGGGCAGAAAAACTTGAGCGATCCTTACTGGCATCCGCTCTGGAGTGCGTGCGAGGAGATGGGCGTCGCCGTCCATCTGCACGCATCCGCGGGGCTCGCGGGCAAGCTCGCGCTGCCGCAGTGGAAAGAGTTCACGCGCAAGCAGGCGCACGCGGTCTCGACGTTGAGAAATTTTTGCACGGCGACGCAGATGATTCCTTATCTCATCTTCTCCGGCGTGCTGGAAAAATTTCCGCGCCTCAAATGGGTGTTCGCCGAGACCGGCCTCGGCTGGGTGAGCTCGGTGCTCGAAGCGTGCGACTACGAATGGGAGCGGCGCCGCCTGTGGACCGAAGGGATCAAGACGCGGCCGAGCGAGCAGTTCCGGCGGCAGATTTACGTCGACTTCTGGTTCGAGACCGTCGGCATCGAGCTGCGCGAGCTGATCGGCGTCGATAACATCATGTGGGAATCCGACTTCCCGCACATCACCTCGACCTATCCCGATTCGTGGAAGATGGTCGAGCGCTCGCTCGCCGGCGTCGCGCCGGCGGACCGCGAGAAAGTTTTGTTCCGCAACGCGGCGCGGCTTTACGGCTTGAATTAGAATCGAAGGTCACATGAAATACGGCTTTATCAGCGCCGACGATCACGCGCAGGAGCATCCGCAAGTCTGGACGTCGCGCCTGTCGAAGGCGAAATGGGGCGAGCGCATCCCGCAGCTCCGCGAAGATAGCGGCGGCGCGCAGTACTGGAGCGTCGATGGCCGGCGCGTCGATCTTCCCGGTGTCGCGCTCGCGGGCGCGGCGCTCGACGACCGCACGCGCGCGACGCGGCGCTGGGACGAAGTCCCGGCCGCCGCGTACGATCCGAAAGAGCGCCTGAAGGCGATGGACCGCGACGGCGTCGATTACTCCGTGCTTTATCCCGTCGTCGCCGGCCTCGCGGGCGAGACCTTCGCCCATATCGACGACTACGACCTCGAGCTCGACTGCGTCCGCGCCTACAACGACTGGCTCGTCGAAGAGTGGGCGGCGGTGAGCCCGCGCTTCGTGCCGCAATGCATCGTGCCGCTCTGGCCGGCGGAAGCCGCCGTGGCGGAGATCCGCCGCGCGGTCGCGAAAGGCCACAAGGGCGTGATCTACCCGGCGTCGCCGATGGAGCTGCGCGCGGTGCCGCACATCAACGACGGCGCGTACGATCCCATCTGGGCGGCGTGCGAAGATCTCGGCGTGCCGCTCTGCTTTCACTCCGGCGCGTCGAGAAAGATTCAGATGGCGCCGGGCGAATCCTTCCCGCCCGCCGCCGCGGCGGCGTTCAGAGACATCACGCGCTCGGTCAGCTCGATCGCCGTGTTCGCCAATTTTATTCTCTCGCGCATCCTGCACCGCTTTTCCAAGCTGAAAGTCGTGTTCGCGGAAAGCTCGCTCGGCTGGGGCGCGTACGAGATCGAATATGCCGATTATCAGTCGGCCGCCGACGGCCTGCCGGGCGAAGGCTATCCGCTGAAGCCCTCCGAGCTTTTCGCCCGCCAGTGTTATTTCACCTGCTGGTACGACCGCGAGAGCGTGCGCGTGCGGCGCTATCTCGGCGCGAAAAATATTCTCTGGTCGACGCAGTTCCCGCTGGCGACTTCCTGCTGGCCCGAGAGCCGGGCGCGCCTCGCGCCGGCGCTAGAGCACGTGCCGGAGGACGAGCGGCGGCAGATGCTGTGGGAGAACGCGGCCAAGCTGTACAGATTGGAAATGTAAAGGAGGCGATCATGCGGCCTAAAGTCAGACACATCGCGGTGATGACGCGAAACCGTCCCAAGATGGTGGAATTTTACGAGAAAGTCTTCGGCCTCGAGCCGAAGCGCGGCCGCGGCGGCGCAATTTACATGTCCGACGGCGACGTCAACGTCGCGCTGATCGAGATCAAGCGCGAAGACCAGCCCGAAGGCATCAATCACATCGGCTTCGAGGCCGACGACATCGAATCGTTCGAGCAGCGCTTGAAGGATTCCGGCTTTCCGGTCGTGATCGACTCCAAGGCGGACAAGGACGCCGACTACCGAGTGCAGGACCCCGACGGCCGCTGGGTCGACATCGCGGTCAATATCCGCTGGCCGAAGTAGCAGGGGCAGGGCGATGCGCCGTCTCGCATGCGTGTTGGGCTCGTTCATCGCGAGCTATTTTATTGCCGCAGCCGTATATGCGCAGCCCCTGCGCATTCCATACGTCTCGCTCTCGCCGACGGCGGGGCCGCTCTGGATCGCCCAGGACGCCGGCTATTTCAAGAAAAACGGAATCGCGAGCGAGCTGCTCTACATGCCGGGCGGGTCGGTGATCATCCAGGCGATGGTCTCCGGCGACGTGAAGGTCGCCAACATGGCGCCGCCGGCGGCGATCGGCGCCTGGGTGAAAGGCGCCGATCTCACGCTGATCGCGAGCGGCGTCGACCAACTGCTCGAGACGGTGGTGACGCCAGCGTCGATCCGCACGCCCGCCGATCTCAAGGGCAAAAAAATCGGCGTCAGCCGCTACGGCTCGCTCACGGACATGGCGCTGCGCGAGGCGCTGAAGCTCAATCATCTCCAGCCCGACAAGGACGTGACGATCCTCCAAGCCGGCGGTGAGGCGCCGCGTCTCGCCGCGCTCCAGGCGGGCGCGATCGACGGCGCGATGCTCTCCGGCGATAAGAAGGTGCTCGCCGAGAAGATGGGCTTTCACGTCGTGATCGATCTGAGCAAACTGCCGATCTATTATCCCGTCAACGGCCTGGTCGCGTCGAAGAGATTCATCGCGACCAATCGCGACGCGGCGAGAAATTTCCTCAAGAGTTGGGTCGAGGGCATCAAATCGTTCAAGACCGACGAGGACCTGGCGCTCAAGGTCATCGGCAAGTATTTAAAGATCACCGAGCGCGACCTGCTAAAGAAGAGCTGGGAGATTTACCAGCCGGCGTACAAAAAGATTCCCTACGGCGACGAGCGCGCGGTCAAGTTCGCGCTCGCGCAGATGGCGGCGGAGATGCCGGAGGCGGCGCAGCGCAGGGCCGAAAACTTCATCGACAACAGCCTGCTCGCCGAGTTGGAAAAGAGCGGCGCGATCGATCAGATGTATTCGCACAAGTAGGAGAGGGCATGCGGACGCAAATCAAGCATCTCGCGATCATCAGCGATAATTACACCCTGCTCTCGCGTTTCTACGAGGCGCTGTTCGGCATGAAGAGCGGCAAGTCGCCGCGGCCGGAAAGCGCGGTCGCGATCGGCGACGGCTACGTCGGCATGAACATCATCCCGCAAAAGCTCGGCAGGCAGGCCGGGCTCGAGCATTTCGGCTTCGAGGTCGAAAGCGTCGACGAGATCGACGCGCGCCTGCGCGAAAAATATCCTTCGGTCAAGCTCGTGCGCCGGCCGACCAATCGCCCGTTCGCCGGCATTAGCACCCACGATCCGGAGGGCTACGTCTTCGATCTTTCGCAGCAGCAGATGGCGAACCGCGCGGAAATCTACGTCGAAGGCGAGTGGAAGCAGCCGCGCACGGTCAGCCACTTCGCGCTGCGCGCGCTCGATCCCGAGCGGCTGGCGAAGTTCTACCGCGAGGTCTACGAGTTGAAGGAGACGGAGAAGCCCGCCGGCGATCCGAATCACTATCTCACCGACGGGCGCGTGACGCTCGTCGTCATGCCGTGGAATATCAGCGACTACGACGGCGCCGGCATCGAGCCGCGCCACATGGATCATATCGGCTTCAAGGTCGAGGACCTCGAAGCGTTCAAAAAAGATCTGGCCGCGCTGGCGCGGCGAAACCCGGCGCTGTCGCCCAAGCCCGCCGGCGCCGAGGGCGAGATTCGCCTGAAGCTCTTGGCCAAATGCCACGGCGGCGCGTTCCAGACGGCCGACCCGGACGGCGTCCCGATCGACGTGGCGTAGCAGAGGAGCATAGATGAAAAAAGTTTTTACCACGAGCACCGCGCTCGCGCTCGTGCTCGCGATTTTTGCCGGCGCGCGCGCCGAGGACAAAGTCCGCATCGGCATCTCGTCGAGCTCGCCGGGATTCTTGCCGACGGTGGTCGCCGAGAAGAAGGGCTTCTTCACGCGCCACGGCATCGCGTCCGAGCACATCCGCATCTCGCTCGCGGTCGCGATGAACGCGCTCGGCACCGGCGATCTCGACTACGCCGTCACCATGGCGCAGGGCATCGCGGCGGCGGTCCAGGGCGTGCCGGTGAAGCTCGTCATGATGACGCAGGACAAGCTCGTCTTCTTTCTCATGACCAGGCCGAACATCCAGAAGGTCGCCGATCTGAAGGGCAAGGTGATCTGCATCAGCTACTTCGGCAGCACGACGCATCTCGTCGCCGACGTCATCGCCAAGCAGAACGGCCTCACGCCCGGGCAGGATCTGAAAATTCTGCCGTGCGGCGACGATATGGGTCGGCTCACCTCGCTCGAGCAGGGACGCGTCGAAGGCGTCATCGCCGGGCCGCCGCTCAACATGTTGGGCGCGAAGAAAGGCTATCACGTGATCGCCTGGGCGAAGGACTATACCAGCCTGCCGCAGAACGCGGTGATCGTGACGGACAAAAAGATTCAACAGTCGCGCGATCAGGTGAAGCGCGTGATCCGCGGTACGATCGAGGCGCTGCGCTTCATCCAGGAGAACAAGAGCGAATCGACCGAAATCCTGGCGAACTATTCGCGCAACGACAAGTCGTTGGCGGCCGGCATGTTCGAGAGTTATTTCCCGGCCTACAGCCCGAACGGCGCCATGACCGACGCCGCCCTCACAGCCGCGCTCGACGACGCGGTGACACGCGCGAAGATCGAGAAAAAAATTCCGCTGACGCAGATCGCCGACCGATCGCTGCTGGCCGAGGTGCAGAAGGAGATGGCGGCGGAGAAAAAATAGCCGAGGAGTACGAAAATGGTTATCGATGGAGACGGACACTGTAACGAGCCCGCGGATTTGTTCGACCGCTACCTGGAAAAGGAATTTCAGGCGCGCGGCCCGAAAGTCGTCGACGCCGGCGGCCGGCGCTGGATGATCGAAGGCAAGTTTCTGCCGCGACCGGTGGGCAACTGGGGCCACGGCAGCCCGAGCGGATTTTTCGGGACGAATCTCAAGAAGCGCGGCATGGCGGCGGAGGGGCAATCGCTCGACGACCTCGCCGGGCGGCTGAAAGATCTCGACACCGAAGGCATCGATATCCAGGTCGCGTATCCCAACATCATGGCGACGGCGTCGCTGCTCGACGACGGCGAGCTCGCCGCGGCGATGTGCCGCGCGTACAACAATTACGTCTCCGAGAAATGCAAACCGAGCAACGGCCGCGTCAAGCCGATCGCGGCTATCGCGCTGCAAAATCCGCATGAAGCCGCGAAGGAGCTCCGGCGGGCGCTGAAGCAATTGGACTGCGTCGGCACCGTCGTCCCCGGCGTCGTCGGGGCGCGCAACCTCGATGATCCGTTCTTCGAGCCGTTCTTCCGCGAGGCGAACGAGCTCGGCGCGGCCATCGGCGTTCACTGGATCACCGGTTGCTTCGACAGCCCGGGACAGGAGCGGTTCAAAGACCCCTACTTTTATATTCACATGGTCGGGATGCCGTTCAATCTCATGATCGGCATCATGACGCTGGTCGGCGGCGGCGTAATGGAGAAATATCCGCGCATCAAATTCGTCTTTCTGGAGATCGGCTCCGCCTGGCTGCCGTACTGGATGTGGCGCATGGACGATCACTACGATACCAGCTCGCACAAGCTTTCGAACCTGCCCAAGGCGCCGAGCGAGTACGTGAAGGGCGAGAGCTGCTTCGTCTCGTGCGAGCCGGACGAGGAAGGTCTCGCGCACACCGCGTCGATCATCGGCGAGGACAAGATCATCTTCGCGTCCGACTATCCGCACGGCGACTGCGATTTCCCCAACTCGGTTCGCAAGCTGCGCGCGCGCACCGATCTCTCGGACAGTCTCAAAGAGCATATCCTCTGGAAAAACGCCGCGCGCCTATACAACATTTCGTGAACGAACAGCAAAGGAGCTGAAATGGTTATCGACGCAGACGGACACGCGAACGAGCCGAACGATCTCTTCGACCGGTATCTGGAAAAAGAATATAAAGACCGCGGTCCGAAAGTCGTGCAGTTGGACAAGGTGCTTTACTGGATGGTCGAGGGGAAACTCTTACCGCGGCCGGTGGGGAACTACGGCCACGGCACGCCAAACGGCTATCTCTGGAAAAAGGGGAAGCCCAATATGGCGATCAACTCGCCGGGACTCGACGACGTCGAGGGACGATTGAAAGACCTCGATACCGAGGGCATCGACGTCCAGGTCGTCTATCCCAACATTATGGCGCTCGCGCCGCTGCTCGACGACGTCGAGCTCACGGCCGCGATGTGCCGCGCGTATAATAACTATGTCGGCGAGAAATGCCGCCTTTACGACGGCCGCGTGCGCGCGATCGCGGCCGTGCCGCTCCAGGACCCGGCGCTCGCCGCGAAGGAACTGCGCCGCGCCGTCAAAGAGCTCGGTCTGATCGGCGTCGTGATTCCCGGCATCGCCGGCAACCGCAACCTCGACGATCCGTTCTTCGAGCCGTTCTTCCGCGAGGCGAACGAGCTCGGCGCGGCCGTCGGCGTTCACTGGATCACCGGCTGCTTCGACAGCCCGGGACAGGAGCGATTCAAAGACCCGTACTTCTACATCCACATGGTCGGCATGCCGTTTAATCTCATGATCGGCATCATGACGCTGATCGGGGGTGGCGTCATGCAAAAATATCCGCGCATCAAGTTCGTGTTTCTCGAGATCGGCGCGGCTTGGCTGCCGTACTGGATGTGGCGCATGGACGACCACTATTCACGGTCGATGCACCATCCCGACGGCGTGCCGAAGAAGCCGAGCGAATACGTGCGCAGCGAGAGCTGCTTCGTCTCGTGCGAACCCGACGAAGAAGGCCTGGCGCACACGGTCGCCGTTCTCGGCTCCGACCGCATCGTCTTCGCGTCGGACTACCCGCACGGCGACTGCGACTTCCCGCACTCGGTGACGAAGTTCCGCAAGCGGACGGATGTATCGGAGGAGATCAAGGATAAGATTCTGTGGAAGAACCCGGCGCGGCTCTACGGGATTTCCTGACCCGTTGTACGCCGCCGCCGGACGCGCATATAATACGTTCGCAATATAAAGGAGGCGGACATGTTCAAGATCAAAGGCGTCCACCATCTCGGGCTTCCGGTCAATAATCTCGACCGCGCGAAAAAGTTCTACACCGAAGTCCTCGGCATGCAGTGCACCAAGGTCGCCGAAGACGAGGAGACCGGCAGCCTGTTTAAGGAGGCGATGGGGCACTATCCCATGACCGCGCGCATGTTCATGCAGAACGGCGACGAGCTCGTGCTCTTCGAGCGCTCGAAACCGATCGACCGCGGCGCCTTCGACGACGGCACCTCGCACATCTCGCTCGAATTGGCAAAGGAGGACTTCACGACCGCCGTCGCCGATCTCAAGAAGGCCGGGGTCCAGATCCTCTACGAGGAGCATGTGCGTCCCACGGGCCGTTCGGTCTATTTCCTCGATCCCGAAGGCAACTATCTGCAGATTCACACGCCGCTCAAATAATTTTCAGCGGCAGGTGTGATGACGAAAAACTACGAGGTCGAGAGCGGCGACGCACGCCTCGACTGCCTCGTCTGGGCGCCGGAGCCAAGCAAAGGGCGAGGCGAAGGCGTCGTCTTTTGCCACGGCTGGGGCGGCGGCGCCCAGTACGACGACCTGCTCGCAAGATTAGCCGAAGAGGGATACTCCGCGCTGCGCTTGAGCCAACGCGGCTACGGCAAATCGACCGGCCGCGCGGACTTAAGCTGCTGGGCGGAGGACATGGCGGCGTGCGCGAATTCGATGCGCGACGCGATGGACGTGCGTAGAATCTGGGCCGCCGGGCAGTCGACCGGCGGCACGATGTCGCTCGTCGCCGCGGCGACGCAAGATATCTTCGCCGGCGCCGTCGCGATCGCCGCGTTCACCGATCTTACCAGCATTCTCCAAGACAACCGCAACGCGAGAAAAATTTTGGAAGACCGCTTCGGACCGCTGCAGGAGAAGCACTTCCGCGCCGCCGACGCGATCGGGCTCGTCGATAGTCTCAAGAAGCCGGTCCTGATCGTCCACGGCACCGCCGACGAGACCGTGCCGTTCGCCCACGGCGAGCTTCTCTACAATAGGATGCGCGCGACCGCGACCCATCGCGGCGTGCGGGGCGGCAATCACCATCTGAACAACGGCGACCGCGCGGCATTGATCGAGGACATCGTCGCGTGGCTCAAGAGCCGCTGACGGATAGATATTGGCGGCTTGAATGATTTTCATCAACAACGAAGAAGTGGCGCAGGTCCTCACGATGGAGGATACGCTGCGCGTGATCGAAGAGGGCCATCGGGAAATGGCGCGCGGCGAGCTCGCGGGCAGGCCGCGCGTCGACGTCTACACCGAGACGCGCAGCGTGGATAAATTCCATCGCTGGGGCACGATGGAAGGATCGAGCAAGAGCCTGCAGCGCTTCGCGATCCGCATGAAGTCGGACGTCGTGACCTGGCCGGACCGCCATGGTGTCCGCGTCGAGGACAAGTACTGCGTTAAGCCGGGACTTTATTGCGGTTTTGTCTTTCTCTTCAGCACCGAAGACGGCGAGCCGCTCGCCGTGATCAACGACGGCCACCTGCAGCACATGCGGGTCGCCGCGCTCTACGCGCTGGGCGCCAAATACCTCGCGCGCGAGAATGCCGCGGTCGTCGGTATGTTCGGCTCCGGCGGCATGGCGCGGACGCATCTCGCAGCCTTTCACTGCGTGCGGCCGATCAAGCAAGCGAAGGTTTTCAGCCCGACAAAAGAGCATCGCGAAGCCTACGCGAAGGAAATGTCGGCTCAGCTCGGGATCGAGGTGATCCCCTGCGCGAGTGCGGAGGAGTCGGCGCGGGGCGTCGACATTCTCGCGACGTGCACGAATTCGAAGGAGCCGACGATCTACGCGCGGCACCTCGAGAGAGGCATGCATCTGACACAGGTGTCGCGCGAGTTCGCGGATGACGTAAACGCGCACCTCAATATCTGCGTCGGCGGCGGGATGGCGAGCCAGATCGTCGAAGGCGTCGGCATCGATGACTCGCAGGGGTTTCCGACCTATCTAGCCGGCAGCCGCGAGGCGCTCAGTCGCGCCATGGGGCCGGCGCGCGGCCGCGGCGGCAACCGCAATAAAAATTTCCGCGGCCGGTTGGTGGCGCTCGCCGATCTGATCGACGACCGCGTTCCCGGCCGTCTAAACGACGAGGAGATCTCGGCTTCCAGCGGCATCAAGGTCGGCGGCGAAGACAGCGTGAAAGGTCTTCAATTCGTGACCGTCGGCTCGCTCATCTACGACCGCGCGCGCAGCGCCGGATTGGGCAGAGAAATCCCGCGCGACTGGTTCCTGCAAACTATCCGCGACTGATCGGCTCAGCCGCAGACTTGAGCCTCACTGCATGTCGGCCCGAACGCGTCGACGCTTTCGTGAGACGATCGCGAAAGTATTCGCGCCAGCTTTCAGGGAGGGCATGGGCTTCGATCGCACGTCGAAGCAGGCCGACGTTGGCTTTGTCGTGGGTGTAAAGTTTTGTGATGTCCCGAATCGTTACGGCGTCACGGCTCTTTTCGATCACCTCGATCGCATCGCCGGCGCCGACTTCGCCCTCTTGCAGTACGGCGAGGTAAAAGCCCGTGCGCTCGCTCGCGAGAAAGCGCCTGACGATGTCGGGTCGGCCGAAGCGAATGCCGAGCTTGTAGCAGGGCATCCGCGGTTCCGTCACCATTACGACGGCGGAGCCGATGCGCAACTTATCGCCGATCGCGAGGTGGGATTCCGCGAGTCCGGCGGTCGTGAAGTTTTCACCGAACATGCCCCAGGAAAGATCGCTCCCCGGTAATTCGCCTCTCCAGTATAAGTAATGTTCGGCCGGGTAGACGTAGACGGCCTTCGTCGCGCCGCCGTGCACCGAGAGGTCCGCTTGCCGGTCGCCGTCGAGGTTGAGCGTTCGCACCATCACGCGGCCCGCGACGGGCGCTTTGAAGATTCCGGTTGGTACTGCCGCGCCTTTAGGGAGGACGAGGCGAGGAAGTCCAACATTGACAGAAACAACGTGCATGACGGTTTACTTGGTCGGCCCAGGGACCCGGCTCGAACCGTTCTCAAAGCCGATCAACTCAAATCAGATCGCGATCGCGACACGCGCGGCGTTCGCTCCGATCACGCTCGCGGCTCGGCTAATTGCGCGACTGACTCGTCTTGACGCAGGGATCGGCGTCGACCAGATGCTTCGCTTCGTCGCAGCTTAGATTATAAGCTTTCATGAGCGCCTTGCCGGCTGCGCGCGGCTTGTGATCGATCAGCGCCCGGCGCGCCGCCTCTGGAATATCCTCATCCAGGAGCAGCGGGACCATCGAGAGTCGCGCTCCCGCCGCGCGCGCACGCGCCGCTGGTGCATCATTTTTTGCTACTACGCGGAGCTGGGGCCGTTTGCTGCGATTGCGTTCGAGCCAGTGAAGCAGCCCGAGCCGTAAGTAAGCGGCGTTGAGTCCCCAGGCCTCGCAGATGGCTTCGAAGGAAAACGCGCCGTCGTCTTCGCTGTCGAAGATCCATTCTTCGGCGTCCTTAAAAAGCTTCTTCCCCATGGGGTAAGTCGCGCCAGCATGTTTTTGATACGAATGAATCCCATCTTCGAGCACCGCCAGCATCAATAACCGTTCAGGCTCTCTCCGCAGGTCTTTCTTGACCGTGGAGAGATAGCGCTCGACGACCAGCGGGTCGGATTCGAATACAGCGGAGGCTCTGTCCTCGAAACTATCGAAATAATCTCTCATCGCGCCTTCCTTTCATCCATCACAACCTTAACCGCGTTGCCTTTAAGAGAACGCAATCGGGATGCCACGCGGAGAGTCCTGGAATTTCAATGCGGTACGCATCTGGTCATCATCGCTGCCCGCGGATAATCGCCGACTTTTCGGCAGATGCCGAAATGTCGGCTTCTCTTTGCCTGTGGATAAGTGGCATCGCTTAAGAAGAGCGGGGGCGCTTTAGAATTTTCCTTTTTCCTCTTCAATCTCCGCCACGATCGCCGTGTTCATGCAGCCTTCGGCGATGAGCTCGGCGCCCTGCCGGTGCATTTCCACGAGCAGGCGCTTGCCGGCTTCGTCGATGAATGTGACCGCGCAGAGCATGACGCGTACACGCACGCCGGAGGCGGCGACGCTGCGCCAACATTCCTTAAGCTCGCCGACCCATGGACCGGCGAGCTTTCCCTCCAAATCCAGGATCGCGCCGGAGGCGGTTATGCTGGCGGTTACTTTCAACACGATCGTTTAATTCCAGATTACTTCCCGATGAATAACCGTTTCCTCCCCGTCATCGTCGGCCTCGACGAGTGGGTCGCACCAACAAAATTCATCGTCCGTATGCTGCAGCCGCACGGGCGCCTGCACTTCCGAATATACGTTGGCAATCATTTGCGTAGCCTCCATAACGAGCTTCACCGCCGGCGCGTACGAAACGCGCGCTCGATCACCGTAGCGGTCAAGGCCGGGACCATTCCCTCCGTGCCGATCCGCGCGATCAGTATGGCGGTCGTGAACATTGAAAGCTCGTAAAGCATTTTTATGATTTTCATAGCACCATCCTCCGGTGCCGCTAGTAGGCGGCAACATCCGTGAGCGCGTCGGCGTCCGCGCACTCGAGTCCATAGCGATCTCTCAGCAAATCGGCCGCGTCCCGCCGCCGGCCTTGGCGAAGCGCATCGCGAGCCTCTACCGGAAGATTCTCGGCGAGAAGCAGCGGCACGAGCGAGAAATGATTCGCGCCATCATGCGCGGCCGACGCCCCGTTCTCGTCCGTGGAATGTCCGCGAATCGGCCAGCCGTTGCGCTCCTTTTCCTCGCTGCGCAGCTCGCGGAGGCGTTTTTTCAGCCACGTTTCCTTCGGCCACGCCCACAGGTGCGTCGGCAAAGCATCTTCGTCGTACCAGCCGGCGTTCGCGCGGCTTTGAAGAAATATAAGTTCCCAGCCATTCATCGTGAGCTCCTATTTTGTCGCTTTTCTTTGATTACGACCTTGCTTCGCCCTCTGGGCGAACCTCCGCCGGCGCATGGCGGCCGATTACTTCCGAGATCGCTTCGAGGTCTGCGGTCCCGATCAATCGGTCTTTTTCGACACCGCCCTTGAAGAGGATCAAAGTCGGTATGCTTTGAATGCCGTGGCGTCCGATAAGCGACGGATTGTCGTCGATGTTGACCTTGAAAAACACGGCCGCTCCGGCATGCCGCGCGGCGGCGGCGTCGAAGACGGGCGCCATCCTTAGACATGGACTGCACCACGGCGCCCAGAAGTCGACCAGCACAGGCGAATCCGAGCGCAGGACTTGCTGCTCGAACTCTTGCTCGTCGACCGGTCTCACGTTGTTGCTCATTTCAGCGCTCCTTTCCTTTCTCAGCACGCTACAAGCTACTTCGCCGGCGGCGGCGTCGGACGCGTTGCCGGAGGCGGTCTTACCACCACGCGCGGCGGCGCCGGACGCACGGGCGGCGCCGGCGACGGCGCCACGCCCACCGTTCCATTCCAATACGGATAATCGTAGCCGTACGGATCGAGATAGAGCTGATAGTGCATCGTGTGTAGCTCGTAATACGGATCGTACTGGCTCGGATCGCCGTACGGCGCTGCGTACGGGTATGGCGGATATGGATAATAGGGGTAAGGGCCATAATACTGCGCGCCAGCGATCCCCGACGTTGTCAATAACAGACCGAAAAACGCCAGAGCTGTAAAAATCTTCTTCATTTCAATTCTCTCATCCAGCCCTAAAGCTCCTGCCCGTCGGCGAAGATCAGAAACCTTCCCACGGGCTCCTGCGACGGCTCCACGAAGCTCCGGTCGACGGCGATGCGCTCGATGCCGAACCGGTCGAACCAGGCGAAAGCCAGGAGATTGCCGGTCGTGTCGTAAATTTCCATGTAATCGACGGGCCGGTTCGTCGCTGGATCGTCGTACATCGTGACGATGCCGAGGGCTTTGTCGTCTTCGACGATTCGGGCCGCCCAGACGACCGACAGCTTCTCAGCGGGCGGCCGAACGTTATGAAGCAGGTCTTGCTTCGTCAGCTCGTCGGCCGCGACCGGTGAAAATAACAAAGCGCCCATCAAACCAAACGCCCCGACTAAAGTTTTCATTTCCTTCGTCCTCAATAGCATGCTTAGGCAATCGCAATGCCAGAACGGGAAAGATGCGATGAAATGAGAAAAGCGTTAAGAATCGAGAAGCTTGGAGCGGTGCGGCGGGTTTGACGCGCTGAAGCCGCGTTTAAGACGAGCCGAAGGTTCGTCAGTGCCGAGATTTCGGCGGTCAGGTTGGGCGGTTCTTTCCTAAATCTGCGCGAGGCCGCCGTCAACGAATAGTTCCACGCCGCTGATATAGCTGCTGTCGTCGGAAGCTAGAAAGACGACCGCTTTCGCGACTTCGTCGGGCGTCCCGAATCTTCCCATCGGAACGGTGCTCGCCAGCGTTTTCGCGCGCTCGCGGCCGACGTCGGCGGACGCGAGCAGATCCTTAAGCCCCGGGGTATCGATCGAGCCGGGGCTGACGGCGTTTACGCGGATGCGACGCTGCTTCAAATCGGTCGTCCAGGTCCGCGCGAAAGAGCGGACGGCGGCCTTCGTCGCGCTATAGACGCTGTTCGACGCGAATCCCTTGCTCGCGACGATCGACGCGTTCAGAACGATGGACGAGCCGTCGGGCATCAGCGGCAGCGCCTTCTGGACGGTGAAGAGCAGCCCTTTGACGTTAATGTCGAACATCGTGTCGTAATATTCCTCGGTGATACTGCCGAGCGCCGCGTACGTCACCACGCCGGCGTTGGCGAAGACGATGTCGAGGCGACTTTTCTCTGTTTTGATTTGCTCGAAGAGGCGGTCGAGATCGCCGAGGTTCGACACATCGCTTTGGACCGCGGTTACGTGGCGGCCGATTTCATTCGATGCGACGGCGAGCTCGGACTCGCGTCGTCCGGTGATGAAGACGTACGCGCCTTCGCTGACGAACCGCTTCGCGGTCGCCAGACCGATGCCGCTGTTGCCGCCCGTGATGAGCGCGACCTTGCTGTCCAGTTTTCCCATCGTCTCCTCACTTGCGAGAACTGGTGACGCCACAGCGAATAGCGGCGGTTGTTAGTTTCCGCGCTCCATACGGCGGAGCCGCTGTATGGCTTGCTTTTGCAAGAGCACTTGGCGCGGCCCGAGCGGGTTCTCATCGCACGGGCCGTAAAAATCGATGAGGTCGCCGGCATCCGGGCTCTTGAGCACAGGATGCGCCGTCGCGAGAGTATCTTCGCGGATCGCTGGAAACTGTAGTCGGCAGTAGTTGGAGCCCGGCAAGCGCTCTCTCAACAAGACGCCGTCCGCGCCCAAAGAAACGCGGGCTGCCGTCAAGGTGTCGGCGAGAATATAGGTGCAGAGAAATACTTGTCCGATCTTCACGCTTCAACCTCACTTTCGCGAATCGAGCGACATTAATCCTCGCGCTCGATGTCGTGTCGCCGTTGTGCTTCTTGCTTTTGCAATCTCACCTGATTCGGCCCCACGGGATTCTCGTCGCACGGGCCGTAAAAATCGATGAGGTCGCCCGAATCCGGATCCTTGAGCACCGGTTTATCCGTCCCCAGCGTATTTTCGCGGATCGGGGGAAATTGCAAATGGCAGTAATCGGAGCCCGGCGACAACGGCTCTCTCAGGACGACGCCGTCGGCGCCCAACGCTGCGCCGCCGGCGGCGAGGCCGGCGGCCAGGATCGCAGCCGAAAGAAATAATTTTCCAGTCTTCACTTTAGCGTGACCTCCTGCATTCGTGATCTACGATAAAGCTTTGAGCAAGCTGGATGCCAAGCATCAGGCAGGAATCGCTGCTGATTTCACTCGATAGATAACAAATTGCCGCTGCGCGTCTCGCTCTGTGATGACAAACGCTGCCGAAGTAGTGGCAGGCGCCGAGATATCGGCTGAAGTGACAAGATCACGCCGATCAGAATCGGTCGATTCGCCGCTCATGCTTGGCGCCGCTGCTCCCAAACCGGACTTTCCATCGCGCCGAGGCGGTCGGCGCCCTGGAATGGGAGCATCCAGCCGGGATACTCCGGTGGGAGTGCGCTGACTTCATCCAATCTTCGGATTTCGTCGTTGGTGAGTTCCAGATCGATGGCGGCGAGATTGTCCTGAAGCTGGCCGATTCTCCGTGCCCCGATAATGACCGAAGTGACCACCGGACGCGCCAGGAGCCACGCGAGTGCGATGCGCGCGGCGCTGCAGTTGTGCGCCTTCGCGACCGGGGCCATGACGTCCAGAATCTTCCAGGCGCGCTCCTTGTCGACGATGGGAAAGTCGAAATCGGAGCGGCGCGAGCCTTCGGGCTTTTGATTGTTGCGGCTGAATTTTCCGGAGAGCAGGCCGCCGGCGAGTGGACTCCAGACGAGGAGCCCCAGTTTTTCTTCTTCGAGATAAGGAACGATGTCTCGCTCCAGGTCCCGGCCGGCGATGGAGTAATACGCCTGCAGCGTATCGAAGCGCGCAAAATTGTTGAGCTTCGATACGCCGCGCGCCTTGGCGATCTTCCATGCCTGCCAGTTAGAGACACCGATGTAGCGCACCTTGCCGCTGCGCACGAGCGTATCGAGGGCGCCGAGCGTCTCTTCGACGGGAGTGACGCGATCGTTCGCGTGGATCTGGTACAGGTCTATATGGTCGGTTTGCAGGCGGCGCAGGCTAGCTTCGACGGCGTCCATGATATGGCCGCGCGAAGCGCCGACGTCATTTCGCCCGGGTCCGACGCGGCCGTATACCTTCGTCGCGATGACGACATCCTTGCGCGCGAGCTTGAGGTTCTTGAACGACTGTCCGAGGATCGTCTCGCTTTCGCCTTGGGAGTACGCATCCGCGGTATCGAAGAAATTGACTCCTGCGTCGATCGAAGTCTTGATGAGCTCGTCGGCTTCCTTCTGGCCGCTCGCGCCGATGACTCTGTAAAGGCCTTCGCCGCCGCCGAATGTCATCGCCCCGAAGCACAGGCGCGACACGAGGAGGCCCGTGTCGCCGAGAGTGGTAAATTTCATACGAATGCTCCTTCTGTACGCCGCGGCTCCCGCAGATGCTCCATTCGCGGCCGTGCAGCGTCTTATAAATTACCTTGCACGATTCCACCGCCCCTGCTACCCGCTCGTCGAAAAATGAGCGGCCGGTCTCAGCTCAGGCCGCCCGAGATGACCAACGTCGTGCCCGTGATCCAGGACGAATCGGAAGAGGCGAGGAAAACGGCGGCCGGCCCGATGTCCGCCGGCAGACCGGTGCGGCCGAGCGGCGTCTGCGCCACCGCCTGCTTCTCGAAGTCGCTGCCGGCGATTCCCGCCGCCTGCACGCCTTCGGTTATCACCACGCCGGGATTGATTGCATTCACGCGGATCTTGCGCGGCCCGAGCTCGTTGGCGAGCGCCTTCGTCAAGGTATCGACCGCTCCTTTCGTGGCGCTGTAGACGGATGTTGTCGGGGGCGCCTTGGTGCTCGCGAGCGAGCTGATGTTGATGATGACGCCGCCGTCGCGGCCGAAATATTTGGCCGCCTGCTGCGAAGCGAGGATAAGACCGAGCACGTTGAGATTGAAATGTTTGTGAAAGTGCTCTTCGGTGATCTCTTCGAGCGGCACGAATTCGAAAATGCCGGCATTGTTCACCAGGATGTCGATCCTCCCGAACGCCCGCATCGATTCGGAAAACAGGCGCTCGATGTCGGATTTCTTCGCCATGTCGGCCTGCAGCGCGAGCGCCTGACCGCCGTTCTTTTTGATCGCGGCGACGACTTCATCCGCGCCCTTCTTGCTCGACGAATAGTTGACGACGACCGCCGCGCCTTCGGCCGCCATTTCCTTGGCGATACCTGCGCCGATGCCCTTCGACGCGCCGGTTACGATCGCGACCTTACCCGATAATTTCTTTTCCGCGCTCATGTGGTGTTCCTCCTCCGAATCGTTCTACCGGAAATAATACGCGTGTGAAGAGGCAAAGGTCATGCCTCACCCGACAAACGCGCAGCCTTTGTGCAAACCGCGATGATCCGGGCACTTGGAAGAGCGCAGGCTGGAATAAAAAAAATATGAAGGGCGTCCTCTGCCGATTTATCGTCGGAATGCCGACATCTCGGCATTTAGTGACGCGTTGGCGGACACCGTCAACATTTCGGAAAGATGAATCGTAATAAAGCTTGCCGGAGTTGTTTGGACTTTGCTGCGCATCTGATATGGCTGGTGAAAACGGCCGTTCAACAATCATCAGGGCGACGCATGAGCGCGCAAATCGTTTTTCTCTTCGACGTCGATAACACGCTGCTCGACAACGACCATATCGCGCTGGACCTCAAGAACCATCTGGAGCGCGAAGTCGGCCACGAGCGCCAGGAGCGCTATTGGGCGTTATTCGAGGAGCTGCGCGCCAGGGTGGGGTACGCCGACTATCTCGGCGCCCTGCAGCTCTACCGCGACAATTACCCGCGCGATCCGCACCTGCTGACCGTCTCGCACTTCTTTGTGGAATATCCGTTCGCCAACCGCCTGTTCCCCGGCTCGCTCGACGCCGTCGAGCACGCGAAGAAATTCGGCAAGCCCGTGATTCTTTCCGACGGCGACGTCGTTTTCCAGCCGCTCAAGGTGTGGCGCTCGGGATTGCACGAAGCTTTCGAGGGCCACGTGCTCATCTACATTCACAAGGAAACCGAATTGGACGATGTGGAGCGGCGCTACCCCGCGGACCATTACGTCCTGATCGACGACAAGATCCGCATCCTCACCGCCGTGAAGAGAATCTTCGGCCGCCGCGTTACCACCGTCTTCCCGCGCCAGGGACATTATGCGCTGGATAAAAACCTCGTCGAAAGCTGCCCCGCGCCGGATATGACGATCGAGCGCATCGGCGATCTGCCCGGCATCGACTTCGCAGCGATCTTAAAAGCGTGAACTGCGGCGGGATGGGCGCGCTACTTCGGGCGCGTGATCCCCAAATTCTTCATGCGCGATTGCAGCGTGGTGCGCTTCATGCCGAGACGCGCGGCGGCGCCGGTCGGCCCGCCGATCAGCCATTTCGTCTCGGCGAGCGCGCGGAGGATGTGCTCGCGCTCGGCGGCTTCCAGCGTCGTTACGTGATTGGACGAAACCGCAGCCGCCGCCTGGGCTTTGAGCTCGCGGAGCGGAATCCGCAGCTCGGGGCCCGGCGATAGAATAACCGCGCGCTCGACGAGGTTTTCCAGCTCGCGGATATTGCCGGGCCAGGCATAGCGCGCCAGCGTCGCCATCGCTTCGGCGGGCACCGTCGATACATTTTTCTTCATCAGCCGCGCGTATTTCTGCGTAAAATATCGCACCAGCAGCGGGATATCGCCGCCGCGGTCGCGCAGCGGCGGCACGCGGATCGGAAAGACGTTGAGGCGATAATAAAGATCCGCGCGAAAGCGCCGATCTTCAACCATCTGCACGAGATCGGCGTTCGTCGCCGCGATCAGACGGACGTCGACCTTCACGGTTTTGGGGCTTCCGAGACGCTCGAATTCCTGCTCCTGAAGGACGCGCAGGAGTTTGGGCTGAAGTTCGAGCGGAATATCGCCGACCTCGTCGAGGAACAGCGTGCCGCGGTTGGCGAGCTCGAAACGGCCGATCTTTTGCGCGATCGCCCCGGTAAAAGCCCCACGCTCGTGGCCGAACAGCTCGCTTTCGAGCAGCCCGAGCGGGATCGCCGCGCAATTGACCTTGACGAAAGTTTGGTCGCGGCGCGCGCTGAGATTGTGGATCGCGCGCGCGATCACCTCTTTGCCGGTGCCGGTCTCGCCGAGGATGAGAACGGTCGAATCGGTCGGAGCGACGGTCTCGACCTGGCGCAGGGTCTCCTTCAGCGACGGGCTTTCGCCGATGATTTCCTCGAAATTGTGCTCGGTGCGGATCTCCTCCTGGAGATACAGCGTCTGGTTCGCGAGCCGCTCCTTGACTTCCGTCACCTCGCGGTGCTCGAGCGCGTTCTCGACCGCGATCCCGACCTGCGTCGAGAGCTGCATGAGGAAATCGACATCCTCCTGGGCGAACGGCGGCGGCTGCTTGCGGCCCATGGCGAGAACGCCGAGCGTCCGGCCGCGGCTGATGAGCGGCACCATGCAGGCGAATTGAAAACCGTCAGCGAGCAGCGGCGACTTCAATGTGCGATAGGGCTCGACGCCGTCGGCGATTCTTCCGTGCCAGGGTTTTCCTTCGCGGAAGACCTTGCCGGAGATCGATTGGTGCATCGGAACCGTGAATTCCTCGCGCAGCATACCGTGGCCGTCGGTCGGCGAATCGAGCGCGAAGATGCGCATGCCATCGTTCGCGCTATCGGGCAGCGTCACGCCGACCATGTCGCATTCCATCACGCGGCGGATGCTCGCCGAAACCGCGCGCAGGACGGCGCGCAGGTCCAGGTTCGAGACCATGTTGTTGTTGAGATCGAGCAGGAGACGCAGGCGATCGCGTTCGTGCTGGAGCTCCGCCTGAAGCCGCTGCGCATCCTGCCGGCGCAGCGCGTTGTCGACGGCGACGGCGATCTGTTTCGCCACTTGTTCGAGAAACTGCAGGTCGGCGCAGTTGTAGTCGTTGTAGCGCTGGCTGCCGAAAATGATCGCGCCGAGACGCCGGTAGGGCGTGGTCAGCGGCACGACCGAGCACGACTTGATATTGTTGCGGCTCAGGACCGCGGCGCCTTGCGGCGCGCGCGTGTCTTTATCCGTATCGAAGACCACGATCGACTGCTGCTCGCGCCACGCGAGCCCGCTAAGCGCCTGATCGACCGGCAGATCGACGATGGGAATCTCTCGCTGCCATTTCGAGTCGCCGCGCGTTTCCAGTAGGTGGAGGCGAACGGTATCCGTGGCCGGATTGTGCAAAACGAGTCCGATCGAGTCGAAATTCAAGACATTGGGCAGGCGCACGGCGATATCGTGGAAGAGCGCGTGCAGATCGCCGTGGAGCGCGATCGCTTCCGACACGTCCAAGAGCGCCTTGTAGCGCGCCGCCGTCGCTTCCGCGCTTTCCTCGGCGCACGGCTGATTTTCGATCCACTCCGCCATAACGAAATAAGCCCCGACTATATCAAAACCGCCGCAATACCGAAACGCGCCAGGGTTGTTCGTCGAGGCAGGCGATCAGGTGCGCAGTGCAGGGCTAAACAGGCTAAGATACAAACTGTCAATCGATTGGCGTTGAATGTCAAGACACGGCCAGCCCGCCATGGTTATATGTTGCTTGCATGACACTGTGGATGGCTGATCTCAGCGCGCTGCGACATCGAACCCGCCCCGATAATACGCTCCATTAAATCACCATTCCGCGTTGAATGTTGCTGCGGTGCACCAAGGAGGCAACCGCAAGGAGATCGTAATCAAGGCTAAGAGGGCTTCATGGCATTGGACCTGGAGATCCGGCCTGTCTGGTCGGATCATGAAAAACTATATGTACGCGCGACGGCGCGCGGACAACTGGAGGTTGCGGATTTTCATGGAATTTTCTGCCGGCTCGCCGGCGCGTTCCCGGCCGTTAGGGAGCCCGCGCTCCTTGACCTGCGTGAAGCGACTTGGAATGCGGACGCTTCCGGAACGGGAGCAATCCTCAAGGGCCTGCTCGAAAGTCGCCTCGGCGTCGAGCAAAAAGTCGCGCTCGTCTGCGGCCGCGAAATCGAGCAGTACGGCCAGCTGATGGTCGTCGCCTCCGCCGCCTCTAATCAAGGCGTGAAGACCCGCGCGTTTTACGATTTCAACACCGCCTTGGACTGGCTATCGCGAGAATGGAGCTTTTGACACACAATCGCTGCCGTTTCTTCGATTCCGCCGTCGTATTTCTTCGCCGCCGCTTCCATCTTTAGCCGCTCGGCCGTCATCTATTTCTCAGCCAGTTTCCTGCGCATTCGCTGCTTCCCATAGCCCGTTTCAAACTTGACCGCTTGTCGCCGCGCCGATATGGTAAGCGCGCGCTGAGAGACAATCTCTTAACGACTCCGGGGCAATGAGCGTGGAGGAGTTTATGGGCGACAAAAATCAAACGTACGACATGCTGCTCAAGCTCGTGAAGACGCGCATGAGCGTGCGCAAATTCCGGCCCGATCCGATTCCGGAAGACACCATCAACAAGATTCTCGAGGTCGCCCGCTGGGCGATGTCGGGCGCGAATTCCCAGCCGTGGGAGTTCGTCATCGTCACCGATCCCAAGATCAAGAAAGAGCTGCGCGACGCCTATTCCGAATACAACACGGACTTCATCTTCTGGATGGAGCAGCAGCGCGAGTACAACCTGCGCCATCCGTCCTATCAGGTGAAGAACGACCCGCACGAATCTTTGCGCTTCAACAAGGCGAAGGCGAACTGGCATCAGGCGCCGGCCGTCATCGTCGTGCTCGGAGACGGCCGGCGGCAGTGGGGCACCGTCATGGGCGCGCACACCTTCGGCCGCGACCAGTCGCATTTGACCGACGGCCTCGCCAACGCGTCGTTCTTGATCCATCTCGCCGTCGCGTCGCTCGGCCTTACTTCCGAATGGGTGTCGATCCACGTCGAGGAGCCGCACAAGCGCGTGCTCGGCGTTCCCGACCTGTTGAAGCTCTATCTCATTATTCCCATCGGCTATCCCGACGTGCCCGCGCACGAAGGCGTGCGCCGTCCGCTCGAAAACATCGTGCACCGCGACCGCTACGACATGAGCAAGTACATGTCGAATGAAGACGTGATCAAATATCTCTATTCGCTCCGCGAAGCGACCGTGCCGATCCATTCCGCGTCGCGCGCGGTGACCGCGGACGAAAAGAAATAAATGCCCGCATCGGAATTCAATCCGATCACCGTCGAGGTCGTGCGCAGCGGCCTCGCGCACATCGCCAACGAGATGGCGACCGTGCTGCGCAAGACCTCCTACAACATGATGATCTACGAGGTCCGCGACTATTGCGTGGGCATCGTCGATCCCGACGGCAATATTCTGTCGCAGAACTTCGGCGCGCTGCCGATCTTCCTCGCCGACCTGGGTCCGGCGATCGTCGACGGCGTGCGCACGCACGGCCGCGACGGTTTTCGGCCCGGCGACGTCGTCATCATGAATCATCCCTACGTCTGCGGGCAGCATTTGAACAATGTCGTCATCTACACGCCGTTTTTTCACCACGGCGAGCTGGTCGCGTTTCTCGCCGTGCGCGCGCATTGGATCGACATCGGCGGCACGCGCGTCGGCTTCGGCTACAGCGGCACGCGGGAAATTTACGAGGAGGGGCTGCAGTTCCGCTCGCTCAAGCTCTATCGCGGCGAGGAGCCCAATCGCGATCTCTTTCAATTGATCTCCGACAACGTGCGTTTCGCCGAGAGCTGTCTCGGCGACCTGCGCGCGCAGATCGCCGCCTGCCGCATCGGCGAGCGCGGCCTGGCCGAACTCGTCGGCCGCTACGGCCTCGAGGTTTTCCTGCGCTCGGTGCGCGCGATCGGCGATCAGTCCGAGGCGCTCGCGCGGCAGCAGGTCGCGCGCATCAAGCCCGGCACGTACGAAGCCGAAGCGCTTTTCGACAGCGACGGCGTCGATCTCAACCGGCCCGTGCCGCTGAAGGTGAAAGTGATCGTCGACGGCGGCGAGATGACCATCGATTTCTCGGAGATCAGCAATCAGGTGCCCGGCTCGATCAATTCCGGCGAGTCGGGTGCGGTCGCGGCGGCACGCGTCGCCTTCAAGTGCCTCGTGAGTCCATTCTCGCCGATCGACGAAGGCTGCTTTCGCGCCCTAAAAGTCATCATACCGCCGGGAAAAATCTTGAGCGCGACGCCGCCCGCGCCGGTGGGCAACTGGAGCCGCACGCTGCCGACGGTGATCGATCTCATTTTCAAGGCGCTCGCGCCGGCGCTGCCGGATAAAATCGCCGCAGGCCACAAGGGCGACATGGGCGGCTACGCATTCTTCGGCAGCAACCCGCGTACCGGCAGGCGCTACTTGTGCCAGACGATCATGGGCGGCGGCTGGGGCGGGCGCGCCGGCGAGGACGGCCAAAACGCCACGGTCTCGATGTGCCAGGGCGACGTGCAGAATGCGCCCATCGAGCTGCAGGAGCTCTATTATCCCGTGCTCGTCGAGCGGCACCGGCTGCGCGAAGGCAGCGGCGGGGCGGGAAAATTCCGCGGCGGCCTCGGTATCGAAATCACCGTGAAGACCCTGTGCGACTGTCTCGTGAATATCAACATCGAGCGGACGCGCACGCCGCCGTGGGGGCTTTTCGGCGGCGACGGCGGCGCCGCCGCGAAGGCGTTGGTCAAGCAATCGCCGGAAGACGCCGGCGCATGGATGACCAAGCGTCCCAACCTGGCGCTGAAAAAAGGCGGCAGCGTGACTTTCTTCACCGCCGGAGGCGGCGGCTACGGCTGCGCGACGCAGCGGCCGCGCGAGCTGATCGAGCGCGACCGCGCGTTCGGCTACATGCCGGCCGATTAGGGAGGAGCGATGAACGGCGAACAGGAATATAAGAGCCGTGCCGCGAAGATCCGGCAGGCGATGCGCGAGCAGGGCATCGACACGCTGCTCGTCTTCGACGCCGGGCGGCACAACTTTTTGCGCATGAATTATGTCGCCTACCTGACGGATTTCATCGGCGTCGGGCCGGAGGCGATGCTGGTCTTCCCATTGGAAGGCGATGCGGTTCTTTTCGTCACGCCCGCCTGGGACATTCCGCGCGCGAAAGACGAGTCGTGGGTGCAGGACGTGAAGCCGTTCAAAGAATTTTGGAATGTGCTCCCAAAGCTTTCCGGCCAGGTCGGTGTGGTCGGCCGCGAATGGATGCACGCCGCGTTAAACGACGACATCGTCAAAGCGCTTCCGCAAAAACCGGTCAACGCGAAGGATATCGTCGAAAACATGGCGCGCCGGAAGACTGAATTCGAGCTCGAAAGGCTGCGCAAAGCCGCCGCGATCGCGGACGCCGGCGTCCAGTCGCTGCACGAGGAGGCGCGGCCGGGTTTGAAAGAATACGAGCTAGCGGCGATCGTCGAATACCGCATGCGCGCGCTCGGCGCCGAAGACAATTTCGGCATGGTCGTCGCGCACCATCACAACAACGCGCTCCATCCGCCGACCGACCGCATTGTGCAGAAGGGCGACATTATCATCGGCGAGATCACGCCGTGCGTCGGCGGGCTGTTCGTGCAAATCTGCCGCACCGTGGTACTCGGCCAGCCGCAGCCGGTGGTGCAGGAAAAATACGCGCTGCTGAAGAACGCGATGCAGCTCGGCATGAACGCCGCGAACACCGGCGCGCCGGCGAGCGGCGTCGCGGCGGCGATCAACGCCGTGCTCACCGATGCGGGCTACGAAAAATATTGCCGTCCGCCTTTCATGCGCGTGCGCGGCCATGGGCTCGGCTGCGGCTCGTCGGCGCCGGGAAATCTGGAGGACGGGAACGATACGCGGCTGGAAGAAGGCATGACCTTCATCGTGCACCCGAACCAGTATCTGCCGGAGACCGGCTACATGACGCTCGGCGACACCGTCGTCATGACCGCGTCCAAAGCCGAACCCATGACGCGCTCGTCCTGGGACCTCTATATAAAGGAGTGAAGCGATGATCTTCGGACGCCACTCCGTGCTCAAACGAGGCTGCTCCACGTGGGATCCGAACGCGGTGCCGCGGGGGGAATTCGAGTCGCGGCTCGCGGCGACGCGGAAAGCGATGGCCGAGCGGCAGCTCGACGCGCTGGTCATCTACGGCGACAACTATTCCTTCGCCGATCTTTGCTATCTGACGAATTATTTTCCCAAAGTCCGCGGCGGCATCGTCGTCGTGCCGCGCGACGGCGCGCTCGCGCTCCTGCTTAACATCGGCAGCCGCGACATCCCGTTCGCCAAGACGCTCACTTGGGTCGACGACATCCGCGCGTCGAACCAGGTCGGCGGCGCCGGCGCGGAATTAATCAAAGAAAAAGGACTCGCGAAAGCGCGCATCGGACTCGTCGACTCCGGCCGCGGTTTTCCGCTGCCGCAGCTCGAAGAGATGAAGCGCGGTCTGCCCGAGGTTCAATGGATCGAGGCGGACGCGCTGCTCGAGCCGATGCGGCTCAAGAAAACCGCGCTGGAAGTAAACGCGCTGCGCGAGGCCGGCCGCGTGCTTCATGCCGTAGCTGAAGGCGCAAAAAAATTTATCAAGCCCGGACGGAAGGAATACGAGATCGTCGCCGACATCGACCGGCTCGCGCGCGACGCCGGCGCCGAGGACATTCGCATTCTCGCCGGCGAGAAGCGCTTGCAGCCGCCGAGCTTCAAGCAAACCGCCGCGGTTGGCGATCATTGGGCGCTGCATCTGGCCGTGCAGCACGAGCGCTATTGGGCGGAAGCGGGCCGCACCTACATATTATCTTCCGACGCGAAGCTGCAAGCCGCGTATCGCAAAGCGCAGGATATTGTCGCCGGCATGGCGGCGCAGCTCAGGCCGGGAAATGCGGTCGCGGCTATCGATAAAATCGCGCAGAGGCAGCTCGGCGAATTCTACGCCGCTGCGACGGTTTACGGTCTCGGCAACGGACTCGGTCTCAATCAATGGGAAGCGCCGTTTCTGAATGAGAGCGACGCGCGCGAGGCCGGCGCGCGCTCCGTTGGCGCAAAGGAACTCGCGGAAAATATGGCGGTCGCGCTGCGCGTCGCGTTCGAGAGCGAAGGCAAGCTGATCTTATTCGGCGATAGTTTTCTGGTGACGGCCAGCGGGCCGACCTCGCTGCTCGGCAAATAACAACGCATGCTAAGAATCGCCGTAGATATCGGTGGAACGTTTACCGACCTCGTCGCGATCGACGACGGGCGGCAGGTCTATCGCAGCAAGTCGCTCACGACGCCGGACGATTTGTCACGCGCGATTCAGGATTGCCTCGGCATCGCCGGCATCGACGTCGCCGGCGCGGAGTTTTTCGTCCACGGCTCGACGGTCACGATCAACGCGGTGCTCGAGCGCAAAGGCGCGCGCACCGGGCTCATCACGACCAAGGGCTTCCGCGACGTGTACGAGATCGGCCGCGGCAACCGGCCCGAGGGCTACAATTTATTTTTCAAGCGGCCGGTGCCGCTGGTCTCGCGCGACTTGCGCCTGGAAGTGGTTGAAAGGCTTTACGCGACCGGCGAAGTGCTGACGCCGCTCGAGGAAAAATCGGCGGCGGCGACGATCGCCGCGCTGAAAGCGGCCGGCGTCGAGAGCGTCGCGGTGTGCCTGCTGCACTCGTATGCCAATCCCGCGCACGAGCGGCGGCTCGGCGAGCTGCTGCACGAGCAATTTCCGGAAGCCTACGTTTCATTGTCGCACGAGATCCTGCGCGAGTTCCGCGAGTACGAGCGCACCTCAACGACGGTGCTGAACGCCTACGTCGGGCCGCTCGTGAGCCGCTATCTCGCGGCGCTCGAAAAGATGCTCGCCGCCGCGGGCTTTCGCGGCACGTTCCGCGTGATGCAGTCGAACGGCGGCGTGATGTCGGCCGAGACGGCGAAGAAGATGCCGGTGACGATGATGGAGTCCGGCCCGGTCGCGGGCGTCATCGCGGCGGCCCAGATCGGCGAATCGCTCGATTGCCGTCAGATCATTTCCTTCGACATGGGCGGGACGACGGCGAAGGCGAGCCTCATCAAAGATTTTCACCCGGAGGTGACGAGCAGCTACTACGTCGGCGGCTATGTGTCCGGCCATCCGATGATGCTCCCGGTCGTCGACATCGTGGAAGTCGGTAACGGCGGCGGCAGCATCGCGTGGATCGACGCGGCGGGCGGCGTCAAAGTCGGGCCGCAGAGCGCCGGCGCCGCGCCGGGTCCCGCCTGCTACGGACGCGGCGGCAGCGAGCCGACAGTGACTGACGCGAATCTGATCCTCGGCCGCATCGATCCGGAATATTTTCTCGGCAGCGGCATTCGGTTGCAGCCGGAGAAAGCGGCGCAGGCGATCGTCGATAAGATCGGCAAGCCGCTCGGTCTCGGGCTCGAGGAAGCCGCGCTCGGCATTCTCACGATCGCCAACTTCAACATGTCGCTGGCCGTGCGCGCCGTATCGGTCGAGAAGGGCTACGATCCGCGCGACTGCGTGCTCGTGCCGAGCGGCGGAGGCGGGCCGCTGCACGCCGGCGCGATCGCGCGCGAGCTGTCGGTGCCGCGCATCGTCATTCCGCCGATGCCCGCGCACTTCTCGGCGCTCGGCATGCTGCTCGCCGATTTGAAGCACGATTACGTGCAGACATTCATTCGCGAGCTTAGCGAGACCAATGGCGCGGAGATCGCCGCCGCGTTCGCCGCGCTGGAAAAATCCGCTAGCGAAACGCTCGGCGAGGAAGGCGCGGCGCCGCGTCAGATAGCGCTCAGGCGTTTTCTCGATATGCGCTACCGCGGCCAGGAGTATACCGTGCCGGTGCCGGTCACCGAAGATCTGCGCACACTCAAGGACTTCGGCGCGATTCGCGCGCGCTTCGACCAACTCCATCAGCAGCATTACGGCCATTCGGCGCCGAACGAGCCGGTGATGATGGTCAACCTGCGCCTGACGGCGCTCGGGCGCTCCGGCGATCGGCTGGCGCTTTCCGCCGCGTTTCGCGACGACGACAAGGGCGAGCGCGGCAAGCGCAAGGTGACTTTCGACGACGCGCATCGCGGCGTCGTTTGCCCCATTTATCTCCGCAGCGGCCTCAAGCCCGGCGATCGCCTGGTCGGCCCCGCGGTCATCGAAGAAATGGGCGCGACGATCCTCCTCTATCCCGGCGACAAAATGCAGGTCGAGCCGCACGGCCATCTAGCGATCGATGTCGGTTCCTAAATGGTGGAAGAAAGCTTAAGCGAGCGGCTGGCCGGTCACTACGCTTCGCTGCGCATTAATAATATTCCCGAAGCGGTCGTTCGCGCCGCGAAGCTCCACATTCTCGATACGCTCGGCTGCCTGCTCGCCGGCTCGCGCCTCGATCCCGGAAAGCGCGCTTACGATCTCGCCGCCGCGGCCCGCGGCAACGACGCGACGCTCGTCGGCAGCGGCGCGCGCGCATCCTATCTCGATGCGGCGCAGGCGATGGCCGTCGCGGCGCACTGCGGCGAGATGGACGACATCCACGGCGGCGCGGGGACCTGCATCGGCGCGCTAACCGTTCCGGCGTTGCTCGCGCTCGCGCAAAAAAACGGCGGCAGCGGTACGGGCTTTTTGGAAGCCGTGATCGCAGGGTATGAGACGACCGCGCGCGTGGGGCTCGCCGTCGATGCGCCGGCATTATTCGCGCGAGGCTGGTGGCCGAGCACGGTCTGCGGCGGTTTCGGCGTCGCCGTCGCGGCTGCCAAGTTTTTGCAGTGGCCGCCCGATAGGACGGCGAACGCGCTCGGCATCGCGTCCCTATATACCGGCGGCATGATCACCGGCGGCGCCGAGGGCGCGACCGCGCGCCACCTGATCTTTGGTAGCGCGGCGCGAAACGGCCTGCTCGCGCTCAACGCCGCCGAGGCCGGATTCACCGGCCCCAGGAAGGCGTTCGAAGACCCGCGCGGATTTTGCCTGACGCTCTCCGCGTTGCCGAAGTGGGAGTATTTGAAAAATCTCGACGGCTATTTTTTACCCGAGGTCGCGTTCAAACCGTATCCGTGCGCGCGCCAGCTGCACGCCGGCGTGGAAGCGCTGCTCACGTTGCTTCGTGAGCATTCGGTGAATGCTTCGTCGATAAAAGAAATCACGCTGAGGGTGCCGACGGCGAACGCCGGCATGGTGAATCGGCCGGCGCCGCCGCAGAACCGCGCCGCTGCGCTCGGCAGCGGCCAGTACGTCATGGCGGCGACGGCGATCGGCGGAAAAATGGATCTGTCCTGCTTCGAGGACGCGATGCTCAGCGACGTCCATGTGCGGGATTTGCTACGTCGCGTCGCCGTGCAAGGCGAGAGCGAGCTCGACCGCTATTTCCCGCAATCGTGGCCGGGGCGCGTGCGCGTCGGATTGAAAAACGGCTCGTCCTATACGCATGAGACCGTCGTGCCGAAAGGCGAGAGCGCGAATCCGATGTCGGAGCGCGAAATCGAGGACAAATTCCTTTCGCTGGCGGCGCCGATTCTCGGCGAGCGCGCGCAATCTGCGATTGACGTCGTTACGTCTTTGGACCGGCGGGAATCGTTACGCGATCTCTTTGCCGCGCTCGGCGGCTGAACTATTTCACGCCGAGCTCGGCGTTGACTTCGCGCTCGAGCGCGAAGTCGAATATGGCCGCGCTTTTCACGGGCTCCTTCAGCTTCAAAACTTCGGCGTCGGCTTTGAGGTGCTCCTCGATTTCCTTCGGCGTGGGGATGCCGTTCGGCGTGTAGGCCGGCAATCCGTAGCGATACGTCTCTACGGCGATCGGGCGGCTCACGCTCAGATATTTCACGAGGATGTCGGCCGATCCGCTCTCGTTCGTGCGGAAGTAGCGATTCGCCTTCGCGAGCGCGCGCAGCGCCCGCCGGATGAGCCCGGCTTTCTCGCGCAGTGTTCTTTCGGAGACGATCAGGCCCGAGATGAAGTTGACGTAGTCGTCGCCGATCGACGCGAGCAGGTTGAGTTTGTATTTGTCGCGCGCGACGAAGACCGTCGGCGGCGACAACACCGTGATCTGCACGGGCCCGGACACCTGCGCCTGGAGCTGCGCCGGGACGTCGCCGGAGAGTATCGTCGTAATATCCTTGACGGGATCGATGCCGCCCTTGCGCAGCATGTGATAGCCGGCGAGCTGCTGGCTGCCGCCGAAGGTCGTGACCGCCATCGTCTTGCCCTTGAGATCGACGAAGGTTTTCAGCTCCGGGCGCGCGACGAGATAGAAAAGCGGCAGCTTTTGATTCACGGCGAGAACTTTCAGCGGCAGACCCTGCATGATGCTGCGGATCGCGCTGCCCATGATGTGGATCGCCTCGACGTCGCCGGTCGTCGCGGCGGCGATCGCCGTCGTGCCGCGCGTCAGAATCAGCTGCGGCTCGAGGTCCTCCTCTTTGAAAAAGCCCTTGTCCTCTGCGATGAAAGCGAGAATAGAAGAGATGGAGCGGCTCGCGTACGTGATGCGCACGCGCTCGGCGGCAGCGGCCGGCGCGGCCGCGAGCGCGAGTGCAATAACGGCGGGAAGCAGGGCTTTTTTCATTGGCGCGGCCGCGTTAGGCTTAACAAGCGCATCCTTGAATTGCAACGAGAGCGTAAGCTATAAGAAATTTCCCGGTGGAGGCGGCAAAAATGGGCGCGAACACGACTCCCGGCTACGAGCTTCTCTACGACATCATCCGGCGGCGATCCAGTATTCGCAAACTGAAATCCGACCCGATACCCGAGGAATATATCGATAAAATCCTCGAGGCCGGCCGCTGGGCGATGTCCGGCGCCAACTCCCAGCCGTGGGAGTACATCGTGGTCAAAGACCCGCAAGTCAAAAAAGACCTCTTCCGCGCCTACACGGAAGTGAACGCGGAATTCATCTACTGGATGGAGCAGCAGCGCGTTTTCGAGCTGCGCCATCCCGCGTATCAGATGACTGCGGAAAAAGCCGTCGAGCAGCAGCGCCGCGGCGCCGGTTGGTCCGAGGCGCCGGCGCTGATCGTCGTCGTCGGCGACGGGCGGCGGCAATGGGGCACGGTCCAGGGCGCGCACACCTTCGGCCGCGATCAGTCGCATCTCACCGACGGTCTCGCGAACACCTGCACGTTGATGCATCTCGCGGCGGCGTCGCTCGGCCTCGGCACGCAGTGGGTGACGATCCACATTCAAGAGCCGTTCAAGAAAGTTCTGGGCGTGCCGGATCTCATGATGCTCTATCTCATCATTCCGATCGGCTATCCCGCGGTCGAGCCGTCGGAAGGCGTCCGGCGGCCGCTCGAAGAGATCGTGCATCACGACCATTACGACGAGTCGAAGTTCATGAGCAACGAGCGCGTCGTCCAGTACCTCTACGAGCTGCGCGGCAAGACGATGCAGAGCTACCGGCAGTCGTACATCGGCAAAGAAGAGCCCAAGAAGAATTGATATGGCGGATACCGTCTGGCAACAATTGATCGCGCTGAGAGATCGGCAGCGGGCGCTCCGCGCCGAGAGCCCATTCGTCGTGCGCGGCGCGGACCTCCCCTGGGAAACCAATCCCCAGGGCGTCATGAAATGGTATCTGCATCCTGCGACCGAGCGCAGCTGCCATAAGGCGCTGATTTTCTCGGTGCAGAAAATCCCCCCGCGCAGCCAGAGCGGCAAGCAGCATTGCCAGGGCGGCGTCGTCCATTACGTCATGGAAGGCAAGGGCCGGACGATCATCAACGACGCCGCCTATGAATGGGAAGCCGGCGACGTCGTCCAGCTGCCGCTGCTGCCCGAAGGCGTGACCTACCAGCATTTCAACGACGACCCATCGCGCGACGCGGTTCTCACCGCCTGCCTGCCGAATTTCAGCGAGCCGCTCGGCATCGACCGCGGCGCGGGATTGTTCCAGCTCGAAGCCGCGCCGCAGTTTTCCGGCGCGTTCGAGTCCGAGGCCGACGATCTCGCCGCGCTGCGCGCCAGGCTCGCGGCGGAATCCGGCAAAGCGATCGAGGTCAAAGTCGACGCGCCGCAGACGACGTACGACCGCAACTACGCGCGCACCCAGGAAATCCAGCAGCGCTCGCGCACCGGGAAGGTGGTCGTCCGGCGCGCGGACCGCAAGGAGGAGATGACGCGCCAGGGGCGCTTGCGCTATTACCTCAATCGCACGGTGCTGCACGACACCGTGCTGAAGGACTGGAACGTCTTCACGCACGAGCTGCGCACGCGCTCCGGCAAGCACCGCCATCAGGGCGGCCTCGTGATCTACGTTATCGAAGGCAAGGGCTATACCGTCTGCGACGGCCAGCGCCTCGACTGGGAGCGCGGCGATTTGATTCTCCTGCCGATCCAGCCCGGCGGCGTCGAGCACCAGCACTTCAACCTCAACGGCGACACGCCGTCGTTCTGGATGGCGTACATCTACAAGCCGTTCCACGACGAGGTCGCGCACGGCATGGAGCAGCGCGAGGACGCGCCCGAATTCAAGGGAGAGTGACAGTGGCTAAGTGGATGGCTCGCGCATTGCTGTTGGTTCTGGCTTCCATCGCGATTCACGATTGCGGTCGCCCCGCGTCCTATGCCGCGAGCGCGCCGATCAGGATCAAGGCGAGTTACGGCGGTGAGCTGGGATATCAAGCGCCGATCTGGATCGCGCACGAACTGAAACTATTCGCGAAGCAGGGCATCGAGTCGGAGCTCATCCGCATCGCCGGCGGATCGCGCAGCATCGCGACGCTGATGTCGAATTCGATCCAGGTCGCACAGAGTGCCGGCGTCTCGACGGTGCAGGCGGATTTGGTCGGCGGCGATGTCGTCATCGTCGCGACTTCGACGAACCGCGCCACGGTCGCCATCGTCGCTCAGCCTAAAACGGTCAAAAAGCCGCAGGACCTCGCGGGCAAATCCGTCGGCCTGGTGGGCCGCGGCGACATGAACGAGTATTTTTTCCTGAATGCGCTCGACCGCTGGGGCATCGATCCGAAATCGATCACGTTCCTGGCGATTCCCGGATCGCAGCCGCGCCTCGTCGCCGTCGCCAACGGCAATCTCGACGCGACGATTCTCGCGCCGCCGTTTACCTTCGAAGCCGAAAAGCTGCAATTGGCTACACTGGCCGATTTCTCGACCTCGTCCGATCCGTTCCCGCAGTCGGGCCTCGTGGTGCGGAAAGAATATCTCCGCAACAACCGCGACGCCGTCAAAAAAATCCTCATGGCATACATCGAGGCGATCCACATCCTGAAAAACGACGCCGCGAGGAGCACGCCGATCGTGAAAAAATACATGCGCATCACCGACGACGCGATCGCGAAGCGCAGCTTCGACTATTATTCGAAGCTCTTCTCCCAGCCGCCGCTGACGGAAGAGAAGGGCATCGCGACGGTGCTCAAATTCCTCGCCACGCAGTCCGAGTTTGCCAACGCGAAGAGCGCGAAGGCGGCGGATTTCTTCGACAACGGCGTCATCGCCGAGCTCCAGCGCGAAGGGTACCTCGCGCGCTTCAAATAAACGGTCTTCCGAGACATTGCCGTGCCCATCGATCCGATCACCGTCGAGATCATCCGCTGCGCGCTCAAAGCCGCGGCGAACGAAATGTCGGCGGTCTTAAAAAAGACCGCGTACAACATGATGATCTACGAGGTGCAGGACTACTGCGTCAGCATCCTCGACGACGAAGGGCGCACGATGGCGCAGAACGAGGGCGCGCTGCCGATCTTTCTCGCCGACTTGGGCGTCGCCGTCGAGGACGGCATCGAAGTCTACGGCAAGGAGAATATCCGTCCCGACGACGTCTTTCTCGTCAACCATCCCGAGATCTGCGGCCAGCATCTGAACAACATGGCGGTCTACACGCCGTTTTTCTGGGACGGCCGGCTGACCTGTTTTCTCGCCGTGCGCGCGCACTGGATCGA